>Ga0224557_1000048_pt1 | contig 128789 bp, 104 predicted proteins | sample 714S31014metaG_FD_180677 | JGI IMG/M metagenome (GOLD analysis project Ga0224557, IMG submission 180677) | Peat soil microbial communities from Stordalen Mire, Sweden - 717 S3 10-14 | ecosystem: Environmental > Terrestrial > Soil > Wetlands > Peat | place: Sweden: Norrbotten County, Stordalen...
CGGCAAAGACGGGATAACCCGCTTCCTGGAAATCGCCGTAGCCGTCATCCACCGTGACCGCGAGAGCATAACGTGGCATGCTACGCCCGGCGTGCAGCCAGTCGGAGACGGCAGCCATCGAAACCGGATGGTAGTGCCGGCGAATGTGCGCGCACTGGCGGGCCAAGGCGGCGCGATCGGAGAAGCGATGGTACATCAGAATGCGGAGACCCTGGCGGTTAAGCCATCGCACAGCCGCGAGTCCGCCCGCGTGGTGAAAGACGGCTGCGGCGGCGGACTTCAACGGGATCGGCACGGCCCTCTGAACCAATGTACTGTCCCACTGCTACATTAGTCCACTGAATATGCCTATCCATCAGCGCATCCTGGTAACCGGGGGAGCCGGTTTCGTGGGATCGAGTGTCGCGCTGGCCCTCAAGCGCAGCCATCCGCAGACGCAAGTGACCGCTTTCGACAATCTGCATCGCCGTGGATCGGAGCTCAACCTGAGCAGGCTGCGTGAAGCAGGTGTGGCGTTCGCGCATGGCGATATCCGCTCGCTAGCCGATCTCACCAGCTTGCCGGAGCCTCCGGACCTGATCGTAGAGTGCTCGGCGGAGCCCTCCGCGCAAGCCGGCTATGGCGGCTCACCGGAATACTTGATCGACACCAATCTCACCGGCTGCTATCACTGCCTGGAGCTGGCCCGGCGCGTCCATGCCGATTTTGTTTTCATCTCGACCAGCCGCGTCTATCCATACCGGCGCTTGAACGACCTGGCATACGAGGAAGGGCCCGAGCGCTTCCACCTATCCGCGGCGCAGATCGTGCCCGGCGCATCGGGTTTGGGCGTAAGCGAGGATTTTCCCCTGGACGGTCCGCGCTCGCTCTACGGCATGACCAAGCTGGCCGGCGAATTGATGGTGGCCGAATACGCGGATGCCTATGGGATCCGCTACCTGATCGACCGCTGCGGTGTGCTGACCGGACCTTGGCAGATGGCCAAGAGCGACCAAGGCGTCATCGCGCTGTGGATGGCCGCGCACTATTTCCGCCGCAATCTTTCCTATATCGGCTTCGACGGCAGCGGCCGGCAAGTGCGCGACTTCCTGCACATCGACGATTTCTGCGAGCTGCTCCTGGAACAGATCGGCGATTTCGAAACCTATCAAGGGCGCCTGTTTAATCTGGGCGGCGGGCTGCCCTTCAGCCTGTCGCTGCGGGAGACGACGCAGCTATGCGAGGAGATCACCGGCAACCGGCTGCAGATTGCGCCGGTGGCCGAAACGCGTCCCGCCGACGTGCGCATCTATCTGACCGACCACCGGCGCCTGACGGCGGTGAACGGCTGGCAGCCGCGGCGCGACGCCCGCGCCACGCTCACCGATATCTTCAACTGGATTCGTGGGGCCGAGGAGCAGGTGAGGTACGCGCTGGGATAAGCGCGGCCATTCGCTCAAGCGTTCAACCGGCGCCGGAAAACGTCGGCCAGGTGTTCGGTATTGCGCCGCAGATCGAACTTCTCCAGAATTTTCACCCGGGCCTTTTGTCCCAGAGTGCGCCGGAGTTCCGCATCGTCCATGAGTCTGCCGATGGCGCGCGCCAGCGCCTCCGCGTCGCCCGGCGGCACCAGCAGGCCATCGGTTGCATGAGTGACGATTTCCGGAATCCCGTTCACCCACGGCGCGGCGCAGGGGATTTCCATGGCCATGGCTTCCATCAGAACTACGGGCAAGCCTTCGGCAAAGCTGGAGAGGACCATCGCATCGGATTCCCGATACAGGTCCAGCAGCTTGTCCTGGTTCACGTTTCCCTCGAACGAGACGCAGTCCCCGAGGCCGCGGTGTTCCACGTCCTGGCGCAGAGCGGCGCGGTCGGGCCCATCACCGGCAAACCGCAGCCGGATGTGGCGGCCCTCCTGGACCAAAGCCGCCATCGCCGCGATCAGCACATGCTGGCCTTTCACAGCCGCCAGCCGTCCGACGCAAATGATTTCGAACGGTGCGGGACTTGCCCGGAACGGCCGCGGCTGGAATTCACTGGGATCCACGCCTAAGGCCGTGAGTTCCAGCTTGGGCCACTCCGGGTAGCCGCACGCGTACTTCAGTTGACTGACGCCATACTGGCTGATGGCACAACAGAACAGACACGCCTGGACTTTTTCCGCAAGCCGCGACCCGGCCGGATCCTGGAACTCCGCTGGACCGTGAACGGCGATCGAGAGCGTAACGGGGAAAATCCGCCCCACCAGAACGCCCACAGCCGAAGCATAGTGAGTATGCACGTGGGATAACCCTTGGCGCTTCATCCAATAGCCCACGGCCACCGCTTCGGCGAAATAAAACAGGCCGTACAGGTTGCGCAGGGCACCAGCCAAGCCGCGGGCGTAACAGACCGGCCGTGAAACCAACGTATGCACGTGAGCCAGCACGAGCTGGAACAAACCGGAGCTTTTTACGTAATACGTGGACTGCGCTTCTTCCCGCTCGGCGGTGGTCATCAAGCCCGGGTCTCTATCCGGGTTTCGAATCGAGGCGACTTGAACATCAATGCCAAGCTGGCGCAGAAAGCGTACCTCGCGCAGCATGAAAACGTGATTGACCGCGGGATACTGACTCAGCAGGTATGCGATCTTGAGCTGGCTGCGACTGGGTTCCACGCTTCTGAGTCTAGCAATCCGCCCGCGCTACGCGCGCGACGTTCGCTTCTCAAACGCCTCATAATCGTTCGCGATGGCCTGCGCCAGCGCGAAAAGCTGGCTCAGCAGTTCTTCCGGCGACTGGAACTGGATGTGCAGCGCGCCGGCACTCAGGCTGACGCCTGCCGGCAGGTCCGGCAATCGCTGGCACAGGGTCTCCGGCTCGACCGCGATGGCCACACGCGCACCGGTTTGCAAGCGGCGGATGGCGTCCAGCCGCTCCGCCAGGCGCTCCTTGCGCTGCCACTCCATCTTGAAATCGGGACTATCGCGGATCTGTTCCAATTGCGCGACCAGCTTGGGCCGGTCGACCAGGAAGGTCCGGCCAGCCTGATACCCGCCGAAGCAGCGGATCAGGTCGATGGCGCGCCGCCTGCGCAGATGGAACAGGCGCTCGCACACCGCACGGTCCACCACCGGCACGTCCAGCGCCGATAATTCCGCCAGGATCTCGGGGACGCGAAGCAGCCACTGCGCTTTAGCGGGCATCCGGCAGGCCTATCCGCGTTGCCAGCCCTTTTCCTGCCAGCTCATCCCGCCGGTGTCCAGCAGCATGTGCTGGATTTCCATCCAAAAGCCGCCGGGGTCGGTGTTCAACACCTGGCCCAACAACAGTTGCCCATCCCATTCCAGGCGCACGGCTGCGCCGCTTTCGACCTGCAACCCCGCAGCCAAGCGCATGCGTTTGCCGGAAAACTCGAGGATGCGGGCAGGCCCGGCACACGCCCCCTCGCCTAACACGCTTAGTTCCGCGGATTGCTCCGGCTTCCAGTTGAGTTCGCGCATGGCCTTCGCTGCCAGTGTACTATGCGTAAAGGGCGATGTTTTCCTTTTTCAACAACCTTTTTTCCACGCGCATCCTCAGCCTCCTCGTTCCGGAGACGATTCTCATTTTTTCCTGCTATATTCTGGCCGCCTATTGGGTGGGTGGCGCGGACCCCTCTGTGTTTCTGCTGTACGACAACGGGCTGCTGCAAATCGCGCTGGTCGTGTTAGAGGTGCTGCTTGGGTTGCAGATCAACAAGCTGTATGTGCAGGTGGGCGTGCGGTCCAAGATCTTGCTCTTCCAGCAGCTCTGCCTGACACTGGGTGTGACGTTCCTGTTGGAATCGCTGCTGAGCTATCTGCGAATTCCGGAATTGGTGTTGGCCCCCACCATCATGATGCTCGGCAGCGCCTTGACCCTGGCCGTCCTGCTGGTCTGGCGCATATTCTACAGCGCGGCGCTATGGAAGAGTGTGGGCGCAGAACGCGTGCTCTTCTTTGGGACCAATGCGGCCGCTCTGGAAGCGGGCAGAAGCTTGGCGGCGCATCCCGAGTTGGGCCTTTCCCTCGCCGGATACATCGACGACGATCGGCCGGCCGGCACGCCGCTGAACGGAGCGCGGGTGCTGGGTTCGACCGCGGACCTCGCGCGCGTGGTTGCCGAAGTCCGCCCGGACCGTATTGTGGTGGGGGTTACCGAACGCCGCCGCGGCATACCGTTTGGAGAATTGCTGGATCTGCAGTTCCGCGGCATGGAAATCCAGCGCGTGGCGGAGTTGTACGAAGTCGCCTGCGAGCGGGTTTGCGTGGCCGAGTTGCTGCCATCGCAACTAATCTTTTCCGACGAGTTGGGTGCCCGGCGCGGCGCCATCGCGCTGCAGGCCATCTACTCCAATATCGTGGCGCTGGCCGGCTTGGCGGTGCTAGCAGTAGTGCTGCTGCCCATTGCCGTGGCAATCAAGTTGTCCTCCCGCGGCCCGGTCGTCGAAGGGCGCCTGCGTTGGGGCGTGAACCTGGTCCCATTCACGCTTTATCGCTTCCGCTGCCGGCGCACGGACGGCCAACTTACGCGAGTGGGCGCCTGGTTGCGCCGGCTGCATTGGGACGCGCTGCCGCAACTGCTGAACGTGATCCGGGGCGAAATGTCGCTGGTGGGACCGCGTGCGCACAATCCGGAGTTCATCCCGGTCTTGATGGAGCAAATGCCCTATTATGGGCAGCGGCATGCTGTGCGCCCCGGCATCCTGGGCTGGAGTCAGCTCAACTGCGATTACGGAGAGCGAGTGCACGACGCGCGGGAGTCGCTGGAGTACGACTTGTATTACATCAAGCATGTGTCTCCGGCGCTCGACGCATATATTGTTCTGCATAGCTTGATGGAGGCGCCGTTGCGGGGGCGGTAGGGAGCTGGCGCTTGAGTAGGGCAGACTCAGAGCGCCCCACTGGTCTTCGCCCTTGCGGGAGTTGACGTAACGCCGGATTCTCGTGTTCAAAGCGGCCTTTTCGGGTGGTCGAAGGCTCGCGGTCCGGCCGATAAATGTATGCGGTCCTTCGAATCGGAGTCCGGCAGCCAGACGTTCTTGATCCTCTCGTGCATCTTGGCTTTGAGGACCGAAATATGGCCTAAATTTGATCAACAACACTCGCGGCTCCGGCCCTGGACCCCAAGCTTTATTCCGCATCGAGCAGGTTCGCCACTTGATCGGGTCGCGGCAACTCGGCCTCCAGCCCGAGTGGTGGACATGACGTTATTTCATAGGTAGCCACCCCGATGGGACTGGACGCCTTGCGCAGGGCGTACTCGATGATCGTCCGGTTCTTGGATTTGCAGAGGATGATGCCAATAGCCGGGGCTTCGCCCTCCAGGCGAACCGTATCGTCCTGCGCCGCGAGGTAGAACTGCATTTTGCCGACGTATTCCGGCTCGAACTCACCCACCTTCAGTTCGATGGCGACCAGGGCGCGCAGGCGGCGGTGGTACAGCAGCAGATCCAGGAAGTAATCGCGCCCGCCGATTGATAGCCTGTGCTGGCTGCCGACAAAAGCGAACATCCCGCCCATCTCGCGCAGGAATTCTTCCACGTGAGCGGTGAGCGCCCGCTCCAGTTGCCGTTCCGAATGCGCGGTGGAAAGCTCCAGGAAGCCGACGTATACCCGTCCTTCACCGCCAGCCGGGCTTGGTCCTGTATTTCGGCCGGGAGGATTTCGGAGAAGTTGGTTTGGTTTAAGAGAGTCTTGTGATAAGTGCGGTTCTCGATTTGATGCACCAGGACGTTGCGGGTCCAGCCGAAGTGCTGCGTCGCCCGGATGTAAAACTCCCGTTCCGCCGGATCCTTGCACTTCTCGAGGATCACCACATTGTGCGACCAGGCAATTTCTCGCACCAGCGGTGCGAGTTTTCCGTCGGCGCCATGTGTCTCGTGAAACAGCTTCATTCTCCAGAGGTTAGCGGCGGAGAAGCCGGCTGCACCCGGAAATTCCGATTGCAGGTCCCACGTCAGACTGGCGACCACGGACTTGCCCCAGGTCTCACCCTCCTGCCGGGATGCGATCATCCTGCCGATATCGGCGTAGAGGCTCACCAGTTCCCGGTTCACCTGTCGCATCGCCGCCAGTTGGCGCGGCACGGATGCGCTGTTTGATCTCGCCTAGCAACGAGGCATAGCGGTTCGGAGCTGCGTCGTTCACGTTTCCTCGCGGTTTTCCTGGTCCGGGCGTGAACGGCGCGCCCGATTTCTCGCACCGGCTGCGCGAGAATCAGGCGGCCCATCGGCCACCGTGCGGGAAATTCCCGGTCCTGCCGATCCGCTGTTTCGATCTTGTACAACAGCCGGGCCGGGCATTCCGCGCAACTCCAGTAGCCAAAACCGCGTGTAGCTCACAATTCGGCCCAGATGTCGGCTAGCGCCAGAACAAATCCGGCCACGGGACCCTCGCCGTCGATGTGCTCCGGATTAACGAGTTGCTCAGGCTCACGGCCGGGGCGATAGATATATACCGTGCGACGATCGGGGTCGAGCAGCCATCCCAATTGCGCACCGTTTTCGATCCATTCGCGCATCTTGGCTTTGAGCTTAGCGAGGCGATCCGAAGGGCTTCTCAGTTCTACTACGAAATCCGGACACAGCCGCGGAAATCTACGCTTCTCCTCTCTGGTCAGCTTATCGAGCCGCGACCGAAGAACCCAGGAGGCGTCCGGCGAATATGCCGCTCCACTCGGAAGGAAGTATTCCACGCTGGAATCAAACGCCCGGCCACGACCGTCTTTTCGCGCCCAGGTTCCCAACTGCACGGTCAGCTCACTGTTTCGGAAGCCACTTTCACCTCCCACTGGGGGCATGATCAGGATGTCTCCTTCCGCCGATCGCTCGATGCGCACGTCCGGATTGTCGGCGCAAAACTGGAAGTACTCGTCGTCGGTCATCCCGCGCTCCCACTGGATGGCCATCGGCCACTCTGATTCTTCGACGAGGATTTGCATGATTCCAGAATACCCGCTACGGTCCCGCTAAAGATACGGCAGCCGGGGCTTTGGCCTCGCTGGTCGCGATTTCGGGGAATTTTTCCACCAATATCTCCCGCAGCGAGTCGACAAACGGCGCAACGACCATGGGCAGCACCGAGGACGCGAAGGGCCGCGTCAGCACCGCATAATCTCCATTGGCTAGCGGCACACGCACCGTCCAACCAGGAGCTGCTGAGTCATCGGAAGAGTATTCGAAGATTTCGCCAGCCAGGCACAGCCGCGCCTGCTGGAATCCGAACTTCCCGCAGGCTTCGCGGACCGCTTCCCAGCAATCGGCGGCCGTGGCGGCGCCACCCAGCGCGGCACGGAATTTTCGCAGCTCCAGTTGGGCGCTCACCGAACGTTGGAACTCGCCGCTAAACAGCAACCGGCCGGCCAAATCGAATTCGGCGTAGCCCAAATACTGAACGCCCAGCAATACAAAAAGGCCAAACAGCACGACCAGCGCGAGGGAGAAACTGTGCACCACGCCTTGCAACAGAGAAAACGCGGCGGCCAATCCGCACAGACCGTAAAGCACCAGAACCACCCGGCGCGGCGTGAACCCGCGATCGAGCAGCCGATGGTGAATATGGCCGCGGTCGGCTCCAAAAATCGGCTGATGCCGCAGAAAGCGCCGCACAATGGCCAGCGCGACATCCAGCAAGGGAATCGAGAGCGCCATCAACGGCGCGGTCATGCCCAGCAGGGTGGCCGATTTGTTACTCCAGATGGCCGCGTAACAGCCCAACAGAAAGCCGATCAGCAAGCTGCCGGAATCACCCAGGAAAATGGTGGCGGGGTTGAAGTTGTAGCACAAGAAGGCGAGCAAAGCGCCGGCCAGCGGAAAGGTGGCCACGGCCAGCACCATGTTGTGCTGCATCATGGCCGCGGCGAAAACGGTCAGCGTGGCGAACAGACCTACTCCCACGGCCAAACCGTCCAGCCCGTCCACCAGGTTGAAGGCGTTCATGCAGGCCAGCAGCCAGAGAATAGTAAGCGGGACATTCCACCAGGCGTCGGTAGGAGCGCCGCCGATGGACAGGATGCGCACACCGCCCACACAGGCCAAGCCCGCCGCGGCGACTTGTCCCACCAGCTTGATCCAGGCGCGCAAGTTGAACAAGTCGTCCAGCAACCCGATCCCGAAGGCCAGTGCGGCGCCCGGCAGCAGTTTCCACACCAGCGAGAGTTGCTGGGCGAGCGGACTGCCTTCTTCCGGACGCACCAAAACATACGCCACCAAATAAGAAATCGCAATGGCTAACCCGCCCACCCGCGGGATGGGATAGCGATGAACCTTGCGCACAGCATCGGGTTGGTCCACCACCCCATAGGACCGGAACACATCGCGGCAAATCGGGGTCAGTACCAGGGAAATGATAAACGCTCTGAATCCTAACCAGAGCAAGGAATGCACTCGAAGACCTCCGGCTACTCATCCTGATGTTGGCGCACCCCGCCGCTTCGTGTCAAGCCACATGGTTTCAATTATTTCCGGTTTGTACCCGTACATGGTTGACCGGCGTCCACGGGGCCGCCTCACAAACATTGACGAACCCGCTCCGCTTGACAGCGCCGCTTCCGGCGCGTCAGAGTGAATGGTTGGACTCTGATTGCAAAATAACCGATCGAAATCCCGAGTCCCGGAGGCCCTTTGCTGCTTGTTCGAACCACCCTGTTGCTAGGCTGCGCGCTAGCCCTGATGGCGCAATCCGATTCCGACTCCAGCTCGGGTGAGGAGTACGGCGGACCCGCAATTCTAAGCCGGGGCGAAGTCCCCGGCGCGCAGACGGCGGCGCCCATCGCCTTCCGGCCGTACATAGGGCTCAGCGGGATCTACGATGCCGGCTTGATACCAGTCTCGGTGACCTCAACCGGCGGCATCCCTTCCACGGATTTGTATGGCGAGGAGTTGAATCTGGGCGCATACACCTATCACACTTGGAAGCACACCACCCTGGGACTGGATTATCGGGGGGATTACCGTCATTACTCCACCAGCTACTGGGACGGCACCGATGACTTCCTGTCGCTCATCCTGACACACCGGCCCAGCAAGCGCGTGACGTTCACGCTGCGCAACCAGGCCGGCGTCTATTCCTTCAATAATTATACGCTGTCCGCGCCGGTTGGCTTTCTCGATCCGAATTATCTGCAGTTGCCCCAAAACGATATTTTCGATAACCGGGTCGTTTTCGTGGGCACCTCGGCGGATCTGACTTACCGGGTGTCGCCCCGGCTGTCGTTCAATCTCGGCGGGGAAGGCTCTCTGGTGCGCCGGGAATCCACCGCACTTTACGGCATGACAGGCGCCATAGCCCGCGGGGATTTGGAGTACCGGATCAGCCGGCACTCCACGCTGGGTGCAGACTATCGCTTCACCTACTTCGACTACACCAGGGGCTTCGGCAACACGGCGATACAGTCGGTGGGCCTCAATTACAGCACACAGGTATCGCGGCAGGTGCAACTATCCGCGCGCATCGGCGGCGCGCGGATAGAAAGCAACAGCCTGACCGAGGTTGCGCTGGACCCGGCGCTGGCGGCTCTGCTGGGCGAGTCGGTGTCTATTCAGGCCGCGCATACCGTCAACTACGTGCCCGACATGCAAGTACGGCTGTCGGATACGTTCCGCCACTCGCAATTTGCGCTGGAGTACTTGAACCAAGTGGTCCCCGGCAACGGGGTTTACCTCACGTCCAGGAATAATGCCGGGAATGTTTCTTATAGCTATTCCGGTGTGCGCCACTGGAATTTCGGCGTCAACGGCACTTATGGCCGGATGACCGCGCTGGTGCAGACCGTGGGCCTGTACACCTCCTACGGGGCAGGGGCCGGCATTACGCGCGACTTGGGAAGAGGGCTGCATACCGTGCTGCGCCTGGACGCGCACCACTACGATATTGCGACCTCGACGGCCTTCACGCACAACGAGTACCGGGCCTCCCTCGGGCTGAACTTCAGCCCGGGAGATGTGCCGCTGGTGCTGTGGTAGCAGGCGGTGGGGCAGACGATCGTTTTATGTCGCCTGCCAAGCGCTCCCCGAAGACGGCAGACCACAAAGTGCGATGGTCTGCCCCACCAAAGTGAACAGCATTGGGCTTAAGCGAGCAGCGCAGAGTAAATCTCGCCCATTCTCAGAGCGGCGGCCGCCAGCGAGAAGCGGCTGTGAATCAGGCGTGCGGCGTTACGGGCCAACTCGCCGCGCCGCACGGGATCGCGCACGAGCAGACGCAATACTTCCGCCAGTCCGGCCGCATCGCGCGGTTCGAAGAGCAAGCCGGTTTCGCCATGCGCGACCAATTCCGGATTGCCGCCGACACGCGATGCGGCCACGCAACAGCCGCAGGCCATGGCCTCCATGAGCGCATTGGAGAGCGCTTCGGACAGCGACGGCAGCACGAATATATCGATGGCGTGCAGCCAATCCGCCACTCGCGGCGTGCCGGGTTCGAAGACGCAGTCCGGCAGAATGCCAAGCGCCCGCGCGCGGTCCTGCAAGCCCGCGAGACAAGGTCCGCTGCCAACTATGGCGAGCTTCATGCCGGGCACCAGCCCGCGCACGGCGGCAAAGGCGTCCAGCAAGGTGTCGAGCCCTTTTTCGGGCCGCAGACCGCATACCACCCCCACGACCAGCGCGGCGTCGCGCAAGACCTCCGGCCGGGCGCCGAGGACAGGCTGGAACGTGCGCGTGTCGATGCCGTTATAGCAGAGATGAATCAGACCGGCTGGCACCTTCTCTTCGTCGCGCAGATGGCGCCGCAAGAACTCGCAGTTGACCACGATGCCATCGACCAGGCGATCGGTGACGCGCAACCCATGCCGATAAACGGCCGGCCATAATGCCCGGTCGGCCCTCTGGCTGGAAAGCACTACCGGAGAGCTCCCAAGCCGGGCCGCGGGTACTCCATAGAGATTCGCGGGCGTGTCGAAGGTGTGCACCAGCCGTATGTCTTGTTCCCGGATGTACGCGGCTATGCGCAACGCGCCCTTTACGCTGGCTAGCGAGGGCACCGGGAAGTGCACGATGGGCACACCGGCAGCCCGCAACTCGTCGGCACGCATGCCCACCGGACGGAAGCTGCCCACGCGCGGATCGAACCGGGAACGGTCGAGCGCCTTGGCGATTTCCGTCATCTGCCGCTCGCTGCCGCCCAGATTCAACTCCTGTACCATTAGCAGAACTGGGGTGGGAGCAGGCATGCATTCTCAATGTAACGCATACCCTCGAATGCTACAGTAAGACAAAAGGTATCCGAACCCATGTGCGGCATCGCCGGATTCTATTTGCGTGACGGGCAGGCGAGTTTGTCCACAGTGCGTGCGATGTGCGACCAGATACGGCACCGCGGGCCCGACGATGAGGGCTACCATGTGGAGGGCGGCTGCGCCATCGGTATGCGGCGGCTCAGTATCATCGATCTCAGCACCGGCCATCAACCCATGGCCAATGAAGACGAATCTGTCTGGGTGGTCTTCAACGGCGAGATCTACAATTATCGGGAACTCCGTAGCGATCTGCTCGCTCGCGGGCACCGGTTCGTCACCAATAGCGACACGGAAACGCTGGTTCATCTCTACGAAGAACAAGGCGCCGACGGGTTGCGGCGACTGCGCGGCATGTTCGCTTATGCCATCTGGGACGCCCGCCGGCTGCGTGTTTTTCTGGCGCGCGATCGGTTTGGCAAGAAGCCGCTTTACTATGCGGTGTTGCCGCATGGAATCTATTTCGGAAGCGAGTTGAAATGCCTGCAGGTGGCCGGTGTGCCATCGGAAATCGACGCGGAGGCCCTGCGGCTCTTTTTTCACTTCACCTACATTCCGGAACCCTGGAGTTGTTTTCGGGCGGTGCGTAAGCTTCCGCCGGGATCCTGGCTGACATACGACGCGGATGGAACTGTCCGCCAAGGCCGCTACTGGCGGTTTCCTACGCCGGTTGCCGAGACGCCGGTGGATTTCTCGCAAGCCGACGTATGCGCGCAGTTGCGGGAGAAGTTCGACGAATCCGTGCGCATCCGGATGATCGCCGATGTGCCGTTGGGCGCGTTTTTGAGTGGCGGGATCGATTCCAGTTCAGTCGTGGCATCTATGGCTCTCGCATCGCCTGAGCCTGTACGCACGTTCTCTATCGGTTTTGAAGAGAGCGCCTTCAACGAATTGGAATATGCCGCCATGGTGGCGCGCCAGTATCATACCGACCATCACGAAATCGTGGTACGGCCGGACGCCGTGGATTTGGTTTCCCGCCTGGTCCGGCACTTCGACGAGCCTTTCGGCGACTCTTCGGCGATCCCGACCTTCATTGTTTCCGAATTCGCTGTGCGGCATGTGAAGGTCGCGCTAAGCGGGGATGGCGGCGACGAGTTGTTTGCCGGCTACGACCGCTTCCAGACACTTGAGAGGCTACGGAAGTTGGATCGCGTGCCGCGGGCATTCCGCGCATTCACTTCCTGGATGGCGGACTGTCTGCCGTATTCGGCTTACGGCAAGAATTATCTGCACATGTTGAGCCGCTCAACGGCGCTGGAGCGTTACTTTGAGAGCAACTTCGCGCCTTGGTTTCTGCGCCAGGAGCTGCTCCAGAAGGAATGGATGCTCCCGGCCGATAGCGCTTATTTGACGCGGGCGCTAGCGGAGTTTCTGCTTCCCGGAAACGCCGATTTGCTCTCGCAAGCGCTGTTTTTTGAGACCACGCAGAATCTGCCCGGAGACATGCTTGTCAAAGTCGATCGCATGTCCATGGCAAACTCGTTGGAAGTACGCTGCCCTCTGCTCGATCATGAGCTTGGAGAACTTGCGGCTGGAATTCCTCATAGTTGGAAGATCAGAGATGGCAAGGGTAAATATATTCTGTTGCGCGCTTTAGGGGACCGCTTACCGGCAGCGCTGTTAACCCGGGGCAAGATGGGCTTCGGCGTACCGCTGTCGTTGTGGTTTCGTGGCGCCTTGCGGGCATTTCTCTGGGACCATCTGGGTAGTTCTTCGTTTACCCGGCGCGGCATCGTCTCGCCGGCTTTCGTTCAGCAGATGCTTCGCGAACACGATTCCGGGCGACGCGACAACTCGCACTGGCTGTGGTCGCTGCTGATGCTTGAGCTTTGGTTTCGCCAGTTGGACGCACAGCCCGCGGCAGCGGTCCGCGCTTATGATTAAACCCACGGTTGTTGCCTTTTCGCGTGGGTCCCGCCCATAAACACCACCAGCCAGTCGCGTGCTTTGGCGTAAACCGGGCTACTCCCGTACGTGCCTCAGCGTAACCAAAAGGGCCAACTTGTGTGTTTCAGCGTAAATGCTTGTCAACCGAGGGGCTGATGGTGCTGTTAAGACATTGAAAATAATACCATTAGTTGCTTACGCCCAGGCACATAAAGGCATCTGGTGTGTTTTGATAGCGTTACAACTTCCTTACGACGAGCCACATGCGCCTTACGATCAAACCCATAGGCTTTACGCTGAAGCACATGCCTCTAAAACACGGATACTCGCTCATAAAGCCTTGAATCACAAGCTTTTACAGATTTTGGCCAGCTTCAATCGCAGCTCCTATATGGAATGGTTTATGGTTTGGATAAACCTAACCAGAGCTAACGCAGGCGGGCACATGAGGCTACCTCCTGGTTGGTTTGGTGTGTGCTTACCAATAAAAAACCCGATGGTCTATGGGCTTCATCGTAAACCGCTAGAACAAAACACCCGACTAATGTTACAAACACAGAAGAGGCACTGCGCGTTCTAAAAGGCCCCTCACGTGACCAGAAACAATCCTAAACCTGCACTTGTCAACCTTTCGGTCGAGGAGGAGAACCTCGCCGCCATCCCTTTTGCCGTATTGGAACGCAGAGTCGGCAAGCGGATCGGCAAGATTGAGATCAAGGGCACCAAGGTGCTTCCCGATGGCAGCGAAATGGAAGTGGTGTGGCAGATTCAGGGCAATAATGAGTTAGGCCTGCCTACCGAGCAAGACCTCGATATTTTCGTTGTGTTGGGAGTTCTCACATTCCGGAACAACTTCGCCAAGACCGTTACTTTCAGTGGGCGGGAAATAGCCCGTATGCTCAATATCAACTCGGTTCACGGCAAGTTCTACCAGCGCCTCAAGCTGGCCATGGATCGCTTTATTCCATTACGCTTCCGGGCACTGACCGCCACCGACCAGCAGGAAGAAGTGAAGTGGAGCAATGTTTTCCAGGAAGCCAGCTTCTTGCTGGATCGTGAGACCGGCCGCTGTACCGGCAGCATTACCTGGACCGACAAACTAATCCAATCCATCAACAATGGCTTCTTCCGCGTTCTGGACGCCGGGCGGTACATGGAACTCGACGGAATTACGGCCAAGCACCTATATCGCTTCTTCGCCGTGGCCTTCGAGAAAACCGACTTAGTGGTCATGGATGCTCGTAAACTGGCGATGGAGCACGTAGGCATTCTAACTCCGCCGCATTACTTCTCCCGGTTGATGCAGACTCTGGAGCCGGCATTCGACCAATTAATTAAGATCCAGGTGCTCGGATCTTATAACGTAATTTCCGCAGAGGATTGGCGCATTGCCATGCACCGGCATCCCTCTTACGTGCCTGAGCGTAAGAGTTTGATGTTACAGAGCACTACTAGCCCGGAATTGAGCCGGGCGCACTGTCAAAGTACTCTGGAGAAAGCCGGCTTTGGTTACAAACAGGCGACAGGATGGAGCGCCGCAGCGGAAACGCCAGAGCAGTTATACGCTTTGGAGCGAGCTGCACAGATTGTGCTTGCCATGAAGCAGGAGGGAGTACTGCCGCACGTAGCGGCAAGTTATATAGCGCGGGCACTGGATATGGGAGCGGCAGCCGGAGAAGGCCGGGAGCTACTCGACTGGTGCGAGATGGCACTCGACATATGCAGACAGAAGCAGCGCACCGGCCAGAGTTTGAAGAACGCAGCTGGATTGGTAGTGAAGATCGTGAAGGACCCGGCATCCCGCCGCCGCTTTTTCGACGACCATATGGAGGCAGCCGCGAAGGAGCGTTACCGCCAGCGCGAGCGCGCCATCCTGCGTCAGAATCAGGAAGTCGAGGAGCGTGCCTTGATTCTTGAATACGAGCAGTTCCGTCAGACCACCGCACAGGGCTTGTTCGAGCAGCTTGGCGACTCTTCCAAGCAGACGCTTTCCAAGGAAAAATCCGAGTTGCTCCGCCGTGAAGGCCGATTAGAAAAGATGGCGCCGGATTTGCGCGAACGGGAAGTGACCGAACTCATTCTGCAGGATCTGGCAAGGAACGACGTGCCGCCCTACAGCAAGTGGCTCTTGCGCAAGCGTGCGGGACAAGCCGTATTGCCGTTTGCCCCGATAGATAACATCGCTTAACAGAGCTGCGCTACAGTTGAGGTGGATGCCCGCTACCTCGCAGCAAGAGATCGCCGCGCGGGAGCGCTTCGCCTTCGGGGAAAACTGGCAGCGCTTCCTTTCCATCCTCGACGAAAGCCGCATCGTAAGGGCGCAAGATTCCTTGCGGCGCATGCTGGAGATGTCCGATTTAACCGGCAAGACCTTCCTCGATATCGGTTGTGGCAGCGGTCTGTTCAGCCTGGCGGCGCGCCGTCTTGGCGCTCGCGTGCATTGCTTCGACTACGATCCGCAGTCGGTCGCTTGTGCCGAGGAACTGCGCCGGCGCTACTTCCCGCAAGACCCGGAGTGGCGCATAGAAGAAGGCTCCGCCCTAGACAGCAGTTACCTTAGCGGTTTGGGCTCGTTCGAGGTGGTGTACTCGTGGGGGGTTCTGCATCATACCGGAGCGATGTGGCAGGCGCTCGGGAATGCCGCAGGGTTGGTAGCGCCAGGCGGGAAACTTTTCATCGCGATTTACAACGATCAAGGCAAGATCAGCAACCGCTGGCGAGCGATCAAACGTGCTTACAACCGGTTGCCTGCCGGTTCGCGTTTCCTGGTGGCGATTCCGGTGCTGGTGCATTTGTATTGGCGCAGGACGGTAAAGGACTTTCTGCGCGGGCGGCCCTTCGAAAGCTGGCGCAACGAGGGCAAGGAGCGCGGCATGTCTCCCTGGCGGGATCTAATCGACTGGGTAGGCGGCCTTCCTTTTGAGGTCGCCAAGCCGGAGGCCATTCTGGACTTTTATTTGCAGCGGGGCTTCACCTTGACGCGCCTGACCACCTGCGGCGGGTCGTTGGGCTGCAACGAATACGTCTTCGCCCGCACGGGGCCCGCGAAACCCTGAGTTCACCACGCCCCGGTTTGCCGCGCAGGCTCACGCGATAGTAGAGTAGGTCTTGGCTATGAAAGCTCTTGTCACAGGATCTGGCGGGCTGATCGGTTCGGAATGCGTCCGCCAACTTTCGGCCGAAGGCTGGGAGGTTGTGGGGATCGACAACGATATGCGCCGGCAGTTCTTCGGCGAGCAAGGGACGACGGATCCGGTCGTGCGCGAACTGCAGACGATGCTGCCTCGTTACCGGCACTTGCCCATCGATATCCGCGACCGGCAGGCCGTGCGGCAGGTGTGCGACGCCGAACGGCCGCAATTCATCATTCACACCGCCGCGCAGCCTTCCCACGACAAAGCGGCGGCCATTCCCTACGAAGACTTCGACGTGAATGCCCTGGGCACCATGAACATGCTGGTGGCGGCGCGCGATTTCTGCAGGGAATCGCCATTCTGTTTTACGAGCACGAATAAGGTCTACGGTGATCGGCCCAACTATCTGCCGCTCATCGAACTCGACAAGCGCTACGACTATGCCGGCGGCCTGGATGGCGTGGACGAAAGCATGTCCATCGACCAGTGCCTGCATTCCGTTTTTGGCGCTTCCAAAGTGGCCGCCGATGTCATGTGCCAGGAATTCGGGCGCTATTTTCAGATGCCGGTAGGAGTCTTTCGCGGCGGTTGCCTTACCGGGCCGCAGCACGCCGCCGTAGAATTGCACGGCTACCTGGCCTACATCGTTCACTGCGCCGCTACCGGCAAAGAATATACCATCTACGGTTACAAAGGGAAGCAGGTGCGCGACCAGATTCACAGTTACGATGTAGCCCACCTGTTCCTCGAATTCTTCCGTTCCCCTCGCTACGGGGAAGTCTACAACCTGGGCGGCGGCAGGGCCAACAGCCTCTCGATTCTGGAGACTATCGACGCACTGGCGGGCATGGGGCTGAAGTTGCAATACGGTTACAAAGATACCAACCGCACCGGCGATCACATCTGTTACATTTCGGACCTGAGCAAGCTGCGGGCGCATTTCCCGAACTGGAAAATGCAGTACGATCTGCCGCGTATTCTGGACGAAATCGCCGCCCGGCACACTCGGCCGCTCGCACGGAGTTAATGACGGATGAAGCTATCGGTGATCATTCCTGCCCGCGACGAGGAGGGGTCCATCGAGCAGACCGTCGCCGAAATCGGTGCGGCCCTTCGAAGAGAGCGGATTCCGTTTGAAATCGTGGTGGTGGACGACGGCAGCACCGATCAAACGACCGCCCGCGTCCAGCAGTCGATCGAGCATCATCCGGCTGTCCGGCTGGTGACCAATACCGGACGCCATGGCTTCGGGATGGCCGTCCGCGCGGGGTTAGCGCAAGCCACCGGCGAGGCCCTCGCGGTTATGATGGCCGATGGGTCCGACAGCCCCGAGGATCTTGTTCGATACTATCGGAAGCTGGAAGAGGGATACGATTGCGCGTTTGGTTCCCGATTCATTCGCGGCGGCAGGATCATAGATTATCCGGTTCACAAGCTGGCCATCAACCGCATGGCCAACTGGTTTATCCGGGTGTTATTCCGGCTGCGATACAACGACATCACCAATGCTTTCAAATGTTACCGCCGGCAGGCTGTCGACGGTATGCAGCCGCTGATCTCGGCGCACTTCAATCTGACGGTGGAGATGCCCTTGAAAGCGATCGTGCGCGGGTATTCCTACGCGGTGCTGCCGATTTCGTGGACCAATCGCAAGTCGGGCATGTCCAAGCTGAAGATCAAGGAGATGGGGAGCCGCTACCTGTTCATCGTGCTGCATGTGTGGCTCGAGCATCACCTTTCACGGGGGGATTACCTGCGGGGGGAAGAGGCGCAGGAACAGACCGCAACGCGGCACGCGTAAGGAGGCGTGTCCAGATATGGCAGACCACAAAAAACGATGGTCTGCCCCACGGCAAAAATCTTTCCGGCGCCCGCTGATAGCATGGTCGATATGCGCATTCCGGATGCGGAAATCTACAAGGCGCTGTTCGATTTGTCCCAATCGCTCGCCGGACACACCGATCTGGAGACTCTATGCGGCTCGTTGGCGGGCTCGCTGCGGCGCGTCGTCTCGTTCGACTTTCTGGCGCTGGTTCTCCACGATCCCGTTCATGACCAACTCCGTTTGCACGCCGTCAGCGCGGACAGGCCGTACAAGGACAAAGATAAAGAAATCGTCCTTCCTGCGGACGGCGACCATTTCGGCGCGCGGGTCTGGCGCGAGCAGAAGCCACTCGTCTTATCGCCACTCGAACAAGGGGCCGAACCAAGCGACGTAATCCAGGAAGCTTTGGAAGTGGGCATTCACGCCTTGACCCTGGTTCCTCTTTCGAACGGCGATCGCCGGCTCGGGATACTTGGGTTCGGGTTTTCCGCGCCTTTCCAGCCCGACGGCGAAGCCCTGGCATTTCTGCAGCGGGTGGCGTCGGAAGTCGCGGTTTCCGTGGATGGATATCTCACCCGGCAGGCGCTTCTGCGGGAACGCGACCGGATGCGGGTATTGTTCGAGATTACCAATGCGCTGGTTTCGAAGCTGCCGATCGATGAGCTCTTCTCGGCCATATCCGAACAACTCAACCGCGTGGTGGCGCACGATTTTGCGGTGGTAGGGCTGCTGGATAAAACCACGGGGGAACTCCATCTGAGCGGGCTGCATTCGCCGGGCGGCATCTGGTTCGAGCCCGACGAGACTTCCGGCCGGCCGGAAGGTCTCCCCGCGGGCGAGGCGCTGGCCACCGGAAAACCGGTCGTGACCGCCGGACCCGACTGCGAACGTTTTCCGTCGCCGCTCTATCGCAAGTACGCCGGTCTGGGCCTTCGTTCGAGCTGTTGCATTCCGCTGGCGGGCGGAAACGGAATCTCCGGCGTGCTCGATCTGGCCCGCCGGAGCGGCGATCCGTTCACTACCGACGAGGTGGATTTGCTGGTCCAGGTGGCGCGCCAGATTGCCATTGCTACCGAAAACTCGCTTGCCTACCGCGAACTCTCGCAGCTCAAGGACAAGCTGGCCAACGAGAAGCTGTACCTGGAAGACGAGATCCGGCTGGACCGCAACGGCGGAAACACGATCGGGGAGAGCCCCGCGTTTCAGGCCGTGCTCAGAAGCATTCAGGTAGTGGCTCCGACCGATGCCACCGTGCTCATCGAGGGCGAAACCGGAACCGGCAAAGAACTGGCGGCGCGCGCGATTCACGACCTGAGCGGACGCAGCAAACGGTCCTTTATTAAGGTGAATTGCGCCGCCATTCCGGCGGCCTTGCTCGAGAGCGAGCTATTCGGCCACGAGAAGGGATCGTTTACCGGCGCCTTCGCACAAAAGATCGGCCGGTTCGAGCTGGCACACCAGGGGACGCTATTCCTCGACGAGGTCGGCGAGATACCGTTGGAACTGCAATCCAAGCTGCTGCGGGCCATCCAGGAGCAGGAACTGGAGCGTCTCGGAGGCAATCGGACCATTCGCGTGGATGTTCGCTTCGTGGCAGCGACAAACCGCAATCTCAAGCAGATGGTGGACGAAGGCGAGTTCCGCAGCGATCTGTTTTACCGGCTGCATGTATTCCCTTTGACGGTTCCTCCGCTGCGGCAGCGCAAGGAAGATATCCCTCTGCTCATCCGCTACTTCACGCAAAAATTCGCCAAGAGAATGAGCCGTCCCATCGAATCGATCCCCTCCGGCGCCATCGAAGCTCTGACCAACTACGCATGGCCTGGCAACATCCGCGAGTTGCAGAATGTGATTGAGCGATCCGTTATTCTCAGCCCAGGCCCGGTACTTCAAATCGCAATGCCGGAAATTGCGCAATCGTCTTCCCCCAGGACTCCCCGCTTGGGCGAATCCGCGGAGCGGGAGCGGATTCTGGCTGCCTTGCGGGGATCGGATGGGAAAGTCGCGGGCCCCGATGGGGCTGCGGCCCGGCTTGGCCTGCGGCGCACGACCCTGCAATCCCGCATGAAGAAGCTGCACATCGAACGCCAGTACCGGTGATTTCGGCACTTGATGGGCAACTGCCGAGGCTGACGGCGAGATCGTCGGCACCGCCCTGTAAGTCCCTCATTCCAGGTTCCCAGATCGTGGCTGTCGAGTTGCGTCTCCGTGTGCGGGTACGGAAAACGCGAAATGCTCAGATACCGATCGCTGTCGAAACTGTTTCCGGCGCTTCTGTTGGTGGCGGCGGCGTGTGCGCAGACCGCGGTTACGCCGCGCGGCCTGACGCTGGCGCAGGCCGTCGACCAGGCACTTAAGAATAACTTGCAGGCGAAGCTTGCCGAGGAGCGCATCGCCGAATCGCGGGCGCAACGCGGAATTGGGCTTTCTGCGCTGCTGCCGAACATCGCCGGCGCGGCCTACCAGATGAACCTCACGGAGAATCTGGCCGCACAAGGGCTATCGGCTTCCGCCTTCCACTTTCCCGGTCTCCCGGCCTTCATCGGGCCGTACGACAGTTTCGATGCCCGTATCCGGATGGTGCAGAGCCTGTTCAACCTGGCGTCCATCCGCCGCTATCAGGCGGCGCGCTATGGCGTGCAACTGGCGGAGCAGCAACGGCGCTTGGCGGAACAGCAGGTCACCACGGCCACCACCCTTGCCTACATCGCGCTGCTCGACGCCGGCCAATCGGTCGCGGCGGCGGAGGCGAATGTGCAACTTGCCCGCCAGCTTCTGGATCTGGCGGCGAACCAGCGAAACGCCGGCATCGCCACCGGGCTCGATGTAGCCCGCGCTGAAACGCATCTGGCGAGCCAGCAGGTGCAGCTTGCCGAGGTCCGCACCAATCTGGATACCGCCAGATTGAACCTGCTGCGTACGATCGGCGCGCCGCTCTACGCGCAGTTATCGCCGGCCGACGCCATGCGATTTGAGCCACAACCGCCGCCGGAGGCCGGCGAAGCCATCCGGCAGGCGCTGGGCAGCCGGCTGGAGTTGTCCGTGGCCTCGGAACAATTGCGTATCGCGGAAGCGGAACGAAAAGCCGCCATCGGAGAATGGGCGCCTTCGGTCTCGGCGTTCGGAGACTACGGCAGCAGCGGATTGAAGCCCAACGAAGTGGACCTGCCCACGCGAAGCATTGGCATCCGCATCGACGTCCCGATCTTCAATGGCGGGCGCACCAGGTCGGAAGTGCAGGCTGCCACCAGCCAGGTCCGCCAGGCGGAGATGCAGTTGTCGGACCTGCGGGCCGCGGTGGAGAAGGACCTGCGGCAAGCTCTCGACAACCTGGCAACCCGGGAAGAGCAGATGCGAGCCGCACAACGGAACCTGGACCTGGCCCAGCGGGAACTCGCGCTGGCGCAGGATCGCTTCCGCAACGGAGTGGCGGACAACATCGAGGTGACCACCGCCCAGACCGCGCTCGAAGATGCCCGCCAGATCGCGGTATCCAGTTTGGCCCAGTTCAACATAGCGCGCCTGAATTTGTTTTCCGCCTTGGGGCGCGCCGGGGATTTTACTTTCTAGGGCATATTCGGAGAACAAGATGGTTAACGAGACTCTCATCGACGACACCGCGGCGGCGAAGGCGCCACGCAAACGCGCGGCCAAGTGGATAGGCATTGGATTGGGCGTAATCGCCGCCGTGGCGGGGGGCATCTACTACCTTCATTCGCGACACTACGAATCCACCGACAACGCATTCATAGAGGGGGACGTGATTCAGGTGAGTCCGCGGGTTGCGGGACAAGTGCTTCAAGTGTATGTGCAGGACAACCAGCACGTAAACCGCGGCGATCCGGTCGCGGAGATCGACGCGCGCGATTACCAAGCGCGCGCGGCGGAAGCGCACGCCCGTCTGGCCGGCATTTCCGCTCAGGCGGAAGGCGCGCACTCGAATCTGGCGCTCACCTCGACGGTGACCAGCGCTGTCCTGACCCAGGCCGGCGCCGCGGCTGGCGCGGCTGGGGAGCAGGTGAAGATCCTGCAGGCGCGCGCCGCCGAGGCTGCCGCTGCGATTCGCGCGGCCGAGGCGGCCATGGCCCAGGCCGAAGCCCAGCGATCCGCCGCCCAGGCGGAAGCCAGCCGTGCCGCCGAGGACGCCGTCCGCTATCGCGCACTGTACGCGAAAGATGAGGTCTCCCAGCAGCAGTTGGACCGTGCGGAAACGCAGGCCAGGGCCACCGCGGCGGCCCAAGAGGCGGCCAGCCAGGCCACCGAAGGCGCCAAGGCGCATCTGGCGGAGGCCCGCGCGGCACTGCTGTCCACACAGGCCGCCTTGCGCCAAGCCGAAAAGCAGGTGGTGCAGGCCCAGGGCCGGGTGAGCGAGGCCCAATCGGCGCCGCAGCAAATCCAAGTGCGGCATGCCGACGTGATCGCTCTGCGCGCCGGGATCGAGCAGGCGCGGGCCTCCGTGCAGCAGGCCGAGTTGGCGCTCTCCTACACCCGAATCTACGCACCCGAATCCGGGTACATCACGCGCAAGTCTATTGAGCCGGGCGATTTCGTGCAGGCCGGCCAACCGTTGCTCGCGCTGGTTTCCGATCGCCTCTGGGTAGTGGCGAATTTCAAGGAGACTCAATTAAGGCACATGCGTCCGGGGCAGCCGGCGGCGCTTAAGCTCGATGCGTTCCCGCAGCTTCGGCTGCGCGGCCACGTGCAGAGCTTTCAGAGTGGAACCGGCGCGGCCTTCAGTCTCTTGCCTCCCGAGAATGCCACCGGCAACTACGTTAAGGTGGTCCAGCGTGTGCCGGTCAAGATCGTGCTGGATGAGGCTCCCCCGGCCGGCTACCGGATTGGGCCGGGCATGTCGGTGGAACCCGAGGTCAGGGTCCAATGAGCACGCCATCCGCCGGGGACAGTGCGGCCGAATGGCGCCCCAGCGTGAATCCGTGGCTGATCGCCATGGCGGTCATGGTGGCAGTGTTCATGGAGGTCCTGGACACGACGATTACCTCCGTGGCGCTGCCGAACATGGCGGGCAGCCTTTCGTCCACCAACGAAGAGGCTACCTGGGTGCTGACAAGTTACCTGGTGGCCAATGCCATTGTGCTTCCTGCAAGCGGTTGGTTCGCCCTTCGCTTCGGCCGGAAGCGTTTCTTGTTGGCGTGCACCGCGCTGTTTACGGTGGCGTCGTTCCTATGCGGGGTGGCGCCGTCCATGGGCGTGCTCATCCTGGCTCGTATCCTGCAGGGCGCAGGGGGCGGGGCTATGCAGCCGCTATCGCAAGCTATCCTTCTGGAGAGTTTCCCGCGCGAGAAACAGGGAATGGCCATGGCGACGTTCGGCCTGGGCGTTGTGGTTGCCCCGGTACTGGGCCCGTTTGTAGGGGGGTGGCTAACCGATAATTACTCCTGGCGCTGGGTGTTCAACATCAACATCCCCATCGGGGTTCTCGCGCTATATCTGCTGGCGCGGTACGTCGAGGACCCGCCCTATATCAAGAACGCGCGGCCGGGCGCCATCGACGCAATCGGCTTCGGGCTGCTTACCGTTTGGCTGGCCACTCTCCAGATCGTCCTGGACAAGGGACAAGAGGCGGATTGGTTCGCGAGCGCTTGGATCGCCTGGTTCAGCATCGTCTCGGTGGGGGCTCTTGGCGCGCTGATCGTGCGGGAATTGCGCACACCGGAGCCCATCGTGGACTTGCGTGTTTTTCGAGACCGGAACTTCTGGGTTGGCACCGCCGTCACGGCGGTCATCTCGGCGGCCATGTACAGCGCCCTCACCATGCTCCCGCTGTTCCTGCAAACGCTGCTCGGCTACGCTTCTCAAGACGCCGGTCTGGCGACGGCGCCGCGCGGGCTCGGGGCCATGATCGCGATGCCCATCGCCGGCATATTGATGTCCTACGTGGACGGCAGGTGGCTGATATCGCTCGGCGTCGCATGCACGGCGGCATCGACGTTGATGTTTGGAAGCCTCACGCTGGACGTTTCGATGGCGAGCATTGTATGGCCCAACGTTTTACAAGGGTTGGGTTTGGCGCTGGTCCTGGTCCCCCTCATGACCATTTCGGTCGGAAGGCTTTCCAAGGACAAGATCGGCAATGCCAGCGGGATCTTCAACCTGATGCGGAATCTGGGCGGCAGTATCGGCATATCCGTATCCACGACATTCCTGGCGCGCATGGCCCAAACCCATCAGGCGAACCTGGCGACTCACATGACGCCATACGATCCGGTGTTTCAGGCGCGGCTCGCGGCCCTTACCGCCGGGCTGAGCCGGTACTCGGCGGGACCCCAGGCCCATATGCGGGCCTATGGGTTGCTTCAAGGGATTCTGCTGCAGCAGGCTGGCTTGAATGCCTACGTAGACATGTTCCGCTGGACGGCGCTAATCATAGCGCTGTGCCTGCCGGGCGTGTGGCTGCTGAAAAAGGTCGCCACCAAGGGGAGCGCGGTAGTTCACTGAGCGCGAGCGAGGAAGGGCCCAACATGATGCAATCCGGAGAGCGGAGTGAACGGGGATTCGAAGCGGCGGGAACGGAGCGTGCAGGGACCGTGTTCGTCTCGGCGTCGGCTGCGGATGCGCGCGCGTTTCGGCAAATCGTCGTGGGCAGCCGTTGGCTGGTTGTGAATGTGCCCGACCTGATCGGCGCCCATGCCGCGATCGACAAGCTGCGCCCGCGGCTGGTTGTGTGCGATACCAAGATTGAAGGCCGGGGATCCTGGCGTGACCTGCTTAAAGGGCGGGATTCCGGTCCAAGCTTCGCCCTGATCGTGGTATCCCGGCATGCCGGCGAAGCGCTGTGGGCCGAGGTCCGCAATCTCGGCGGCTTCGGCGTGCTTGAAAAACCATTCGTGGCGGAGGAGGTCGAACGCATCGTAGCTTTGTCGTTGCTTGGCCGTTCCAGCCCGGCAACAGCCTGTGCGTTGGGCAGCCAGCCGTTGCACAATGGCAATCGCACGGATTAGTTAGCCGTATGCTGGGGATGGATGAGGATAAATCAAGATGAAATATAGGGCGTTGACGGTGGCCAGAGAGTACGGTAGCGGCGGGGCGGAAATCGCCGATATGGTAGCCAGCAGCCTTGGCTGGAGGCTTGTTGACAAGGTTCTGCTTGCCGAAATTGGCAGCCGGGCGAAGGTGCCGGCCGCCCATGCGGCGGTGCTGGACGAACGGGTCGATCCCTGGCTGCACCGCATCACGCGCCGGCTGTGGGGAAGGGGAGGCGATGGAATTTCGGCCATCGCGCCAGTCGAACTCTTCGATGCCGATGCGGCCGCGGCCCTGGCGAAGCAGGTAATTGAGGAGGCCTATTGCGTGGGAAACTGCGTCGTTGTGGGACGGGGAGCGCAGTGCGTCTTGCAGGCCAAGCGGGATGTGTTCCATGTGTTCGTGTACGCCCGGTGGGCGGATAGGGAGCGTCGCGCCCGCGACCGAGTCCCGCCTGGCGCCGATGTGAACGAATTGCTGCACACCATGGACGAGCAGCGTCTCGAATACGTTCGCCGCCATTATGGCGAGAATCGGTTGAATCCTCACCTCTATGACCTGATGATCAACTCCCACAACCAGTGCGAGCGGGCGGCTCAGTTGATCCTGTTAGCGATGGACGCGGCTGGGTAAAGACACAGTCTACGCGATTCCCTGAATCGCTAGCCGCTGCCGAGATTCGGCAAACCGTCGGCATTCGACAGGCCGTTTCGGCAGATCGACAGTCGCATCGCCGAGCCGCGACCGTCCGAGCCGCGACCGGTCCGAGCCGCGACCGTAAGGGAGCGGTCGCCGATCTCATGGCTTTCGCTGCATCGACCCACCACGTTGTGTTCCGGCGCCGCTGGAGAGCTTCCGCCGCTCGGCACACCCTGTGCTGAGTTCCTGCACCAGATGAGAGTTATATACGCCGCTGGCGAGCAGGCGGACGCCTCTTGCGGCCAAGCGGGACAGCAGCGCGCGCCCGGCTTGGTCGATCACCGAGACGTCGCGCAAGTAGAGCTCGACCCGGCCCATTGACGACAGGGCCTGATCGCAGCAGCCCTCGACGACCTCGATGCACTCGCCCGAGAGGTACCCATCGACGGTGACGACGGTGCCCGAGTGCCCGTCTGTCCTGTTAATTCGGAACATGGTGGATCGCCTCCCGCGATGTGGCGCTGCACTCCGGTCGCCAATCTGCTCCGCGACAAACGTTGGCGCTAGCGGAGATCCTTTGGCAGCACGCGCGCGAAGCGCAGCTTCAAGTCCACCCACAGCCAGGTGAACGGATCGCGGAACAAGCGCACCTTTTTGCCTTCACGAAAGGAGCGCGAGGAGTAATTCACGGGGATTTCGAGCGGCCGGTAGCCCTTCCGGACGAGCTTGATGACCAGTTCGTGATCGAAATCGAATCGGTTGCACTGGAACTCGAGGCCGAACAGGCAATCGCGGCGAAAGACCTTGAACATGGTGAAGGGGTCCGTCATGTTCTGGCGGAAAAGAACGTTGATCAGGCCGGTAAAGAACGCGTGTCCCAGATTCAGCCCTGTCGCCAGCGCTTTCTGCCTGGCGAAGCGCCGGATCTTCCAGTCGCCGGCATGCCGCGTTCCGAGCACGAACAGCGCGCGGTGGGAAAGAATGGGCGCCAGCAAGGCATCATAATCGTCGAGGTCGTACTCGAGGTCGGCATCCTGGATCAGCACCACGTCTCCGGTGGCGTGCCGGAACCCCTCGCGGACGGCGTGGCCTTTGCCCCGCGGCCGGTCCTGGAGCACCAGTTTGATCTCGGGGTGACCTTGATATTGTTTGGCAAGCTCGCGGGTGCCATCAGTCGAATTACTCTCGATCACGACGATCTCGCGATCCATTCCGGGAATCTCCTTTTTCAGCAGAGCATCCATCAGCAGCGGGAACGTCGGCTTTTCGTTGAATGCCGCGACGACGATCGAGCACTTGGGGCGCGGCGGCGGTTCGTCGCGCACGGCGGTCACAAGCATGCCGGCGGCTGGTTTGCGCACCAGAACTTCGTGGAAGCCGTACCGCAGCAATAATAACTGGATGGTGTTTTCGTCGAAGCACCAGCGGTCTTCGGGCCGCCATTGGGTACGCCGCCGGAGCGTAAGCAGCAATGGAGCGCCAGGCCGCAGAGCTGTACGCGTTGCGTGCAGTAGTTCACCGGGCGCGGGATGCGTGTGCATTTGGTGCAGCAGGATGGCGGCGTCGTAAGCGGCCGGCGCCAGATCGACGGAGGCTACCGAAAGATCCAAGAACTGAACCCGGAAACCGTCCGTCCGCGCCCAGTCCAGAAACGCACCGGTATCCACCCGCGCGCCGGCAGCGACCAGCAGCGAGCCCCCACGAAAGCCACGGTGCCTGAGTGCGGCAATGCAAAGCGACGCGTACCGCGCTCCCGCATCTGGGGCTGTGGCGCACTCCGCTGGTGCGGGCTGCGCATCCAGAGCCAAGCAGCCGCAGCCCTGGCAGCGCATTACCGCTCGTCCGCGGACCGAAAGATGGGCGAAGCTGGAGTCGTCACAAACCGGGCAGTTCATTCTGGCCGCCGCGCACCCGCCTTACGGGCGGTCGCCATCAACCCGCTGGCGGAGACCAGCAGGTGGCGATGGGCGATTCGGCCGGGAACCGCCCGGCGCAACAGACCAATCAGCGGACTCAAGATGGGCACGCGGAACCGGGAAAAGTGCCGCGAGATGTAGTCGATCGTAAGCACCTTGCGGCTGGGCGATACCCGGATTTCGTCGAAGCCGCAGCGTTCCAACAACAGCCGGACGGACATGGCGCTGAAATAATGCAAATGCTCGACTTTGTATTCCATCCAGCGGCTGCGCAGGAGGCGGTGCGTCCAACTATCCAGCGAGGGCGTGATCAACAGCAGGATGCCGCCCGGGACCAGCATCTCGCGGATGCGCAGCAGCCAGCCTTCCGGATCGCGCACGTGCTCGATCACATCCACCCCCAGAACTGCGCCGAAGCGGTCCCGCGCCAGGGGAAGCGTCTCGACCGTGCCGACCGAGACCGCCGCCTCCCCCAGGCCGCGGTTGGCAATCGCCGCGGCGTGCGCGGATATCTCGATACCGGAGACGCGAAACCCGCGTTTGCGGGCTTCCAGCAGTACCTCGCCGTGACCACAGCCGATTTCGAGCAAGTCCGCGTTTTCCGGCCGGACGAGCCGGGCAAGCGTATCGACGTACAGCGCTCCCGTGGCGGCTTTCATTTGCGATCGCCGCTCAGCCGTTTCTTCGCCGCGTTCCCCGAGGAAGTAGTCGTCGCTGTAAATTGCCGCCAGAACGGAATCTTCCGGCTGGGGGTCCAGAAACTCCAGTTTGCATTCCGGGCACGCGCGTAACGCGTAGTTCGGAACCGCCGAGCGGCACAGCAGTGTGGGCCGTTCGCACACGGGGCAGCGGGGAGCGGTATGCCGGCGACTGTGCAAAGAACCCCAGATTGTAGCAGCGTTTTGGCGACGCCGTCCGCGGGCTCAATGCATTCGATACAAATAGTAGACGTCGCCGCCACTTGCCGGATATGCCGCTAATAGGCCGGCCGCGCGGAAGGATATCGGCTTGGTATGGCGATTCCGCGGGCATATAAAGATGGTCGGGATCTTTGAGACGCATCCAGAAAATCTTCCGGCCGGCAGATTCTTCGCCATCGTCATCTCGATGGCGTTCCATCCGATGCGGGGGATCAAGCCTCCCCACAGCCAGAAGAGCGTCGGGAGCGTCATCCGATTCTTAGCGCAGCCACAGGGTTCAAAATAGAACTGGTACGGCCCCAAGAACCTCCTGGAAGCGATATACTTCAATCTTTGGACCAATTATGAATCTACGAAACAATACGAGTCTGTCTATGGCGCTGCTGTTTTCCCTGGGCGCGCTATCGAATGCGGCGAATCGCGTCGGCACGGATCGGGTACCCGAGGATGTAAAAGCGCAGGCGCTCGTCAACTATGGCAAACTTCCTTTGAGTTTTGAAGAAAACCGCGGGCAGACCGACGCCCGCGTGAAATTTCTGTCTCACGGAAGCGATTACTCGATTTTGTTGGCTCCTTCCGAAGTCTCGTTGAACCTGCGGCCGGCGGGCAGGGCGCGGCGTCAGTCCGCCATCCGGATGAGTTTTCCGGGCGCAAACTCTTCGCCGGCGATGGCCGGCGGCGAGAAGCAAAGCGCCACCAGCAGCTATTTTTTGGGAAACGATCCGGCCAAGTGGGTGGCGGGCGCTCCGAATTTCGCGCGTGTGCGTTATCGGGAGATTTACCCCGGGGTGGACCTGGCTTTCTACGGGAACCAAGGGCGGCTTGAGTACGATTTTGTGGTCGCCCCGGGCGCCGACCCGGGAGCCATCCGGCTGCAGTTCGACGGCGTGGATGGCATGCACCTGGATGGCGCCGGCAACCTGGTACTGAGCGCGGCGAGCGGCGAGATCCGCCAGCACAAACCCATCGTTTATCAGGAGGGCGCCGGCGGACGGCAAGCCGTCGAGGGACGGTACGTCATCCAGGCGCGCAACCGCGTCGAATTTGAAATCGCCGGATACGACAAGCGCAGAGCACTGGTCATCGATCCCGTGCTCACTTTTGCGACCTATTTGGGTTCGCCTGGCGACGAACTGTACAGCATCTCGGCGGCCGCCAGCACGGCGACCTATCCGGCCGTGGCTGTGGACTTGTCTGGGAACGTCTACGTGGCCGGCTACAACGGAGGAAGTACTTTTGCAGGTCACTCCGTAACGCCGCTGGCTGGCGTCGACTCTTATGTGTTCGTGGTCAAAATGAATCCCACCGGAACCAACCTGCTCTATTCCGTGTTTTTCGCCGGCAGCGGCGCCGATGTCGCCGGGGGTATCGCGGTGGACGCGGCGGGAAATGCCTATGTCACGGGTTCCACCACTTCGGACAACTTTCCGCCGGTGAACGCGCCGCAGCCCACTTTTTACGGCAATTCCAGCAATCCAAATGCGTTTGTGGCCGAGGTGAATGCCGCGGGGACCGCGCTGGTCTACTCCACCTATTTGGGTGGCAGTGGCAGTTTCTGGGGACGCGGCATCGCGGTCGATCATTCCGGAAACGCCTATGTGACAGGAACAGCGTTGGCATCGGGCAGCACGCCCTTCCCCTTGGTCAATGCCATCTCGAGCACGCCGTCGGCTGGTTTCTTGACCAAAGTTAGTGCTGGCGGCGGAACATTTGCTTATTCCACATACCTGCCCGCCGGCATCGGATACGGTATCGCCGTGGACAGCACCGGCGCCGCTTACGTAACCGGCTCGACCGCACCGACCCCGTCGCCCGCTCAAGGATATGTGCTGAAAGTCAACGCCGGAGGCACGAGCGTGGGTTATGGGCCGGTTCTTTTGGGAAACACCAGCACCACTGCCACGCTGCAGACCATTGGCTTCGGAATCGCTCTGGACGCACAAAACGACGCGTATGTCACGGGAATGACGAACGATCCGAACTTGCCACAGGTTACCTCCGGCGCCCCGCAAACTAAATACGGCGGCGGATTGACCGATGGCTTTGCCCTCAAGCTGAACTCCGGCGGCAGTCTTGTTTATGGCACCTATATCGGCGGGCTGGGCAGTAACATCCTCCCCGAGCGCGGATCGGGTATTGGCGTGGATGCGGCGGGGAACGCCTACGTTTCCGGAACTACCCAGTGCCTCGGTGTTTTTCCTACCGGGAATCCGATTTCCGGCGCCAGGAATGGCGGGCCTGCCGTCTTAATGCAGGGCACGATTAGCGGTTCGAACTCCACTTGGTCGCCCACGACCCTGACGGGAAGTTTCGATCAAGTGACCGCGTTGGCCTTCGATTCCAGCGGCAATCTTTACGCCGGCGCCAGCGCGCTCAACGCCACGGGCGGCGGAGTCTATAAGCTGGCGAGCGGCGGCACCACTTGGGTGCCAACTGGCCCGCTGGCGAACAGTAGCAGTGTCGTCACAACTACAACCGTCGACTCGATCGCGGTGGATCCGATTGTAGCGTCTACCGTTTATGCAGCCGGCAGTGGCAACCTTTATCAAAGCTACACTGGCGGCGCCAGTTGGACGCAATTGTCCCAAGCGGTAGGTACCTCCGCCGCAATAGCGGTAGGCAAGGCCACTCTTACGACTTCGACGGTGTATGTGGGATCCAGCAGTGGCCTGATCCATAGCACAAATGGGGGTCCGTGGACCGCCCCTACAACCCCGCCTCCAGGGGCCGTCATTGCGATAGTCGCCGATCCGAACAATGTGATGACAGCCTATGCGGGCACGCCCACCGGCGTGTATCGGACCACCAATGGCGGCGGCACGTGGGGTGCGGTCAATACCGGAATACCGACTTTGGGAGGGGTGACTGTGCCGGTGACCAGCTTGGCTATTTACGCCGCGACCCCGGTAATCTACGCTGCGACATCGTATGGATTGTTTTATACGACGAACGCCGGCGCCAATTGGACGCAGGCGATTCTGGGACATGTTCTGAGCACGCCGTCGCTGGTGGCCGTAGATGCCGGCAACAACGTCTATGTGGCCTTTGAAGGTTCCGGCATGGTCACCGGGACGGGCGGCGGCCTGGCGTTAGCCGAATGGAGCGAGCTCACTTACAACGGCTTGACGGAGAACCAGGTCGTGGCTTTGGCCGCGCCGCTTACCGGTTCCGGCGGCACCGCTTATGCCGGCATTGTTTCGGCCACCACCGCCTTTCTGACCGAAATAAGCGCTAACGGCCAAACATTCTCGACCTCCACCTGCATCGGCGGCTCGGACAACAACCTCGGCCAAAGCATCGCCGTAACGCCAGGCGGCTCCGTGTTGCTCTCCGGCGCCACCATCGCAACGAATTTCCCAGCGACACCTGGCGCTGTGCAAGCCGCCAACGCCGGGTTCTACGACGCATTCGTGGTAGGAATCGGTTTACCGCAAGGTCAGGTTAATAGCCCGTCGCCGGGAATCACGCTTTCGGACGGTTCGGCGGATTTCTCGTGGAATGCCGTTACCGGAGCCACTCAGTATCAACTGCTGGTTGGCACCACACCGGGCGGCTCGGATATTTTCGGCGGTACCACCGCAGGGACTTCGCAACTTGTGGGATCCATCCCCTGCGCCGACACGGTGGGTGGAACCATCTACGTGCAGTTAGCCGCCGATGTGAACGGCAGCTTCCAGCCGCCGGTCGACTACACTTATAAGTGCAAATCCGGCCTCGGCGATTTTAACGGAGACGGCTACCAGGATGTGCTTTGGCAGAACAACAGTACGCACCAGGTAAGCGTGCATTACTTCGACGGAACACAAGGCGTGACGTATCTTGGGTGGAATTGGCTGAACAGCATCGGCGAGCCAAGCGGCTGGGTGCTGGTGGGAGCGGCGGACTTCGATGGTAATGGCGTGCCGGACCTGGTCTGGGAATACATGCCGACCGGGCAAGTGACCGTGAACTATTATGGCGGACCGAGCGGGGCCACGTTGCTGGGTTGGAACTGGCTGAATAAAACCGGCAATCCGGGGTGGACGGTAGTGGCCGTGGCGGATATGAACGGTGACGGGGTGCCCGACTTGATTTGGGAGAAGAACGCGACGAATCAGGTCACCGTCAACTATTACGGCGGCGCGGGCGGCGCCACGCTGACTGGCTGGAATTGGCTCAACAGCGGAGGCGAGCCGGCGGGCTGGCACGTAGTAGCAGCGGCCGACTTCGATGGAAACGGGACGCCGGACCTGGTGTGGCAGTATACGCCGACGCGCCAGGTAACGGTGCACTATTACGGCGGCACCGGGGGAGCGACGTATCAGGGCTGGAACTGGCTCAATAGCACTGGGGACGCGGGTTGGACGGTAGTGGGGGCGAACGACTTTAACGGCGATGGCGTGCCGGATTTGGTCTGGCAGAATGACACGACCGCCCAGGTGACGGTGAACTACTATGGGGGCTCAAAAGGAGCGAGTCTCATCGGCTGGAACTGGCTGGCGAATCCGGGCTACCCCGGGTGGACGGCTGTGGTGCCCAGGTAAATTAGCGCTGGGGCGGCGCCGTCCGGACCTTAGAGCGCCAAGCGTATAGCCCTAAAGCAGCCGGGTAAAAGTACCGATTTAGTGGGCATGAACTCGAGTTTCCGAGTCTGCCCACTTTCGGTTTTCGCCAGTCTAGCCCACGCCTTTTTTGCGGGGAATAGCGCGGGAATCAACGCGGCGGCTTACGGCAAGATGCCGCTGACATTTGAATGGCGCGGGCCGGAAGCCGGCGGGCAGCCCTTCGTCACGTATGTTTCCGGGCATCCAGTGGCGTTCGCCGCGTCCGGCGCCGTCATCGAGCGACCGGGCCCGGGCCGACATCAGCCTGAGACCATGCTCCGGTTCGTGGGCGCGAGCCCAAGCGTGCAGCCGCAGGCAGTCGGACCACAAGCCGGGACTGCCAACTACCTTGTGGGCACACGTCCGGAACAGTGGCGCACCGGAGTGGCGCTCTACAAGAGCATCAAATATCGGAATCTCTATCCCGGCATTGACCTCATCTACTATGGAAACCAAAACCGGCTGGAATACGATCTGGTAGTGGCGCCTGGCGCATCCTGGCGTTCCATCCGGCTGGCCTTTGGCGGCGCTAGGAATGTCGAAATCGACAGGGAAGGCAATCTGAGATTGCAGACCGGCGCCGGATGGGTAACGCACGGCCGGCCGGTGGTCTACCAGCGTTTCGGGAGCCGCCGGCGCGAAGTGTCCGGGCAGTACGTCCTCAGGGACGGGCTTGAGGTTGGGTTCGATGTCGGCGCGCATGACCGAAGCCGTCCGCTGATCATCGATCCGATGCTGGCAATGGTTAGCTATCTGGGCGGCAGCGGCGACGATTATGGACATGCCGTCGCCATAGACACATCCGGCTGTGCTTACGTGGTTGGAGAAACCGGGTCGGCGGGCTTTCCGACGCTTGGTCCGGAGCAGGCATCGATGGCCGGGGACACGGACGTATTCGTTACCAAATGGAATGCGGCCGGGACCGGCTTGGTGTACTCCACCTATGTGGGGGGCAGTAATCGGGATGTGGCGCTTGGCGTGGCGGTCGATGCGGCGGGCGACGCATACGTTACCGGCTTCACATACTCGGGAGATTTTCCGATCACCAGCGGCGTCTTGCGAACCAGCTTCGTGGGTGGCAGCAAAGCCTTCGTTTTCAAATTGAACCCGGCCGGCAACGGACTGATTTACTCGACTTTCCTGGGGGGAAGCGGCGACGACTACGGCGCCGGAATCGCCGTAGATGCGGCCGGCGAAGCGCATGTTGCCGGCTATACGGCTTCCGTCGACTTCCCGACCACGACGGGCGCGTTTCAGCGGTATTATGGCGGCGGCTTCTATGACGGGTTCCTGGCCAAGTTGAATGCGGCGGGATCCGCCTTGGTCTATGCGACCTATCTTGGCGGCAGCGAGAACGATACAGCCGCCGGGGTCGCGCTGGACCCGTCCGGGAACATTTATGTGACCGGCCAGACGCAATCGGCGGATTTTCCAACCTTGAACCCGGTGCAGGCAAGCAGTAGCGAAAGCGACGCCTTTGTGGTGAAAATGAGTGTTTCCGGCCAGGTTCAGTACTCCACTTATCTGGGCGGCACGGGGCTGAATAACGGGACCGCCATCGCCGCGGATGCCGTTGGGAATGCTTACGTCACCGGCTTTACCGATGCACCGGATTTTCCGGTCACTTCCAATGCATATCAGGGCGTCAACAATGGCTCCTACGACGCTTTCGTAGCCACTCTCAACGCTTATGGGAGCAGCGTCCTGAACGCAACCTACCTGGGCGGCTCCGGGTCGGATATCGGCTATGGGATCGCGCTGGACGGTTCCGGCAACATCTACATCGCAGGGTCGACCAATTCGATCGGTTTCCCGACGTATGCGGCCACGCAGCCGGCATACAATGGCGGCGGCGATGCGTTTGTGGCCGCATTCAATAACCAGTTGAGCAACCTGGTGTACGCGACGTATTTCGGCGGGAGCGGGGTCGATGTGGCGGCCGGCGTCGCGGTGGACCCCGCGGGAAACGCATACATCACCGGGTGGACCGGCAGCGGGGGATCGTCCATTGGGCTTCCCGTCACATCAGGAGCATTCCAACCCATCGGGATGGGGGGGATAGACGCTTTTTTGGCGAAGTTCGCCGTAAGTGGGGGGCCTCTTGCCTGCACCACCTCCACGCCGCAGGTTTTGACGGTGCAGGCCGGCAGTTCCTCGGTTTTGGTCGGCGATGTCCTGTTGAGTTGTACCGGCGGCACGATCGGGACCCAGGCAACGGCTAACATCCAGGTTGTCTTGAACACCACTGTTGCGGGCACCCAACCGGAGATATTGGTTGGCTCTAATACCAATCCGATATGGGGCTCGGCGAGTGGAAGCACCGCCATTCTCTTTCAGGGGATATCATTCGCAGCCCCTGGGCCTTCGGCCAACATCACTCTGCGTATCACCAATGTTTGGGCAAACGTGTCGTCGATCGCGGTTGGCGGGCAGGTCATTATGACGGTGACCGTTCCAAATTCAAACCCGTCCTTAACCGTCTGGCCCGCCCAACAAACAGTGGCGATCACTCAGAATGTGCTCACGGCGCAGCTTCAGCAATGGGTGCTCTCCACGGTGTCCCCTCCAGCCGGTTGCTCGGCTCCACTCCCGGCCAGCGGTTTTTTGATCAGCGACGCGGCCGTTATGGTGTGGTTTCTGGTAGGGAACGCCTCGGCAGGCGATGTGGCCAAGGTGGACTGGTCTGCGCCGTTCGGAGGGGTATATCAGAGCCAGTCGTTGACGGCCACCAGCAGCGGCACGCAGTGCCTCTGGGATTCGATGAACATCTCTGGAGCACCCCAGCCAATGGCGGGGTCTTGGAATGTGAGCATCTACTGGAACGGCGCATTGCTGACGTCGGTACCTTTCATTGTGTCGACAACCGGCGTCAAGGAACTGGTCTGGCAGAACAACACCACCCGCCAGGTGACCGCCAACTACTATAGCGGTGCAACCATGCTCGGCTGGGCTTGGCTGAACTCGGTAGGGGATCCCGGCTGGACAGTGGTGGCGGTGGCCGACATGAACGGCGATGGCGTGCCTGATCTGATCTGGCAGAACGACGCCACCCGGCAGGTGACCGTGAATTATTACGGCGGAGCTGGCGGCGCCACCATGACTGGCTGGGCTTGGCTGAACTCGGCCGGGAATCACGGCTGGACGGTGGTAGCCGCGGCCGATATGAACGGCGATGGCGTGCCCGATCTGATCTGGCAGAACGACGCCACTCGGCAGGTGACCGTGAATTACTACGGCGGAACTGGCGGCGCCACCATGACCGGCTGGGCGTGGCTGAACTCGGGGGGCAATCCCGGCTGGACGGTAGTGGCGGCGGCCGATATGAACGGCGATGGCGTGCCCGATCTGATCTGGCAGAACGACACCACCCGGCAGGTGACGGTGAATTACTACGGCGGAACTGGCGGCGCCACCATGACCGGCTGGGCGTGGCTGAACTCGGGGGGCAATCCCGGCTGGACGGTAGTGGCGGCGGCCGACATGAACGGCGATGGCGTGCCCGATCTGATCTGGCAGAACGACGCCACCCGGCAGGTCACCGTGAATTACTATGGAGGCGCGCAAGGCGCGACGCTACAGGGCTGGGCCTGGTTGAATTCCGCCGGCGTCCACGGATGGCAAGCTTTAGTATCGCCGTGAAACGGTCACGCCTTACGAGCCAGCGCTAATAGGGACGTGCCGATCGGCAACCGGCGCCGGCGGCGAATCCACCGAATCTCCTGCGACAAGACAACGGACAGCATCCCGTTCAACAACGGGATTACCCGCAAATCGCGTTCGACCGCCCGCGCCGTCTCGCCCGGCCCGCTGCGTTTGCCGAACCGCCGGCTAAGCCATACCAGCGGGTAGATGCCCGCCATATACGGAGTGAGGTATTCAACAATGTATCCGCACTCCCGCAACTTCCGTTCCAGCTCTTCCTTTCGGTAGCGGCGGCAGTGGCCGGAAGCCTCATCGAAAGCGCTCCACAACTCCGGGCCGGACGGGACCGTTAACATCAATCTGCCTTGCGCATCCAGTATCCGCCAAAGATCGCGCAGCACTTGCCTGTCGTCAGGCAGATGCTCCAGGACGTCGAACATCCCGATCAGGTGGAACGTCTTGCCAAACGGCGGCAGCCGTAGGTCGCCCTGCACCAGCGGGCAGGAACAGCGGCCGTGCGCGTAAGCCAGCCCTTCGCGGAAGTAATCCATCCCCACGACCATCCCGTTCGGACAGGCCTTCTCCAGAAAACGCAACACGTTGCCATCGCCGCATCCCACTTCGAGTACCCTATAGCCCGCGGCATATTCCGTCACCGCCTGCGTGGCCAGCAACGAAATAATGCGATTGCGCGCCCGAAACCAGACGTGCCGGTCCTCGACCGCTACAAGCCGCGCAAAGTGGGATGGATCATAACCGCCTGTCATGGGCCATTTCAAACGAGAGGATCGCCTCCATGACTTCATCCTGCTCGTCCTCGGTGAGGTCGTTGTAAAAAGGGAGCCGCAACAGGCGGTCGCTGATCCGCTCCGTTACGGGACACTGCCCCGGCCGCCCGCCAAACCGCACCCCCATCTCCGACAGGTGCAGGGGCAAATAGTGGAAAACGCTGAGAATGCCGCGCCGCTTCAAGTGCTCAATCAATCCCTGCCGCTCCGCAAGAGACGGCATGACCAAATAAAACATATGATAGGAGTGCTCGCATAACGGCGGCACGCACGGCAACTGTACTCCGCGTTCGGCCGCCCAGCCTGCGAACCCCTGCCGGTACCGGTTCCAAATCCGGCAACGGCGCGCGTGAATCCATTCGTGCTTTTCGAGCTGCGCATACAGAAAGGCCGCCAGAATATCGGAAGGCAAATAGCTGGAGCCTATATCCACCCAGGTATATTTGTCGACCTGGCCGCGGTAGAACCGGCTGCGATTCGTGCCTTTCTCGCGCAGGATCTCGGCCCGCTCCACATACCGGGGATCGTTAATCACCAACGCCCCCCCCTCGCCGCAAATGACGTTCTTGGTCTCATGAAAGCTCTGCGTCGCCAGACAGCCGAAGGTCCCCAGGTAACGGCCCCGGTAGCGCGAAAACAATCCGTGCGCATTGTCCTCCACTACAGCGATGCCATGCCGCCCGGCGGTTTCCAATATAGTCTCCATGGCGCAGCCGACCCCTGCGTAATGCACCGGCACAATCGCCTTCGTCCGCGGAGTGATCAGGTCATCGATCTGTCTTTCGTCGAGATTCAGCGTATCCTCCCGAATATCGGCAAAAACCGGCTTGGCCCCGCGCAGCGCGAAGGCGTTCACGGTTGAGACAAATGTAAATGAGGGAACAATCACCTCGTCGCCTGGGCGAACATCCAGCAACAACGCCGCCATCTCCAGTGCGTGCGTGCAGGAAGTCGTGAGCAGCGCTTTTGGCGCCCCCAGAGCGTTCTCCAGGAACGCGTGACACTTGGCGGTAAAGCTGCCATCGCCCGCGCTATGGCCTAGCCTAATGGCATCCGCCATATAGCGCAGCTCGTTGCCAACCAGGCCCGGTTTATTAAAGGGAATGCGATAAGTATTCATGCCGGAGTATCCGTCTTGAACCAGCAGTGATACCAAAGTTGTACAGACTGAGCGAGAAACCCGCAGCGCTGGTAGATCCGTTGCGATCCTATATTACGCCCTTGTGTAACAACACTGGCCTGTTGCATTCCATTTTGGCCAAAGTACTCTAAAGCAGCGGCAACCAGTTGCCGGCCCAGACCTCGCCGCCGATACTCCTGGGCCACGGCAACGAGTCCGATCGATCCCACCCTTGAAGGAGCGAGATGACACGAAATGTAGCCCGCTGGTGCGTCATCGCACTCCGCAACCAGAACGGCGTCCGCCCAACCCCCAAAGCTTCGCTCGATCCACGCCACATAGAGAGCGTCGCACTGCGGGCGCGCGAATTGTGCATCGTAATAGAAGCGCGAATCCCGGTGGCTCACGCGTGCGATGGCGCGCAACCCAGCGGCATCCGCGGCTTGAAACGGCCGCACCGCGGGCGCCGGCGAGGCTATTCCGCCGCCCAAACGGCGCTCTAGCGTGAGCCGAATATCGACGAGCTGAAAAGCATTGACTTGCGCAAGCCTCACGGTCTCGGCGTCGTCGGAGTCTGCGAGAAAGTAAAGACAGCCGATTTGATTCGCCCGGCACCAACGCAGCGCGGAAGCCACACTTCCGGAGGTGAGGCGGGGTTCGGTCAAGCGCGCGATCCGTAGTCCGAAGAACTGCGAATCCCATGCGAGGAATTCACAGTGCGCCACGGTGTAGCCCTCGCGAACTCCGCGCCGGGAGTTCTTCCCGTGCCGGAAACGCGCGATCGCTTCGATTCACCGCGTCCCGCACGACGTAGGGCGGCGCTTCGGTAATCCGCACGAATACGCGCGCCAGATATTCGCCAAAGATGCCCAGGGCAAATAATTGCGCGCCGGAAAAAATGGCGATAATAGACGCCAGGAACGGGAAGCCAGGCACGCTGTCGCCAGCCGTGAAATAGCGGAAGATGACCACTGCCAGCACCGCCAGTCCGATCAGCGTAAAGGCAAAACCGGTGTATGTGGCAAAGCGCAGGGGCAAGGTGCTGAAGCCGGTCATCATATTCAGCGAATGCGCCAGCAGCTTGCGAAACGTGTAGTTGGAAGCGCCCACCCGGCGCGGTTCGTGCCGCACCGGAACCGCTGCAAATTTCGCGGTCCCCCAGGTCAGCAAAGTATCGATGGAGACGAACGCGCCGCGATAGTCCGCGAAGGCTTCCCGCACACGCGTGCGAAATGCGCGAAACGCGCTCACTTGGCGTGCCGTCCGCGCACCCATAGCTCCCTGAAGCGCAAGCTTGGTCGCAGTCGACGCAAGGTCCCGCCAGAGACCATGCTGCTGCCGGACCGGAGTGCCGTAAATTACCTCGTACCCCTCTTCGAGCTTGGCCAGCAGGATTGGAATCTCCTCGGGAGGGTTCTGTAAATCGTCGTCTATGGTCACGATCGTGTCGCATCGCGCCGTCCGTATGCCGCACAACAGCGCATTATGCTGGCCGTAATTCCGCATCAGGTTAATGGCGACGATCCAGTCGTGTTGAGCGGCCAGTTGCAAGGTGGTCTCCCAACTCCGGTCAAGGCTGCCATCGTTGACCAGGATCAATTCGTATGGATCGCCGGTCGCGCCCAAGACTGGCCCCAGACGGCTCACCAGCGCGCCGAGAGTGCCCTCGCTGTTATAGACGGGCACTACCACGGAGATCGACATAGGATCAGTCTAACAGGCTCCCGCCGCGATTCTGGGCGATGCGGCTTCAGTTTGCCTGAATCAGGTGTGGCGCCAGCAGCGGCTCTCCATACCGCAGGTCTTCCACGCGGAACACCAACTTCCGAGGATCGTTGGGCGGAAGCAGAGGTGCGGCCGAACTGGAGAAGCGAACCACGGAGCTGCCCTGAGGCACCAGAAAGCGCTTGGAGAATAGCGTGCCGGCCTGGCTGATCGTCACCGATTCGGCGAATTCCGGCCCGGTGATCGAAAGCGGCGAAGGGCTGGCCTGGCTGGAAGCCACGATCATGCGGATTACAGTTTCGCTGGCAGGCCCGGGGTTCCAGAAGGTAAGTTCGCCCGATGCAGAGCACCAGTGCCAAGTCCTGCCCCCATCTTTTTCGAGCGGGTAGAACCCCCCGCTCCAGGCAAGTTCAGGTATGGGCGCCGCATCCGCAAGGGCGGCGCGGAAATTGTCGATACGGAACACCAGTGGACGGGGATCGCCGGACGCCAGCAGCCGCCCGCAATCGCTCCTCAGGCGGACGGTGGATGTTCCGGGCGGGATCTCCAGGCTGTGCGCCAGCGTCTGCGCGCTGTCCAGCGGCACCGTTTCCTTCCAGGCTGGACCATCGATACGGAGACTACAGACGCCGCCGGTAGCCGCCGCCACCAAACCATGAATCTCTACCATCTGGGCCTGTCTCGAAGGGTTCTCCAGGGTGAATCCACCATGGCTGCCGCTCCATCGCCAGTCGTGGCCGGCACCGCCTTCCAGGCCCGAACATAAGGGCAGCCAACGCAGCAGAAGCGGATGAAGGACCGCCTCGTGGGCGCGCGACCATTCTAGCGGTCCGAGTTTGTCCCGTAGGCCCGCCGCGTATGGCCCGACATCGTACAACCAGAACCGGCCGTCGAGGCTTTCGATCGGTTTCAGTCCTATCCCACGCAGCGATGTCTGGATGGACGCTCCCCGATCCGCATAGCCGTTACGGTCGACGTAGAGTGCGCCAAAGCCGGCAACGGCGGCGGCGTCCAACACATCCTCGATCGGCCGGGCGAGCAGGCGGCCCTGCCACGCGTCCCAATAGCGCCCCTTCATCGCACCATAGCTCCAGCGCAGCGAGACGGAATGCAGATACGGCCGGAGATGATCGTAGGGTCCCATGCGGTGCGGCGGTGGGTACTCAGGGAAGCGCACAAACGGAAGCTGCAGAACCATCGCGCCACGCGGCAGCAGGCTTTCCGCCCGTGCGGCAAACTCCGCGTCATTGTGATACTGCTCGCTTGCGTGCCGATAGAGCGGCACATTGGCGGGCGTGGTTTGGTCCAGTATGCCCGCCACTACTATGCCAGCGAGCGCACATCGAAAAATCCAATCATACAGCCCCGGCCGCGTCCATCGGCGCCGGATCTCATCCAGAATCGCGGCAAAGGCCATGGCTGAGAAGAAAGAGATAAAGATACCCACCCGGGCATAGGCGCGGATCTGCGGCGAAATCGTCAAGGCCAGTATCGCCCCCACGCCGCCCAGCGTGCCGATCAGGAATGCGCAAAGGTTCAGTCGGCCGAGGCCTCGGATCAGTTCGCGGTGGCGCGGCCCGCGATATCCCGCAACCAGCGTCAGCAACAGAAAACAGAACCCTCCCGCGCAGCAGGCCCCCAGCGCCGAGCCATCCCCTTCGCTAATCGGAGTCGGCTGCGGCGTGCCGTTGTAGGCAGCTTTAAAACCTGCCAACTGCGGAATCCGATGGCCGGTGACCGGTAACACCAGTTCGGTCAACTTGAGCGCATAGATCTCGGCTTCGACAGGCAAACGCACCGCCGCTTCGGGATTTTTCCCATTCACCAGGATGTGCACAGTATTGGGCAACAGGTTCAACACGAGCGCCAGCACGATCACTCCAGCTAGCATGGCGGCCGCTTTCGCGCGGCGGAAACTGCGCCCTTCGAAAGCCCGATACACTCCGGCACATATCAGCAGCAAGATAGTGAAGAACGCGTAGTAAGCGCCATCCGAGCCGAGGATGGCGCACACGGCGATGGACGCCATCCCTTTCCGTGTAGGTACTGGTAGGACCACAAACCGCCCGCGCCGGAGCGGCGCGAATATCGGTTCGTCGTACATAATCCAGAGCAGTACCATGCTCGCCAGCGGAATCACGAAGTATGCACTGAGACGCAGGTGATTCTCGCCCCGGTAAAAGTGGTATGGCGCAAACGCAAACAGCAGCGCCGCCACCACCGCCGGGGCACGTGCGATCCCGAAGTGCCGCAGCACCAACAACGCGCTCCAGGTGGCCAGCAAGAACCCTGCAAGAAAGTACAGGTTTACTAGCGCACCCCACGATGACGTGAACCGGCTCATGATCTTCATCGACAGAGAAGTCACTAATTCCGGCATCGGAAAGTCCCGCAAGTCCTGCTCGCCAGGCGCGCCCAATCGCGGGTTGTCGAGTAGCCAGCCGTTGTCAACAACGTCCTTAGCCAGCATGCAATCGAAGAGCAAGTCGCTGGCGTAGCCATATTGGAGGGGCACGCGCACGTCGGCGCGCCAGAGGTGCAATACCCAGATCAGCGCTGCGCAGCACAACAGGCCGGATAGCAAAAACGTGAAAGCTTCCGCTAGCCAGTTGGCGCCGCTCGGTTCTCCGGTTTGGTGCGGCACGGCTCCGGCCGTGTGGTGCGGTCGTGACAGGGCCATTGCTGGTGAGAGCTGCTCCTCGGGAGCCGCAGCCTGTGCGCCTAGATGAGCTTACATCGGCCACACAGCGGGGCACGCGGCCTTTACATACCGTATTACCATAGCATGCCCGCGCGGCAGCCAAACCAAACAGCCAGGAGAATTTGTGACCGCGTTTTCGTTGCGGCTCTCGCTTATAATGGTGAATTCGGTTTTGCCTCGCTGTTGGAAAAGCAGCCCGGTGAGACGTCAACATGTATGGGCCGACGTGCGTTGATCACCGGGATTACCGGGCAGGATGGATCGTATCTCGCGGAGCTTCTGCTTGCGAAAGGGTACGAAGTCCACGGCGCCGTGCGGCGCGTAGCCCTGGAGGATCCGGAGCACCGGTTGCTCCGGTTGAGCGCGGTGCGGGACCGGGTCGTTTTGCATGCCGCATCGCTCGAAAGCTTCGCCAGCGTCTATCAACTGGTTGCCAAGATCGTGCCGGACGAATGCTATCACCTGGCGGCGCAGAGCTTCGTAAGCTACTCCTTCGACGATGAGTTCTCCACGCTCAACACCAACATCAACGGCACCCACTTCCTGCTCTCCGCGGTTAAAGATCTGGCTCCCAATGCGCGGTTCTACTTTGCGGGCTCCAGCGAAATGTTTGGCAAGGCGGAGGAGCTTCCGCAGACCGAGAGGACCCGCTTTCACCCGCGCTCGAGCTACGGCATCAGCAAGGTCTGCGGTTTCGAGCTGACGCGCAACTATCGCGAAGCCTACGGACTGCACGCCAGCAACGGCATTCTGTTCAATCACGAATCGCCGCGCCGCGGCTTTGAATTTGTCACGCGAAAAATCACTTCCGGCGTGGCGCGCATTCTGGCTGGGCGAAGCAAACAGATCCAGCTTGGGAATCTGGAAGCGCGCCGCGATTGGGGGCATGCGCGCGAATACGTGGAGGCCATGTGGATGATGTTGCAGCAGCCCGAGCCGGACGATTATGTGGTGGCGACGGGCGAGAGCCACTCCGTGCGGGACTTCGTGGACCTGGCATTCTCCCAGGCCGGCCTCGACTATCGGAACCATGTGGTCACCGATCCCACGCTTTTCCGCCCGGCGGAGGTGAATCTGCTGCTCGGCGATGCGACCAAGGCGCGCACGAAACTCGGGTGGACACCGAGTATCACTTTCGAATCCCTGGTGCGTGAAATGGTCGATGCGGATTGCCGGGCGCTCGGGGTCGCGTGCGAATCTCTCCGGGGCAAGTAGTGCGGCATTCGCGAGGAAGCGTCTGCGGACGGGGTTTTTGTTAGAAGTGGAGAAAGAAATCCTGCAGCAAATTCGGGAAGAAATGCAGCGGTCTTACAAGCCGCGCGAAGGGAGCAAATTGATCGAACAGGCGGGAAAAGAGCAGCGGTCCTCCGGACAATTGGCGGAGCTGCGATCCGCAATCGCGGCGCTGACCGCAAGTTACGCGCTGGTGGGCCAGACGCCCCCGGAGCCGCCGACCTTCCGTGGGCGAATGGGCGCCCGGCTGGTAAAACTGGTGCAGAGGCTGCTTTTCTGGTACACCCCGCAGATCGTACACTTCCAGTATTCCGCGCTGAAGGCGTTCGAATCCGCACTGCGGGCGTTCGAATCCGCACTACAGGCGTCTGAATCCGCACTACAGGCGTCTGAATCCGCACTACAGGCGTCTGAATCCGCACAGCAGACGTTTGAAGAGCAGGCGAGAATCGTCAAACGGCTGGAGACCGAGTTGCCACGGGAACGGCGCGACCGGCAAGGCGCCGTGGCCGCCGCGATGTCGCGCGCAGAGGTCCTGGAGCGGCGGCTGGAGGCGCTGCGGCTACAGGCACTCCCGCGCATAGACCGCGAGGTCGCGCGTCTCAGGGCGCAGCAAACCGTGCAGGAAGAGCGCATTGAACGGTTTATCCAGGTGCGGAATGAGCCGCCGGAGCAAGCTGGCTCCGCACTGCCACGGCGTTTGGGCCGGGAAGAACTGCATGACGATGAAGCGCATAACATGGACGCGCTCTATGCGGCGTTGGAAGACGAATTCCGCGGCAGCCGCCAGGAAATCAAGGAAGGGCTGAGCGTCTATCTGCCGAAGCTCACCGAGGCCGGCATCGGCAGTGAATCCATGCCGGTTCTGGACGTGGGTTGCGGCCGGGGTGAATGGCTAGAGTTGCTGCGCGAACACCAGTTGCACGGGTCCGGAATCGACTTGAACCGCGTGGTCCTGGCCATTTGCCGGGAACGCGGGCTCCCGGTCATGGAAGCGGACGCCATCGAGCACCTGCGGAGCCTTCCGGAAGCGTCGCTGGGGGCGGTGACCGCCTTTCACGTAATGGAGCACCTGGCACTGCCGCAGTTGCTCGATTTACTGGACGCGGCCAGACGCGCGCTCAAGCCCGGCGGGGTCGCCATTTTTGAGACTCCCAATCCGAACAATGTGTTCGTCAGCTCCCGGTACTTCTACCTGGATCCAACTCACCGCCACCCTATTCCTCCGTTGCTCGGACGGTTTCTCGCCGAGGCGCGCGGCTTCGAGCGCGTCGAGATTCTGGAATTGCATCCGTGGCCGGCGGAGCACCACGTGGATACGAGCACGGGCGGAGATGTAGCCGCCCGTTTCAACGAGTGCTTTTACGGGCCGCAGGATTACGCGATAATCGGTTGGAAAGTTTGAGCGAGGATTGGCGGTGGCTCTCGGATGGACCTGAACGAACTCCAAAAGAACTGGGATGAATTTGGCAAGACAGACCCACTATGGGCTATCTTGACGAACCCCGGCCGCAAAGGCGGCAAGTGGACCCCGGAAGAATTTTTTGCTTCAGGCAGGGGTGAGATCGCCGCCATCATGAATAGAGCGGAGGCGCTCGGGTTTCCGGTGCGTCGCGAAGCTGCTCTGGACTTCGGTTGCGGCGTGGGACGACTCACACAGGCCCTCTGTGCGTGGTTTGAGCGCTGCTGCGGGGTGGACATCGCGCCGTCCATGATCGAACTGGCGCGCGGGTACAACACGCATGGCGGCAGATGCGAGTACCTGCTCAACGCCCATGACGATCTGCGAGTTTTTCCGGACGATTCTTTCGATCTCGTTTATTCCAGCATCGTGCTGCAGCACATGGAGCCGCGGTACGGCACGTCCTACATGCGGGAATTCGTACGCGTGCTCCGGCCGGGCGGGCTGGTGGTTTTCCAGATTCCGGATCGTCGTTTGGAGGACCCCGCGCAAGCTGTCGCGCAGGCCGCGCAAGGGCCAATGCCGGACGGCGGCTTTCGCGCGAAATTCAGCGGCTATGCGGACTGCATCCGCGCCGCCGCCGGGGCCAAGACCGCTGTGCCGGCGACCATTCAAAACGGGGGCGAGTGCGCCTGGCCCAGCGTGGGGAACAGCGAAGGGAACTTCGTAGTTCAACTGGGTAACCATTGGCTCACTCCGCGGGGCGAACCGGTAGTTTGGGACGATGGCCGCCAGCCGCTGCCGTTCGATGTCCCCCCCCATGCGCAACTCCGAATGACGGTTACCGTTACCGCGCCTCCTGTTCCGGGCAGCTATGTGATCGAGTTGGACATGGTCCAGGAAGGCGTAATGTGGTTCAAGGAAAGATTCTCCGGCACTGCCTTGGTGCAGGCTGAAATTGAACCGGCGCCGATGGAGGAGCCCAAGCCGGACGACCCGCCACACATGGAGATGTACTGCGTGGAGAAGGACAAAGTGATCGACGTCCTGACCTCCGGCGGAGCTAAGGTGCTGGATATAGTGGCGGACGGTTCCCCGGGTCAGGAGTGGGTGAGTTTCCGGTATTTCGCTACAAAACCCTGATGCCCAAGAATCATGGCCTGCGGATTCTGATTGCCACGGTGAGGGTTCCGTTCGTCCATGGAGGCGCCGAAATACACGCGGAGGGATTGTGCCGGGCGCTGCGGGCGGCCGGCCATCAAGCCGAAATCATAGCCATACCGTTTAAATGGTATCCGCCGGAACGCATTCTGGATCAGATGCTGGCCTGCCGGCTGCTCGACCTGAGCGAAACGGTGGGCGTGGCCGTCGATCGCCTGATCGGGCTGAAGTTTCCCGCCTACCTGATTCCGCATCCGCGCAAGGTGATTTGGCTGCTGCACCAACACCGGCAGGCATACGACTTGTGGCAACATCCGCTCAACGATTTGCACAGATATCCAAACGGGGATGAGGTGCGCGCGGCCATTCATCGGGCGGACTGCGAACTGATTCCGCAGGCTCTGCACGTGTTCGCCAATTCGCGTAACGTAGCCGGACGGCTCCAAACGTTTTGCGGCTTCGATGCCGCGCCGCTCTATCATCCTCCGCAGGATGCCGCCCGTTTCTATACCCTTCCTGCGGAAGATTTCCTTTATTTTCCGAGCCGCATCAATCCGCTCAAGAGGCAGGATCTTGTCCTGGCGGCTCTGGCCCAGACGCGCTTGCCGGTGAGAATATACTTCTCCGGGTCGACGGATGAAGTGGCTTTCGAGCGGAAGTGCGTCGCGCTCGCACAGAAAAAGGGCTGCGCGGACCGGGTGCAATGGTGGGGACCGGTGTCGGAAGAGAAGAAGCGCGACCTGTACGCCCGCAGCCTGGGAGTGCTCTTTCCGCCCATAGATGAAGATTACGGCTACATCACTCTGGAAGCCATGCTGGCCAAAAAGCCGGTGATTACCTGCACGGATTCGGGCGGCCCGCTGGAGTTTGTTATCGACCACCAGACCGGCATTGTGGCGGACCCTACACCGGAGGCGCTGGCGGCGGCCATGGACGGTTTATGGGAGGACCGGGAACGGGTCCGGCAGTGGGGCGATGCGGGCCGGCAACGGTATAGCGATCTGCGCATCGGCTGGGATCACGTGGTGGAGAAGTTGCTGGCATGAAAGTCTTGGTGGTCACTTCGGGAGTGCCCTTTATCAGAGGGGGCGCGGAGATCCTGGCCGATAATCTTTGCCAGGCTCTCTCCGCGGCGGGGCATGCGGCCGAACTGATCTTTATCCCATTCAAACATTACCCGCCAAACCGCATTCCGGACCACATGCTGGCTTGCCGGCTGTTGGATCTGACCGAGACTTGCGGTGTGCGAATCGATCGAGTGATCGGGCTGAAGTTTCCCGCCTACCTGATTCCCCATCCCAACAAGGTCATCTGGCTGCTGCATCAGCATCGCACGGCTTATGAACTCTGGGACCATCCGATGGCTGGAGATCTGATTCACCATCCCGATGGTCCAGTCGTCCGGGAAGCGATTCGCCAAGCCGATTGCGAACTGATCCCGGAAGCCAAGGCGGTGTACACGTTATCCGAAAATGTATCGAACCGCCTGCGCCGGTTCTGCGGCATAGCCGGGGAGCCTTTATACAATCCCCCCGCGCACGCTTCGCAGTTTTACAATAGCTCCGCCGGCGGCTATTTCTTCTTCCCCAGCCGCGTAACGGGCGTCAAGCGCCAGTTGCTGGCCATTGAAGCGCTGGCGAGATGCCGGGAGAGAACGCTGGTCCGTTTTGCCGGCGAGGCGGACAGTCCCAGGGAACTGGCTGTCTGCATCAACGCGATACGGCAGCTTAAGGTGGAGGACCGGGTCGAGTGGCTTGGCATGGTGCCCGAAGAACAAAAGCGCGATTTATACGCCAATTGCCTGGCGGTGATTTTCCCCCCGGTGGATGAGGACTACGGGTACATCACGCTGGAAGCCATGCTGTCCTCCAAGCCGGTGATCACCTGCTCCGACTCCGGGGGACCCCTGGAGTTTGTCGTGGATCGTAAGACGGGACTGGTGGCAAGCCCCACTCCGGAGTCGCTGGCGCAGGCTATGGACGCTCTGTGGGTCGACCGCCGATGCGGGGCGGCCATGGGCGAGGCTGGACGCGCGCGCTATGAGGATCTCAAGATCTCCTGGAAGAACGTGGTGGAGAAGCTGCTGTGCTGAAGATCAACTGGTTCTCGCCGCTGCCGCCGGCGCGAAGCGGTATCGCTCACTTTGCGATGCAGGTGCTGCCCCTGCTGGCCAAACGTCGGGAGGTGGCGCTATGGACGGACCAGGACCAAGTGTCGCCCGAGGTGCAGCGCATTGCGCGCGTCACGCGCTATACCCCGGACGATCCTCCCTGGCGCAAGATCAATGACGGGGCGATCTCCATTTACCACCTGGGAAACCAACCGGACCTTCACGGCGGTATCTGGCAGGTGAGCGTGCGCCAGCCCGGGATCGTCGTGCTACACGACCTTTGTCTGCACGATTTTTTTTTCATGCTTTGGGTCCACTACAAGAAGGATCGCGTCAGCTATCTTGCCGCGTTGGAACGATGGTATGGCGAGGAGGGCCGGCAGGCCGGCCAGGCGTTTTGCGCGGGGGGTATCGGCGCCGAATCCATGGCGCAAAGGTTTCCGCTCACGCGAGAGGCTGTCCAGGGTGCCCTAGGGGTCATCACACACTCGCGGGGGGCGCTCGAAGGACTCGGTGAAGCGCCGGGATGTCCCGTAGCCGCTTTGGACTTCCCGTACGCGGCGGCTGCGGAATCGCGCTACCGCGAATGGATGGCCGCACGAAGCGCCGAGCCACGTCCGCCGTACCGATTGGTCGTTTTCGGTTACCTCAGCCGGAACAGGCGGTTGGGGGCGGTCCTGGAAGCGTTGGCCGGGTTTAGCGCGCGTGAGCAGTTCCGCCTGGAAATATGCGGGCAACTCTGGGACGAGGCCAATACCCGGACACAGATCGAACGGCTGGGGTTGAGCTCGCTGGTGAAGCTGCGGGGCTTTCTGCCGGAAAGCCTGGTGGAGCAAAAGCTGAGCACCGCGGACCTGGCGATCAATCTTCGGTACCCGTCGATGGGAGAGGCCTCCCTCAGCCAACTGCAATTTTGGGACTATGGTCTGCCTACGCTGGTGACCCGCACAGGTTGGTACGCGTCGCTGCCGGAGGACGCCACCGCATTTGTCCGGCCGGAACATGAGGTTGAGGATATTCAGTCTCATCTGCGCGCGTTTCTCGCCGACCCCGGCGCCTTTCGCGCCATGGGAGAACGCGGGCGGCAAGCGCTCGAAAACAACGATCCTGAAAAATACGTGGATGCGATGACGCAGTTCGCCGCCATGGCGTTGCGCCGGTCGCCCCTGGTGCCCGCCATGGCGTTGGCCGGGCGGGTCGGCAACGATCTGAGCGCCTGGCTGCACCCGGCGGCCAGCGCGTATCTGTTGGACCGGGCCAGCCAGGAGATCGTTACGATTTGGCCGGGGAAGCCCCGTGGATATCCCTGATTACGGCAGATGAAAACTCTCGCAGCCGGATGCCGCGCACGTATCGCGACCGGGTTACCCGTGGCGGCGCGACGGCGAAAGACGTGGCATGAGCAATCCAATGGTCGTGAAATCCGAGTCTGCGCGGTTCATGCAGCGCCACCGTCACAAAATACATGCCTCGCGGTAACGCGCACTCCACCAGGAACACTCCGCGGCAATCGCGGCCCGGTTCGTAGTCGAGCTCCAGGTACTCATTGGTCGTGTTTGTAGCCCACACGATATTTGCGGCCACGTCCGTGATCCGTATGCCCAAGCTCAGTTCTGCAATCGGCACGCGCGTTTCAAAGGCGATGGCGATCTCCAATATTCTTGAGGATTCGTCCCCCACCCACTCGGCCGATACGGATTGGACCGTAGCTCTGCGGTTCGAATTGTATGGGACCGGGAACGGCAGGAAATGGTTCGGTTCGATGCTTTCAGGAAATCCCGGGCCCGACGCCGATCCCGCCCCAGCCTCGCGGGCGTGAAAAAGCTGGACCGCATACTCGTACAACTCCAGATCGATCCGGTTGCGATCCCGCAGAATTTCCATTGTCTGAGCGTCAATCCCGCCATATCGATCCTCTGAGGAAGTACGGTTTTTATGTGGCATGGCAGCCGGAGGACGCCATCCCAGTTCGGCACAAAGGAGACTGACGGATCGTGCAAACTCTTCGCAGATGCCCACAAAATTGAACGCAGCCAAATTTCGCTTCGCCGTGGCCAGTAGGGCGGATTTGTCAGCGGGGTACGCGGCGCAGTCCCTTCCAATGGCGGCAAGGTGATGGGTGTAGGGATTCTGAATAACTGTTGGGCTGTCTATGAAATAGCGCACGAAATCGGCAAACGACAGCTCCCGTGCTTTGGCTGTTACCAGGTTATCCTCGGTTGCGATCCGCCAGAAGGTATGGGCCGAGAGAATTCTCCGGATGGGATCCCGCAGCAGCGTCATGCTATACCGGCTGCGGCAGAATCCCGTCTGAGCGAGAACGCTGAAATGGCCGCTGATGAGCTTGTAATGCTCGAACCGCGCCGGCATGAGACGAATTTCGGTGTAATCCAAATGCGGGCTGATCTCCGCAGGTTCCAGATTCTGGCTGCAGACCGCCAGGAGCGAGGTCCCGCCGGTCTTCGGAATGTGATTGAAAACGTAGTGTTTCGGAAGCAAAAGCAGTTCTCTGTTGGCGAATCCAGATATTACCAACGCGAAGAACACGCTCGATCTGCCGACCACTCAACGGCTCATGAAGGGTCAAGAGATTTGAGTGGCGCGGCCTTTCGAGCGTTTGCCGGAACTCCGCGAGTTCTCCAGGTCGCTGGTAAAGATCTTTTATTGTACACTCTTCGGCGCTATCGAGGACAAATCCACGTTGACGGAAACGGGGACAGCGGTCTAAATGTGAAGTCATTTACGGGACCGCCTGACAGACGCCGTGAAGACCGCGGGCCGCGCGAAGGGGGTGCTCCTCGCGCGATACGCGGACTTATATCGGCTCGAGCGCCGGGGCGATGGCGCAGTCCCGGTGCAGCCTACGGCGTCTCGGCGGCATCCCGTTTTGGACCCGACAGCATCGCTGGCTTAATAAGCTTAAGAGCAGCAAGGGTGGCGCTGGCAGACGCCGGTTTACCCCGCCGAGGGCGCCGGATGCGCCTTGCGCCCGCCGGCATTACCCAGGAGGCCCAGCGACAAGCTGCGGATATCGGGTGGCGCCGAGGTCAACAACCAAGCCAGCGTCTTCACCGAGACAATGAACGTCCCGGCGTTGATGAAATGCCAATCGGGATCTCCCAGGTGATTGGCCGCCGGGGTGAACTTGGCGTTGCGTATCAGATCGAAGATATATGCGGCGGCTTCTTTTGTGCCGGTGGTTCCAGCTTCCACCTCATCCATCTTGGCCACCGCGGCGTCGAAGAGTTCGCCGAAACCCTTGTGCTGGCTGTAGAACAGGCCCATGGGCTCTTCGGCATCCGGAAGAATGGAGTCGTCATGGCTCTTCAAGTATCGCCGGTAGATGCTGGCCAATTTCAGATCGCCCAAGCCGACGCCCAGGGCCCAAACACGGAACCATGCATTCCATAGGTCGAAGTCCCGGAAAGAGGTATAGGCGGCGAAGACCATGCGGTCGTTGTTCCGCAGATTGGCTTCGTGAATGCGGGAAATATACTCGAAACGCTCGGCCCGGAAGTCGTTTTCCTTGATGGCTGGCAGCAGGCGCGCGGCCAGCGCGTTGATGACTTCCACCGAAGAGGCCAAGCCGCGGGAGAACAACGCGTCCAGGAAGCCGCTGCCGGCGCCGCCGGCCATAATCGCCCAGCGATCGCCCACAGTCTGCTTGCAGGAACCCTGCAACCGGTCCGACGATACCCAGTCGCGCACCAGCTTGGCATCCTTGAACTGCTCTTTGATGCTCGGGAACTTATCCAGGAACTGATGCCATTCCTCGTCCGGCGTGATGTCCATGGGCTTGGGGAACTTGCGCATGTCGAAGCTCAGCCCCACGCTGACGCATTTGTTGGCGGATCCTTCGCGGTTATCGAACGGGATCACCCACAGCCAGCCGCCGTCGAAAATATGGTGGCAGGTGCCGGAGTACCAGGGGCGCGGCGCCTTGGGCACGCCTTTGGGCAGGTTCAGATCGTCGTACGGCTTCACGTCGATCATGTGCGTGAACAGGCAGCGGCTCTGCAGCCGGACCCGCGGTGGCTTGTCGCTCAGGTTCCACTGGCGGGCGAGCACGTGCCCGCCGCCGGAGGCATCCGCGACGAACTTGGCCCGGATGGTTTCGCCTTTTTCGGTCGTGAGGGTTACGCCCTGCGCGTCGGTTTCGACGGTCTTGACGCGGGTATTGTATTTGACCGTGGCGCCGTGATGAATAGCGGTGTAGGTCAAATACTGATCGGTGTCCTGGCGGAATAAGTGGGCTTCGTAGCCCTCCCGATACGGCGGGATCACCAGTTGGGTGGCCTCTTCCGGCCGCTGGTGCTCGCCGGCGCGGTGAAGGATGAAACCGAAGTTCTTCTTCACGCCGAAATGGTTGGATACGTGCGTATGGAGGAGCTCGCCGGAATTGAACTCGGTCTTGAACTCGGGGACTCCAAATCGCTCCGCCATGATTTTGATCATGCGGAAGGTGTGCCGCACGGTAGATTCGCCGAGGGCGAAACGGGGGTGCGAGCCGGCGTCAACGATCACCACTTTGGCGCCTTTGTAGGCCAGGATGGTTCCCAGCATGCCGCCCTCGAAACCCGCGCCTAGAATGGCCACATCGTATTGGTCGTTCATCTAATGTAAAGATTTCCTTTCGGTTTTACAGTGTTAAACGATTATACCCAGCCGTGGCCCGCCGCACCAGTGCTGGAGGTACTGAGTTTTCCCGCCAGGAAAATGCTGGGGGGGGGCACACCGGATGGCGTGCGAACCTGGCGAAGCGTGGCATCCTGGAAAGGGCACCACATGGGTATTGCAATCAACGCTTACTACGATGGCAAGGTAATCGTCCCCGACGAGCCCTTAGATCTTCCGCCCAATCAACCACTGGTGGTCCGCATTGAGTCGATTAGCGAGAACGCGCTGGCGGAGGAGCCGGCGTTGACCTGGATTGCCGAGAATTCTTCCGAGAGCCCCCGCCTCCCCTCCGATTTGTCTCACCAGCACGATCACTACCTGTATGGCGTGCCGAAGAAGGACTTGTAGACGTGACCGCCCTTTTCGCGGACACCTCTTTCTGGATCGCACTTTCCAGCCAGGCGTGACGAGTACCATGGGCGGGCTTTAGCATGGAGCCGCGATCTGACGCGCACGCAAGCGAGCATACTGACCACGGAGGCCGTTCTCTGGGAATGGATGAATGCGCTCTCGGACGCGGCCACGCGGCAAGTCGCGGCGGCGGGGTACTACCAATGTCACCGCGACGCACAGATTGAGGTCATACCGTTCAGCGCCGATCTTGTCCATGCGGCAATGCAGTTGTACGGTACGAGACACGACAAGAACTGGAGTCTGACCGATTGCTTCTCCTTCATTTCATTGTGATGGAGCAGCGCCGGCTGGTCCAGGCACTGACCACCGACCACCACTTCCGGCAGGCAGGCTTTGAAGCGGTGCTTCTTAGCGAACCGCCGGAGTGACCATGACGATCGGCGAGGAGCCGGAGACAACCGTCACGCGCGAAGCTTTGCCAGGGTGCGCCGGTCTTCTTCCAACTGCTCCATGCCGTAGTTGAGGGGCGGCACACCAGGAGCTGCCGCAAAGTCCATGAATGCGGCCAGGGGCGTATCGCAGGGTTCCGCAGCCCAGCCCAACGAGACCGCTCTTTCGCGGAACATTTCTAGAGCGATAAGCTTGACGGCTTCACGCGATAAGTTACCTTGGTCGAGCTTGGCTGCGGACACAAGATCGGCCGGCAACTCCAGGTTCACGGGATCTGGCCTCATGGTTCGATCTGCAGGACCAGGATGAGCAGATCATGATCGCGGAGATAAATCCGTCGTGGATTAAGTGGGGCGTGAAGCAGATCGAGGGACTGGAGGGCGACGGCAAGCCAACCGCGACGCGTGTGGACGAAGAGGATGGCGGAGAAATCGCAACTGAAGTGCCAGGCATCCCGACTGTGTAGGCCCGAGCCGCGCAGCGTGCTGGCAGGCGAACTACACCGACCACGCTGGCCAGGCGTTCGTGCTATCCGACACCGGCACGAACGGGTGCCCGATGTCGATAGCCTCCAGGTCGCCCCTCATAGAACGATCGCGTCCCGGTAAACCGATTCGCGTATGGAGGGTTTCACCCAGCCGTCGCTGGCTATATCGACTTTTCGGCCCAACAGCCCCTCAAGTTCCAGCTTAAGTGCCGCCTGGTCGAGAAGGCTGGTTCCTTGCTGCCACATGACGAGCAGATCTACGTCGCTATCCGGGCGGGCGTCGCCCCGCGTCACCGACCCAATTAACCGGACCTGAGTTGCGCCGTGCTTCGCGGCAACGCGAAGAATCGTCTTGCGCTGTTCTCGAATTGCCTCGCCTATAGCCGCGCCGGTCACAAAAGATTCCGCCTAAACTAATCGGAGTATACAGCTACCGCGCCGCCATCTCCGCCACACCCCGCCGCATCTTCTCCAGCAGCGCATAAGGCGTGCTTACGTTGCCGCCCTTGCCGGTGCCCAGATGAATCGACGGCTTGTTATCCCCGTGGAAGTCGGTGCCTCCGGTTTCGATCAACTCGAACTGAGCGGCCAGTTCCCGGTACAGCGCCGTATCTTCCGGACTGTGCTCGCTGTGGTAGACTTCCAGTCCCTGCAGGCCATTGTCGATGAGGGTGCGCAGCAGCTTTTCGAGCGAGGCGCGGTCAGGCTCGGGCAGGCGCACCGGATGCGCCAGCGAGGGCATGCCGCCGCCTGCGCGGATGCGCCGCACGCCTTCCACCAGTTCCGGCTCGTCGCGCTCCACCGAGGCCGAGGCGTTGTCGGCCAGGTAGCGGTCGAAGGCTTCCTGGTTGGTCTTCACATAGCCTTTGCGCAGCAGCACCTTGGCGAAATGCGGCCGGCCGGTGAGGTGCTTGCCGAGCGCTTGCACTTCCTCCAGGGCAATCTCGACGCCGAGCGAATTCAGCTTGGCGATCAGCTTGCGGTTGCGCTCGCGGCGGCTCTCCTGGTGGCCGCGAATCCACTGCCGGAATCCCGCCGAGGCCGGCTCTTGCAGGAAATAACCGAGCAGATGCACCGAGGGCGGACGCGAACCATCCGGAGGGGGATCGGGGCGCGTGCTCAGCTCAATGCCGCAAACCAATTCCAGGCCCGCCGCAGCGGCCAGCGGCGCGGCGGTATCGTAGCCCTCCAGCGTATCGTGGTCGGTGATGCCAAGGGCTTCGAGGCCCATCGCCTTCGCGTCATCGACCAGTTGCGCCGGCGAGGCTGTACCGTCGGAACGGTCGGTGTGAGTATGCAGATCAATCATGGCCTACCGCCTGATGGACGTTGGCGCGCTCCCCGAGGCCGGCGTCCAGACCGCTGAGGCTGGTGGCCGGATGGCGCGGATGGGAGACCAGGCGGACGATTATCTTTTCATGAATGCGCTCGTACCATTCGAACGGAATTATATTGCGGAGCGCCAACATCAGCTTGAACTTGAATCCCACCATGTAATGCAGGCGGGGTTTGCGCGCGGTCAGGATTTTGTGCACCACTTGAGCAATGTCTTCGGCAGTGAATTTATTGGCGGCCAGCAGGCCGTCCACGATGGCTTCGTGCTGGCAAAACCAGAAGTAGTAGGGGCTGGCGGGATCCTGCGCGCGGCGGGCGCGATTGCGGTTGACCCCGAAGTGCGGGGTGTAGATCAGACCCGGCTCGAGCACCGAAACGTGAATATTCAACAGGGCCATTTCCTGGCGCAGGCATTCGCCCAGGCCCACCACCGCGAACTTGCCGGAAGAATAGCCCCCAATACTCATCTCACCCATGCGGCCGGCGGCCGAAGCGGTGATGACGATGCGCCCGGAGCGCCGCGCGCGCATGTGCGGCAGCACGGCCTGGGTCAGTTCCATGATGCCGAAGACGTTGACGTCGTAGAGCCGGCGGATCTCCTGCATGCTGAGATCTTCAAAGAAGCCGCGCAATCCCATGCCCGCAAAGTGCACCACCGCGTCGATGCGGCCGGCCTCGCGGATGATGGTGTCGACGGTGCGATCGATGTCGGCGCGGCGGGTCACGTCCATGCGCAGGGCGGTAACCTGACCGCTCAGGCCGCGCCGGGCGGCCTGTTCGCCCAGTTCTTGCTCTTCGGCTTCGGTCAGCGCCGTTCCGAAGACGCGGAAATTGCGGGCGGCCAGCAACAATGCGGATGCCAGCCCCAAGCCGGAGCCCGCGCCAGTGATCAATACAACGGGTTTATCGTCAGTCATTCGGTCAGTCATTCAATCACGCCGCGGCGCGCCGCCAGTTGCCGCTGAACTCCGTGCACGGTGCGCCGGTTCAAGCCATACGGAAGAATGAGCACCAGAGAAAGAACCAGCAGCACCGCCGGCACGGCGCCATATAACAGGCCCACATAAGGAATGGCGGCCGGCGGATTACCCGGCGTGCCAAACGCGGCCCCATGCGACAGCTTGCGGAAAATAGCCAGGAACCCGCCGGCCAATAGCAGGGCGCTTCCCGCCGCGATCTTTTCGCCGAAATTCATAATACCGAAATAGATGCCTTCGCGACGCAGTCCGGTGGTCAATTCGTCGGTATCGGTCACATCCGCGATCATGGACGCCGGAACCACCCAGACCGCGCTGGCGAAGATGCCCCCCACCACGTGCCCGACAATAAGCGGCAAGGGATGGCCTACGCCAAAAAGATGGCCGCTTCCGATCAGCAAAGTTGCCATGAGCAACAGACTGGCCGACGCAATGGCGGCCATAATGTACAGAGTGCGTTTCTCCGTTCGCCGGGCCAGCGACATCCACAGGACCACGCCTCCCAATGCGCCGGCGTAGAAACAAGTCTGAATGAAGCTCAGACTCTCGCTGCGGCTGATGCGCGCATACCAGGTGAAGTAGTGGATCGCCATGCTGAAGTTCAGCACTACGGCCAGGAAGAAGACCGTGGTCGAGAACCAGATACTGCGGAAGTGCGGGTTCCGCATGGAAATTCGAAAGCCGGAAAAGAAGCGCGGCCCTTCCGATTCTTTGCCGGCGCCGGAAGTGCGATAGCCCAACGTGCCCAGAGTGCCGATCAGGCCGGCCACCGTCATCAACGCGCCGAAGGCCAGTCCCAAGTGTGGATAGCCGGCGTAGTGCAGCTTGGGTTCGGAGCCATCGGCGGTGGCGGGAAAGAAGACCAGAAAGGAAAGCGCCGAGGCCGCCAGCGTGCCCAACAATCCGAACAAGGTGCGGAGGCCCATGGTGCCGGTACGGTCGTCATAGTCGCGGCTCAACTCGGCGCCTAGGCTGAGATAGGGAATCCGGTAAACGGCGCTAGAGACGCGCAAAGCAATCGCGCAGGCCAGCAGCCAGATAAACAATCCGGTATGCCCGAGGCTGCGTGGCGGGCTGAAGAGCAGGAAAAAACACGGTCCCATGACCAGCGCTCCCGGCAGCATGAATATGTGCCGGCGCCCGAAGCGGTGGCTGGTGCGATCCGATATGTGGCCGATGTAGGGATCGAGCAGGGCATCCACCACCAAGCTGCACGCGAGACCGAAGCCCACCAGCACGGATGGCAAGCCCATCACGGAGTTGTAAAAGAACAGCATGAAAAGTCCCGACAGAACCATCAGGACCGTGATGGGCATCTCCCCCACGCCGTAGAGCAGCTTAGCGGAGAGCCGCACGGGAGGCGCATCCGCGGCGAAGGAGGCAACCGGCGAGAGGGTGGGGATGCTCATGGGTGTGGTCTCGGCCAGTTCGGGATTGTTTCCCCGCGCGATCAGCGCGCCTCCACCACCTCTCCCGAATTCTCCGGGACAGGCTCACGTAAGAATTGTTGGATGTGCTCGGTGAGCAGCTCGGGCTGTTCCAGCGGGCCGAAATGCTCGCCGCCCGGCAACAGCACCGGCTTGCAGTTGGGCAGCGCATCGTGCAGGAAGTCGTAAGAGCTGATGAAGTGTGAATTGCGGCCGTAGACCAGCAGCGTGGGCGTTTGGATGGTGCGCACCGCATCCAGCGTCATGTCCCCCACCACTTCGTAGTCCTTCATCAGCGTGGTATTGCGGATCAGGTGCAACAGCGGCTCGCGATTGCGCGGCAGCCCGCGCGCCGGGCCGTAAAACTTGGGAGTTTCCAGGCTGAGCTGCAACAGGTATTCGGCGTTGGTGCGCTTGTCCTCGGGAACGTGGATGCCCGATTCTTCCAGTTTGGCCACCCAGGCCGCCCACCCGATCCAATCCTTATCGTTGCGCAGGTGTACCAGGGCCGCCAGACCTGGTTCGAGCGCCAGCAGTTTGGGCACGCGTTCGGGGTAGAGCAGGCTGAAGTACATGGCGATGTCGGCACCGAAGCTGTGACCCACCAGGATGGGGCGCTCGATGCCCATTTCGTCGAGGAAGCAGCGCAAATCCTCGGCCATATCGGCGGCGGTGTAGCCGGTGTCCGTGACGTCGCTGTAGCCGTGGCCGCGCAGATCGTAGGTGGTGACACGGAACTCGCGGCGCAGGATGGGCGCCATGTAGAGGTGCCAGACGGCCAGATTGCCGAGGAAGCCGTGCAGCATGACAATATCCGGGCCCATGCCGACAGTAATGTAATGCAGATTCACGCCGTTAGCTTTTATCTTCGGCATCGGTCAGAAAGACAGCCCCCCTATTCGATGTAACCCAGTTCGCGAAGTCGCTCTAAAACTGTCTCCTCGTCCTCCAATTCCGCGGGCACGGCGGCACTGCCCGCCTGGCTTTCCGGCCCACGGGTTCCGGCGGCCGCCTTTCGAACGGGATGCTCCTTCAAAACAGCGTCCCGATAGACTTCCACTGGCACGCGGCCTTGCATTTCCGCCGGAATGGGTAGCCCCAGACTATAAAGTACCGTAGGCGCGATGTCCAGGATAGACAACTCATTGGCTACGAATCCACGCCGGATGGCTGGACCGCGCGCTCCGAAGATTCCCACGGGGCGGTGCGAGCCGGACACCGCGGGCCTCTTGGACACAGTCTCTTTCGAAGGCAGGATGGACACCAGCCCGCCATCGCTCAGGATCAGCGTCAGGTCCGGCGCCGCGTCGTGGTGCGGCCCCTGAAAGACTTCATCGCGGGTGAAGACTTCGCTCACCAACGGCTCTCCGGTGCGCAGGCTGGGGATCTGGCGCAGCTCGTCGGAAAGTTTTTTCAGGAACGCGGGGTACTCGGCGGCCGGCACGCCGGGCGAGGTTCCGTCGCTCACCACGACATAAATACCGTTGCTGGTGGGAGTGGTGGCGAAAGCCTTGGTCTTGTTCCAATCCATCAGCCAGGTGTGTTTGGCCACCTGTCCGACTCCCAACAATGCGCCCTGAGTATCGTGAGCTTCCCCCGCTTCGGACCAAGCCAGGTATCCGTGCTGTTCCAGCCAGGTATTGATGTGCAGCACGTCGTAGGTAGGGCCGAAGCCGTGGTCTGAGGCGATCACCACAGTGGCTTCCGGGCCGGCCAGTTCGCACATCTGCTTCAGCAGGTTGTCCACGCAGCGGAAATAGTTGAGGCACAGCTCGCGAATGTGAAATTCCCAATCCTCGGTGAGCGGCCGGTCGTCCTCCGGGCGGAGAAAGCGCCAGCCGAGGTGCTGCAGCTTGTCGACACCGTCGAACAGCACGGCGGTCAACTCCGAAGGATCCGTCTCGGTGAGATGCCGCAGGACCTGGAACAGGTTCTGTTCGCGGCGGGCATGCAGTTCGATCCAGGGCCCTAGTTCGGCGTGATCGGATATGCCTTCGGTGGCCTTTTCCTCCAGCTTGATATCCATGGCCAGCTCGCGCTGGTTAAAGCCGGGGATGGCTTTGATCTTCTCGAACAAACCCTCCGGCCAGCATGCCAGGCGCAATTGCTTCCAGGGCACCCAGCCCGGTACGACGTATCCGGAAATGTGCGGCGGCGGGAACATCGCCGGGTAATTAATAGTAGTGGTGCGCAGGCCCCCGGCGGAGGCCAGCGACCAGATGGTTTCGCACTGCACATCGTTGGAGTTAAAGAAACGGATGTGCCGGCTGACGGGTGAATCCATACGGAAGAAATCGAACACACCGTGCTGGCCTGGGGTGCGCCCGGTCATCAGAGAAGTCCAGGCCGGGGGTGTCAGCGGGGGCACGATGGTGCGCAATCCGGCGCGCGCGCCTTCCGCGAAGAACGACTTCAAGAAGGGCATGACGCCCTGATCCATGAGCGGATCGAGGATGGAGAAGGTGGCGCCGTCCAGGCCTATGAGCAGCGTGCGGATGCTCATTGGACCCGCCTTGTGGCGCTGCCGGTTTCAGCGGGGCCGCCGAGGTGGGTGTTCACGAAGTCGGCTAATTCCTTGATCGACAGATCGCGCTGTTGCTGGCCGATCTCCGCCAGCAATTCCGCGAAAGGCATCGGGGTTTGGTAGTGCTCCTGGATGGCGGTGCACAGAACCACGGCGTCGAGCGATTCAAATCCCAGCTCGGTGAACAGCCGCGATTCCGGACGCACGGGATCGGGATAATCCCAATCCTCGGTCAACTCGCCCATTTTTTGCAGCAGGTAATCGAGTATCTCCTGCCGGCTTGGCCTCATTCGTACAGCTCCCTGTTGATAAATAGTCGCAGAAAACACAAAGTTGGATTCACGCGCCGTGTAAACAATTAGCGATTTCGCTTGCCATTGCGGGAACTGGTCGAGCGCGCCATCGCGCAGTCCCACTTCCATGATGCCACTGGCGACCTCGGCGCGGGTGATGTGGAACGCCAGCAGGCCGGCGCTCAAGCCGCGCCCCAGCGCCTTGCCCACGGCCTCTTTGGCGCACCACATGCGCAAGGCCCATTCCTGGCGCAGATCCACGGGCAGCGCGGCCAACCGGCGGCGCTCATCCGGACTGAAGGCTATAGCTTCGAAATCCTGGCGGCGGTGAGTCAGACTTTCCAGATCGATGCCCACCCGCGCTCCCGGATCGAGGACTGCCAGCGCCACCGCGGTGCCCTGGCTGTGGGCGATAGAGAGGGCGGCCTGAGAGGCCGCTGCAGGCCACGGGCCTGCCCCACAGTATTCCACTAGTGGACGGCCGTAGGGGTCCGGCACAATCTCGATTTCGTTGGGCGGCAGGTGCAGATCCAAATCCCTTTCAAGCAGCGACCCCACGGCTTGCTTGGCGGCGCAGCGGCCCAGCAGCCATTCGTGGCGGCGTTTCTCCACCGCGCGCATCGAGATCCAGTGGGCCCGTTCCCCAGGACTGAGAATCAGGTTCGCCAGTACATTTGGTTCGCAAGGAAAGGCATCCAGGCGACAGCAGACAGACTCCGGCCAGGGGCCCATGGGGCGCCCGTCAGGCACCCGCGCCTGCGTCGCAAACGAATCGTGAACCAGATTACCGAAAGCATTCATAAACGGCGGCGTTGTGGAGCTGACTACTGGACAACGGTGGCGGAAACCGGGGCCTCCGCTTGCGGACGGTATTCCTTATCGTAATACTCGCGAACCCATTCGCGGTTGAGTTCTTCCCCGGAACGCAACGTGATCTCCTGGCCGCACTTCCCGCACTTCATGCGAAAACCCATCGAGGGTACCATGGGTCCGCCACACGCCGCGCATTCCGCGGGCGTGTACTGTGCCAATCCCTGGATCATCCGCACCCAGGTGCCGACCTTCAGGAAATAATGCTGCAAGTCCTTGACGGCCACATCGCCCGCGAAGGCCTGTGCGTCGGCTTCCGGCATGCGGCGTAACAGGAGCCGTTTACCGTCTTCGGTGAGATATCCGTCTTTTTCCAAAATGCCGGGGCCGAAAACTTCCACCGCGGTTTCCAGGACGGACTTATCGGGCAGGAAGATATGGAACTGGGTCTCGGTCTCCATGGTGATCTCGATCAGATCGAGCGACTCCGCGCCAAGGTCGGTCAGGTGCGTATCGGGGGCGATTTGAGACGCATCGATGCGCAGGCTTTTCGCGACGATCTGAGCGAATTTATCGAACACCTCCGATTCAGTCATGTTTGGCATTTTGAATTCTCCTCCGAAACCTCCGCGGCGCTCTACCCGGCCCAGGCGCGCAACGCCAGCACGGCATTCTGGCCGCCGAAGGCAAAAGCATTAGCCAAGGCTGCGCGAACGGTGGCGGCACGGCTCTGGTTGGGAACATAGTCGAGATCGCACTGTGGATCGGGCGACCGTAGATGCATGGTGGGCGGGACGTGGCCCTCGGCGATCGCCTTTACTGCGCAAATTACGTTGCAAACGCCCGCCGCGGAAATGGTGTGACCGATTTGGCCCTTGATCGAGGATACCATCAAACGTCGGGCATGCGGGCCGAACGCGCGTTTGATGGCGGCGGTCTCAATGGGATCGTTCTTGGGGGTCGAGGTGCCGTGCGCGGCGATGTAGTCCACTTCCTCGGGGGCGAGGGAGGCCTGCCGCAAAGCGATCGAAATGGCCTGCGCTTCGGCGCTGCCATCCGGGGAAGGGTCGGTCAGCGTGTGGGCATTCAGGCTGGAGCCATAGCCAGCCAGTTCGGCATAGATGCGGGCACCGCGCGCCCGGGCGCTCTCCAGAGTTTCCAGCACCACGGCGCCGCCGCCTTCGCCCATGACGAAGCCATCCCGCTGCCGGTCGAAAGGGCGCGAGGCCAACTCCGGATCGGCATTGCGGCTCAAAGCTCCCAGCAGGCTAAACGCCAGGATCGGCAGCGGGCTGACCAGGGCAGCCGCGCCGCCGGCCAGCATGGCTTTGACTTTGCCTAGCCGCACCAGCCGGAAAGCTTCGCCGATGGCGTGCGAGCTGGCCGCGCAGGCCGTATCCATGACGAACGCGGGTCCGGCAAGCTTCAGCAGCTTGGCGGGGACGCTGGCCATCATATCGCCCAGGCGGCGATAGAAGCTGTTGTCCGGCTGCCGCCCTTCGCGGGCGAAGCGCGCCATATCCAGCGCCGGACTGTCCGGCTTGCGGAGCTGGAAATAGTGCTTCATCAAATACATGTCCAGGTAGTTGACGCTAGTCCCGACCGCGATGCCGATCTCCGCGGGCGCGGGTTCCCCGGAGCCCCCGGCGCGGCGAAGTTGGGCATCCGCGAAAGCCTCCCGGGCCACCGTCAGGAACAGCCGCACGCCTCTGCGGCACCAGGCCCCCGGGATGGCGTCCGACCCGGTGTCCGGCGGAACATGTTTGACCTCGGCCACCACTTTGGTGCTGTACTCCGCCGGGTCCCAGAAACTGAGGGGAGCGATGCCGTTATCGCCCGCCAGCAGCCGCCGCCAGCATGTGCGCAGATCCGGACCGAGCGAAGTGCTCATGCCCATTCCGGTGATGACCACTCTGTGCATTAGCTTTCAGCTTTCGACGCTCAGCCTACTACGGACTGCGCTGGCTGGGAAGAATCAGCCTGCGGCGAGTAGTTCCGCGCCTTCCTCCTTCACGATTTCGGCGGTGTCGCGCAGCAGGAATCCTTGGCCGATCAGGTACTCCATAATGCGCTCGGCGTTCTCCTGCGGGGTGGTTGTGCCGGTAAGCAGGGTGATTTCCGGATGGAGCGGCGCTTCGTAAGGGTCGTCCACTCCAGTGAAGCCCTTGATCAAGCCGGCGCGGGCTTTACCGTAAAAGCCTTTTACATCCCGCTGCTCGCAAATTTCGACCGGGGTATCCACGAAGGTCTCGATAAAGCCGTCGCTGCGCATCATGGCGCGCACCCGGTTGCGGGTCTCGCGATAGGGGCTCACCGCCGCGCAGATGACCGCGCCGTGGTGCCGCACGATCTCCGCTGCCACATAGCCGATGCGAACGATATTGGTGTCGCGATCTTCGCGCGAAAAACCCAAGCCCTTGGACAGATGAGTGCGCACCACGTCGCCGTCGAGAACCGTGACCGACCTTCCGTGTTCCATCAGCATGACCGTCAGGATGTCGGCGATAGTGCTCTTGCCGGCGCTGGGCAGGCCGGTGAACCAGACGCAGAAGCCTTGCTTGTTGCGCGCGGGGTAGGCCGAACTCAGGATCTCGGCGGTTTCCTTGCGCGTAAACCAGGTTGGCAGCAGCCGGCCCTTGGTCAGGTAATTGTCGCGCACCTGCGTACCCGATATGGAGAAAACCTTGCGGTTGGGCTGGATTTCGGTGACCTGCTCGTAGCGGTCTTCGTCGGCCAGGTAGACCATTTCCTCGTAGGGCAGGCATTTGACGCCGATTTCGGCGGCGTGTTTCTTGAGCAGCTCGCGGGCCGCAGCCGGATCGTAAAAGGGCTTGCCCTTGGAGTTCTTGCCGGGGCCGGCGTGGTCGCGCCCCACGATGAAGTAGTTGCAGCCGAAGTTCCGGCGGATAATGGCGTGCCAGATGGCTTCCCGCGGGCCGGCCATGCGCATGGCCAGCGGCAGCAAACTGAGCAGCGTGGTCTTCGGGTCGTAATAATTCTCGACCAGCGCCTTGTAGATACGCACGCGCGTGTAGTGGTCCACATCGCCGGGCTTGGTCATGCCGACCACCGGGTTGAGCAGCAGGTTCGCGCCGGACTCCTGCGCGGCCCGCTTGGTGAGTTCCTCGTGCGCACGGTGCATGGGATTGCGGGTCTGGAAGGCGACCACGTCGGGATTGCCCATATGCGACAGCAGTTCGCGCACTTCAGCGGGAGTGCGCCGCAATTCCGGAAAATCGAAGTGCTGCGGCATCTCGAGCACCTTGAGAGGCCCGCTGAGGCGGAACTTGCCCCAGGAGAGCATTTCGCGGTAAGTGGGGTGTTCCTCATCGGAGCATCCCAGGCCCTTGGCCGCCTCTTCATGCGGGTCGGCTTCGAAGATCTCTTCCACGCGCATCCAGGCGATCAGGTTATTGTTGGCGTTGCGCAGGGCTATTTCCTGCCCTTCGTGGATGCCGTCCAGTTTGGCGACAGGCAAGGTAATCGGGATCGACCAGATCAGCCCGTTAGCCAGCCGCATGTTGTTCAGCACACTGTCATAATCGGCTTTGTCCATGAAGCGGTCGAGCGGAGAGAACCCGCCCATAGCCAACAATTCCAGGTCGCATAAACTGCGCGGCGACAGTTGCAGGGTGGGACCCTCGCCGGCGCGGCGCGCCAAATCTTCGCGCTCGCTGCCTGTAACCAGCAGATCGATCAATTGGCCGCCGTAAGGCGTGTTCAATTCGACGTCATTTTTGGATTTCATGTTTTTCCGAGTTCATTCGTTTCATTGCGCGCGGCGGACCGGGAGCGTAGCGCAGGCAAAACCTGCATTATAGCCGCGTTGGCAATGTTAAGCCAAAGCTAATGTTAAGCCAATGTTAAGGATACTCTGCGGCTGGCTACACGGCAGCCTTACCAGTACCAGATCTTCCTGGTACCCGGCCATCCTTGTCAATCGGGGAAATCCTCGCAGGGTGCGTCTCTTAACGAATTAGTCCACAGCCGACCTCGCTGCGGCTGTGCGCCAGGAGGCTACATCCCTGCATGGATTCCGGTGTTTCAAATCCCGCCAAATCCAGTAAAGTGGGGGCGATATCCAGCAAATGCATGCCTTCCACCTCACCCTTCACCGGCAGATTGGGAGATGCCAGCAAAAAGCTGCCAAACTGTGCGTGATTGCAATCGTCGGGGCCGGTGTCGTTCTCCTGCAGATAAAGCGAGTCGTATCCCAACCCGCCAATCGAGCGCCAGTATAGCGCCCCGAAATGCACAATCAGATCCGGAGGCACGTTGTGCAGGCTGCGGTAAAGGTCGCGCGGCTGGAATACCAGCGATCCCATCGGTTCCCCGCGATCGTCGCGCAGCGCATGGAAGCGCGCCGTCATATCGTCGATCAAATCGTCGTACCCGGATTCCGGCACAATGCCCTGGGGCTCGCGGCCTTGCACATTGAAGAAAACCCGCGCGTAATAGCCGCCCTCACTCCAGACCCGCGTGCGTTCCCAATCCACCAGGGACGGCGCAAAAGGAGTGGGCTTGGTAACCGGCTCTTTCAACACCAGCAGGCCCTCGCGCCGCAGCCATTCGTTGACGCAGAAGCCGCCGTCCAGGCGCTGCGCGCCGTGATCGGAGACCACCAGCACGTTAGTATCGTCGTCGAGCAATTCCAGCAGGGTGCCGATTTCCTGGTCGACATACGCGTAGTAGTCGCGGATGAGGTTCTCGTACGGATTGCCCGGAACGTACTGACGGTGTGTCGGATCGTGGTACTTCCAGAATCCGTGATGCACCCGGTCCACGCCGATTTCGACGAATTGGAAATAGTCCCATTCCACGGTGGTCATCAAATAGCGGATCACCTCGAAATGCTTCCGCGTCATGTCGTAAATCTGGTCGCGGAGCCATTCTTTGTTGTCCGTGCGGAAGCCTTTGACGTCTACCGGGTATTCCCCTACCAGGCGGTCGATCTCCTGTCGCACGCTGGCCGGATAGGTATAATCGTGCGTCTTGGTGTCCGGGGTCATGAAGCACCCGACATTGACGCCGTTCATGCGGCGCGGGGGATAACTGGGCGGCACTCCGACCACCACCACATTCTTATGGCGAGCGCCCAGCACGTCCCAGATCGCGGTCTGCTGAATGGAACTGGAATTCACGATGGACAGACCGTGGTAGGAATAATCTTTGCGGTTGCGAAATCCGTATACGCCCAGGGATCCCGGATCCTGGCTGGTGGACATGCACATCCAGGCCGGTACGGTGATCGGCGGAATCACGCTTTCCAGCCGGCCATAGCAGCCGCGCTCCATCAGCGCCCGGATATTGTTCAATCCCGGATGATGAAATAGAATCTCGGGTGCCGCACAATCCAGCCCAATGACAAGAGTCTTCACGTCATGCCTTCTTTACGAACCGTTTCGGATGTTGTCCCGCGCCCAGGGCAAGACTGGAAACCTGCTAACTTCGCTATTAAGGATCACACCACAAAAGCACCGCCGGAGTCAAGTTTTTAGAGGGGTACTATAGTACTTGTGCCGTGCTATTAAGTCCAATAGCAGGTAATGGTTGCGCGACCGGTCAGGCGATTTGGGCCAAGCCCGCTCTTAACATGCGCTTAACATTTGTCGATGTTTTCCCTGGGTTTGGCAGCCATCGAATTGTGTGTCGCGGAAAGCATGATGTGTACCCTTGGAAACAGCAAGGGGCGGAGCCTTTTTGGACTCCGCCCGCCCCCTTGCCGTGTGGCTCAAAACTTAGGAAAAGAAACCGGCGATCTCTCGCCTAATTGAATTCTAAGCCGACTGCGGCAGGCGCGAAAAGAACTGGCTGTACGGTACCGGGTACCGGTCGGGTGCGCTACCATTTCAGCAATGGGTCAATCGTCCGCGCACCCCGTCGACCGCCGGTCTTTCTTCTTGGCCGCGGCCGCCCTCCTGTCCGGCACGGCGTGTTCCAGCGACGCGCACAGCGCAGACCGTGCCGCGCCGGCCGATGCCAGGCGGCGCGACCCTGGCAGGGTCCGGCTGGTTGACTTCTCGGATTCAGGAAAGAGAATAGGAATTGTGACGACTGAAAAAGTAATCAAGAGCGATGAAGAGTGGAGGCGCCAGCTCACTCCGGAGCAGTTTGCGGTCGCCCGCAAGAAAGGCACCGAGCCGGCCTTCACCGGCAAGTACTACAAGCTGCACGATCGAGGGATCTACCGCTGCGTATGCTGTGGCAACGCGCTGTTCAGCTCCGATACCAAATTCGAATCGGGCACCGGCTGGCCGAGCTTCTGGGCGCCGATCGCCAAAGAGAATGTCGCCGAGGAAACCGATACCAGCTTCGGCATGCTGCGCACCGAAGCCCTCTGCGGCAAGTGCGATGCCCACCTGGGCCATGTCTTCCCGGACGGTCCGCAGCCCACCGGTTTGCGCTACTGCATGAACTCAGCTTCGCTGCAGTTCGTCAAACACGAAGCGCCGAAGTAATCCGCTAGTTGCCCGGCGTGGCGCAGACGATCGTTGTTTGTCGTCTACGCACCGTGCTCGAACCCGGCAGGCCACGAAAAACGATGGCCTGCCCCACAGCTATCTGCTGTCCAGTTATTTCTTGGACACTGCACTAGCATTTACGCGGGTTTCCTTCCACAGCCTGCCTGCCGGCACGAACAAGATCGACCCCGCACAGAAGGCCGCCGCTACCAGCATGACGAACGTGCGGCACACCGCCGACAGCCGTTTCAGCGCGAAGCCGGCCGGCACCCAATGGTCCACTGCCGCCAATCCGTATAGCAGCGCCTGCCCGCCGATCGCCGCCTCCGCCCATGGGCGCGGAAGCCAAAAGCCGCTCACCACCATCAGGAGCAGGGCATACGGCAGCAGCAGCCGTCCCAGTTTGTAGGAAAAGAAATGGAAGCCCACCCGCGTGAAAACATTCAGCAGCCGCGGATAGCTGCCCACTACCTGGAAGAGCCCCGCCAGAGTGCGCACCTTCCGCTGGAATTCCATGTCCAACTGAGTCGGGTAATCGTAAGCGATGGCCCGCCTCTCAAACACGAAACGGTAGCCTCGAAAAATGGCCGCCAGGGGCAGATAAGCATCGTCAATCAAGGCGGCAGCGGGTAGCGGACGTGCCAACTCGCGGCGCAGCGCATAGATGCAACCCGTGGCCACCAGCAGCGAATCCACCGCGGTGAGTTTGTCACGCAGCCATTTTTCGAAGCGCCAATAAAGTCCCACATCGGCTTCCCCGCCCCCGTCGCTCTTCACAAAAACGATATGTCCGGAAGCGCCGCCCACCGCCGGATCGCCCAGACACGTCACCAGGTGGCGCAGCGCATCCGGCTCCAATGGCTGCCGCACATCGGTGAAAAAGAGAATCTCGCCGGTGGCCCGGGCCATGCCCGCATTCAGCGCCGCCGCCTTGCCGCCGTGCGGCACACGCAGCAGTTCGACGCCCTCCGCCTGGAATTCCGTCACGATGCTGTCGGTCCGGTCCGTCGAGCCGTCCGAGACGGCCAGAATCTGCATGCGCGGCCGGGGATAGTCGAGTTGCAGGATCGATTCCAGCTTTGCCCGTATCCATGGCTCGCCGTTGTAGACGGCCAGCAGGACAGTCACGGTCTTATCCGTAAAGCGTTTGTGAACCGGCTTGGGCCTCCACCGGGCCAGCCCGGCCAGCAGCAACGGATAGCCCGCCACAACATAAAAGGCAAACCCGGCGCCCGTCAGAAACAGGATCACTGCCAGCTTGTTCAACGGTTCCCGCCCACCTTACCAGTCTATCGGCTGGCGGCGTCCGGCGGATAGCATGCGAAAATGACAGCTTGATCGATCATACAGGTACGCATGCGCATCTTCATTGACGCCATTCCCCTGCTGGTTCGCAGCGCCGGCGTCAAGAATTATCTCTTCCACTGGATTGTGCATCTGCGCCGCCTGCTGGGGGACGACCAAGTCCGGCTGTTCCCTTTTCTGGACCGGCTATCTGATTTGGATCACGAAGGTTCGGTCGCGGATGGGCCCGGCACGCTCGCTCGCCAGGCGCTGCTCTTTGCGCTGAACTTGTGGCCCAATCGCGCCGCGGGCCTGATGGCGCCTCCGGACGGCATCTTCCATGCCACCAAGCTGCTCTATCCGCCGCGCCGCCTTCGTTTGACCGCAACCCTTCATGACATGACCTGCTGGCTCCTGCCTGAGTTTCATCAGTCCGCCAACGTTTCGGCCGAAAAACGCTTCGCGGAGAATATCTGGAAACGGGCCGCCGGCTTGATCGCCGTTTCCGAGAGCACCCGCCGCGATGCCATCGCGCTCCTGGACCTGAAGCCGGAAGCTATCCAGGTGATTTATCCGGGCGTGTCCGAGCCGTTTTTTGAGGCCACCGCCGAGACGGGCGCCTGCGCCAGGCTGAAGTACGGACTCGACCGGTCCTACGCGCTGTACGTGGGAACTATCGAGCCGCGCAAAAACCTGGATCGTTTGCTGGACGCCTGGCAAGCTCTGCCTGCTTCGGTGCGGGAAGCATTCGATCTCGTGGTTGCCGGTCCCGAAGGCTGGCAGTCCGCTGGAACATTGGCCCGGCTGCGCGCACCCGCTCCTGGCCTGCGCTACCTGGCCTATGTGCCTGAGCCCGATCTGCCGGGCATCACCGCCGGCGCGACTGTGTTCCTCTATCCATCGCTCTACGAAGGCTTTGGCTTTCCGGTGGCGCAAGCCATGGCGGCCGGCGTGCCCGTGATCACTTCCAACCTCTCGTCGTTGCCCGAGGTGACGGGCGGCGCGGCAGCGCTGATCGATCCACACAGCCCGGCGGAACTGCGCGGCGCGTTAGACCGCCTGCTCACCTCGCCGGCCACGCGCGCGCAACTGGCTACAGCCGGCAGAACCCAGGCGCAACGTTTCCGCTGGGAGCGGTGTGCCAGACGTTCGGTGGAGTTTTTTGAGCGGATCTTGGGATAAGCGCCTTTCGGCGTTTAATTCACAGCCAACTCGCTGATCAACGCCTGCTTGCGGTATTCAAGCCCTTTGTTCGCCTCTGCCCGCTCATCCAGCGATCTGCCCAAACTGGACAGCAGATATAACAGGAACAAGCCGCGCGCGCCCGGCGCCACCGTCAGGTCGAATTTGGTTCTCCAGCTCTTCTTCAGCAGGCTGGCTACCTGCACGCTGAAGTGGAACGCGTCCCATCCCAAAGGCGTTCCGTCTTGGGAGGACTCCCAATCGAACACCGAGAGCCGCCCATCCTGCACGAGCGTGTTCCAGGGAGCGAAGTCGCCATGCCAGATGCCGCACGGAACGGTAACTTTTTCCAGATCCCGGCGGGCCGCCGCCAGGGTTGCCGTGCCCAAGTGCTGCCATCGCCAGTCGCAGCGCCAAGTGACTTCTTTCCAGCGTGCGCCAGTTTCTTCGACTACCTGGAGTCCGGGCTTGTCCACGCGCCGGATGGCGGCCAATTTTTCCAAAAACTCCATGTGCATGGCGGACAGGTCCGACGGTCCGGGCCGGCCTTCGAGCGGCGACTGGAACAACAGGTAGCTGTTTTGCCATTCGCCGGCGTAAAGCACGTGCGGCACTTGCGGCTGCAACCGGGAGAGATCTTCCAGCACGCTGGCCTCATGACGCACGTGCTCCACGGCCGGCTTGGTCAATCCCAGCTTGATATAGCCCAGAGTTTCGCCGCTGGCCCGCATGACTTGGATAGTGAGCTTACGATACTTGCCCGGCGTGCCTAACGACATGGCAAACGCCGGGGTGCGCTCTCCCGTCACGTTGGTGACCAAAGCTTTGAGCCCCACCGGCTCTCCGACGTGCAGCGGATGCATCGCCCAACCGCTCCAGCCCGTCTTGATAACTTGCGCGAGGAAGCCCTTCCACAAGCGCGCGCCGAGGGCATAAGGCGTATAGATCCGAAGGCCTTCCAGCGTGGTGCGGCTGTTCCCTAAAGGAAGCAGATAACGCGGCTCCTGACGCGACGGTAGCACGGCGAAGCGGTAACGCATAGGATCGCCCTGCGCCGTCCGCCGGCCCGCGAAACATTCCAGAGCTGCGTCCAAAGCTTCAGTCATAAATAAGGAGGGTGGCCAACAGAATGGTTGATAGTGTCCGCTACCAGCCCGATTACAATTATTCCGGGGCGTAATACCGCAAGTCAAATCGTCCGCTCCCGGATTTAGGCCTAAGAGTTTTCTGAGGCTGCTCTACTAATATGTATGATTTTCTGTCACTTGCGGCTTACGCACTGGCGGATCTGACGCTTAAGTACTGGGGTATACCCCATGGCGTACGACACCATAGTGAAAGGCTTAAGCCGTCTTTGTGGAATACGTAGGAGTTAGCCGATGCCGGCAGGCGACATTTACGCGCGCGTCTTTGAAAACTCCCAGACCGGCTTGCTCCTTTTGGAAAGGGACACCGGTCGCATCCTGGAAGTCAATGCCGCATTCTTGCGCATGGCCGGGCGCGCTTCGACGGAGGTCGTGGGCCGCAGTTTTTGGGAGCCGCCGCTGGTCGCGGATGCGGACGCGGGGGCCGAGATACGCGCGCACCTGCTGACCGGCGGCGCGGTTACCGGCGCGGAGCTGCCGCTCCAGGCCCGCGACGGGCGCTGGTTATTGCTGGAAGTCGGCGGTAACGCCGTGAGCGGCGGGATCCAGTTAGAGGTGCAGGATGCCACAGGACGCGAGCAGGCGCGACTCGCCGAACGCGTCGAGATGCTGCGTTTGCTGGCCGGGCGGACGGCCGCTGAGTTCGAGAATCTGCATGGCGCCCTGCGGACCATGGGGGAAGTGCTGTTGCGCGGCGTGGGCCAAGGCCAGCCCGTGCCTGGCGAATTGCAAGAGATCCAGCAGGCCGGCGAGCGGGCCAGCACCATCGCCGGCCAGTTGCTGGCGTTTAGCGGGGGAATCGCACTTCAGGTCCGGCCGGTAGCCCTCAACGATCTCGTCGAAAGCATGTTGCCCATGTTGCGGCAGCTCTTCGGGCGGGAGATCGAAATAGTCCCCGATCTGAGCCGGGACATGGCGCCCGTGATCGCCGACCCTGTGCAGTTGCGGCAGATCATTTTGAAACTGGCCGCCAATTCGCGGGACGCCATGGAGCGCGGCGGCACCTTCTGCCTGCAGACCGCCGATGCCACCACTGTGGAACCCGGGCTGGGGACCACGGAGGCGGCCGGTGGTCCCTACGGGATGCTGGCAGTGAGCGATAGCGGACCCGGCTTGGACGATCGGAGCTGGGCGCACCTGTACCAACCCTTCTTCAGCACCAAGGCGGATGGCCGGAGTCTGGGCCTGGGGTTGGCTGCGGTGTACGGTATCGTCCGGCAGAGCGGCGGGCGGCTGTGGGCTTATAGCCAGCCCGGCAAGGGGGCCACTTTCCGCATTTATCTCCCCTTGGTGGGAACGCACTTCCCTGCCCTGCCGACGCGGCCAATGCATACGTTGCGCGACAACGCTACCATTCTGCTGCTAGAAGACGACGACGCCATGCGCACGGTCATGGCGAACTTGTTAAAGAAGCGTGGCTATCGCGTGCTGGCCGCGCTCGACTCGAGGGAAGCATTGCGCGTCGCCGCGGGCCACGGACCGCCCGACCTGCTGATCAGCCGGCCCGAGCCGGAACTGGCCGGGCATCCGGCGCGCATGCATCCTCAGTTGCGGATTTTGTACCTGGGCGGATATGCCGACGGCCTTGCCGCACACGACCGGGGATTGCCACCACGGACCTCGCTGCTGGAAAAACCGTTCGCGCCGGAGACGTTCTTTGCGGCTGTACTTGCGGGTCCGTCGCAATCCCTGTAGTCGATTCAGCCCCAGTATATGCATAGTCTCGATTTCATCGCTTTCATTACTTTACTCTTGACACGCCCAATCAGGACTGCTTAGGATCAAATATAAAGCAATCTGATGAAGGCTCGCAGCGAACCATACCTGAAGTCCCAGGAGGTGGCGGACGTCCTGGGAATTACCAAACGTACGCTGATGAACTGGTTGCGCACGCAAAAAATCGCCGAGCCGGAACGTAACCAAGCCAACCGTTACCGGCGCTGGACCGCGCAGGACGTAGAGCGTATCCGGCAAACCATCGCGGAGAACAAACAGTGATTAGGCTCGTGATTTCCAACCAACGAGGCGGCGTGGCCAAGACCACCACCGCGACCACGCTGGCGCGCTTGTGGGCCGATCAGGGGCGTAAGGTGCTGCTGATCGATACCGATCCGCAGGGATCGGTGGGTATGTCCCTGGGGCTGAAGGCCGACAAGTTCCTCCACCATTTTGTGGTCTACAACCACCTGTTCGAGAGTTGCCTGGTGCATGCCACGCCCAACATCGACGTGCTCTGCAGCAGCCGGGAGACGATCCAGGCGGAGGCCTCCCTGATGGGAGTGCCGGCGCGGGAGATGTCTTTTTCCCTGCTCTTCTCCAAAGTGGACGAGCCCTACGACGTCGTCATCATCGACGTTGCGCCATCCATCACCCTCATGCAGACCTGTGCCATGGTTTACGCGCAGCGCGTGCTGATTCCGGTCAGTATGGACACCCTCAGCCTGCAGGGCGCCGGCGCCTGCCTGGAGACGGCGCGCATGATGAACGAGTTGTTTCGGGTCAACGTGCGGCCGGTCGCCCTCCTGCCCGTCATGGTGGATCGGCGGTTCCAACATACCGCCGTGATGATGAAGTCCTTGGAGGACCTCTCTTCCAAGTTCAAGATTCCGCTGCTTCCGGCGATCCGTACCGATGTGACGGTGGCCAAGTGCGGCCGCGCACGGCAGTTCTTAGTGGACTACGACCCTAATTGTAAGGCCATGGAAGACTATGAGATAGCGGGAACCCAGCTACTGGAGCTGCTGGATGAGCGAGCCAACCAAAGAGAATCCGAAAACGTCCAAACGGTCCAAGCGTAAACCCGCTATGGAGCCGCTCGGCTGGGACGAGATCGTCAGCCAGCCGGGCATGGGCGGATACCTGTCCTTTTTGAATGGCCCTGTTCCCCTCCCCCACCTTCAAGGTTCGGCTACTGCACTTGCTCCGGACCCTGGGGTTGCTTCGCACTCAGGGCCTGTTCCGGACCCTGATCCTTCTTTAGGCTCTGAGATCGTTCTAGGCCCTGTAGTCGTTCCATGCCCTCGGCTCGACTCAATCCCAGGTCTCACTACAACCCCTGATCCCGTAATGGTGCCTGATGTCAATAAGGTTGAAATAATCCCTGGCCTTATATCACCCCCTGGGGTTGTTTCGCCTCCTGCACCCGCGATGACCTCTGATACCGCACATATGTCATTCGCTTCAACCCCTGAGGTTGTTTCAATCCCTGTGGCTCAATTAGGCCAGCGCCTGAGGATCCGCAGATGTGCCGCCACTCACGATGGCCACTCGCTCGGCGAAGAGGTTCTATATCAAGCTATTTGGAAGGCCGCCCGTCCGGAATCCGCCGAAGCCCGCACCATCGTGATAGGCTGGCGCGGCATGTCACAACTCTGCAGGATGACCCCTAAGAACTGCAAAATCAACACGCAACGCCTGATGCGCAAATTGGCGTTGGAAGTTCTGTCGCCCTACAACACCCCTGAGTCCATCGGAACCACCTACCGTATTTACTCCGACCAGGCGATCTTTGAACGGCGCCGCGCGGCAGGTCTCGAATGGGTAGTGCGGAGCAGGGGAGTGGAGTTCGTCAATCCAGCCACCGGAGTTAGCATTCTGCCCATCTGTGCGCATACGTATTAGAGTTTGCTCCCGCTGACATAATCCAAATAATATTGGGATTACTGCCCCAAAACGCCACTTATCTTCCGAAGTGAGGTTCGGGCAGGGGATGGCCCTGCTCCAATCATGCGCATTTGCATTGTAGGCGGCATCTTCGATAAGCCGGCGGATTACCGGGTGCAACACTCCATCTCGCCCGAGACGGTGCTGGCCGACGGCCTGCGCCAGCGCGGCTGGCAGGTGACCCCAGCCGGACATGCGGCGCCATTGCCGCGCGGAGACTTCGACGTCGTTCATGTGCATCACTTCGGCCGGGCGGCGTTGCGCATGGCCGCTGCCACCGGGCGTCCTCCCTTCGTCCTCACCACCCACGATCCATTTGCCATGAACGGACTGCCGGTCGGCTGGCGGCGTCGCCTGACCGATGGCTTCGTGCTGCGCAAGGCCGACGCCGTCGTCGCGCTCTCCAACGCGGAACGCGATTTCCTCACCCGCCGCCGGGGTCTTCCCCCAGGGCGTATCGCGGTCATTCCCAACGGCATCAGTACGGCGGTGTTCGACCGCATCTCCGAGCCGGCCGAGCCCGCCACCGACCTGCTGTTCGTCGGCCAACTCCAGGAGTTCAAAGGTCTGGACTATTTATTGCACGCCTTACCCGCCGTACGCGGCAGCCATCCGCGCGTCAAACTGCGGGTCGTCTACCAGACCGGCGAGTTGCTCGCCCGATACCAGAGGCACGCGGAGCGGCTCGGACTGAACGGGTGCCTGGAGTTCGAGGGGTCCAGGACAGCCGCCGGCTTGGCTCAGCTTTATTCAACCGCAGCCGTGGTCGTCTCGCCCAGTTTGGGTGAATGCCTCTCTACGGTGGTGCTGGAAGCCATGTGCTGCGGCGCGGCCGTGGTCGCCACCGACGTCGGCGGCATACGCGAGCAACTGGACGAGGACACCGGCGTAATCGTCCCGCCGCGCGACAGCGCCGCGCTAGCACAGGCCATTTCAACCTTGCTGGCCGACGCCGGCCGGCGCCGCCAACTGGGCCAGGCGGCCTGGCGAAAAGCGCATGCCCAATTCAATGTGCGCCAGATGATCGAGCGTCACGTGCGGCTTTACGAAGAAGTATTGGAGACCGATGGGCGCGCTGCTTAGTTCCTCGGACGCCGAACTGGTGGGCCTGGCTCAGACCATCTACGACATTCCGTCGCTGGCCGCCTGGCGGGCGGCCGAGTTGAAAGCTCTACGGCAATGTACCTTCGCGGCGCCGGTGCTGGAGATCGGTTGCGGTAACGGACGCTTTGCCTCGCTGCTCCTGCCGCGGGTGGAATGGGGCATCGACCTCAACCCTCGCGAAATAGCCAAGTGCGCCGACCGCAACGGCCTCTACGGCCATCTCGCGTCGATGGATGCGCGCGCCCTCAAGTTTGCCGATGGCGTCTTCGCCACGGTCTTCGCCAACTGCGTCATGGAGCATATTCCGGACCTGGATCTGGTGCTGGCGGAGTGCCGGCGCGTCCTTCGGCCGGGAGGCGCGTTGATTGCCACCGTTCCGCTGATCGAGATGAACCGGCACCTCCTGCTCGCGAGCGGCTGGTACACGCGCTTGCGCGCCGAACAGTTGCAGCATCGCAATCTGCTTGCAGCGGACGCATGGGTGGCGGCATTGTCGAAAGCCGGCTTCACTACCATCCGGACAACGCCCTATCTGTCGGCCCGCATGTGTGAACTTTGGGATCGTGTGGATGGCCCGTTGTGCATGGGCGCGGGTCCGCTGACGCTAGGCCGGGCCTACAGCTTCGGGCTGCGCCTCCTGCCCACAGCTTGGCGGCGAAAACTGAATGGTCAATGGCAACACTACTTCATAAGAGCGTTCCGGGAGAACTTGTCCGGCCCGGAGGGACCCCCACCCTGCGCGATGCTGATCCAGGCCGGGACACCCTCCTTGCCCGGCGCCTGACCGCCACGGCCCGCAACATAGGGCTCGTCTTTGGCGGACAGGCCGGCCTCGCGGCGAGCCGCTTTGCCGCGTTGCTGCTGGTGTCGCACCTGGTGACTCCCGCGCAGTTTGACCAATGCGCCATCTACGCCAGCAGCAGCCTGGTGGTGGGCAACCTTTGCGAGTTGGGCATCAATATCTCCTGCCTGAAATTCGCCGCGGGTGCCACCGGTCCCGGCTGGCTGCGCACCGTTTCGCGATTTCTGCTGCTGCGCCTGGCGCTGACCGCCGGGGTGATCGCAGCCGTATTCCTCCTCGCGCCGCTCGGAAGCGCCAAGTTGCTGCGGCATCCGGAGTACGCTACGGCGCTGCGCCTGGCATGCGGCAGCGCGGCGGTGGCATCGGTATCGTCGTTCACTCTGGTGTTGTTGCAGTCGCGGCTGGAGTTCGCGCGCATGGCGCGGCTCAGCGCGGCCGCCGCCATCCTGCAGATTCTGCCGGTGCTGCTGGTGCTCCGCGGTGGGACAGGCTTCAGCGGTGGCACAGGGCTTAGCGGTGGGACAGGCTTCAGCCTGTCGTCTGGATGGTCTGGGGTGGCCACGCTGTTCGCGGGCGACGTGCTCAGCCGCTTGTGGATCGTCGCCGCTAACATAAGCCTGCTCGCCGCGGTGCTGGCAGCAGCCCGGCGGCCCGGCCCCCGGCCAGCCTGGAAGCCCATCGCCGTATTCGCCAACTGGATCACACTTTCCACTGTGATCGGCTCGCTTTACAACTACATCCCGTCAATCGCGCTTTCGCGCTGGGCGGCGGCCTCGGCGCTCGGAACATATAGCCTGGGCATGTCGCTAACCGGCGGATTTGCGCTCCTGATGAATACCACCAGCACAGTGCTCTTGCCGGAAGCGGTCGCCGCAACTACCCCCGAGCGCCGCCGCAGCTACTTGCGCAGCTACTTGCCCAGCGCCGCGCTGCTGGGCGCGGCGCTGCTGGTCCCGACCTGGTTGGGCGGGCGACTCGCCGCGCACCTGTTTCCGGCTGCCATGCCGGACGCCGTGCGCGTCTTCCAACTGCTGGCCACGGCGCAGATTGCGCTGCTAGTCGCCAATCCGGTGCAATTCCTGCTTTACGGCGCAGGACGCCCCCAGTGGTGTACGGCATCCGACGCTCTGATCACGCTGCTGTTCGGCGCGATGGCCATATGGCTGGCGCCGGCTCACGGCGCGCTCGGCGTGGCCTGGGCTCTGCTGATCGCACAAACGGGAGTCAAGGCCGCGCTGGCCGCTGGGCTGTGGAGGTGGGACAGGCTTCAGCCTGTCGTGAGATGAGAATCGCTCTCATCGCGACGCTGGTGCTGGTTGCCGTGGCGGTGCACGTCGCTAACGGATCGCCGGCCGGGGCAAACGCTTACCTGTTCTTCGCCGTGCTGTTGCTTTCCTTTGGCATTTACAGCCGTGGAATGCGCCGGCAGAACTACTGGTTGAGCCTGACCGGGCTCGCGGAGGCCTGGTTCCTCTTCGATTACTGCGCCTACGGAACCGCGGTCTCGGTACTCCAGCGGAGCAAGACGCCCTTGCCGGCGTCGATGGACGAAGCCTATTCGCGCACCTACCTGGTGGGCGCTCTCGCGTTTGTGGCGTTCGCCTGCGGCGCCCATGCCGGCTTCGCCCGATCGCGTCTCAGCCGGGGTGCGCGGTCGGCCGTACGGGCCTTGATTGCCGCCCTCCGGGCTCGCCGGCAATCGTTTTACCCCAACCGGCTGCGGCGCGTGGTGTACGGCGTGTTTACCGTCGCGGGAGCGTTGAGCATCGTGGTGCTGCTCGTCGATCCCGAGAGCCGGCAACAGCTTTTCTTCGATCATGTCGGACTTTCTCCGCGCTTGGGCATGGGACGCTACACCGCCTTGCTATTCATGCTGCCTACCACCGCCGTCGGGCTTTGGTATCTCTCTAAGCCGAAGCGGCGGTACTCCCGCCTGCTGACCATGGGCGGCCTGTTTTTGATCGCGGCTATCCCCCTTGGCTGTGGCCGGCGATTGATGTGGGCTGGCACCATGTTGATGGTTCTTCACCTGTCGAAAGTGCGCGGCATCTTCACGCTGCGGGCGCGATACCTGGCGGCAGCACTGCCGCTGGTGCTGCTGGTGTCGGTTTGGATGGAGGCCACCAAGAACATCGGTTGGTACGCGGCGGCGGACGCTATCGACATCCGCGCACTCAGCGATGGCGACAAGGTCTTCGACATGGTGGACAACTCCGTCGGCCGCTTCGATACCACGGCGGCGCTGATCGTCAATCGCGAGACGCTGCCATATTATTACGGCGAAACATTCCTGATGGCGCCCCTGCAGGTGCTGCCGGTCTCGGCGGGATTCGAGCGTTCCCGCGGGGTGCGCGAGGAACTGGGCGAGCTGATCTATGGCGCGTTTGACCAGGGACTGGTTTCGCAGGAAGCCTCGCTGGTCGGAGAGTTATACGCCAATTTCAGCTATGGCGGCGTGCTGGCGGGATTTCTGTTAGTGGGGTTCGGCGCGGCTTTTCTGGACGGGCGATGCCATCGCAACCGCCAGCCGATGGTGGCGCTGGGCTATGGATTGTGCCTGTTTCGCGCCGTGCATCAATTGGCTACCGCATCCACGTCGTGGTTCCCGCTCACTTTCTTAGCGTTCGTGCCTTGGCTCTGTGCCATAGCCGTGACGCAGGTGTCTTGGAGGTCTTGGCGATGATCGTTCACGTGGGGCCTTCCCACCTTCCGCTGCCGGCGCGGCTCGGCGGCGCCATCGAGCGTCGCATGATCGAACTGGCCGAGGCGCAGGCTCGCGGCGGGGAGCGCATCATCGTGTACTCGGGCGGCCCGGAGACCGGTTGGCGGGACTACCATGGTGTCTCCATCCGTTATCTGAGCGGAGCCCGCGCAGAGTTTGCGTTGCGCTTCGTACAAGACGTTGTACGTCGTACGCCGCGCGTGATTCACGTGCACAACCGCCCGGAGATCGCTTGGCTCACGAAGACCGCCCGCCTGGCGCCCACCGTGCTGAGCTGCGATTATCATTTCGAGCCCGGGAGGCGCTTTCCATACTTGCGCAGGATCGGCAAACCAGCGTGGCGTCGCTGCCTGCTGGCGTGCGACCGCATCGCGCCGGTCTCGGACTATTGCCGTGACATGTACCAAACGTATTGGAATTTGCCCAACAGCAAGTTGGCCCTGATCCCCAACGGCGTGGATTGCGCGCGATTCCGCCCGGACCCGGTCCTGCGCAAGCAGTGGCGCGCGCGCCTGGGCGTGGATGCGCGGCCCGTGATTCTGTATGTAGGCCGCCTGTGCCGGCAGAAAGGCACGGACTTGCTCATCGCTGCCTACCGCATGCTCAAGCGTCCGGCCGCACTGGTGGTGGCAGGCCCGTGCGAGTTGTTCGGCAACACGCATCTTAGCGCGCTGGTTGCTGAAATCCAGGAAGCTGGCGGCATCTATCTGCCGCCACTGGACGACGCCGATATGCCGGGAATCTACAACGCCTGCGACATCTTCGCCATGCCCACCCGGGAATTGGAAATGTTCGGTATGGCGGCAGTGGAGGCGCAGGCCTGCGGCAAGCCGGTAGTCGCCAGCGATCACGGAGGCCTGCGGGAGACGGTTCCGGAAACCGCCGGCGTGCGTTTCCGAATCGGAGATGCCACGGCTTTAGCCGCCCGCCTGGAAGCGCTCCTGGACAGGCCCGATTTGCTGGACACCCTGGCAGTCGGCGCTCGCGGAAACGCGTCGCGTTACGACTGGCCTCGTATCGCCGAGCGCTGCCAGGAGGTCTACGCCACATTATGAGTACACCGCTGATAAGCATCGCCATGCCGTTTTACAACGCAGAGCGCACCATTTGCGCCTCCATCCGGTCGATTCTGCTGCAAAGCCATGCGGATTGGGAGCTATTGCTTTGCGACGATGGTTCCACGGATGCGAGCTGCGAGTTGGCGCGCTCCTTCCGCGATCCGCGCATCGTGGTATGGGGCGACCGGCGGCGCCTCGAACTGGGAGCGCGCTTGAACGAGTGCATCGAGCGCGCCCGCGGCGAGTTCGTGGCGCGGATGGATGCCGACGATATTGCATACCCGCGCCGCCTGGAAAAGCAGTTACGCTTTCTCGGCGATCGTCCAGATGTGGACTTGACCGGCGGCTGGGCGGTGCTCTTCGGCGATGCGGGCGCGCCCGTCGGCAAACGCGTCGATCCCGCCGCGCACGGCGAAATTGCCCGTCGGCCGCTCTATTCATTCAAGCTGATGCATCCCACATTCATGGGAAAAACGTCCTGGTTCCGGCGCTACCGTTATCGCGCCGATGCCATCCGCTGCGAAGACCTCGATTTGTTGTTTCGCGCCTACGAGGGCAGCCGGTTCGCCAACCTGCCGGAAATCGTGCTGGGTTACCGGCAGGGTTCCATCGATTTGCGGAAGCGCTTGCGCTCGCGCTGGATGTGGTGCCGTTGTGCGCGGCGCTACTTGGATACTACCGGGCGCCTGCGGTTGGGCGCTGTGGAAGTACTGAAGGGCTGCCGCGACGTTTTAGCCGTGGCGGCGCGTGCGGATGCCGCCTGGCTGCGCTTGCGCTATGCGACGCTCACCGAAGCGGAATTGCGGGAATGGCGGCAGGTATGGGACTCGGTGTCGTAAACGCCACCAGGTGGGACAGGCTTCAGCCTGTCGTCACGAGCCCCACCGTCTGGCCCGCGCCGGACTACAGCACGGTGGCGGCCAGCGTGCGCGATCTTTTCCGCTTTCTCGGCCTCGACGCCGCCAATCCGCTAGGCCGGTGGATCCAGCCCGGCATGACCGTAGTCGTCAAACCCAACTGGGTGAAACACGAATTCGGCCCGACCGTTGGCCGGAATGTACTATTCACGCATGCCTCACTCGTGCGCGTGCTCCTCGATGCCGCGTTGGAGGCGCTCGCCGGCCGCGGGCGCGTCTTGGTGGCGGATGCGCCCCTGCAGGGCTGCGACTTCGCCCGCTTCCGGCGCCAGAGCGGCCTTGCCGAAATGGAAGAAGACTACGGGGTGGGACAGGCTTCAGCCGGCCGTTTGCCGGTCGCATTCCTAGACTTGCGGCGGCAATGGGCCGAGATCGACGATGCCAGCAGTTACGTGCGCGGGGTACACCCGCTCGCGGGCGACCCTCAGGGCTATTCGATGGTAGACCTGGGGGTGCGCAGCCGGCTCGCGTGCTTCGGCGTAAATGCGCGCTTTGGGGTCGCCGATTACAACGCGGAGCGGAGCCAGTCCCCGCACTGCTACCCGGTCGGCAATACCGTGCTCAGCGCCGACGTGATCCTAAATGTTCCCAAACTCAAGACGCATATGAAGACCGGCATGACCGCCGCGCTCAAGAATTTTGTGGGCATCACGGGCGCGAAGGATTTTCTGCCGCATTTTCGCGCCGGCTCTCCCAGCGCCGGAGGCGACGAATACCCGGACAGGAACTGGCTCAGCTACGCCGCGAGTCCCGTACGGAAGCATCTGCAAACGCGCGCGCCGCTGTGGCTGTGGAAACTGGCGCGCGCGGGCGCGCAGGCGGCCTCGTCGCCGCTGATTCACGGCGGCGGCTGGCACGGCAACGATACGCTATGGCGCACCATCCACGACCTGGTGGATATCGCGCGCAATTACGATGTGGGAGGCGCTCCGCGGCCGCGGCCCAGAACCATCCTGACGCTGGTGGATGCCATCGTGGCGGGCGAGGACTGCGGCCCCTTGAAGCCGCGTCCCAAGCCGTGCGGGCTGCTGATATGGGGAGAAGATCCCGGCATGGTGGATGTGACCTGCGCCACTTTGATGGGCTTCGACTGGCGCAGGATTCCGCTGCTGAGTCATCTGTGCGACGGCGAAGCGCGCGCGTTCACGGACTTTCGCGGGGAGACGCCAACTGTCGTTACCAGCACTGGCCCATTCGCCGCGCCGGTGGGCTGGGCAGGGGAGATAGAGGCGCCCCGGAAGGAGTAGACTTAAGTGCATGGCGACGTCGACCAGTGTTCCAGTCGAAGAGTATTTGCGGACTACCTATCGTCCGGATATGGAGTACGTGGACGGAGAACTTGTGGAGCGACACGTGGGCGAACGTAAGCACAGCCGTCTGCAGACACTCGCTGTCGGTGTGCTCTTACCGTTGGAGCGCTCTCGCAGGTTCCACGTCTTCACCGAACAGCGGGTGCGCGTACTGGGAACGAAGCACCGATACCGCATCCCGGATGTCTGCGTGATGGCGTTGCCCTACCACGCGGAGCCCGTGCTGGCCACGCCACCCCACTTGATTATCGAGATCCTGTCTCCGGACGATGAGACCGCGGACACGCTGGCGCGAGTGGCCGACTATCTGCGGTTCGGCGTTTCGCATATCTGGATAGCAGATCCCTACAGGCGTACCGTACAGGAAGCCGACCGCGAAGGCATCCGCTATTGCGCCGATCTGGTGTTGGAGACCGAATTGGTTGGTCGCGTGGACTTCAAGGGCCTGTTCGCGAGGTTGGACGAATCCACCGAGTGACGGTGCTGCAGTGTCCAAGAAATAACTGTACAGCAGATTAGCCGTGGGGCAGGCCATCGTTTTTCGTGGCCTGCCGAGTTCGAGCGGAACTGTAACTAACAGTTACTTCGCGGACACCGCACTAGCATATCCCGTTGGTGTGGCAGGCCGTAATCCCTTCCTCACATGTTTTCCCGTGCCGCAAAACTTCCCACATTTTCAGAGATAAAAGCCTTATTGATCCATACATAGTTATTGAAAACGCATCCTCTGAAATGCTGCAACAAATCTATTCCGCACTGCCCATTCCCTTGCAGCACGCATGCGCCACGGCCCAGGGCGCCAGATATTACCGTTGGCGCTACGGTGGGATATTCCAGGAATATTTGAGCGCGCTGAAGCGCACCGAGTACCTGCCAGCGGACGAATTGCGCGAAGTGCAAACCGCCGGCTTGAAACGCTTGCTCCAATTCGCTGCCACCCACGTGCCGTACTATCGGAAGCACGGCGCGGCCGTACACACTACTAAAGATCAAGTCCGCGAGCGGCCCGAGGATTTCATCGCGGATACGTTTCCGCGACGGGCGCTGATTCCCTGGCACACCAGCGGCACCACGGGAAAGCCGCTCACCATTTACTACAGCCGCCAGGCAATGCAGAAGATGTGGGCCTTCGTCGAGTTGTGCCGGAACACGGCCGGTGTCACCAAAGACGACCGGCGTGGCCAGTTCACCGGGAAGATGATTGTGCCGCCCGCCCCGGCCTTATCGAAGGTCTTCTGGCGTCGCGACCTGGCCAACCGCGCGCTATTGCTGTCGACCGTGCACCTGCTGCCGGCCAACTTGTCTTGCTACGCCGCGGCTCTGGAGCGCTTCCGTCCGGCGTATCTCTCCGGCTATCCGTCGTCGATGTCCGTACTGGCGGAATACTACCGGCAGTCGGGTCGACCCGCGCCGCGGCTCAAAGCCGCTCTCCCGTCCGCGGAAACACTGCTCGATCACCAGCGCCGCGCCATTGAGGAGACGTTCGCGACGCGTGTTTTCGACCAGTACGGACAGGCGGAGATGCAGAGCTTCTGGTACGAATGCGAAGCCCGGCGCATGCATGCCCATCCGCTGGCCGGACTGACCGAGATCCTGCGTCCGGACGGCGCGCCCGCGGCCCTGGGCGAGATGGGCGAAGTGGTGCTGACAGGCCTCGTGAACGATGCCATGCCGCTGGTGCGCTACCACGTGGGCGATACGGCGCGCTTCGCCGCCGCAACCTGTCCCTGCGGCCGCGGCATGCCGGTCATCGAGGAAATCGGCGGCCGGCTTGACGATTTCGTCTATACCCGCGAACGCGGTTTTCTAGGGCGCCTGGATCCGGTGTTGAAGGGCGTCCGCAACATTGTCGAGAGCCAGCTTGAGCAGGAATCGCTGGATGTGCTGCGCGTCCGCTTCGTGCCTGCGGCGGGTTTTGCCGCTGAAGATTTGCACATGCTGGAACACAATCTCCGCGCCCGCGTGGGGCGGAAGATTCATCTGGAGTTTGAATGCACCAATCATATTGCGCGCTCGGCTACGGGCAAGTTCCGGTTCGTGATTTCGCGGCTGCCGCGGAACCTCCTAAAGTTGTGAGCGTCATCACCCGCCTGAATATAGGCGGCCCCACCATGCACATGCTGCTGCTCGCGCGGGAGATGGCCGCGCTGGAATATCGCACCGTGCTGGTGGCGGGAAGTTGCGAGCCGGAAGACGGAGACATGAGCTACTTGCTGCGGGCCGCCGACTCCGTGCGCTGGGTGCCGGAGTTATCGCGTTCCGTCCGGCCATGGCGCAACCTGAAAGCGCTCTGGCGGTTGTGGCGGCTGTTGCGGTGCGAGCGGCCGGCAATCGTGCACACCCATACAGCCATGGCGGGTTGCCTGGGACGTCTGGCGGCGGTGCTGAGCGGCGTGCCGATCGTCATCCACACGTTTCATGGCAATAGCCTGAATGAGTACTTCTCGCGTTTCCAAGCAGGTGTATTCCGGTGCGTCGAGCGGCTGCTGGCCTGCTTCACCGACGCACTGTGCGTATTGTCGCCGCAGCAGGCCACGGAATTGAGCGCGAAGTTTCACATCGCTCCGGCGCGCAAGTTCCGCATCGTGCCGTTAGGACTGGACCTGGACGATTATTTCGCCCTTGATCCGCCGCAAGGCAGCGGTCCGCTGACGGTGGGCTGGTTTGGCCGGATGGTGCCGGTTAAGAACATCGCCCTGCTGGCCGCCACCATCGAAAACACGCTGCAGCGCGGCCAGGACATACAGTTCGTGATCGCGGGCGATGGGCCGGACCGCGCGCTGCTGAATGGCCTTCTCGCCCGGTACGGCGGGCGCGTGGAATGGTTGGGTTGGCAGAGGGATATCCTGCCGGCGGTGGCGCGGTGCGGTGTCGTGCTGCAGACTTCGCGCAACGAAGGCACGCCGGTGGCGCTTATCCAGGGCATGGCGGCGGCCCGGCCGTTTGTCTCGACCGCCGTGGGTGGTGTGGTGGACATGGTTTCGGGGATCTCCGAGCGCTCGAGCGGCGGCGCGCGCTGGTATGCCAACGGCGTCCTGGTGGAGTCCGATGCTACCGCGTTGGCCGGCGCGCTGACAGCCCTGGCCGAAAGCCGGCTGCTGGTATCGCGCATGGGACTCGCGGGACGCGCCTTCGCGGCGCGCCAATACCGCAAGGAAACGCTCGTGGCAAACCTGGATGCCTTGTACCGCGAGTTGCTGTGGAAAAAGAAATTGGGACCAATCTTCGGGAGGAATCTGTGAACGTCTTGATTACCGGCGGGGCCGGGTTTATTGGATCGCATCTGGCGGAGCGCTGTCTGGCGGAGGGGTGGCGCGTTGCCGTGCTCGACGATCTTTCGACGGGCGCATTTGAAAACATCGCGCATCTGAAGGGCAAACCTGCCTTTTCATACCGCATCGAGTCGGTCTTCAATGAACCCCTGGTCGGCGAGATGGTGGACTCGGCCGACATGATTTTCCATCTGGCGGCGGCCGTAGGCGTCAAGCTCATCGTGGACAGCCCGGTGCGCACCATTGAGACCAATGTGCATGGTACGGAGGTGGTGTTGCGTTGCGCGGCCAAGAAGAGCAAGCTGGTTTGCCTGGCTTCCACCTCGGAAGTTTACGGCAAGAGCGTGCGCCAGCCCTTCCGCGAGAGCGACGACCTGGTGCTCGGTCCCACGCACATCGGCCGCTGGAGTTACGCCGCCTCGAAAGCGCTGGATGAGTGGCTGGCGCTGGCCTACTGGCGCGAACGCTGCCTGCCCGTAGTGGTGCTGCGCTTTTTTAATACGGTGGGCCCGCGCCAGACCGGCCGCTATGGCATGGTTCTGCCTACCTTCGTGCGCCAGGCGCTGCGGGGCGAACCCTTGATCATCCACGAGACCGGTGAACAGCGCCGCTGCTTCTCTTATATCGGCGACGTGGTGGAGGCCCTGGTGCGCCTTGCCCAAACGCCCGCGGCCGTCGGAGAGGTCATCAACATCGGCAACAACCAGGAGGTGACCATCAACGAGTTGGCGGCGTTGGTCAGAGAGATTACCGGATCGCCGTCGCGTCTCCAACACGTCCCTTACGAGCAAGCCTACGGCCTGGGATTCGAAGACATGCCGCGGCGCGTGCCCTGTCTCCGGAAACTGGAAAGCCTGGTGCACTATCGGCCGGAGACTTCGCTCGAAGCCATCGTAAGGCGGGTAGTGGATTATGAATGGGTTCGTTTGCCCAAACGCACCCTGGCGGCTACGGCGTAGAGATGCTGATTCTTTTCACCGGTGTGCTATCGGCGCTGCTGACGCGGCTGCAAATCCGCGCAGACTCCTGGCTGGGACTCACGGCGGCGCCGCGGGCGGACCGCTGGCACGCCGTACCCACCCCTTCGAGCGGAGGAATGGCGATTTTTCTGAGTTGTGCGGTGGCCTACTGGCTGGCGTGTCCCGGCCGCTATCCGCGCATCGCATTGGCCGTGGCGGCGCTGTGGATCTTCGGATTTCTCGACGACCGCCTGCGCTTCCGCCCGGCGCTTAAATTGGCCGTGCAGGTGACCGCGGCCGGCTTTGTGGTCCTGGGCGGCGTAGTCTTTCCGGCGACTCCGTGGTATCTGCCGAACGTGGCGCTGAGCATCTTCTGGATGGTGATGATCACCAACGCCTTCAACCTGATCGACAACATGGATGGGCTGTGCGCCGGAGTGGTGATTGTCATCGCTTTATTCCGCTCATGGCTGCTGGCTTCCGAAGGATACCGGGCGGATGCGGATCTGTGCGCCATCCTGGCGGCGGCATTCGCGGGTTTCCTGGTCTTCAACTACCATCCGGCGCGCATTTTCATGGGTGACTGCGGAAGCCTGCCTGCCGGCTTCGCCTTAGGCGCGTTGACTCTGGCGGGTCCGGCGCCGCACAAAGGCCTGCTGCTGACCGGCTTCCTTTATCCGGCGCTGACTTTTGCCTATCCGATTTTCGACACGGCGCTGGTTTCGGCTCTACGCAAGCTCACCGGGCGGCCGATCTCGCAGGGAGGACGCGACCACAGCTCCCACCGCCTGGCATCGCAAGGGCTCGACCAGCGGCAAGTCGTCTGGATTCTCTGGCTGCTGACAGCGTTCGGGTCCAGCCTGGGTATTATGATTCACTGGATGCCGGATGCCCTGTTCGCCGCCGTAGGATTGCTCCTCGTGCTCCTCGGGACGTTCGCACTGTCGCTGGCAACGCTACCCGGCTATCCGCGGCCGGAGTTGATTCGGTTTCGCCGCCAGGAGGTGGACGCGGAGGGTTCTCGTCAAGCATGTGCCTGATGCGTGCCGCCTCTGGTACCGGCAGAGGCCGCATTGGCCCGCATTCGCTTGATTCTACAGTGGCTTTTGTGTTAGCTTCGGAGACACCAAGCTAATCTGCCGAACCCCATGGAAGCCGCATGCAGCCGAACGACAGCGTCACCACGCTGAACCATCTCTTCTTTTACCATCTGGACCATTACCGTTTCGACCGCCTGCTGAGTTTTCAAAATCGCGGCGAGTTGATGGTTTGGTCCACGGAGCGTTTCTCACGTTCGGTTTTTGCGCTACGGCGGTTTCTGCTCGGTTCCGGTCTGGCGCCTGGCGATCGCGTGGCGGTGTTCTCCGAGAACCGGCCGGAATGGCACATCGCCGATTTTGCCCTGTTGCTTTCGCGCCTGGTGGTGGTGCCGGTTTACAACACGCTGTCGCCCTCTCAGATCGCCTACCTGTTGCGGCACAGCGGGTGCCGGGCAGCCATTATCGCCGGCGCAAAGCAATGGGAAATCCTGGAACCGCTCCTGCCGGAATTGGCGGAGATGGAGAAGATCGTTGCCATGGAAGAAACGCCCGGCGTCCCCACTTCCTTGCCGCGGATCGTCGCCGAGGCGCCTGCATTTGACGAGGCGGCCGTGCGCCTTATCCGCGCCGAATCGCTGGCGGCCGCGCCGCACGATCTGGCCACCATCGTCTATACTTCCGGCACCACGGGCACACCCAAGGGCGTGATGCTCTCGCACGGCAACATCGTGTCCGATCTGCGCGGCAGCTTGGCGTGCGTCCCCTCGAATACCGCCCACCAGGCGCTCTCTGTCCTGCCGCTGCCGCATGTTTTGGAGCGCACGCTCAGCTATGGCTACTTCCACGAAGGCGTGCGCATTGCTTACGGCGATCCACACGATCTGAAAGAATTGCTGCCTATACACCGGCCCGACATTATAGGCGTTGTGCCGCGGATTCTGGAGAAGGTGAAGGAAGCCGTGGAGGCCCAAATCGCCCAACTCGTGCCGCACCGCCGCGCCATAGCCGGGAAGTTGATCGAGGCCTCCGTGGCGCGCGCGCGGGCCGGGGGTGTGGGGCAGACCATCGTTTCTTGTGGTCTGCGCCACAGACTGCTGGCGCCACTGGCCAACCTGCTGGTCTTTCCCAAAGTGCATCGCCAGTTGTGGGGCCTCAAATACTTCATTTCCGGCGGCGCCTGGCTCAACCCCGACGTGGAGCTATTCTTCCGGGCGGCCGGTTTCGACGTGCTGCAAGGCTATGGCATGACGGAAACCTCCCCAGTGATCACGCTCAACGAATTTCACCGGGAGAAGATTGGCTCCGTGGGACCCGCGTTGCCCGGCGTGGAAGTGCGCATCGCCGATGATGGCGAGATCCTCACGCGCGGTCCGCACGTGATGCTCGGCTATTATAAGGACGAAGCCGCCACGCGCCAGGCATTCGAACCGGACGGCTGGCTGCACACCGGCGATTTAGGCAGCGTCGATGCCGATGGATACCTCACGATCACGGGCCGCCGCAAGGAAATTCTGGTTCTTTCGAACGGCAAGAATGTGGCTTGCGCACCCCTGGAACACGCACTCGAGCGCAGCCTGTATATCCAGCAGGCGCTCGTCGTCGGGGATGGCCGCAAGTTCGTCAGCGCTCTGATCGTGGCCCATCCTGAGAACGTGGCCCGCGTGGCCACCCACCACGGACTGGCTTTCAGCAGCTTCGATAAACTACTGCTGGCGCCGCCCGTAGTGACGCTGTTCCGCGAGGAATTGGAGAGCTTGCAAGCCGGGTTCTCCTCGTTCGAGCGGGCCAAACGGTTCTGCTTCCTCGACGAGGAAGCTTTGTCGGATACCGAACTGGTGACGCCCACCCAGAAAGTGCGCCGCTCGGTACTGGAACGTAAGTACGCAGAATGGATCCGGCAGATGTACCAGCAGGAAGATCCCCTAGTCATCCCGCGGCAGACCACAAAAAACGATGGTCTGCCCCACGCGCGGTTATAAAACATACTGGAAAGAGGCCTCATGCCCGAACCGACACTCGTTAAATGGAATGAAGAAACGATTCTGGAGCACCTGAAGAAGATTGCCGGCGAACAGCTTAACCTGACGCCGGAACAGATCCAGGCGATCGGCCCCAGCGTCTCGCTGGTGGACGCCCTGCAATTGGATTCGCTGGCGCAAGTGGTGCTGGTAACCACCATCGAACAGGACTTCGGCTGCGCTTTCGGGTTGGAACAGTGGCAGCAACTGGAAACCATCCAGGACCTTGTGAAGATGATCGCCGGCCGGGTTTGCGAGCAGGAGCCGCAGGCATGAGTGCTCTGACGCTCAAAGGCGCCACGCTGCCCGAAATTCTGCTGAACCTGGAGTCTTGCACGCGCTGGGGCGCGCGTTTCGTGGCGCCCAATGAGGAAGCCACTTTTTATCCGTACCAGGACGTGCTGCACCGCGCGCAAAAGGCCGCAGCCGCATTGCAGGCGCGGGGACTCCAGCGCGGCGACCGGGTGGCCCTGATCCTTTCCACCTCGATCGAGTTTTTCGATTCTCTGCTGGGCGTGCAGCTTGCCGGCGGCATTCCAGCCGCTCTCTATCCTCCGTTCCGGTTGGGGAAGCTCGACGAATACTTCGCCCGCTTGCGGAAAATGTTGACCAAGATCGGGGCAAAGTACCTGATTACCGAAGGCCGCATCCGCAAACTGCTGGGACCTGGGGTGGTTGGCGTAGAGTCCCTCCGCGAGGTTCTGGAAGCCAAGGATTTACAGAACGGCGGCGGACGCTGGCAACCGGTGGATGTGGATCCGGAGCAACCCGCGTTCCTGCAATTCTCGTCGGGCACCACGGTCGAGCCCAAGGCCGTGATGGTGACGCACACTAACCTGCTGGCCAACCTGACCATGATGCAGGAATGTCTGGTGTACCGTGGTGAAGATGAAGTCGATAACGGCTGTGTTTGCTGGCTGCCGCTCTATCACGATATGGGCTTGGTTGGTTGCCTGTATCTGGGGATGTATTACCCCGGCACGGTGACGTACATGGGGCCGGATACTTTCCTGGCCCGGCCGGCCATATGGCTGCGCACCTTGTCGCGCTATAAATCGGCGATTTCGCCGGCGCCGCATTTCGCCTACAGCCTGTGCGCCGCCAAGATCAAAGACCAGGAAATGGAAGGGGTGGACCTGTCGCGCTGGCGGGCCGCGCTCAACGGCGCCGAGCCGATCGAGCCCGACGGCGTCCAGCGCTTCACCGAACGCTTCGCGCGCTGGGGCTTCCAGCCCACCGCCATGACTCCGGTCTACGGCTTGGCCGAAGCCGGATTGGGCGTCACCTTCACCGATCTCGACGATCTGCCCCGCTTCACCGAATTCAGCCGCGAAGGCTTGTGGAATGGCGGCACGGCGCATTTGGGACCGGGACGGCGCATCGTATCGGTCGGCCGCGCGCTGCCGAGCGTGGAAGTGGCCATCTTCGACGACCAGGAACAGCGCGTGCCGGACGGGCGTGTGGGGCGTATCTGGACCAAAGGGCCGTCCATCACCAAGGGTTACTGGGAAAGCCCCGAGCTTACCGCCAATATGATTCACGGCGACTGGCTGGACACCGGCGATCTGGGCTTCTTTCACGAAGGCGAACTCTACATCGCCGGACGCGCCAAGGACCTGATCATCATTCGCGGGCGCAACTACGCTCCGCAGGAGATGGAAGAGCTGCTGCTCGATGTGGAAGGCGTGCGCAAGGGCTGCACCGCGGCGGTGAGCACCATGGTCGAAGGCGAAGGGGAACAGTTGATCATTCTGGCGGAGAAGGACCCGCGCAGCAAACGCACCGAGGAAGAGGTGATCGCGGAGATCAACCACTGCATCCTGACTGGACTTTCGCTCAAGCCGCGGGACGTTGAGTTACTCGAGCCGGGGACGCTGCCGCGGACGTCGTCGGGCAAACTTCGCCGCTCCGAAGCTCTGCGCCAATTCCTGGCGGGCGAGCTAGTGCCGCCGGAGAAGGTCAACGCGCTGAAGATTCTGTTTGAGGTGGGCAAGTCGCAGTTGGCGTGGGCCAAGTTCCGGGCGGAGAAGAAGTAAGGGCTATCCGGACATCGGATACAACTGCAGTTCCTGCATGGGGAAATGCCTGTTGTTGTCGGTCATCAACATCAAGCCGTGTGCCAGAGCTACCGCGGCTATCGTTGCATCGGCGAGTGAAAGGGTTTGGCCTTTGCGCGCCCACTCATACCGAAGCCGCCCTGCGCTGCGGGCGATTAGGCGGGTGACCTCAAAATAGCCGAGGCTGCCCAGAAACTCGGCGGTGGCTGTTTCTTCATGAGGGCGCATACCCGTGTAAACTTCGATGACATTGATCGTGCAGCAGGCAAGGGCATTGCCGTGGCGAAGAAGATCGACGAGCAACTCGCGGCGATTTCTCCTGCCGTTCATGGCATCCACGATGACGGACGTGTCCAGAAGATAGATGGCCATCAGCGCCCATTGCGCCGCCGGTCCAGCCTCTCATCTTCGGCGCGCATTCTTTCGACCCACACCCCAGCCCCATCTTTCAATTCCGGGTGGTCCTCAACTTTCCAGATTGGTTCGGGGTTTTCTAGCAGTCTCAGAAGCTGCTGGCGTTTGACCTCTTCCCACGCGGCTTGTTTGAGAAAACTGCTCCGGCCCCGTTTACCCACCAGATGGTCAATGGCAGCCACCAGATCGCCGGGCAGTACGACGTGCGTTCTCATATTGGGCATCCCTTATTCAGGATAGACACTTAGTGGGACATGCGCAAACCCACTGAAAGTCCCACTTGCGCCAGCAGCCTGGCCCGAACTACGCTGTGAAGCGCGCCGCCACCCAATCGTAGAGTTGCCGGTCTTTCTCCACGGACCGCAACAGCATGGATCCGACCTCGTCGCCGGGATGAATCCACCCCAGGTCATCCCGAAAATCGGCCGACGTGTTCTCGACTGGTAGGGACCCCGGCGGAAAGTCCAGGCCAGCGGCTTGCGCCAACGCCCGCAGCTTGTTCACGCTCTCCTCCATACGTTCCGTAATACCCACGAAAAAGAACCCTTCCAGAGCGGCTTTGGCCGCCTCCAAACGGTCAGGGGCCGCGGGAGCGCTGTGGCGGGCGAAAAAGTTCACGTTATGATTTTCGCGGAAGGGGATGTCGCGTTCTTGAGTCAGGAGCCATCTGGCAAATTCGCGCAGCGTCAGTTGCGGTGCGTCCGGCGGTACGGCTGCGAGCAGGCTTGCTGAAGTAATCTCCGCGTAATGCTTTTTGACATGCGTCATATACGAGACGAACTGCTGGATGGGATCGCGCAGAAACGTGACATATAACATCTCGCGTCCGGCCAGCCAGTGCGGGAATCGCCGCACGTGATGCGAGCTGAATCCTCGTAATTCGGGACCGTGCAGCAGATAGCTCCGGATAGCCTCGTCGGCGTAGACAAAATAAGTATCGTTTACGTACAGGCCCAGGTGCCGCGGTCCGAAGTACGTCTCCAGCAGGACGCGGAACGAGGTCCCCGCGCATTTCGGCACGTGAATATGGGCCAGAACCGGTGGAGCTTCCGCAATCGGGGTGTTCGCAAAAGCGAAAACCCGGCGCGTGCCACCCGGCGGCGCGAGCGATTCCAGCATAGGTTCCGCAGCGCCACACTTTCGGAAAGCCTGCAGAATCTGCCCGGAGACATCCGCCGTCTCGTCAAAGCCGATTGCCAGAAAGCCGGGCTTACGCATGTGGTCTTGTACGAGATGCGTCAAGGCAGACCACAAAAAACGATGGTCTGCCCCACATGAAACCACTAGATCGGCCTTCTCCGCCAGCCGGATGTCAGCCGGATCGTATGGCAGGTCCATGCTGGTGAATTTCCGAAACGGGACCCCCGCATCGGAAAAGACGCGCCCTAACTCTTGCGCGCCTTCTCCTATCCCGCAAACATGATGGCCCGGCTTGAATTCGAAATAGGCCTCAAGCGCCGCCAGGAACCGAGCTTCCCAGTCCGATATCCTGCCTTCCCGGCGCCTCACCCAGTGCCCCCTGCCTCCGGGCACAAGTAAGCCGGACCCGGTATAGTACACTTCCATACTGTTGCGGCCGGGCCTCAAATGCGCGGTGGGGTCGAAAACAAACCCTTTGCAGCCATCTCCGATGCCAGCGGCAAGCAGATCTTCGCGAAAGACCACGCAGGGGACAGTCGCCACCGGTAGCGAATTGACGATTACGTCGACCTGAACCGGCCGGTTAGAATCGGCATCGTCGGAAGCCCATCCGGAGATGCATGTGTCCCAGAGCGTGTCTACACGGCCAATCAAGCCCATCGCATTGCCGGTCTCAGTCTAACGCCAGGCTGAAGTCCTCTTTCCGGCGCGCCAGATTGGGGTTGTAGTAGGGATCGTCCGCGATATACCGGGCCCATTTGTGCTTCATGAAAGCGTCCTCCGCTGCGTCCGGAATCTTATCCTTTTCGGTTTTGGTGGCCGATTCATAGTGGTAGAGCTTGGCGTACGGAGTGTACACGTTGCGAAACCCGAGTTCCAGCAGCTTCAGGCAGAGATCCACGTCTTGAAAGGCGACCGCCAGATTGACTTCGTCGAATGCCCCGGCCTCGAAAAACTTGTCGCGCGCAACCAGCAGGCAGGCACCCGTAACGGCGCTGCAGTTGCGGATCAGGTTGGGGAAATCAAAGTAGTACGGCCGCCCGCCCGGCAGGCCCTTAAAGGCGTGGCTGCAATTGCCGTAAATGCCCATCACTACCCCGGCGTGCTGAATCGCATCGTTCGGATACCACAACTGCGCGCCGACCGCGCCGACCTCCGGCCGCTGGGCGTGCTCCAGCATCGCAGTCAGCCACTCGGCCGCGATCACCGTCGTGTCGTCGTTCAGAAAGAGAATATATGGCGACTCCGTAGCGCGGGCCGCCGCGTTGTTCATCTGCGAGAAGTTGAATGGTTTGCCGCGCCAGTCCAAATACCGGACGGGTGCTTTGCGCGCGGCCAGACGGTCTGCATATTCCTTCACTTGCGCCGCGCGGGAGTTATCGATCAATACGATGTCATAGTTCTTGTAGTCCGTCTTTTCCAGTACGGATTCCAGCGCCCGGAAGACGTTCTTGTGGCCGCCGGTAGGGATCAGAATACTGACTCGCGGATTTCCCGCGATAGCGTAGCGGACTCGATAGCGGCAAGCCCCTACCTCCTCCACGCGGGCGCCCGGCGCGTTCCTCTCGAGATACGCCGCCAAGGCCCGTTTTCCATCCGCGCTGGCTGCGGGCTTCTCCTCCGGCGCTTTGGCGGCGGAACCGGCGATTGCCCGCCAGTGGTATAGGATCTTGGGTATCCTTCCGATCTTCTGCGTGCGTTCGCTGGCGCGCAGCAGGAATTCGTAGTCTTGCGAACCGCTGTAGGTCTGGTCCAGCCCGCCGAGACTTTCCACCAGCGCGCGCTTCATCACCACAAAATGACAGATGTAATTGCAGGAGCGGAACAGGTCGGGAGACCAATCGGGTTTGAAAAATGCGTCGTAGCGGCGGCCCCGCTCGTCGATCTTATCCTCGTCGGAATAGAAAATCTCGGTGTCCGGATGATCGTTGATGGCCTGGACAACCGCGGACAATGCGAAGGCCGCGAGTTCGTCGTCGTGATCCAGAAAAGCCACATACTCTCCCGTACACAAGCTCAGGGCCGCATTGGTAGCGCCGGAGATTCCGAGGTTTTGTTCCAGCGTGACGTGCCGGATGCGCGCATCGCGCCGCGCGTATTGCTCCAAGACGGCGGTAAGCGCCGCGTCATGCGAGCCGTCGTCGGCCAGGCACAGCTCCCAAGTTGGATAGGTCTGGTCCATCACCGACTCGATCGAGCGGGTGAGTACGGCGATGGGAGTCTTGTACACCGGCAGAGCGATGCTGATGCGTGGGCAAGTGGCGAAACGTGCGGCCTCGCGCCGCATCCGGTGCAGGTCTTCAACGGTTGGTTCGTTGTGGGCGATCCACAACCCGTAATCGGGCGGCGTCTTCCAATCGATCGCCACGTTGCAGGTCGCTTCCCGGGTTTGCCCGCTGCGTGCAACAGCAGTCACGCGCACGGCACAAGGGCCTTCCGGCAGGCCGCTAGTATCCCAGAAAAGCCGATAGCCAGACTGGCCGGCGCCTATGACCCCGGGATGGCTGCGCGCAACATCCGGCCGTGGAATACCGTAAGACGCCGGGATCGGAGGGTCGTCGTTAATTTGGACCGATACGCGATCAATGCCGGATTCGGCGAGTGCCCAGCCGCGGATTTCGACTACATCCCGCACGGGTAGGACGCCGGCGCTACCGGGATAATCGCACACCAACGCCATGAAGTCGTCCGTGGCGCCGCGATGCGATTGAGCGGCAGGAGCGGTAACGGCTTCTTCCCGCGGCGTCCATGGCCCGCGGTCCGCTGCGGTGCGGCGGCCAGCAAATCGTTGCAGCACGCCGCCCATAGCGCACAGCGCTTTCCAGATCCGGCTGTCGTAGATGGCTTGAATCGCGCGCTTGTTGGTAACCAGACCGAGTTCCAGATCCCGCATGCGGCCATCCAGGCGCGCTTGAAATTCCAGGCGGTTCTGGAGACTGTCGATCCGTTCCCTTATCGTTTCCAACTGTTGTGCGCCATGTGCCGCCATCTGATCCAATTGCTGAGCGGCCTGTGCTGCCATCTGGTCGGCTTGCTGTGCGCTCTGTGCCGCCACCCGATCCACCTGCTGCGCGCCCTGTGCCGCCATCTGGGCTGCTTGCTGTGCGCCCTGTGCCGCCACCCGATCCACCTGCTGTGCGGCCCGTGCCGCCATCTGATCCAACTGGGCGGCCATCTGCGACAGCCTATTATCGATCTCGCTGGCGCGCGCCTGGCCGGCCGCTTCCAGCAATCGGGAGATGCGGTCCCGCGGCCAGTCCGCCAGCGTGTCCTCGGATGCCAGTGACAGGGGCGTATCGAGAATGCCGCTCTCCAGGCGCCCCAGCATCACGGCGACCTCGCCCCACTTTCCCCTATACGTCCGCGCGTCCGCCAGTTCGTGCTCGATGTTGCGAATGTGCCTGTCTTTGTCGACGATCGCGCGCCCGTTCTGGGCGATAGTTAGGAAAAGCTGACAAAACGCCAGCACGCTTTCGAGATCGGCCTGTTTGCCGGCGGATCCGAAAGACGCGCGCACGCCTTCGAGATCAGCGATGCCCTGGCGCTTCGAGAGCAGGTATCCGGCCCGATAGTGCGGCTCAGCCCAGTCCTCGGCGGCGTACACCTGATTAAAACGGCCATTGAGTTCCTGGACGAAATCCGTACCGGGCATCCGCAGGCTGTGGTAAGTCAGCATCATCAGCAGCCAGACATCGGTGTTGCCTTGCCCGAAGCCGATCCAGGGATGCGGGTTGCTCGCGAACCAGCGCGTTACGGATTCCCGGTCGGGCAGGCCAAACTGGCGGTGCTCCAGCAAGGCCGGAACAGGATTCCGCAGTACCACATTGGTGTACTCGCGAACCATGGACTCCGCCCACCGGTTGCTGGCAGAGTCGAACGGAAACGCCAGATATAGGCCATCCCGAGTGACCCGGAGAAGCTCCAACAACAACGCCGGCCGATGTTCGGCGGGGACGTGTTCGAGCGTGTCGAGCGAACAGACCAGATCGAAAGCGCCGTCGCGGAAAGGAAGCTGCACGCCGCTGGCTTGGATATAGTTCTGCAATCCGGCGGTGGGAATGAGGTCCACGACCGCCACCCGCGCGCCCGGAATCAGAACTCCGGCTAGCGACGAAAACCCCGGCCAGAACTTCTCCGTATGCCCGCCAACATCCAGCACGTTGTACGGGAACTCACCAGGCCGAAACAGCTTGCCGACGTGCTCCAACAGGATATACCGCTCGTAGAGGTCGAACGCTATTTCCTTCAATGTCAGCATGCGGGAGCGGGGACCGAACGATCAAGTCTAACTCAATTCGCCCGCTCGCTTACGCGCGCGGCTCGGTAGCAGCCGAAGATCGTGGCGGCGCAGCGTGTGCTATGCTGGGGGCTTCCAATCCGTCCCAAACCATGTGGCATGGCGATTCGCTCTTCCTTTTGTCCAATTTGATCGCCAAGGATTTTAAGATCCGCTATCGCAACATGTCACTGGGCGTGCTCTGGTCGCTTTTGAATCCTCTGGTAATGATGGGCGTTCTGACGTTCGTTTTTACCAAGATACTCAAAAGCCCCGACCCGCATTGGGCGCTGTTCGTGATGTGCGGCCTGGTCCCCTTCAATTTCTTCAGCATCGCTTGGATTTCCGGGACAACTTCACTGGTCGATAGCGCCGGCCTCATTAAGCGCGTGCCCGCGCCCGCCGAAATTATTCCGTTGGCAGCGGTGCTCTCGAACTGCTTGCATCTGCTGATTCAGATCGGCCTGTTGATTGCGCTGGCGTTTCTGTTCGGAAAACCCCCCAACCGCCATTGGATCTTGCTGCCATTGGTGTGGGGACTGGAAGTGATCTTCGTGTGCGGCCTCTCCTTGATCACGTCCGCGCTCAACGTGTACATCCGGGACATGCGCTATCTGGTGGAATCGGCCAACACCGTGCTGTTCTGGCTGGTGCCTGTGGTTTATTCCTTTGCCATCATTCCCGCCAGCTACCGGCCCATTTATCAGCTCAATCCGCTGGCGGCGCTGGTGATGGCCATGCGCGATATCCTGATTGACGGGACGCGCCCAGGCACCGCGTTGCTCTGCAAACTCGCCGGCATCTCGCTCTTCATGCTGGTTTCGGGTCTGCTGGTCTTCCGGAGTCTGAAGCCCCGGTTCTCCGATCATCTGTGAGACACCATGCGGGCGATTGAATTTGACAACGTCTCCAAGAAATTTACCCGGCATGCCGGGCAGATGCTGCTGCGCAATCATCTGACGCGGTTTTTCACGGGCCAAAAAGACGATCCCTTCTTTGCGTTGAAGCACGTCTCGTTCTCCGTCGAGCGCGGGGAAAGCCTGGCGGTGATCGGGAGCAACGGAGCGGGCAAAAGCACCTTGCTGGGCCTCGTGGCGGGCATCTCGAAGCCCGATGAGGGCACCGTCGCGGTGAATGGGCAGGTGACCGCTTTACTGGAACTGGGATCGGGTTTTCATCCCAGCCTCACGGGGCGGGAGAATGTCCGGTTAAATGCCGCCTTATTGGGGCTGTCGCGCAAGCAGACCGCCGCGGCGTTCGAACGCATCGTGGAATTCTCGGGGATCCGCGAATTCATCGATGAGCCTTTGCGGACCTATTCCACGGGCATGACCATGCGGCTGGCATTTTCCGTGGCGATCATGAAGGACCCTGAGATTCTGCTGATCGACGAGGTCCTGGCGGTGGGTGACGCGGCGTTTCAGGCCAAATGCATTGAGAAGATACGCGAATTCAGAGATGCGGGGAAGACGCTGCTGTTCGTTTCGCATACCAGCATGATCCAGCAGTTGTGCGACCGCGCCGTCTGGCTCGACCATGGCGAATTGATCCTGAGTGGTCCGGTAGCCGGCGTTTTGGAAGCATATGCGGGGCGGCAGACCGCACGTGCGTAATGCGAGGAAACCTGGCCGGAAACACGACACAACTACGCCGGGCGATCGCGGAACTGCAGGAGTTGCTGCGGCGACAGGCTGAAGCCTGTCCCACCACAGGACAGGCTGAAGCCCGTCCCACCTGGCAGGAACTGGCGGCGCTGACTGGTTATCTGGAAGAGGCCCTTTCGCACATCGAAGCCGGCGAGAAGCAGGCAGTACGGCATTACGCCGAGTTAGAGCGCCGGCTGCTCGACATTGAGAATAGCCGGTTCCTGCGTACTCTGCAGTGGCCCGGTCGGTTCTTGGGGGACTGGAAAGGGCGTCTGGGCCAATTGCTCCTCCATTCTCCTTTGCATCCGCTCTATCTGAAGCTGGTGAATCCTCACTTTACGGCGGATCGTTACCGGTTGTGGGTGGAGAGCGAACCGGCGCCAGGCGAGCGCCGGCTCCTCCGGCAACCGCTCATCAGCCTGATATTACCGGTGCACAATCCCCGGCAGGATTGGCTGGAAGCGGCGGTTGCCTCCGCCCTCGGCCAGACCTACGGCTGCTGGCAGCTCTGTGTGTGCGACGATGCCTCCGCGCAGGATTGGGTGGCCGCGTATTTTGCCGCCCTCAGCGCGACCGAACCACGTATCCGTTTGGCGCGCTCGAGCGAGCACCTGAGCATTGCAGGCGCTTTAAACCGGGCGGGCGAATTGGCCAGCGGGGAATACGCCGCTTTCCTGGATCAGGACGATGTGCTGGCGCCGCACGCCCTCGATTGTGTGGCCGAAGCCGTCCAGGATGCGCAACCCGACCTGTTGTATAGCGACGAGGATTACCTGGACACCCAGGGCCGCCGCGTGCAGCCGATTTTCAAGCCGGCCTTTTCTCCGGACCTGCTGCGGTGCGGCATGTACTTGGGCCATCTGCTGGTGGTCCGCACCGCCATGCTGCGGGAACTGGGCTGGTTCCGCGCCGGATATGACGGCAGCCAGGATTACGATCTGGCCTTGCGCCTGGCCACGCGGTCGACGGCCATCCGGCACATTCCCCGCGTGCTCTATCACTGGCGGCAGCACCCGGATTCGACGGCGCTCCACGCCGCAGCCAAGCCCTATACGCAAGCTGCCGGGCTGCGCGCCCTTTCCGAAACGGTTGCGCGGCGGGACCCGCAGGCAGTGGTGACGGTGGGGGACTTCCCCAATACCTATCGCGTACGCTGGTCCGTCCCGGCCAACCTGCGCGCCAGCTTGGTCATTTGTTCGCGAAAGGCGAAACTGCTGCGGCGTTGCCTGGAGGCGGTCGAGAAGCATACCGCTCACCCCCACCGGGAGATCGTCGTTGTGCAGCACCGCACAGGCGGCATCGCGGCCATGGACCGGCTGCTGGATGCGTGCGCCTGCGTGCGCGTGCCCTACACTGGGCCATTCAACTTCGCGGCCATGAACAACCTGGGCGCCAGGCATGCTACCGGCGACGTGCTGGTCTTTATGAATGACGATGTCGAGCCGCTCGAATCCGAATGGCTGTCCGCCCTGCTGGCGCATGCCAACCGCCGTGAAGTTGGGGCCGTCGGCGCGAAGCTGGTATACCCCTCGGGCGCCATCCAGCACGCCGGCATCGTCATCGGCATCATGGAAGGCGCCGGGCATTTGCATCGCAACACCTTCGGCTCCCCCTATTGGAACTGGCTGCCCTTCACGCGCAACGTCAGCGCCGTGACGGGCGCCTGCCTGGCCATCCGCAGGAGCGTGTTCGAGGAGTTGGGCGGCTTCGATGCATCGTTCCCGGCAAACTATAACGACGTGGACCTGTGCCTGCGCGCGCGCCAAGCCGGCTATGAAGTGATCGTGGAACCGGCGGCCGTATTGCGCCACTATGAGTGCCAATCGCGCCAGGCGGGCGTGCGCCTGGAAGAGCGTTATCTGTTCGAGCAGCGCTGGGCCGCCTGGCTGGAGCGCGGCGATCCCTTCTACAGCCCCCATCTCCGGCGCACCCTGGAGGATGCCGGCTTGGAACTGCAGGATCTGGTGGAGCCGGCCGCATGGCGGTAGTCGGCTGGCTGGGCAAGCGCCAGACTCTCTCCGCCGTACTCTTACTCATCCTGGCGTTGCATCTGTGCTTCTTTCCGTTCATCTGGGGAAACAAGACACTGCTGGCGGCCTCGCGCGGCGTGTCCAGCGTGATGCCCGACGGCGCCTTCTACGGTGGAAGTCAGGGACCTGCGACGGCCCGGGGAAACGACAAAGTCGCCCCACTTCAGGCTCATCAGTTCCTTCATTACGATATCTCCTTACCTGCCATCGCGCGCGGCAACGACAAAGTCGCCCCTGCCTGGCTGCCGGAGCCGGATGCGGCGCTGATCCGCGATCAATACCTCCACGAAAAACATCTGCCTCTTTGGAATCCCTATCTATCGTACGGCGCGCCGTTAGCCGCGGACATGCAGTCGCAGGCGTTCTACCCGCTCTACCTGCTGTTCGCACTTGATCCAGGGCCGCGAACCTGTAATTTCTTCATCCTTGGCCGCTTTCTTTTGACGGGCCTCTTTACTTACCTTTATTTGCGGCTTTTCCAGCCTTTTGCCCCCTCGATAGCGGGCGGGATTGCCTGCATGCTGTCAGGCTACTATATCCTCTTTTACAACATGCCTGAGTTGAGCGTGAACATCCTGATCCCCGCTCTGTTTCTGGCCACGGAACGCCTGCTGCGGGAGCAAAGCACGCGTAACGTGATGCTGTCGATCGCAGTTACCTTCCTGTCGGTTGTCGGCGGCATGCCGGAAAGCACGCTTCTGGTCCTGGCATTTGGCGCCGTCTACTTCATCTTTCGGCTCGCCGCGGCTTCCCATGCGCGCGCCGCGCGTGTCGCTCAATTAAAGTACTTTCTGTTCGCACAAGCACTGGGGCTGGCGCTGGCGGCCTTTCTCCTGGTTCCGCTTCTCGAATTCATGAAGCTTTCCTTCGACTCGCATCAACCCGCGAACCTGCTGGGAGTTCTTGTCGGCCTGAAACACGATGCGCTTGACCTCTCGATCTTTACCTACGTCGTACCAGCGATTTTCGGACCTGGCCAGCGTCCCATCGGCGTTGGTCTGGGCGGCCTCTACTGGCTGCGGGGCTACATGGGAGTCGTGCAGGTCTTGTTTGCGGTGGTGGCGGTGGGAAGTTTGATCCGCTGGCGGCCGGGGAGGCCGCTGCAGGCCGGGGGCCTGCCCCACTTCTTCTTCGCGTCAGCTTTGGTCATCGTTCTGAAGCGGTATGGCGCGCCCGTCGTCAATTGGATCGGGTATCTGCCGTTCTATCAGCTCGTTGTGTTTCCGAAGTACGAGGAACCGCTGCTGGCGTTCGCCATTGCCGTGCTCTGCGCATACGGCATGCATCAAGTCTTGACCGATGCGGTGAGCCGGCGGCGGCTGATCGTATCGGTCCTGATTGTCTTTGTCGTGTTGGCCGCGGCTTTGGTGTTTTCCCTGCCGCGGATCCTGGCGGTAAAGGCAGAGCCTCATGAATTTTATCTGAGCCTCGCGGGGGCCTTCGCCATCTTGTTTCTGGCCACTTTCGTTCTGCTAGGACCGGCCCGGCCGGCTTCCGCAAGGTGGCTGCCTGCCGCGCTGATCGGTCTGTTGGCGGCGGAGATGGCCGGTAACTACATATATCCGGTTTACTATGTCTTGACCAGTCCGGCCGGTGACGATGCGAATCCCTACCGGGGGGCGCCCTACATCGATTATCTGAAAGCCAGGACCCCGGCTCAGGAGCGCGTCGTCGGACTGGACGGAGTCCTTAGTCCGAACTGGGCGAGTAGTTTTCAGCTCGGTGATATTCGCGGCGTGGATGCTCTGTACTATCGCAAGTATATTGACCTTATCCGGTTCTTTTTGCGGGAAGATATATCGCCGGCGACGCGAGGGGATCTCGTTATCAGCTTCACCGGCGCCAATTGGCGGCCTTTCGACAGCCCTCTCAAGCAGCGGCTGCTGCAACTCTCGTCGGTGAAATTCCTTCTGTCGTCGCTACCCTACTGGCCGGGGCCGGGACGCATACAGGAGGTTATCCGGCAGAATGAGGGCCGGCTGTTGCGGGGAAGGGAAAACCTGATCGAACTGCGGACATTCACTATTTCAGGGGAGACCAAGGCGGTTCTGTATGAGCATCCCCCCTACGAACGTCTGCCTTTCAGAATTGCGGTCACGCCTGCCAGCCGCGAGTTTTCTTTCAGCATAGCCATGCAACCGGAGGTTTATGACGGAACCTATGCAGTATGCGGAGAGGGCGTGAAGTTCCGGTTGGAGGCCCGCGACAGCAGCGGACGGATTCGACTGCTGTACGACCGCTATATCGATCCCAAACACAATTTGGCGGAGCGCAGATGGATTGAAGCGACCGTGGATATGAGTCCTTACATGGGCCAGAACATCGATCTGCTCTTCACCACCGCTCCGGGACCGGCCGGGAACACCTGTATGGATTGGGCGGGTTGGGGCGATCCTCGCTTCAGCGGAGATGCTACCGCGCAGCCGGCGTTCCGGCTGGCATACGACCACGAAATCAAGATCTACGAATACCCCGGCTATCTTCCGCGTGCGGCTCTATTTTCCAGCGTGGAAGTTGTGCCGAATGACGCGGCGGCGCTGGCCAGACTTGCAGACCCGTCCCTGAACATATTTCAGACGGCGATAGTTTCGTCAACCGGCCTGGACCCCGCGGATCTGGCCGCCATTCGCAGCCTCAACCGGGTGCCCCCTCAGCGGGTGCGCGCCGCCGGAATCCTGTCCTACGCCTCGCAGGAAGTGAGCATCAATGCCGCCGTGGAGCGGCCCGCATTGTTGGTGCTCAACGACAGCAACTATCCCGGCTGGAAGGTGTACGTGGATGGAAGGCGGTCGCACTGGATCACGGCGAATTATCTATTTCGTGGCGTGCTGCTCCAACCGGGCAGGCACCTGGTGCGGTTCGCTTATGAACCCGCTTCTTTTGCAGCCGGCGCGGCAATTTCCGGAACTGGGCTGATTTGCCTGGCTGGGTTCGCCGCGTGGCGGAGACGCACACCATGGATTGGGTCGCAGGACCAGAAGGAGCCGACCGCATGAAGATAGCCGTCTGGCTGGCTCAGCGCCAGACTCTCTCCGCCGCACTCTTACTGATACTGGCATTGCATCTGTGCTTTTTCCCTTTCATCTGGGGAAACAAGACATTGCTAGCGGGCTCGCGCGGCGTGACCAGCGTGATGCCCGACGGCGCCCTCTACGGCGGAAGCCAAGGTCCATCTATTTATAGAGGCAATGATATGGGTGCGTCCGCATGGGTGATGGAGGCGGACGCGCCTTTGGTGCGTCATCAGTACCTTGCCGAAAAAAGTCTGCCCCTCTGGAATCCGTACCAGGCCTACGGCGCGCCTCTGGCCGCGAACATGCAGTCGCAGCCGTTCAACCCTCTCTACATCTTGTTCGCACTCCACCCCGGACCCAGAACTTATAATCTCTTCATCCTGTGCCGCTTCCTGATCGCAGGACTGTGCGCCTATCTTTACCTGCGCCTCTTTTTGCCTTTTGCACCATCGCTGGCAGGCGGCCTGGTGTGCATGCTGTCGGGCTACCACATCTTGTTCTTCAATATGCCCCACCTCAGCGTGGACGTCTTCATACCGGCACTTTTCCTCGCCATCGAACGCCTGCTGCGGCAACCGAGCGCCCGCAACGTGCTTCTGGCTGTGGCTGTGATCTTTCTAGCCATCGCCGGCGGCATGCCGGAGAGCACTTTGCTGCTGCTGACGTTCGCCTGCGCCTACTTCCTTTTCCGCCTCTTCAGCGACCTCGCGATCCGATCCGCGGCGCGCAGGCACATGGCTTCCTTCGTTTCCGTGAATCTGCTCGGTTTCGCACTCGCGGCCTTTTTCCTGGCGCCATTCGTGGAATTCGTGCGCATTGCATTCGATATGCACCAAGTCAGGAACCTGGGGCACATCAGCGGCCTCGATCACGACCGCTTCGGGCTTTCCATTTTCACCTACGCGGTCCCCATGCTGTTCGGGACCGCCTGGAAGACGATTGCTCCCGGTCTCGGCGGCTACACCTCGCTGCGTGATTTCTTTGGTATTTTGGCGGCACTGTTTGCCCTGCTGGCGGCGACCAGTTTGCCCGCCAACTTCCGGCGCCGCCTTTCAGGCGAGCACCGCCTTATTGTCTTTTTCCTCGGCGCCGTGTTGGTGGTTCTTCTGAAGAGATACGGCGCACCGTTCATCAACTGGATCGGTTACCTGCCGTTCTACCAGTTAGTCCGGCATCAGAAGTACGAGGAGCCCATCCTGGCGTTCTCCGTCGCGGTGCTTTGCGCATTCGGCTTGGGCCAGATTTTGGCGCAACAGGTAGGCCGCCGCCGTCTCCTGTTGTGCTTAGCGACCGCCTTTTTGACGTTAGTGGGGATCGCCGCCGGCTCGCTTCCGGTGGTGCTGGCAGCCAAGGCGGAGCCGCATGCGTACTATCTGAGCCTGGCAGGAGCGGCCGCCGTTTTGTTCGTCGCTACGGTGTTATTGCTTGGCTCCGATGCGTCCGAACGGGACGCGCGGAACACACGCCGGCTGGCCGGATCGCTATTGGCGCTGTTGGCATGCGAAATGGCCGGCAATTACATTTATCCGGTTTATTATCTGATGACCCGCTCCGCAACCGATGACGCAAACCCTTATCGCGGCGCTCCTTACATCGGCTTTCTCAAATCGAATATCGCGGCCAACGAACGCGTTTTTGGAAGAGACGGGATCTTGTATCCGAACTGGGCGGGAAGTTTTCAACTGGCCGATGTTCGTGGCTTGGATGCAATGTATTACTGGAAATACCTTCCCTTTGTACGGTCTTTCCTGCGCGACGAGGTGCCGCACACTCCAGGCGGCGATCTCGTGGAGCGCTTCACAGGGGGGAACGAGCACACCTTTGACACAGCGCTGAAACGACGCCTCCTGCAGCTTTCGTCGGTGAAATACCTTCTATCCATGCGGCCCTTCGCCATCGACTCGCCGCGTATCCAGGACGTCATCCGGCAGAATGCCGGACGCCTGTTGCCGGGGCGGGAAAACCTGATCGAAACCCGTTCGTTCACTATCTCGGGGGTGACCAAGCCGGTTCTGTATGAGCATCCGGTCTACCAGCGGCTGCCGTTCAGAACTACCATCACGCCAGCCACCCGCGAGTTCTCTTTCAGCCTGGCCATGCAGCCGGCGGTTTATGACGGATCCATCCCACTGTGCGGCGCCGGCGTGCGGTTCCGGCTGGAAATCCGCGACAGCGCCGGACGCATTCGACTGCTGTACGACCGTTATATCGATCCCAAGCACAATCCGGCGGAGCGCCGCTGGATTCCGGGGTCGGTCGATCTGAACCAGTACATGGGTCAGAATGTCGAGTTGCTGTTCACCACGACAGGGGAACCGGAAGGGAACACTTGTGCGGCTTGGGCGGGTTGGGGCGATCCCCATTTCAACGGCGACTTTACCGCGCCGCCAGTGTTCCGGCAAGTGTACGACCACGAAATCAAGATCTACGAATCCCTGGACTATCTGCCGCGGGCGGCCCTGTTTTCCAGCGTGGAGGTTGCGCAGGATGACGCGGCGGCGCTGGCCAGACTCGCGGACCCGTCCCTGGACATATTTCAGACGGCGGTAGTTTCGTCAACCGGCCTGGAACCCGCGGATCTGGCCGCGATTCGCGGTCTCAACAGCGTGCCCCCCGAGCGGGTGCGCGCCGCCGGAATTCTGTCCTATGCCTCGCAGGAAGTGACGATCGATGCCGCCGTGGAGCGGCCCGCTTTGTTGGTGCTTAACGACAGCGACTATCCCGGCTGGAAGGTGTACGTGGATGGACGGCGGTCGCATTGGATCACGGCGAATTATCTGTTTCGTGGCGTGCTGCTCCAGCCGGGCAGGCACTTGGTGCGGTTCGCCTATCAACCCGCTTCGTTTGCGGCCGGAGCGGCGATCTCCGGAGCGGGGCTCATCTGCCTGGTTGGATACGTCTGGTGGCGCAGGCGACCCCTGTGGTCGTAACGATCTCACTGGTCGATTCGTCCGGGCCCGGCCATCCGCTCAAATTCATTCAAATCATTGCCGATCGCCATGGCCAAAGCCAGCAGTCTCTCGAGCGCCTCATTTGGCGAAGAAAAGGTTATCGAGATGGCTCCGGGCGTTATCGAAACGCCATCCGGCAAATCGGCGAGTTCCCGATTGAGCACGGCGGTGGGCGCTTCCACCAGCACCTTCGGCTGAGCCAGCGCCGCCTGCCGCAGTCCGTCCAAGACCATCGCGAGTCTTTGGCGCCTCCGCCGCTCATAGTGCGCTTCGTCGCCGGCCGCCAGGCGCTTTAAATGTGCGATCAGTTCCTCCCGGTCGGCCATGCCGTTAGCCCCAACCTGGCGGGTCACGCAAGGCCGCAGTATTTGCTGGGCTCGTCGCGGACCCACCCGCAGGAGAGATTGTATCGTCTCACGATCCACCCAAGGCCAAGGGAGACTGCCCAGTTCTGCGATGACTTCGTCTAACCGCCCACACCACGTGGGTTTATCGGGCACCGTACCAAGTTAACACCGTGGCAGCGATTGTGCGCACGCACGAAAAATCTCGAAGTTGCTAACTATCGATAAGATAAAGGTATCGCTACTTAGAAATTCTGCTATGCTGGACTTCCCTGTGACGGATTCGACAGCCCTCGCCCTCGTCTCGCAACCCTCCAGCTCCGCGCTGGCCCCCGCCGCCCAACGCGCCCAGGAGTATTTCCGGGCCGCCCAAGCCGAAAATACCCGCCGCGCCTACGCTTCCGACTGGAAACACTTTTCCGCCTGGTGCCGCGCCGCGGGGCAGGGAAGTCTTCCCGCTGCCCCCGAAACCGTGGTCCTCTATTTATCCGCCCTCGCCGAGACCGCCAAGGTCGGCACGCTGACCCGGCGCATTTCTGCCATCTCCCAGGCGCACCAGGCAGCGGATCTCGAAACCCCTACGGCGCACCTCATGGTCCGCAAACTGATGGCCGGCATCCGGCGGCGGAAAGGCACCGCGCAAACCGGCAAGCGGCCGCTGGCCACCGCGGACCTGCGTGCGCTGCTGGCGCCGCTCGACTTCGGCCGTATCCTGGACGTGCGGGACCGAGCCCTGCTGCTGGCGGGCTTCGCTGGCGCCTTCCGCCGCTCCGAGCTGGTGGGCCTGGACGTCACCGACCTGGAGTTCATCCGCGAGGGCTTGATCGTAAACGTGCGCCGCTCCAAGACCGACCAGGAAGGGCAGGGAAGAAGGGTCGGGATCCCCTATGGGTCGAGCCCGGCCACCTGCCCGGTGCGCTCCCTGGAAGCCTGGCTGGCGGTCCTGGACGCCGACGACGGGCCGCTGTTCCGGAGCGTCAACCGGCACGGGCAGCTCGCCGCGCGCCGCCTCACCGGCCAATCGGTCGCGCTGGTGATCAAGCGCCTGGCCGCGCAGGCCGGCATGGAAGGCAGGGATCTGGCCGGTCACTCGCTGCGCGCGGGGCTCGCCACAGCCGCCGCCGCTGCGGGCGTCCCGGAACGCGCCATCATGGCCCAGACCGGCCATCGGTCGCTCGGAACTCTGCGCAAGTATATCCGCGAGGGATCCCTGTTCCTGGAAAATGCCGCCGCCAAGGTCGGATTATGAACCCCCCGACGCCGGGCGGCCGGCCTGTCATGCCATCTACTCCAATAACGCAGAATTCCACGGCATTCCCCAGGGCCGCTGCGCTATGCTGAGAGCAGGGCCGGTCATGAGCAACGCCGCCACTCCTGCGTACCTGGAGATCATCGATTTCATCGCTGCCGGCACCACCCCGCAAGCCGTGGTGGATTACCACCCGTCTGCAGAAGCCCGCGCGCGCGTCGCCGCACTGATGGCGCGGGAGAAAGAGGGCGGTTTGGCAGCCGAGGAGAAGGCCGAACTGGATCGCTTCATGGATCTGGAACATATCCTCCGCATGGCCAAAGCGCGCGCCCGGCAGATCCTGACCAGTGGCCCGTGAGGTAGACGGCGCCAGTCGCCGCTTGGTGATCGAGCGCGCGCATCGCCGCTGCGAATACTGCCTGATCGCGGAGGAAAGCGCCGGCTTTCCGCACGAAATCGATCATATCGTCAGCCTCAAACACGGCGGTTCCCTGGGGCATAGGCAATCTGGCCTACGCCTGTGTCCTGTGCAATCGATATAAAGGGACGGATATCGCCTCAATAGACCGTTCCGGTCGCACGGTTCGGTTCTTCAATCCCCGGCGAGACTCGTGGGACGAGCACTTCAAACTGCAGGGTCCGGTCATCCAGCCGCTCACGGCAGTGGGCGAGGTGACCGCACGGATGCTGCGGCTCAACGCGGCCGAGCGCGTCGTGGAGCGCCGGCTGATGCAAATGCTGGGTCAGTACCGCAAGGCATGATCCACTCGCGGCTGGGCAGCGACGACACTACGCAACACTGCGGCAGGCCCCATTGTTCCGGCGAATCGTTGCCATGCCTCAGATCAAAACCGCCGAATACGCCGGTCACAGCCTGCGCGCGGGCCTGGCCACTCAGGCCGCCATGAACGGCGCCAGCGAGTTGGCCATCATGAAGCAGACCGGCCACCGGTCGCTGGCCACTGTAAGGAAATACATCCGCGAGGGCTCCCTGTTTCGCGACAACGCGGCCACTAAACTGGCCTCTAGCTAGCCGAAGTACGCATCGATCGCTTGCCTTATGCGGTCGCTGGCGTGCCCATCGCCGTACGGATTGTGGATTCGCGCCATGCGGCCATATTCCGCTTCGTCGTCCAGCAGCCGCGCGGCTTCGTGTACGATCCGGTCCGCGTCGGTGCCCACCAGTTTCACCGTGCCGGCGGCCACTGCTTCGGGCCGCTCGGTCTTTTCCCGCATCACCAGAATGGGCTTTCCAAGCGAAGGCCCTTCTTCCTGGATGCCGCCTGAATCGGTGATCAGCAGGTACGCGCGCCGCATCAGATCGACGAAGGGAACGTAGTCCAGAGGTTCGACCAGAAACACATTCGCCAACCCGTCCAACTGCCGGTACACCGGGTCCATGACGTTCGGATTGCGATGTACCGGATAAATCAGTTGCACATCGTCCCGCCGGGCAAGACGAGCCAAAGCTTCGCAAATGTGCGCGAAGCCCTCGCCGAAGCTTTCCCGGCGGTGGGCCGTAACCACGATCAGTTTCTTGGAAGCATCTAATTGGGGCCACGTACCACTGGGCAGCCGCCCGGCCGCCAACGCGTCGCGCACATAGAGCACTGCGTCGATTCCCGAATTGCCGGTGACGGAGATGCGCTGCCCCGCCACGTCCTCAGCCAGCAGGTTGCACTTCGCCGTTTCGGTGGGCGCGAAGTGCATAGCGGCGAGGCGGGTGGCGACCACGCGATTCATCTCCTCGGGAAATGGCTGCGCCAGGTCGCCGGTGCGCAGCCCGGCTTCCACATGTCCCACCGGCACGTGTTGGTAGAAAGCCGCCAAGGCCCCGGCGAGCGTGGTGGTGGTGTCGCCCTGCACCAGCAACATGTCCGGTTGCTCGGCTTGGATCACCGGTTCGAGGGCTACCAGAATGCGCGCTGTGATCTGCGCCAGCGTCTGCCCCGGCTGCATCAAGTCCAGGTCGAAATCCGGCGTCACATCGAAAGCGGCCAATACCTGATCCAGCATCGCGCGATGCTGCGCCGTCACGCAGACACGCACTTGAAACCGCGCGCTCCGCCGCAGGTTCAACAGCACCGGGCAGAGCTTGATGGCTTCGGGCCGGGTGCCGAAGACAAAGAGGATCTTTCGCAAAGAAGATTCTAGCGCTTGGCGCGGCGCAGATCCTTCAGCACTTTGCGGTATTTCAGGTAGTCGGTCAATCCAGGATGGGTGTAATTGCTGCTCTTGCGGCCCTCGGTGGAGACACGGGGGGATTCCCCGGCTTGCAGCTTGCGGAGCGTTTCGACGACGCCTGGCAGGCCGTCGACGTGGGATTTGTGACCCAGGAAGACGTGGCTCTCGGTGAGGGGGTCGGGGTTGCGGGTGCTGGCCTGGGCCAGGACCGTTCCAGTATCGATGCCCGCATCGACCCGCAACAGAGACCAGCCGATGCCCCAGAATTCGCGGTTCAGGACAGCCCAGAATGACGAATGCGGGCCGCGATATTCCGGCGTCACGCCGGGATGAAAGACCAGCATTCCGAGGGGCGGGATGGTGAAGATTTTCTTTTTCAGAAGCGGCATTACCATCAAGACGCATACATCCGGGGCCAGCTTCCGCAGCAGGTCCGCGGTCTCATCGGAATTGATATCGTGAACGTGATGAACCGGCGGGCGCTGGTAGCCGGCAGGGATCTCGCGCTGGACCCCGTCCATGTATTCCCGGAGCATACGGCGATCGCGGCCACTCTGGAAGAGCGCGTAATAGAGGCGCAGTAAAACCTCGTCGATTACCTTGGCGAGTCCGATACGGCGGATTCTCCGCCAGAGGAAGGGAACCAACCACACCCGGGTTTTGTGGATCACGACGAAGCCGTCGAATGGGAAGCGCGCCGCCGCCCAATCCGCCTTGACGTATTCGGTCCACTTGTCGTGAAAGAGGAAGTAGGTCTTCATTCCGGGTTGTGAGGATTCGGGAAAACACTTTGGAACGATCTCTGCGCCAGCGTTACCCAATCATACGCCCCGGCAGCCTTGGCCTGGGCATCCACGGCGGCATCGGCATCGACCAGGGAAAGACGCGGCAAGAGCCAGGGTCCGGAGCCGATAGCGGCGCGCCCGATCTCGGAGGTGCAGGAGCACTGGTAACCGGCTTCGCGCACGGCGGTCTCGCTGCGTGCGGAGTACCCGCCATACCGGCGCACGCCATAGGGATAGGAGAAGAAAGGCACCTCCATGCCCAGACGGTCTTCCAGAATCTGTTTCGATTCGCGAATTTCGACCCGGAGATCGGCGTCCGGTAAGTCGCCGGTCATGCGATGATTCAGCGAGTGAGCGCCTATGTGCACGCGCCGGCTGGCGAGCATTTCCCTCACTTGCGCCCAGTTGAGCGGCTGAAAATGCGCGGCATTTACGGAGTACTCGCGCAGCAGTGCGGCGTCGTGCGAGTGCCAGGGCGGCTGGAGGCGTCCGTCGAGGAAATTCACGGTGAGAAACACGGTGGCGCTGAGGTCCAGGTCCTGGAGGATTTGGAGGCCGGGATCGTAGACGGTGCGGTAGCCATCGTCAAAAGTCAGGCTGAAGGACGGTTGCGGGAGGGGATCGTCGGCGGAGAGAAGGCGGAGCGCTTCGGGAAGGTCGAGGCAGCGGTAACCGGCGTCGAGGATGCCGGACAATTGGGCCCGCAGGCGGGATTCGCTGACGGCCATATCGCTGGAAGCTTTGGCGACGGTGTGAAGGGCGAAGATGGCGAGCCTGGTTTGGGAGTGTGAATCGTGGAAGCGCAGGCGCAAGCGCGCGGCGTGGCGCTGGCCCAAATAGAACGCGTGTTTAACGAGGGCGCGCATGCCTCAAGGCTCGGCGCGAGGACGCAAGACACGGATGTGCCATAACACACCAGTGCCCTCGTCGCGGACGGCGACACCCTGGAGACGCGCATAGGAGCGGCCCAGTGCTTTCCAGATGCGCCGGTTGATCAGGGTGTCATACATGGAAACGATGAGGATGCCATCGGGCTTCAGGCCGCGCGAGAGATTTCGCATGACACCCAGGTAGTCCTCGATGTAGTAGAGCGACTCGTTCAGTATAACAATAGAGCACAGCTCGGCAGGCTGGTAATAACGGCTATCGGCGCGAAAAAACTCACAACCGGGCAGCCCGCGGGCGAGGGCGCGGTCGACGGCGGCTTGCGAATAATCGAAGGCCAGGATGCGGGATGCGCTGAGGGGGCGGAAGAGCTGCTCGAGGAGGCCATCGCCGCATCCGGCATCGAGGATGGGACCGCCGCGGTCGTAGCGGCGCAGGAGAGCGAGCAGGACGCCGTAATGTCCGTCTTCCTTCGGGACGTCGAGATCGTAGCGGCCGGCCCAATCTTTCTCCCAGCGGTCGAGAGGGTAGGATGGCTCGTAACTGCGCTCGACCGTGAGATGGCGGATGGCGCGCCTGGCAAGCCGGAATAGGTTCGCTATTTTCATGGCACGTGTGTACGGGTGGCAAGCGACTGAATGACCCGCTCGAAGTGGCCAGCCGCCGAAGCCCAGCCGTAGTCCCGTTCGACGAGCTGGCGGGCGGCGCGGCCAAGACATGCGCGGCGCTGGGGATCGCGGAGGAGGGCGACAACCTCGCGCGCAAAGTCGGCGGGGTCGTCGGCCAGGACGATGTTCTCGCCGTGGCGGACGGGCAGGCCTTCGGCTCCCATGGTAGTGGAGACCACGGCCTTTCCCATGGCCATGGCCTCGAAGATCTTGATGCGGGTTCCGCTGCCGCTACGCAGCGGAACGGCGCACACGGCGGCTTTTGCGAGATAAGGACGTATATCCGGCACCGCGCCGGTGACCACTACATTGCCGGACGCCAAGGCTTGCACGCGGCGCGGCGGACGGCGGCCGACGGCCCAGAATGACGCTCCGGGAACCTCGCGCCGGATCGGGGGAAAGATCTTCTCGACGAAATAGGCCACGCCATCCTCATTCGGCATCCAGTCCATGCTGCCGGTAAACACGATGGTGTCCGGCTGTTCGGGCTCGGGCGACGGCTGGAAGTATTCGGTATCCACACCGGTGGGAATCACAGAGACGCGGTTGGGATCGACATGCCGGGCGAAGAAGGCGCGATCGTTTTCCGAGACAGTCAAGACGTGGTCCGCCAGTTTCACGTAGGTGCTCTCGGCCTGGGCCAAGGCGCGGGATTCCAGCCAGCAGACGGCTTTCCACACCGGATTGGACGTGACTTTGCGGTGCCGCTCCCAGACCTGCGCCTCGACGTTATGGGTGAACAGGATTTTCGGGCAGGGCGTTTTCCAGTCGAGCAGAGGCGCTGGATAGATGAAGTCGCAGACGATCAGATCGAACCTGGCGGATGCGACGGCTTGGGCAAAACTGCGGCGCAGTTCCGGATAGCGAAAATATTTTTCTATGGTGTAGGCATGCCCGGTAAACAGCATCCGCGCATAGCTGGCGTACTCGGCCAAGCTGCGATAGGCGGGCAGGGGTAGAGGCACCGAGACGACTTGGGAGAGGAAGTCCGCGCCGCGAGGATGCTCATCGCCGGCGTGTGCCGGATAGTAAGTGAAGAGGGTGATGTCGTGCACGCGGCCTAGTTGTTTGAGGATCTGGTAGCTGCGGATTTTGCCTCCGGTATCTGGCGGAAGCAGACCTCCGGCTTTGACCCACAGGAGTTTCATAGGGAGATCTCCTGTGCGCCGCGATAGGTGAAGCGATGGCTGGAGAAGATGAACTCGTGGGTCGCTTCGGGTTCTTGGTAGCGGTAGACGCCGGGCTGGGGGCAGGTGAATGCGCCGGCGGCGCCGGGGGGCAGAAGCAATACGGCGAACTCGGCGGGCAGGGTGGTTTGGGTGTGGAAGCGGAGTACAAAGGCCGGTTCTTTGCGGCCGTAGATGGGGGACCAATCGGAGGGTTCGAGGGATTGCGACCAGGGGTGCCCGGCGGGCGGGAGGATGGTGAGGGCGTGGGGATCGAGGAGGTGCCAGTGGATATCGATGCGATGACCGCTCCCTAACGGTCGCGGCTCGGTAGGTCGGGGCTCGGTAACGATGTCGCGCACCAGCCAGAATTTGTTCTTCTGTCCGAATACCCAGCGATGGTGGATGACGGGATCGTAGCCGTTATGGTGCCCGGCGAAGAGATCGTAGGTATCGCCGGCGACCCAGCGATCGACAGTCGTTTCCGGCATGCCGGTCCAGGCGAACGGGCCGGCGGGAGTGGCCTGGTCGCGGCTATCGACCTGGAGCGTGTTGTGGGCCGCAGTGCCGCGGAAACGATCGCGCTCGGGACAGGGGTAGCAAAAGGTGCCGGAGTCGATGAGCACGGGGCGGCCATCGGTCACGAGCTGGACACTGAGCGCGTCGGCATGAGCATGTCCTCCGGCGAAGACGCCATGCGGCCCGGCGTCGATGAACAGTTGCGAGTGGCCGCTGGTCATGGCATAGATGCCCGCGGAGGTCAGCGCGACGCTACCGGCAGGCGGGCGGCGGGACAGCGGGCGATGGGGCGCTCCGATGACGCGGCCGCCGTCGTCGTCTCCGAAACTGGGTGGGGCGCCGGCTTGCGAAATGGCGCTCAGAGCTTCGCTCATTTTCTCGATGGTGCGGTCGAAGGCGGCCGGAATGGGCACGGTGTTACGAGCGGCCAGTGCGCGCGCGAACAGGAAAAAGTCGAGAGCGTAGACGTGGTAGTAGACGGATTGCTCGAAGTGGAACCCATCGGCGAGCACCTGGGTCTCGGCCTGGCGCAGAACGATCTGCCAGCCGTGCTCCTGCCAGCCGCGCGCCTCGGGGAATTGCGGGCAGAGCAGGCCGATGGAGAAGAGGGCAACGCCTTCGCCCAGCAGGTGGGTGTTGGGAGCGAAGTAGGTGGAGAGGAAACGCTCGATATACCAGCCGTGAAGGTGCAGCGCGGGAAGCAGATCGTCGTGGAAATCGCCGAGGTAGCGGCGCAGCCAGAGCCAGGACAGGGCGCGAAATGCAACCTCCAGGGTGCTGGCCCAGTTGATGCCGATGGGGTATGGGTTTTCGTGTCGCCAATCAGTCCACTGCGCCAGGATCTCGGCGCGGAAGCGGTCGTCTTGGGTAGATTGCCAGGCGTGGGCGAGCGTGACGAGGTGCTGGTGGCGGTTCAACTCCCAGATGACCTTGTGGTCGCCGGTACGGTCGAAATCGAGGAAGGGGATTTCGTAGAACGGCCGTCGCGGGGCGCGTTTGTGGTGGACAGGATCGAGATGCCAGTCGATGGGAGAGCCGAAGTCGAGGCTTTCGTAGCCTAGCAGGTCGAAGCGGTGCCGGCAAAGTTTTTCAGCTTGTTCGAGCAGGCCGGGCGGGCAGTCGGCGGGCGGATCGAGGAAAACAGGAAAGGCGGAAGAAGCGGCCAGGCGGCAGGCGGGAGGAGTTTGCCACCTTTTGTCGAAGGCCTGGCGGATACGAGTGCGGATTTCGTCCGGACTCATGCGGGCCAGGCGGGCGAGGGTTTTGGTCATGAGGAGGCCTGCACGCCAGCCTTGTTCGCGATGAAAATGTTGCCCCAGATCTGGAGATTGAGCAACCGCCAGATGCGGTCGGTGGCGTCTTCGAGGCCGCTTTTGTGGCGGGCGAGGAGATCGTTCAAGTAAGTGAAATCGATATAGGGCGCCAGCAGGCCGTCGCGGTCCTGAAGCTGGGCGGCGAGGGCGTCGGCGCTCGGTTCCATCAGCCATTGGCGCAGCGGCGTGGGGAAGCCCATCTTCTTTCGATAGACGATTTCGCGCGGGAGGATGTCTTCCACGGCGCGCTTCAGGATGTACTTGCTCACGCCGCCGTGGAGCTTCATGCGGTCGGGAACGGTGGCGGCGAATTCGACGAACGGGTGGTCCAGAAAAGGGACGCGGCTTTCGATGGAGCAGGCCATGCTCATCTGGTCCTGCTTCATGAGCAACTCGACAAGGTAGGTTTTCTGGTCCGTGTAGAGCATGCGGGCGAGCAGGCTGGCATTTGGTTGGGAGTTCCAGTAGTGCAGGAAGGAATCGTACGTGCCGTCGAACGGAACGGTTAGCAAGCGCTGCTGCTCGGCGCGTGAAAAGGCGGCATAGAAGTTATCCAGATAGAGGGCTTCCAGATCTTCGCCGCGGCCCAGAACGGAATGCTGCAGCTTGCGGCGGATGTTGCCGGAAAGCAGGCGGGAGCCGGCGATCCCGGAGCGAAGGGAATTACGAAAGGGGCGGGGTACTGCACGGTAAAGCCTTAGCAACCGCTGGTTGAGGATATACGTGCGATAGCGGGCATAACCGCCGAACAACTCGTCGCTGCCTTCGCCGGTGAGGACCACCTTCACCTGCTCCGCGGCCAGACGCGACACGAAATAGAGAGAGACGCTGGAGGGCCAACTGATGGGCTCATCTTCATGCCAGATCAGTTGCGGCAGCGCGTCGAAGAAATCGTCCCTGCCGATGACCACTTCGTGGTGCTCGGTGCCGATTGTTTCCGCAACCTGGCGGGCGTAGGCGAGTTCGCTGAAGGCCTGCTCACGGTAGCCGACGGCGAAAGTCTTGACCGGCCCATTGGACATGGGCTTCATGAGCGCGGCGATGGCGCTCGAATCGACGCCGCCGGAGAGAAACATGCCGAGAGGCACGTCGCTCATGAGGCGCGTACGGACGGCTTCTTCCAGGCGGGTGCGGCATTCGGCGATCCAGGATTGGTCGTCGCGCTTGTCGCTGTTCTCTTGATGGGACGTGGGGCAGGGAACATCCCAATACTGGCGGATTTCGAGTTGTTCGGGCGTGAGCCGTAGCCAGTGGCCCGGCATGAGCTTGCGGATGCCGGAGAACAGCGTCTGCTCGCCGGAGCAGTAGCCGAAATTGAGGTACTCCGACAGCAGAGACTCTTCGAAGCGCGGGGAGATTTCCGGATGTTCGAGCAGCGCCTTGATTTCGGAAGCGAAAGCGAACAAGCGGCCGTCCCAATAGTAGTAGAAGGGCTTCTTGCCGAGCCGGTCGCGAGCACAGAACAGCGTGCGAGTGTCTTTATTCCAGATGGCGAAGGAGAACATGCCGCGGAAGCGCGTCACCGAGTCCGGCCCGTATTGCTCGTAGGCATGCAGGATGGTCTCGGTATCGCAGCGCGTGCGGTATTGGTGGCCGGCCTGTTCCAGGGCCGGACGAAGGTCGGCGTGATTGAAGATCTCGCCGTTGTAGACGATCCAGAGCGCGCCATCCTCGTTGGACATGGGCTGGTGGCCGCCGGCGACATCGATGATGCTGAGGCGGCGGTGGCCCAGAGAGGCGAAGGGATCGCGGTAGTAGCCGGAGCCGTCGGGGCCGCGATGGCGGATGATGTCCGTCATGCGGGCGAGCACCGAGTCCGGCGAGGCGCCGGGGGCGCGGGTGACGAATCCTGCGATGCCACACATATAAGGACGTTAAGGCTACCTTCCTGAATTCTCACACAAGATGCCCTGGGCGAGCATGGCTCGCCGTGGCTGGCGGCTAGAGCGACCTTATGCCTCTGAAACGAACAAACCCCAAGTTACTGATTATAAATGCGTAGCATATGATAAATCGCTTGACACACAATACGCGCGCACGTATTATGTGTATATGAACGTCACTTTATCTATCGACGACGAAGTGATCCAGGAAGCGCGGCGCCGCGCCGAGGTCATGGGCACCAGCGTGAACCAGTTAGTGCGCGAGTACCTGGAGCAACTGGTAGGGAAGACTGATCCGAATGCCGATGCCGCCGAGTTTGAACGGCTCTCGCATATCGCACAGGGGGACTCGCGCGGATGGAAGTTCAACCGCGAAGAACTGCACGAGCGCAGATGAACGGGCTCGCCTTCTTCGATACGAACGTGTTGGTGTACGCCGACGATGCTTCCTCGCCGGAGAAGCGGGAGCGGGCGATTGCGCTTTTTGCGGAACATCTTCGCCGCGGAACGGCTGTTGTGTCGCTACAGGTTCTGCAGGAGTACTTTGCGGCTGCGACGCGCAAACTCGGGGTGGCGCCCGAGATGGCGCAACGGAAGGTCGGGATTCTGGCTCGCGGCAGAGTCGTTCGTTTTGACGCGGGGGATGTCATCGCCGCGATTGAACTGCATCGGCTTACGCAGATCTCGTTTTGGGACGCCTTGATCGTGCACGCGGCGCGGTCGGCGGGTGCGGTGGTGCTCTACACCGAGGATCTGCAGCCCGGAGCCGTCCTGGGCGGGGTACGCGTGGTCAATCCGTTTCTGGCATAAAGCGCGGTGTCGCTACTCAGCGCATCTTGACTTGAGGTAGGTTTGGTAGCGAACGCCGCGCTTGGCGGCGAGCGCGCGCGCCCGGGAAATGTCCTGCGGGTCGAGCCGAATGGTGGTGGTCGGAGTGATGCCTGTGGCGTGCTGGCGGGCGAGTCTGGCGGCCGTGCCGGTCCGCAGTTCGCCGCGGGCCGACATAATTGTCTATGGGGAGGGTAGACATAAAAACACGTTTGCGCTATGATAGTTTTGTCTAAGGTTGCATGGTCTACGGATCATGAAATCGAAAAGCCCTGCGGCTGGGGCGTCGGATGCAGTTGTTACCCGAGCGAGCCGTGGGAAAAATTCAAAGGCCGCTCATTCAGATGGGCGGCCTTTTGGTTTTATACTGTCTCCTTTTGGCACGACAGAAAAAAGCTCCGGTCTTGGATGCCGAGCCGAACATTCGAACACGATCCGGTCCCGCACCGAATTTCCGTAGCCATCTGCCCTTGGACAGGGGTTCTCCATTGCTGTCATCTTTGGGGTATCGAGTACCACTGAGGCAGAGTCCATGGCGCTTGCGATTTGGTCGATTACATCGTCGATGGTGTATCCGTCCCGGACAATGCGGCTTTCGAAAACATGGCGTCCCAAAAACACAACCTCGGCCGTCATGGGAGGATAACGAGGGTCTTCTGACGGCCAGTGAGCCGACGCTTTGGCGCGTTCCTGGTTGATGGCATCCAGTTGCGCATTTGTGAGGGTTCCGATTGCAACGAGCCTTACCCTGTTTCCTTTTTTGAGTTCTTCGAGATTGGCGCGAATTCGCGCATGTGCCTCACTAAAAAGCGGCATCGTTTTGAAATGGCGAGGTCTGGCGTTTGCCTGGCCTGATCCCTAATAAAGGGCCGCTCGTCCATTTTTAGTCTAAAACAAACCTGTGGAAAAGTGTTTTGACAGCCCTTCTCTTATTGATTTTGACGTAGCATAAAGGACGTTACGCAACTTCAAAGAGATCCCCTACAGCACGAGGTAAGACCAAGCGCAGGATCGGTTGCCGGATCACGCTTTTACATTATTGAGCCGCTGGTCACCGAGACCGGCTACACCATTCAGGCACGCCGCGTCGGAGGCCAAACGGTCATCTGGTCCTGCTCTGTTTCATTCGAGACCGCCCAAGCCTTTCAGTCCTACACCGGCAACGTCGTCGATGAGATGATCGGCGAAATCATCGTAGTCGCAAAATCTCACCTGGACACGGAATTCATCAAATGAGTATTATCCCCATTACCGACCGCCAGCCCGGCCGCGCCGGTCTCGAAAGATTGCCGGCCGCGATCACCTGCGTTGCCTTTTCAGAAAATTAAGAAAACAAAAGGCGAATTAGGTTTGCTCGTTCAAGAAGCGTCTTCCTGAATTGCCGCAAGGAAAACCTTTGCCCGAATTCGACTGGTTCTAGTACCACCCTTCCTCCACCCTCTTCCCCAGCCAATCCTTCAAACGGTATAATCAAACGTTTGATTTAATCACCCGTGACAGACACGAAAGAACGCATCCTCGATACCGCCGAGCGGCTGTTTGCCAAGCAGGGCTACGCGGCGACTTCCCTGCGCGGCATCATTGCCGAGGCGGGCGTCAATCTGGCTGCGGTCCATTATCACTTTCACTCCAAAGAGGCCCTATTGGAGGCCGTAATTCTGCGCCGGTCGGTACCCGCGAATCGGGAGCGGTTGGCTTTGCTCGACCGATTTGAAAAAGAAGGGGAAGGAAATCCGCCTTCGCTCGAGAAGGTGATCGAGGCCTTCGTGGCCCCCACCCTGCAGATGTCCCGCGATCCCCAGAGCGGGGGCATCGTTTTCATGAAACTTCTGGGCCGTCTGCACGCGGAAGGCGTTCTGCTGCCCCGGATTCTCACATCGCAGTTCGGCGATGTGCTGGAACGCTTTGGCCCCGCCCTGCGCGCGGCGCTGCCGGACTTGCCGCCGGAAGATTTGTCCTGGCGCCTGAATCTGGCCATCGGCGCCTTGGCCCAGACCCTGCGAGGTGGATCGAAGGACCTGGAAACCATCTCCAATCTTCCCCTTTCCGTTTCCCCAGCCAGCGATTCCGAAAACGTCTTGGAGCGGCTGGTTGCTTTTCTGAGCGCCGGCTTCCGCGCTCCCGTGCCAACCCATGCAGTCCAGCAAGCTCATGTTGCAGTTCAGGAGAGATAAAATGCGCCGCTATTTTCTATCGATACTTTTTTTGGCCGGGCCCTTCGCGATATGGGCCGCGGAAGCCACGCCTCGCGAGCCGTTGCGCCTCAGTTTGAAGCGCGCCGTGGAGATCGCTACTTCTCCGGAAGGCAACACTTACATCCAGCTTTCCGATGAGAACGTCAAGCAGGCCAAATCCCGCTCGGCGGAAGCGCGCTCGGCGTTTCTGCCGGATATAGAAGCTCAAGCCGCGCAAACCACCGCCATGAAGAGCATAGCCGCCCTGGGCCTGGACTTGGCCACCAGTCAGGCGCTGCTGGGCGCCGAGAGCGGTCTAACCGGCCCAGTGGGCACGGCCGAAAAAACTCTGCTGAACGACATCATCAAAGATATCCCCCGCGTGGTGGGTCCCTTCAACTCCGTGGACGTGCGTGCCAGGGTCACCTGGGACGCACTGGATGCCAGCAGTATCCGCCGCTACCAGGCATCCCGCGCCGCGGTGCGCGCCGCCGCCGGCGACCGTGGCAACACCGACGATTCCATTTCGGCCTCCGTGGCCAAAGCCTATCTGGCTGGCTTGCGCGCCGACGCCGATGTGGAAGCCTATCAGGCCAACGTGGCGCTGGCCGAGGCCGTCTTGAAACAGTCCGAAAACCAGAAGAGCGCCGGCACCGGCACGGGTATCGAAGTCACCCGCGCGAAGGTGCAACTTTCCAACGAAAAACAGCGCCTGCTGGCAGTCCAGAATGGACGCACCAAGGCCTATCTGCAGTTGCTGCGAGTCATGGGGTTGAGCCTGGCCACCGAACTGGAACTCACCGACAAGCTGTCGTACGAGCCCACCGAAGCGATTTCCTTGGAACAGGCCCAAGCGGCCGCCCTGAAGAACCGTCCAGACATCAAGGCCCAGGCGGATCACGAAGCCGCGGCCCGCTTGACTGCCAATGCCGTCAAACTCGAGCGGCTGCCCAACTTGGTCGCTTATGCGGACTACGGCACCACCGGCACCACCGGCGATATTGTCTCTCTATTGCCCACCAGGGACTATGGCGTAGCCCTGCGCGTGCCCATTTTCGATGGCGGCCGGCGGGACGCCCGGCGCTCCGAAAGCGCTTCCCAATTCCGCCAGGAGCGCGTCCGCACCAACGACCTCCGCGAGCAGATCGATCTGGATATCCGCACGGCGCTCGATAGCCTGCATTCCGCCGAAGAACAGCTCAAGGTCGCCGAGGAGGGGTTGACCCTCTCCGATAGCGAGCTCACGCAGTCCCGCCGCCGTTACGAGGCCGGCTTCGCCACCAACATCGAAGTCACCGACGCCCAGACCCGGCTGGAACGGGCCCGGGATAACCGTATCGATGCGCTGTACAGCTACAACGTAGCCCGCATCGACCTGGGGCGGGCCATGGGCAATGTCCGCCGCATGATCCAGTAATAAAGGAGCCGTCATAATATGAAAAAGATAATCTTGATCGTGGTCGTGATTGCGGTCCTCGCGGCGGCCGGCATACTGGCTTACCGCAGCCTCCATCCGGAAATTACCAATCGCATCGTTATTTCGGGCAATATCGAATTGACCCAGGTGGATATTGCCTTCAAAACCTCAGGCCGCTTGATCGAGCGCACCGTTAACGAAGGCGACCCCGTGCAGAAAGGCATGGTGATCGCGCGCCTGGACCGTGAGCAGCTCCTGCACCAGCGTGAAACGGCGGAGGCCGCGCTGGGAACGGCACAGGCGCAGCTCGCCGAAAGCATCAGCGCGCTGAAATGGCAGCGCGAGACCATGCAAGCCGACATGCAGTTGCGCAATGCCGATTTGAGCGCCGCCCAGTCGCAGTTGCAGCAATTGAAAAACGGCTCCCGCCCGCAGGAGATCCAGGAGTCACAAGCCGCAGTGGCGGCGGCTCAATCTCAGTACGACCAGGCCAAGAAGGACTGGGAGCGCGCCCAGACACTGTACAAGAACGACGATATCTCCACTTCGCAGTACGATCAGTTCCACGCGCGCTTTGAGGGCGCCGATGCCAACCTGAAACAGGTGAAGGAACATGCCGGCATGGTCCAGGCCGGCCCTCGCTCCGAGACCATTGAAAGCGCGTCCGCGCAGGTGGAGCGCGCTCGCGCCAGCCTGAGAGTGGGGCAAGCCAATGCCATCGAGTCCAAACGCCGCGAGCAGGATATCGTGGCCCGCCAGGGCGATATCGAGCGCGCCAAAGCCCAAATCGCCCTGATCGACTCCCAGATGGCCGATACCATCGCCGTCTCGCCGATCAACGGCATGGTGCTGGTGAAGGCCGCCGATGTGGGTGAGATACTGGCCCCCGGCACCAGCGTCGTCACCGTCGGCGATATCGAGCATCCATGGCTGCGCGCTTACATTCGGGAACAGGACCTCGGGCGCGTCAAGATCGGCGACAAGGTCAAGGTGACCACCGACTCGTATCGCGATAAGGTCTACGACGGACACATCTCGTACATCTCCTCGGAAGCCGAGTTCACGCCCAAGCAGATCCAAACCTCCGAAGAACGGGTCAAGCTGGTTTATCGCGTCAAGATCGATGTCGATAACCCGCGCCATGAGCTGAAATCCAACATGCCCGCGGACGCGGAAATCGTCACGGGGAACTGATGGAAGGGATCATTCGCACCCGGGACCTCACCCGGCGCTTCGACGCCTTGACGGCGGTGGACCACCTGAACCTGGAGATCCCCCGCGGCGAGATCTTCGGGCTGGTCGGCCCCGACGGCGCCGGCAAGACCACTACGTTGCGCATGCTGTGCGGCCTGCTGGATCCCAGCGAGGGTCAGGCGTGGGTGGCCGGCCATGACGTGGTCCGCGACACCCAGGCCGTTAAGGACTCTATCGGCTACATGGCCCAGCGCTTCGGCCTCTATGTCGATCTGACCGTCGATGAAAACATGGAGTTCTACGCCGACCTCTTCGGCATCCCCAGCGCCGAGCGCCAGCGGCTCCTGCCCGAATTGCTGCGCATGACCCGCATGGAGCCTTTCCGCAAACGCCAGGCCGGCAAGCTCTCCGGCGGCATGAAGCAGAAGCTGGGCCTCATGTGTACCCTGCTGCACCGCCCGGAGATTCTGTTCCTGGACGAACCGTCCAACGGCGTCGATCCGGTTTCGCGCCGCGATTTCTGGGCTATCCTGTATCAGCTCGTTAAAGACGGGATCACCGTTCTGGTCACCACGGCTTACCTCGATGAAGCCGAGCGCTGCAACCGGGTTGGTCTGATGTACAAAGGGCGGCTGATCCAATGCGACGCGCCGGACGCCGTGCGCCGCCAACTTCCCGAGGACTGCTACCAGGTGGAGGCGCCCGACCCGCGGGGCGCGCGCGAGTTGCTGATCCAATCCGAAGGAGTACTGTCGGTCGAGCCTTCCGGCGCCACGCTGCACTTGTTCTTGAGTGCCGCCCAAACCTCTCCCGAAGTGCTGCGCCGCAAGCTGGAACAGGACGGCCATGGTCCGGCGGTGTTCCAGCGAATCGTACCTTCGCTCGAAGATGTCTTCATCGCGCAGGTGCGCAAGGCGGAAAAGCAATGACGATGTGGTCACAACCCGTGGGGCAGACCATCGTTTTTTGTGGTCTGCCGAACTGCGTCGTCAGCCCTGAATCTGGCACTGGACCAAGCCCATTGCTCTTCCGTGCTCACCAGTCCGGCTTTAACAGGATTGCCCTCGACGTAACTGACTATTTCCTCCAACTCTCGCGGCGAACGAATCCAGTGATCGTAGGACTCATCCTGCCAAAAGGCCTCTCCCTCGCGCCTCAGCACCCGATTGGCGATCCGGCTGGTCCTGCCCTTCAGCCAGCGCATAATAGCCGGCATCGGGATATGCGGCTCCCACACTGCGTGAACGTGGTTCGGCATGATCGCCCAGGCGTAAAGATCGTAGCAATGGCGGACGCTCGCACCGTACTGGATAGCCTCTTCGACAATTTTGGCGATGCGGGCGTCCCGCAACCAGAACGGCCCCGAACTGCACCGGTCCAGCCACTGGTCCCGGACGCAAAACGGTATGCGGCCTGTATTTTCGGCCGTGAGGATCTCGGGTGTAGACGGCGGAGCAGACCCGGCGAGGCGCCACGTTACGAAGATAATGCTGCGATCCGGGAACCAATGCGGAAGATGCCGGTGATAGAAAAGCATGGCAGACCACAAAAAACGATGGTCTGCCCCACAGCAAAAGCTCTCACAGATTCTGAGAGGAAAGCTCTCACAGATTCTGAGAGGAAACCCCTATGACGCCCGCCCTCGAAATCCACGACCTGGTCAAGACCTTTGGCGACTTCGTGGCCGTGGACCACGTTTCCTTCCAGGTGAACACGGGGGAGATTTTCGGCTTCCTGGGGCCCAATGGCGCCGGCAAGTCCACCGTTATCCGTATGCTCTGCGGGCTGCTGACACCTACATCGGGCTGGGGCGCGGTGGCGGGTTTCGACGTGGCCAAGAATCCGGAAGAGATCCGCAGGAATATCGGCTACATGTCGCAGAAGTTCTCGCTCTACGACGACCTCCGGGTGGAAGAGAATATCGATTTCTTCAGCCGGATTTATGGCGTTCCCAAGCACCTGCGCGCGGAACGCAAAGAGTATGTGCTGCGTATGGCGGGTCTCACGGACCGGCGCACTTCGCTCACCCGGCTGCTGGCCGGCGGCTGGAAACAGCGCCTGGCCCTGGGCTGCGCCATCGTGCACTCGCCGCGCATTCTGTTTCTGGACGAGCCCACTTCGGGCGTCGATCCCATCGCGCGCCGCGGCTTCTGGGACCTGATCTATCAGCTTGCCGAAGGCGGCCAAACCATTCTGGTCACCACCCACTACATGGACGAAGCGGAATACTGCCATCGCCTGGGGCTGATTTATCGCGGCAAGCTGATCGCTTTAGGTGTGCCCTACGCCCTCAAACGCGACCTGCATTCACACAAACTGCTGCTGCTCGAAACCTCCGATCTGCTGGGCGCCATGCGGGCATTGGAAGCCAAGCCGGGCGTGTTGGACGTAGCCGTCTTCGGCGCCGGCCTGCACGTGAACGTGGCCGACGTGGCCGCCGGCACGGAACAAATCCGCAGTGCGCTCGACCAGCAGCACATTCAGATCAAAAGGCTGGAGCCGATCCAGCCGACGATGGAAGACGTTTTTGTCGGCCTGATCGAAGCGGAGGAATTGAAGAACCCATGAGCCTGCGCCGCGTCCGTGCCATGTTTGGGAAGGAATTCCGCCATATCCTGCGCGACACTCGCAGCCTCATCATGGCGCTGTTCCTGCCGATGTTCCAGATGCTGCTGTTCGGCTACGCCCTCAATCTGGACGTGGACCGCATTCCCACGCTGATCTTCGACGGCGACCACAGCGCCGACAGCCGCGCTCTCATCGAGCGTTTCCGCGGCTCCCGGTTTTTCGAGATCGAGGGATTCACCAACGGCTATCCCGATATTGAAAAACAGATCGACAAAGGCAAAGTCCTGTTGGGGATCGTGATCCCGCGCGATTACTCCCAGCGCCTGAATGCCGGCGGTAAGGCCGACGTGCAGGTGCTGCTGGATGGCAGCGATTCCAATACCGCCTCCATCGCCTTAAGCTACGTGCAGAGCCTGCTGCAAAACTACGGTCTGCAGGTGCGCTCCAATGGGCAGGACCGCCGCGCCGGTATGCCGATCGTCTCCCCCGTGGATGCGCGCGTGCGCATCTGGTACAACAGTACGCTGGAATCCACCAACTACATCGTGCCCGGCCTGATCGCCGCCATGATGATGGTCATCGCCGCGCTGCTCACTTCGCTCACCGTGGCCCGCGAGTGGGAGATGGGCACCATGGAGCAACTGCTTTCCACTCCCGTGCATGCCTCGGAAATCGTGCTGGGCAAGATGCTCGCGTTTTTTGTGATCGGCGTGGCGGATACCACCATCGCCGTGGTCGTGGGAATCTTCGTTTACGGCGTGCCGTTCCGCGGCAATGTTCTGATGTTGGCCGCAAGCACCGCCGTCTTTCTGTCGGGCGCGTTCTTT
>Ga0224557_1000049_pt1 | contig 128135 bp, 105 predicted proteins | sample 714S31014metaG_FD_180677 | JGI IMG/M metagenome (GOLD analysis project Ga0224557, IMG submission 180677) | Peat soil microbial communities from Stordalen Mire, Sweden - 717 S3 10-14 | ecosystem: Environmental > Terrestrial > Soil > Wetlands > Peat | place: Sweden: Norrbotten County, Stordalen...
TGCCCCGTCACCGAGGCGCCAAGCAGCAGCGAGAGCGCGAACGCCGCCGTAGCCGCCGTAGCTAACGAGCGCCAGACCCGCTGCAATGTCTTCGAAGCAGCGGCCGAAGTTGAAGAAGCGGAGGGCGCGGACGAGTTGGCGAACGAGTTGGCGAACGACACAAAAATCAGCAAGCGCGCGGACGGCGTGGCCATGAAAAAGGTCTCCTGAATTGGGACTGCGAGTTTGAAACGCGTGCTCGAAAGAGAGGAGATACCCCGTGCGCTCCACTCCCAGGGAAAGGCAGGGCGAACGGTAACACGGCGCTTTTGGGGTTGTCAATATGCATGATTTTGCGTCTGTGGGTGGTTGCAGTCGTATAGCGGGGCTGAGTCAGGCGTGGGCGATAATTTCAAGAGGATCGTTGGCGATATCTGGCGATTTCGCTTACTGGTCGGCTTCCGGAAGCAGGTCCGGCAGTTGTGGACTAGAATGAATTCAACTGGAGGTCTTTATGCGCATTGGAAAGTACGAGAGTTCGGATAGCGGCGCGGGAACGGCGGTGGCTTTTTTGCTGATCGGCCTTGGCGTGGGCGCTGCCCTTGGGCTGCTGCTGGCTCCGAAGACTGGGCGTCAATTGCGGAAGGACCTGCGGCGCTCTTATGACGACGCGCTGGAGACGGTTTCGGACTGGACCGATGACGCACGCGGCAAGATCAAAGATGCGGTCGACAAAGGCGCGGACCTGGCCGACGAACTGCGGTCGAAGGCTGAGCCGATTGGCGACTATCTGCGGCGGTCGTAGATAGTCGGTGGTCGTTGGTCGGCGGTGGTTCGGCGGGTGTTGCCAGCGACCAGCGACGAACGACCGACGACGGGTCTGGATGGTTTGACTTCGATCCTCAGGGTTCCAAATCCGTCTCGTCTTCCAGCCTGCGCTTCTTCTTTTTCACGCTGCGGATGACCAAGCCGACCGACAGCCGCAGATTGTCTTGCTTTGCCTTGCCGATGGTTGCGAACGATGTGCGCGTTTGCAGGTAATCGGCCTTGATGCGCAGCGCGAAACGATCGTTGATTTTGTGGTCGGCACCTGCTCCGGCCACAATTGCGATGCCCGAACTGACCTCCGCGACGAACGCACCTGAGGACTGGGTTTGAGCTATACCTCGGATGCCGTCGTGCCCGACCAGAACCTCGCCGAAGGGCACCCAGCGCTCATGCTTCCGGTAGTGAAACTGCGCGCCGAAAAGGATGTTGTATTCCCGCGTGTCCGCGTTGAACGTGCAGGCCGGGCCAGTGTTGCAATAGGGCGCCAGGCTGACAGGAAACGGCGCGGGCACGGCTCCCGGAATCTGAGTTTGGCCGAAGAGCTGGCCGCCATCTACCACCAGAGCGACCAAACTGGTCGCGTTCAGGCCGAAGGAAGCGTTCCAGCCGTTCAGTTGCGCCCAGTGTCCGGCATTGAAAAAGCCGGCTTGCGCGAAAGAATAGCCTACGAACAATTCCGTGAGCGGATACTTGGGTGCGGCCGGCTTCGTGGGGGTGGGGATGGAGCTTGGTTCCGGAGCAGTCTGAGCCGGAGCTGGAGCTGGCTGCGATGGGGGAGTCTGCGGCGCATTTGCGGCGGGAACCGGAGCCGTTGTAGCCGGGGCTTGCGCCGTGTCTGAAGGGGGAGCTTGGTCCGGAGCTTGCGCCCATACCATCGCGCAGAGCGAGGCGACCACGGCCAATACTCCCAGGCATTTCCTCACGATTCCTCCTTGAATCAGTTGTCAGTAGCCAGTTGCCGGTTGCCAGTACAAGCGTCAACCCGGGGCTCAGAATTGGGTCTGCCAGGCTTTCACTTCTACCCAACCGAAATAGGGCCGGGCAAACGGCTTCTGATTGCTCTTGGCAAATTATTGAGTATACAGTGTGCGGCGCGGATTCTTCGGCCTGCTTTTCATTGGATGCGGGGTTCTCAATCGATGAACATGCAATCCCCGTAGGAAAAAAAACGATAGCCGGCCTCGACCGCGTGCCGGTAGGCCTGCAGTACGAACTGCCGCCCCGCCATTGCGCACACCAGCATCAGGAGCGTGGACTGCGGCAGGTGGAAGTTGGTCAGGAGCGCATCCACGATGCGAAAACGGTGTCCGGGGTAGATGAAGATGTCCGCCTCGCCGCGGCCGGGTTGCACGCGGCCATACTCGCGCTCGGCTTCGCGCTCGACGCGGCTCAGGCCCTGGTTGCTTTCGGTGAGGACTTGCTCGCCGCCGATCTTTCTGGCCTGCCCGGCAGCGAACTCCAGCGTGCGCACAGTGGTCGTGCCGACGGCGACTACTCTGCGGCCTTGGATTTTTGCCCGGTTGATCGCTTCTGCGGCCCCGGCGGAAATTTCATAAGATTCGCGGTGCAGTTTGTGGTCTTCGACCTGTTCAACGCGCACCGGCTGAAACGTGCCCAGGCCTACGTGCAGGGTGATCTCGGCGATTTCAATGCCGCGGGCGCGAATGCGGTCAAGGATTGCGGGCGTGAAGTGCAGGCCGGCGGTGGGCGCGGCCACAGAGCCGATCGTGCTGGCATAGACGGTCTGATAGCGATCCCGATCGGCCGGGCAGTCAGGGCGATCGATGTAGGGCGGAAGGGGCACGTGGCCGAGGCGCTCGATGCGCGCGAAAAAATCGGGGACGGGGCGGAAGCAGATGCGCCGTTCTCCGAAAGTGCTGCGCGCGGTGACTTCTGCTTCCAATTCGGCTGGAACGTTCGGTTCTTCACGGGAGTCAAGATCGGCGAAGAAGAGCTTTTCTCCGACCCCGATCTTCCGGCCGGGGCGAACCAGGCATTCCCACTCATTCGGATCGGAGCTGATTTGGCGCGTCAGTAGCACCTCGACGCAGCCGCGGAGAAAATCACGCGCGGCTGGATTGTGCGGGCTCACCGTTTGCGCGCGCTCGCCGCTGCGGCGTCCATAGAGGCGCGCGGGAAAAACGCGCGTGTTGTTCAAAACGACCAAATCGTCTGGCTGCAGCAAGTCGGGGAAGTCGCGGAACTGACGATCTTGCCAGCTTCCAGCCGGCGAAGCTCCAGAGGAGCGGAGCGAGGTCTCACGAATCAGGTGCAGCAGCCGCGAGGAAGCGCGGCCGGCGCGTGGTTCCTGGGCAATGCTTGCGGGTGGTAGGTCATAGTGAAAATCGGAGACGAGCATTAGAATTTGCTTCAGACACGCCAGTTGTCGGCGCGCCAATTCTTGATTGACTTCTTAATGTCGCCGGGCGAGAGCTTCTCGTTGAGTGTTTTTTGCGCTAGGCCGGCCAATTCGCCGTCGGATGCGAAGCGCAGGGCGATCAACTGGCGTTCGCTCAACTCCGGGATGCGAGAGCGGAGGCCTTCGGGCAGAAGGGAAGCCAGGCGAAGGCGTTCTTCCAGACGAATGACCCGATCCTGCACCCTAAGGGCGTAGAGGCGGATCTTAAAGAGCGCAATCAATACGGCGATGGCGAACAGGGTGAGGAGGATGCCGTGCAGAGGATGGGTACGATGCACGAAGAGGTGCATGACAATCGCGAAAAGGGCTGCCAGGACAAACACAGGCAGGACGAAGAAGTGAAAAAGCGGGTCCCAGCGCGTGTGATGGCTGTAGGACTGAGGCGTATCGGGCATGGTGCTCCTTGAGGTCTTTATCCGGGCGCTTTCGTCTGATTCGGGATGCAATCGGAAGTGTAGCAAAGGAACAAGATTGGTTGTCACCCGTTAGAGCCGTGCGGTACCATGACCAAACAGGGTGTGCTTATGTCGAGCGACCGACGGCATCGTGTCGCCATTGTCGAATTCGGGAGGCTGTTGCACGCAAGCGGGTTTGTTGCGGCAACGGACGGGAATCTGTCTGTCCGCCTGGACGAAGAAAGGATTCTGGTGACTCCCACCTGCATCAGCAAAGGCCGGATGCGCCCCGCCGATATGGTCGTCGTCGACATGACCGGAAAACGTCTGCGAGGCACACGGCGCGTGTCGAGCGAGATTGGCATGCACCTGCTGATTTATCGCCTGCGCCCCGAGGTTCGCGGGATCGTGCACGCGCATCCTCCTACGGCGACCGGTTTCGCGGCCTCGGGGCTTGGCCTGAACAGCCCGCTGGTTTGCGAAGTGGTAGTGGGCCTCGGGTCGATACCGCTGGCGCGCTATGGAACGCCGGGGACGCCGGAACTGACCGACGCGCTCGAACCACTCATTCCCAACCACGACGCGATTTTGATGGCGAACCACGGAGTGGTGACCTTTGGCCCGTCGCTCGAAAGCGCCTTCATGAAAATGGAAACCGTGGAACACTTCGCCAAAATCGCGGTCGTAACACACATGCTCGGCCAGGCGCAGCCGCTGGGCGAGAAGGAAGTAGAAAAGCTCCACGAAGTTCGCCAGCGCTATAACCACTCGGTGCCCACTCGCAAGGCCGTCGGCGGCAATGGCCTCGAAGCCGAGGGCGCAGCGGAAAAGACCGCCAGTAGACAAGGGTAGAGCCGCTCGCCGCACATATTCCTCCGCAGTCTCTTACTTTTCGCCGCCGATTCGGAACCGAAACCCAGCCTGGAAATTTGCAGTCAGCGCAGGATAGCCGACGACTTCGTTGTAGTGCTGGTTGAGCACGTTGTCGACATTTGCGTAGGCTGTGATGTGAGAGTCGATGGCATACCAGCCGCCGAGACTCACAAGCGCGTAGCCGGCGGCGTGGTTGATATTGAAGTCGTAGAAATCGGAGTCGGATCGTCGGCCTACGAAGCTGCCTCCCAGGTTTGCGCCCCAGCGCGTTCCCAGGTAGGAGAGAGCGGTCGTGCCGGAATGCTTGGGACGCCGTAACAAGGGCTGACCTGGATCGAATACGGGGTTGGACGGGGCGGGGTTATCCAGGTATTCCGATGAAGTGTAGGTGTAAGCGGTGTTGAGCAGGAGTCTTGAGCGGAGTTGCGCCCGCAGCACAATCTCCGCCCCCTGAGCGAAAGCCTTGTTTATATTCACGTACTCGCCCACGAGGTTTATGGGATCGACTTCGACATAGTTGATTTGGTCGTGGAAGAGGTTATTGAAGTAAGTGGCGCTGAGTTCGTATTTATTTTTTAGAAAACCTTGCTGAATGCCCGCTTCGAAGGCGCGGAGACGCTCGGGCTTGAGCCCTGGATTGGGAATGTCGTAGGGGTCGGGTGGAATACCGTTGTACGTTTCTTCGAGCCGCGGCTCCTTGAAGCCAGTGGAGTAGGAAAATCGAAGGCGAGTGCCCGAAAATATCTCGTTTCCGCGAGAGGCTAGCAGCGTCAGCGCAATCCGGGGAATGCCGGTGTTGCCGAAGGCGCTGTCGTGTACAAAGCGACCCCCCGCGATCACGCCCAGACGCCCTAGTGTCAACTCTTGTTGCGCGTATGTGTCCTGGTTCAGTCGCTGGCCGTGATTCTGCGGGCCGTACACGAGGTCGCCGACCAATCCGTTCTCGTTCTCGATGCGGTAGCCGAAAGTGGTGTGGGCCCAGGTGCGTTCAGAGTAGTCGCCCTGATACTCGAATCCGGAGCGGTTGATGTGGTCGAGTTCGTGAGAAGGGTCATCGTCAACTCGCGCCGGGTCGCCGTTCGGATTCAGTTCGTCGTAGCGATAGAGGTAGTCGAATCCGGTGAAGCGGTGCTGCCATCCGTTGGGCCCGGCGACAGCCAACTCCACGCTGCCGAGGACATTGTTGAGACGGGAGCGGTCGGTAGGATCGGGCGATTGCAAAGGCTCGCCGTTGAAACTCCACTCACCCGGCAGTCCGGTGCGACTGCTGGAGTGGCGGACGCGCACGCGCAGCGAGACGTTACGCGAGAGGGCCGCGCCGACGTTTGCTCCTTGCAGTGAATCGGAATAATCGTCGTTCACGCCGGCGCCGGCGGTGTTGAATTGGTCCGCGAATAGGTTGTAGTCGAGGGGCCCGCGTGCGCCTGCCAAAGAAGCATGCCCGCTCGCGGTGGCAAAGTTTCCGCCGTCGGCGGCTACCCGGAGCTCTGGAATCGGCGTGTTCCCTGTGCGCGTCCAGACCTGAATCACGCTGGTCATCGCATCGGAACCGTAAAGAGTGCTCTGCGCGCCGCGAACGAACTCCAGCCGGTCCGCTTGCGCGAGCGAGAGCGTGCCGAAGTCAAACGTGCCGCCGGGTTCATTCACCGTGACTCCATCGACGATCAACTTGTTGTAGTTGGATTCGCCGCCGCGCACGAACAATGACGACAGGCCTCCGCGTTGACCTGCCGTATTCACGACCGCTCCGGGCAGGAATCGCATGGCGTCGTTGGCGGCGATCGGCTGCATGTTGGTTAGTTGTGCGCCGCTCAGACTATCCACGTCCGCGCCGGCCGCTTCTCCGGGTACAGGAGTGCGCGTTGCGCTGACAATGACAGTTTCCGAAGCGGTCGCCAGGCGCAGATTGACGGTGATCTCGGGCTCGGACGGAACGTCAACTGTCTCTGCGGCAAATCCTGGGGCCAGCACTTGGATCTTGTACGATCCGGCGGATTGATCGCGGAACGTCGCGGTTCCTTCCGCGGAAGTGATCTCGGTGGCGAGAACTGTGGTCTTGCCCGCGCGCAGCAACAAGACTAGCGCACCAGCCACGGCGGCGGATTGAGGGTCGACGACTTTGACTTTGAGATCGGCGGCTGAAGCCGCCACGGAGAGAAGCAGTACCAGTAGAACGCTGAAGGATGAACGCATACCATGCTCCTTTGCACGCGAAAGGGTTATTGGTGATGGTTCGCGCCGGTCTCCTGGCTTGCGAGTAAGGACTCGTAACGAGTCCGGCCGATTGCGGCGTTCTTCCCAGGATCTTCTTAGAACGTCCTTCTCAGAGCGTTCCAGAAGAGGATTCCCAGTGAACAAACCGCCATTGTCCTCGCTTACAGTTGCGCGGCAGCGCGGGATTTGCACCCGCTTCCCATAGCGCCGGCACGGGGCCGGCCTACGATCATGCGCGAACCTAGGTTGAGAAAGAACAAAACAGCAGCCCGCCTAATTTAATTTGCAGAAGCGGACAAGTCAATGTGCGGCGCACCCAAATTGGCCGGCATTTTGTTCTTATCACGCATTCAGGTGACTTGCGGCACTGACAGAGTGCGAGAGACCGTCGTTAAGTTGCTTTGAAGTGGAACTTTCATTCAATGTTGACAGCCCGCGAGTGCATTCTCGCCCAGAGGAAATGTCATGACGAAATATGGAGTTGTTGCTTTGCTGGTGCTCATCTTTGCCGTGCCGTCTTTCGGCAAGACCTCCAAGAATACCTATCCCGCTTCCTGCAGCGACTTGTGGCCGGCGGTCAAAGACGTCCTCGGCAATGCGGAGAACTACGAAGTCCAGGAGAGTGACGACACCCTGATGGTTGCTGCCTACAAGGTGAAGCACAACGTTCATGTCACCGTTACCGGAGCGCTCACGCAGCGCGCTAACCACGTCGCGCTGGTAGGGAAGGGCGCAGAGTGTGAGATGCAAGTGAAGTCGAACTATAGCGGATTCGAGCACGACGACAGCGGTGACTTCAAGAAACGTGTGGAAGAATCCTTTGCCAAGCTGAAGGGGGAGAAGCCTGCTGAGCCCGCGAAACCTGTAGACGAGAAGAAGTAATTGCGGCGGGCGCCACCCCTGACGTTGGTCTGTGCCGCCGGCGATATGACCAACGGCGCGAATCGGATCGGCGCTGCCTGCTAATTCTTTCCCAAGACGGGGAACTCGGGCGATCCTACGCGCGCAACGCTTGCTTCGGCAAAGATGGTCACGCGTTCAAGCGCGGATTGCAACTGCCGGTGGAAGTCGGCTATCTGCCCGTCGTCGGCGTCCGGCGGAACGCGCATCTTCGGGCTCACGCGCACCAGCGCTTTCGAGAACGGCTTCGGGATCACGAACCGATCCCAGGTGTTGAGGACCCAAGCCTCGTCAATCGCAACATAGAACGCCGCCATGGGCAGAGCCGCGGCGCGCGAGAGCAGGACTGGCCCGGGCTTGGCCACATACTTCGGTCCGCGCGGGCCGTCAATCGTGAATGCTACGGGCAAGCCTTTCTCCAGATGGCTCTTCAACCCGAGCAAAGCGGCTCCGCCGCCACGGCTGCTCGATCCGCGCACCGCGACGAAGCCCAGCTTCTCGATGATGCGGGCGATGTACTCGCCGTCGAAGCTGCGGCTCACCATCACCGCAATGCCGCTGTTTCTCCACATCCATGCGCTCGGAAATACGGCGCGATGCCAGAAGGCATAGATCACTGGCTTTTCAAAGATCGCGTCCGGAGGCGACGGAGGCTCCTCCCACGAAATGGAATAGCGCAGCGTGGGGCAGATTAAACGAATTGCCAGGTAGTTCGCCCAGGTGATGAGCCACAGAGACATTCTTTGCCGGAGCGAGAAGGGGCGCAGCTCTGACCTCGAATGCGAAGGATCTTGGCGAGGCTGATCATCGTCAAACGTATCGTCAGATGCCCGGTCACCGGCAACGCGAGAAGAACTCACGCTGACATTGTAGCCGGGAAGAAAATGCCGGGGAGCGGAAAGGCTCTTGATGCCAGGGCAACTTTTTGAGCAGCGGGTTTCGCACCCTGCCCTCAGTCCAATGAACTCTACGTATCCAGGTAGCCCATGATCCACTCCTTCAGCCGCTGGCGGCGGCCGTCGGACGTGTCGAAACGGATTCCGAAGGTCTTGTTGTTCTTTCTCCAGGCGACATTTCCGCGTACCCAGATGCGCGGCAGCGTCAGCAATGAAAATGATACTTCCACCATGCTTCCCGGCTCGGGCGGATGACTGGTCTTCAGCGACATTCCTCCGGAGCTGATCTCCTGGCTGGTGGCTGTCAACCGGCCGCCGTCGGCGGTGACGATTCCGACCTCCGTCATGACCGGAACGCGTACGTAGCGCCGGAATTCATGCATGACGAGCATGCGCGTTGAGCGCACGAGCTTGATGGCCGCCGTGCGCTCCAAGGGCTCGTGGAATACGGCATTGATGCAGAGTTTCGAGTAGCGCATGGCATCCTGCGCGCTGCCTCCTAGTCCAAAAACCACCATGCGACTGTTGGATGGCGATTCACGCGCCAATTCGATGATGGGGCCAGCCGATGGTTCCAAAGGAAGCACGCAGGCCTCGAACTTCTCACTCTGCAAACGGCCTGCATCCTGCCGTGTCAGCGGAATTGTATCGATTACAAATTGCCGGAAACACTCTGTGAGCAGGTTCCGAGGCGCCTCTGCGAGTTCAAACAGCGCAACGCGAGCTGCGGATTTGCGGTGAGCGTGCAGGGCAGCGGTGGTAGTGGCCGACGTCGACATGAGTCCCAGGGGAATGACTCCTTCAAAAGTCCATTCTGGCAGGCGTTTCGGCGTGTGGGAAGATTTCGAAAGGGCGTGGGCAGGGTCCAAAAGGTACATCACGAAAGGAGCGGCTTGGCCGTCTGGAGCATACTCCCTTCGATTCCTGCTTGCTGGTTACCTGCTCGAAGCCATTCTTGCCGTGTGAGTTAGACGCGTTGATCTAGCTAGGGGACTAATACTCCCGGTGGAACCAGTATCACACTGGCGCGTATCCGTTAGTATGGTTGGCAGTCTGCGAGGTGAGTGCCAGGTGTCCTCTCCAGCCAGTGCCCTTCCCAATTCATCTTCACCTTTACGCATCGCCGCGCTGGTGAAACGGTTCGGGCAGGTGGCGGCCGTCGATGGCATCACGCTCGAATTGCGCAAAGGAGAATGCCTTGGACTGCTCGGCCCCAACGGCGCAGGCAAGAGCACGTTGATTCGCAGCATCGTGGGGCGCGTTATTCCTGACGCCGGCACGATCTCGATCTTCGGGGCGCCAGCCGACTCGATGGCGGCGCGAAATACTTTAGGATGGATTCCGCAGGAATTGGCGCTGTATCCACGGCTCACGTGTCGCGAAAATCTCCAGTCGTTTGGCCGCTATCACGGGATGGGCGGCGCGGCACTTGAGCAGGCGGTTGAGCGCTGTCTCGGCTGGGCAACTCTGACTGACCGCGCCGGCGAACTTGTCAAGAACCTTTCTGGAGGCATGAAGCGTCGCCTCAACATGGCGGCTGGTCTGATTCATCAGCCCAAGCTGGTTCTGATGGATGAACCCACCGTGGGTGTAGATCCGCAATCGCGCAACAACATATTCGAGATGATCGAGAAGTTGCACGCCGAAGGCATGTCGCTGATCTACACCACGCACTACATGGAAGAAGCCGAGCGCCTGTGCGACCGTGTCGCCATCGTCGATCATGGCAAAGTCATCGCGCTCGGCACGAACGCCGAACTGGTGCAGAATGCCTTCGGCTCGCGCAGCCAGGTGCTGGCGCGCTTTGCGGGTACAGACGACCGCGTCGCCGCCTGGGTCAAAGAGCGCGGCGGCCACACGGTGGAAGGGTCGGCACAATTCACGATTGAGCATCCGACGGAGATTGCCGGCTTGCTCGAAGCTTCGGCCAAGGCTGGCTTCGAACTGGTGGATGTTTCGCTCCGCAAGCCGAACCTGGAATCGGTTTTCCTGCACCTGACCGGAAGGGAGCTGCGCGACTGATCTCACTATGATGATCTCCTCCATCGTTCGCACCGCTCTCGTGTCCCTGCGCCGCGACCGGGGCGCGCTCGCGCTCAGTTTCATCCTGCCAGTCGTGTTCTTCAGCATCTTTGCCGTGATCTTCGGCGGACGCCGCGACTCCACGCCCAAAATCAAAGTGATCGTCGTGGACGAGGACCACAGCCGTGCGTCGCAACGGCTTGTTCAGGGGCTGAAGCTGGAAGGGGCGCTGCTGGTGAAGGTTCGACCGGAGCCCGTCAAGGGGGCGGAACAGGCTGAATATAGTGCCGCGACTGCGGAGACCGCAGTCAAACAGGGAACCGCGCCGGTTGCCCTGATTGTTCCGCGCGGTTTTGGCGAGAACCCAATTGCGTTCGGCCCGGCGGACGCCAATCGCCCCACGATTCAGTTGCTCGAAGACAGCAGCGACATGATTGCGCCGCAGATGATCGCGGGACTACTCCAGAAAGTAGCGATGACCTCCATGCCCGACCTGATGGCCGAGCAGGGATCGAAATATTTCGATCAATTCGCCGGCGGCCTCACGCCAGAGCAGCGTGGCCGCCTGAACGACGGCATTCGTTATTTGCGTGAGCGGCAGGATAGTGGGGCGGCGTCGTCGGATTCAGGCAACGGCGGCGGGATTGTTGCGGTCACGGCGCGCGCTGTAGTCGGCGAAAACAAGAACAATCCCATGGTTTCGTTCTATGCCGCCGCGATCGGCGTGATGTTTTTGCTCTTCACGGCGAGCGGAGCGGCAGGCGCATTGCTCGACGAAGCCGAGAGCGGCACGCTTGACCGCGTGCTCAGTTCGCGCGTCACCATGACGTCGCTCATGCTGGGCAAGCTTACTTACAATTCACTACTGGCGTTCGCGCAACTGCTGGTGATGTTTCTCTGGGGATGGGCGGTTTTCAAACTCGACTTCTGGTCGCACATCCCGGGCTTCATCGTGATGGGTGTTTGCACAGCGGTGGCGGTGGCCGCATTCGGCTTGTTGCTGGCCAGCATCTGCAGCACGCGCGCGCAACTGGGGGCGCTTTCCACGCTCATCATTCTGGTCATGTCTTCGATCGGCGGCAGCATGTTTCCCCGCTTCCTGATGCCCGAATCCATGCAGAAAGCGGGCTTGTTCACGATCAACGCCTGGGCGATTGACGGATTCACAAAAGTCTTCTGGCGCGACGAACCCATTTCTCACCTCTGGCCGCAGGTTCTGGTTCTTGTGTGTATCGCCATTGCGCTATTCGCAATTGCCCGCCGCGTGGCGCGGCGCTGGGAATACGTCTAAAAGCGGCAATAGCGAATCTCCGATCTCAACTCACGACCCGAACCACCCGATGAATTGACGGGAGCCGCGCCTCCGGCCAGACTGATCTGTTATGGCAAAGCTTCGTGTAGGCATTCTGTTTGGCGGGCGCAGCGGCGAGCATGAGGTTTCGCTGCTCTCGGCGGCCTCTGTTCTGAACGCCATCGACAAAACGAAATATGACGTGGTGCCGATCGGCATCACGAAAGATGGGCGCTGGCTGACCGCGGAACACGCGGAGCGTCTGCTCAAGGGGGACGCGGGCGAGGCCGCCCGCGCCACACAAACCCACTTGCGGGCGGGCGATCCGGAGGCTACCCCGGGCGCCGCGGTGCTGGCGACGGGCGAGGCCGTCGTTGTTCCTCCCGAGCCGGCCCATCGCGGCGCGGGGCTGGCGCCGTTTCAAACCGAAGCGGCGAGTTTGCGACGTGCGGCCGATCGTGCGATCAACGTCGATGTGATTTTCCCCGTGCTGCATGGGACATTTGGCGAGGATGGAACAATTCAGGGCCTGCTCGAACTGGCCGACATTGCTTATGTCGGCGCAGGCGTGCTCGGCTCGTCTGCGGGCATGGATAAAGACGTAATGAAGGCATTGTTCCGCACCGCGGGCCTGCCGATGGTCAAACACGTGACCGTGCTGCGCTCGGCGTGGGAGAGCGCTCCCAAGAAAGTTGAGAAGTTGGTTGAGAGCAAGCTGAAATATCCGGTATTCGTGAAACCTGCGAATCTGGGTTCTTCGGTCGGAATCTCAAAGGCGCATGACCGCAAGGAACTCGGTCCGGCGATCGAGGAGGCGGCGAAGTTCGACCGCAAGATCGTCATTGAAGAAGGTGTCGGCGGGAAGAAGCACAAGGCCCGCGAAATCGAGTGCGCCGTGCTTGGCAACGATGCGCCCAAAGCTTCCGTTGCGGGCGAGATTGTTCCCTGCAAGGAGTTCTACGACTACGACGCGAAGTACCTGGCCGAAGGCTCGGAACTTGTCATCCCGGCCAAGTTGAGCAAGGCCGAGATGAAGCGCGTGCAGGCGCTGGCGGTTGCCGCCTTCCATGCGGTCGATTGTTCCGGCTTGGCGCGCGTGGATTTCCTGATGGATCCGAAATCGCGCAAACTGTATGTGAACGAGATCAACACCATGCCAGGCTTCACCGCGATCAGCATGTATCCCAAGCTGTGGGCCGCAACGGGCATTTCGTATCCAGAGTTGATTGACCGGCTGATTCAGCTCGGTATCGAGCGGCACGAGGATAAGAAGCGGAACCGGTACTGCCGGTGAAGAGCCAGATTGCCCATAATGACAGGGTCGTCATTACTGCGGCAATTGAAGTTTCTCCAGCTCGCTTCTAGCGATTGCGCTTTCGGGGTGATACAGCACTTCTGTTTTGTACTCGGAGATCGCTTGTTCCCGCTTGCCGCTCTCCTCGAGGATTTTGGCCAGAACGAAATGGAAGCCCTGGGTTTGGGGTCCCCGTTGCACGGCGCGTTCAGCATTTTGAGCTGCCTGCGCCAGCTTCCCTTGCTGCATTTGGACGCGGGCGAGAACCATAAATTGGTCGGGATCGTCATCGTCGATCTGAATGGCGCGACGCAGATAGCTTTCGGCCTCGGCAAATCTGCCCAGACGAAAATAGGCGTAGCCGAGATTGTAGTTGGACGCCCAAAAGCGCGGGTTCCGCCGCAGGACGTCCAGGTAGAGAGGAATCGCACGGTCATAACGGCCCAGGTCGACCAATTCGTTGGCAAGATTGTCCTGAACAACCAGGTTTTGAGGCGCCGATGCGACTCCGTTCTGGTAGAGCAAAAGGTTACTGGCCCACTGTAGTTGATGATGGACGGTGCCGACGAGCCCGGCGGCGCAGAGACTCGCCACGATTGCCCACTCGGCGCGCACACCTCCAGCGCCGAACGTCTTCGCCGCCGAAATCCCGTGGATCGCAAGGGCAATGAGGATCACGATGCCCACCGAGGGAAGGTAGAGGAAACGATCGTGGACGAAATTGTCCGAGGCTATTGCCCGCAGATACAAGCAAGGCAGGAGTGGCAGAACGACCCACAAAAAAGCGAAGATCCCCAATCGAGGATTCGCGAGCTTTGAAATCCCGTACCACGCGGCGAGGCACGCGATCAGCAGGAAAAGGACGGGCAACAGGAAGTTCTCAAAGCCAGGCGCGGTTACATAGGCCGAAGAGTAGAACTCACTGGAAGAGATCGGAAGAAGCAGATGTTTGAGGTCGAACCAAATCACGGATGGCCAAGTGAGGATCATCGTGGTCCAGCTCAGAGGCGCGATGGGCGTCGGTAGGCCATGCAGCGCCGACCTCCGAAAAGCCAGATAGGCCGCAAGAACCACGAAGTAGGGGATGGAAGCGGAGCCCTCCTGCACGGCTGGCCAAAGGCCTGCACTTCCGGAGGAGCGGGAATGGGCGAAGAGGATGGCAAAACCGAGAATCAGAAGCGGGAAAACGGCGGCGGTTTCCTTCGACAGCAACCCCAGGCCAAACAGAACTATGGAAGCTCCCATCCACTGCTTCGCGCCCTCGCGGGACTTGAGGTATGCGAGGAAACTGCCGAGCAGTAGCAGCGACATCAGCAAGTCGTTCACAGAGGAGAGCCAGGCTACGTTTTCCACGTGGACTGGATGCAGTCCGAAGAGGATGGCAGCAACAGCGGCCGTATTGCGATTGCCCGCTAGCCTTTTGACGGCCGCAAAGACGAGGTACGTCATCAGGACATTGGCTGCGAGCATGGCAAAGTGCCATCCCGCTGGATTCAGGCCAAAAACGGCGTAGTTGAGGCGCGTCCACAGGGCCGTTACTGGCCGGTAAAAGGTCGCGCCCGGGAAACCCGCGACTCTGTTTGAAGCGCCAGGAATAAGGCTATGAACCACATCGTGCCAGGAACGAATCGCGGCATTGTCCACGATCACGGGCTTGTCGTCATACACGAAGCCGAACGTCAGGGTCCCCAGATACGCGATGAACGTAAGAGCACAGACCAACACTTCCATCACGCCGTTCTTTTCGAGCAACTGCGTGACGCTTGGGTTCACCCGCTGACCGGAGGGCTGCACAAGATCGAGTATAGGGAGATTCTGCTTCTGTTGACCCTTAAAAGCGGCCTGCCTGGTTACATCTGTTACTAGCGTTTCCAGGCTCTATTAGCGATTCAAGGATCGGAAATCGCGCTTCGATCTGGAGTTTTAGCGGTGAGTTTCTGGGATTGGGTTTTTGGATCAGGCCGCGCGCTCCAGACCATCCTGAGCGGCTAAGCCCGGAGTTTCATCACCTTGTCCGCCGATCAATAATCCATCGGAGCCAGACGGGGCATGCTGGCGTTCGACTCTGCCAATGACGGGGCGATCATGCTCGGCGATCGCGGACTTCGCAACAAATCTGTTCTCGTTCGCGAGGCGATCGATTAACCGCAGTTCACTGGGGCGCAAAACCTGCTGCGGGAGCGACAGGAAGTGCCGGAACGTCCACAGCAAGCGCACGCGTTCGAAGAAATTCAAGTCGAGGAAACGGGGACCGATTGGGGTCTCCAATTCGAGCACTCCACCGAAAAGTTTTTCCATCCACATCGAGAAGTACCTGGGCACACGAACAAAATTCGGTTGCTCTGATTTTAGTTTGTTTTAAGAGGGGCCATTATTGCACCAACTCTGGTGCTTGGGAAGGCCGTTTGTGCATGCCGACGCAGATTTTTTTGCGGGTTGCTCAAGTTGAGAAAAACGTCCCTGAGGCATTCGCGCGAACCGCGATGTCAGGTTAGTTCGGGCAGTTGATCTATGCGGTCGAGCGTTGCGGCGATGCCAATGCCTTTGCCATCGGACTGTTCCACGCGGACAACCGATGCCTGGCACAGCGTCCAACCTCCCGAACCCAGGCCTAACTCTTGGGGCAGCATAACTACCAGTTCGAGCTTTGCTCCCGGCTCGATAGCAGATTCGGAATAGAGGAAGATTCCCGAGGAACTCAAGTCGCGAGTCAGGGCCGATTGCTCGGAGCCTTCGGCGTCTTTGGGGCGAACTTTGACGGGCACTTGGATGGGAGTGCGCTTTTGGGATCGTCGCTCGCGTAGATTTGGGGTCATGAGTTTTGCGTCTCGCCGGTTTGTTTCCTTTGTGTTTACTGGTTAGTACTGAGACCCCTCCCTTAAGTGGTCCTTTAGAATCAGAGATTTAGCGATGATTCCCGCCAGATCTTTGAAGAATAAAGACTTATCAGCAAAGCATTATAAATAAATCACTTAACACTCTTTTGCGCGTCTAGATCCATCTTCTCGAGCGACATCCGTTCTAAACGCCGAAATTGCGTTAGGGCGTCGTCGGAGGGATTGTAACAGGGCGGTCAAGCAAGCCGGTGGAACAAAAAAGGCTCCTCTCGCACGAGGCGAGAGGAGCCAAGGGTTGGTGTTGCGAAAACTAGAAGCTGAACTTGACGGCTAGCTGGATGCCGCGCGGGCCTCCGCCGCCAAGGAACGGGTTGCCGATGCCGACGTCGCCGGTGGCGGTGATTTGGTAGCCACCGTTACCGACTTCGCGCCCTGGGGCGCCGGCCACGAAGCCTGGCAAGCCGCTCACGTAGTTGGCGGCCGGGTCGGCGATGAAGCTCGGCAGCAGTGGACTCGAGAAGTTGGGATGATTCAAAATGTTGAAGAACTCGGCGCGCGCCTGGACCTTCACACGTTCTGAGATGGCGGTATCTTTGTAGAGAGCAATGTCCCACTGCTTGTAGGTGGGACCTACAAGCGAATTGCGCCCTAGATTCCCGTAGTGGCGGGTGCCGGGCACACAGTCTGACGCGAAGCCCGAAATAGTTCCGTTGTTTTCGCAGGGCATGGCAAAGGCCGACAGGTCCAGGTAGTTGGATGGATCGTGCCGGTGGTAAACGATAGGGCCAACTACGTCGGGCCGGTCATAGCCTTCACCGCCTCCACTGTAGTCGTCCTCGGCGTTGTAGTTCAGCGTGAACGGCTGACCGCTTTGTAGTGAGACGGTACTGTCGAACCCCCAACCGTTTTTCAGGCGCTGCATGTTCCCGCCCTGGTTTGGCAGTACGTAACCAAAGACCCATGTCAGGCGATGAGGAATGTTAAAGTTCGACGGTCCATATTCGCGCTGCGGGTTGTTGCTGTCTTGAGGCTGGGCCGCGTTGACGACGAAGTCCTCCAGGTCGCTGGAGTTGTCGAGCGACTTGGACCAAACGTAGTTGACGACCGACGTAATGCCGCGCCAGCCGTTGATCTTAAAGCTGGCTTGGAGCGAATTGTAGTTGGATTTTCCGGTGGACTTTTCCTGGAAGACGTAGATTGCGCCCTCCTGAGTAAATGCGCCCGCGCTGTAGGGAGAGCTGAATGGGCGCGGAACGCTAAAGTCATTGATTGACCCCGCGGCGCAACCCGGCAGTGGTGTTGGTATTCCAGTGTCGCACTGGGTCACAATCGCGTTCGTCGGCTGGTTAATGTCGTAGAAGCGGAAAAGGCGGTGCCCCTGTGAGCCCACATAGCCCAATTGCAGCGTGGCCTTGCTAGTGATCTGCTGCTGGATGTTGATGTTGTAGTTCTCCATGTAGGGCGTTTTAATATGCTGGTCGACACCGAAAATATCGCATTCGACCTCGATGCCGCAGCCAGAGGTTCCGTAGACGGGTTGCCCAGGTTGGATGCCGGAAGCAAGCGTCAGCGCGCTGGCCCCTGCGGCAGTGATGGGATCTGGTCCGAAGTTGCCATAGCCCGGACCCGGAGCGTAGTAGGCAGGATAAGGGAGATGGCCCAGAAACATGTCCTGAGAAAAGGCGTCATAGAAAAGACCGGCTCCAGCGCGAACCACGGTCCTGCTCTTGCCGGTTACATCCCAGGCGATGCTGGCACGCGGCGAAAAATTCTTATAGTACGGTTGATAGAGGGTATTCAGCCCGTTCGTGCCCACCTGAGTCAAAGCCCCGGCGCCGATATCGGTGGTTGGATCGAAGCTCGAGACCACATAATTGGCAAACAAGTTATTTTTCTCTTGGATCACGCCGTAATAATCCCAGCGCAGTCCGTAGTTGAGCGTGAGCCGCGTGTTCATGCGGAAGCTGTCTTGCAAATATAGGCCGTAGTTGTTTTCGAAAGTATGGCGAGCAGTTGAGCCGCCCGAATATTGGAGACTTCCGAAGCCGCCTCCTTCGGGAATTCCCCCCAGAAAAGTCGTCAAGTTCGAGAATTTCAGGCGTCCACGGAAGTACTTCTGGAATTCCCCCTGCGTGACGCTGGTGCGGCGGAATTCAAAACCCATTTTGATGTCGTGCTTTCCGATCTTCCAGGAAAAGCTGTCGACGAACTGATTGTTGGAGTCGACGCGGGTGCGGGGATCGCCTGAAGTTGAGCCGGGCTGGGCAAAGAAGCTGCTGGCACCCGTCGGTGTCACCGAAACCAGAGTAATAGGCAAGCCGGAGTCATGCGGACCGCCGCCCGAACAGTCCGCCAACGAGCTTCCGGCGCAGAGCCCGATGTTTTCATAGGGATGGAAACTCTGATCCTGAGGGAAAAAACCTTCGGCGAAGCGGTTCCAGCCGTAGCGCACCTCGTTCACCTTGTTGATGCCGATGGTGTGGACGTAGGAGAGAGCGACTAGCTGGACTCGGGTCGGCGTGATGGTGTTAAAGCCCGGAAGTTGTCCCCCTGAGGCGGTGAGGGCGAGCGGGAAGGACTGCGTGCTGTCACCGAAGAAATAGCGGCCGGTCAGAATATTGTTGGTGTTGAAATTGTGGTCAATCTTGGCGATCAGACTGCTCAGATTATTGTACGAAGGGGTGACCAGCGAAGCGTCGGGGCCCAAAGGGCATCCAGCATCTTCCCCCGCGCCAGGGGTCGGGCTAGTGAGTCCGGGCCCGTAGGTTCCTGGAATATTTGGCGCTGGCCAGAACTTGAGCATCTGCTGGGTAACGGTGCTGGCTGAGGTTCCCAGGGCTGCGAGGTCAACTGCGACTTGGGCAGGATCAGGCACGCACGCCAGGGTTACAGTTCCGACCGACTCGCGTTGGCCTTCGTAATCCATGAAGAAAAAGGTCTTGTTCTTGACAATGGGGCCGCCGAAGGCGCCGCCGAACTGATTGTTATGGAAAGGCGCACGCTGCGACACGCTATCGAAATAATTGCGCGCATCGAGGGCGTCGTTGCGGAAATACTCGAAAGCTTCTCCGTGCCAGTTATTCGAGCCGCTCTTGGTAACGATGTTAACGACGGCTCCGGCATTGCGGCCGTACTCGGGCTGGAAGTTGGAGAGTACCTTCATCTCGTCCACGGCTCCGATCGGCAGGATGGCCGATGGCACCGCGAACACGCCGCCCTGGTTAATGGCGGGATCGTTGCGGTAGCCGTCGTTCATGTCGGTGCCGTCGAGCAGATAGTTATTAGAGCGGCCGCGTGCGCCGTTCATGGAGAACTCGCCGAATGAACCTGGCGAATCTGTGATCTGATCTGGGGAACCGGCGACGCCAGGATTGAGAAAGATGAGCTTGGTGTAGTCGCGGCCGTTAATGGGGAGATCCTCTACAGCCTGACTGGTGAGCACGCCGCCAAGGTCGTTGGACGTGGTTTCGATCTGGGGAAGGTCGCCGCCGGAGACTTCGACCGTCTGGGTCACTTGGCCCACTTTGAGCTGAACATCGACGCGACGTTCGGTGGCGACGTCGACTGCAACGTCGCTGGTGACTGAGGTCTGAAAGCCACTTTGGGTTACGGCGACCGAGTAGGTGCCGATGGGCAGCTCGGAAATGGTGTAGCTGCCGCTGGCGCTGGTGGTTACTGTGCGCTCCAGACCGGTGGCGGTGTTGCGCACTTTGACCGTGGCCCCGGCGACCACATTGCCGGAGGGATCGGTGACGGTTCCGAGGATGGTTCCGCGAAAGGTTTGAGCTGCGAGGATGGAGGACAACAAGAAGATGCAGATCAATACGAGGCGTAATTTCATATCCAGGCTCCTTCTGTCTCGCTATGCAATCAGCGTTTCGCGCGCACAGAAAACACGCTCAATTTTAAGATTTGCGCATTATAGACGACTGAAGGCAGAAGTTAAGTGATTTATGGGCAGAAGAGATTCGGTCTGGCTTTTGGGGAACTCAGGCTGGCACACACGATGTGCCCGTCCCCGGCGAGGGTTAGAAACTGAAAGCTAAGCCGCCGCGCACGGCGCGCGCGGACTGCACGAGGTAGACGGTGTGGCCGTCCTGCGCGAGGACGGGAACGTAGCCTTGGGCGAGGAGGTTGCGGAGATCGATGAGGAGCTCCAGGTGTCCGGCGAGGAAGCTGGAAGGGATCGGCTGGCGGAAGAAGAAATTGAGATAAGGATCGGCCTGGCCCGGCGAGGTGTTGAACAGATCAACCGGAGTCAGGATATGGCCGCCCGTGTAGCGGTAGGAAGCGGTCCAGTGCGTTTTGGATTTGGGCACGGTTCCGCTGAACTTGGCGGCGACGGCCTGGCGGGTCTCGGTGCGGATAAAGTCGCGGGCATCCTCGATCTGAATGTCGGGACGCGAGAGATCGAGCACGCCGCCGTACGCGTAATCGAGGGTGGCAGTCAGGTCGGACAGAAGCTTGCGCTGCAGAACCAGGCGCACGCCGCGGGTGGAGAAATCGTTGCCCTGGTAGTTGAAGGTGCCGGAATAAATGTCGGGAAGGATGTCTCCGGAATCGGTGGAGAGATCGCCGATGCCGGTGAGGACAGGATCGGCAATGGCGTCGGAGAAAACCGCGATTTGCATGTTGGTTCTGCCGACGCGCTGGGAGAGAGAGATTTCCTGGTGACGGGCGCGCTCAACGGCGGGCGAAAAATTGGTCATGCTCATGCGCGGGCCGGTGGCGCCGGGATCGGAAGAAGCCGGGTCGAGATGATCCCCGGAAAGATCTTCAGCGGCTGAACGGGGCACGGAACTTTGATACTGGTATTCGAAGACGGTATTCGGGGAGAGGTGGAGATCAGCCGAGCCGAAGGGCCGGAAGGAGCGAACGCGGCCGAGGAACTGAATGGTTTGCAGCTCGCTGCCGACGCTCAACTCGAGGCGGTCACCCACAACGACACGGTCGGAGCTGGTGAGCGAGATGGCCTGGAGCGTGGCGGCGGGCATCGTATTGAGATCGGAAGAATTGAAGCGGAGCGCGGTGAGCGAGAAAGAGGGCTCCGAGAAGTTATTGAAGTGGCCGGTGTAGGTGGTGCGGAGCACGGCCGCGGGAATGCCAGCGCCGTCGGAACCGTAGCCCAGGTCTCCGTTGAGGCGGACAGTGCCGCTCGATAACAGGGAACGTTCGACGGAGAAGGCAGCGCTCATGTCGGCCGAATTGCCGAAACCTTCTCCGAGCGAGCCGCCGAGGAGCGCGAGGGATCCTTTTAAGTCGCCGGGATTCGCATGCTCAACCACCGCCGTGGTGCCGTCGGGGAGCACGCGCAAAACGGGTCGGTTGGAGATGGAACGCAAAGTCCATTTCCAGTCGTCCTGATCGGACTGCGTGGGCAAGGTGACGAGCTGGATGGCTTCGAACAGGTTGGTCATGGTGATGTTGACCATGAGGCTGGCCCCGGCGCGGATGCCAACCCTTTCGCGCAGGGTGGGAAGAAACGACGGAGCGCTGACCTTGACGCTGTAGAGTCCCGGCAGGAGTTTGGCGATGGAATAGAAGCCGCGATCGTTGGTAAAGGCTTTCACGGTTTGGGAGGCAGGCTGGAGTATTCCGGCGCTGAGCTGGGGCAAGAGTTCAACGACGGCCCCCATTTGCGGAACACCACTGGAATCGCGGACGAAGCCGGAGATCGTGCCGGATTGAGAAGCAGACCAGGCCGGAAACGCCAAGAGCAGGACGGTCACGAGGAACCCGAGCTTTTTGATCATCGCGCCCACCAACTTCTAGCGACGGACGAAGTGGGCCGCCGCTCCTTTGAACAGGCAGTTTACTCCACCGCGAATGTTGCGGTGGGATCGACTGTCTGCTTGGAAAGTTTGTCGTTTACCTTGATCTCGATTTTGTAAATGCCGGGCTGCAGGTTAGCCGCAGAGAGCGTTTTCTGCAGCGTGACCTGATCGCCCACGTTGCCCATGGTGTCGGTGGATTCCACGGTATGAATGACGGCCTTATTGCTGGCGTCGGTAACGTTGTACTCGATGGTGGCGGAAGGCTTATGGGTCTTCTCGTCCACGCTGAGGTTGTAAACCTGCATCCAGAAATTGAGTTTTTGATCGCGTTTAAAGGAAACCGGCTTGCCATCGGAAGACTGCACGCGCGGGCGAACCTTCATGGTTCCGATGACGAAATTGCCGGTGCCAACATTCTTGGCGGCAACCGGCTCCATCTGATCGGCGATGATGAGCGAGGAATTGCTGAGGTGGTCCTCACTGAAATCGGGGATAACGATGCCGCGGCTCCAGGAACCGGTGCGGTCGCCGTTCACGTCTTTGACGGCGATGTCGAGGCGGTAGCGATTCTGGCTGACGCGAAGGGGGATCGCCTTCCAGTAGACCGAGGAATTTTCGGCGGTCTTGGCGAGCAGTTCGGGCGGCACGTCGATCTGAACCGTGTCTTCGAAGGTCTGGACGATCTTGCCGGTCAGGGTAGTGACGCGGCCGAAAATGTTAACCGTGCCGCGCTGAACGCCGTCTTTGTTCTGGAAGGTGACATCGCGGTTCCTGACTTGGATGGTGATTGGAACCAGGACAGTGTCGCTGGTGACCCTCACGAAGTCGGCGCGCACATCAAAGGGCATGAGGTTGACGCTGATTTTGTGGCTGACGACTTCCTCGAGATCCTTGAATTTTACTTTCGGCGCTGCCTGCAACTTGGCAAATTGCTCCAGGCGGTCGAATTGCTTAGTTTGCAAATCTGAATTCATGGGTCCGGTGCCCAACTGCTCCAGGCCGTTGTTGAAGCGGCTGGCCTTGCTCGCCATCCCCATTTGCTCGTACATAGTGAGGCCGGCGCCGGGAGTGTACTTCAGGGCATCCTTTTCGGAGCGGTCGATGGTCATGTGGTAGTCGCCGCACATGCAGCTGTCGACGAACTCGATGATGACCTCCTGGCCAATGCCCTCGATGTAGCGATAGCGCCATTGCTCAAACGGGAACGTCGACGTTTGGCCGCCGCCTTCTTCCATGGGGCGTTCATAGCTGCCGCCCGAGGGGTGGGATTCGACTTCATCAGCCGGGCCAAACACGATGTACATGCGGCCGCGGTCAGTCTTCCAGCCGGGGATGCCGGCGGCGTAGTGCTCGTTGGCATAGGCAATGCGGCGGTAGTGCTCTTCCTTGAACTCGTTTTCTTCGGTATCGGGCGTAGGATCGCGGCGCTGCCAGAAGGCTTCAATGAACTGGTCGCGCTCCTCGTCGTTGGAAAGCTGCATGAAGGTGGCTTTCTCGTCGTCGGTAATAATCCAGCGCACGTCCTCGTCGAGCCATTTCCTGTAAGTCTTGCTCAACTCGATCTTGAGCGCTTTCGCATTGGCCTTTTTCTGTTTCTCCGGCAGGGGCCGCTTCAGGGGGTCGGTCTGACTATCCGGGGTGGACGCCTGGGTAATGGCGGCCTTAGCATCCGCATTCTTGTCCTGGGCTGGGGAAACGACCGGGAGACCCAATGCGAACGCGCTTACCAGTACACCAACACCAACCGACCACCGACTTAGGGAACCTGAGGAAAACATTGAGGGACCTGCCTTGCCAGAGACTGCTATACCAGTGATTCTATGTTCATTGGATACAACAAGGCAAGGGAAAGTGGCCTGGGCGGAAAAGATTTTCCATGCCGGACGGTTCGCTAACTGTCTTAAGAATCCGCGCCTTGCAGGCAGTGGTGGCGCAAGTGGTATTGCTTGCTAGCCATTCGACTTGACATGCCTCCACGCTATAATGACTTGGGTCTGAGCGTGGTCTCTTGAAATCGGCGGCAGTTCCGCGCCTGGACGAGTCTTCTGCACCCCACCGGGGAACTTTGTATTGGGTTGGAACGTAGTTGATAATGGATCGAGACTGCGGGCGATCCGGTTTCGGGTTATCTAAAAACCACGTAAAGGGGCGCAAGCAAACGCGCGGTACAGTGTGTTTCGGTTGCGACTGCAATCATTAGACTGCATGAAGACCTGGAAAAAAGTACTGATCGGAGTGGGCGCCGTTGTGGCGCTCGCGATTGTTGTTGCCGTCACGGTGTACCAGAGCCGCAAGAACCTGGTTACCGTACAAACCGGGAAAGCGCAAAAGCAGAATCTGAGTGCGATCGTCAGCGCATCGGGGGAGATCAAACCCAAAACCTACGTAAACCTCGGGGCGAACGCGTTCGGCAAGATCGTCAAGCTGCACGTCAAGGAGGGCGACCGCGTCCAGAAGGGACAGGTCGTAGCGCAGCTAGAAAACGTGCAGTCTTCGGCGGACGTGCATGCGACCAAGGCATCGGTGCAAGCGGCGCAGACCGACTACGTGGCCGCGCAAGCGGCCCTTGAAACTTCGCGGGCAGATTGGAATCGGGCGAAGTCGGACGCCGATCATGCACGGTTGGATTGGGAACGCGCCCAGGGGCTCTATAAGGATGCGCTCATCGCCAAGCAGGATTACGACACGAAGAAAGCCGCTTGGGAATCGGCCGAAGCCGGACTGGCGCAAGCCCAGGCACGGATCGATCAGGCCAAAGCGCAGATGGATTCCGCCCAGAAGCACATCGCTCAGAATCAGGCGAACCTGGCGCGGGTTTCCGACGTACTACAGAAAACGATCTATGCATCGCCTTTCGACGGCGTGATTACGAATCTTCCGGTGCGTGAAGGGGAGACGGTGGTAATGGGGATCCAGAACTCGCCGGGAAGCACCCTGATGACGATCGCCGACATGTCGGTGATTACGGCGGAAGTGAAGGTGGACGAGACCGACATCGTCAACGTGCAGATTGGCCAAGCGGCCGAGGTGACCATTGATGCGATCCCGCACAAGATTTTTCACGGGACGGTGAGTGAGATCGGCGACAACGCCATGGTGCGTTCGACGGGCGTATCGACCTCGCAATCCACATCGACGAGCGAGGAAGCGAAGGACTTCAAAGTGGTGGTGACGCTGACCGACCCGCCACCGGACTTGCGGCCGGGGCTGTCAACAACCGCGAAGATTACGACCGCGACGCGGAATAGCGTCGTCAGTATTCCCATCCAGGCGTTGACGGTGCGCACCCAGGCGGACCTGACACCGAAGGACGGGAAAGGTCTTGTGCAGGCTGCGGCTCCGGTCGAAGCGAAACAGAAAGAAGAAATTCAGGGTGTTTTCGTGATTCGCAACAAAAAGGCGGAGTTTGTTCCCGTGGAAACGGGCATCAGCGGCACGACCGACATTGAGGTAACCAAGGGCGTGCACGAGGGTGACGAAATCATTACGGGCAGCTACAAAGTTTTGCGCACCTTGAAACCGGGAACGAATGTCAAGATAGACAATTCGGTTCCGAAAAAAGAAGAAGAAAGCAGCTAGGATCCTGGTAGAGACGGGGTTTGCCCCGTCTCTGCCCGTCAGATTCCGAGAGAGAGACGCGGCCAGCCGCGTCTCTGCGAGTGGCGACTAACCGATAGCGCGTTAGCACGTCAAAGTAAGGAACGGCCATTAGGAGCGCCCGTGCCAGAGCCGGATAAGGAGAAAAAAATGGCGACTGCGGAACTACTTTCCATTGACAGGCCAGGCAGCGAACGGCCTACGAACTGGGCGGCGCCAGACTCCTGCATGATCGCGACCGAGGATCTGTGGAAGACCTACGACATGGGCTCGGAGCAACAGGTGCACGCGCTGCGCGGGATCAACCTGCGCATCCAGCGCAACGAATATGTCGCCATCATGGGCCCCTCGGGATCGGGCAAATCGACGCTGATGAATCTGATTGGCTGCCTGGATTCGCCTTCCAAGGGGCAGTACTGGCTGAACGGGCAACTGGTGAGCGAACTTGACGATGACGAACTGGCCCGCATTCGCAACAAGGAAATTGGCTTCGTGTTTCAGACGTTCAATCTGCTGGCGCGGGCCACGTCGCTGCATAACGTGGAGCTGCCGCTGATTTACGCGGGTGTGCCGTCGGCGGAACGCATGGAGCGCGCCAAAGCGGCATTGGCTTCCGTTGGCATGGCAGACCGCATGAACCACAAGCCCAACGAGCTTTCCGGCGGACAGCGGCAGCGTGTTGCCGTGGCGCGGGCGCTGGTCAATAAGCCTGCCATCATCCTGGCGGATGAGCCGACCGGGAACCTCGATTCGCAGACCGGCAACGAAATCATGGCTCTGTTTGACCGCTTGCACGCGGAAGGAAACACGATCGTGCTGGTGACGCACGAGCACGATATCGCCGAATACGCGCACCGGATTATTTACATCAAGGACGGAGTGGTGGCGCGCGACGAAGTGAAAGAGGGACGGTAGGGGCTTCGTCGCCGGCTGGTCGTCGTTCGCACTTCGCTTTTCTTCGGGATACGCGGGCTAATTTGCCCGCGTTTTTTGTCCGCACCACACGAGCAAAGACGGAAAAGGCTGCGGAAGCGTTACCTCAGCGACTGAAGCCGCATTCAAAGCAAAGCGGCTACCGCAGCGCTGGAGCGCTCCACCCCAGCGCGCCAAAACCGCGCGCGCTAGGGACCCCGGTGCTGCGCCACCCGAAATCGGGAGCAGTACCGAGTTTTCCGCAGCCTGTTCGGGCGGGATGGCTGCGGCGATCGGGGCTTGTCACGCTTCTGCTGAGAACTGCGAACCATCCTTCTGTTAGATTTTGGTGTTGACCATGCGCGTCATCATCGCAGGCGGAGGCACCGGCGGACACGTCATCCCCGCCCTCGCCATCGCCCAGCAGCTCAAAAAACAATTCGCCGCCGAAGTGCTCTTCATCGGCACCGCGCGCGGCATTGAAACACGGCTCGTTCCCCAGGCTGGATTCCCGCTCGAACTGATCAAAGTCGGTGGTCTGAAAAACGTCAGCCTCATGACGCGCGCCAAAACCATGTTCGATCTCCCGCGTGCCCTCTGGACCTCAGGCCGCATCGTCTCCGACTTCCGCCCCGACGTGGTCATCGGCGTGGGCGGCTACGCCTCCGGCCCAGCAATGATCGCAGCAATCCGCCGCCGAATTCCCACGCTTGCGTTCGAACCGAACGTAGTCCCCGGATTTGCCAACCGCATGGTCGCCCACTTTGTTTCGGCTGCCGCCGTGCATTTTGAAGAAACCTGCGAGTATTTTCGCAACGCGAAAGTGACAGGCGTTCCGGTGCGCGAAGCGTTCTTTCATATTGTGTCCAAACAAATCGCACCCAAATCGCCGGATGGAATCCCGACTCTCCTCGTCTTCGGAGGCAGTCAAGGCGCGCACGCCATCAACCAGGCCATGATCGAATCGCTGCTTGGCCTGCGCCAGAGAATTCCTGCAATCCACATCATTCACCAGACCGGTCAGCGCGATTACGACGATGTTCTTGGGGCATACCAGAAATTGGGCAGGGCGCAACTGGACATACCGAGGACGGGCGAGACACCCGTTGCTCCATTCGCCGAAGTCCACAAATTTATCGACGACATGCCTGCAACCTTCGCCCGTGCCGATCTGCTGGTCTGCCGCTCGGGAGCCAGCACCGTTGGCGAAATCACCGCCGCGGGCAAACCCGCGATCTTCGTTCCCTTTCCCCGTGCCGCCGACGACCACCAGAACGTCAACGCCCGCGCCCTCGAACGCGCCGGAGCCGCCGTGGTAGTCGAAGAATCAAACCTCGGCGCAGCTTACCTCGTCGAAACCATAGTCGCCCTCCTGGGCGATCCCGCCCGCCTGCGAACCATGTCGGCAGCCGCAAAGTCGCTCGCCCATCCAAACGCGGTTCAAGAAATTGCGGAGATGGTCGAGCGCCTTGCTGAACCTGGCTAAAGGCTTAAGCACAGAAGAGCACAGAGAAATTCAAATTCGGTTTCCTCTCCGTGACCTCCGTGGTTAACGCTTTTCTCGGCGCCCTCCGCGTCTCGGCGGTGAAATGTTTTATGATCAGCGTGCATCTGCGCGAATCCGCGGGAAATGAATTTTGACGGTATATGTTCGCCAAGATCCAGCGCATCCATTTCGTAGGCATCGGCGGCATCGGCATGAGCGGCATCGCCGAGGTCCTGCTGAATCTCGGTTACAAGATTTCCGGCTCCGATCTGAAGAGTTCGGCGGTCACGCAGCGTCTGGCCAGCCTAGGCGCGGTCGCGTTCGAAGGACATGAGGCTGCCAACATCGCCGGCGCGGACGTTGTCGTCACCAGCTCCGCCATTTCCATCGACAACCCCGAAGTCGCCGAAGCGCGACGTCTGCGCATTCCCGTCATTCAGCGCGCCGAAATGCTGGCCGAGTTAATGCGCCTGAAGTACGGCATCGCCATTGCGGGCATGCACGGCAAAACCACGACCACTTCGATGGTGGCCGCCGTTCTCGCCGCTGGGGGCCTTGATCCCACTGTCGTCGTAGGAGGCCGCGTCGACGCGATGGGCTCGAACGCCCGCCTCGGCAAGTCGCACTATTTGGTCGCCGAAGCCGACGAGAGCGACCGCTCGTTCCTCAAGCTCTCGCCGATTCTCTCCGTCGTCACCAACATCGACCGCGAGCACATGGATTGCTACCGCGATATGCGCGACGTGCGCCGCACGTTTCTCGAGTTCATGGAGCGGGTGCCGTTCTACGGCATGGTGGTCGGCTGCCACGACGATCCCATCCTGCAGCGTCTTCTGCCGCGCGTGCACCGCCGCGTGATGACTTACGGAACCACGCGCGGGTCCGACTTTCTGATCCGCATCAATGCGACGGTCGCGGGCAACGAGCCGCGTCCGCTCAGCCGCTTTCAGGTCATCTGTAGGGAGAAGGACCTGGGCTCGTTCACGCTTCACGTTCCGGGAGTACACAATGTGCTCAATGCCACGGCGGCGATCGCCGTTGGCACCGCGCTCGACATTCCCTCCGACCAGATTCGCGCCGCGCTCGATGGCTTCCGCGGCGTCGATCGACGATTCCAACTCAAAGGTAAAGCTGCAGCCGTCAGCGTAGTCGATGACTACGGACACCATCCCACCGAAATCCGCGCCACCCTCGCCGCTGCGCGCCAGTGCGGATTCCGCCGCGTCCACGTCATCTTCCAGCCGCATCGCTATACGCGCACGCGCGACTTGATGGACGAGTTTGCCACCGCCTTCGCTGACGCCGATACGCTCTTTATTCTGGATATCTACGCCGCCAGCGAGAAGCCCATCGATGGCATACACGCCGAAGCGCTCGCGCGGCAAATCGGCGCCCACGGGAAGCCCGGTGTGAGTTACGTGCCGTCGTTCGAGGATGCAGCCGAGAAAGCCGTCGGCGTCGCTCAACCGGGCGACCTGATTCTTACGTTAGGCGCCGGAAGCGTCTCGCAACTCGGGGCAGTCATGTTGGAAATGCTTGAGAAAAAGTCGTTGGCCGTCAGTCGTTAGTCGTCCGGCGTGAGTCGAAGGGATGCCACTGAGAGAGAGCCTGAAGGGTACGATCTCCGACCAACGACCATTTTTGTTCTGTTGACGTTTTTCTGCCCCGCTCGTCCAATTCCTCAGACGGTGAGGCTCCGATGAATACCCAGAAAGCGGCATATTGGCTCGCGCTCGCAGTATTTGGGCTCGCGCTCCACAGTGAATACCGGCATGGATCATTCCCAGTTCTCCACCGCGCCGCCGACCGCGCCAGCTTCACCGTGGGCCGGCTGGCCCGATGTGCGGAACGAACCGTGGCTATGGCAAAATTGCTTGCCGTCCGGCCAGCGCCTGGGACCGACGATCTGGCGGCCGCCGACAATGCCAGAGAACTGGCCGCATCACAGGCGGAGATGCTGCGTGAACAGGTGCAGAGCGAGATTGAACTGCGCCGCGGCCAGGCTCAGGACAGAGCTGAACTGCTTCGCGATCGGACTCGCGCCCGGACGGAGATGATTCGTGCTTTGGTGGACGTGCAGCGCGCCCAGTTCGAGCAGGCTCGATCCCAAATGTCCTCTCAGATCTTCATCCGTAATGCTGCAAATCACCGCCTTATCGGGGTTCGTCCCAATGGTTGCGGCAAAACGAGCAGTCGAGTCGCCATGATTGGCTCGCGCGTCTCATCGGACGGCGATGAGGATTCCGACTGAGATCCGCCGGTCCCTCCGCACTCAACTTTGCACTGTCTCATTTTGCAAAAACCCGTTATAGTAACTGTGCTCAGCGGTTTTCTGTCGACAATTGACTCGAAAGAGTGGCGCGGAAATCCAGTTCCACAGCCTTGCAGGAAGAGTTGTACCCGGCGCCCGGTTCTCGCGAGCATGAGACTCGCGAGAGTTACGTTTCCGAGCGCACGGCTCCCGCGCGCGAACACTTCGACGATTCCCGCGTGGTCGATCTTGAAGCGGAGCAGGAATCTCCGTTCCTGCGCGGCCAGAAGCGAGTCTCCGTCCGCCGCGGTTCGCTCCCCAAGAAAACTGCCACCGGCCTGAAGTGGGCTGCGCTGGCGCTCGTCGTTCTTGCCGTCGCCGGCGCATTCGGCGCCGGCCTTTATCGCTACGGCAAACATTCCTGGCGTTTCCGCATTGATTCCAGCGATCAGATCGAGGTCGCCAATGCCCAGCACGTCACGCGCGCCCAGATCATGGATGTAATGGGCGGCGACATCGGCCGCAACATTTTCTTTGTTCCTCTGGCCCAGCGCCAGCAGCAACTCGAGCAGATTCCCTGGGTCGAATCGGCCAGCGTCATGCGCTTTGTGCCCAATCGTCTGCGAATCGAAATTCACGAGCGCACGCCTGTCGCCTTCGCGCGCATCGGCTCGCACATTTCTTTGATCGATGCCGGCGGCATCCTGATGGAACTCCCACCCGGCCCGAAGCACAAGTATTCGTTTCCGGTGATCACGGGCATGAACGCCAACGAGCCAATCTCGACTCGCGCGGCGCGCATGAAGGACTACAACGAGCTCGTGCGGCAGCTCGATTCCGGCGGCGCGCACTACTCGCAGGACATCAGTGAAGTGGACCTCTCCGACGGCGAGGACGTGAAGGTGATGACCGCCGATTCCAGCGGAGGAGTGCTGGTGCACCTCGGCAACGGCACTTATCTGCAGCGCTATAGGATCTATGTCACGCACGTCGAAGCCTGGCGCCAGCAGTTCGAAAAACTCGACTCGGTGGACCTGCGCTACGACGGACAGATCATCGTGAACCCCGATCTCCAGGGCATCGCCCGGCAGCCCGCTCTCACACCGGCAGCCGCCAAAGCAGCGCTCGCCGCCGGCGTGAAAAACGCGGCGATCGTGAATTACGAAAAATATGTAACGCATCCCGCGCCTCCCGCCGCCGCAGGCAAGCCCTTACCGCCGAAATCGAAAGAGGGAATGAAAGCGCCGGCGAAAGCTGGGACAAAGACAGGTGCGAAGGGAACTGCACACCGGGCAACTCCGAAAGCGAAAGCCAAAGGCAAGGCCTTGACCGCAAAAAACTCGCCGCCGCAGCCGGCCGCAATGCCGTCTCAGAAGGTACCGGCGGTCGCCGGCACCGCGCCGGCGCAACCGCCTGTCGCAAAAACGACGAAGCCCGCGCCGGCAGCTCCCACACCGGGCACAACCGTAGCGGCAAAGCAGAAGAAGCCGAGCGCCGCGATCCCCAAGGAGAAGCCGCAGAACTAGTCATGCCGACCTTCGCGCCCAATTTCATTACCGCCGTTGACGTAGGCAGCGCCAAGACCACCGTCCTGGTCGCCGAGTTGAGCGACAACGGCCTGCGCTACCGCGGACACGGCGTCAGCGAATCGCGCGGCCTGCGCAAAGGCGTCATCACCGAGCTCGACAAAGCCGCCGGCAGCATTCAAAAAGCTGTCGAGGCCGCCGAAGACGTCGCCGGCATTCCCATCGAGCACGCCATCATCGGCATCGCGGGAGCCCACATCCGCGGCATGAACAGCCACGGCGGCATCACCTTCGGCGCGCGCGCGCGCGAAATTGGCCGTGACGAAATCCGCCAGGCCGTCGACAAAGCTCGCACCGTCCCGTTGCCCGCCGACCGGGAGATCCTCCATTTGCTGCCGCAGGAATTCACTCTCGACGATCAGCCCGGGGTGCAGGATCCCAACGGCATGATGGCCACGCGCATGGAAGTCCACGTCCACATCGTGACCGCGCTCTCGGGAGCGGCGCAAAATCTGGTGACCGCCGTCAACAAAGCAGGCGTGCACGTCGACGACACGATTTTCGAACCGCTGGCCTGCGCCGATTCCGTCCTCCGCTCCGACGAGCGCGAGCTCGGCGTCTGTCTAGCCGACCTCGGCGCCGGTTCCTGCGACCTGATTGTCTTTCAGCAAGGAGCCGTTGCGCACACTGCGGTCATCCCGATCGGCGGCGATCACTTCACCAGCGATCTTTCGATTGGCATGTGCACCGGTCTCGCCGACGCCGAGATGCTCAAGAAAATCTTCGGCAACGCCGTGCCTACGCTTATTCCGGAAGGCAACGAAGTCGAAGTGCCTTCCGTCGGCGACCGCCCTTCGCGCATGATGCCGCAGCGCATGATCGGAGAAATCCTCGGCCCGCGTGCTCGCGAACTGTTCGAACTGATGCGCGAAAACCTGCGCCAGGCCGGAGTTCTGGACCACTGCATTGCGGGCTTCGTTCTCAGCGGCGGGGCCTCGCGCCTGCCCGGTCTGCTCGACGTTGCCGAGTCGATTCTGCGCAAAGCCGCGCGCCTGGCCTGGCCCACAGCGATGGCAAAGATGCCCGCGTCGTTGGCCGAGCCCGAATTCGCAACCGTGCTGGGCATGGTCTATTACGGCCACCGCGCAAGATTAGCAAGGGGCCTGCAAGAGCCGGGTTTCGGCTCAAGAATGAAAGCCCTGTTCGCAAAGAAAGGCGCGTAGAGTAACGCTGGTGTCTTGGCAGTAAGGGTTTTACTGAGAACTGGCAACTGACAACTGATTTCACGAGGTGTTTCCATGATCGAAGACAACGGACTCCGCATCTGCTTCAACGAAGAAGCCCGCAACGACGCACGCATCAAGGTCATCGGTGTCGGCGGCGGCGGCAACAACGCCGTCAACCGCATGATTGACTCCGGCATGGAGCACATCGAATTCATCGTGGCCAACACCGACCTGCAGGCTCTGCGCATGTCGCGCGCCAACACCAAGATTCAGCTCGGCGTGAAGCTGACCAACGGGCTCGGCGCCGGAGCGAATCCTGAAATCGGCCGGAAAGCTGCGCTCGAAGACTCCGACAAAATCATCGAGGCGCTCGAAGGCGCCGACATGATCTTCGTCACCGCCGGCCTCGGCGGAGGCACGGGCACTGGTGCCACACCCATCATCGCGTCGCTCGCCAGCGAAATGGGCGCGCTCACGGTAGCCGTCGTCACCAAGCCATTCGCCTTCGAAGGCAAACGCCGCATGCAGCAAGCCGAGCGCGGCGTCTCCGAGCTCATGGAGTCCGTCGACACCACCATCGTCATCCCCAACGAGAAGCTGCTCGCCGTCGCCGAAAACGCCGGCTTCTTCGAGTCCTTCCGCATCGCCGACGACATTCTCCGCCAGGGTGTGCAAGGCATTTCCGACATCATCACCATCCCGGGCATCATCAACCGCGACTTCGCCGACGTAAAGGCGATCATGGCCGGGATGGGTTATGCGGTCATGGGTACGGCTACTGCTGCCGGTCCGAATCGGACGGTCGAAGCTGCCCAGCGCGCCATCGCCTCGCCGCTGCTCGAAGCCGGAGCCATCGATGGAGCCCGCGGCATTCTCATCAACATCACCGGCTCCAGTTCGCTGAAGCTCGCCGAAGTGCAGCAGGCCTGCACGATTATTCAAGGCGCAGCCCACGAGGACGCCAACATCATCTTCGGCGCCGTGCTCGACGAGAAGATGAAAGACGCGGTCAAGATCACGGTGATCGCCACCGGCTTCAAAGAATCCGAAATGCGCCACCCGCGTCACAGCGAAGCCTTCGACCCGGTCATCGTCCCGCGCCATCGCGATCATTTTCACGTGACAGACCACGCCGATGATTTTGCAAATGAACCGGTGGCCGAGCGCAGCGCCGAGCGTGAGCCCGCCTTCGAGCACGAGCCCGCGTTCGAACCCGATCCCGCGCCCGTGGCATTCGAGTCAACCATGCCACCGCCCAGTTTCAACTCGCAGCAGGCGGAGGTCATCTCGCTAGACGGCATGAGATCAGCAGCGCAGGCGTATCAGCCCGAGGATCTGGACGTCCCGGCCTTCCTGCGCAAGCGCAACGATGTGATGTAGGGAGTTACTGGGGTCAGCCCGCAAGCGTTTGGCTAGTCGCCGCCGTCCTGCAGCGAGGGCAGGAGATCGACTGTAGCCACCTTGCGGCTTGGCCCAATTTCCAGTTCGCCCCTATTCCCGTTGCCCCGATTGACTTCCCGTTTCCTGCGTAGCAGAATTCCTCTTACCAGTGGGGTGGCTGGGTTCCTGATTTAAGTCAGGCCTTCCTTTTCTCAGCCGCGAAGCACACAGGCCAAGGAGGAATTCGTCATGAGCACAACGCAAGCTCCGCAGCTCGACATGGACAAACTGAATGCTTTTATCGGACGGTTCGTGACCGACCTCGGCGCGGCTGTTCACACGGGCATGGTCGTCATCGGTGAAAAACTCGGACTGTACAAGGCCCTCGCTGGCGGTCCCCTGAATTCCGCGGAACTCGCTGCCAAGACGCAGACGGATGAGCGCTATTTGCGTGAATGGCTGGCCTCGCAAGCCGCCGGAGGCTACATCACCTACGACGAAAAGACAAACAAGTTCAGCCTGACGGAAGAGCAGGCCTTCACGCTGGCGAACGAAGACAGCCCGGCCTATCTGCCTGGAGCATTCGAGCTGGCCCTAGGCTCACTCGCTGCGGTCCCGCGCATCGCGGATTCGTTCCGCACGGGCGCCGGCATGGGCTGGCATGAACATGTGGACGGAGTGTTTCACGGATGCGAAAAGTTCTTTCGTCCAGGCTATGCCGCCAATCTTGTCAGCTCATGGATTCCCGCACTGCATGATGTGAAAGAGAAACTCGAGGCCGGGGCGCGAGTCGCCGACGTAGGCTGCGGAAAAGGGGCCTCCACGCTATTAATGGCCAAGGCATTTCCCAAGTCCCAATTCTCCGGATTCGACTACCATGACAAATCCATTGCAGCGGCCCGCGAACTGGCAGAGCGCGACGGCGTCGCGGATCGCGTCACGTTCGAAGTGTCCAAGGCAAAAGACTTCCCGGGCAAAGGCTACGACTTTGTGGCCGTGTTTGATTGCCTGCACGACATGGGCGACCCGATCGGCGCTGCCACGCACGTCCGCCAGTCCTTGGCGAACGATGGCACGTGGATGATCGTTGAGCCCTTTGCCAACGACCAACTGAAGGACAATCTCAATCCCGTCGGTCGCGTCTATTATTCTTTTTCAACGCTGTTGTGCACGCCTTGCTCTCGCTCCCAGGAAGTCGGACTCTGCCTGGGTGCGCAAGCCGGAGAGACGCGCATTCGGGAGGTTGTAACCTCGGCCGGATTCAACCGATTCCGCCGAGCCACAGAAACGCCTTTCAACATCGTTTACGAGGCTCGGCCTTAGCTTTTTCCGTCGCGGTCTTAAGCGGGATTACCGAAAGAAATGAACTGAGGGGAGCCGCAAAGCTCCCTTTTTTTGTGATGGGCCACGTCGCTGCGCCCGTAATCCGGCAACGTCTCAATATTCATCTGGCCGGGCTTTCGAAGAAGCTGCATACTTGAAGGCCGACCCTTGAACTTGTCAGGTCACAAACCGCCAAAACCGCCGTCGCCTTCTCAGCGCCGGCTTCGCCGAGTCGGAACGCTTGTCGCACTCTTCCTACTGCTAGTAGTTTTCCTGTTTCTCGCCCGCCCGGCCTTCACTCATCTGCGCGCCGTCGGGTTGCTTCTGCGGATCCAGAACCCGCAGCGCTGGAGCACGCTCGCCAGCTTCGACACCTATCCCATCGAGGAGAAGCTGACCGAGGTGCCGACGCCCACAGGCGCGATCCGCGCGCGCCTGTACATTCCCCAGGGCCTCGCCAACCCACCCGCGATGGTCATCGTGCACGGCGTGCATCACCTTGGCATTGACGAGCCGCGCCTGGTCGCATTTGCGCGCGCCATGTCAGCCAGTGGAATCCGCGTGCTGACGCCGGAACTAGCCGCCCTCGCCGATTATCAGATCGACAGCCACTCGATCGATCTCATCGGATACTCCGTCCGCAGCCTTCCCGTTTCGGTCGGTCAGAAGGTCGGCGTGCTCGGCATCAGTTTCGGAGGAGGTTTGTCTCTCATCGCCGCCGCCCGCCCGCAATACGCGCCTTACATCGGCTTCGTGGTTTCAGTCGGAGCGCATGACGATCTGGAGCGCGTGTCCCAGTTCCTGATCACGAATACGATCTCCCGGCCAGACGGCACCACGCTAAAAATGCAGGCACATGAGTATGGGCCGCTGATCCTCATCTATTCCCATCTGGAGGATTTCTTCCCTCCCGCCGACATCAGCACCGCCCACGAAGCGCTCCGGCTTTTGCTATGGGAGAAGGTCGACGAATCGAAGAAAGTTGCGGCGACGCTGAGCCCACCATCACGCGAGAAGATGGATTTGCTTTACAAACACGATGTGGAAGCGCTGGACGGCGAGATGCAGCAAGCCATCGCTCGCCACCACGCGGAGATGGCGCCCGCTTCTCCTCGTGGGCAATTAGGGTCTTTACACTTGCCGGTTCTACTCCTGCACGGAGCCGCGGATAACGTGATCCCGCCCTCGGAGATGCTCTGGCTGCAACAGGATATTCCATCCGGATTGGTGAAAGACGCGCTCATCAGTCCGGCCCTCAGCCACGTTTCAATGCAGGGCAAACCTTCGCTCGCCGACAATTTTCGGCTGGTACACTTCATGGCTCAGATGCTGGAGCTGGTGGACAAGAGGTGAACTTCACTGGCATCGCCAATTATTTATTGGCTTGCTGATTCTCCTTGATCCACCGGTCAATCTTCCCTTCCAGCACATCCAGCGGCAGCGGACCGGAATCGAGCACCGCATCATGAAACGCCCGCAGATCGAACTTCGGCCCTAACTCTTTTTGCGCACGCGCCCGTAACTCCAGTATCTTCCTTTGCCCCATTTTGTAAGAAAGCGCCTGTGCCGGCCATGCTATATAGCGATCGACTTCTGTATTGATGTTTTCGTCGTCCATCGCAGTGTGCTCGTGGAAGTAATCCACCATCTGTTGCCGCGTCCAGTGCTGCGAATGCACGCCGGTATCGACCACCCACCGCACCGCGCGCCAGATTTCATTCTGCAATCGCCCATACTCGCTGTATGGATCCTGATAGAAGCCCATTTCCTTCCCCAGTCGCTCCGAGTAAAAAGCCCAGCCTTCCGTGTACGCGTTCACGTCTAAGTCGAACTTACGAAACGGCGGCAAGCCGCTAAGTTCCTGGGCAATCGAAAACTGTAAGTGATGCCCGGGCACGCCCTCGTGATAGGCGATCGCTTCCACATTCAGCAGCAGCCGCTTCTCCGGAGCATATTCGTTCACGTTGATTCGCCCCGGCCGCGACCCGTCTCCCGCTCCGATGGAATAATCCGCCGGCGGACTGGAAGCCGCGCGAAATTCCTCCATCGGCACCACGCTCAACTTGTTCTGCGGCAACCGCCCAAACAGCTCGGGCAGCTTGCCGTACATCTGGTCGCGATAGTGGGAGTACAAATCGAACAGTTGCTGCCCCGACTTCGCATGCAACGCCGGATCCTGCCGTATGTGCTCATTGAACGATTTCAGATCGTGGAAGCCCTGCGCCTGCGCGATCTTCAGCATCTGCGCTTCGATCTCCGCCACGCTCTTCACTCCCAGCTCATGAATCTGGTCGGCTGGCATCTCGGTCGTGGTCTGGTGCCGCACCGCAAACCGGTAGCGCGCCTCGCCATCCGGCAGCGCCCATTCGCCCGGATCCATCCGCCCATGCGGCGCGTAGTCCTCGCGCACAAACTTCGCGAATTTCGCATACGCCGGCGCCACTTCGCTTTTCACGGCGTCTTCGATTGCCGCCCGCAGCCGCTTCCGGTCCCCCTCGCCAATTGAGTCGGGAAACTTTCTCAGGGGCGAGGTAAACGGACTCTTCTCAAGAGAGTCATCCGCAATTCCCTGCGCCTGGCTCGAAACTTTTTCCAGCAGATATTTCGGCGGCATCAGGTGATCGCGCAATCCATCGCGCATGTGACCCGTCGCCTGCTCCAGCGCGCGCGGCATCTGATGCAGCCGGGAAAGGTAGTCTTCGTAATCCTTCACATTGCGAAACGGCGAATCGTAAGGGAGCGACGCATACCACAGGTGAACGCCGCCAAACTGCGTCACCGGCATCTCCCAGTTCTTGAAGCGCGCGTCTTCGAGCCCTTCGCGCAGGTTGCGCAGCATCAGCGCGTGATTGAGGCGTTCCTGCTCCGGAAATCCCGCCACATCGATCGCTTCAAAACGCGCCAGCGCCTGCCGCGTGTGTTCGAGATCATCGGCAATCGCCTTGTCCGAAAGATCGCTCAGCCGATCGTTGTAGCGGTTGTCACCGACTTGCGTGGCCAGCTCCGGCTGCGTGCGCAGCGTGTATTCCCACTCGTCCGCGAGCAGGCGACTCAGCTCCGCCCGCCGCTCCTCCGGACTCGGAGCTGGAACTTTCTGATCCGCAGCTTGCGTTCTAAACGTCATCAGCAAAGTGAAAGCAAGTCCTCCAATCGCCAACCATGTTCGCAACAGGCAACCTCCGTTCAAATTTGCGGCATCAGCGTTCTTCGTCAAGACCTCATAGGCAAGGGTAACCCCAACTCCTCCCGGGCAACGACGCGCCGCAACCATTTGGTGTCACAAAATAGCAGAAAACCGCGCTTCATGACGCCCGACGCGAGCGTGCCTGCGCTCCGCCCATAGCGCAAGGAATTGCGGAGTCAGTACCTAGTAAGGTAACAACGCGGCTCTATTACTAATGGGCCTGACCCTTGACTCGAACTCGATAAAGCAATGTAATTCAATAAGTTATCCAACCTCTAAGACTATTGACCAATGTGTACTTTTCCGTTGCGTCCAATCGCGTAAATCTCCTACTATCGGATAGTTGCGCTGGTCCGCCGCCGAGGTAGGAATTTGGCGATTCCCGTGCATCTTAATCTGTAGGCAGCCGCGCATTTCATGGCTGTCCGTTCATCCGGGGATGGGATTCGTGAAGTTTAAGTTCTGGGCCTGGCCGTTTCGTCTGGTTATCTTTTTCGCACTGGCAGCGCTGCTCGAAGCGAGCGGCATCGCCGCCAGCGTCAATCCGCACGCGCTTTCGCCGAAATCCAAATCCCGATCCGTAACCGAGACTCAGCACGCCCGGCGCCGCATGCACGCGCTTGCGCACAGCCGCGCGCCGCTCGCAAAATCTGCCGCGCATCGCCGCCGCCGCTACTACGAGCGTTTCCACACCAGTTCGTTTGCCTCTGACATCACCGAAGGCGACATGACGGCCGGCGAAGACCCCCTCGTGCGCGCGGCTGCCATTGATGCGCTCGGCAACATGAACGGCACCGTGGTTGCCATCGAGCCGACCAGCGGACGCATCCTGGCCATGGTTAACCAGAAGCTCGCGCTTTCCAGCGGCGCGCAGCCCTGTTCCACCATCAAGCTCTCGGTCGCGCTCGCCGGCGTCAGCGAAGGCCTGATCGACAAAGAGACGGAAGTCCCGCTCACTCGCCGCACGCGCATGACCCTGACCGAAGCGCTCGCGCACTCGAACAACGCTTACTTCGAGGCTGTGGGCCGCAAGCTCGGCTTTGAGAAGGTCCAGTATTACGCGCACCAGTTCGGGCTCGGCGAGTATGCCGGCTATCACATCCCCGGCGAGCACCTCGGCGAATATCCGGAAGAAGAAATCTCCTCGAAGCTCGGCGGCGTCGGCAAGATGTGCTCGTTCGGCGAAGGCATTTCGATGACGCCCCTGCAACTTGGCGCGATGGTTGCCGCGATCGCAAACGGCGGCACTCTTTATTACCTGCAGCATCCCGGTTCGCCCGATGCCGTGGCCAACTTCCAGCCCGTCATCAAGCGCCATCTCGACATTACTTCCGCCATTCCGGAGCTTTCCGACGGCTTGGCGGGCGCAGTTCGATACGGTACCGCTCGCAGTCTGCGCCTTAATTTCGACGAGGAATCCATCCTCGGCAAAACCGGCACCTGCTCGCACGCCGGCACGCGCTTCGGATGGTTCGCCTCCTACGCCAACACCGATATCGGGCGCATCGTGACTGTCGTCTTCCTGCAGGGAGGCCGGCCCACATTCGGCCCCAAGGCCGCCGAAATCGCCGGCCGCATGTACCGCAATCTCTACGATCACAATTTCTTTGTGGCACGCTCCAACGGCACAACGCCGGCGCCCGATCTTGAGAAGATCATGCACGCGGCCGCCCAACAGTAGAGACCACTAGCGCGATCTTTCATGACTTAGATCGAATCGGTTCCCGCCCCCCGTCGATGGACTTGGGTCTCTGTGCTCCCCGACCGATCACTCCCCTTCGGAACTTGCGGCCTCCGAGCACCGCGAGTTGTACTGAGCTGTAGGACAAGTCATTCATGCCTGAGCAAGCTCTCAAAATAGCGAACCACGTTCCCTATCCCGAAGTGGTTGCCACAATCTTTCTGGTGTCCGCGGCTGTTGTCTTCGCCCTTGCGCTCCGCGCAAAACGCCCAGTCGTTGGCTCCGTCGCGGCTGTTCTTCTCGTTGCTCTCGGAGTTGTTCCGCTCGCCGTCAACCGCACTGTCCAATCGCGCGGCGTGTATCACATTCAGGTTCTTCTGGTCCGTCCCGACGGGTCGCCGGTCTACTATGCCCAGTTGAGATCCTCGCATGGCTCCGAGATGAAAATCTCCGAAGGAGGATGGCGGCTCGAAGTTCCGCCCCAAACCCGCCCCGCGGATGGCAAGGTGACCTTCTCTGCGCACGTCAAGGATGAGTTTCTGAGCGGCGCTTCCACTCTTATCCTGGCCAACGATTATTACCCCACCGTCACCATTCCCCTTGCTGCCGAAACCTCAGCCAGAATCAAAGGAGTCGTGGTCGACGAGAAAATGGCCGCAGTATCGGGCGCAACCGTTTCGGTCGCCGGTTATCCCGAGGCGACCATCACCGACAGCAAGGGGAACTTCATCCTGCCCGCGCACGCCGGCAATGGCCAGATGGTCGAGGTCCACGCTGAGAAAGACGGCGTGATGACGCGCTTAAACGCACCCGCCGGGAAGGTAGTCGAAGTAATCCTGGCGTCTGACTAAACCGTTCTCGGTGCGGCACCGGCATGTTCCACACCGCCGCCCAGGTCGTGACCAAAGGCACCCGTCCGCTCGGTTCCTTGTCGCCGAACCCTCCTTCGCTGGTTGAAAATCGTTTTATCCATGAGTGCGCCTGCCGTAGCAGCCATTGCAAAACAGCCCGCAGAACCGCGAGCCCCTCGGTCCGGGCTGTTTCTCTCGCCTGGGAAGCGCACGCTCCCGATGGCGCTGCTGCTAATCGCCGTCGTGGTTATCGCCTACAGCCCTGTTGCGCACAACGGCTTCCTCAACTTTGACGACGGCACTTACATCACTACCAACCCGCATATAAAAGCGGGCCTCACTGCACCGATGGTGAAATGGGCCTTCACCACCTTCGAGGGCGCCCATTACCACCCGCTGACCTGGCTCACCCATGCGCTGGATTGCCAGCTCTTCGGCCTCGACCCCGCCGCTCACCATGAAGTCAACGTTCTGCTGCACGCGGCCAACGCGGTTCTTCTTTTTTTGCTGCTCCAAACCGCCACTGGATTCCCATGGCGTAGCCTGTTCGTCGCCGCTCTCTTTGCGCTGCATCCCATCAATGTCGAATCCGTAGCCTGGGCGGCCGAGCGCAAGAACGTCCTCAGCATGTTTTTCTGCCTGCTCGCGCTGCACGCCTACGTCGCATATGTCCGCCAGCCCAGGCTCACCCGCTATGCGCTGGTCGCGCTCTTGTTTACGATGGGCCTGCTCAGCAAGTCGCAGATCGTCACCCTGCCGTTTCTGTTTTTGTTGTTCGACTACTGGCCGCTCCATCGCCTGGGCGGAGCGCCCGCCGACGGCCTGCCCGCGACCGGGCCTTCCGCCGCCGAGGCTCGCGCCTTGAGTGGAGGCGCGCTCCCGCGAGCTTCGCTGGGATGGCTCGTCCTCGAAAAAATTCCGCTGCTCGCGCTCTCCGCCGCCATCGCCGTCGTCACCATGAAATCTCAAAAGGCGGGCGGCGCGGTTATAACGATTGCCCAGGCTGGCCCGCTCCTGCGCTTGGAGACTGTCCTCATCTCCTACGCTCACTATCTGGGCAAAGCCTTCTGGCCCACAAACCTGGTGCTGCTCTACCCGCAACCCTCTCAGCTCTACCCCTTATGGAGAGTAGCCGCCGCCGCACTGCTGCTGACCGGCATCACGGCTGGCGTCTTGCGTCCGCACCGGCGGCGCTATCTTGCCGTCAGTTGGCTCTGGTTCCTGGGCGCGCTCGTCCCCATGATCGGCTTGGTGCGCGTCGGAGCTCAGGCCATGCCCGACCACTTTGCCTACCTCCCATTCCTCGGGCTGTTCTTGATATTGACCTGGCTGGCCGCCGATTGGGCGAAAGATCATCGCGTTCCCGCCCCATGGCTAGCCGTCCCCGCCTTTGCCGTTTTGCTCATGCTCGGCGGTCTCACTTATCGGCAGCTTGGCTACTGGCGCGATAGCGAGTCCATCTGGACGCACACGCTGGCGCTCACTGAGAACAACTCCGTCGCTCATGACATGCTGGGTTTTTATTTGTCAGACGAAGGTCGCCCCGACGAGGCCGTGGTGCATTTCCGAGCCGCCATGGCGATCCTGCCCGGCGACTTGTCTGCCAATCTCGGCCTCGGCGCCTACGAGCATGCGCGCGGAAATCTGCGGGCAGCCATCGAGCACTATCAGGTCGTAGCCCAGCATGCGGCCCAACCCATTCTGCGCGCCGACGCTTATGGCAATATGGGCTCCGTCTATCGCCAACTCGGCGATTTGGCCCAGGCTAAGCAATGCTTCGAGACGTCCAGCGCGCTCGCGCCCGACCAGCCCATGCCCATCGTTGGGCTCGGCCTGGTCGCGCAAAAGAACGGCGATTTCGACGAAGCCCTCCGCCAGTATTTCCGCGCCATGGCCATCCAGCCCACCGATGTCGGCTTTCTTCTCATCGCCAGCGCGCTCGACCAGCAAGGGCATCCCGGCCAGGCAAGCGCCATCCGTGAACGCGTAGCTCGCGTTTCTAAGGATTTTGCGGCGGCGAACAAAGAAGCTCAGTCTCTTCTCGAAACACAAACCGGCGGATAAGCAAGAATCGGGTAACGGGCCTGCCCCACTACCAGAACTGGCACAAAAGATGGCCCAAGCGGCCCGCGCCGGGGTCGCCATCGAGAAGGAACGCTTGCAGGAAATTCTCGCCGAGCGGCAGAAGACATCCGCACCTTCCTCGAAGTGATTCGTCCCAGATTGACTTTCATTGCCGGAGCCAAACCGGCTGGCGGACTTGATCCCTTTGGCGGAGAAGATTTTGAGGATGTTTCAAAGCAACCCTCGCGCCCCAGAGCGGGAGCAAGCCTACGCAGGGAACTCGCGCCGCACAAAGTCCATCGCGGCGGCGCGGGAGGTGAGGCGGCCTTCCAGCTGCGCGTCCTCGACCGCCGAGAGAATTTCTTTGAAGAGGGAGCCGGGCTCGTATCCCGCTTCGATCAGGTCGCGGCCCGTGACGAGCGGCGTTGGACGGATCGCTTCCGGCGGCAGAGAGTGCAACTTTTCCCGCGCATAGTCGTAGGCATCGAGCAGCCCATGGCTGGAAAGGCAATCGATGCGATGCAGCTCCATGTGCTCCTCGAATTCGGGCAGGCGGAGAAATTTTTTCAGCGTGGATTCCTTCATGCGCAGCACATCGCCAAAACGCATGTGATTGTCGACGAGAGCCAGAATCTGATCGGTATCGCCGTTGGAAAAGCGCAGCCGACGGCAAATTTCGGCCGCCATCTTCACGCCGATTTCCACGTGGCCATCGAAGCGAATGCGGTCCGGCGCAACGCGAAACGTAGGAGGCTTGCCGACATCGTGCAGCAGCGCTCCCCAGGCGAGCGTCTTTGAAATAGAACCGGAGCTGCCAGCCGAAAGTTTCGCGAGCAGCAGCAGCGTGTGCACGAACACATCGCCTTCAGGATGATAGTGCGGAGGTTGCTCCACTCCCTTCATCCTCGAAATTTCCGGAAGCACTTGCTCAAGCAGACCAGTTTCATCGAGCAGCTGAAACGCGCGCTGCGCGCGGCCTTCGGTGAGCATCCTGGTCAGCTCTTCGCGCACGCGCTCCTGCGAAACCTGGTGAATCTGCGGCGCGAGGCGCTGGATTGCCGCGAATGTGGCAGGATCGATCTCGTAGCCAAAACGCGCAGCAAAGCGGACTGCGCGCAGCATGCGCAGCTTGTCCTCGGAGAAACGCCGCTCCGGATCGCCGATTGCTCGGACGATTCCAGCCGCAAGGTCCGCGCGGCCGCCGACAAAGTCGAGCACTTCGTTCGTCGCCGGATCAAGCATCATGCCATTGATCGTGAAATCGCGCCGCTCGACATCCTCGCGCGGAGACTTGCTGAAACGCACTTCGTCAGGATGACGACCATCGGAATATCCGACGTCCGAGCGAAACGTCGCGACCTCGACAGTGCTCTTGGATCGAGCCGCGTTGTCGTCCATCTGAGAACCGCCGGTCTCGGAACTCGTATGGGAAGAGGTTTGCGAGGGTACTTTGTCCTTCCGATCCATCTCCTCGCTCATCGGCACAAGCACCACGCCAAACTGCGCTCCCACCGCAAACGTCTGCGGAAATATCTGCATGACCTCGTGCGGAGTCGCATCGGTAGCCACGTCATAGTCGGCTGCTTCACGGCCGAGCAGCAAGTCGCGCACGCATCCGCCAGCAAAGTAGGCCTGATGTCCGCGCGCGCGCAGCTCGCGGACGATTTCAGCAGCGTGTTGTTTGGCGGTGATCACAATGCCAGCATGATTCGATGCTCGTTCGTAGGCGCTCCAGCCGATCGCTCCGACAACAGTTCCTGATCGTCTACACTGAAGCTTCGGTTGGCGGATCAAGCCTCGAAGCTCGAAGCTCGCAGCCCGAAGCTATTATGCCCGACGCAACCATCCTCGGCATCGAAAGCTCCTGCGACGAGACAGGCGCTGCGGTCGTGCGCTCAGGCCAGCAAATCCTCTCGAACGTAGTTGCGTCGCAGATCGCCACGCATCAGCCCTATGGTGGAATCGTTCCCGAACTCGCCTCGCGCGAGCACTTGCGCGCGATGGTTCCGGTGGTTCGTCAGGCGCTGGCCGATGCGGGACAATCCTACGAGTCTGTCGACGCCATCGCCGTTACACAAGGTCCTGGTCTAGCCGGAGCTTTGCTGGTCGGCATCAGCTTCGCCAAAGCGCTGTCGTTCGCGCTCGACAAGCCCCTTATCGCCGTCAACCACCTCGAAGGCCACGTGCATGCTGTGCTGCTCGAGCAGCGCCAGACCGGAAATGTCGATCTGCAGTTTCCGGTGCTCGCGTTGGTAGTTTCCGGAGGACACACGCATCTCTATCTCGCGCAGGCCGAGGAGAACTTGTGGACCTACGAGAATATCGGCCATACGCGCGACGATGCCGCCGGCGAGGCCTTCGACAAGGTCGCCAAGCTGCTCGGTCTCGGCTATCCAGGAGGTCCGATCATCGACCGCCTCGCGCCCCACGGCGATCCGCACGCGGTCAAGTTCCAGACTGCCCAGATCAAGCATCGCGACCGCAACGACCGCCAGAAGGAGGATCGCCAGAGAAGTGAGCGGCAGAAACGTGAGCGTTCGGGGCTCGAAGCGTCGCCCGAAGAGGCTCGACCTCACTTTGATTTCTCCTACAGCGGGATCAAAACGGCAGTCTTGCGCTACGTTGAAACCGAGCGTATGGCGCCGACCATCGAAGCGCACCGTCAGGCGCTTACCGAACTGATTGGCGCGAAACGTCAGCCAACGCTCGAAGACTATCTTCGTCTCTGCGACCGGCAAACACTCAATCTGGTCGCGTCCTTTCAGCGCACGATGGTCACCGATCTGGCGACAAAGACGCTGGCCGCGGCGCGGGAATATGATGTCGGCACTCTGTTCGTCAGCGGTGGTGTGGCGGCAAACCAGGAGTTGCGAGCCACCTTTCATCGCGAAGCCGAGATACAGGGCTTGCCAGTCTTTTTCCCATCGCGCAAGCTTTCGACCGACAACGCGGCCATGATTGCCGCTGCCGCATTCCCGAAGTTCGTGCGCCGCCAGTTTGTCGCGATGGATTTCTCGGCGGAGGCTGGAATGGCGTTGGGCTAGCGGCGAGCTTCGAGCTACGAGTCTTGAGCCGCGAGCTTGACGCTTTGCAAGAGCCGAGGTTTCGCGCAGAAGGTGGAGCGTTCGCTTAAACTGCCGGTTCTCGCACGCCGCAGCGAGCTCGAAACGCAGAGCTCGTAGCTCACGCCTCACAGCTGTTGTTACAGAACTGTTACATTTCAGGGCTACAATGGTTGCCGTGAAACCCACGATCTTCGTAGTGGAAGACGATCCCGATATTTCCCGCCTGGTGCGGCATCATCTGGAAAGCGCCAACTTCAATGTGCGGCTCTATGCGACAGGCAACATCGTTGTTTCCGACGCGGAGCGGCAACGGCCGTCGCTGTTTCTGCTCGATATCATGGTGCCCGGAAAAGACGGACTTGAACTTTGCCGCCAGATTCGGCAATCGGTCTCGCTGGCGCCAGTTCCGGTGATCTTTCTCACCGCCAAGAGCGGCGAGGCCGATCGGATTCTGGGCCTGGAGCTGGGCGCGGATGATTACATCCCCAAGCCTTTCAGTCCGCGCGAGCTGGTCGCTCGCGTCAAGGCGGTGATGCGGCGTTTCGAGCGTCCGTTGCCTCCATTGCCGACAAAGATAGAAGACGTTCACATTGATCCGGCAGCCATGACCCTGACCGTTCGCGGGAAGCAGGTGCCGACGACGGCGACCGAATTCCGCCTGCTTGATTACTTCATGCGGCACGCCGGACGCGTGTTCACGCGCGACCAGTTGCTCGATTCGGTCTGGCGCGACACGGCCTACGTTACGCCGCGCTCGGTTGACGTTTATGTCCGCCGCATTCGTGAAAAAATCGAGCCAGATCCGGAAAACCCGCACTACCTGAAAACGGTTCGGGGCGCCGGTTACCGCTTCGAGGTTCCTCGTTGAGAAGTCGCATCTTCTTCAAGTTGATGCTGGTGTTTCTGGTCGTGATTGCGGTCACCGCGATCACACTGCTATGGACTGTCCACAACGTCTGGGAGCGCACTCTGCGCCAGCAGATCGAACGCGATCTCACGCAGAAGGTCCAGATGTTTGCGTATCGCGTGGAGAACGACCGGCAGCACAGCCTTGCCGATATTACCTCGCAGGAGGGCCAGGCCGCCGGCGCTCGCGCTACCGTCATCGATCCCACGGGCAAGGTACTAGCCGACTCCGAAGCCGATCCCGGCACGATGGAGAACCACGCGACCCGCAAGGAATTTGCCGCTGCCCTCGGCGGTCACGTCGGGTTTGAGGAGCGCAACAGCCACACGCTAGGAGTCCCGTTCCTGTACGTCGCTGCGCCCATCTCCGGAGGCGCTGTTCGCCTCGCCTATCCCTTGCCCGAGATCGAGATTACCGACCGTCCGCTGGCCCGGGCTTTGTTCTGGGGTTCGCTCACTGCTCTTGTTATCGCAATTCTTATTGCTGCCGCAGCATCGCAATATGTGGGATGGCGTCTGCAGCGGATTGTGCGTTTCGCCGAACGCGTCGCGTCCGGTGACCTGACTGCCAGAATCGCGTCCTCTGCGACGGACGAAATCGGCCAGGTTGCTGGCGCGCTCGACAAGACGGCGCGCCGCGTCGAAGAGAGCTTCGATCGCCTGCAAACCAGCCAGAATGAGCTTGAGACCCTGCTCAACAGCATGCAGGACGCCGTCATCGCCGTCGGACCCGATGGACGAGTGCAGTGGGCGAATCGCCGCATGAACCGTATTCTGCTTCGGCCGCCCCGGCTGGATGCGCCACTGATCGAGAGTGTGCGGGACCCGGATTTTCTAACCGCCGTTCAGGAAGCGGCACGCGACCACGTCGTTACAACGGCGCGCTCGAACACAATTACCTCCGGGCGCATCTTCGATGTCACTGCGGCGCCTATGCCCGGAGGTGGCGCTGTCGCCGTGCTTCGCGACCTGACCGAAACCGAGCGCATGGAAAAAACGCGGCGCGATTTCATCGCCAACGTTTCGCACGAGCTGCGCACCCCGCTCACTTCCATTCAGGGATATACCGAAACGCTGCTCGACAGCCCGCTGGCCGACAATCATGTGCGGGAATTTCTTGAGATCATCCGTAAAAACTCCGCCCGCATGTCGCGCCTCACGGAAGATCTGCTGACCCTGGCACGCGTCGAATCGGGCGAACAACGGTTCACGATTCAAAGGGTCAGCACCGAGGAACTTCTGCAGGATGCCCTGGAAAGCTTCATCGAAATGGCCCGCTCTTATGGTGTCGAACTGGTGGTCGAAAACGCCGTTCCCGATGCGCACGTGGATGCGGATCGCGAGGCCATGCATCAGATCTTTTCCAACCTCATTGAGAATGGGTTGAAATACGCGGCATCGGGAAAAAAGATTGTTCTCGGCGCGCGGCCGGCGGAGAACGGTGTCGAATTTTCTGTTCGCGATCTCGGGCCCGGTATCTCCTCCGAGCACTTGCCTCGGCTGTTCGAGCGTTTTTACCGGGTCGACAAAGCTCGCTCCCGCGAGTCCGGGGGAACCGGGCTGGGCCTCGCGATCGCCAAGCACATTGTTCTGGCGCACCGCGGCACCATTCGCGCCGAAAGCGACCTGAACCACGGCTCGGCGTTTTTGTTCACGCTGCCGGCTTCGGAGGCGGAGTCGGCATAGGCGCTAGATGAAGGGGGAGTTTCCGAGTTGGCCGTCATTCGGGCGGAATCCAAACGGGGCGGTCTGGGTTCTGAGCGCGATCGCTTTCCATGAGAAGGCCGGTTGGAGTGAAGTGGGTTCTCTTGCTTTTTCGTTGGACGAGGTTTCGTGGCGAAACCGATTACCGATACGTCCGATCCAGCAGCGGACCGCGCGCGCGATTCTCGCACTTTAAGCTGCCGACACTCGTGAATACAACTGTGATTCATCGGAAGCCGCTAAACATGACTGCGTCGGTATCGTTGTACCGGCCGCGGGTGAGGGCGAGCTTTTTGCCGTCACGTGACCAGGCGTAGCCGGCCATCAGTCCGGGTTCGGAATCGAAATGGGTTAATTGCATGGGTGCGCCGCCATTCAAGGGGAGCATGTACAGGTTGCGCACCTCGCCCGTCGTATTCTGAACAAACGTGATGCCCTTGCCGTCCGGCGCCCATCCAAGATTGTCGGCATTGTAAGTTCCGGGTGCGTCAAGTTCCTTGATGACGGCGCCGTCGCTGAGGCGCTGCAGAATAAGCTTTGGCTTCGCACTGGCCCCTTTGCCTTCTGCCCGTCCGTAGAGCACGGTCGTCCCGTCTGGGGAAAGCGTAGGCGAAAATAAAGTGTCGCGGGCGAGTTCAATCGGTTTGTCTCCCTCCAGCGAAAGCTTAAAGATGTAGCCGACAGTCTGACCACCGGCCTCCTTAACCTCGTCGTTATAGACCAGCCACTTGCCGTCTGGGGTGCAGGAACCCTTCTCCACGTCGCCGCCGAAGGTGACTTGCCGCAAGGCGCCGGTTTGCAGATTGAAGAGCCAAAGATTGGGGTTATTGTCTTCGAGAACGCGGCTGATGATGACGTTTTCGCCCAGCCCGCAAGCTCTAGAGTCGAAATTCACGTTGTCGTTTTCGAGCAACCGGACGCGATGGCTTCCATCGGCCGAGGCAATGTAAGTATGGAATGCGTCATCTCGTTCCAAGAGCTTGCCGGTCGCGGTCCAGGATACATCCCACACGGCGGTCTGTTCGTCTGAGACGGCGGCGAATTTCCACTTGATCTTGTCATTGAGGACCGCCGGGGAATCGCTCACAAAAATGGTGACGGCGGGCCGCTCTTGAGCCGTGACGAAGGACTTCCCATCGGAAGCAACGCTGAGGGAAACATACTGGCTTAAGTCATTGGTCACGCGGACCGGGTCGCCGCCACCGTAGGGCTGAAACCAGATCTGCCCGCGGAGGCCGGCCGATTTTTCGCCGGCGATGTAGAGGAGACCGGAGGCATCCGGCATCCAGGCGACCGAGATGAGCAGAGAGGGCAGCGGGAAGGTCTTGACCAACTTGCCATCCGGAGTAACGACAAGAATGGATGTGATCCTATTCTTCGCAGTATCAAAAGTGCCGATAGCGATGAGATTGCGCTGCGCCGACCATGAAGGATTGGTGACGAACATTTGGCCCAGGCCGGACCGCTGAAAAACGGTCTGCTCGCCGCTGCCATCGGCGGCGGCAATAAGCAGCGTGGTTTCGGCCCGGCCGGCATGATCGGGGCGCCAGTACGCGATGCGTTTGCCGTCCGGCGAAACCGCGGGTGCGCTCATGACATCAGTGGCGATCTGCTTGGCAACGCCTCCAAGGGAGGGCAAGCTATAGAGATTGGCGATATCAGTGACCGGGTTCGCATGCATGTAGTAGAGGTAATTTCCGTCCGGGGAAAAAACTGCGCCGCCGCTGCTGGCGCTGCGGATGCCAAAAGTAAAGAATCCCTTTTCCGGGGGCACGACCGTGACCTCGCTGCCGGTCGCGATCTGTTTCACGCGCAGGCTCCGTTCGCCTTCGCGTTTGCCGTAGGCCAGCAGCCTGCCGTCGGCGGAAATGGCGGCGAAGTTGGTGACCCGGCCGTCCTCGGTAAGAGGACGGATCAGAAGATTACGGACGTCGAACGACGGGGCGCCGTGACTGAGGAATTTGTAGACGCCGAAGCCTGCCGCGGCAAGAAGCGCCAGCAGGGCGACGACTGCTACAGCCAGCTTGCCCCGGTGCCGGCGGGCTTCCGCCAACAGCACAGCACTTGACGACGATGTGGTCAGCGGGGAAGCCGGAGAAGACGCGAGAGCAGAAGCCGAGGCGGTCGAGGCCGGGCCGGAACTCTCCTGGAGCGAGCGGCCGGAGTCGGTTTCGCGCCTCAGCCGTTTCAAATCGGCGCGCATCTCCGAAGCGTGCTGATAGCGCAAGTCGCGATCCTTCTCGAGCGCCTTAAGGATGATTCGCTCGAGTTCGGCAGGGACTTCCGGATTGAGACGCACGGGGGCGACCGGGGCCTTATGCAGAATGGCATCCACAATGTCGCCTGAACTCTGGCCGCGAAACGGGAGCATGCCGGTCATCATTTCGTATAGCGTAGCGCCGAACGAGAAGAGATCGGTGCGCGGATCCAATTCGCGCCCACGGATTTGCTCGGGTGACATGTAGGAGACAGTGCCCAGCATGGAACCGGGACTGGTGAGGTTTTCTTCGCCCGGCAAAGCGGAAGGCACGGTTGCAGTTGCGCCTTCGGGAGCAGAACCCGTTGAGGGGGACACTTTGGCTAAGCCGAAGTCGAGAATCTTGGCGTGGCCCCGCTTCATGACAAAAACATTGGCCGGCTTGATGTCGCGGTGGACGATGCCTCGTTCATGGGCGGCATCGAGTGCGTCGGCGACCTCGATAGCGATGGACAGCGCAGTTTCCAACTCCATCGGCTTTCCAGCGATGCGGTGCTTCAGCGTCACGCCGTCGAGGAACTCCATGGCGATGAAGCTCTGGCCGTGCTCGTCGTCAATCTCGTGGATGGTACAGATGTTGGGGTGGTTCAGGGCAGAGGCGGCTTTTGCTTCGCGTTCGAATCGGCTCAGGGCCAAGGGGTCTTTTGCGACATCGTCAGGCAGGAATTTGAGAGCGACAAAACGGCCGAGTTTGAGATCTTCGGCCTTATAAACAACACCCATCCCGCCGCCACCTAGCTTCTCGACGATGCGGTAATGCGAGATGGTCTGGGCAATCACTGAGCTGAAATCTTAGGGTCCCAGCGCTGGCAAGTCAATGAAGGCGGGACCGGTGGAAGGCTCATCGTGAAGTCAATTGGCGGAAAATCGGCAACCCCGCCACCCCCCAGAATCGGCACGGCTGAAGTCGTGCCCTTCCCGTTCGCAGCCTGGCAATTTAAGCTCCCGGGTGAATCAACCGCACTAGCCAGAACGCAACTGCGGCGACCAGCGCTGCTGCTGGGATGGTCAAAACCCAGGCCCAGACGATGCGCGCTGCTACTCCCCAGCGCACGGCCGAAAGCCGGTTGACGGCGCCGACTCCGACGATCGCTCCGGTGATGGTGTGCGTGGTGCTTACGGGAATTCCGGCGAGCGCGGTGGAGAACAGGGTGATCGCTCCCGCGGCTTCGGCGCAGAAGCCTCCCACGGGCCTGAGTTTGGTGATGCGCGATCCCATGGTGTGAACGATTCGCCAGCCGCCAAAGTACGTTCCCAGAGCGATCGACAAATGCGCCGCCAGAATGATGGGCCAGTGAAATTTTCCCCAGTTGCCGGCCAGTTCCTTCGAGCTCAAATAATGCGCTCCATATAAGGCGGACGCCACGATTCCCATGGTCTTCTGCGCATCGTTGCCGCCGTGGCCAAGGCTGTAGGCTGCCGCCGAGAGCAGTTGCAGCTTGCGAAACCAGGCATCGATTCGTCGTGGCGCTTTATTTTGCAGAAGCCAATAGACGGCAACCATGAAGGTGAAGCCCAGGACGAGTCCCATGATTGGTGCCACCACAATGAAGATCAGGGTTTTGTACCAGCCCTCGGCAATAATCACGTGCCACCCGGATCGCATCACCGCCGCGCCGGCGTAGCCTCCGATTAAGGCATGGGAAGACGAAGTGGGCAGGCCCCACCACCACGTCAGCAAATCCCAGACGATGGCGCCGAAGAGTCCCGTGATCACGACATATTGGGTCACAGATTCGACGTGGATCATGCCGCCGCCGATCATCTTGGCGACGGCCGTCCCGAGAAGAAATGCCGCCACAAAATTGAAGAATGCCGCCCACAACACAGCGAGTTTAGGAGACAAGACCCGCGTCGAAACGACCGTGGCAATGCTGTTGGCGGCGTCGTGAAATCCGTTCAGGAAATCGAAGATCAGCGCGACCAGTACTGTGATGATCAGCAGAATCAGATCAGTCTTCACCAGGTTTCCTGTTTGGGTAAGTTATTGAGCATCACGTGCTTTTCAGAACGACCGTTTCCAATACGTTGGCGACGTCTTCCGCCTTGTCAGTTGCCCGCTCGAGGCATTCCAGCAACTCCTTGATCTTGATGAGGTTGATCGGGTCCTTTTCGTGTTCAAACAGGGTGGCGATGGCCTGCTGGGACACTTGGTCGGCTTCGTTCTCCAGACGGTTGATCTCCACACAATGTCCCAGGATATTGCCATTCTTCTGCATCAGAGATACCGCCTGCTGCAATTCGTGGCATTGCTTCAGGATGATCACGGCCAGTTCTCCGGCAGCGGCCGGCGGAGTCGTGATTCGGTACATCTCGATGCGAGCGCCGGAAGCATTGATGAAGTCGAGGACATCATCGAGCTTTGAGGCCAACTCGTGAATGTCTTCCCGGTCGAAAGGTGTGATGAACGTCTGGTTGAGTTTGGTCAGGATGGCATGCGTCATTTCATCGCCCTCGCGCTCGATGCGGTGAATCGCGTCGATTTTGCTTCCGACATCGCGGTAATTGGCGAAGAGATCGACCAGCGTTCGAGCCCCGGCGATGAGGTTGTCGGACATGGCCGAGAACATGGCGAAGAAGCTGTTATCTTTAGGAATAAGGCGGACCATTTGGGAGCAACAGACTCCAATATTATTTGTGTTTACAGTCAGTTGCGGTGATCGGAGCAGGCAACTATCTCACGCGGCAGCGAAGTGAGTCAAACGGAGCGGGTGGGAATGCGGATGCTAACCCGTCGGCAGCGAAACGCGCGTCGGGAGCGACGCCGGCGGCGAAAGCTAGTGGGTTATTCGGCGACTGACGGCAATCGGCGAACGCCGGCGCAATCCGAGCCGAATGACGAGAAACACGGCCAATACCGTGCCTGCTCCTACGGCGACGCGCTGGAGAAACCCGAGAAAAAGAACACCCAATCCCATGGCAACATTGTGCGGCTCTTGGGCGGCTTAGGCGAGATAACAATGGTAATACTTACCCTCCGCGATGGGGCCCTGGCCGCTCAACAGGGATTCATAACCATGCATCGAACGGTTTCCAGAAACTGCCCTATTGCTTGGGTCTTCCATTTCGCCAACCATAAATTTATCGCGTTGTAACCTGCCCCGGGACGCGAGGAACTACACTTTTGCTGGAAGTGTGTGCCAAACTCTGGATTGATGCCGCTCGCGTCTACCGGTGCGGATGCGGCATCCAATCAAGCAGGTTGATTTTGCCCATGAGTACAGCCAGCGTGAAGAAGCCAGCGGCGGAGCCGTCGTACCCTGACCTGGTTAAGCGGACGGTCGAAGCGTGCGAGCTGGCGCGGCAGGCCGCTGCCATCGCCGCCGAAGGAATTGCCACCGGTTCGATGTCCCGACTGGATGCGATTCGCCAATGCGAAAAGGATCTCGACGCCATCGATGTCGAAGTGGACTCGGGCGTGACTTCCACCATCACGCGCGTGCCCGAAGCCGAAACTGGGCAGTTGCTCGCCTGCATGAAGCTGATGATCGGGCTGGAGCGCATCGGCGATCTGCTGTTGAGTTTTGCGACCAGCGCCCAGGCCACGGGAGCCCGGATTGATCCGCAGGACGCACGCGAACTGACCCAGATGGCGACCATTCTCGAAAAGATGCTGGCCGACGTGGGCCAGTCGTTCTCGCAACGCGACGTCAAGAAGGCGATCGAAGTTCTGCGCGCCGATGCCGAGATGGATCGCCTCCGCAATCTGATCTTTCTCCGCCACCTCGAGAACCCTGAAAATGTCGAACGCCGCGCCAGTCTGCAAGTCATCTTCATGACGCAATCCCTCGAGCGCGCCGGCGACCACGCCAAAAATCTTGCAGAAGAAGTTTGCCACTTCGTCAGCGGACGCAGCATTCGCCACTTGCTCATGGCCTACGACAAGCCGCGCGAGCAGATGTTTATTGAGTGGCTGCGTCACAAAGACGACGCCTCGGCATAACTTCAGATACCCACGAAGCACCCGCTGGCTCTTGACAGCCAGAGCCTCCAAGGCGAGACTCTGGTCAGCAATCTTCGTGTGAGCCGCAGGTTTTGGTCCGTCTGTCCGCGTGACCCTTGCGGCAAACCAAAGAGCGCATAATCGCATGCCGGGCTTCCCCCAACCCGACGATTTCCCTTCGAGCGGCAGCGTGCCGGGTGAAGCCGCTGCTGCAGCGCGGGCGCCGTCAGGTCTGCCAACTGATGCCAACCTAAGCCGCGGCTTGGAAGAACCTGAACTCGACGCCGCACTCCAGCTTTTGGTCGAGCGGGCGCAATACATCACAGGCGCCACTGGAACCGCGCTCGCCTTGCCGCAGGGCGGCGAGATGGTTTGCCGGGCCAGCGCCGGTTCCTGCGCCCCCTCGATCGGCGCCCGGTTGCAGGTACGGTCCGGGCTGACCGGCGAAAGCATCACACGACGTCAGTTGCTGCGTTGCGACAATGCAGAGGCCGATCCGCGCGTGAACCTTGAAGCTTGCCGGGCGCTCGGCATCGCCTCGATCGTGGTCTTGCCGCTGCTGCGGCAAAGTGGCGAGGTGCGCGGACTGTTCGAGCTTTTCTCCGACCACGCTTACGCTTTCGAGGAACGCGATCTGATCGCGCTTGAACGCATGGCTGACCTTACCCTAACGGCGCTGGATCTAGCCGAACAGCGCCATGGAGCAGTGCCTCTCCCGCTTGCGAAACAGGAGCAGGGGAAGCAAGCAGGGAGGACCTCGGCTTCAATTGTCCCCGCTTTATCGGTCGCGACAGTACCGCAACCACCGCAGAACATCCCGGCGGTATCGATTCCATTGTCCACGAATGCTGAAGCCAAAGATGTCGTCGCCTTCGCTGAGCTTTCCCAATTCCATACCTGCCAATTGCCTGTGGAATCCGTGCCGCCGCTCGAAACAAATCGGGGAATTGAAACCGCGGAATCCGCCCAGCTTCCTGACTCGATGCTCCGCGTTCAGAAATGCGCATCCTGCGGATTCCCGGTATCCGAAGGGAGATCCCTTTGTCTCGATTGCGAAAGGAAAAAGGACGACAGAGTCGGGCAGACCCCAGTCCTGAGTGAACCGGTGAGTCCGCAGCCAGCGGAATCAGCGGCCGCGACGGATGAGCCCTTGCCACCCTTTCTCGCCAATGCTACCCCGGTTAAGGAATCATGGCTGTCTGACCACGTGAATCTGCTGGTGATCATTGTCCTGATCCTTGGCGTGCTAGTTGCTATCGTTCTTTTTCGCTGACCTCACGTTGTTCGCTGGTCCAGGGCGCGGCGGCACAATGCTCAACGGTTTTTTTATTGGCATGAGAGGTCCATCTTTCTTGACAAAACGCGCCGAAAACTCATACTCTGCCGTTGACGTTCTCCGCGTTACAAAAAGGTGCTGAGCATGAAAAACGTTTACGAGGTTTTAAGACAGAAAGAGCTTGAACTAGCGCGATTGGAAAAAGAGGTAGAGGCCTTGCGCGTCGCGGCCCCATTGCTTTCCGAAGAAAAAGAGGTGGTCGCCGAGGCGTCCAAACCGGCACTGACCTCAGTTGCGGCGCAGCAGCAGCCGATTCGCATTCCCGCTCCGATTGCCGCCCAGGCGGTCAACGCTCCGCCGCGCGCTGCCGGATGGGAAGATGCGGCCAAGCGCTGGCCGTAGAAAAATCACGAAAGCTTTGTCCACGGAGGCCCAGGCAAAGTCCTGGGCCTTCGTTTCTTTGCCCAAGATTAAGAGGGGCTCGGAACCACCTCGGCAGAATTGGGACAAGATTTTCCGCGCCGCCGGGTCAGCGGTTCACGACGAACTCCTGCTCGGCTCCGTCAAGCGGAATGCGTTCGACGGCAGGGAATGGAAATGGTAACTCGCGGCTTTCTATTGCCGCCCCAGCGAGGCGTCAGAAGTGAGGCGCTCGCCTCGCGGAACGCAACCTCTGCAATCTGACCTCTAACCTCTGCCCTCGAATCACCCCTGCGTCGTGAACGCGAGCGCCAGCAGCGTCTTCTGCTCCACCTCGTGCGCTTTCGCCGATCCCGTGGCCGGACTCGCGCTCCCCGATCGCTTCACCGAAAGCACCGGCCGCTCGTGGGCGATCCTTCGGAGCCGCGGCAGCATATAAAACAGCGCGCCCATGTTCGATGGTTCTTCCTGCACCCACACAATATCGCGCGCCTTGCTGTGGCGATCGAGCTCCGCCGTTAGTTCCGCCTCGGGGAACGGATACATCTGTTCGAGAAACACAATCGCCGTGCTCATGTCGCCGCGCTTCTGCCGCTCCGCGCGCAGTTCATGCCCGATCTTTCCCGTACAGATCAGAATGCGCTTCACATCGTGGGCTTCGGTATCCGGAATCACCGGTAAGAACCGCTGATGCGTCAGGTCGTCGAGCGGGGAAAGCGCATCCGGATGCCGCAGCATGCTTTTCGGCGTGAAGACCACCAGAGGCTTCCTCCACTTGCGCAGCGCCTGCCGCCGCAGCAGATGGAAATACTGTCCGGCATTCGAGGGCTGGCAGATCTGGAAATTATCGCGCGCCGCTAGCTGCAAATAGCGCTCGACGCGCGCGCTCGAGTGTTCCGGCCCCTGTCCTTCGTACCCGTGCGGCAGCAGCAGCACCAGCCCTGAAAGCAATCCCCACTTATCCTCGCCCGCGCAAACAAACTGATCGATGACCGCCTGCGCCACATTGGCGAAGTCTCCAAACTGCGCTTCCCAAAGCACCAGCGTCTCGGGATAATCGCGGCTATAGCCGTATTCGAATCCCATCACGCCCGCTTCCGAAAGCGTCGAGTTATAGATCTGGCATGCCGCCTGGCCCGGCGCGACATTGCACAAAGGAACGTATTCGGTCTCGTCTTCGGTATCGATTAACACCGAATGCCGCTGGTTGAACGTGGCCCGCCGCGAATCCTGCCCGCTCAGGCGTACCGGAATACCCTGCTTAAGCAGGCTTGCAAAGGCCAGCGCCTCCGCCATTCCATAGTCAAGCGGCTTCTTTCCCGTTCCCATTTCCGCGCGCTGTTCCAGCAGCTTTTTCACCTTCGGATGGATGTGAAATCCGTCCGGATAGGTCGTCAGCCGTTCTGTTAACGCGATCAACTCTTCGCGCGCGATTCCGGTCGGCACGTCATACTCTGCGTGATACCGGCCTCCGCAATAGTTATCCCAATACGAAGGCAGTTCCCGCAGAGACGGCTTCTTTGTGGCCTTCGATGCCGTCTTTTGCGCTCCTTCGAATTCAGCCTTGATCGCCGCCACACGCTCGGCAAGATTCTCGATACCAATTTGTTTCGCGTAAATATCAAACAGCGGCGGATGCTGCTTGATCGCCTTGTACATGAGCGGCTGCGTCACCGTGGGATCGTCCACTTCGCTATGGCCATGACGGCGGTATCCGATCAGGTCCACTACCACGTCGGTGCCAAACTGGTAGCGATATTCCGCCGCGATGCGCGCGATCCACATCACCGCGTCCACATCTTCGCCGTTCACGTGGAAGATCGGAATCGCCTGCCGCCGCGCCAGTTGGGCGGCGAATCGAGAAGAGTGCTCGTCGCGGGCGTTGGTCGTAAACCCTAGCAGGTTATTCACAATCAGGTGAATCGTCCCGCCCACGGTGTAGCCGGGGAGATCCGCATAGTTCAGCGTCTCCGCGGTGATCCCCTGTCCTGCAAACGCCGCGTCGCCGTGCACCAGCAACGGCAGATACTTTGCCTTGCCGTTTTCGCCCGCGCGGTCCTGCTTGGCGCGCGTGCGGCCTACCGTTACAGGATCAACCGCTTCAAGATGGCTGGGATTCGATGCCAAATGGATATGAATTTTCTTCCCGCCTTTCGTGACGTACTCACCGGTTGCGCCGATGTGATACTTCACGTCGCCCGAACCCAGCACGCTGCGCGGGTCCACATCCTCGAATTCGGCAAACACCTGCTCAGCCGGCCGTTTCGCCACGTGAATGACCACGTTCAGCCGGCCGCGATGGCTCATGCCCATGACCAGTTCGAGCGCGCCATGCTCTCCGGCGACATCGAGAATCTCGTCCACGGCAGGCAGCAGCGACGTATTGCCCTCAAGTGAAAATCGTTTGTTGCCCAGATACCGCGACTGCAAAGTCTGCTCGAAAAGATCGGCCCGCATCAGCAGATCGAGCGCCCGCTCGCGGTCAGCCGTCGCAGGCCCCGCCTCGATGCGCTCCTGAATCCACTGCCGGCGCTCCGGATCGGCGATGTGCATGAACTCCACGCCCACGCTCCCGCAGTAAATGCGCCGTGCTTCTCGCGCCCACTCGTTCTCGGTATCGGCATCAAACCGCAAGTCAGGATGCGGTTGCGGGGGCATCAACCCCAGCGGATTCAGATCGGCCTCGAGATATCCAAACTGCCGAAACAGCCCGAAAACGTACTCACGCTCGCAGTTGTCCACTACGGGCGTGGTGTGCGAAGAATTCCGTGTGGTAGAAGTCGCCATAATCTGTTTATAGAATAACTCACGTAGGGATCGGCCTCGGCTGTCCAATGGACAATGCCGGCAGCCATGTCTCGCGTCACTGCAAACTGGCGTCGCGAAGATTATCTTCAACCTCAGGATCATTGTGATGACACTCAATCCCAAATCCGCCAAGCCCGGAACGCCCGTCCTCCTCGGCATTCCATTCGACGCCAATTCCTCATGGTTACGCGGGGCCGCAGGATCTCCGCCGATCATCCGCGTTGCCTTCGGGTCCGACTCCGCCAATCTGTCGACGGAAAGTGGCGTGGACCTAAGCGCCGAAGGCGCCTACTGCGATGCCGGCGACCTGAACTTCACCTTCGAGCAGCCCTTCGCTGCCATCGAAGCCAAAGTCGGAGAACTGCTTGACCACGGTCTGCGTCCCGTTTGCCTGGGCGGCGATCACTCGATCACGTTGCCCATCGTGCGCGCCTTCGGCCAGCACATCCCGGATTTGACCATCCTCCATTTCGACGCGCATCCCGACCTCTACGACGAACTCGAAGGCAACCGCATGTCGCACGCTTGCCCCTTCGCCCGCATCATGGAAGCGGGCGCCGCCAAACGCCTGATCCAGGTGGGCATTCGTGCCATGACCACGCACCAGCGCGAGCAGGCGAAGAGGTGGAATGTCGAGGTCATCGAGATGCGCCATCTGCCCGCGCTCGACCGCATGAAAGTCGATGGCCCGATCTACATATCGTTCGACATGGACGCGCTCGATCCCGCGTTCGCTCCCGGAATATCCCATCGCGAACCGGGAGGCATGTCGGTAAGAGAAGCGATTGCCCACCTGCACGCGATTACAGGACGAATCGCGGGCGCGGATATCGTCGAGTTCAACCCTGCGCAGGACAGTACGCAAATTACTGCCATGGTAGCGGCGAAGCTGCTGAAGGAAATTTTGGGTAAGATGATTGCCGGGTAGAGCAAGGTGTCAGGCGTCAGGTCTCAGGTGTCAGGAAATGCAAACTCAGGGAAACTCCGATTAAGGTCCGCCAGAAAGCGTAAACCACAGAGGACACAAAGGTTCACAAAGGAACCCGGAGACTTAACCAGAGATTCCCTAGACACAATGCTCGCAGCAGAGACTGTTCCTGAGACCTGAGGCCTGACACCTGAGACCTAAATATGGCAAATGAAAACGAAAAAGAACTTGCCGGACGCGCTGCGGCGAAACTGGTGCGCGATGGCGATGTGGTCGGGCTGGGCACGGGATCAACCGCCTACTTTGCGGTCGTCGCGCTGGGCGAGCGCGTGAAGGCCGGGCTGAAAATCGTCGGCATTCCCACCTCGAATGCCACCGCTGACTTGGCGAAGAAAGTTGGCGTGCCGTTGACTACGCTTGATGAGCATCCGGAAATTGACATCACTATTGATGGCGCGGATGAGGTCGATCCGCGGCTTAACCTGATTAAAGGCGGAGGCGGCGCGCTGCTGCGGGAGAAGGTTGTGGCTTCGGCGTCGAAGAAGATGGTTGTGATCAGCGACTCCAGCAAGCTGGTGCCGGTGCTAGGCAAGTTTCCGCTTCCGGTTGAAGTCATTTCCTTTGCGCGCGCAGTGGTCGGAAAGAAGATCGCGGGCCTTGGAGCGTCGGTCAAATGGCGCACACGAGCTGACGGCAGTCCTTATCTCACGGACAACGGGAATCCAATTCTCGATTGCAGCTTTGGGGAGATTGAGGACCCGGCCGCGCTGGCGCGCATTTTGAGTGACATGCCGGGCGTCGTGGAGCATGGGCTGTTTATTGGATTGGCAACGGTGGCGCTGGTGGGAAAAGGGACGTCCGTCGAAGAAATTGTGCGCCCTTAGAGCGGGTCGTGTAGCCCAACACTACACAACTAGGGGCTGCAGCCGCTGACCGCTGAAGAGTCAACTGCCGACGATATCTCCTCGCTGCCTGACGTAGAATTGAAGGCCAAGTTACTCTCGCGCCTACCAGGAGCACGCCGATGAGTAAGTCCCACGACAAACAGTCAAGAGCGAAAGACCGACGGAAGTATAACCGCGAACATAAGCCCGCCTCGCTGCAGGGCCATTCCGAACGGCAGGAGCATGTTCTGGTGGGGAATCACGAGACGGAGAAGCGTGGGGCAAACACACTCGCATTTCAATCATCCGGTCCCGCAGAGCGATACGGGTCTCCCAATGCTGGCACCACCCATATAGCTCCAAATCCGATGGATCGGCGGATGTTCCTCGCCACGGCGGCTCTGGTGATGCTGGGTGTGCCGCCCGCTCTTCAGACAACGGCGGAGATCGCAATGATCATTGGCGAGAAAATGGGACAGCGAAGGGAGGCCGCAACTAGGGAAGACGAACTTCACGAGCTCCTAAATTGTTACCTTTACCCCTCGATTCCAGGTCGCCGACTAGAATCCAGGGTTCCACTAGTCCCGGCAATGCGCGACCCTTGGGGTCCGGCTAATAGACGATTTTCGGGTTCGGGAAATGCCGTTTCTGCAGCCTACATCGCCGCCTTTCGCGTTTGGAGAGATCCGCGTGTAGTTGAGCAAATAAAAGTCGAGGACGACGATGCCCCAGTACTTATTGCGAGCCACCTTACAAATGAGAGGGCTGCAGAATATTTTGGCGACCCAAGCGCAGATCGACCCATTCATAGGCCTCACCACCGAGATTCCGTGGGGAGGATTCGCAGCAGAGCTCCGCTGGGCCATCTACACTCGCAAGGATGCAAGAGTAATGACCAAGCGTGAGCTGTTCGAAGGATCGCCGCAAATTCGCCGGGCGCCAGATCATGCATTGTCGGACTTAGATAATCGCAGGCTGCCACAACCCGAATTTCGACATCAGGGCGACATCGACTTTCAGTTGGACGACTATTTGTTGATCACTGTTCTACCGCGCGACTCTAGGCTTGATCGGCGAATTATTTCTCTCGCGGGCCTTCATAAGGCAGGCACTTTGGCGGCAGAAGCACTATTGAGCGATGGCAAACTAGCGCAGTCAATTCTGAAGAAGGTTCATACGAAAGTGGAGGGGCTCCCTTATTATCAAGCACTCATCCATTTGAAAGTCGATCACTCAACTGGGACGCCAGCGCCCACGTGCTTGGAATTGGTGGATGCTGAGCCGATTAAGAACGTAAGTCGACTGAAGTTGTAGGAAACTAGCCCAATGCTCGGCCGTCACGCCGCCGAAGCCAAGTCACAGGGGGAGCATTTCGTCTTCCACCGCTCTTCTCGCTTCCTCCAGAGTAATCATCAACGTCATCGGCTCGACCGGTGACGTAACAAATCCCCATTTCTCGTAGAAGCGTTTGGCGCGCTCTGAAATCGCATGCACCAGGATCGCGCGGATGCCGGCAATCTCCGCCGCCTGGAGAGTGCGCAGCACCGCGTCGCGCAACAGAGCGGGACCAATTCCTGCGCCTTGCATTGTCCGATCGACCGCGAGCCTCCCGAGTACCATCACCGGAACCGGTTCCGGCATATTGCGGCGCACGCGGCCGGGCGCAACCACGTGAGCCACCGCTCCCACGGCGAGCGCGTAATAGCCGACAACCCGTTTTGCCGCGCAGACCACGTAGGTTCGCGAGGCCCCGCTTTGCTCGTTCAGGAGCGCGCGCTTCCTCAGCCAGTCATCGAGCGCCGGCTCTCCGGAGTGAAATTGCGACAGGTCATGGCTGGGAGAAAGTTTTTCGGGAGGCGCGATCGACTTCAGGCCGGCACTCATTTGTCCCAGGGCGCCCGCGTCTTGAGCAGACGCGCCAGGCGAGGATTGGCCGCTGGAGGCTTGTCGAGCATGGCTTGGAACCGTTTGAATTGGACGTCGTCGAGAGCGAAATAGCGCCGGTCGAGGAGGATAGCTTCCGCTTCGCGACAAGCTGTTTCCAGCATGAAGTCCGAGCGGCTGCGGCCGAGGGCCTGCGCGGCGCGATCAATGAGATCCTTCTGTCCGCCACTCACCCGGAGATTGATGTTCTTGCCGCGTGCCGTATCCAGGTTGGCCTCAGTTTGGGGCATTCGCGCCTCCGATCAAGTGCAATTATGTGCGCACATTCAATATACAGGCACGTGCGCACATTGTCAATGCATGCTTGCCTGCCGACAAATTCCGGGCTCACGAGATTACAATCGCCTTTAGCGCCGCAAGCAGCCGGTCTACTTCCTCCATCGTGTTGTAGTGCAGCAGGCCGATGCGGAGGAAGCCGCCGGAGCGCTCTACGTCTAGCTGCTCGGTTACGTTGAGGGCGTAGTAGTTGCCGTCCCAGGTGAAGAAGCCACGCTCGCCTAGCTTGGTGGCGAGTTCGAGCGGCGTGTGGCCTTCGATGCGGACTACGGTTGTGGCACAGCGATGGTCGAAGCGGCTCGGGTCGGTGATGCCGTAGAGCTTCAGGCCGGGAATCTCGACGAGGCCGGCGATCATTCTCTCCATCATGGCGCGCTCATGCGGATGGATCGCGGCGTGCGCCGCGACGATGGCCTCGCGGCGGCTCCCGACCGACTTCCTCGACCGGCGGCCTAGATCTTCCCAGTAATCCACGCACGCTTTGATCCCAGCGATGCACTCGTGGTTCAGCGTGCCCCACTCCCAGCAGTTGGGAATGTTGTTGGTGTTGGGGCGAACTTTGTACGGATGCAGGCGCTTCAGGTGCTCGCGCTTGCCGTAGAGCACGCCCATGTGTGGGCCGAAGAATTTGTAAGTCGAGCAGACCAGAAAATCGCAGTCGAGGGCGCGGACGTCAATCAATCCGTGGGGCGCGTAGTGGACGGCGTCGATGTAGCTGAGCGCGCCGGCTTGCCTTGCCAGGCGCACGACTTCCTTGACGTTGTTAATTGTGCCTACCGCGTTTGACGCGTAGCCGACTGCGACCAGGCGCGTGTGGCTGGTGATCTGGCGCGCCAAGTCCTCCATGTCGAGCGTGCAATCGGCCGGATTGAACTTGGCCGCGCGGATGGTCACGCCTTTCTCTTCGAGCGCTTTCCAGGGCGAGAAGTTGGCGTCGTGATCGAGGAGCGTGAGGACGATTTCGTCGCCGGGGCCGAGTTCGCGGCCGATGGCTCTGCTCATGGCATATGTGAGTGAAGTCATGTTTGCGCCGAAGACGATTTCGTCGGCGTCGCAATGGAGGAAGTCGGCCATGGCGGCGCGGGCTTCGGCGACCATGGCGTCGGTGGCGCGGCTGGTGGCAAAGGCTCCGCCGGTGTTGGCGTTGTTGCGGGCCAGGTAATCCGAAATGGCGTCAATCACTCGCTGAGGAACTTGCGTGCCGCCGGGGCCGTCCATGAAGACGGCGGGCTGGCCGTTGACAGTTTGGGCCAGAGAAGGGAACTGGGCGCGAACCCAGGTCAGGTCGAGAGAGGTGGAGATAGAGCGTTCGGCGGTGGGCATAGGAAAGAACATTCTAAACGCTCCATTACGTCACCGAGTCGCTCTGTACGGACCGGCGGAAGCGTTTTGGACCCCAAGGTACGAACTGGCCTACTCAAGCCAACGTCAGGCTTGAGTGGGCCACCGTCGTCCAAATGGGGACCCGTCACAGGGTGGTGAGAAGAGGCTGGTGAGATGGAGCGACCTTTGCGGAGCTGCGCTCCGCTGGGCGGACAAGAGTGTCCGCCCCACACGAGCAAGTCTTACGCGGCGTGGTCGGACGAATTGGGGTGCTGTGGTTTTGCGGCGGCGTTGGCCTCCAGCTGGATGCGGCTCACGCAGGCCGTTTTCTCGACCAGTTCGCTGGTGGGCGAACCGTCTCCGGCCATTACGGAACCGGCTGCGAGTGCAAAGCGCAAGGCATCTGCTTGATCGTCGAAGTAGAGAACGACTTGGCCTGACATAGAACTTCTCCCCGGTGCGAACTTTGGGCCCCATGTTCGGATGAGGCGGGTCTGGTAAAGATCGAAGTCGACGCAGGTGGCGCCGCGGCGGCGCGGGCGGCACTTTTATTGATTGTCGAGGAATCGGGAGCGGGGGGATAGTGCTTTTGTTGGTTCGGAGGTGGAGCGGCGGGGCGAGATCCATGAAGGCACGGAAAGCGAACACCGAAAACAGAGGATGAGGAGCAGTTCAGTGCACGAATTTTCGCTTCACCAGTGACATACGTCAAGGCCGACGAGCGCAATCACGACCCAGAAGGCATAGAGGGCGGCATTCACAACCAAGACCTCAAGGCTGCAACGTAATGACGGTCCGCAGTTCGGGTGGTGGCGGTTAGCGAATTCCCAAGCTGGTCCTAACATTATTACGGAAAAGTGGTGAAGGGATTTGGTGTAAAGGAGTCCCCAATAGAGTGCGCTCGCAGCTACCCCACAGAGCAACGCGAACAAGAGGTTTCGCCCAAGCCGACGCTTCCAATTCGTTGGTTCCAAGTTTGACTGAAATCCTACCACTGGATAACGCGAATACGCCGCGCCCGTCTCTCCACGTTTTCTTCAGTAAGCAAACCCGTCGGGCTGGCTTACTGCGCCCACTCTTACATAGTGGTCGATAAAGTCGCGGCCGGCAGCCAGGGCTTTGCGGTTAATCTCCTTCAATGCGACTTTCTTGACCTTGGTCTCCAGCACTCCCTCGGCGGTGGCGGGCAGCAGGCATTCGGTTTCCTCCAGCAGCGCGCCCATCATCACGATATTGGTCGCTTTGGTTGAGCCGAGCTTGTCGGCCATCTCCGAGGCGGGGATGCAGATGATGCGAGCTTGCGGGAGCTGGAAATCTTCGGGCAAGCGCGCGGCGTTGTAGAGAATGAGACCTCCGGCGGCGACATGCGGCGCGAATTTTCTGAGAGAGATTTCGTTCATGGCGACGAGCACGTCGGGATGCGAAAGGAGCGGCGAGCCAATGCGCTGTTTCGCGAGGCACACGTGGCAGTGGGCGCTGCCAGAGCGCATTTCGGGGCCATAAGACGGGAGCCAGCTTACTTCCAGGCCTTCGCGCATCCCCATTTCGGTGAGCAACTGGCCGAGGAGGAGCACGCCTTGTCCGCCAAAGCCGGCGACCTTGATTCCGAACGTATCGAAGTGGTGCTGCTGGGTGCGCGCGGTTACCGGCGCGCTTTGTTCGCCGGGAGCGCCAGCGGTTCCTGCGTGGAGGTGGACATCTGTCTGAGTTCCTATGCGAGGATCGCCGATCTCAAGAGTTTCGGGGACCGTGTGATGCGGGACGACGGCGTTCTGCACCGGCTCGTGCACCCGGTCCTTGAAGACATTGAGTGGGAAGTTGGGGATCATCGCCTCGGCTACCCACTTGCGGGCTTCGACGGGGTCCTTGGCCCAGATGGTGGGGCACGGGGAGAGAATTTCTACGAAGGAGAAGCCTTTGCCGTCGCGCTGGATTTCGAGTGCTTTGCGGACAGCCTTGCGCGCCTTCATGATGTTTTTGTTGTCAGAAAGAGCGACGCGCTCGACATAGACGGGAGCTTCAAGCTGGGCAATGAGCTCGGCCATGTGCAGCGGGAAACCTTCGTTGATGGGGCGGCGTCCGAAGGGGGAAGTCGTGCTCTTTTGGCCGACTAACGTCGTCGGCGCCATCTGGCCACCAGTCATGCCGTAGATAGCGTTGTTGACGAAAAAGACGGTGATATGTTCACCGCGGTTGGCGGCGTGGATAATTTCTGCGGTGCCGATGGCGGCGAGGTCGCCATCGCCCTGATACGAAATGACGATGCTGTCGGGACGGGTGCGCTTGATGCCGGTGGCGCCGGCGGGTGCGCGGCCGTGCGCGAGCTGGACGTTGCCCACGTCGACATAGTAATAGGCGAAGACGGAGCAGCCGACGGGACTGACGAAGATGGTGCGGTCCTGCAGGCCAAGTTCTTCAACGGCCTCGGCGATGAGCTTGTGGGCTATGCCGTGGCCGCAGCCGGGACAGTAGTGGGTCTGGTTCTGGAGGTCGCCTTTGCGCTCGTAGACGCTGTAAAAGACGGGGGACTTCGAATGCGTCACCTCGTAGCCGGCGGCTTGGATTTCGGAAGCTTGTGCTTCGTTCTTCGCGTTGGTTGACATGATTGCTCCGTCTTGTCTCTCCAGCGGCTAAAGCCGCCTCAATCTGTTTTGTATCGGCACGCCTAAGGGGCGCATTGATGCAAACCGTACCGAGCTTTCGGCTCGGTCCTTCACATCCAAAACCCTGCCGAGCGTTGCTCGGCTGGGCGGACAAGAGTGTCCGCCGCACACAACCCATCTACACCATTTGCATTACGCGCTGCATTAACTGCGAATGCACTTCTTCTACGCTGGGGACGTTGCCACCGGTCCGGCCGTAGAACTCGACGGGAACCTTGCCGTCGAGACTTAGGCGAACGTCTTCGACCATCTGGCCGTTGCTCAGTTCCACGACCAGAACCTTGCTGACCTTGCTGGCTGCGGCGCGCAGGGCTTCTTTCGGGAAGGGCCAGAGGGTGATGGGCCGGAACAAGCCGGCCTTCAAGCCCTCGCGGCGAGCCATTTCGACCGACGAGCGCAGTACACGCGCCGTGATGCCGTAGCCGACCAGCAAAACTTCGGCGTCTTCGGTTTCGAAGGTCTCATGACGCGCTTCCAGACGCGAAGCACGGATGTACTTGGCTTCGAGCTTGCGAATGTGATTTTCGAGGTCGTCGGGCTCGAGGAAAATCGAGCTGATCATATTCTGCCGGGTTCCGGCCGTGCCCATGACCGCCCAGGGCTTGTCGGGGAGTTTGGCTTCCCGGTAAGTGAGGTCAAGCGGTTCCATCATCTGGCCGATGAAACCGTCAGCGAGGATGATGACCGGATTGCGATACTCGTCCGCCAGATCGAACGCGAGGATGGTGAGGTCGGCCATTTCCTGCACCGACGCGGGCGCGAGGACAAAGTTGCGATAGCAGCCGTGGCCGCCGCCTTTGACCATGGCGAAATAGTCGCTCTGCTCGGGGGCGATGTTGCCGAGGCCGGGCCCTCCGCGGACGATGTCGACGATGACGCAGGGAAGTTCGGCGCCTGCGCAGTAGGAAATGCCCTCTTGCATCAAGCTGAGACCGGGGCCGGAGGATGCGGTCATGACGCGAGCCCCGGCCGCAGCTGCGCCGTACACCATGTTGATGGCGGCGACTTCGCTCTCCGCCTGGAGAAATGTTCCGTCGACCTGCGGCAGAAGGAGGGCTGCCGCTTCGGCGATTTCGCTGGCGGGAGTGATGGGGTATCCGAAGTAGGAGCGGCATCCGGCGAGGATGGCGCCCTTGACGATGGCGACATTTCCCTTACAGAGCTGCCGCATGGGATTCTCCTTGAACTTTGTCTTGTGCGTCTCCATGAACCAGAGGCTTGGTGGGTGGGGCGAGACGGTAGACGGTAATGGCTCCGGGCTCTGGGCAACAATAGAAACAGATGCCGCATCCGGTGCAGCCCGCGCCGGTGTAGTGCGCCGGGTGCACGCCATAGGCGTTCAGTTCCGGCAGCAATTCGAGGCACTCGGGGGGACAGGATTCAACGCACAGTCCACAGCCTTTGCACTCCTCGGTATCGATCAGGATGTTGCCACGTGCTGGTGCTGCCATACTCACCTCATTGCGACCGCAGCATAGGGACGCTGCAGCCATTTGGTTTTTTCGCAATACTCGTAAAGCTGTTCACGGAACTTGGGATGCGCGATTTCAATCAGGGCCTTGGCGCGTTCTCGAATCGACTTGCCGTGCAGGTAGGCGACGCCGAATTCAGTAACGATGTAGCGAACCAGACCGCGCGAGGTGACGACGCCGGCGCCGGTGGAGAGCGTGGGCATGATGCGCGAGATGGTGTCGTTCTTGGCGGTGGAGGAAAGGGCAATGATGGGCTTGCCGCCGTGCGAGCGCGAGGCTCCGCGCAGAAAGTCCACCTGGCCGCCGATTCCGCTGTAGAAATGGCTGCCGATCGAATCCGAGCAGACCTGGCCGGTAAGATCGACTTGCAAGGCCGAGTTGATGGCGACCATCTTGTCGTTGCGGGCGATCAGGGCCGGGTCGTTGACGTAGGCCGTGGGGTGGAATTCGAAAATCGGGTTGTTGTCCACAAAATCAAAAATCTGCTTGGAGCCGAGAACGAAGCCAACGATGATTTTGCGCGGCTTGAAGTTCTTGAGTTCGCCGGTAATGACCCCGGCTTCGATGAGCGGAATGACACCGTCGGAGACCAGTTCGCTGTGGACGCCTAAATCCTTGCGGTCCATGAGCAGCGAGAGCACAGCATCGGGAATGCCGCCGATTCCGGTCTGGAGCACGGAGCCATCTTCAATCAGGTCGGCGACGTTGCGGGCGATGGCGGTCTGCGTCTCGGTGACCTCGGCGCGCTTCATTTCGGGCAGCGGGCGCGACGATTCGACCAGAACATCAAGGTCGCTGACGTGAACGAAGCTGTCGCCGAAAGTGCGCGGCATCTGGTCATTGACCTGGGCGACCACGAAGCGGGCACAATTGGCCGCGGTCAGGGTGGTATCCACGCCTACGCCGTAGCTGCAGAACCCGTGCGAATCGGGCGGGGAGACTTGAACCAGCGCGACATCGAGGGGCATGGCGCCCGAGACGAACAGTTCTTCAATTTCGCTCAGATAGATGGGCGTGTAATCGGCGCGGCCGTCGTTGATGGCATCGCGCACGTTGGCACCGATGAAGACGGCGTTGTGCCGGAAATGGTCCGACATCTCGAGAGCGACGTAAGGAGCCGAGCCCATGGTCAGCATGTGCACGATTTCGACGCCTTCCACGTTGGGGCCGCGCTGCATCAGCGCTTCGACCAGCGTCTCCGGTTCGGCGCAACCGGGCTGGATGTAGACACGCATGCCCGATTGCACATACAGCAACGCCTCTTGCGGCGTGCGCAATTTTTTCTTGTAATCAATTTGCCAGGACATTGGTTCTAACCTCTGACCCCGCCTCTAACGAGACGCACCCCGCGCCGGCAGGTCATGCGCTGCGACAGCGCGCTCGTAGCCGACGGAGGCGTAGTAAATGGCCCGATCAAAGAATTGATCGAGCAACTTCAGCATTTCCAGTTCCCCGAAGGCCTCGATCGGCCGCTCGGGAAGGGACTCCCTCTGCAGGAACTCCCATAAGTTTTCTTTCGTCAAAATAATGACCCAGATCAGTTCGCTGATCGGCACGCCCTGATGCACGCGCCGGGTGCCAATCTCTTCGTAACGCTGCTCGATGTCAAAACCAGAACCTTTGCCGAGAAGCCATTCGCCCAGATGGCGGTAGATGTCGAAAACGCGATCCTTCAGCTCGTCGGCAGGGACGTTACGATACGAACGGGTTAATTCCGAACTTTGAACCTTCGCGAGCAAGCTAGCGGAGAGGGTGTCGGAATTGGTCTCAATTAGACGGACGAGTTTGTACGCAAGCATCATGACCGGCTCCAAGGCCAGTGTCGACCCGTGGGGTCGAAGCCGTTCGTGACAATAGGCACATCAAGGTGTGACATTCATCACAACCGAAACACACGAATAATCAATGAGTTGCAGGAGATATCGAACGCGACCGACCAACCGGCCGGACGGCAACTACGGTGGAACGGGGACCATGAGAGACCATCCCTGTCCCTCGTATCGTATGCATCGATAACGATTTAACGATAGAATCGTCCAAAGCAACCGGACGAAATCCGCAGCATCCTAAGAATTATGGTGAGAACGCCCGCAAGCCGGAGCCTGTTTACGAGAGTGGTGTGCGTACTCTCGATGACGCTGGTGTGCGCGATGGGCGTGGCGCAAGCGGTGCACAGCCATCCGGACGGCTCGACCACATCCCACCACGCATGTTCGATCTGCACGGCCGCGCACGTCGGGCTGAGCGTGGGACCCGTGATGACGCCGCCGGTACTGATTGCGGCTGCGCTGGCGACGCCCGCGTCGGAATCATCAGACATATTCCGCCCGGCCTCCACTCAGTTTATTCGTCCTCCACCGGCACTCTGATCCTTCGCCCTGCTCAATTAGGTGTTTTCCAAGGACCGCGATCTTCGATCTGGGGTCGAACTCGCCTCAGAACCCATTGGAGGAAGTCATGCACTTGTTTCATAAGAGCTGTCTGGCTGCGGCTATGGTGGCCGCTGCCTTTGTGTTCAGTGTCGCGATTGCATACGCGCAATCCGGCGGAGGTTCGGGGTCGCTTAACGGCACCGTGCTGGACCCTTCGGGGGCGGTCGTTGCCAACGCGACGGTGGAGATTCATCAGTTGGTCAGCGGGTATGACCGGACGACCGCTACCGACGGTAAGGGAAATTTCACTTTCTCGAATGTACCGTTCAATCCGTATCACATGACGGTGACGGCCCAGGGATTCGCTCGATACGCGCAGGATGTGGAGGTGCGATCGATAGTGCCCGCCAGCGTCAAAGTCAATCTTCGAGTGACGGGCTCTTCCGAAACGGTGACGGTCGAAGCCGGCGCCGATCTGGTGGAGAACGATCCCACCTTCCATACTGACGTAGATAAAGAATTGTTCGACAAGCTTCCCTTGGAAAGCGCGTCGTCATCTCTGAGTTCGGAGGTCACGCTGACAACACCAGGCATTGCCGCCGACTCGAATGGGCTCTTCCACGGTATGGGCGATCACGCGGAAAACTCATTTTCGGTGGACGGCCAGCCGATCACCGACCAGCAGAGCAAGGTTTTCTCCAACCAGATCCCACTAGAGTCGATCCAGTCAATGGAAGTCATATCGGGCGCGCCCCCGGCGGAATACGGCGGCAAGACCAGCGTGGTGATTGTGGCGACCACGCGCTCGGGCCAGGGGGTAACCACACCCCATGGCAGCGTCACCGCGTCGTATGGTTCGTTCGGAACGTCCGACGCGAAGGCCGATCTCGCTTATGGGGGAGCCAAGTGGGGAAACTATATCTCTGTCGGCGGCCTGAACAGCGGCCGGTTCCTCGATCCTCCCGAGTTTGTCGTGATGCACGATAAGGGCAACGAAGAGAACTTTTTCGACCGGGTGGATTATCAATTATCGACTGCGGATTCCCTTCGCTTGAACCTGGGATTCACGCGCTCCTGGTTTCAAACGCCCAATTCCTATGACTCGCAGTTGGCGACGCCGTGGAATGGAGTCGTGGTTGCCAACGGCGGCCTCGATCCCAATGGCAATGTTGTCGGCCCGGCCGACCAGCGGTCCCAGATCAAAACGTTCAACATCGCGCCAGCCTGGACTCGATTGCTTAGTAACACCACGGTGTTTACGTTGGGCGCTTTTGTGCGGCGCGACGCGTATAACTACTACCCCAGCGCCAACCCCTTCGCCGACCTCGGCGCGCCGGGTCTGCCGAGCGAAACTGTCAGTCAGAGTCGTGAGCTTTTGAATGCAGGGCTGCGTTCAGACATTTCCTACGTTAAGGGAATTCACAACCTGAAAGTTGGGGCCACTTACGAGCAGACGTTTTTGGACGAGAAGGATCCCTTCGGGATCGTCGATCCAAACCTGAACGCGCCGTGTGTGGACGCGAACGGCAATCCGGTTTTCGTTGGCGACCCCGGTGTCAACGACCCCTCGCTGTGCCCAACGGTGGCGACGACCAACCAAAGTCTTTACCCCGCGCCGTTTGTTGCGAATGGCAACTTCAACCCCTTGCTGGGTTGTTACGACCTGACCCGTGCGACTCCATCTTCCAATGATGGCTGCCCTCCGGGCACGGCCACGAGCGGCCTCTATACCTTCAACGGTCACACCGACGTCAAGGAACTCGCGCTCTATATCCAGGATTCGATCACCAAAGGCAACTGGGCATTGAATCTGGGGTTGCGGGGCGATTTCTACAATGGACTTACAACCCACCAGGAAGCCGAACCGCGCCTTGGCGTTGCGTACAACATCAAGCGCACCAACACCGTGCTTCGCGTTTCGTACGCACGAACGCTGGAGAGCCCGTTCAATGAAAATCTGGTGCTTTCGAGCATCGGGTGCAGCAATCCCGTCGTTAACCCGCTTCTTCTGTGTTCCTCGCCGGTATCAAACCCGCTGAGTCCCGGCTGGCGAAATGAATTCCATGCCGGGCTGCAGCAGGCCTTCGGAAGGTACCTGGTTTTTTCCGGCGAGTATATCTGGAAGTACACGCACAACGGGTACGATTTCAGTGTGCTGGGCGCCACGCCGATTACCTTTCCGGTGGAGTGGGAGCGCTCCAAGATTCCTGGTTATGCGGGCCGCGTGAGCGTACCGAACCTGCACGGATTTTCCGCGCTCATGGTGTTCTCGAGCGTGGCGGCACGATTCTTCACTCCGCAGATCGGCGGCGCGGGCGCGGTTCCCGCCGCGGCTGGGCCCTTCCGGATCGATCACGACGAGAAGTTCAACATGACGTTTCACACGCAGTACCAGCCGTGGAAAGTGGGTCCCTGGGTTGGCTTCAACTGGCGCTATGACAGCGGCCTGGTTGCAGGTCCGGCGCCTTGCGCGGGAGGCAACTGTGCGAACGGGCCAAACGGCAACGTCGGGCTCGTGGATACGTCCGGGCTAAGCGCGGATCAACAGTTCGAAGCGGGACTGACTTGCAACGGGGTCCACGCTACGCCACCCAGCGTGGCGAATCCCGTTGGCACTTTCATCAGTCCCAACAACCTTTGCCCTGCGAACGAATACGGGTCGTCGCTTCTGCAGATACCGGCGCCCGGAACCGAAAATGACGACCACAATCCGCCGCGCATCGCGCCTCGTCACCTGTTTGACCTTGCCGTGGGCGACGACAACCTGTTTAAGGGTGACCACTACAAATGGAGTCTTACGCTCACCGCCGTCAACATCGCCAACAAAACAGCGCTGTATAACTTTCTGTCGACGTTCAGCGGCACGCACTATGTGACACCGCGGGCGCTGACGGCTCAGGTTGGGTTCCACTTCTAGCAGGACATTAGAGGTTTTCTTCGGGCAGCGGGGTTTTCCCTGCTGTCTTTTTTTTCGCCTGGCGTCAAAAGCTGTTTGGGCAGGAATAGACAAAAAAAGTACTTCCCTATGACAACACGGTCGGACGCCTCACCCATGATGGGGACATTCGAGGTGCCGACATGCGAAAACGCGGGAAGTTTCTCAACATTGGCAGCAGGGCGGGAGCTGTTCGTGCTGGCGTCGTTCGTGATGATGACGAACGCTGCGGTCGCGTTGCCGCGTGCGTCGGAGCCCGCGAAAACTACGAACCTTCGCCCGACCGCCGTTTCAGGAGAGAGTTGGCTCCAGCACTTGGGGCGCTCCTTCGATGAAACCAGCATGGGCAAGACCGGGCGTCTTGGGCCCCCGCGAGTTGAGGAGGCTTTCCCGGGATAGCGAAGACCTTGCGCGGAGGGCGAAGTCAGGCATGGAAAATGCGAGCCGGCTTGATGCGGAACTCGCTGCGTGAATGGGGCGCTCTGGCTATTGTTGCAACTTCGCGTATTCGGCTTTGGCCTCGCGCAGCAGCGGCAGATCGGGGTCGGCGTCTTTCCATGCTGCGAGGAAGTTCTGATAAGCGATCCGAGCTTTCGGAGCGTCACCTTGTTTCTGATAGACGCGTCCCAATTCCAGTTGCGCCAACGGGAACACGATGTCGGGGCCCTGGTGCAATTTAAACGAGAGCGCTTTCTGGAGGTCCTGCTCCGCTTCGGCGTAGCGTCCCGCCAGTTCGTAAGCCAGGCCTCGGCCGTAAATGACGCCATCGCTGGCGGGAGCGTAGAGCGCAGCCGTGTTCAGGTAGTCGATGGCTTTGGCGGGATCTGCCTTGGCGGGATTTGCAGGCCGCAGAGCGGCGATTGCCCGAATCGACGGGACGGTCATGTTGATGGCGAAAGTATCGTTCGGATGATTGCGCTGGATTTCGTCAGCCATCGCTAAAGCCTTCTGGTCTTCGCGCAGAATGGCAAACGTGATCCCCGCACTGCCCAGCACAGAAAGGCTTCTGGACAATTTCAACGCTTCTTCGGAAAGGCGGATGGCTTCGGCGCGATTGCCGACCAGCGCCTCGGAACTGGCGAGTTGCGCCTCAATGTCAGCTCGGCCCACGAGGTGCAAGCGGTCAAGCGCCTCCTCTGCCTGGTGTGAAAAATCCCTCGCCTTGCGTATCTCGCCACGGGTAGTGGCCAGATTGGCGCGGAATCCCACAACGCTCAAAGCCCCATCGGGAGTCGACGATGCGGCCTGCAGTTCCTTCTCCATGTCCGCGTCTTTGCCTTCCGCCCAGTCGAGAGAGGCGAGGAAGGTATGGTAGTTGGAGGTATTTCCCTTGTGCTGGAGAGCGGCGTTGAGAGTGGCGCGCGCTTCTTCGGTGCGGTTCAGCCCGGCATACGCCATGGCAATATTGCCGTAGGCGTTCAGCATGTCGGGATCGATTTCGAGCGCGCGCTTGGCGGTCGCGAGGCCCTTGTCGAATTGGCCCAGCCGGTTATAGATCTCCGCCAGATTGGTGAAGGGGGTGGAATCGCGTGGGTAAGTCTGGCAATAAAGTTCGTAGGCGGTAATGCCCTTTTCAAGCTGTCCACTGTCGGAGTAATAATGCGACATGATGTAAAGCTTCTCGCGCTCGCTGGCTCGGTCGCGAAGCTCGAAGGCTTTTTGCCGATTTTGTTCCGACAGTTGTGTTTGCCCAAGATTGCTGTAGACCGTGCCGAGACGGGCATAAGCCATGGCGAAGTTGGGATCGATTTCGACCGCACGCTGATAATCGGGGAGCGCGGCCAGGTCGTCGCCCATGTTGTGCTTGTTGTCGCCGAGACTCAAGGCCCTAAGCGCGTCGAGCGACGAGGTGGTGGCCATGGACAGAGACATGTCGTACTTCTGCACCATGCCGAGTGATTCGCCGAGCTGACCGCGCAGCTTGGTGGCAGCGCTGTGCAACGCGTTCAGCACATCTTCTTTCCTCTCCGCCTGCGCCTGCTGGCGTCCGAGCGAGTCGCCCGAAGAAGCATTGGTTGCTTCAAGCGTGACGACATATTGGCCTCCGACGCTGTCGATGCTGCCGTTCAACATAGCCTTGATGCCATCGCGCAGGCAGATTTCGCGGCCGACATCGGTCGTGATCCGGTCGTCGGGGCTGCGCCCCATGAACTGCAACGTCTGACGCACTTTCTGTTCGGGAAAGACGTTTAGATACGGCGATTGGCCGAGATCGACGGCCAGAGCCTTCTTCAGCGTGCCGTCGAAGACCTGATCGGCGGTGGTGTTGAGGAAATCGGTGACGAGGATCGAATCCTTTTCCGTGAGCGCGTGGCTGCGGCGCGAGAGTACGAAAGCGATGCCTGCGGCGGCCAGCGCCAGAACCACAACCGGAATCAGCCAGCCCGGCATTTTGCGTCGCTCGGGTGCAGGCGGCCTGCGAAGCGAGGAACTGGAAGTCGTCGCTGCCAGCATTGTGCCTGACTCGGAATCCCGGCGGAGGCGCTTGAGATCCGAGCGGACTTCGGCGGCGCTTTGATAACGGAGGTCGCGATCCTTTTCGAGCAGCTTGTTGAGGACATCTTCGAGGTGTGGGGGCAGATCGGAGTTCAGCCGCGCCGGCGGGACGGGCGGCCGGTTGAGGATCGCGTCGAAGATCACTGCCGAGGTGTCGCCGCGAAAAGGGAGGGCTCCGGTGGCCATTTCATAGAGCACGGCACCGAACGAGAACAGATCGGTCCGGGCATCGAGATCTTTGCCGCGCGCCTGCTCGGGAGACATGTAAGCGACCGTTCCCACCGTTGAACCAGGGCTGGTGAGGAAAGGATCGTCCACGGTGGCCTGCGACCCGATCGTTACGGCGGAGGACGACGAAGGATGGGCGGTGCGCTTAGCCAAGCCGAAATCGAGAATCTTCGCCTGGTTGCGGTTCGTGACGAAGATGTTTGCCGGTTTGATATCACGATGGATGATGCCTTTGGCATGGGCGGCGTCAAGAGCGTCCGAGATCTGGATGCCAAAATCGATTACTTGCGCTAGTTCGAGCGGTTTGCCGTGGATGTGGCTCTTCAGCGTTTCGCCCTCGAGCAGTTCCATGGCGATGAAATGGCGGCCGTTGTCTTCGCCGACCTCGTAAATGGTGCAGATGCCTGGGTGGTTCAAGGCGGATGCGGCCCGTGCTTCACGCTGGAAGCGCTCAAGAGAGGCAGGATCCTTTTCTGTTTCGGGAGGAAGGAACTTGAGGGCGACATGGCGACCCAGGCCAAGATCCTCAGCCTCGTAAACCACCCCCATTCCGCCTCCGCCCAACTGGGAAAGGACGCGGTAGTGCGAGATAGTCTGGCCGATTGCGATAGGGCCGGTCATGGGGGAGAACGCTCCTGGGAGTCCCTAATGTTAGGCCGCGTTTTTTTTCAAGTCAAACGACGGTATTCGATACGCTACCCTTCTCTGACTTATACGGCACGACATGGTGACAAGTTCACCAGGTGAAGATTGCGGCAAAGACTCGGCGGAGTGTCTTGTCTTGGTCGTCCATGGGCGCGCCTCCGCGAATTCGTCGCTGGTTCACGGCGAATTCAAACCGTGCGGAGAAGAAAGGGTCGTTGGAGATTTTCCTGCCGAAACGTGTTGTGTTTCTCAGCAAGCGGTGTTGTGGACTGCTACACAGACCGATCTCGTTCTAAGTTGTTGTTTCTTCGCAGCATTCTTGAAATGTCAAGAAGATCGGGCGATTTGGGCCTAGAAACAGTGATGCGATTCTCAACGAACAGCCGTTGTCATTTTTAACAAGAGTCGTGGATTTTCTCGATCCATGATCGTATATCTGCCGCGTTGTCATTTACTTGGGGGCACAAAAAAGATTCATCGAAATCGTGTGTCAGTTTGGCACGGGGAATGCCTTTAGCAATGGTGGCGAGCGGCCTTAAAAGAAAGAGCCCTCGAAAAAAAGGCGGGTTTATGACAGTCATCCTGGTTCTCTTCACATTCGCAACTTTCCTATTGATCGATCACTTCCACAGCCGCAAGGCAGTTGTTATACAGCCCGCAATCGTGGTGGCGAAGACCGAAAGACCGGCCGTCCGTGCGGTTCCTGATCTAGTAGCTGGCTTCAAGGTTCCTGAGAATCTCCGCTATCATCCCGGCCACACCTGGGCATTGAGCGAGAGCCCCAGCCTGGTACGCGTAGGCCTCGACGACTTCGCTTCGAAGCTGATGGGCAAAGTGGATCGCTTGGCGCTGCCGCAGCGCGGACAGTGGATCCGGCAGGGACAGAAGATTGCGACATTCTTCCGGAACGGCGTGAGCGTGGACCTGGTTTCGCCGATCGAAGGCAGCATCTCCGATGTGAACGACGGCGTGGCGCGCGATCCGAAACTAGCGCAGAGCGACTGCTACGGCGAAGGCTGGCTGGTAACGGTTCAGTCTCCCGATGCCAAGACGAACTTCCGCAACCTGCTCAGCGGCGCCGTAGCGCGCTTCTGGACACAAGAGTCAGCGGGCCGTCTGCAGAGCAGAATGCCGGCATTCGCTGGCGCCCTGGCACAGGACGGCGGCGTGGCGGTTGACAACCTGGCCGACCAGATCCCGGATCAGCAATGGGCTTCGGTCTCCAAAGAATTCTTCTTGTCCTAGATCACTGAGGGCTTGCTTTCAGCAGCTCGCCAAAGCCAAACTGAAAACAACCACCGCCCGGCCAAAAAGCCGGGCGGTGATTTTTTGGGGGAAAGCGAGAGAGGTGGCTTCCGGGCGGAATAGCTGCAAACCAGGATTCACAGTGGAGAGGCCTGACCATTGAGATTTCTGCAGCCTTTAATCTTCAGTAATGCGAGAGTAACCTCCCTCAATTACGGAAGTTTATCTGGAAAGCCCCAAGTCCTTTTCTGCCTGTCCCGCCCCTGTTATCAATGATACTTCCCCTGTTTTTCGTGGGATAAATGCGCCCAACGCCCGCAGGTAGGAGTCTATCGGCATGAAGAATGGCCCTCAAAGTTGGAGGGACATGAAATTGGCGGCACGCGCGTACATTGCCATCGTGGTGATGTGCGGATCGATCGTGCTGACCTATTCAGTGCTGCACGGAAAGAGCCAGAGCCCGCTTAAGTTTGCCTGTTATATGGTGATTGCGCTGGCGGCCTCGCGGCTGAAGGTCAACCTCCCCGCCATTACAGGAACGATGTCGGTTAACTTCCTGTTCGTACTACTGGGAGTGCTTGAGCTGAGCTTCTCAGAGACGATGGCGCTCGGGTGCGCGGCGATTGCGGTGCAGTGCCTTGGGCGCGATCGCCCCAGGCCGTTGCATATCGCATTCAATGTTTGCTCGACCGCGCTGGCTATCGCCGCTACATTCTGGGTTTACCGTTATTCGTTGCAGCATGGCGCCGTAAATCCTTCCACGTTATTGTTTCTGACTACCTGCATTTATTTCATCTCGAACACGCTGCCGGTGGCCACTGTCATCTCCCTGACCGAAAGCCGGTCGCTGCGGAGAATCTGGTCGGAATGCTACTTCTGGAGCTTCCCCTACTACCTGGTGGGGGCGGGCGTGGCTGGGACGATGAGATGGCTGCATGACTTTGCAGACTGGCAGACCTCGCTGCTGACGCTCCCGGTGGTGTACCTGATTTACCGGTCGTACCGTCTTTACCTGGGCAAGCTTGAGGATGAAAAGCGCCACGTGGAAGAGATGGCGGACCTGCACCTCCGGACGATCGAAGCGCTGGCGTTGGCGATCGAGGCAAAGGATCAGACGACGCACGATCACTTGCAGAGAGTGCGCGTCTATGCCAGAGAGATCGGGAAAGAACTCAAGCTGCCCCCCGAAGAGATGGAGGCTTTGCAGGCTGCGGCGTTGCTGCACGATATCGGAAAGTTGGCCATTCCCGAACACATCGTCTCAAAGCCCGGCCGCCTCACGCCCGAAGAGTTCGAGAAGATGAAAATTCATCCGGTGGTGGGCGCGGACATTCTGGAGAGGGTTCGCTTTCCTTATCCGGTGGTACCCATTGTGCGGGCGCATCACGAGAAATTTGACGGCAGCGGTTATCCCATGGGACTGCGCGGGACTGAGATTCCAATTGGGGCGCGCATTCTGTCAGCGGTGGATTTTCTGGATGCGCTGGCCTCGGACCGGCAGTACCGGCGGGCCTTGCCGATGGATGGCGCGATGGCGCGCCTGATGGAAGAGTCGGGGAAGTCGTTCGACCCGCAGGTGGTGAACGCGCTGCGGCGAAAATACTCGCAACTCGAGGCACTGGTCCACGAGCACGACGCCACGAACAAGGAGAACGCGGCCGAAGAAAGTGAAAGCGCCGGCGAGAATGCGGGCAAACCAACGCGGGGACTCGAACCGGCAGCCGGGTTTGCGAAGGCGGGGAAAAGACAAGGGCAGGAGCATAGCTTCCTGAGTTCGATCGCGGCGGCTCGGCAGGAAGCGCAGACATTGTTCGAGCTCGCACAGGACCTGGGAGCCTCGTTGAGCCTGGGTGAAACTCTCTCGGTTTTTTCGGTGAAGCTGAAGCGGTCTATCCCTTACGATGCGATCGCGATTTACGTGTGTCACGGGCAGGAGTTGGTGCCCGAGTACGTCAACGGCGACAACTTCCGGCTGTTTGCGTCGCTGCGCATCCCGATTGGGCAGGGACTTTCCGGATGGGTGGCACAAAACCGGAAGCCGATCCTGAACGGCAATCCCGCGGTCGAGCCGGGCTACCTGAACGACGCCTCCATCTACAGCACGCTGACGTCGGCGCTGGCGGTTCCGCTGGAAGGCCTGCAGGGTGTTGTAGGCGTGGTCGCTCTGTATCACTCGGAGAAGGATTTCTTCACGTCCGATCACCTGCGCATCCTGCTGGCGGTCAGTTCGAAGATGGGGCTGGCGATCGAAAACGCGCGCAAGTACGAACAGGCAGAAAGCTCGGCGGTGACCGATTACCTTACCGGCCTTCCCAATGCTCGATCGCTATTTCTGCAACTGGACCGCGAACTGGCGCGCTGCAAGCGCGACAACCGGTCACTGACGGTGATGGTCAGCGACCTGGACGGCTTCAAGCAGATCAACGACCGCTTTGGACACTTGGAAGGCAACCGCGTGTTGCGGTTGTTTGCCCACTCGCTGAAGGAAACGAGCCGTGAATACGATTACGTGGCGCGCATGGGGGGCGATGAATTCGTAGTGATTGCGCCCGGCCTCACGGCCGACGCGGCTGCGCGCAAAACGGAACAAATGCGGGATCTGGCGCAACAGGCAGGAAAAGAAGTCTGCAATGAGGACATTCTGTCGCTAAGCGTCGGCAAGGCCGTGTATCCGGAGGATGGACTGGAAGCGGAGAAACTGCTTTCCGAGGCCGACAAGCGCATGTATCTGCAGAAGCAGAACCAGGCCACGCGGGCCAACCGCCGTCTTTATCCCCGCGTGCGCGGCCGTCTCACGACGGAAGTTCTTATCGATGGCCAGGGCCCGGCCACGCTTGGGATCATCACCAACCTAAGCATGGGCGGCTGCTACGTCGAGACCAAAGGCATGGTACTGCCTGGAACGAAATTGAAGCTGACGTTCTCGCTGGAGCAGATCAGAATCTCGATCCAGAGCGAGGTCGTACGCATGGATATGGGGATTGGGGCGGCTATCAAGTTTCACGACACCACGCAGGAAGTGCGAGCCGCTTTGCGCCACATTGTGGACAAGCTGGCGGGTTCGGGGAAGACGCAAGAGAAGCCTAGCCACAATGTGGCTGCCGGAAAGACGCTGTGACTTTTCCCAGTTGCCACCTGGCGTTCACTTCACGCGGAAGCGGCCAGCGGTTGAATATGGACCAGCGGGGCGGTCGTGCGCGGCTTCGATAAACCCTGACGCAGCATGTTGGCGGTGGGCACGCCAGTTCGGTAGAACGACTTCTCGCAATCCGCGGTGGATGGACCCCGCATACTTCCTTCCAAATAAGCCAAGCCCGGGCAGCGGCTGCAGCTGCTGACGTGCGAGCACGAGGAGCAGACAGTCAGGTCTTTAGCCTGAATGGACCGTACTTCCTTAAGTTGCGGCGAGAGGTTCCAAATGTCGAGAAACTTTTGCCGGCGAACATTGCCCGTGGGCAATGGAAACTGCACGCAGGGAAAGACATCGCCATAGGGCGAGATATAGCAGAATGAGTGTCCAGCGCTGCACGAATAGCCTTCCAGCTCTTCGTGGGTTGGCGCCTTCGGCGGGGCGCAAAACTCTTCCTGATTGGGAACGAGCGCAGGATTGCGGAATACCTCTTCCAATTCTTCTCCGGGGATGCGGAGCGCAAGAATCGACGTATCGCCGTCCATCATGGGCGTGATGGTTGGATCGAGCGTATAGTTCACACCCAGTTCGGCGGCCAGCTTCTGCACGCCATCGTGATCGGCGAGATTGGGGGTCATCAGCACATTGGCAATGCAGACGCGCAGGCCTTGATCGCGCAAAAACCGGATGGCTTTGATGGTACGGTCGAACGAGTGCGGGAGCTTGGTGATGGCATCGTGTACTGCCGGGCGATGCGAGTAGACGCTGATCTGGATTGAATCGATGGCGAGCGCGCGAAGCTTTTCCGCTTCGGCTACGCCAATCATGACGGCGTTGGTTTTGACCTTGACATTGAAGAGCAGGCGGCGCGCGTGTTCGACGATCTCGAAGAAATCGCGGCGCATAAAGGGTTCTCCGCCGCTGAGAGTCAAAAAGAAAACGCCAGCTTCGGCCAGTTGATTGAGCACGCGTTTGATTTCTGCCGTCGTCATTTCGCCGTGATCGTCGTGATCGAGGTAGCAGTGCACGCAGCGCTCATTGCAGCGGTAGGTGACATCCATGTGGACGGCAAGGGGCACGCCCAGGTTGAAAGCCTTCTGCCCGACCTCGCTCATCAAGCTCATCGCGCAGACTCCGAGAACAGCGGGTTATCGGAAACCAACAGAATGCCGTGTTTGGAGAGGTCGGCGACAAATTGCTCGGCATCGGCCTGAGCCTGCTCGGGATCGATATCGAACTGCCCGCACACTTGTTCGCGAACGATTTCGCGCAGGGCCGTGCGCCCGTCGGCAGCCTGCCAGATCGCAGTGGCGACTTCGTTCAGCGTAAAGAAGGTCGAGTCGGCCGAGTTCATGACCATCATCTCGCCGGCCAGCAGGCGGGCGGCAATCGCAGAACTGCGAGCGATGTAAGTTTCAGACATGCGCAGGCACCCCGTCCCTAACCGTATCACGCCCAAACCGTGCATCTAGGGGATTCTGAGCGAAATGGCGAACTGCTTCCCACACCCTGGAATCAGGATAAAACGTCAAGCGGCGAACGGGAACCCGATCGACAAAGTCACAGGCGCTGGCCAGTATTCTTTCGACCAGCTTTGGGTCCTCGGCAAAAAAAAGGATATTGCGCATGAGGCGGCGAACGGCTTCTGCCGCGGGCAGTTCGTCGATACGGTTCTCCGGGCCTTGCTCCAGGAAAAACAAGGTTGCCACTGCGGCTTTGGTGTTCTCGCCCGGTTTGGCCAACTCGCCAGCGAAAGGAGTCCCGAAAGCCTGGTAGCCGGCGGCGTTCAGAGGCGCACCAGCGGGCGCGGTGGCGCGCGGGAGCACATAGGAGACTTCGTCGGTGAGCAGAGTGACATCGGGGGGTGCCAGGCGCGTCATGGTTGTTTTCCCTGCGCCGGAAACACCAGAAAACAGATAGGCACGGCCGTCGCAGATCGCACTCGCGGCGTGCAGCAGGAATCCGCCGCGCTCGGCGAGAATCAGGCTATGCAGAATGCGAAGGACGGAATCGAGGGAATAGGGGTTTGCATTCTGGCGCACGGAACCGGTGCCGGTCCGTGGATCCCAGCGCGCGCAAAAGTCGCCGCGCTCGATCCTCCATTCCGGTCCGTCCCGGCGGACGCAGACGTCGTCGCCGGAATCAGGTCCGGCTTCGACGATGTCAAACTGAAGCTTGAACTGGGCCGGCGAAGCGCTGAGGAATCCCTGGTAACGCTGGATTAGAAGATCGTAAAAGGTGTTGTCGGTGGTGGCGAGAGAAATCGGGATGCCGCCGATCTCGACGCACGCGAATTTGCTCGCCACTGGCATCAGGAGACTCCGAGCTCGATTGCCAAATTGTGGCGAGCGCTTGCGACGTTTTGAACGTTATGCGCATGCACCTTCAGCGCCAGACGGCGCGCGGGTCCGCAATAACAGAGCAGCCTTCCGACAGCCCAAGACCAAGGACGCAATGGAAGCACTGGATGGAAAGCAGCAAACTGTTGGCGAGCGCAGTTTGGAGCGGGATGCCCTTGGTCGGCAATCCGTTGGTCCGTGCATCGGTCTTCGCGGGCTTCCAGGCGGCCGAGCAAGGCCTCGTCGGGAAATTCCGGATCGGGCCCCGGCATCGAGTCCCCCTGCAGCAAGAATCCGCCAGGACCGCAGCGGGCGAGAAAGCGGTGAAGGAAAAACCGGCCTCCGCGCAGCGCCAGGACAATATCCCCAGGCCGCGCGTCTGCAATCGAACAACGGGCGATCTCAACTACGTCGCGCGGCCAGAGAATCGGCAACATGCTTTCGCCGCGAACCTGTAAACACAAACGGCCGCTGGCGCGCAAAACATCGGCAGCTAAAGTAGAACGCTCCGCGGTAAGAGTTTCGAACGAGGTATTCACGGTTACTTTGGCACTATGAGGTCTTGCGTTGGGCAACGCATGTGCTCTGCACGGCAACGACCTTGCCACATGACAGAGCAGTCGTCTCAAAGACCCGCTCACAACGGAATGATGGTCTTTGATAGGGCCGTCGTTCTTTCGCCGCCTTGGTTAACTTCTGCCGATCCTCCGGGGTGCGGTTCTCCGTCATAGTTGGTCAAAGCCTCACAATGCCTGGCCCATTTCCCAATTGCCGATCAGTGTATTCGCAGTGTACTACAGGGGTTGCTGGGTGCCAATATCGGGAGGAAAGAGGATTCGAGAAAGTAAATTGTACTAACTAATACAGCGAAAGAGTTCCGCACTGACGTGCCCGCCGCAGGCTGAACGACAGGCCGCCGAGTGCCAGAGGGAGCAGGATCAGCCCAAACGCGGCGAGTGTGGCCAGCGTAGGAGCCATTGCCATCACCGGACGGCCTTCGATCAGCGCTCCGCGCAGGGCGTCGATGGCGTACGTGAATGGAACCGCACGGGCCAGAACTTCGAGGGGGCGCGGCAGACTTTCAATGGGGAACATGGTCCCACTTAGAAACCAAAGCCCCGACCCGAGCAGCCAGATCAGTGCCGACCCCTTCTGCACCGCAACCTGAAATGTGGCGGCAAGGATTCCAATCGCCAGCGCAATCGCCAGCGAGAGACCCAGCACTAGAAGGCAGGAGAAGAAATTGGCATGGACGGCGGCGCGGAAAACAGCGATGCCGGCGAAAAGATACACGACGAGATTTACCAGGCTTCCGGCAAAGGCAGAAATGGCGCTTAGAACCAGAAGCTCGGCGGGCGGCGTCGAAGTGGTCATCAACACCTCCAGCGTGCCGTTCTGCTGGGCTTCCTGCACGGCATTCAGACACGCTTGTGCACTCATCACAAAGAAGGTGTAGAGACCGGTGCCGACTAAAAGGAACGGGAAATATTCGACGCCTTCCGGACGAAAGCCCGGGCCGATGGCGCGCGAAAGGTAGTAAAAGGCGGCCAACTCGGTAAACACGCCAACCAGTGTCAATACGAATCCGCTGCGGTGGCGGATGGCGATAAGCAGATCGCGGCGCAGGATGGCTGCGAGCTTGTCCAGGATCGACTTCATGATGCCGCCTCCGCGCGGTGAATCGCGACAACAGGCTCATCTTCTGCAACAGCGCGCTCGCCCGTGCGTTGAAAGTAGAGCGCCCGCAGATCGTCGGCACTTTCGCGCCCGCTGAGCATGCGATCCTCGAGCAATGCGCCGCGATTGAGGAGCAACAGGCGATCTGCCAACGCGGCCGCTTCGGCAAAATTATGGGTGGCGAGAAAGACAGTGGTGTTCTGTCCGGCAAGCGTGCGGATCGTTGTCCAAAGATGTGAAGTCGCGGCGGCGTCCAGGCTGCGTGTTGGTTCATCGAGCAAAAGCACGCTGGGGCGCTTGATAAGCGCGCGCGCGAGGCCCATCCGCTGGTACATGCCGCTGGAGAATTTCATAACCAGCGTGTCGGCCTGTTCGTCCAGACCTGTGTTGTAGAGAACTTCTTTAATCCGATGCTCGCGTTCGCGGCGTGGGACGTCATCGAGGGCTGCGAAGAAATCCAGGTTTTCGCGAGCCGATAGACGCGGAAAGAAAGACCGTTCGGTGGCCACCGCGATACCGACTTGGCGGCGGACGTTGCCGGAGTCTCGAAGCGAGTCGAAGCCGCCGATGCACACCGATCCGGTATCGGGAAGCAATAAAGTCGAAATCAGCTTGAGAGTGGTGGTTTTGCCGCTGCCATTTGGGCCGAGCAGCGCTATCACTTCCGCACTGGACGCCGAAAAAGAGACGTTGTCCAGGGCAACGGTTTCTCCTGCGCGCTCGTGCCCGATCCAGTTGAACAGAGCGGGCCGGTGGCGGAAAACCTTGCCGACGGATTCGAATACGACCTTATTCATAGAACCCAGTTCAATGGAAATGCACACGAATGCCCGACCGCTCTTTCGACCGCCGCTGGAGTCTCTGTATTATAGTTCGCAAATAGATGGCTGAAGCTTTGCTCTCGTCCCCTTCATCGAGCCGTCCGCTAACGCGAAACGACAATTTCCGGCTCTTGTGTGCGTGCGCCAGCGTTCGCCTGGACGAGAAGCAGGCCGCGCGCATTGCGAACTGGAACTACGCAGGTTTCGACTGGAGCGGCTTTGTTCAACTAGCCGAGCACCATGGCGTACTGTCTCTGGTGGCGAGCAACCTGGCGCAACACTCGCCCGACGTACCGGCGGACATTGCGCAATCTCTGCGTTCCGCCTATGCAGAGAACCTCCGCCGGAATTTGTGGTTTGCCGGGGAGTTGGCCCGCATCCTTAGACACTTCGAAAAGAGACATGTGCGGGCAATTCCTTACAAAGGACCCATGCTGGCGCAATCGGCGTATGGGGATCTGGGGTTGCGGAGCTTCTCCGATCTCGACTTGCTGATTTCTCCTGGCGACTTTGTGTCTGCGAAACGAGCTCTGGGGGAAATTGGATACCATCCGTCTCAGGAGCTTGCTCCAGCCGTCGAGCATCTGTTCTTGCGAACCGGATATGAGCGATCGTTGGACGGTGCGGCCGGAAGAAACCTGGTCGAATTGCAATGGAACCTGTTGCCGTATCTCTATGCGGTCGAAGCCCAGGATGGTGATCTTCGCATCGAAGATTTAATCACGCGGGCGCGGCGCGTTAGCCTGGGTGGGGCGGAAGTACCGTGCCTTTCGCCGGAAGACTCTGTACTCGTTCTGTGCCTCCATGCCGCCAAGCACCTTTGGACGCGGCTGATCTGGCTTGCCGACATTGCCGAAAGCCTGCGCGCGTCCGAGCTTGATTGTGCGCGCGTAGTTCATCGTGCGCGGGCCATGGGAATCGCCCGGATTGTGGGCGTGAACTGCTGGCTGGCAGAGAGATTGCTGGGTGCGGCGATTCCAGCGGCGGCAAGCGAGTTGGTCGCGCAAGACCCGGAAGTCGTGAATCTCGGCGAAGAGTACGCCACTCGGCTGGCTCGATCCGCGACCTACAATTTCGAATCGAGCGAATATTTCCGTGATGTCTGGAAATTGCGCGAGCATTCGCGTGACCGCGGACGATATCTCTGGCGTCTGGCCTGGACACCCGGGACGGGAGAAATCGCCGCGATCGAATTACCGAAGATTTTCTTCCCGCTATATCGCGTCGTGCGGATCGGGCGCCTGCTGCGCAAGCTTGTCTAGAATTCCGGGAACTCTGCGGGTTGCCGTTCATCCGAAAGCAGGGGTTCCGACCATGCAAATACAGCGCCTGCTCTGGCGCTAGTCAGGCAGCGGCTGGCCGCGGGTTTCCGCTCCGAATGGAATCAGAAGCAATCCGAGGGCGAATGCAATCGCTGTAATCGCTACTGGAGTGCCGAGAGATCCAAAGTGGCGAACCCCTGCGCCTACCAGAAACGTGATTCCAGCGCCTCCAAAACGGGCAAACGACGTGGCAAAGGCGAAGGCGCTGGCGCGGCATCCGGTGGGATATTGTTCGGGCAGCCACAGCGTGTAGACGGCAAAATTTGCTCCGCCGATGCCGAGAAAAAAGAGACAAACGAAAAACCATGGCAGAGCTCCAGCGCCAAGATAAAAGACTTTGCCGAAGGTGAGCCAGATGAAGAGCGCCATGAAAGCAAAGAAGAAGGCGAGGGCACCGCGGCGGCCAACCCGTTCCGCCAGCCACGGCATGATAAGGCAGCCGAGAATGGTCGCGAAGGAAACCAGCATCACGCCACGCGATGCTAGTTGCGCCACCTGAACCCCGGAGCGGCCAGAGCCTTCCGCCAGTGCGGTAATCGCTGCCGGAACATAAACGGTGCCGGCCCAAAGGCCGGAGATGGAGGCCAGCATGAACAGCGAATTCAGAATGGTACGGCGGCGCCATTGCGGCGAAAAGATCGCAGCCAGAGGGCGCCAGAAAGCCCAGGTGTGCAACACGTTTGCCTTGTCGATCCAGCGTGCCGGTTCGTTAACCCCGCGGCGAATCCAGGCCAGCAGAAGCGCGGGCACTCCTCCCACCGCAAACATGGCCCGCCAGCCAAAACGGCTGCCGATCACATAATTAATGACTGCGGCGAGAAAGATCCCGACATAATAGCCCGTATGCATGAGGCCCGCGCCCGTGCGGCGTCGTTCTTCAGGCCACTCTTCGGCGACGAAGGTTCCGCCCATGGCCCACTCTCCGCCGATTCCGACGCCAGCGAGAAGGCGCAAAACAGCCAGTTGCCAGACGTTCGTGGCGAAAGCGCTCAAGAACGTGAACGCCGAATACCACAAGATAGTGAGCATCAGAGTGCGGACGCGGCCAAACTTGTCGCCCACCGGGCCCCAAAGAAATGCCATCCCCCAGCCGACCAGAAACAAGGCGAAAAGCAGGCCGCCATAGAAACCAATGTTGCCTTTGGTTGCGGCAATGCCGGAGCGGGGCAGAAGGTCGCGGAGTGAAGGCACGAGAACGAGCGCATAGATAAAAGAATCCATGCCGTCCAGCGTCCATCCACCCCAAGCGGCCCAGAAGCCGCGGACCTGGTTTCGGGAAAGAGAGGACGATGAGATGCCGGAAGACCCGCTCGTTCCGTTACTGGCAAGACCTGCCATTGGCGGACGAACTATATCAAGAAAATGGCTTCTGATGTTGTGCGAGATAACACGCTCTAGTGCGTTTCGCCGTCTCCGGGGGCTACGTCCGGCGTATCGAGCTTGTGGGCGACCGCGGAGTTTTGCTGGGTGGGCAGGGCGGGGAATTCTCCCGCATCTTTACCGGCGAGAGCGATATTCATGAACTGCATCCAGATTGGAAGGGCAGCGCGGGCCCCAGTTTCTTTATTGCCGAGAGACTTCTTCTCGTCGTAACCGACCCAGACGCCGCACGTGAGATTGGGAGAAAAGCCGACGAACCAGGCATCGGTGAAATCGTTGGTGGTCCCGGTTTTGCCGGCGAGCGGATACGGCATTTTGGCGGCGGCTGCGGCAGTGCCATGCAGCACGACTTCGCGCAACATGGTCGTCATGATGCGGGCGGTACGAGAGCTGATCGCATCCTTCGCGTCCGAGTAATCCTCCTCGAGAATGCGGCCCTCATAGTCGGTCACCTTGGTGATGTAGCGCGGGGCGACGCGCAAGCCATCGTTGGGAAACACGCTGAAGGCAGAGGTTTGTTCGAGCGGCGTGACTTCGGCCGATCCCAATGCAACGGGCAGATAAGCCGGGATGTTCTCGGTAATGCCGAGGCGATGCGCATATTCGATAACGGTTTTGATGCCGACTCGGTCGGCGAGCTTGAGGGCGGGAATGTTTCTGGATTGCGCGAGCGCGCGGCGCAGCGTAATTGTGCCCTCGAACTTCTGGTCGTAATTGTGCGGAGTGTAGGGGCCAGAGGCCGTCTGGAACGTTGTCGGCGCATCGACGATGGTGTCGTCGGGGCTGGCGCCTTCATCAATCGCGGCAGTATAGACGTAGGGTTTGAACGAGGAACCGACCTGGCGCAGCGCCTGCGTCGCGCGATTGAACTTGGAGAGATTGAAATCGCGCCCGCCGACCATCGCCTTGATTTCGCCGGTTGCATTGTCGATGGCGACGAGTGCGCCCTCGACGCCGGAGTCCTGCTCCAGGCTGACGTGAGCCCGGCCGCCAGAATCGAGCGACAGGACTTTGACATAGACGATGTCGCCGACGTGGAGCAGATCGGCGAGCTTGGCCTTTGACCTGGGCAGAATCCTAGCGGCGTCTGCGGGCGCTAGCGCCGCCGTGTGCTGGCCGAAGCGAATCGCCGCTGCCGACGATGAGACATCGGTGACCAGCGCGTGAATGTATCCGTTGACATCGGGCTCTTCGTCCCAATCGGGGTCGGAGTATTGGGCGAGCGACTGGCCCTCAGCGATGACATTATCGAGCTGGCCGCGCCAGTCGTGGCGGCGCTCGTAGGCAGCAAGGCCATCGAGCAGGGCCTGACGCGCGGACTTCTGGAGGTCCATTTCAAGCGAGGTGTAAACGCGCAAACCGCCCTGATGGACCTGATCGCTGCCGTACTTGGCTTCCAGATAGCGGCGGATCTCCTCGACAAAGTGCGGAGCGAGCGAATTGGGATCCTTCTGCACGTGGAGCACGATCGGCTGGCTCTTTGCATCTTCGGCTTGCGCGGACGTGATCTTGCCGTCCTCGAGCATGGCATTGAGCACGAGATTCCGCCGCTTGAGAGCGCGGTCGGGGTGATTGATCGGCGAGTAATACTGCGGCGCCTTCGGCAAGCCGGCGAGCAGCGCGGCTTCTTCGAGCCTCAACTGACGGGCGGGCTTGCTGAAATAGTACTCGGACGCCGCCTGGTACCCGTATGCGCCATGCCCGAGAAATATCTGGTTCGCATAGAGCGTAAAGATCTGCGGCTTGGTGAAGCGCCGCTCGATCTGGATGGCGAGCAGGGCTTCCTGGACCTTGCGGTAAAAGGAGCGGTCGGGAGAGAGGAACAGGTTGCGCGCGAGCTGCATGGTGAGCGTGGAGGCTCCCTGCACTTTCCCGCCGGATTCGATGTCGCGATAGGCCGCCCCCACGATGCGCCAGAGGTTGATTCCGGAGTGGGTGTAGAAATCCTTGTCTTCGATGGAGACGAGCGCGTCGCGCAGGACCTGCGGATAGTCGTCATAGGTGGCGATGACGCGGCGCTGCAAGGCGAAGGTGCCGATGACTCGGCCTTGCGTGTCGTAGAGTTCGGTGACGGAACTGGGGCGATAGCGTTCCAGTTCATCGACCTGAGGCAGGTCGGTGGAATACACGAGAATGAACCCTGACGCCGCGCCAACCGCGGCTGCGAACAGAACCAGCAGTCCGTAGAGGACGATGCCAACCAGCTTCCGTCCGGTGGCTTCTGCCGGAGGAGGGTGTTGATCGGGAAATGTCATTGAGCTTCGTTTTCAGGATAGCGTAAAAGGGCAGGCTTCAAGGTTGCAGAGTTTCAAGGTTTCAAAGTAGAAACTGTCACGTGTAATGGTTCGAAGCCGACCTCGCGGACGGGGTTGGCAGGGTTCCACGTATCACACAGGCCGGTATCCCGATCAGGGACTTTGAGCGTAATAGAGTCATTACGACAACAACGTTGTCGAGTCGCCAAGATTGAGCCGAGTCTTCACGCGCGGACTTATTTCAAGCCAAACTCGCCATCGTACTGTCGGATAACTCCGTAGCACTCGCAGGCGGAGCCTTCAAGTTTCTTGCGGTTCAGGATCTTCACAGTGCCACGCGTATACTCGATGATCTTCTTCCCCTGCAAAACGCCAGCGGCCACGCTCACGGTAGGTCTATCTGTCCCGAGCATGGTTGCGAGAAAATCATGGGTGATGGGCAGCGACCCTGAATCCACTCTGTCCTGAGTCATTAACAACCACCGCGCCAGGCGCTGCTCAATATCGTGCAGCCGATTACATGCGGCTGTTTGTGCTACCTGCATACCCCGAATTGCCGCATATCGGCTCAACATCAGTTGCAGGTGTCGAGCGGATTCCAAAGCATCCTGCAGGCATCCGACCTCTACCCGAAACCCATCCCCCGTGATTTGCACCACCGCTTGAAGCGTGCTCCTGCTCACGCCAACAGCCGCCAGTGTTCCTGTGAAACCCTCATTGCCAACTATGCCAGCTTCGGCCGTTTTTCCATTTTTCATTACGACGACAAGAGAAATCATGCCCCGATTCGGAAAATACGCAAATTTTAGCTTTCCACCCGCCTCGTGAATCACTAGATGGTTTGGCAAGCGGACGTATTCGAGATGAGGACGAAGTGAACTGTAGTCGCTGTCGGAGATCGATAGAAGTATTTTGTTGCCGACTCGCTTTCCCGCGACATTTGTCCGCTCGCCGGACTGCACGACTTGGAGGTCATTGTTCGCCACAAACCGCAACCGAAAAGCCCACGGGACGCGGGGGTAAACTCACCCGTCGTGGTGTGCGAAACGGGAACCCGTTCCTTTCGCACGACTCGGCGAAATTATACAGGGTCCACGGTTTCCGCCAATCTGGCTTCTGTAGGGCATCCTACATTGGCTTTAGCGCTGCTACGCGCAAGCATCTCTACGCACAAAAATGGCCAGCGCTTTAAGCGACTCCGCTCACTTCAAACGAGAGCCGAAATCGGGCGTGCGAACCGAAGAAGGCTCTTCCCTGTATGTAGGATGCCCGACAGACCATTCGACTTTGCGCATGTAAGGTTCGCCCATTCCTTTATGCATATTCACTATCTTCATCCGTGACGCCCAGATTCGGTAACGGTTTTCTGCTGCAATCAGGCAGTAAGCCGCTGCGAAGGGAGCCGTTGATGAAGAACCAGAACGCCTCGTTCCTTGACACAACAAGCCGGTACTCGTTGGGGCGCAGCGACAGAGACCATGAGCCGAAAGCTGGTATGGATTGACCAAGAGCGTTTTCGGGGTTTTGGTTGCTCCGAATGTGGTTGGCGGTTCAACCCCTCTGGTGCACCCACAGGCGCGTCTTTCGATGAAATGATGCGCAACTTCGAGTTGCAGCGCGACAAAGAGTTTACAGCCCATGTTTGCGCCGATCACTCCAAAGGGGTCAGATAGGACCCACCGGTCCAACAAAGGAACGAGAGAATCGACTTGACTCCGACCGGCCTTCTCATGGATGGCGTTTACACAAGCTTGCGCCGTTGTTCGCTCTTGGCGATCGCGCTCAAAAACCCTGTTACGGCCTGACAGCGGCGACCCCAACCGACAGCGCGGTGTGCAAAGTCAAGTCTTGGCTATCACACCTCACGCGAGCGGGACAGCGTTCGTGGAGGGGCGTAAGCGCCTGCTGCGCAGCGCAAAAGAAATCGCCCGCCGAAGCGAGCGATTCGTTGAAACCTTGAAACTAGAAGGCCCGTTTCTCTACCCTTTCGAATCACGATTCTTCAGAACTTCCAATGCCTTATTCAGTTGATCGTCCTGCGGGTTTTTGGGTGGAGCGGCCTTTTCTTCGGGCGTGGGTGTCTGATCTTCATCGGGGAGAGCGCTGTCTTCGTCAGCGTCGGCAACCAGGACGTTCGGCGTAACGCCTGTATCCTGAATGGCCTTGCCGCTCGGCGAATAATACTTCGCGATCGAGAGAATCAACGCCGAGTTATCGGGCATCTCGATGGTTTTCTGCACCGATCCATCTCCAAAAGTCTTCACTCCGACCACGTCGCCTCTGGCATTCTCTAAAATTGCGGCGGCCACGATTTCAGCCGGACCGGCCGTGCCACGATTGACCAGTACAACCACCGGAAGCTTGGTGATGTCTTTACCCGGTTCCGCGTTGAAAGCATCGCGGGGGAACTTCTGCCCTTGCAGATAAGTGATTGTGCCGTGGTCGAGGAACAGGTTGGCCGTGGCAATTCCTTCCGCCTCGTCGCCGCTGGCGCAGTTGCGCAAGTCGAGCACTAATTTCTTCGCGCCCTGCTTTTGCAAATCGCGGATCTTGTTGGCGATCTCCTGCGACTTGCCGGCCGGAAACGCGTCGACTTTGATGTATCCCACGTTGTCGGCGAGCATTTTGTCGGCCACGGGAGGAATCGTGACCATGTCGCGGGTGATCACAATCTTTTCCGGCTCCGCGCGCCGTGGACGAACCACGGAAACGGTCACGGTCGAGCCCGCTTCGCCCAGCAAAACGCTGTGAATTTCGGCGAGCGACATATCGTGCGTGCTCTTACCTTCGATCGACTCGAGGATGTCGGTGCTTTCAATGCCCGCTTTATCGGCCGGGCCTCCGGGAATTACCGCGACCACGTCCGCATATCCGAAGCGCTTCGAGACGGCCGCACCGATATCGCCTTTGCCCTCGGGCTTGATGGATTTGTAATGCTTGTACTCCTCGGCGGTCAGATAGCTGGAGTTGGCATCCAGCGCTTCAAGCAGCCCGTGCAGCGCACCTTCGGTGACCGTTGGAATATTCGGCTCTTCCACATATTCGCTGCGAATGCGGGAGAGCACTTCGCTGTAGACCGAAAGCTGGCGATACGCGCCCTCATTCGAGGAAGCGCGAACGTTAACGAAACTGCCGGCAATGGTGAACAACAGAATGGCCAGCGAACTGGTGAGAATGGTGACTTTCAACTTCGTCGACATAATTTAATTTTCGCTACTTTCGGTCTGTACTTTGTCGTTTTCCGGCAATCAGACGGGCTGATTTCGAGGAGCTTTTTGCCATTATAAACGGTTTGATGCTGGAATCGAGGCCCAAGGTACAAGGGTAAAACTGGGGTAACCACCCCAATCCTGGCGGGTTTCAAGGTTTCAGAGTTTTCAAGGTCTCAAGGGTGCTCAGTCTCAAATTCCGATGGAGCATTGCGGTGTTGACGGCAAGATTTTGAAGCCGGACCGTTAGACGACGGGGCTGCCCTTGAGACCTTGAAACTCTGAAACCTTGAAACCCCTTATTGTTCCAGCCGGACTGCGATCTCCTGATGCCCTTTCTCGCGGGCGACCATCGCTGGGGTCTTACCTTCGTCGTTAGCTAGCTTGGGATCGGCGTGGTGCTTGAGCAAGAGTTCGACCATGGCGCGGTCTCCGTTTTGCGCGGCGGCATGGATGGGCACCCAGCCTCCCTGCTGACGGGCATTGACCGGCGCGCCGTGATCGAGGAGAAGCCGGGCAGCTTCCAGGTTGCGGGCCGAAGCGGCCGAGTGCAGAGGCATGACGGCCATCGGATTGGCCGCCACGGCATCCACCGCTGCGCCGTTCTCGAGCAGCAGGCGCGCGGATTCGGGCTGGCCGAAGAAGCACGCGAAGTGCAAGGCCGTGAAGCCGTCGGCCGAGCGGGAGTTGATTGTGGCGGAATCGCGCGCCATCTCGCGGAGGTGGTCAAGCCGCCCGAGAGACGTTGTTTCGAAGATATCGAGCGTCTTCTTTTGGCTGGCGATGAGCTCGGCCAGGTCGCGGCGGCCACGATAGAGCGAGTGCATGAGCAGGCTCACCCCGTTTGCGTCGCGCGCCTGGGCGCATGCGGGGTCAGCTTCAAGCAGGTGGCGCACGCCGTCAAAGTCATTCTTGCCGAGAAGGTCGACACAGCGCTGGGTATTGGTCATATTGGCCGGCTCCATTAGATTTTCATCCATTAGTTAGCCCTGCTAACGAATTATAGATACTCCGATTTTGCTGTCAAGAAAAATGTTAGCTGTGCTAAGCTTTTTCCGTGGCCCGCCCTCCGGGACCAAATCGAGTGGAGATTGCCGGCCGCCTGCACTCGGCGGCGATCCATCTGCTGCGCCGCGCCGCCAAGCCGGACACGCTTTCGGGGCAAGGGCCGGCACGGCTATCGGCTCTTTCGGTGCTGGTATTTGCAGGCCCCAGAACGCTGGGCGAACTGGCGGCCGCCGAGCGCGTGAAGCCTCCTACGATGAGCCGGATCGTTGCGGGCCTGAAACGGTCGGGGCTGGCCCGGATTCAGAGGGATGGGAAGGACGCCCGGCGAATTCGCATCAGCGTGACGGCGAAGGGCGAGCGGCTCCTGCAGGAAGCGCGGCGGCGGCGAATCCGCGCTTTGGCGGACACTTTGACAGGACTGAACGCGGCCGCCCTCGACGTTTTGGATCAAGCGGCGACCATCATCGAAAGTACTTTGCGACGCGGATAGTAGGCCTTCCGCTCGACGCTCCGGCTGCCCTTTCCTCTTCTGTGCCTTCGGTTCGTTCTCAGCTTGCGCACCGACTGGCCGGCGCTGCAACGCGGACGGGGGCGCCCGCGCCACACATCCTATCGCTTACAATCTTCCTTCCATGGCCATCGCGGTTCGTTCGTTTGCGAAGATAAATCTCGGGTTGTATATCGGCCGGCGGCGCGCGGATGGGTTTCACGATCTGCGCACGGTGTATCAGACGATTGCGCTGCACGATGGGATTCGGGTCAGCGTCGATCAGAGCAAGCAGGCGCGCGGCCGGGGGATTGAGATCGAATGCAAATGCGACCACCCGCGGGTTCCGCTGGATTCCTCGAATACCTGCTACCGCATGGCTGCGCTTGTGATGGAAGCGCTTGACGCCGCCGGCACGGTCACCATCGAGATTGAGAAGAAGCTGCCGGTGCAGGGTGGTCTGGGAGCGGCATCGTCGAATGCTGTGGCTACCATGCTGGCGCTGGAGAAAGCTCTGGGAGTGCGTATAGCTCCGGGTCGGCAGCGCGAGCCGAGACGGGGCAAGCCCCGTCTCTACACGCAAGCGGAGCGGTTGCGGATTGCGGCTCAGGTTGGGTCGGATCTGCCGTTGTTTTTGGTGGGCGGGACGGTGCTGGGTGTCGGGCGCGGTGAGGAAGTGTATCCGCTGGCGGATTTGGCGGCGATGGCGATGGTGGTGGTAACGCCAGAGGTAGGGGTGTCGACGCCTCGGGCGTTTGCGGAGTGGGATGAGTTGAAGGGCGAGGGCGCCCATCGCTCCAGCGGGAATGATGAATTGACGCAATCCCTTGGCTCCGATAGACTGTTTGCGGTTGGCTGCGCGTTGTCGGCGTGGCTGCGTGGAAACTCTCACGACGGTGCTCCCGCAAAAGGCGGGGGCCGGGCCGGAACCCTATCCGACCTTGTCCGAGCCGGGATTGAAAACGATTTCGAAAGAGTCGTATTTTCGCAATTTCCCGAACTACGAGACATAAAACGTGCGCTGGAGCGCGCGGGGTCGAGATATGCGTCGCTCTCCGGGTCCGGGTCGACCTTGTATGGGCTGTTCGGGTCGGCAGCGGCAGCCGCCACGGCGGCCGGGCGCTTGCAGAGGCAGGGTTTGAATGCGGTGGCGACGCGGATGTTGACGCGGCGGGAGTATTGGAAGAGGTCGCTGGTCTAGTTGTTGGTCGTTGGCTGTCGGTTCTGGGGTATGATTTTAGTAGACCAGCCACTGATTTTTGGGCCGTCGACTAATGGTAGGTCAAGTGCCTTTGGAGCACTTTGTCTAGGTTCGAATCCTAGCGGCCCAGCCAAAATTACAGGTCTCAGTTGTCAGGTGTTCGGTCTCAGCAAAACCTGATGGAGCCCTCTGAGACTTAAGCGAAACCTGAGACCTTACACCTAGAACCTGGGACCTGAATCATGGCCACTGCGACTACGACCGCGGACAGAACGGAAAAAAAGCCGATGGCGGACGAGAAGCCTGCAAGCAAGCCCCAACGCGCGCGGAGCGATGACAAGTTCAAGATTTTCAGCGGGACCGCGAATGCACCGCTGGCCGATGAAGTCTGCCAGTTTCTGGGCATGCAGCGCGGGCTGGCGCAGGTGACGCGCTTTGCCGATGGCGAGTGCTATGTGCAGATCCAGGAGAATGTGCGCGGTTGCGACGTGTTCGCTATGCAGCCCACGTGCCGTCCCGTGGACATGCACCTGATGGAATTGCTGCTCATGATTGACGCGTTGAAGCGCGCATCGGCGCGGCGCATTACGGCCGTGATTCCTTACTTTGGCTATGCGCGGCAGGACCGGAAGGATAAGCCGCGGAGTCCGATTTCATCCAAGCTGGTCGCCGATTTACTGACCACGGCAGGCGCGCATCGGGCGCTGATTGTGGATTTGCATACGCCGCAATTGCAAGGTTTTTTCAATATTCCGGTGGACCATCTATTCGCGTCGCCGGTGTTGGTGGACCACTTCAAAAAGCTGAGCCTGCCGAACCTGACCGTGGTTTCGCCCGACGCGGGCGGCGTGGAGCGGGCGCGCTTTTTTGCGAAGAAGGTGGATGCCGCGCTGGCCATCGTCGATAAACGGCGGGTGGACATGAACGTGGCGGAAATCATGCACGTGATCGGCGACGTGCACGGGCGAACTTGTCTGATCATCGACGACTTGATCGATACGGCGGGCACACTGGTGAAAACGGCCGCCGCGCTGCTGGAGAACGGGGCAACCACCGTCTATGCGTGCGCTTCGCACGCCGTGCTTTCGGGGGCTGCGGTGCAGAACATTGCGAGTTCCGTCATTAAGGAAGTGGTGGTCACGAACACAATTCCGCTCAACCCCGAGGCCGATGCGGCGCGCACCGGAAAAGGCGGCAAGATTACTGTGCTTTCGATCGCGGGCTTGATTGGGCGAGCGATCCAGGCGAATCACGAAGAGACTTCAGTCAGCAAGTTATTTATCTGACTTTGCAAAATTAAGATAGGAACCGAATTATGGCGACAGCAACGGATATCAGCATATTGGAAGCGCAGAAGCGCGAACCGGGAAATAAGAATGCGGCACGCAGGGTACGCGTGGGCGGAAAAATTCCGGCAGTTTTGTATGGCAGCGGGAGTGCAACGGCGTCGCTTGCGGTGGATCCGCGGCAGGTGCTGCGGATTCTGCGCTCCGAGAGCGGGCACAACACGATTTTCGACCTGGCGCTCGACAGCAATCGGGTGAAGGCCATGATCGTCGACTGGCAGTTTGAGCCGATCAAAGGGCGGTTGCTGCACGTGGACATGCAGCGCATCGCCATGGACAAGAAGCTCACGGTTACGGTGCCGATCGTGCTGAAGGGCGAAGCCGTCGGCGTGAAGCAAGAAGGCGGCATTCTGGAGCAACTGTTGCGCGAGATCGAGATCGAGTGCCTGCCGGCGGATATTCCGAAGTCCATCGATGTGGATATCAGCCACCTGGTTTTTGGCGTGGAAGTACGCGTCGAGAACGTGCCTCATAGCGACAAATTGAAGTTCCTGACCGATCCGCATCAGATGATCGCGCACATCACTTCGGTGAAGGAAGAAGTGGTGGCTACGCCTGAAGCTGCCGCCGAGGCTGCGGGAGCCGCTCCGGCTGAGCCCGAAGTTATCAAGAAGGGCAAGCAGGAAGTGGAAGGTGAAGAAGGGGCAGCCGAGGACGATAAGGGTAAGGCGAAAGCGGAGCCCAAGGCTGAGAAGAAAGAGAAGAAGTGACGGCGTTTGGCGGGCATTTGAGCCCGCCGCCGTCATCCTGAGCGGAGCGAAGGATCTGCTGCGAGCTTCGAGCCGCGTGCTAGGAGCCAACAGCTAGAGGCTAAGAGCTGATCTGCGTGAAACTGATCGTCGGTTTGGGCAATCCCGGAATCGAATACCAGTTCACGCCGCACAATCTCGGCTTTTTGACGATCGATCGGATCGCAAACGACCTTGGGGTTGAAGTAAGGAATCGCCAGTGCCGCGCACTAACGGCGCGGGCCATGCTCGCAGGTACGCCAGTGGTGCTGGCGAAGCCGGAAACCTTCATGAATCTGAGTGGGCTTTCGGTGATGGAGTTGGTGGCAGAACATCAGGTGGATGTGAAGTCGGACCTGATTGTGATTTACGACGAGCTCGACCTGCCCTTCGGTGCGATTCGCATTCGGCAGCGGGGCGGGACGGCGGGGCACAACGGAATGGAATCCATTCTGGGTGCGCTGGCCACGGATGAGTTCCTGCGGATACGGTTGGGGATTGCGCCCGAGCGGAAGGTAAGCGATGGCGCCAAGTTTGTTCTGACGCCGTTTCGCAAAGCGCAGGGCGCGACTGTGGACGAAATGCTCGACGCGGCGGCGCAGGCAGTGGACGTGATTTTGAAGGAAGGTCCGGCAGCGGCGATGAATCGGTTCAATCGCAAGAGTGAGCCGGAAGAGTAAGCGCGAGTCGATTGTCGTTGGTCGTTGGCAAAACTCTCACGGTTATCAGCGAGTGACGAACGACGAACGACTAACGACCAGCGACTGTAGCAGAGATTTTGGAGAAAACGCATGAATCGTAGCTATGAAGTGATGTTCATCGTCCGGCCGGATATGGTGGACGAGGATCTGAATAAGTTGATCTCGACCCTGGAGTCGTCGGTGACTTCCGGCGGCGGTACGGCCAAGAGCGAGGTCTGGGGCAAGCGACGGCTCGCCTATAAGGTTGCCAAATTCAACGACGGGATCTTTGTGCTTTTCATGATGGAAGGCCCGGGCGCCCTTGTCCACGAAGTGGAACGTCGGCTACGGGTGACCGAGCAGGTGATCAAGTTCATTACCGTGCGCACTGACGAGGAACTGAAGCGGCTGGATAAGGTGAAGAAGCTGCGTGACTCGCGCAAGAAGATGAGCGCAGTAGCGCCCGCGCCTGCTCCCACACCTGCTCCTGCTCCCGTACCTTCCGCTCCGGTGACGCCGGAGGCGGGTCCCGAGCCCGCGCCGACTACGGTCTAAGTAGAAAGTGGGGACGGGGTTTTGCCCCGTCCAGGCGCGGCAGAGCCCCGCCTCCACACAACTTTTCGAAACTGTGTTAGGGAATTTAAGGAGCACTATGGCAGAAGAAACGAAGGCACCAAGCGCCCCAGCGGAAACAAGCGGTGGTGGAACTCGCAGCGAACGCCCGGAGCGTAGCGACCGCGGCCCGCGTGGTCCTCGTCCGGGCGGCGGCCCGGGCGGTCCCCGCGAGGGCGGGCGCAAGTATTTCCGGCGCAAGAAGGTTTGCAAGTTCTGCGTCGAGAAAATCGAAGCCGTGAATTATAAGGACGTGCGTCTGCTGTCGCAGTTTGTGGCGGAAAGCGGCAAGATTACTCCGCGCCGCCTGACGGGCGTGTGCACGCCGCACCAGCGCCGGCTGTCGAGGGCAATCAAGCAGGCCCGCAATATCGCGTTGCTGCCTTTTGCTGGGCGGGCGCAGTAAATTCGGAACACCGCCGTTAGTCGTCGGTCGTTCGTCGCTGGTCATTAGCCGTCCGGATTGGCCGGGTGAGCGAAGCGATTGACCGTTCCGGGCTTTGCGAACGACCAACGACCAGCGACCAACGACGATCTCAAGGAGTCATCGCATGGAAGTCATACTCAAGGAAGATGTGGCCAAGCTGGGCAATCGCGGCGAGGTGGTGAAGGTCGCCGAAGGATATGGGCGAAATTTTCTTTTGCCCCGGAAGCTCGCAATCGAAGCCAACGCCGCCAATAAGGCGGTCATCGAGCAGATGAAGGCCGCGGCCGTGCGCCGCTCGGCGAAGGAGAAATCCGAAGCCGAAGAGCTGTCGAAGCAATTTGACGGGCTGGAAGTGTCGTTCACTCGTAAATCGGGCGAAAACGATCAGTTGTTCGGATCCGTGACGGCGGGCGACATCGCCGAAGCGCTCGAGAAGAAGAGCTTCCACATTGATCGCCGCAAGATTCAGCTGCACGAACCGCTGAAGACTATCGGTGAGTTCATTGTGCCGATCAAGCTGCACAAGGATGTGACTACGCACCTGAAGGTGCTGGTTGGAAAAGAAGCGGTAGTGGAAGAGTAGATTCTCGCTGGAGGGACGGGCGGTTCGCCCGTCCTACCAGCAAATCCTTCCTACTGAGCTAGGAGTCCCCGCCCGCCCCGAAGAATTCCTCCACCTTCCGAATGTCCGTTGTCCTCGTGTAGTTCGGCAGGCTCTCCACAAATACCCGCCCGTAGGATTTCTTCAGAATCCGATTATCGAGCAGCGCCAGCAGCCCGCGGTCGTGCAGCGACCGGATGAGGCGCCCAAAGCCTTGTTTCAGCGTGATGACTGCGCTGGGCACCTGGTAATCGCTGAAGGCATTGCCGCCCGCTCGGTCAATGGCCTTCACGCGCGCGGCCACCACCGGATCGCTCGGCACCGCGAACGGCAGCCGGTCGATAATCACACAGCTCAATTGCTCGCCCTGCACGTCGACACCCTGCCAGAACGACGAAGTCCCGAACAGCACGGCGTTCGGAGTGAGCCGGAACTCCTCAAGCAGCGCGGATTTTGGCGCGTCTCCCTGCTTGAGCATGGGGAAATTGATGACGCCGAGAAGTTGGTCGTAGATATCGTTCATTTGCGCGTAGCTGGTGAAGAGCACGAAAGCGCGGCCGCGCGTGATCTCCAGTAAACGGCTTATGACGCCGGTGGCCTCGGCCGCAAATTGTGGAGTGCGTGGGTCAGGCAGATCGGGCGGGACGTAAAGAATCGCCTGGCTCTCATAATCGAAGTGCGAGGGAACAACGAGCTCGCGGGCGTGGTCAAGTCCGAGGCGCTGCCGGATGTAGTCGAAGCCGCCGCCAACCGCAAGTGTGGCCGAAGTAAGAACGGCGGTCTCAAGTTTCGACCACAGGCATTCGCGCAAGATGGGGCCGACCTCGATGGGCGTGGCCTGCAAGTAAACATTGCTGCGGCCGCCCGAGCTCTTCACCTCTGCTGGTTTCCGCCGTGCAGACGCGCCCGGCGCTCCGCGAAAACTTCGCCGTTCGATCCAGAAGACCGTGTTCGGATCCTCGTTCTCCATTACAAAGCCGAGTTGAACCTGCAATTGCTGCGCTCGGCGCGCGAGTGTGAAAACTTCGTCTGGCTTTTGTGGGAGGCGTTCGAATTCGGCCGAGAGCCGCGTCAGAGCGTGATTGAGCGCGAGGTATTCGTCGCCGTTTTCTTCCAGAAATTCTCGGCGCGCGTCAAAGGCGATGCGGCCTTCGTGCGCCGGCAACAGCGAGAAGAACAACTGTGAGCGCTCGCGCAGCGACTGAATCGCGCTCGACATCTGCGGCGTGTACAACTTTTCGCGCTGCAGCAGGTGCTCGGTATCGCGCGCCAGTTCTTCCATGCGCAGGTTGCTCACCGAAATGCCGAAGTAGTTCCCGGCAACTTCTTCCAGTTCGTGAGCCTCATCGAAAATGACCGCGCCGCAATCCGGCAGCACACCGGCGTCGGGCGCGCCATCGGCTTCGAGCTTGATGGCGAGATCGGCGAAAAACAGGTGATGGTTGACGATGATGATGTCGCTCTCGGCGGCGCGCCGCCGCATGTCGGTGATGAAGCAGCGCTCCCACTCTTTGCATTTCTGGCCAAGGCAGGTATCCGCGCGCGCATCGAGCTTATGCCAAAGCGCGCTCGCCTCGGGCAGTTCGGCGAGTTCGGAACGGTCGCCGGTGCCCGTTGTCTTTTCCCATGCCGCAATCGCGCGATAGTGTTCAATTTCCTCCAGGCCGCTGAGGACGGGCTGATCGGTGAGGTCATAGAGCTTCTTGCGGCAAAGATAATTGTTGCGGCCTTTCATGTAGCAAACGGAGAGGCGCGTGTGGGGACGGGCATTCTGCCCGTCCGGCTGAGCATCGGCCCCAAACAGCGCCCGCTCCAGAAACGGCACGTCCTTGAAGAACAGCTGCTCCTGCAGGTTCTTTGTGCCGGTCGAAATGATGACGCGCTTGCCCGAGCGGATGACCGGCAGGAGATAAGCGAGCGTCTTGCCCGTACCGGTGCCGGCTTCGACGATCAGATGACGTTTCTCTTCGAGCGCTTCTTCCACCGCTTGCGCCATCTGCAATTGGCCGCGACGGAATTCGTAGGCGGGATGCGTTTTCGCGAGCACGCCGCCGGGCGAGAAGAACTGGTAGAGCGAGAATCCCGCGCCGGCCGATACTGGATGGGAAGAAGAAGCCACGGAGTCTCTATAATACAGTTTGCGGTTTTCAGTTCTCGGTTCTCAGTGAAACAAACTCCTTCAAGCACAAATTCGCCGGTCTTACCGCTCCTCGCCATCGTGGGCCGCCCCAACGTCGGCAAATCGACGCTGTTCAACAAGCTGACCGGATCGCGCCGCGCCATTGTGGGCGACGAGCCGGGCATCACACGCGACCGGCTCTACGGCGAAGCCGAATGGCTCGGACACTCGTTTCGCGTGGTGGATACCGGCGGCATTGTTCCCGAGGATAAGGAATTCATTCCGTCGGAGATTTTTCGCCAGGCCAAGGTTGCTCTCAAGGAGGCGGTTGGCGTCATCGTGGTGGTGGACGCCCGGACCGAACTGGCGGGTCCGGATCGCGAACTCATCCGGCTGCTACAGCGCATGGGGAAGCCTCTGTTTCTGGCAGTGAACAAGGTGGACAGCGACAAGCAGGAATCGTTGGTGGGGGAATTTCACGAACTGGGAATTCGGAATGTGTTTGGGATCTCAGCTGAGCATGGGCGTGGGATTGACGATCTGCTGGACGCCGTCCTTCCCCTGCTGCCGGCAGAACAAAAACCTTTAACCGCAAAGGTCGCTGAGAAACCCGCAGAGGTCGCAGAGAACAGCGACGCACCGGACGCGGATGCGGACGACCAACGACCAACGACCGACGACCTTCCTCCCCACGAAATCAAAGTTGCCATCATCGGCCATCCCAACGTCGGCAAATCCACGTTGCTGAATCAGCTCACCGGAGCCGATCGCGCGATCGTCTCGCCCATTGCCGGCACAACCCGCGATTCCATCGATGAAGTCATCGAATACAAGGGCCGCAAGGTCCGGTTCATTGATACGGCGGGCATCCGCCGCAAAGGCAAGACCGAACTGATGGCGGAAAAGCTGTCGGTGGTCATGGCTCGCAAGAACATCGAAGGCGCCGACATCGTGCTCTTCCTGGTGGATGCCACCGAAGGCGCCAGCGGGCTCGACGCGAACATTGCGGGCTACGCGCATGAGAGCGGGCGCTCCGTCATCATCGTCGTCAATAAGTGGGACCGGATCGCCAGCGGCGAGAAGCGTGCCATCAGCCAGTCGAAGACAGCGCGCATTCAGGATGCGAAGCGCCCGCAGGATCGCAAACTCTACGAAGAGCGCCTGCGCTACGGGCTGAAGTTTCTCGCTTACGCGCCGGTGGTGTTCATCTCCGCGCTCACCGGCAAGGGGACGGAGAAGATTCTGCCGCTGATCGAGCAGGTAGCTGCCGAGCGGCGCAAGCGCATCACAACCGGCGAGATGAACCGGTTCCTGAAAAAGGTTGATTTCGGCCGCGCCACGGTGCCGATAAGCAAGCGCGTGAAGATTTACTACATGACGCAAGCGACCATAGCGCCGCCGACGTTTGTGCTCTTCACCGACCGGACGGTCAAGCTCCATTTTTCCTACGAGCGATTTATTGAGAATCAGATTCGCCGCGCGTTTGGATTTGTGGGCACGCCGATTTGGATTAAGAGCCGGGCGAGCTAGAGCGGTTGCAATAGGACGCATCTAGTTGGGCTTAGTTGGCAAATCGTTAGAATCCTCGCCGAGATCGAAGATCAACCAGATGAAGAGGCAGACAAACAAGATGGTGATCGATCACTCCGCAGGCCGATTCGCTTCGCGAGTCGGCCTGCTCCGCTCAGGATGACCGGCAGAGGTTTGGAATCGAGAGATCAACCGCGCTCGAAGGCGTGCTTCTCTTCTAACTGGTGAAGAGCCTCCGCCATCTCTTTCTCAAAGCGGTCATGCTGATCCATAAGCGCGGGCAGAGCGGTCGCATAGCGGCGAGCCAGGGTGAACAAGCCGCGCTCCGCCAGGCTGGCGGCAACTTCGGCAACATCGTCGGCTGTGGTTTCTAGGTAAAGCGCTTCGGTGGCGTCGCCCAGCCACACGTCTCCGCCAACGAGTTTTGTTTGCCAGAACACTTTGCGCTCGATCAGGCGGCCAATTTCTTCATCTGTGGCCTTGCCGAACGCCCACTGGTTACGCCTGAAGTCGTAATGGCGGCTGGAAAAATGCAGCGGCACCAGCTTCGCAGATTTCAGAAACTCAATCTGCATTCGATCCACGTCTTTGCGCAGCGCGTTGATGACCGGCGCCTCGGTATCTTTCTGGTCGAGCGACGGCAGGACCTCGCGCAACGTCGCCGAAAGATTGACGGCAACCAGCGCGCGCAGATTGCCCGAATTCTCCAGCGTGATTTCGGCGTGCAGCACGTCAAAGTCGGCGCCGGATGTGGCATGGCGGAAAGGCCAGTCGAACTGGAAGCTAAGCGGTAAACCGGTGCGCGTGACGTAGATGCTTTTAGTCGGTGCAGCTTCTTGGGGACTCATTCTGGCGTAAGCCTCACCCTATGAGATCGTGCCTGATTTGTGCACCGTTATTTTAACCCGCTGGAAATGGGCTAACGAGCGGATCGTGCTGCAAGGGAGTGCCGCCATCAGCGGAGAAAGATGAGTTGCAGCAGGTTTCGCAGCGCTGCCGCGCTCAAAAGCCCGAACACTCCGGCGGTCACGAGCAGGCTGTACCGCGCCTCCAGCAGATCGGCAAACACGCCGGCGACAAAAACGAACAGAAAGACCAGCAGAACGAGATGAAATCCCTGTCCCGGGAAGTCAGGTGAAGCAATGGCCAGAATGAACAAAAGCACGGCAATGGCGAGCGGCGCGGTGTTGCCGAAATAGCGAGCGCGCTTCCAGGCGAAATACGTAACCAACGCCACGGGCAAGGCCAGCATTAACGCCGGACTGCTGGCAGCGAGCATGTGCAAGGTCCGCCCGTAAGACGCGGTCATGGCGAAGGCTGCGGGCTCGATGTCGATCCAGCACGCGTGCAGCATCCCTCGCCACAAAAGCACAGGCCGAAAAAAGTACGAGGCCAGCAGCAGCACCGCTCCAACCGCGGCTGCGGCCGACCAGATAGCAATCACGGCCCGCGGCCGCACTGGCGCTACCCAGAACATGAGCAGCAATGCCACGGGTACTATGAGCGCCAGCGAGAATTGATTCCCCACCACCAGCGCGAACGACAGTCCGAGCAGCAGGATCCGGCGGTAGTTCCACAAAATCACTTCGCGGGGAGCATACAGCGTGTGGGCCACGGCGATCGCCGTGAACACTGTGCCAAACGTGCCCCACACGCCGCCCATCTCGCCAAGGTTCGGCGCTCCGGCGACGCTCACGATCATTCCTGGGGAAAAACAATAAAGCGTCAGCGCAATGTATCCTCCTGCATTGCCGTAAAGACGGCGCGCGACGTACCAGAGAGAGCCCCCGAGCATGACGCCGAAAAATAAATAGGGCGCGGTGGCCCAGAGTTGGCCGAGCGGTGACTCGGTGCGCAACGTGGGCGGCTTTACCAGGAAGGGCGCGGCGCAGGTCAGGTAGTAGAGCGGGGAGTGGTCCCGGTCATAGCCGTCGCGTACGCGCAGGTGGCCGCCGTGCCCGGAAGACGGGATGCCTGTGACGGACTCCGCGCGCAGAGTTTCCGGTGTGCCCGCGATGGCCCCGCCCTTCCACTGTTCAAGCCCGTGATAAATGCAAAGGTCATGATTGGAATCGGGCAGCGATCCGTGCATGGTTTCAACGTGAATGAGCCATGCGCACTGGAGCAAATAGACGAGCAGGAGCGTCGCCGCAATGAACTGCGGCGAACCGATCGAGCCGGAAACGAGAAATCGGCGCATCAAGGGCAGACCGAGTGTTTTACCATGGCGGTGACCATGATGGATAGCAATCCCCTCCCCAGAGAGCAAGAAACAGAGGAGTCGCCTTCCCCTTCTTCGTCCACGCCGCCTTCCGCGCCTGCGTTTGCGCGTGCTCGCCGCGAGTCAGTTTTCGCGCCACTGTTGGAAATCTTCGAAGGGCCGGGGGGGCTTTATCCCTGGGCACGCTGGCTGATTTACATCGGCATGGGCCTTGTGACGCTGGCGTTGCTCAACTCTGTTTTGTACAGTCTGCAGCGAGATTCAGATTCGTTGTCGTGGAGCATGGCCGGTGAAGTGCGGATGATGCTGGCCGCGATCCTGCCGGGATTTGTCATGGCTCGCATCGAAGGCCGCCCTTGGGGAGATTTTGGGTTGCCAGCGAAGGGCGCTCTGGGACGCAATTTCTGGATTGGCGCGCTCTGGGGCCTCGGTTCACTCACCGCTCTGATGCTCACCTTGCGGATAACCGGGGTTTTCTCGTTCGGGCCGGTTCAGTTGCATGGAATACGCATCTTGAAGTTCGGCTTGTTTTATGCTGCCTTCTTCTTTGTTGCGGCCTTGTTTGAAGACTTTCTCTTGCGGGGCTATTCGCAGTGGGTTCTGGCAAGAGCCATGAACTTCTGGCCAGCCGCCGCCCTTTTGTCGATTCTCTTCGGCGTGATTCATGGCGGTAATCCTGGAGAAGAGAGGATTGGCCTGGTGGCTGTGGTCGCAATCGGATTCTTTTTCTGCCTTACGCTGCGGCGCACGGGAAATCTGTGGTGGGCCATTGGCTTTCACATGGCATGGGACTGGGGAGAAAGTTTCTTGTACTCTGTGCCCGACAGCGGCGCCATGGCGCCTGGACATTTGCTGGATTCGTCCCTTCACGGGCCGGTTTGGCTCACGGGTGGCTCGGTGGGGCCGGAGGGAAGTTATCTGATTTTTGTGGTGATCGGCGCAGTGTGGGTTCTATTTAGCCGTGTGTACCCGGAGGTGAGGTATGAAGCACAAGGCATTGGCCTCTAAGAGACAGCAGGTGATTTTTTCTATTTGTGTGATCTTGGTATCCGGTGGCGTCGTCCATGCGCAGAGCCAGTCGCAGACTCCCGCCGCTGCCCGGCAAAGTTCACCGGGGAAGCAGACAACGATGCCCCAGCATGCTCGCGGGACATTTGAGGTGAAGGTCACTCCGCAAAAGCCAGACAACAAAGAAACCGAAACAGCTAACCTGGAGCGGCTTTCGATTGACAAGCAGTTTCACGGCGATCTGGAAGGGACGAGCACCGGCGAGATGCTAGCGTCGAGGGGCGACGTAAAGGGCTCGGGAGGCTATGTGGCGATGGAGCGCGTGAAGGCGACGCTTACGAGCCGGAAGGGCGCTTTTGTGCTGCAACACAGCGGAACCATGACGCACAACACGCCGCAAATGAGCGTCACCGTCGTGCCCGACTCGGGAACCGGCGACCTGACGGGGATCGCGGGCTCGATGACGATCAAAATTGAAGAGGGGAAGCACTTCTATGATTTTGAATACACCCTGCCGCAACAGCACTAAGACAATCGCGGATGGCTTGCGGCCGTGTGAGCCCGGTTCAGTTTTCGAGGATCACGTGGGCTAAGGCCTCATCGGCAGTGTGGGTGAGGGAGAGAGCGATATTCCGGGTGCCGAGTTTGATCGCGATCTCTCCGGCCTGGCCGTGGAATTGCAGGGTCGGGCGCTGGCCCTTGGGCCGGACGACTTCGATATCGCGCCAGCGAACACCGCGGCTCCAGCCGGTTCCGAGAGCTTTCATACCGGCTTCCTTGGCGGCGAAACGGGCGGCGTAGCTTTCAAAGCGACGAGCCTTCGACTCGCAATAGCGAATTTCTCCTTCCGTGAAAATTCGGCGCAGGAAGCGCTCGCCGTGGCGCTCAATGGATGCGCGGATGCGCGGGACTTCAGCGATATCGACACCGGTGCCGAGGATCATCGGGATATTGTCAACGGGGACTGGGGTGTTGGCAATCTTTAGCGCTCGGTAGCGGGAGCAGATTCAGGGCAGTTGCTCCTGAGGCAGAAGGGTATTTCCGTGAGCTGAGACCGTCCACGCAGGCGGCTTGGGCACAGATTCCGGAACAGGCAAACGCGGCAGGTTGGTTTGGAAGCCTGGCGCAGGACGATGAGTCCAAGAGCCGCGTAGGAGGCGACTAGCAGGCAAAGCAAAAGGGGGAGGGCCGACATGTCGTACCGTCTTTCTGGCGCGCCGCTACTATGGCGCGGTATACACATCGGGTCTGTGATCTGCGTCACAAGAGTTTGTGATGAATCTTGCGGGAGCGGCGTAGGAAGCGCTTTCAGGCTATCGAGTTCAGATGATCGGCGATCACAGAGTCCTGGCCGGGGAAAACCGTGCGCAGGTCGAGCAGGACGCGGGCCTCTTCGACGCGGGCAATGACGGGCGGATCGGATTGGCGGAGGCGGCGGCAAAGGTCGTCGGCGCTCAGGTCACGATGGGTCAGGGCGATCAGGCGGGTGGGAAGAACAGCGGTGGGCGCCGCGCCGCCTCCGATCACGGATTCGCCGTCGCAGAGTTCGATCCGCAAGAATGAGCCTGCTGGTAAGCCGCGCTGGTGGCCTTCGCCAGCGTTTGGCGAGTTGATCCGCGCGGCGAGGGCTTCGGCGCGGCCGGCGATTTCGTCTTTTGAAAGACGCATCATGCGCAGAATGGGTACCGCGTCGTGATCGCTTTTTACGTAAGCAAGAAGCGTGGCTTCGAGCGCCGCATAGGTGAGTTTATCGACGCGCAGAGCGCGGAAAAGCGAGTTCGAGCGGAGACGGGCGACTAGGCGGGCGCGTCCGGTGATGAGGCCGGCTTGCGGACCGCCCAAGAGCTTGTCACCACTGTATGTGACGAGGTCGACTCCGGCGCGGAGGCTGTCGAGGACTCCGGACTCGCCGCTGATGCCGAAGGAGCGAAGATCAACCAAAGCGCCGCTACCCAGGTCTTCCATGAGTGGAAGGCTGCGGCGGCGGGCGAGCGCGACGAGCTCGGTAAGGCCGGGTTGCTCGGTGAATCCGGTGATGGCGAAGTTCGAGCGATGCACGCGGAGCAGCAGGCGCGTGCGCTCGGTGATGGCGCGCTCGTAGTCGCCGATGCGAGTGCGATTGGTGGTGCCGACTTCGCGCAGCGTCGCCTGGGACTTCGACATCACGTCGGGAATGCGGAAGGAGCCTCCGATCTCGACGAGTTCGCCGCGCGAGACGATGACCTCGCCGCCTTCGGCGAGCGAATTGAGGGAGAGGAGAACGGCGGCGGCGTTGTTGTTGACGACGATGGTGGAGAACGTAGGGACAGCCGCACCCGACTGTTCGGGCGAGTGCAGCTCGCCTGCGGCTGTCCCTACACGTTCTGCCTGCACGGGCGGGGCGCCCGTGCCTCCATCTTGCTCGAACAACTTTTGAAACAGGCGGTCGACGTGGATATCGCGTTTGCCGCGTTCGCCGGTTGCCAGGGCGAATTCGAGATTCGAGTACGAGAGTGCGGTTTCGCGGATGTGGTCGATGGCGCCGGGGGCGAGCGGGGCGCGGCCGAGATTAGTGTGGAGTATGACGCCGGTCGCGTTGATGACGGAACGCAGCGAGTAACTGAGCGACTGGCGGAGTTGACGCTCGACGGCGTCGGGCAGTCCGGCAAGAGCCAGATCGAGAGATTTTTCGTCGAGGCGGTCCGTGGCGATTTCCTCGCGCAGGCGAGCTAGCACGGCGCGGACAGCATCAGCGAGAGCAGCGTGGCCATCATGCCTGGCGAGCGTACGGAGTTGCGGATTTTGGAGGAGTTCGTCGGTCGAGGGGAGCTTCTGAAAGAGTGCCGACTTGGCTTTGGCTGGCATCCAGGGCGATTATCCCACAGGCAGATGTATGCCTGGGCAGAGGCACGTCGCGCGGGCGGGAGCGTCCCCGCCACACACTCTACAGCGTGTGCATGTAGGCAATCAGGTCTTTGATCTGCTGATCGCTCATGACCTGGCCGAAGCCTTCCATCTTGGAGCGGCCGTTCTTGATGATGTCGGCCATGCGATCGTCGTTGGCGGGAAGGCCGCTGAGTTCGAGATACTGGCGCTTGAAGACGCCCTTCATGCTCGGCCCTTTCTTGCCGCGCGATGAGTAGGGTTCGTGGCAGCGGTCGCAGTAGTTGTCGTAGAGTTTGCGCCCGGCGGCCTGTTGCGGGTTGAGGCCCAGTTCGGCGTCGGACTTGCGCCGGTCAACATCGCAGGCAGGAAAGGTGAAGAGGGCAAGGGCCGCCATCACGACGGAGGCACGAAGGTACGGCGAAAAGCCATTAAGAATTCGCATCATATTGGTAGCGTTCCCACGCCAGTGCTTAAAGGTAGGATAATACGGGCGAGATGAACGTGACGCTCAAACGCGTGTATGAGCCACCTGCCGCGGCGGATGGCGTGCGCGTGCTGGTGGATCGCCTTTGGCCGCGCGGTTTGACGAAGGAAGCGGCGGCGGTGAAACACTGGCTCCGTGATCTCGCGCCCACGAACGAGCTGCGGCAGTGGTTCCATGCGAATCCAGCGGCGTGGGTGCAATTTCGCAGGCGGTATTTGAAGGAACTGGCCACTCCGGCGGCGACGGCGGCGGTTGACAGGCTGTACGAGCTGGCAGGCGGCAAGAAGAAAGTTACGCTGCTCTACGCGTCACGCAATGAGGAGCGCAACAATGCTACCGTGCTCAAAGAACTGCTGGAGGGCGGGCGGAAACCGCCGTCGAGCGTGGGCCGCGCGGCGGCCGTCGGCACGCGGATCCGGAAGGCGAAGAGGCAGTAGACAGGTCTCTGTTCGAGCCGCACTATAATTTCCCAGTCATGTCGAGCTCCGCCATCGAGAAGAAGATCGAATCCCTGCGCGAAAAAATCCGGCACCACGAGTATCGCTACTACGTGCTGGATTCTCCTGAAATCTCCGACGCCGAATTTGACGCGCTCATGAACGAGCTCAAGCGGCTGGAGGCGGACCATCCTCAGCTCATCAAGCCGGACTCGCCTACGCAGCGCGTGGGAGGCAAGCCGCGCGAAGGGTTTGTCAAAGCAAAGCATTCCTCTCCGATGCTCTCGCTTGACAACGCTTATAGCGAAGAGGAACTGCGCGACTGGGAGCGCCGCGTGCACGAATTAAGCGGACGCACCGACGTCGAGTACATGTGCGAACTGAAGCTCGATGGCATGTCGCTGGCGCTCGTCTTTAGCGGCGGCCAACTGGAGCGCGGGATCACGCGCGGCGACGGCAGCATCGGTGAGGACGTCACGCTGAACGTGCGAACGGTGCGCTCGGTGCCATTGTCGGTTTCGAAAGAGAAATTAAGAAAAGCCGGCATCCCTGCCGATTTTGAAGTGCGCGGCGAAATGCTGATGCCCATCGCTGCTTTCCGCAAGTTGAATGAGGAGCGCGAACGACAGGGACTCGCCACGTTTGCCAATCCGCGCAACTTTACGGCGGGGACGGTGCGGCAACTCGAGCCGTCGATCACAGCGCAACGCCGGATGGACTACTTCGTCTACATGTTGTTGAAAGACGGCCGCACATATTTCGACCGGCAATCGAAAGCCATGGACGCGCTCGAAGCGGCCGGGTTCAAGGTGAATCCCAATCGCAAGCTGGCGAAAAATCTGGATGAGGTCTGGAAATTCATTCAAAGCTGGGAAGGGAAGCGCGAGTCGCTGCCCTATGAGATTGACGGCATCGTAGTGAAGGTCGACCGGACCGCTCTGCAGAACGAGTTGGGTTTCACCGGGAAGGCTCCGCGGTGGGCGATCGCATACAAATACGCGGCGCGCGGCGCGGTGACAAAAGTTGAAGACATCGTTCCGCAAGTCGGCCGCACGGGCAAACTTACGCCCGTCGCCTGGCTGACCCCGGTTCCGATTGGCGGGACGACCGTTTCGCGGGCCACGCTGCACAACATGGACTTCGTCGACGAACTGGGCCTAAAGATCGGCGACTGGGTCGAAGTCGAGCGCGGCGGCGACGTGATTCCGAAGGTCGTCAAAGTGGTCGAGGACAAAGACCATCCGCGCGGACATAAATCATTCGAAATGCCCGCACATTGTCCGGTGTGCGGCGGCAACGTCGTGCGTACTGAAGGCGAAGCGGACCACCGCTGCGTGAATGCAAATTGTCCGGCGAAGCTGCAGGGGACGATTCTGCACTTTGCCTCGCGCCACGTGATGGATATTGACGGCCTGGGCGAGGCCCTGGTGAATCAGTTGACCGAGCGCGGCCTGGTGAAGAACGTCGCCGACTTATATCGGCTGACAAAAGACGATCTGCTCACCCTCGACCGGATGGGCGACAAGTCCGCGGAGAACGTCCTGGGAGAAATCGAAGCGTCGAAGAAGCTGCCGCTGGAACGCGTGATTTATGGGCTGGGGATTCGGTTTGTGGGCGAGCGCACGGCGCAGTTCCTGGCCGAGCACTTCGGCTCGCTCGACGCGATCATGAAGGCGAGCGCCGAGGAACTGGAGGAAGTGAACGAAGTCGGCCCGCGGATTGCCGAGAGCATCGTGGAGTTCTTCGGCGATGAGCACAATCGCAAGCTGGTCGGCGATTTGCGAAAGGCGGGGCTGACCTTCACGGGACAGAAAAAAGAAAAAGGTACGAAGTTGGCAGGGAAGACATTTGTGCTGACGGGAACGCTCGCGCGACACACGCGCGACGAGGCGAAAAAGATGATTGAAGATGCGGGCGGCCGCGTCTCTGGCTCGGTCAGCAAGAAGACGGATTATGTGGTGGCGGGAGCGGACGCGGGATCGAAGCTGGACAAGGCCCGCGAGCTGGGCGTGAGCGTGATTAGCGAAGAGGAGATGGAGCGATTAGTAGCAGGATGAAAAGGCGGACAGGAGTGTCCGCCCCACACGAGATTACTTTTTCGCCGTAGGCGGCAATATGCCATTCAGACGCAAATACATGGCCGCCTCAGCGTAGTGGTCGGCCCAGCTTCCGGCGAGGATCAGGGCGAATCGGGCGCGCGAAAATTGCTGGCCGTGGCCCTCCGTCATCTCGCCCAGTTTGGAGTCATCCATTTTCGCGAGCGCGTTGCCGCAGAAATCAAACGAGGCTTTGAGGGCGGCGACCAGTTTGTCCTTTGCGTCTGTTTCCTTGGCCTCCTCCACCTTGGGTGCCGGGACGGCGGAGGCTGCGCTGCAGAATGAATTGTTCGATTCGATCATGTGCGCGACCAGGTGGCCGAATGTCATCTGGTCGGCAGAGGGCTTGTAGCTGAACTTGTCAGCGGGCATGGCTTCGACGGCAGCGACGGTGTTTTTCTGGCGGCCGGGCAGCGTGTCTTTGAGGGCGGCCGCGACTGGGTTCTTGACTTGGGCGGTCGCGGATGCGGCGAGTACGAGCAGGGCTAGCGCGGTGTGCATTCGTTTCATAACCATCCTCCGAGGGCGGGGTTAAGGATAACGCGTGCGGGGCCCCTTCGGCTACGCTCAGGGCAGGTCCGTGCCACACCAGCACTCCAACGTACCTTGCCGGGCGTTGGCTGGAACCGTATTCTTAGAGAATGCACGGGCACTCGCACGGCCATTCGAACGATCGTGCTCATGGGCATGCTCACGGCCACCCGCCTGCGACGGGCCGCGTGCTGCGCATTTCGCTGGGCGTCACGGCGCTCTATATTGCGCTGTTGGTAGTGGCCGGCATCCGCGCTCATTCGTTGGCCCTGCTGTCGGAGGCAGGGCACAATCTGTCGGATTTCCTGGCGCTTCTATTGTCGTTGGTTGCCGTCTATCTGGAATCGCGGCCGCCGAGCGCAACCAAGACGTATGGCTATCGCCGGGCGGGAGTGCTGGCGGCGCTGGTGAATTCGATTTCGCTGGTGGTTGTGTCTTGTTTCATTTTCTACGAGGCATTTCGGCGGCTGCGGCATCCTGAGCCGGTTGCGGCCGGGCTCATGATCTGGGTGGCGGCAGCGGGCGTGGCGATGAACGGCGCCATTGCGCTCCTGCTTTGGCGATCGGGGCGCGATGTCAATGTGCGCAGCGCGTTACTGCACGAAGTGGGCGACACGGTTTCGACAGCGGCGGTGATTGTCGGCGGCTGGGCAATTCTCGGAACCGGGCAGTACTGGATTGATCCAGCACTCTCGTTTGGGATTGGCGCGCTGATTTTGTGGTCGAGCTTTGGCATTGTCCGCGAGACGCTGAATATACTGCTCGAAGGCACGCCGCGCGGCATGAGCCTGGACGAAGTGGAAGCGGCGGTGCGAGCCATTACGGGCGTCGCCGACGTGCACGATCTGCATGTGTGGAGCATCGGTTCGGAGAACCACGCGCTTTCCGCGCACGTGAAGATCGCGGACATGGCAACCTCGGAGAGCGACGCGATCCTGCGCGCGATCAACGAGACGTTGGGCCAGGGCTTCGGAATTCACCACACGACGATTCAGCTTGAGCATGTGGTGTGCGAGACGGCGCACGCCTGCGTGATCCCGGTCGCGGAGGAATATGAGTCCCACAGGCATTCTCAACCGGAGCACCGGCACTGAGTAGGACGGACGTAGCCCCGCTGGCTTTCACCAATGATTCGGGTTGGGCCACACGCTACGCTCGATCTTGACGCCGCATTTCAGGAACGAGCGAATGGAAATACCTGTGCGGGTGCAGCGGTTGCGGGCAAGACTGATGACCAAGGTAGCGCCCAAAGAGCCGTCTCCTACGTCTCCTAAGAGATGCCTTTTGCATTCATGTGCGCCGAATATTGCCGGTCGGCTTGCATGATGTGGTTGGTCAGCCAGTCCTTAAGGAATGTCACAACAGCGATGGCCTGCCCGGTTGTGGTTGCCTTGAGATCCTGCTCAAATTGTCCCACCTTTTTCACGAACGCACGATGCTGAGCGCGATGCGCACCCAAATCGGGATAGTGGGCCTGTTCGAGCAGCTTTTCCTCTGCCGAGAAATGAAATTGTGTATAGTCGGCTAAATCCTTAACGACCTTCTGGATTACCTGGGCGCCCTTCCCGGCCATCATAGCTTCGTGCAAGCTGTTGATCAGTGCGAACAACTTCTTGTGATCCTCGTCGCACTTCGCGACTCTCACGCTATAGGACATATCCCACGTTACCAACGGCATTGTCGCCTCCCGGACAGATTTCGTGAACACGCAGGGCCAGTAGATGTCTGTCGGGAGTTCTATCGGCAACTTCGGAGAATTCTTCATCGCTCGTAAGCGGCAAAGGGTGCCCGGCAAAGAAACTGCAATCGCAGGCCAAGCGGTTGGAAAAACGGGCTGTCCACCCTGATTTGGGGCAGGAAAACCGCGGCCGCCGTGGTAACCTATAGGCAGGAGTCTTCCTTCCCCGAAGGATCATCTAATCGTCATGCTACGTTGGCAGCTCATTTTGCGGTTTTTGGCAGCGGTGCAACTGCTGCCGGCTCTGGAGAGCGGTGAGGAAACGCTCGTCGGAGGGCAGGCGGTGCTGGAGGGCGTAATGATGCGCTCGCCGCATGCCTGGGGTATCGCCGTGCGCAAGCCTTCGGGGGAGATTGTGACCCACAGCGAACCGCTGGAGCGTCCTTCAGAGCAGCATAAATGGATGGGCTGGCCCGTGGTACGCGGCGTTATAACTCTGGGCCACGCCATGAAGCTCGGCTTCCGGGCCCTGAAGTTTTCCGCCAATGCGGCGCTGGAAGAGATCCCGGTAAGCGATAAGGACGGCGCGCCGGGGAAAAAGATCGAAATCAGCGGATGGATGGCGGGCCTGAACATGGCCTTCTCGGTCGCCTTTTTCATCTTCATGTACAAGTACCTTCCCTTGCTTGCGACCACCGAACTGAAGCGGGTGAATCCGGTCTTCGGGCAGCAGTTCGTGTTCAACCTGGTGGACGGGCTGATCCGGATTGCGATGTTCCTGTTGTTCGTGTGGGGCGTGTCGCTGTGGAAAGACATCCGGCGCGTGTACGAGTATCACGGAGCGGAGCACAAGACAGTATTTGCGTTCGAGAACGGCGACCCACTGCAGACGGCGCCCGTGCAGAAATATTCGACGTATCATCCGCGCTGCGGTACGAGCTTTCTGATGACCGTGATGATCCTCTCAATGTTTGTGTATATGGCAATTCCCGTCCAGACCTTCTGGGCGCGGTTCGGAATTCGCATTGCCCTGCTCCCGGTAATTGCGGGAGTCTCCTACGAGATCATTCGCTTCGCGGCCAAGCATCGCGGCTCTCTGTTTGCGCTGATGACTGCCCCCGGTCTGTGGCTGCAACGGATCACCACCAAGCCCCCGGACGACCGCGAAGTGGAGTGCGCAATCGTGGCGCTCGACGAAGCCATGGTGCTGGAAAAGCAGCACGGCGGAGAATTGGTAATCGCCTAGCAGTCGTTTGTCGTTCGTCGCTGGTCGCTCGGAATGTGTATTCGGGTGGTTCGCTCCGTTCTTAACTAATTTTCCGAGACATCACAATTTTGCTGTGCCGCGCGTCCTTGGATTGAGTGCAAGTACAGGCTATTGTGTGCGCGGAGGTATCTCCGTGCCATCACATTCAACTTTTCAGGACCTTCGCGTGTGGCAAGACGCGATGGATCTCGCCGAAGAGGTCTACCGGGCGACTTCTGAGTTCCCTAAGCACGAACTGTACGGCCTGGTGTCGCAAATGCGGCGCGCGGCAGTTTCCGTGCCAAGTAACATTGCGGAAGGCAAGGCTCGTCATTCCGATCCGGATTTTGTGCGGTTTCTTTTGCATGCTCGGGGATCCCTGTTGGAACTCCAGACACAGATTTTGATCGCACGGCGGTTACAATACTTGTCGGAGGAGAGAGCAATAGAACTGAATCGGCGTTGCGAGGGCATCGGTCGCGGACTGAATGCACTCATCAACCGGTTCCGCACTGCGGCAGCCTAGCAACCGTGCCGAACGACAAACGACTGTCGACCAACGACCATGTTCGAACGACTTGACCAAATCGAAGCGCGCTACGACGAGCTGACCAACGCCCTCGCCTCGCCGGATATCACCAACGACTCTGCCAAATTCCAGAAGACCGCGAAGGCCCACGCCGAAATTGCTACCGTGGTCGAGAGATATCGCGAATACAAAGATCTGACCAAAGGAATCGCCGAAAGCAAAGCCATGCTCGCCGACGAGAAGGATCCGGACATGCGCGCCTACGCCGAGGAAGAATTGGCGAAGCTGGAAGGGCGTGTGGGCGGCGTGGAAGAAGAGTTAAAAGTTCTGCTGCTGCCGAAGGATCCGAACGACGAGAAGAACGTCATCCTCGAAATTCGCGCTGGCACGGGCGGCGACGAGTCGACGCTCTTCGTGGCCGAGGTCTTCCGCATGTATAACCGCTTCGCCGAAACGCAGAAGTGGAAGGTGGAAGTGCTGTCTACCTCGGAGTCCGGCATTGGCGGGCTGAAGGAAGTGATTGCGCTGATCGAGGGCGACCGCGTTTTTTCGCGGCTGAAATACGAGAGCGGCGTGCACCGCGTCCAGCGCGTGCCCGCCACCGAACAGCAGGGACGCGTGCATACTTCGGCCATCACGGTGGCCGTGCTCCCTGAAGCCGAAGATGTGGATGTAAAGATCGAAGCAAAGGACCTGCGCATCGATACGTTCTGTTCGTCGGGACCAGGCGGACAGTCGGTGAATACGACATACTCGGCCGTGCGTATCACGCACATTCCCACCAATACCGTGGTGAGCTGCCAGGACGAGAAGTCGCAGATCAAGAATCGCGAAAAGGGCATGCGAGTATTGCGCTCGCGCCTGTACGAAATCGAAATGCAAAAGCAACAGGACGCGTTGGCCAAAGAACGCAAGCAGATGGTGGGTTCGGGCGACCGCTCCGAGAAAATTCGCACCTACAACTTTCCGCAGAACCGCCTCACCGACCACCGCATCGGTTTCACCATTCACCAGCTCGAACAGGTGATGGACGGCAAGCTCCAGCCGCTGCTCGAAGCGCTGGTCACCCACTTCCAGGCTGAAAAGCTGAAGCAGGAAACCGCCAGCGTGGTGTGAGGGAAGGCTCCCCCGATCACGATCACCGGAGTGGCGTAGTGTGACCGTTCTCGATGTTGAGGTTAATGGACTCTGCTCGCTGCGTTGCTCCCGTTCCGTCTGAGACGACCACAATACCACTTGCTTTTAGATTCTTCCGCTCCACGTCGAAGATGACATGGTCCGCTTGGAGCGAGAACAGGTTGTAAGCGACGAAGACGGGATCTTCATACGGATTTTTTTCGCCACTGTAGTCGAGGGTGTTACCGTTTGAGGCGCGCCTAGTGTAGCGGATATACAGTTGGAACGGAACGCCGTCCTTGGACGGAGTTGGTAGGAATTCCTCCCCATAGTAGTTGAACGGCTGATCCAACTTGCCCACAACAACTCGGTCGACGATCTTTCCCACAGGCAAGCTAATGTCAAACGTAAGGCCGAGGGGCGACGCGACGAGAAATAGCGGGCGGCGATGGGTTCTGAAACCCTTGCGTTCCGCTGTCATGGTGTAGCCACCAAACGGAAGATCACTATCGTATTGTCCTGTCGCGCTCGTCGTCGCAAGCTTTGTCAGTTGCTGGCTGCTGAACGTGACCTCGACTCCTGGGATTACAGCTCCCTGTGCATCCGTAACGGTGCCCCGGACGTGGAAGGTCCGGGAAGCGCTCGGGGGCGTCACATCTTGCCCTAATGCAGTCGCGCACAGGGACGAAGCCGCTATCAGCGTTAGAGTAGAAAGCTTCATTGGCGGATTATCACAAACCCCCAGATTCAACTGCAAGCGGCCAAAGGCCAGCGTGGTGTGAGGGGAACTGCTATTCGGCAGTTCGGTCAGTTGATCCGTCAATCTTATGATGTTATGATGGTGCCATCATGATGGCACGCACCCAAATCACCCTCGAGCGCGAGACACACCGGCGAGCCCGCCAGCGGGCTAGCGATCTCGGCGTCTCTCTAGCCGAATACTTGCGGACGCTGGTCAAGAGAGATCTCGGCACCCAGAAAAAGAAAGCCGACGTGAGCTGCATTTTCGATCTCGGCCGGTCCAAGGGCGTTTCCAACATCGCTAAACACAAGGACCGGATGATCGCAGAGGCGATCCAGGCGGATTTCGAGAGAAGCAGGCGGCGCTAACCTTCGCATGAGCTTGTTCATCGATACTTCCGTTTGGTATGCAGGCGTCGACTCCTCGGATGTGGACAATGCCCGCGCGAAAGTGATCCTCGCGACTGGCGAGCCGCTATTGACTACGGATCATGTCCTGTTGGAAACATGGTTTTTGCTTCAGAGTCACATTCACCGTAAGGCTGCCGAGCGCTTCTGGGAGGGCCTGCGAAGCGGGGTCGCCGTAATCGAGCCCGTTGGTCTGGCTGACCTGGAAACTGCTTGGCAGATCGGTCTTGCCTTTCCGGATCAGGACTTCTCCCTCGTGGACCGTACCAGCTTCGCGGTAATGCGCCGGCTGGGGATTGAGCGCGCAGCCGCTTTCGACAATCATTTTGCAGTCTTTCGCTACGGCCCGAAGCACCGTTACGCTTTTGAAATTGTCCGTTGACTTGACGGTCCGCTCAGGTCAGAGTCTGATACCGCTGGTTCGGTCTCCGTGACGCCGTGATGAAATAGTCCCATGCAGCTCCGCCCCGCTCTGAATTCGGCCATCGAACGTCTGACCTCGCAATGCGTCCCTTCTCCGCGTATGAACGCTGAGCTGCTCCTCATGTTCACGCTCGATTGCGATCGGGCGCACCTCTACGGTCACCCAGAGCGGGAGCTTACCGCGGATGAGGTGCGGCGGTACGACGAGGCGCTTGCGCGACGGACGACCGGCGAGCCCGCGCAGTACATCACGGGGCACCAGGAATTCTGGGGCATGGATTTGATTGTGACGCCGGCGGTGCTGATCCCTCGGCCGGAGACCGAGCATGTGGTGGAGACAGTGCTCGAGCTGATGCCATTGTGGCGCGGGCGCCCCGGCCCGCGACCTCTCGCTGTTCAACATGATCGCGCGGACGTGGCGGAAGAGCCGATTCCGCGCATTGTCGATGTTGGCACCGGCTCGGGGGCCATCGCGTTGGCTTTGGCGAAGGAACTGCCCAGCGCCGAAATTTATGCGACGGATATCTCGACGGCAGCGCTCGAAGTAGCCCGCGCCAACGCCGCGAAGCATCAGCTCAGATCGCGCGTTCACTTCCACCGCGCCGATCTGTTGTCCGAAATATTCTCCGACCTAACGCCCGAGCCATCGGCATCCGGGCAGCCCTCGGCCGGTTTGCCGCGCGGCGAGTTCGACTTCGTCGTATCCAACCCTCCCTACGTCGGAGAATCCGAAGAAGACCAGGTGCAGCTCGAAGTACGAAAATTCGAACCGCGCAACGCCGTGTTTGCCGGGCCAACCGGGCTCGAAGTGATCGAGCGGCTGATCCCTCAGGCCTGTGAAGCGCTTCGGCCGGGCGGATGGCTGATATTTGAAATCAGCGGCACGATTGCCGAGGGCGTGCGAGGGCTTCTTGCCGGCTGGGACGACGTCGTGTTCAAAAACGATTTGCAAGGAATCGCGCGTGTGGCAATCGCACGAAAGCCGAGCTGACCCACTGGCTACGCGGGCAAGAAGGGCCCGAACTGATCCCCTTGCTTCCGATCAGAACGTCACCCGCACGCCTAACTGCGCGGCGAATGGAATACCCACCGTCGTTCCCGGCCCAAAGAAGTCTCCCAACCCGCCCTCCGGAATTTCCAGCTGTTTCAGGCTGGTGAGCGGCACACAGCTTGGATTACAGACTCCATTGACGGCGCCGTTGGAGTCAAAGGTCGCCGGAATCTGGGAGATGTTCACCGCAAAATTCGCGCCGGGGTTATTGCGGTTGAAGAGGTTGAAGAATTCGATGAAGGGATCGACTCGCCAGCGCTCATTGATGTTGATCGGTCGCGTCACGCGCAGGTCCGACTGGATGTAAGGCGTCCCGCGGAATTCGTCGAGACTGGTATAGGTGTCCGGGCCATTATTCAAAGAAATTGAAATACGCCCCGTGTTGTCGGCTGTGGTGATGGTGATAGGACGCGCGCTTTCGAACTGGTTGATGGTGCTCAATTCAAAACCGCCGGGGATGTGGACGATCCCCGCCAGCACAAACCGATGGCGGACGTCTTCGCCGGAAGGGCCGTAGTCGCCAGGTCCGAAGGCATTGAGCTGGCCTGCATTTGGATATCCACTCGGCACCTGGCAAACTCCATCTACATAGTCAAAGAGCTCTCCGAGCACGCAACCCCAGGTCTGCGCCTTGGAGAACGTGTAGTTCGCAACCAGATTGAAGCGGTGCATGTTGCCTTGCAGGTGCAACATGAGAGCGTTGTAACTGGAGCGGTTATCGGACTCGAAGACATTGACGTTCGGCACAAAAGTTGCCTGATCTGTCGCGTCAGAGACCGAAATCAGCGGAGAGGTTATGGTAGGAGGGGCCACGCAGCTGTTCGGAGGGGTTACGGCAAGCACGCAGCTGCTGTAGGGAAACGCGCGGTAACCGTGATTTCCTTGCTCGTGCGTGTAATCGGCGCTCATCAGCCAGTGCTGATTGAAGGCGTGCTGCACTCCGCCGGCGATGTGGATGGCATAGGGCGTTTTGTAATTTGAGCCAACTAGGTTTCCGGTCACGCCAGAGCCACCCGTGAGGCAGCCGGGCCCGATGAGCGCATAACTTCCTGGTGAGCCGGAAAACGAGCAGGTTCCCGAGATTGCGTTCGTGCTGTTGACGCCTTGAAACGCCGTCGCCCACCCATTTTGCGCAAGGTCGTCATAGTAGATGCCAATCCCAGCGCGAATCACCGTCTTTTCGCTGCTGCCGGGTGAATAGGCAATCCCAAGCCGGGGCGCGATCTGTTTGTGGTAATCATGTGGCACACTCGGCACAATCGGAATCTGCAGCGCCTGCAGCGTTTGATACGCGGCGTTGTCCGCTTCGCTTCGTCCCGAACCTATCATCAGCCCCCACGTAGCCTGATAGCGCAGGCCGTAGTTAACTGTCAGGTTATGCGAGACACGCCACGAGTCCTCGGCGTAAAACGCGAGCCGCTGAACATTCTGTGAGAAGCTGCCATCGCCAGCCGGCGTGTACGTACAAGTGATGCCGGAAGCCGTATCGGGTTCGGGGTTGCATGCTCCTGAGGCCGGAGTGGGTGGCGTGAAGTAGAACGACAGAGGACTGGTGATGCCCCCGCAGTCTGGGCCGGGAGGATTGATGTAACAGTCGGGGTTGTTCGGATAGGTGATGAACTCTTCCGCTGTCGCGGCGAATGCGCCGCTCAACACCGGTTCGTGAATAAAGTTGACTCCGAACTTGAGCGCGTGGCGGCCCATAACGTGGCTCACATCGTAGCGAAATTGATATTTGTCCTGCTTGCGCAGGTCGGGGAAAAGCGTAATGGGAGTGGCGAATTGATTGTCGCCGAAGGTCTCGAACCCAGACACCGTCAACGCCGTTACGCTGAACGGAAATTGAATGGCAAAGCCGAGATCCGAATTGCGAGTTTGCGTCAGATGAAGCAGGCTGGCATCCAACACCAGCGTGCCAACCCAGTTCGGGCTGAAAGTATAAGTGTTGCTAAGCGCGACGTTCCAGTAATTATTGTGTGTAGTCAGCCCGGTTGAGGGCAGCGTCGCCTGCTGCACCAGCGCGTTGTGCGTCAGGTAGGTATCCATCGACGTGCGCAGAAACCAATTCGACTTTGGAGACTGCGCGAGGTCAAATCGCACTGTGCCGATGTAATCGCGGAAGGGAATGAGAACGTTTTGCGGAATCGCATCGGCCGCAGGATAGCCGGGAATCGGGTAGACATTCGGGGGCTGCGAGATGTCCGCGAGGTTCGCTAGAGCGGTAAATTGCGCACGGCTCGCCGGGCTGTATGCGATGCTGGCATTCTCGTGCACGTTTTCGAATGAAGTAAAAAGCCATGCCTTGTTTTTCGCAATCGGGCCGCCCAGCGTTCCGACATAGTTCTGGCGTGAGAAAGGCTGCTTGGGATTGTTTGCGCAGACGCCATTAATGCACGTCTCGGCCGGATTTTCGATGGGGAAGCGAGCGTTGAGCGCTGCCTGCCGGTCATAGAAGGCTGCACTCCCATGCCATTCGTTGGTGCCGTGCTTGGTCGTGATCACGACGGACCCGGCAGTTGTACCGCCGGTATCAGCGTCTTCGTTCGAGGTCCGCACGGCAAATTCCAGGATGCCGTCGGGCGAAAAGTTTTGCAGGAAGCCGCCAATCCAATCGTCGGAATTGTCGGCGCCATCGACGGAGAGCTCGTTGTTCAGACCCGAACTGCCGCCGGTCGAAACCGCGGTAATTCGCGCTTTGGTGGGGTCCGACGGCTCGACCGGTTCGGTTCCCGGTACAAGGTAGGCGATGTTCGCGAAGCTCCGGGCCGGAAGCGGAAGAGCTTCCAGGTCATGGCTGCCCACAACGCCTTCATGCACCGCGCTCGCCGTGTCGATCGACTGCGTCGTGATCGAGGATGAGATCCCCTCCACGTTCATTGTCTCGCGTGCGTTTTGCGGTTTGAGCGTAACTGCAATATCGCGCACCAGGCTGACCGCGATCTCCACGTCAGAAGCCGCATCGGCAAATCCTTTCGCTCTAACCACGACGTGATAACGGCCCGGCAGCAAGCCTTCGAGGCGGAACTCCCCGCGTTCGTCCGCGTCAACTTGACGAGTAAGGGACGACCCGAACGACTGCGCGGCGATGTGGGCGCCCGCAATGCGGGCTCCGCTCGTATCTTCGACCTCTCCGCGAAGAGCGCCGTTCGGATTTTGAGCGGACAGACTCACAGCGACATGGAGACACGCAATAAAAACAAGCGAACGGACTGGGCGACGCCGCGTCGGTGTGTTACGGGATATCCACATGAGCAAAGAACCATCCATGAGTGGGAATTGCCGCGGCATTTGAAACAGCTAAAGAAGAAGGATCCGCTGCGGCGCGAGCGGCCTTACTCAGTCAGCCTAATCGGCGAGCGGACGTACTACCAGCTATAGTCGTCGGGACCGAACCTACAGCAGTTGCGAGAACCGCGAAAGACATTCCCAGGCCGAAAAGAAGCCTAGCGCACGAGCCACTCGGTAGCTTCGTGCGTCATGGAAAGAAGGGGACCGTAATTCACGAAAGCGCAAAACACGGCCAGCAGCAGAGGCGGCAACGCCGCCCAACGAGGAATAGGCCTGCGGCGCGGCTTGCGCGCTTCATCCCAGGCAAGCAGGCGGTTTACACGCTCATGGAGCGATCCCGTAACAAAGCCCACCGTGCAAGCGGGCGGGGCCGCGACAGGGACCAGGCGCGAGAGCTTCACGAGCGCGGCTGCCAGGTTGATGGCATCGTTCATATTCAGGATCGCCGCGTCGTCGGCGGCCAGTTCCGCCGCCTGCGACCACGCCGCCTCAAGAGGGGCCATTCCTGGAAAAGGGCAGAAGCGAAAAACCAGCTTCTTCAGGTTGTCGTACGAGCGGATATGCGCGAGCTCGTGTCTCAACGCGACCTCAAGCTCATCCGCGCTGAGAAGCTCGACAGCTGAATCGGAAACGAGCACGCGCGGCTTGCGCATGCCCACCAGAGTAAGCGGGGGAGCATGGCGTCGCGAGCGAAACGCAAATGTCTGCGCATTCTTATCGAGAGGCTGACACCCCGCAACCCAGCGAGCCACGATGCGCGACGTCCGAGTCTGGGCGCTGACCACGCGATGGCATCCCCATGCGATGAAGAAAAGTGCTGTCATGCCGAGCGCGATCGGCATTGTACCCACGCCCTCGCCCGTCAAACGAGGCTCCAACAGTTGAAATGACGGAACGACAAAAGTCAGGGTGACAAGGATGGCAGCGAACAAGGGCAGAACGCGCAACAAGAACAGAAGGTCAGCAAGGCTTTGTTCGGTGGCTTTGAGCCACCACCGCAGCCCGCGCCACGAAACCGACACCAGCGCCGACAGAAAACAATAAAACAGCACAAAGAATGTCAGCGAAACGGCAATGCCGCGCAAGGCAAACATCAGCGCTGCTCCTTGAACTTGGGAGGCTGCGTGCCGCGTTCGGCCGCTTTCAGTTCGCGGCGTTTGCGTTCAATAAGGATCTGGAGTTCATCGAGCAATTGCGCGTCATGCGCGCTAAGGGCCTCCACGAGGTAAGAGAGAGGCAGCGACGATGTATCGCCCGATCCCAACAATTGCCGGATGCCGTCAATGGCGGCCCCACGTTGCAATTCCTCTGAGGTAAGCCGCGGAGTGTAGCGGAAGGCGCGCCCCTCGGCAAACCGGTCGAGCAGGCCTTTCTTGTAGAGACGGTCCATCGTTGTCATGACCGTGGTGTAAGCCTGATGGAGGTTGGTGTGCTCGATCAGTTCGCGCACGGTTGCATCCCCTCGCGACCAGACTTCACGGAGCAGTTGCTGCTCGAACGGCCCAAGCTGAGGCGTGGATCTCGACCCGAAAAGTGAAAACGTTCTGCTCATTCCAGATAATTGTTAACCGGCCGCGAAGCGAGCAACATTGCCGCGGCCAATCCTGCGAAAAAGGATATCATCCCGGCGCAAGACCCGCCGAGTTTTCGACTTAGGGAGAGAGCAGGGAACGAAATCGTTTTTCGACGATGTCCGTGTCTTCAACGCCCAAGCCCGAATACTGAACGACAATCGACGTTCTTCCTTACCGTCCCACGCTGGCCGGCAGAATTTCTTCCACGTCGATCTTAGTAGGGTAATTTCCCGTATAGCAGGCAGAGCAGTAGGTGGTCTGCTCGCCGTCGGCGCAGGCTTTCTTGAGGCCCTCGAGCGAAAGGTAGGCGAGAGAATCGGCGCCAATGAACTTGCGAATCTCCTCTACCGACTTGTTGGCCGCGATCAGTTCCTTCTTGGACGGCGTATCCACCCCATAGAAACACGGTGAAATCGTGGGCGGGCAGGAAATGCGCATGTGGACTTCCCGCGCCCCGGCATTGCGAATCATGCGGACAATTTTGCGGCTGGTAGTGCCGCGCACAATCGAGTCGTCTACCAGGATGACGCGCTTGCTCTCGATCAGGCTGTGAACGGCATTCAGTTTGAGCTTC
>Ga0224557_1000051_pt1 | contig 126389 bp, 117 predicted proteins | sample 714S31014metaG_FD_180677 | JGI IMG/M metagenome (GOLD analysis project Ga0224557, IMG submission 180677) | Peat soil microbial communities from Stordalen Mire, Sweden - 717 S3 10-14 | ecosystem: Environmental > Terrestrial > Soil > Wetlands > Peat | place: Sweden: Norrbotten County, Stordalen...
GACACACGTTAGGCCGGCGATTGGCGCGGCGTTGTCGATAGCTGTGACGATCTTTGGCAGGTGGTTCTTGATGATGCGCCATTCGACCGGGGACAGCGTTATAATCGCGAGCCGCCGCCTGCTCAAGTCTTGCTCATAGTAGAGGGATTGATCTCCCGTAAGGAGTATCTCAAAGCCGTCGCTTTCGGCTGCCACTAAGAGTTTGCCGTTCTTGAGTCCATCCCACCCCTTATAGCTGGTGGTGAACACCTCATGTGAGCCGAGATTCCTGCGCAACCGGTGGTCAAGGTTTTCGTCGAGCAACACCTTCACAGGCGGCGCTGCTTGAGCTGGTCTAGACCGAAGTCGATCAGCCGCTTGATCTGGACAATGGAAAGAGCGGGGAAGCCCTCATGAATTTCGTCAATGCTGTCGCCAAGCTCATAGCTGTTCAAAATGCCGTCGGGCATGATGCGCGTTCCGCGCACGATGGGCCTTCCAGACACCTTTCCGGGGACTTTTTCGATCAACTCGCAAGCCATCCAATCAATCTCTAAATCTGTGTCCACGCTCGCCATGTCTTTACCTTCATCTTCATCGTAACCCTTTTTGCTTCGGCTGGATAACAGTTTCACGCAAAGGGAATCTCCCTCTATGAGCGAAGGCCTGGAATCCGGGGTACGGTCGATCATCCTGACCAACTCGGGCAAAGCCTCCGAGCGCCACACCCTTCACCGTTTCCTAATGGCGCCTTTATATCCCGTGTGTTACAAGCTAAAGAACAGGGTCCAGGCGGCGCGGGCTTCGAAGCTGGAGCGGAACGGGTGGGTAGCATCTGCCCGGCGGGCTACAGATCATTCGTCCTTGGAGCCCTGAATTCACGTTGAAGGAAGCCCACGGCCCCTCATGAACGCTGGCCCTACAGAGAAATTGGCAGTGGAAGTGGATTCGCTCTTCGGTGACTACCCTCTCGACCAGGCATTCGACGAGATGCGCGAGGCCAATGGGGACGTGCGGCCACATTACCGTGCGCTGGCCGAGACCCTGGCGCGGCTGCCGCAAGAAGAGCTGCAGCGGCGCAAGCAGTCCGCCGATCTGTCGTTTCTGACGCAAGGCATCACCTTCACGGTTTACGGACGCGATGAGGGCACCGAGCGCATCTTTCCTTACGACCTGCTACCGAGGCTGATTACCGCCCAGGAGTGGGATCGGATTGAGCGCGGCCTGACCCAGCGGATTACCGCGCTGAATCTTTTTCTCCGCGATGTCTACTCCGACGCGAAGATACTGAGCGACCGGGTGATTCCGCGCGAACTGGTCTACAGTTGCAAGCATTACCGGCGCCAGATGCGAGGCTTGCAGGTGCCGCGCAACGTATACATCGCTGTTGTGGGTTCCGATCTGCTCAGGCTGAACACCGGCGAGTATGTGGTGCTGGAGGACAACCTGCGGGTTCCCTCGGGAGTGAGCTACATGCTCACCAATCGCAGGGTCATGAAGCGGACGTTCCCGCAGCTCTTCCACAGCTACGGAGTGCGGCCCATCGAGCACTACGCGCAACTTTTGCTGGCCACGCTGCGTTCGTTGGCGCCGGAGGGACGGCCGGAGCCGAATATCGTTCTGCTCACGCCGGGCGTCTTCAACTCGGCGTACTTCGAGCACACGTATCTGGCGCGGCAGATGGGCATCGACCTGGTCGAGGGCCGCGACCTGGTTACGCACGACAACATTGTGTACATGCGGACCACCGACGGGTTGAAGCGGGTGGATGTGATCTACCGCCGGGTGGACGACGACTTCAGCGATCCGCTTGTCTTCCGCGCCGACTCGTCCCTGGGCTGCGGAGGGCTGTTCAATGCCTACCGCGCCGGAAACGTGACGGTGACCAACGCCTTTGGGACAGGCCTGGCCGACGACAAGGCGGTGTACGCCTATGTGCCGGACATGATTCGCTACTATTTGAATGAAGATCCGATCCTGCCCAACGTGAAGACTTTTCTGTTGAGCGAGGAGAAGCAGCGCAAGCACGTGCTGGCCAACCTGGACAAGCTGGTGGTGAAGGCGGTGGGCGAGAGCGGCGGCTACGGAATGTTGATCGGGCCGCATTCGACAGCGATGCAGCGAGAGGAGTTTGCCCGCCAGATTGAAGCCAACCCGCGCAACTATATCGCCCAGCCGACGCTGGATTTTTCGCGCGCGCCGTGCTTGATCGGCAATCATCTTGAGCCGCGCCACGTGGATCTGCGGCCCTACATACTTTTTGGCGAGAAGGTGAACATCGTGCCCGGCGGCCTGACCCGCGTGGCGCTCGAAAAAGGCTCGTTGGTGGTCAATTCATCTCAAGGCGGCGGAAGCAAAGACACATGGGTTCTGGAACAGTAATTCAGCACGGAGTTCGGGAGAGTACGACCATGCTATCGCGGGTTGCCGACAGTCTTTACTGGATGAGCCGCTACCTGGAGCGGGCAGAGAACACCGTGCGCCAGCTCGATGTGACCATGGGCCTGATGCTGGACACCAGCGGCACGAGCGCGGAGACGCGCTGGCAGCGGCTGATAGCCTCGCTGGGCAAAGCGTCGCGGATGGAGTGGAACGGGGATCTGGATGCGATGGCCCGGACACTGATCTTCGACAGCCTCAACCCAGCCGCGGTGACGTTTTGCATCAACGGGGCGCGGGAGAACGCTCGCCAGGTGCGCGAGGAGATTTCAAGCGAGCAGTGGCAGCGGCTGAACCGGTTGTTTCACCAGATGCACTCGCAGCACGCGCAGGCTCAGTTCCGTTCCAGCATCAACGATTTGCTGGCCTCGGTGGTGGATGGAATTCACCTGTTCAAAGGTGTGAGCGACACGACCATGATCCATGGCCAGGGCTGGCAGTTCATCCGGCTGGGGCGCTACCTTGAGCGGTCTTACGCAACCGCGACGCTGCTCGAGGTCTATCAGCCGGAGCTCTTCCAGGTGCAGGAGCAGGACAACTCCGGATACCAATACCTTGAACTGGTGGGGCTGTTGCGTTGTTGCACGTCGTTCGAAGCGTATTGCCAGGTGTATACCGCCGACCTGTCTTCTGACCGCATTCTGGAGTTTCTGCTTCTGAACCGGGACTTTCCCCACGCGATCCGCTACTGCGTGGACGGGATACGCGATGCAATCGAATCGATCCAGCGCAGCGGCGGCCGCCGCCCCCCGGAGGAATTGACCTCGGGTATCGGCCGGCTGCACGCCATGCTGGGCTATACCACCATCGGCGAAATTCTGGCTGGAGACACCGGAGCCTTTCTGCACACGATCCGCGAGCAGTGCATGAGAATCCACGAGCTCATTTACCGCTACTATGTGCATTACTCCATCCAGTCCGCGCTGGCCATCTAGAACGGGAGCAAGCATGAATTTTTATTCCATCCGGCACCTTACGCGCTTCCGCTATTCGCAGCCCATCAGCGAGAGCATCATGGAGACGCGCATGCACCCGCGTTCGGACTTGAATCAGCACTGCCTCACGTTCTCGCTTTCGGTAAGTCCGCGTTGCCGCGTGTTCAGCTATCGCGACCATCAGGGCAACACGGTGCAGCATTTCGATATTCCCAACGAGCACAACCAGCTCGTCATTGTGGCCGAGTCGGTTGTGGAGCAACAGGTGCTGCCCGACGTGCCCGCTTTTTTGTCGCCCGATGCGTGGGGCGCGCTGGACGACTTGATCGAGGCCGGCGATTACTGGGAGATGCTGCTGCCCAGCACTTTTGCCGTGGAGACGCCTGCGGTCAAGCTGCTTGCTGCTCAGATGGGCGTTACCCGCCGCGACGATCCGCTGATGCTGGTGCAGGAGCTGAACCAGCGCTTGTTCGACTACTTCAAGTATGTGCCCCGGTCAACGCGCGTGGACTCGCCGATCGACGAGGCCATCATCAGCGGCGAGGGCGTCTGCCAGGATTTTGCCCACACCATGATCGCCTTGTTGCGCCATGTGCGGATTCCGGCTCGCTACGTTTCCGGCTATCTCTACCGGAGCCGCGAGGACCACGACCGCTCCACGCCGGATGCTACCCATGCCTGGGTCGACGCGCTCATGCCTCATCTGGGCTGGGTTGGTTTCGATCCGACCAACAATCTTGTGGCCCACCATAGACACATTAGAACGGCGGTGGGCCGCGATTACGCCGATGTGCCTCCCACACACGGCATCTTCCGCGGCAAGACCGATAGCGAACTGTATGTTGCCGTACACGTCGAAGCCGGTGAACAGCCGCCGGCGCTGGACCGCCAGCTTCCCATCCCCGAAGACTGGAGCGTGCTGGTTGAGCGCGCCCAACAGCCTCCTGATCCGCCCGCTATTCCGTTCATCGACTTGCAGCAGATGCAGCAGCAACAACAGTAGGGAACAGGGAACAGGGAACAGAGCAACACCTCGACAGCCTGGGTGCCCCACCCTCGCCGCGTCTTTGTTTTTGCGGCTAGTGTGGGATGCCACAACATCATGCCCTGTCTCCAGGGACCTCAGCCTCAATCAGTCTTTCGCGCCTGCGCAGCAATCTTTCTAAGTTCCGGCAAGACACGACCCAGCCGGGTACCCTCTGGGTGCGGTTCCGCATCGCGGCGGCCGAGGGCAAAATACACATCGCGATAATGCCGGTAGAGCTGTTCGTAGACCGCGGCGGCCTTGGGATCGGGCTGGACCGTGCGCAAGGGCAGGCAGACCGCTGCCTGCGCCTCCTCAATGGTCTTGTACGCGCCGGCGGCGAGCAGTGCAAAGATGCCTGAGCCCAGGCTGGTGGGAATGCCCGCTGGCACCAGCACCGGCTTGTTCAGTACGTTGGCGTAGACCTGGTTGAGCACTTCGCTCTTCTGCGGAATGCCGCCGGCGTTGATGACGCGGTCCACGCGAACACCGTATTCGGCCATGCGCTCGAGGATGATGCGGGTGTGGAAGGCAGTGCCCTCAATGGCTGCGAAAAGCTCATCCTGTGCGGTGTTGACGAGGTTCCAGCCCAGCGTGACGCCGCCCAGTTCGGGATTGACGAGCACGGTGCGGTCTCCGTTGTCCCAGCTCAGGCGCAGCAGGCCGGTTTGCCCGGCCTTGTAGGCGTCCAGGCCTTCAGAGAGCGCGGCCACGCTGGTATTGGCGCGGCGGGCCACGGCATCGAAGATGTCACCTGTGGCCGAGAGGCCCGCCTCGATGCCGGTATAGTCCGGATGCACGCTGCCCGGCACCACGCCGCAGACGCCGGGAACCAGTTGCGCCTCACGCGCCATGGCGATGATGCAGGTTGAAGTGCCGACGACGTTGACCACGTCGCCTTCGCGGATGTTGGAGCCGATGGCGTCCCAATGGGCGTCGAATGCGCCAACGGGAATGGGAATTCCGGCGCGCAGACCCAGCGCCTCGGCCCACTGAGGAGAAAGATGGCCGGCCAGATGATCGCTGGTCAGATATTCGCCGCCCATCTTGGCGCGCACACCGGCGAAGAGCGGGTCGACTGCGACCAGAAACTCCTCCGGCGGCAGCCCGTCCCACTTGGGATTCCACATCCACTTGTGGCCCATGGCGCAGACGCTGCGTTTCAACTCGGCGACGGTCTTGATGCCGCAGAGCGTGGCTGCCACCATGTCGCAATGCTCGAGCGCAGTGACAAAGCGGGAGCGCTTGTCAGGATTGTGGCGCAGCCAATGGAGCAGCTTGGAAAATCCCCACTCGGAGGAGTAGACCCCGCCACACCAATCAATTGCTTCGAGGCCGGTGGCGTGGGCCTTGGCGGTGATCTCTTCGGCTTCGGCGTGAGCGCGATGATCGCACCAGAGGTAATACTCGTCCAGCGGGGCAAGTTCCGTTTCGGGGCTCTTACCGACGGGAATCACACTTGAACCGGTTGTATCGAGCGCAATGGCCGCGACTGCGCTGCCATCGACGCCGGTGGCCAGAAGCGCGTCGCGAGTTGCGGCAGCCAGAGCGGCCATCTGGTCGGCATGGGACTGAGTAGCAAAATTCGGGTCTTCGCGGCGGCGGTGCAGCGGGTAAGAGGCCGACGCGGTTCCGATCGGGCCTTTTTGGCTGTCGACAAGAGTCACGCGAACGCTGAGTGTGCCGAAGTCAACACCGGCGACGATGGTCATGGAATAAGCACCTCTAAGTAAACGCTTTCCCGCACGCAAACCAGAGTACACCATTTCAGGGATCAGGGATCAGGGAATAGGGATCAGGGATCAGGGAATAGGGAACTGGTGGTTGATTTGTTGGCGCGCTACGTTTTCTTGCCTGGGATCATGCTCTTGAGCTTATCTATCAAGCTGGGCTTGGCTGCCGGAGTTGCCGGCGAAGGCTTGGTTTGAGCCTGGGCCTGAGTCTCCGCAGGAGCCTGAGCCGCCGGTTTTGCGCCGGGTTCCGTGGTGGGCTGGGCGCCTTGCGCCTTCCCTTTGTCCTCTGCCGGGGTGGATTGCTTTTGAGCACCTGGCAGCGGAGTGGTTCCATCCACGATTTTGGCTGCGGAGATTGTCGGCACTGCCTCGTTGTCGTTCTTTACCAGGATCGAGATTCTCCGATTGGAGGGGTCGGTTGGGTTGTTCTTGACGCGCAGCATCTGGTCGGCGTACCCGCGCACCTGAGTTACCTGATCGGTGCGCACACCGTCTTGCTGGAGCAGCCGCCTTGCGGAGTTGGCGCGGTCAGCCGAAAGGTCCCAGTTGCTGTAGCCGGCGTCATCCGAATAGGGAGTGGAGTCGGTGTGGCCTTCGATCAACAGCGAATTGGGCAAGGTCTTCAACTCCGTGGCCAACAGCGCAAGCAGTTCCTGACCGCTTGAACTGAGTTTCGGGCTGCCGATCTCGTAGAATGTTCCGTCCTTGCCCTCGATGAGCTCAATGCGCAGCCCCTCGGGCGTGATCGTAATCTCAATCTGCTTGGAGAGCTTCTCCAGCTCTTTTCTCGCCTTGATCTCCTGCTCGAGTTTGTCTTTCAGCTTCTGCAGCTCGTCGGTGCTTACCTGGGACACGGTTGAGCCGGTCCCCGTCATGGTGGTTCCGAGCTGGCTTGCGATTCCCTTGGGATCGTTGAAGTAGCCGGCGACCGCCCTCTTCACCTTCTCGCTTGAGCCCATGAGCCAAAGCACGATGAACAGCGACATCATGGCGGTGACGAAGTCGGCGTAGGCAACCTTCCATGCGCCACCGTGGTGGCCGCCGTGGCCACTCTTCTTCTTGATGACGATGATCGGTTGAGTCTTGGCTGCCATGATGCTCTGTTCTCCCCAATAAGGGTTGCCGGATCAAAAATGCCGGCGGTTCTAGGCAACGGCCGCTTCAACGCTCGCAGCGCCACTCTTGCAGTTCTTTTCCATTTCGTCGAAGCTGGGCCGCACATGCGCGGGAATCGCGCGCCGTCCCATCTCGATGGCGATCATGGGCGCCGCGCCCTTCAGAAATGAAAGCATCAGCACCCGAAGCACGTGCAGGTACTCATTGTGCTCGTCCGCGGTCTTGCTCATGTTCGAACTGAGGGGACCGGCCACACCGTAGCAAAGCAGAATGCCGAGGAACGTGCCCACCAGCGCGGCAGCTACCTTTTCGCCGATCTCCTCGGGCGGACCGCCAAGCGAACCCATGGTGATGACCACGCCCAGCACCGCGGCCACAATGCCCAGCCCCGGCAGCGCATCCGCCACCGTGGTCAGCGCGTTGACGGGTTGCATTGAGGCATGGTGATGCACTTCCATGTCCAGTTCCATCATCTGGTCCATGTCGAACGGTTCCACGCCTCCGGTAATGGCCGTGCGCAGCGTATCGCACACAAAGTCCCGGGCATGGTGGTCGTTGAGGAACTCGGGATAATTCTTGAAGATCGAGCTCTCACTTGGCTTCTCGACGTCCATCTCGACGCTCAGCAATCCCTCTTTACGCACCTTGTTCAGAAACTGGTACATCATTTTGAGCGTGCTTAAGTAGCGCGGCTTGCCGAATGTAGACCCCTTCAGCACGCCCATCAGACCGGCAATGATTCCTTTGATGATGTGGAGAGGATTTGCCACTAGCAGCGTGCCGACGGCTGCGCCGGCGAGGATGAGCAATTCGGCCGGCTGAAGGAGAACCATGATGTGGCCCTTCTCCATCAGGAAGCCGCCGATGACTGCTGCAAAGACAATGACAATGCCTATGATGGCAAACATGAGTTCTCCCCCGGCGCCGACGTAATGCGGTTTCCGCCCGCGTGAAAACTGGAAAACATTGCGGCTTTCGCCCGTTCCAGCAGACCAGCTAAAGTTCCGGCCAGGTCCGCCTGGGCCGCGCCGATGCTTACGGTGAGCGATGCACGGTCGCCCCACCAGCGAAAGTCCGCCGTTCTGGCCAACCCGGCCAGAAGCTGCGCATGAGCGGCAAGCATTTCCGGAGTGCGCTCGTGGGACAGGATGAGAAACTCATCGTCGCCCCAGCGCCGCAACTCTTCGCCCGGCCGCAACCCGCGCGCCAGCGACCCCTCAACTTTTTCGAGCATCGCCTCGCAGGCGCCGACGCCGTGAGTCTTGCGCAATTCGTGGGCTTGATCGACGGTGACCCATAGCACGCCGAAGGGCAGGCCGCCGTGCGCAAAGTCTTCAAACAGAGCCGTGAGGCGATCCTCGAAATCCGCCTGGCTGGCCTCGCCGCCGGAGCCTTCGCTACTTTCCCCGTGCGGCAGAGCGTCCAGGCTCTCAGCGGGATGAAAGATGACCGCCGTGCCGATGCGCCCACCCAGTTCGGCACGGAGCAGCGTCGCTCGGGCAAACACAGACATTTCATGGCCGAGTTTATGGCGGATGTGCAGCAGGCATCCGCGCTCTGGCTGGGGATATGAATCGGGTTCAGGCTCCCGCTGCTCATCGCACCACTGCAGAAGGGGTTTGAGCGGCTCCGGCACAGGACGCCCCACCAAGTCCAGGCCCAGGTATCCGGTAATCGCCTCCGCGGCCCGGTTCCATAAGACCACGTTGCGCTCCTGACCGATGAGGGCAATGCCTTCAGGATGACAGTCCAGCGTAGCTTCAAGAAGTTCCGAGCGTTCCGACATCCAAGCCCCTCAGTCTTCTCATCGGCATGGGGCGGAGCAGCTTTATCGTCGCGGCGCGCAGAGAAAGGGTTGGAGTTTCTTAACGGGAAGGAGCCTGCCGCTTGCCTGATTTATGGCGCTTAAGAATGTGCGGAGATGAGCAGCGGCGCAGTTTCGGAGTTGCCCGTCAACGACCCGGAACTCGGAAAATGAGCATTTCTCCAATACCGGCGGCTGCGGCCTTCGACGAGTGAACTGGCGATTTTGCATCAACCGAAAATGGGTCCGCAGGTTTCCTGACCACACCCAGCATCCACTCTCTCAAGAAAGCCGATTCACTCCTCGCGGAGCAGGATCAAAGGATCGACCGACAGTGCGCGTTGCGCTGGAATCCATGTGGCCAGCAGGCCGAGGAGCAGCATGGCGAGCACAACGCCGCCCAGCACCAGCGGATCGCGGGGAGTCGCCTGATACACAATGAAAGCCAGCACCCTGGTCGCCAGTAGTCCGAGGATCAATCCTGTCGCCGAACCTATAGCCAGCAATTTCAATGGCCGCCCCAACGCTGCCTGCAACAGTTCCTTGCGCTGCGCGCCCAGGGCGATGCGAATTCCCAACTCCCGCAGCCGCTTGCTGACCGAGTACGCAGCCATTCCAAAGATGCCGGTAATCGACAGCATGCCGCCCATTATCCCCAGCACGCCCAGCGACACCGTGGCCATTTGCGAAGGAAACAGAACAAGCGACAGCACGGTCTTCCAAGTAGTGATGGTAACCGGCAGACCCGCATCCAGTTCGCGCAGCTTGCTCCTCATGGCCGCGGCCAACTGTTCGGGATCGCGCTGCGAGCGCACCGCCATATAAAAAGAGCCCGAAGGCGATTGCAGGGCGGGAAGAAAGATCGCCGGCTGTGGATCTTCATTGAGACTCAGATACTTTCCGTCTTCGACCACGCCCACGACTTCGACGCGCGTTCCATCCTGCAGCTTGAAATCTCTGCCCATGGCCTGGGGGACGGAGCCGAAGATTTTCACGGCGAACTCGCGGTTAACGACGGCGACGGATGGCGCTCCTTTGTCGTCATTCCAACTGAAACTCCTGCCGGTCAACAGGCTGGTGCCGGCCGCCTCGAAGTATCCGGGAGAGATGTTGTACCGGAAAGGCGTGGCGGCGGTATTTGCCTGGCGCAGATCGGTGGTTTCATCCTTATAGACATTCGATCTGAAGTTGGAGCCGTAGGCGAGCGGAGGATAATCGTTCACCCATCCCACATGCTCGACTCCGGGAATCGTCCCCATCGCATCGAAGATGCGTCTTTTCATCGCGGGCGTTTGGTCGCCGCTGTAGCCGGCCATGGCCAAATCGACATTGAGCAGCATGGCGTTGCGCGGCTCAAACCCGAAGTTGCCGTGCAGCGAGCGCGCCAATCCGCGCACGGCCACCAGCGAAGAAGTGACCAGCACGGCGCAGATGGCAATTTGCACCACCAGCAACACGTCGCGCACGGTGATGCGCCGCCCACCCCTGGCGCTTGATCCCGCTTTGACGATCTCATAGGGATTGGCCCGGAGCACCTGACGCACCGGAACGATTCCGAAGAGCAATCCGCTGACCACCGCCAGCAGCAAAGCGACGAGGTAGACTTTTGCGTCTGGAGTGACGGGCAGATGGACGGGAGCGCCGGCGACGGGCTGCCATGTGCTCAGCCGGCGCAAGAGCGCGACGCTGCCCAGAACTCCCAGAGCGCCGCCGGCAAGGGAGATCAGCAAGGCTTCGGTAAGCAGTCCCCGCAGGATGCGTTGGCGGCTTGAACCCAGCGCCAGCCGCAGCGCCACTTCGCGGGAACGGTCGGCGGCGCGCGCGGCAAAGAGGCTGCCCAGGTTGGCGCAGGCGGCCAGCAGAATCAATCCGGCCAGCAGCATCAATCCCGCCACGAAGGCCGTCACCGCGCCGCCAAACGCGGTCAGTCCCTGGCGGGAGAGTGGAGTGCTTTTGTGGCTGAAGTCCTGAGGATAGGTCTTTTCCAGATACGCGCCCACGGCGTTCACATCCGCCGTGGCCTGAGCGAGAGTCACACCCGGCTTCAGATGTCCGAAGATCTCAAAAACCGTATTGTTGCTGCCGCGCTTGTCGAGTGTGCTCCCGCCGTAGAGCTGCCCCTCGTTGACCATCGGCATGAAGAAATCGATAAAGGCAAAGGCCACTGTTCCGTGGAAGCCGGGCGGGGCCACGCCGAGAATCGTAAATGGATGCTTGTTCAAAAAGACAGTGCGGCCCACCACGCCGCGATCGTCCTGGAAGCGGCTGTGCCAAAAGGCGTAGGTCAACACAACATAGGGCGCGCTGTTGTGGCCGTGCTCATCGGCGGCATGGTAGAAACGGCCGAGATAGGGCTGAATCCGCAGCACATCGAAGTAATTGCCGCTGGTTGTGAAGCCTGAAGAACCGGAGGGATCCTTGCCCGTGTCGAAGCCCGGAAAGATGAAGCTAAACGCCGCCAGACCGTCGAAGCTGCGGTTGCGGTCGCGCAGATCGAGATAGTTGGGATACGACTGCCACCCCGGATTATTCCCGTACTCGGTTCCGTAGAGGCTCTCCGCCTGGGGCACATCCAACGGCCGCAGAATCATGCCGTTGAAGATTCCGAAGACCACGGCGTTGGCGCCGATGGCCAATGCCAGGGTAAGGAGCGCGGTGAGGGCGAATCCGGGAGATTTGCGCAACTGGCGCATAGTGAATCGCAGGTCCTGCAGCAGGTTGTTCATGGCCGGCCTCCGGGTGACGCTCGGTCTACATGGGAAAGAAAAGCAATTCAAAGGCCAAAATGCGGAAAATGCAACTTGATGAGAACAAAGCCTCTTGCCGCATATCTCAGGTGAACGGGAACCGAATTGGATGTCCGGTTTCGACGCAGGCCGTCCGTTAACGAACAGGGATGCGCCGATTGCGGCCTCCTGGGAATCCGCCCCCCTTTGCCGCCTTGCGCAAAATAATCCTCCCTCGGCGCACAATGGTCAATAGAAGGGCGAACGGAGAAAGCCGGGACACCTCCGCCCCGTACCGTATGGACCCAAGAATTAACCCCCACCCTCCTCAACTTTTTTGTAAAATTGCGTATTTTCTTGTCAATGTGTGAAGCGTTGGATTCTGCACCGGAGCCACGGCCGATTGGCCGGCAACTCGGAAACTGATCCGCTGTTCGGAAGTGAGCGTCATTGGACATGCGGAAAACTCGCAGGCGCAACTCGGAAAGCGTCGAACTCAAATCGCAGGAGCGGGCTTCCCGGACTCGCCTGGCCCGCGTAGCGGCAGGCGCACGATAAACCGGGTCTTTCCCGGTTCGGACTCGACATCGATCGTGCCGCCGAACTTCTGCGTGACGATGCGGTGAACGATCTCCAGGCCGAGGCCGGTGCCCGAGCCCAGCGGCTTGGTGGTAAAGAACGCGTCGAAAATCCGCGGCAGCAATTCGGGCGGAATCCCGGCGCCGTGATCTGTGATGCTCACTGCGAGCCAGGCCGGGTCGATCTCCGCTTCTGTCCCCGCTTCTGTCCACGTAGCGATCTCGATCTGGGCGCTCTCGGGTGAGGCGTCCACGGCGTTGTCGATCAGGTTGGTCCACACCTGGCTGAGCGAGGAGCCGCGGGTCTGGATGGTGGACGGCGAGGCCTCAAAGCGCTTTTCGACGGAGATTTTTTTGAGACGCAGCTTGTGGCCCAGGATGGTGAGGGTGCTCTGCAGGCTGTCATGCACGTCCAGTTCCCTGGCCTGCGACCGATCGTCGTAGGCGAATATCTTGACAGCCATCACCAGGTCGGAGACGCGCGTAATGCTCTCCTCGATGGTGCAGACCAGACTGACGCTGGAAACCAGCGCCTCAAGCCAGTTGATCGCGTCAGAGAAGCTGCCGGCCTGGAAGGCGTCTCTGGCGCAGGCGAGTTCCTGCTGCTCAAGGCCGATGGCGACAAGCGCCGGGGCAATGGTGAATGCGTTTTCCACTCCAGCCGATGCCAGCCACTCGGCCAATGCCTCTTCCGTGTCCGACTGCTCCAGGGTACTCATGACAGGGGCATGGCAGCCGCTCAGTGTCTTTTCAAGCAGAGCGCGCATGCAATCAAGCTGGGTGGGGGTCTTCTGCTGGTCGCTGAAACGCAGGCTCAACTGCTGCAAGCGCAACAGATTTCCGCGCAGTTGAGCGGTGGCGCGTTTGGCAGCCGAGCCGGGGTTGTGCAACTCATGCATGAGCCCGGCGGCGAGTGTACCCAGGGAGACCAGCTTCTCGCGGTGCAACGCCTCAACCTGGTAGGCCTGCAGCCGCTGAGCCATATTCGCAAGGATCACTTTGCGCACCGCGGGGCAGCAAGCAAGCAACGCCCAAAAGTCTTGCTCGGTGAAGCGCAACAGCAGCGAGTCTTGCGCTGCCAGGATGAAGAAAGGCGAGTGGGTCTTTCCAGTCAGCAGAGGCGTCTCGCCAAAGCCATCGCCAGCGGCGGCCATTCCCACCACGGTCCGCGTGCCGTCAGGCTCCGGTCTCTCGGCGCGAACCTCGCCCTCAAGCACGAGCCAATAGAAACTCAGGGGCTGCCCTGGCTCCACCAGCACGCCGCCAGCGTTGACTTTTACGCGATCCACAACCTCCACGCCGCTCAGCGCGCCTACGTCCGTTTCAGCGAAGGGACGAGTGCGGCGCAGAGCCTCGGCGACCTCCCGCAAGGGGATCGATTCAATCTCGATCGGTTGCTCGCCCTGGCTCATTTCCGCTTTCTCAACACCTCTTAGAATCCCGCCAAGTACTGGTGCACAAACTGTACCGCGATGGAGCCCTCGCCCACCGCCGAGGCCACGCGCTTCACTGAGCCGTGGCGAACATCGCCGGCCACAAAGACTCCGGGTACGCTGGACTCGAGCAAGAACGGCTCGCGCGGCTCCTTCCAAGCTGCCGGCAACTTGCCTTCGGTGCGCAAATCAGGGCCTGCCAAAATGAATCCTTTCTCATCGCGGAGAATGCAGGGCGGCAGCCAACCTGTTCCCGGCTCTGCTCCGATGAACACGAACAGCGACGAAGCCGGCACCACCGACTCCCCCTGAGGACCGAGCAGCCGGAGCCCTTCGAGACGTTCCTCGCCGATCGCTTCCAGCACCTGCGTTTTCGCCTCCAACACAATATTGGATGTGCGCTCGATCTCATCGATCAAGTATTTCGACATGGTGGCCGAAAGTCCGTTGCCGCGCACCAGCATGGTCACCTTGCAGGCGAAGTTGGCAAAGTGCAGGGCGGCCTGGCCGGCGGAGTTGGCGCCGCCCACGACAAATACTTCCTCATCCTTGCAAGCCAATGCCTCAACCAGCGCGGCTCCGTAGTAGATGCCTCGGCCGGTGAGCCGCTCCGCGCCTGGAATATCAAGCTTGCGGTAGTAAACGCCGGTGGCCAACAGCACCACGTGGCTTGAGACCTCGCGGCCATCGACCAGTTCCACAAAACGGTACTGGCCTTCGATGCGCAGTCCCGTGGCCCGCTGGGTGAGAAACTCCGCGCCAAACCGCGACGCCTGGATATGCGCGCGGCGTCCCAGGTCCGCTCCGGTGACGCCCGACGGGAATCCGAGGTAGTTCTCGATCCTTGAAGTGGAGCCGGCCTGTCCGCCGGGCGCTTCCGGCTCGATGACGAGCGTGCGGAGGCCTTCGCTGGCGCCATAGACCGCGGCCGCCAGCCCTGCCGGACCGGCGCCCACCACGACGATGTCATAGAACTCCTGGGCGGCCTGAGTGCTCAGGCCCACTCGGCCAGCCAGCGTCGCCACATCCGGGTCCACCAGGGAACTGCCATCCGCAAACAGCACCACAGGCAAAAGGTCAGGATCGAGCTGCCGGTCACTCAGCAGCTTCAGGGCATCCTTGTTGCCGGCGATGTCGAGCCAGCGGTAGGGCACATGGTTGCGGGAGAGAAAGCTGCGCACCTTATGGTCCTTGAGCGACCAGCGATTCCCGATGACACGCAGCCCCTCAAACGGCGGCTGGTAGCCGGCCAGCCAATCCTCCAGGAGGTCAGTCAACACCGGATACAGCTTTTCCTCAGGCGGGTCCCACGGTTTGTTCAGGTAGTAGTGGATGCGGGCGGTGTTGATGGCGCGGATGGCGGCTTCGGTGTCAGCGTATGCCGTCAGCAACACGCGCCGTGCCTCGGGATAAAGCGCCCGCGCCCTCTCCAGAAACTCGACGCCAGTCATGCCCGGCATGCGCTGGTCGCTCAAAATCAGCGCCACTGGCTCCTGGCGCGTTGTCAGTTGAGCCAGCGTGTCCAACGCGGCCTGACCGCTGGCCGCGCGCATGACCCGGTAGGTGGCCCCATAGTGCCGGCGCAGGTCCTGCACTACCGCTTCCAAAACGCTTACGTCGTCGTCCACTGCCAGGAGAATCGGCCTTGCCATATCACTCAGTTTAGGGCCTTGGTACCCCAATAGGTGCAGAGGGATCCCTGTTTGGATTGAAGAATCTTCGTGACCCGGCGGGTCAGATGGCTGTAATCTCTCTTGTAGGAAAGTTACTTGAGTGTAGTTGTTTTTGCGGTTTCAATCGGTTACGAAAGGCATCCAATCCACTTCTCACTGTCGCAAATGCAGTCAGGCGCAAGACTCTGAAGAGTTTTGCCGATGATGCCGGAAGAGGCGGAAGCAGGCGCCTGAAGTCGAGTTGCAGTGTATGGTTTTGCCGGAAATGGGGATTGAGCCGGCTCAAAAAAGTGAAACTGGGGATACGAGGCGAACATCATGAACAAGATCATTCTGGCCGATTCGCAGGCAATTTTTCGTGCAGGTACCGCCAAGGTGCTGGCAATGAACGAAGAGTTGCGCATTATTGCTCAATGCACGGATCTTGATCGAATGCACCATGCCATCACGACTTTCCCTGGTTCCATTGTTCTGTTTGCCGCTGCGCTGCGGCCCGATCTGACCCGGCTCCGCCTTCTGCTGGACGACGCGAACAGCCGGGGCATTGTGATTGCAGAGAACAACGAGGTTGCCGCAACATATTTGCAACAGGGTTTCCGCGGCGTGATTTTTCGCAACGTGACCGGGGCGGCGTTGGTGGAGTGTGTTCGCCGCGTTGCGGATGGAGAGACCTGGGTCCCGCCCAAGCTGATGCAGCCCGACTCGCCGGAAGAGGATATGGTGGGCACGCGCGTCCGGGACCGGCTCACGCCCAAGGAGATGCGGATCGTGGCCCTGATTGTTCAGGGCTGCAAGAACCGCGAGATCGCTATGCGGCTCAAGACCACCGAGCAGGTGATCAAGAACTACTTGCGCTCGATTTACGACAAGACCGGGGTGAGCGACCGATTGGAACTGGCGCTTTTTACCATCCACCACCGGGTTCTGGCGCAAGCCGCGGCCGAGGTAGGCAGCCGACTCGAGGCTGAGGAACTGGCCGCCGCCGTTCCGGCTGCCGTGGCATAGCAGCCCCAGAAAACCAGCAAGACTGAAATCAGCGTAACTGTGCCCATGGCCGCCAAGCCTTTTATGGAAGAGCAGCCCGAACGTCGGACAGAGTTACCATGAGCGTCATTGGCTCGTGCGGGCTTGGGTCGAAACCAAGCGATCGATAGAAGTTTGTGGCTTCCTCCGAGATTGCGTGAACCACGATGCCGCGAATTCCGATCGCGTCGGCGGCATGTGCCACTCGGCGCGCGGCGTCTCGGAACAGGGCGCGTCCGATGCCCTTCCCATGCCAATCGCGATCCACGGCGAGACGCGCCAGCACAGCCACTGGAATTGGGTTTGGCATATTGCGCCTGAAGCGGCCGGGAGCACTTTCCACGGTGACCGCGCCGGAAGCCAGCGCATAGTACCCAATTACGTGCTTATCCTTGCAAACGACATAGGTGCGCGAAGCGCCGCTGGCCTGGTTGGCGCGCGCCCGGCGCTTCAGCCAATCGTCCAGAGAGGCCTCGCCGCAGCGGAAATCTCCGACTTCATGGGCGTCGGCCAGCGGTGCGGGCGGCAGAAGTTCGGCTACTTCTCCCATGGAGCGGAGGTCTCGAGTGAGCGGCGTAGGCGGGGATTGGGTTGGGGTGGCGCATCAAGCCTCGCCAGGAACTCGGCATACGCTTTGGGGCTCACCGCAAATACCGTGCGGTCCACCAGCGCATCCTCGGCGGCATGGCGGGCGGCGTTCAGTACAAAATCCGTCCGATTCTTGCCTGTAAGCTCCGCCGCACGATCAATGAGCCCGCGCAACTCGGGCTTGATGCGGAGGTTCAGAGTATCGCGTCTGACTTTTGCGGGTTGAAGCGTGTTCATCAGATTCCTTCCCGTGAAAGGCTAGTATAGCAGAACGTAATGACCGCGTCATTACGGAGGGCGAGCCTTTTCGCAGGACAATTCGCTTATCGGTGAAAATAGTTCAGAGCTTCTCCGCCACGCTCTTGGCCTGAGTGAAGAGGGCCAGGTAATCCGGGCCGCCGGCCTTGGAGTCGGTCCCGCTCATGTTGAACCCGCCAAATGGGTGTGCGCCCACCATTGCGCCCGTACACTTGCGGTTGAAGTAGAGATTGCCCACGTGAAATTCAAGCCGGGCGCGATTCAGCCGCTCACGATCGGCGGTGTAGATGGAGCCGGTCAGGCCGTATTCAGTGTTGTTCGCTACGCGGAGGCCTTCCTGGAAACTTTCCACTTTGATGAGGGCGAGGACGGGGCCGAAGATCTCATGCTGGGCCAGCACGGCGTCGGGTGCAATGTCCGCAAAGACTGTGGGCTCAAGGAAGTAGCCACCTTCAGGGGTTTCGAGGGCGTGACCGCCTGCGATCAGGCTGCCTTCCAGCTTGCCTGTCTCTATATAGGCCAGTATTGACTTGAGGGCACTTTCGTTTACCACCGGGCCAAGGTTGTGGTTGGCGGTGGGGTCGCCTACGGTCAACTGGGCCACGCGCTCGCGGATGCGCTCGGTGAATACCTCGTAAACTGGAGCTTCGATGATGGCGCGGGAACAGGCGGAACACTTTTGGCCGCTGAACCCAAAGGCAGAAGCGACCACTCCGTCGACGGCCAGATCGAGATCGGCATCGGCGCAGATGAGGATGGAGTTCTTTCCGCCCATTTCCAGAATTGTGCGTTTGATCCAGATTTGATTGGGTTTGGTGTGGGCGGCGCGCTCGTGAATCTCCAATCCAACTGTCTTGGAGCCAGTGAAAGCGATGAAGCGGGTTTTGGGGTGCTCGACGATGGCGTTGCCGAAGCTTGCGCCGGAGCCGGGGCAGAAGTTGACGACGCCGCCAGGAATTCCGGCCTGCTCCAGGACTTCGATGAACTTGGCGGCGATGGTGGGAGCGTCGCTGGAGGGCTTTAGAACGACGGTGTTGCCGGTGACGATGGCGGCAGCGGTCATGCCGGCCATGATGGCAAAGGGGAAGTTCCAGGGGGGGATGACGGCGCCGACACCGAGGGGGATGTAAAAGAGTTCGTTGCGCTCGCCGGGGTATTGGATGGGGGTGGCCGCGGCGGCGAGGCGGAGGGCATCGCGCGAGTAAAACTCAAGGAAATCAATGGTTTCGGCAAGGTCGGCGTCGGCTTCAGCCCAGTTCTTGCCCACTTCATAGGTGAGCCAGGCGCAGAACTCGAATTTTCTTCGGCGGATGATGGCGGCGGCGGTGAGGATCAGGGAAACTCTTGTTTCTACAGGGGTTCTGCTCCAGGACTCGAAGGCTTGGAGGGCCGCCTGCATGGCTTCTTCGGCGTGCTCCGCGCCGGCTTTCTGGTGGACGCCGACGATCTGGGCCGGGCGGGCAGGGTTGAGGGAGCGGATTTTGGACTCGGTCTTGAGGCGGCGGCCGCCGATGATGAGGTCGTATTCGCGGCCTAGCTGGCTCTGGACCAAGTCCAATGCGGCCTGCATATTGCGGGTGCTTTCAGGGGCTTTGAAGTCGATGAAAGGCTCGTTGGCGAAGACGCCCTCCGGTGAGAGCGGCTGAATCTGGGTGGTGAGAGAGGCGGATTCCATGACGTATTCAGTTTAGTGCAGACGGAGAATGGGGATAAGCAAACAGGGACCGGAATGAGTGGGTCGTGCGTGTATTTTTGAGTGGTAACGGAAACCGGGAGGGGTGGAGATGGCGCGAGTGGCTGTGGTGGGGGTGGGGGCGATTGGAGGGGTGCTGGCGGCGCTGCTGGAGACGACGGGATTGCATGAGATCACGCTGTGTACGCGGCGGGCAGTGGAGCCACTGACGGTCAAGACGCCGGAGGGTGCGGTGACCGTGAAGGCGCGGAATCTGACCGATCCGAAACAGGCCGGTGCGGTGGATTGGGTGCTGGTGGCGACGAAGACCTATGACGCGGCTGGTGCGGGGGAGTGGCTGCGGGGTCTGGCGAAGGACGGGGCCGTGGTGGCGGTGGTGCAGAACGGAGTGGAACATCGGGAGCGGCTTGCACCGTATGTAGAGGAGGAACGGATTGTGCCGGTGGTGATCGATTGCCCGGTGGAACGGCAGGCGGATGGCACGGTGGTGCAGCGCGGGAAGGTGACGATGAAGGTGGAAGAGGGGCCGCTGGGAGCGGAATTCAAGGAGCTGTTCAGGGGAAGCAAGGTGGAGATTGAGCTGGTGGGGGACTTCAAGACGGCTGCGTGGCGGAAGCTATGCACCAACGCGGCGGGGGCGATCAACGCGCTGACGATGAAGCCGGCTGGGGTGTTGCACGATGAGGCGCTGGGACGGTTGGCGCTGGAGATGGTAGCCGAATGCGTGGCGGTGGGACGGGCGGAAGGCGCGAGGTTGGACGACAGCGTGGGGCAGCAGGTGCTGGATATGTATCGGGGGCAGCCAAGGGATTCGGTGAATTCTCTGCTGGCGGACAGGATGGCGGGACGGCGGATGGAGACGGACGCGCGGAATGGCGTGATTGTGCGGCTGGGAGAGAAGCACGGGATTGCGACGCCGTTGAATCGCATGGCGGTGGCGGTGCTGGAAGCAGGGAACAGAGATGAGGGATCAGGGGTCAGGGGCCGACCGTGATGTTTGGCGATTCTGGTTTCCCAGGCCTCAACGGCGAGACCTGGGTGCTCGCAGGGAACAGGGTACAGGTCGCGAGATAGAAGGCTAGCGGGGGATGGGAATGTGGGGGTAGAATGCAGGTCAAGTTCGGACCCCTCACTTCCTCGGAGAACCTATGAAGCGCAGAGAATTCCTGGTTAACGCCGCACGCGGTTTGGGATCGGTGTGGCTTGCACAAAAGCTTTCAAGCAAGGGCGCGGGGTTTGCGGCTGAGCTGCCGCGGCTGCCGCAGAAGTTCAACGCGCACGACACGGTGACGCTGGGCAAGACGGGCATCCAGACGAGCCGGCTGGCGATGGGCACGGGGACGCATGGAGGCGGGCAAAGTTCCGATCAGGTCAAGCTGGGGATGTCGGGGCTGACCGCGCTGCTGGTGAACGGCTATGAAGACGGGCTGCGGTTTTTCGACACGTCGGACAGCTATGGGAGTCACTCGGGTGTGGCGTCGGCGCTGAAGCATGTTCCGCGCGACAAGGTTGTGGTGATGACCAAGACGGATACGCGGGACGCGAAGGGCGTGCGGGCTGATCTGGACCGGTATCGGCGGGAGCTGGGGACGGATTACATCGATATCTGCCTGATGCATTGCGTCACCGAGGCGGATTGGACGACGCGCTATCGGGGCGTGATGGACGTGCTGTCCGAGGCCAGGGAAAAGGGAGTGATCAGGACGCATGGCGTGAGCTGCCACTCGATCGAGGCGCTGCGGACGGCCGCCGCGGAGCCGTGGGTGGAAGTGGATCTGGTGCGCATGAATCCCGTGGGCGCGTATATGGATGCCGATCCGGAGACGGTGGCTGGGGTGATCAAAGAGATGAGGGCTGCGGGGAAAGGCATCATCGGGATGAAGATTCTGGGGCAGGGCGAATTGCGCAATCGGCAGGATGAGGCGATCAATTATGCGCTGGGGTTGGGGCTGCTGGATGCGTTTACGATCGGGGCGGCGAATCGGGCGGAGCAGCGGGATTTGATTGCGCGGATTGCGGCGGCGTAGAAGCAGCGGCCTTCAACGTGCAGTTGCGCGATTCGGGCAGAAGGACAGCAGAGTTTATTGCTTGGCCAGGGGCATGGCGAGGACGAGCCTCGGATCTCCATAGAAGACATAGGCCAGAGCGGTGGCGTCGCCGGTTTCGCGGAATACCTGTGCCCTGGTGTGAGCCAGCAGAGAGGCTACGTTGAGGTAATGGCCGGTGGCCAGGGACTTATCGAGAAATGCATAAAATGTAGAGGCAAAAAGGGCGGCGGTCGAGTCCTTGACGGGCCATAATGCGCCAATATATCCACTTGCGCCGTTGCCGAGCAGGGCGGGCGCCCAGCCATCCACGTCGTTCATAAACTGGCGCGACTCGCCCACGTCGCATGCGTTGAAGAAGAAGAGCGGATGCGTGGCGCCGGCAGCGGTTCCGAGCGCCTGCCAGGTCGCCGGGTCCATCTCGCTGTCCTCAAGCAGAATCGCGAACCGGGGCACGCCGTGCTCTTCAGAGACCTGGCCGTGACCGGCGAAGTGCACGATACCTTGCGGGGGATGCCCTGCCAAATTGCGCACGGACTCGTAGTCTCCAGCAACTTGAGTAAAGCCGCGGATGGATTTCAGAGTGGCGAGTTCCTGGTTTGCGGCGGCGAGCGATTGTGTGCCTCGATAGGTGGGCGCAATCACCACGGAGCGTTCGACGGTGAGCGACTGGGGCGGGCGAGTGCTGCCGCGGCGGGAAAGCGGCCAGCGAGCCATCCAGTAAGTGGCCCCGAGGAAGTCCATGCGGCTGTTGCTGTCGGGGTCGGTGGGCCGCATCAGCTCCCAGGGCAGGGATGGGTCGTCACTGAGGATCTGGATGGTGAGCGCGCGGTCGCTGGTGCGCCTGCTTAAGAGATCGAAGAAGAGGGTCTTGAAAGCTGGAGGCGCGAAGCGGTCATAGAGTTCGGCGCCAAACGCGTTGAGGTGGTCGTAGGCGTGAAGCCGGTCAATCCGGGCTTGCTCAGGGCTGGGCGGCTCAGGCGTGATGGCTCGGGTGCGGTTGGCCATTTGCGAAAAATGTGCGTTGATCCAGTCGTGCAGTTCGTCGGGATTGGTGATGTCCGCTTCAACCGGGGCGGCGGAGCCGGAGGGGAAGAAGATGATGCGGAGGGTGCTGCCGACGCGGTTTTCAACGATGGTGAGGTCAGGAGCGACGATTGCGGGATCGAGATTCAGCGCGGTTGAAGCTGGATGCGGCGACACAGAACTGGGCGGCAAAGATCTGAACATGGGTCGCGCGACGGGAACTGGCGAAGGAGCGGGAGCCTGGTTGCCGGCGGTGGCCTGCGAGGCGGGGGCGAGGATGGTCAAGGGCCGGGCAATGCGGGCGAGGAAAGCGCCGTTATGCCAGAGGGTTGCAAAAATGCGGGTGTCCCGCTTGCCGTCCGTATTGGATGGAGGGAGAGGCAAGGCTCGCATATAGAACGCGGCAAAAGTGGAGTCGCCTTCGCGATTGATGGTGATTTCGGCGGTGTTTGCGCCGCCGCGGGTGATCTCCATGCCGGGGGCGGTGAGGTTGACGGTGAGGGTCCATTGGCGCTCGCCTTCGGCCATCTGCAACTGCACTTTGCCCTGGTTCTGGGCGCCGGAGAGGACCTTTGTCTCAGGGGAGATTTGCTCCGCGGTAAGGGAAACCTGGACGGCGATCTCCTGGCTGACACTTACGGTGTCTGGAGCTTCAATGTTCGGGTAGCGCTCAACGGGCGGCAGATTCGATGCTGGCAGAGGAGCGGCTTTGGAGTCGCGGTCCGTTGGGTCGCTGCCAATCCAGGCCCTTTCGGCGGGAAGGGGCGTGAGGTCCGCGGTGCTGTCCGGCTCCGCTGGCGTTGCTTGTTGGGGCTGTTGCGCGGCAGCTTGCTTAATTCCCTGCGCTTGCTCCTGTTCGTTTTTGGCCCGCGCCCGATCAAGTTCGGCCACGGCCTGTGCGTGTTCGGCCTGCGCCGGAGCGTCGGGAGTGGATCTTTCGGAATTGACAGGACGATTCGGCTCCGGCATTTCACTTGCTGGGTTGAGCGCGCCAGTGGCTCCAGGGGTCGGAGGGGGCGGAAAGGGCACAGAGGCCCCAGGGGGGCTGCCGGCCGGTGACGCGCTGGCCAGAGTGAGCGGGGTGTGGTCCAGCTCCGCTGGCGGTGGGTGCGGAGGCTGTTGCGCCTGTATTGACTGCGCCAATCTCAGATTCTGCTCCTCTTGGGCGCGCGCCTTATTGGCAGCCCGTTCAGCGGCTTTGGCCTGGGCAGCCTGTTCCCGCCTCTCCGCTTCAGTGGTGGTGCGCTCTGCTGGGGGGCTGGCAGACACAGAGGAGTTGAACTGAGGAGAATACCCCGCAGCCGCAGGGCCCTGGGCCGAAGTTCCATACGAGGGCGAAGATTGGGGCGGCGGCTCCGGGGAAATAATCGGCGGCGGATTTCGCCGTGGAGGTGGAAGCTTCGCGGCCTGCCCCAGGTAATCCCGTTCCTTCTGCTTCTGACCAAGATCGGAGTAGACGGCTGCGATTTCCCTGAGGGTTTCGCCCTGGCCGCTGCGGTCGCCTGCCGAGCGCTGAATCATCAATGCCTGGTTGAAGTCTTCCAGGGCCAGTTGCTTCAGCTCCATCCCTGAATAGAGCCTGGCGCGCGAAGACAGGGCTTTCGCTTCGCCTGCCTGGTCGCCGATCAAACGCAGCAGGGGCAATGCCCGGGTGTAGCAGTCCACGGCTTGCTTTTCCTCGCCCGGCACAGAATGGGTGCTAGCGAGAAGGAGAAGGTCCGACGCCATTTCCTTATAGTTGTTGTCAACCTGCGCCTTTTCAAGCTTTTCTTCAAACCAGGCAATCATGCTCTTGTGGAGGCTCTGCGCATCAATCGGGGCCTGCGCGGCGAAGCATCGCGTCAGGCAGGCGACGGCGATGACTGCGGAGAGAAGGCATTGCATGAATGGATTGCGCCGAATCTCCGCCATGTAGCCTCCTCAGGGAGCTTTCGGCTTCGGTTGGTCTTGCCTGAGCCGTGGGTAAGCGCCGGTTTCCTGATTGCGGGTCAGTATACCGTCCGGCGCATTGGTTGGGGGAGACTGTTTTTGGTTGGCGCCAGATGCACCAAGGGCGTCCGCCGCGGCGGACGCCCTTGTGGTTTTTACGGGTTAGGCGATCAGCAGGTGCCGCTGTGAATGTCGGGGCCTGTCTGAATTTCCTGGAGGGCGGCCTGCGCGGCTGCGAGCCTTGCCGTCAACAACCGGAAGGGCGAGCAGGAGACGTAGTTGAGGCCGATTTTGTGGCAGAACTTGACGGACTCAGGATCGCCGCCATGCTCGCCGCAGATTCCCACCTTGAGGTTGGGGCGGGTGTTGCGTCCCTTCGCCGTGGCCATCTTGACCAGCAAGCCTACGCCGGCCTGATCGAGGGTGGCGAAGGGGTCCTGTTTGAAGATGCCCTGTTTGATGTAGGCCGGCAGGAAGTGGTTGATATCGTCGCGGGAGATGCCGAAGGTGGTTTGCGTGAGGTCGTTGGTTCCGAAGCTGAAGAACTCGGCCTCTTCGGCAATCTGGTCGGCGGTGAGTGCGGCGCGCGGGAGTTCGATCATGGTGCCCACCATGTAATCGACGGTTTCACCCTTCTCCTTGAAGACGTCAGCGGCAACACGGCGGATGATGGCCGTCTGGTTGCGCATCTCTTCAATGGAGCCGATGAGCGGGACCATGATTTCGAGGTGTGGATCGCCGCCCTTGGACTTTACGGAAACAGCAGCCTCGAAGATGGCGCGCGACTGCATTTCAGTGATCTCGGGGAAGGCGATGCCGAGGCGGCAGCCGCGCAGTCCGAGCATGGGGTTGGTCTCGTGCAGTTCCTGGACCCGCGCCAGCAACGGGCGGAGTTCCTTGAGCCTGGGCGAGCGGGGCTTGGTGTCTTCAAGGTGAGAGATTTCGACGAGCAGATCCTCGCGCTGGGGCAGGAACTCATGCAGCGGAGGATCGAGCAGGCGAATGGTCACCGGGAGCGACTCCATGGTTTTGAAGAGGCCCACAAAGTCGGCGCGCTGCATGGGCAGGAGCTTCTTGAGGGCTTCGCGGCGGTCCTTCTCGCTTTCTGAGAGGATCATGGTGCGCATGTGTCCGATGCGGTCTTCAGCAAAGAACATGTGCTCGGTGCGGCACAGGCCAATGCCTTCCGCGCCGAACAGCCGAGCCTGCTTGGCGTCGCGAGGGACGTCGGCGTTGGCGCGAATGCGGAGGCGGCGAACGGGATCGACCCAGCTCATGAACTTGACCAGATCGGGATCGTCGGGCTGAGCAGGCAGGGTCTTGAGCTGACCCGCGATGACGCGGCCGGTGGTGCCGTCCAGCGAAATCCAGTCGCCCTGCTTGAAGGTGTGCCCCTTGACGCGGAGTTCCTTGTTGTGTTCGTCAACGGTGCAATCGCCGGCGCCGGCCACGCAGCACTTGCCCATGCCGCGGGTGACGACGGCGGCGTGGGAGGTCATGCCGCCGCGCGAGGTGAGAATGCCGGCCGCGACTTCCATGCCCGCGATATCTTCAGGCGTGGTTTCGCCGCGGACGAGAATGATGACCCGATAAGCGCCGCTGGTGTGGAATTTGACCGCGTCCTCGGCGGTGAAGACGATCTGGCCGACAGCCGCGCCGGGCGACGCCGGCAGGCCAGTGGCCAGGACTTCAATCTTCTCGCCCTTTTCAACCAGGCGGGGAACAAGGAAGTCGTAGAGCTGGTTGGGCTCAACGCGGAAGATGGCTTCTTCCTGGGTGATGAGTCCTTCGCGAACCATGTCAATGGCGATGCGGACGGCGGCCAGGCCGGTGCGCTTGCCATTGCGGGTCTGCAGCATATAGAGCTTGCCATCCTGGATGGTGAACTCGAAGTCCTGCATGTCGCGATAGTGTTTTTCCATCTTCCAGGTGATGGCGCGGAGATGGTCGTAGACCTTGGGCATGGCGCGCTCGAGCTCGCTGATAGACAGCGGCGTGCGAACGCCTGAGACGACGTCTTCGCCTTGGGCGTTCATCAGGTATTCGCCGAAGAAGACATGCTCGCCGGTGGCGGGATTGCGCGTGAAGCCGACGCCGGTACCCGAGCTCTCGCCCAGGTTGCCGAAGACCATGGCCTGCACGTTGACCGCTGTGCCCAGCCAGTCGTCGATGTGATTGATGCGCCGATAGGTCTTGGCGCGATCGTTCTGCCAGCTTCTGAAGACGGCGTCGCGGGCCTGGACCAGTTGATCGAGCGGGCCCTGCGGGAAGTCCTTGCCGGTTTCCTTGCGGACCAGCTTCTTGTACTCGACGATGATCTCCTTGAGCGCCTCGGGCTGGAGTTCGTAGTCGAACTTGACCTTCTCCCGCTCCTTGATGCCGTCGAAGATGTGCTCGAACTTCTTCTTGGGGACATCGAGGACAACGTCGCCGAACATCTGGATGAGGCGGCGATAGGAGTCATAGGCAAAACGAGGATTGTTGCTGAGCTTGGCCAGCGCCTCAACGGCCTGATCGTTGAGACCCAGGTTGAGGATGGTGTCCATCATGCCGGGCATGGAGAACTTTGCGCCGGAGCGGACGGAGACGAGCAGGGGATTGTCGCCCGTGCCCAGCTTTTGTCCCTGAAGCTTTTCGAGGCGCTCGAGAGCGGCGTGCATCTCGACGTCGATTTCAGGGCTGACGGCGCCGCGCATGTACTCGCGACAGGCCTCAGTCTGAATGGTGAATCCCGGAGGAACGGGCAATCCGGCGTTGGTCATCTCCGCGAGGCCGGCGCCTTTGCCGCCCAGCACATCCTTCATGCGACCGTTGCCGTCTGCCGCGCCGCCGCCGAAGAAATAGACATACTTGGTTGGGGTTGAGGTTGAGCTTGCTTGTCCAGCAAGCGACGAATCCACCACGCCCTGCGTCATGGGGTACAGCCTCCATTTACTAGAATTCGCGACGGCGGGCCGTGGGAGAGGATGGCGGAACGAAGGCTCAGCATTTCAACGTAAAAGGGCGGTAAAAAGGCTGAGCGCGTGGGCGTCATCCAAACATCCGACTGCGCTTCGCGGCATTATGAGTCGCATTACAAATATCGCCGCAAGTATACTCTTGGCTGTGGCACTCGTCACAGACGATTCATTTGCCAAAGGAGTTCAGTTATATTTCTAAGTGGGAATTTCCGCATTTTGAGACGGGAAGCGCCGCCAGCGCGGAGATTCGAGACGATGCGGGCTAAATCAGGCAGCGGAACGCTGAAGCTCGGGGCCGGAATGTGAACTTTGGACCGCATTTTGGGACAGCAGAATGCGGTCCAGGCCGACCAGCGCGAGGATTCTGACCACCCGCGGCGAGGCATTCGAGACAGTAAAGCTGTGGCCCGCCTGGCAGGCTGTGGCGTAGAGCGTAACCAGGGCTGCAATGCCGGCGGCGTCTATGCGTTCGACGGTGCTGAGATCGAGCGCGATGGATTGCCGGACGACGAGCGGCCCCATCCGATCCAGAAGAACCTGATCGTCGCCTCTTACCAATTCAGTGATTTCGATCGTGTTCTCTTGTGCGATGGCTGTCGCTGCCGATCTGTTGCATAGCGTCATCGTCATAATGATCTCCTTGGATAAATCCCTGCTGGCCGATGGCCCGTTGGGGATGGCTACGGCTTCATGCCCTCTTGTGATGCACTCACGCTGCCAAAGCTGCCGGAAGAGAATATGGTGAAATCACAAGGGATAGGTTGCGTTCCATATCCGATTCCGCAGCGCCCAAGTGTTCAGATTCGATCTGGGCGTCCGCAATCGGACACATCTATCTCTACGCAAAAGGGAGTATCGCCGGTTCCGTGTCCAGTCCTTCAATTCATCCCGAACTCGGCGCCATGCCCGCACGCGGCTTGAGGCGGGAAGAAGTACGCTCTTTGGCGCGGGAGGCGGGCTTTGCGGAGGCGGGGGTGGTGGGACTGCCACATGCAAGCGAGGAGCGGGATGCGGAGCGGTTTGAGGAGTGGATAGCGGCGGGGCGCGCGGGGACGATGAAGTACCTTGAGCGGCGTTCCGAGGACGAGCAACTGGTGCGGTCGCGGGTGGGGATTCCGTTCAAGTGGGCGCGGTCGGCGATTGTGTGCTTTGCCGGCTATCACAGCGCGCAGCCGCGTTCGACTGATCCGGCGGACGAGGGCGCGGGGTGGATCGCGCGGTATGCCTGGAGCAGTCGCATCGATCGGGACGGAGTCCGGCGGCCAAGCGACTATCACAAGGTGCTGAAGAAGCGGCTGCGGGCGTTGGAGGGGCGGCTGCGGGAGCAGTTCGGCGGGTTTGAGGCGCGGGGCTACGTGGATACGGGGCCGGTGGTGGAGCGGTCGCTGGCCACGGCGGCGGGGCTGGGATGGACGGGAAAGAATACCTGCCTGATCCATCCCAAGCTGGGGTCGTATGGGCTTTTGGCCGTGCTGTTGACGTCGCTTGATGTGGAGGAGGCAAAGGCGTCCCCGGCGTCGCTCACGGTTCCGGACCGCTGCGGAAGCTGCCGGCGGTGCCTGGACGCATGTCCGACCCATGCGCTGATTGAACCGTACAAAATGGATGCGACGAAATGCATTTCCTATCTGACGATCGAACACCGGGGGACGATTGCGGCCGAGTTGATGGAAGGGATGGGGCGGCAGGTTTTTGGGTGCGATATCTGCCAGGATGTGTGCCCGTGGAATTCGCCTCGGCGAACGCCAATCAGCACAGATTCTGAACTGCAGGCGCGGCCGGAGCTGGTGAATCCGGCGCTGGAATGGCTGGCTGGACTTGGCGATCCTGAACTCGCCGCAGCGGAGTTCGCGCGCCGGTTCAACGGTTCGCCGGTGCGGAGGGCGGGGTTCCTGGGACTGCGGCGGAATGTGGCCATCGCGATGGGCAATAGCGGGTTGGACAAGTATCTGCCGTGGTTGGATCAATGGGCCGAGGCAGCGGATGAGGGGTTGCGGACGGCGGCGCGATGGGCGCTCGAGAGGCTATCCTTGATGTAATAGACGAATAATTTTTTCAGGCAGACCGTAAGGAGCAACGCGTGACTCAGGTCCCAAATTCCGGCGCCGTCGATGCGGTTGAGCCGGTTACCAGATCCAAGTGGTACCGATGGCGCAAGGACGGCAGGGCACTGATTTCTTACCTGCTTGACAGCGAGGTGCATACCTACGCATTCAGCGTGGCGGCCAACGCGATCATCTCGTTCATCCCCTTCATCGTGCTGCTCTATACGCTTTCGCACTCGGTATTTCATTCGCCGATGATGGTGACCGTGGTCAGCGACATGGTGCATTACTTCCTGCCGGCGAACCAGGATTTCTTCGTGGAATACCTGTTGGCAGCGGCGCCGCGGCATGGGGTGCAGATTCTTTCGCTGGTAATGATTCTGGTCTCCTGCACGGGAATTTTTCTTCCCCTTGAAGTAGCGCTGAATCAGGCGTGGGGCGTGACCAAGAGCCGCAACTATCTGCACAACCAGGTGGTGGCTTTTGGGTTGGCGGGACTGATGGTGGCGCTGGCGCTGGTGAGCATTCTTTTGAATGCGGGCGAACAGTGGTTGCTGGCTTTTCTCTTCTTTCATCATACCGATAACTTCGTCTTCAACGGGATCAGTTGGCTGTGGCTTGCGTTTTCAACCGGGGTGGCGTCGATCCTGTTCTTCTTTTCGATTTACTGGTTTCTGCCCAACCGCAAGGTGCCGTGGCGCCCGGTTTTGCGCACGTCGGTATGGACGGGAATCATCTGGCTGGTCGCCAAGTATCTGTATATGGCGATACTGCCGCACCTCGATTTGAAGTCGCTGTACGGGCCGTTCTATATATCGGTGGGGCTGCTGTTCTGGGGGTATGCCTCGGGCCTGATTCTGTTTGCCGGCGCGCAGTTCAGCGTGGCGCGTTTGGGGGATAAGAAGAGCTAGGAAGCAGCAAGTTAGCGAGTCAGCGAGTCAGCAAGTTAGCGAGTCAGCAAGTTAGCGAGTCAGCGAGTCAGCAAGTTAGCGAGTTAGCGAGTCGGCGATTTCATTGGATGGGCTGAAAGAAGCGTCAGGGTAGTTTGAAGGCTTTCACGGCGATGGCGTTGGGGGCGCGGCCGGTGGGGAGCATGGTGAAGAGCGAGCGGGAGGCAGTGCGGACGACGGCGATGTCGGCGGAGCGGGCATCGACGACGAGGAGCAGCAGGCCGGAGTTGGAAAAAGCCAGGGCGGAAGCGCCATCGCCGACGTGGATCGGTGGGTCGCTGCGCCTGCCGTCGTCGATGGCGTAGACCGTCGCCCACTGGGACTGGAAATTGGCGACGTAGAGCAGGGAGTTGTCGGTGGAGACAAGTCCGCGCACGGGATCCTCGCCGATCATGTAGGCTCCAGCGACCTCGTCTGTACCGGCATAAATCTCAGAGATTGAGTTGGAGAGGGAGTTGACGGCGAAGACTTCTCCGCCGTCGGGCTTGAGGGCGAGTTGGGCTGGATTGCGGCCGACATCCAATAGAGTTTCAAGACGGTCTGGCTGGTCCGGATTGATTTTGGAGTGGGCGAGGGCGATGGCCATGACCTGGTGGCCGGCGGCGCAGGCTGCGAAAGTCTTGGTGGAGTCGGGGAGGATGACTGCATCGCTGGCTCCGGGGCAGCCCGGAAAGACGGCGCGGATCTTGCCGGTAGCCGGATCGATGATGCTGACGCTGTTTCCTCGCCGGTTTGCAACGGCCAGGGTCTTGCCGTCGGGGGCAATGCGGGCGGAGACGGGCTCCTCGCCGGCGCCGATCTGGCCGGTTTCGCGGCGGCTCTTGAGGTCGAGGACGGAGATGGTGTTGGAGCCTGAGTTGGCCACGTAAGCCAGGGTCCCATCCGAAGCCAGGTCGATGGAGACCGGCTGGCGGTGGACGGGAATGGTGGCAGAGACTGTGTTGTTTTCAGCATTGATGACCGATACTGAGCCGTCGCCGCCTTCGACGCCGGAGTTGACGACGTAGATTTCGTTGCGTGTGGGGCTGGCGATGACGGCAACGGGATGATGGCCGACGGCCACTTCGCGGTCAAGCCGAATGTTGACCACGTCGAGCACGGTGACGGTGTCGCTGCCGCCGTTGGTGACATAGGCATATTCGCGGTAGTTGGGCGGGTACGCGGGGAAGTCTTGCGTGCGGCAGCCGGAGAGAGCGAGGAGGGTGCAGGCCAAGACGGAGAGCAATTGTCTCCCAGGTCTCATAGGCGCGAGCTGGGGCACCCACATCTTTGTGGTGAGGGTCATGGGGTTAGACTTCTGCGGCGACGTGGATGCCTCGGGGGAGATGGCGGGCAACCACAGGCGCGATTTGCTCGATCTCGTCCATCATGGTGACAAACTGGGCGGGATAGATGGATTGAGGGCCGTCAGAGAGGGCCTTTTCGGGCTGGTGATGGACTTCAACCATGATTCCGTCAGCGCCGGTTGCGATGGCGGCGCGCGCCATGGGCAGCACGCTGTCGCGTCGGCCGGTGCCGTGGCTGGGGTCGACCAAAATGGGTAGGTGGCTGAGGCGCCTGATGGCTGGAACGATGCTGAGGTCGAGGGTATTGCGGGAGTGGTCGGCAAAGGTACGGACGCCGCGCTCGCAGAGAATGACCTGGTAGTTGCCCTCGCTCATGATGTACTCGGCGGACATGAGGAATTCTTCGAGGGTGGCCGAGAGTCCCCGCTTGAGCAAAACGGGTTTGCGGAGGCGGCCGGCGCGCTTGAGCAGGGAGAAATTCTGCATATTGCGCGCCCCGATCTGGATGACGTCGGCCCATTCGGCGACGAGGGCGAGGGATTCGTTGTCAATGGCTTCGGTGACGATGCGGAGGCCGAAGCGGTCGCGAATCTCGGCCATGATGCGGAGGCCTTCAAGGCCGAGGCCTTGAAATGCGTAGGGGGATGTGCGGGGTTTGAATGCGCCGCCGCGGAAGAACTGCGCCCCGGCCGCGGCAACCTGTTCCGCGATGGCAAAGGCCTGGGCTGGGGTTTCAATGGAGCAAGGCCCGGCGACGATGGCCAGATTGCGGCCGCCGATGGAGGCGTTTGTACCAGCGAAGCCGATGATGGTGTCTTCCTCCTTAACGTCGCGGCTGGCCAGCTTGTAGGCCTTTGAGACACGGATGACTTCAGCGACACCGGAGAGCGACTCGAGATTGCCGCGGTCGACTTCGCCTTTGTTGCCGGTGATGCCGATGGCGGTGCGCTGGGCTCCGGGAAGTGGGTGGGCACGGAAACCCAACTGTTCAATATGCTCGCAAACAGCCTGGATTTGCTCCGGCGTGGCCTGCGCTTTCATAACAACCAACATGAGTGGCCCCTCAAACCATCAGTCTAATGGCTGGAAGGGCGAAGGGCAATTTCTTTAAGGGAGCCAAGGCGCCGCAAAGGTTGGAATGGGTCTTGACGATGGAAATGGAGATGGAAATGGAGGGAGTTTTGAGGTTGGGGATTGATTTGAAGCCAACAACGCAGATCCGGGGTGGCAAAACTCCGGGGCAAAGGGCAACAGTGCTTAGTTGCGTTCGCGGGTTCTTGGGGCGTCGAGCCTGGCAGCAACAATCGCTGGGGCGATCACGATGCCAATAAAAGCGAGAGCAATCAAAAGGTCGTGCATGGGTAATTCTCCATTTGCGGCTCGTCTGAGCCTGTCAATACTTGCATCATCGGCGCATTTGCGTAGAACTTGAATCCCCACAAAGACTCTCTTGGGTGAACGATGGTGTCAGGTCGTCCCACTTAGGTGGTAGTTGGGAGGAATCTGGGGCGCCCGGGGGATTTAACCGGCCCTGGGCGTGGGCTTGGAGTGTTCCTGAAATAGATGGCAATACAAAAGCTCAGCCAAATGCGGGGAGGTTAGCGCGGGTTGCGGACGTGGCGGGCTGCTTCGCGCTTTTGCGCTCTCCACTTGAGGCCCAGCCAGGCCAGATAGCCGAGTTGGATGATCCAGGTGACGGAGTAGGCGGCAACAACGAATTGGTGGTCGAGAATCGCTTTTGGATCCATGTTTTTGTCCTATTGGCTTAGATTTGCCGGGTTCAGGCGTCGAGGGCTTCCTGGGCTTCGCTTGCTGCGATCTTCTGGTGCTGACGCTCGACGTGGTAGCGGATGCCGAGGATGAGAATGCCCCAGGCGAGCCATGCGAGCATGTTCCAAAGAAAGGGGTGCACCATGGATGGGTCCATGCCGGAGCCTTCGCTACCGCCGAAGACCGGGGCGGGATGCTGGGTGCGAAACCAGCGGTTGGACATATAGACGATGGGCACGTCGAGTGCGCCAAAGATGCCGAGAACGGCGGCCAAGGTCTGCATCTGCGGGCCGGCGGCGAAGCGGCGGAGGAGCAGGTAGCTGACGTAGATCAACCACAGGACGAGTGTGGTGGTGAGCCGCCAGTCCCATGTCCACCAGATGCCCCAGGCACGGCGCCCCCAAAGCGGGCCGGTGGTGAGGACTACTGTGCAGAAAACCACCCCAACTTCAGCACCGGCCAGAGCCCAGGCGTCAGAGATTTGCGCCCAGTCGGGGCGATTGTGGCGAAAAGCGAGATAGCAGATGGAGCCGGCCAGAGAGATGGCGAAAAAGAGGAAGGCGACGCTGGCCGAAGGGACGTGGTAGAAGATGATGCGAAAAAGTTCGCCCTGCATGGCGTCCGTGGGGGCGACATAGATGGCCTGGTAGAAGCCCCATATCATGAGGGCGATGGTGACGGCGACGTAGAGAACTATGGCTGGTTTCTTCATGGGGAATCCTGATGGGACGAATTCAGTGTACGACGGCGGGGGTGGGGCGGGGTCGATCTTGGGGTGGAGGGGATGCCGTCGAACTGACAGCAAAAGGGCCTCGGATAGTCAATCCGAAGCCCTTTGGCAATTCTCTTACTACGCCAGTTGGTACTGGACGCCGCCTGACACACTCCACTTTACGTAACTCACAACCACTTGTCAAGAATAAAATGACTGTGGAATGCATTGAAGCGCTGAATACAAAGAACTTGCAGTCGCAGTACTCAAGTTAAGACCGGAGTCCGTGAAATGACGGATGCCGAGAAACAGAAAAACTAGCCGGTCGTAGGCACGCGGAGGGCAGGAGAGTTGAACTCCCAGGGCTGACTAAGCCCTGGGACCGATTATCAGGCGGCGTCCAGTACCCACTGAAGATACCCTCCAAGCGCTGATGCCTGACCTGAAGGAAATCATACGCCCGTAAATATTTAAACGGGGCTCAGCTGTGCAGAGGAGAGTCGTTCAGCGTGGAAGTCTACGTCGGGGAGAAGCAGGCTGACTGTAATGAAGATGTTCACTGCGAGGGCTAGGCGCGGCGCTGGGCTTTGAGGTTGCCGATCTCGGCCTCGTGAGCGCCCAAATCCCGGTAGAACTGCCTCACGTCGCCTTCGATAGCGGTGAGCCTGGAATCAACGCCGTCGATCCGTGCCCCGAGATTCGATTCGAAGCTGCCGATCCTGTTCTCAATCGAGCTCAGGCGAGCGTTGTTCATCAGAAAGCCGATGAGCACAGCCATGGTCGGGATTCCGATACTAAGAAAGAGCTGAATGTTTGTCATTCTTCCTGCTTCTTCCCCGCGTGTTGCTCCGCGTACTTCCAAAAGTCCCGTCAGGCCCATTATGCCACTGCTTGACTCCGCCGGACAGTCAAAAGCGCGGACGAGACATCGATCTCGCTGTCGCCTGCTGCCTTCCAGTGTACAGCACAACCGGATTTCGAGCCTGGCTGAAGGGTTTATTCAGCGTGGAAGACGACGTCGAACAGCAGCAGGCTGACGGTGGTGAAGATGATGTCGTAGCCGAGGAGGAGCTTGATCCAGAGGGTGGGGTCGCCGTCGCCGGTGAGGATGGATGTGGTGGCCCGGACCATGGCCAGCAGGGCTGGAATGAAGATGGGAAAGAGAATGAGCGAGAGCAGCAACTCGCGGTTGCGGGTTCGGATGGAGAGCGCGGCGAAGAAGATGCCGTTGCCGACCAGGGCCCATGTCCCGAGGGGGAGAACGATCGCCAGGAGCCAGGCCTGGCCCTCGATGTGAAGGTTATAGAAGATGAGAAAGAACGGAGCCAGGATCACCTGGACGACGGTAACGAAGAGGAAGTTCGCGATGACCTTGGCGAGGTAGAGTTCCGCGCCGGGGGTGGGCGCCATGCGTTGGGCGTCGATGACATTGTGGCGGATTTCGCGAGCCCAGGCCTGATTGAGCGCGCTGACGGAGGCGAACATGGTGGCGACGCTGAGGACGCCGCCGGCGATGTCGCGGGAAAAGTCTCCGTGCGGGTCAAAGGCTATCGAGAAGAGCACGACGACCAGCAGGGAGAAGAAAAGCATGGAGACAAAAGCGTCGAGGGAGCGCAGCTCGATGCGGAGGTCTTTGACGAGATGGGTCCAGAGGGCGCGGGGCATCAGGGGCGGCCCTCCGGGGAACTCGGAGGGTTGGGTTCGTCGTCTCCCACCCTTGCACCAAAGGGCCGGTGCAAGGATGGGGCACCCAGGGCACCCGAGGATTGTTGGATATCTTTGGTCAGGTCGGCGGTCTGGACTTCGACTTCGAGGGCCTGTGCGGCGCGGAGGTAGTCGGCGGGGCTGAGGATGAGCTGCACGCCGCGGGCGCCGGCGGAGACGCTGATCCGGTCGAAGAGGACGACGGTTTCGTCGATGTAGACGGGGTAGGGCTTTCTTGCGCCGAAGAGGGTGACGCCGCCGCGGATGTAGCCGGTGAGCGGCTGAACGTCTTTGAGAGGGGCCATCTCGGCTTTGCGTAGGCCGGCGGCGCGGGCCAGCTTTTTGAAGTCGAGTTCGGCGTCGCCGGGGATGACGGCGAACCGGTAGATGTTCGGCCCTGCGGTAACAAGGAGGGTTTTGAAGACCTGCTCGGGGGGCATCCCTATCTTTTTGGCGACGGTGAGGGCGGTTAGGTCTTGAGGATTGGAGGGATCGACTTCGTACTCGCGGAGTTCGAAGGGAATGCCGAGAGATTCAAGGAAGCGGGCGCCGTTGGTCTTCATAGGCTGGGGTTTCCCGGCTCAAATGAGGCTACCCGGCCGGCGCGCAGGGCGAGGACCCAGTCGGCGATGGGGGCGGCGTGCTCACGCTGGTGGGTGGTAATGACGATGGTTCGATTGCCCTGGCGGAACCCTGCCAGCAGTTGGACCATCTGGCTGACGGATTCGACGTCCATGTTGGAAAAAGGCTCGTCGAGCAGGAGCAGTTCGGGGACGGGAAGCAGGACGCGGGCCAGCGAGGTGCGCTGGCGCATTCCCTGGGAGTATTGGCCGAGGGTGCGGGTGAGCTCGGGGTCGAGGCCCACCTGTCGCAGGGCTTCGGCCGGAGTGAGGCTAGGTCGCTTAAGTCCGGCTCGGCCGGGATTATAGAGGCTGGCGAAGTAGCGCAGGTTTTCCTCGGCGGTCAGCTCGTCATAGAGCATGGGGTCGTGGCTCATGTAGCCGATGCGGTCGCGGGCGTCATGGGGGTCGAGACCGCCGAATACGTTGACGGCGCCAAAGCTGGGGCGGAGCAGCCCGGCGAGGATGCGGAGCAAAGTCGATTTGCCTGCGCCATTTTCGCCGATGAGGACGTAGCAGCGGCCGGGTTCGAGGTCGACCGAGACCTGGCGGAGCGCAGCAAAGGAGCCGAAGAGCTTGGAGACCTTGTCCAAACTGGCAGAGACTGGGCGGACGCTGGTGGGGGACGTAGCGGCCTCGGATGTGGAAGCGTTCATTCGATCAATTTGCGACGGTTGGGGTTGCCGCGGTTGAAGTGGCGGGGGCGGCCGTCGAGGCGCGTGGGCTGGCATTGGGCGCTGCGGCTGGCGATGAGTTGGGCTGATTGGGACCTGCGGGTGCGTATTTGCTGGCGCATTTGGCCTGGAGTACCGAGGCGTGGAAGACGCCATCGCGGCCGTAAGAGCCTTCGGCCAGGGCCTGGGCGTCGTCTTTGAATGTGTCGGGTGGCGGCTCAGAGCCTTTGTACGTGACCTTCAGCAGGCGGCCGGAAGCGGCTTTGGGCGAGTGGCTTTCAAACTCGTTGAGCACGAAATCGACGTGAGGGCCGTTGTGCTCGATGGAGCCGGGCTGGACGAAGCCTTCAACGCGCAACTGGCTGTGGTAAGCTTTGTCGCCCATTCCGCCGAGCTCGGCGATGGTGACGTAGTAGCTCTTGTTGGCTCCGTAGCCAGAGTAGGCAAGCCAGCCGATGGTGCCGACGATAATGGCAGCCGCAATCCCGATGCGCAAGGTGTTTCCAGATATCTTCATAGTCAATCTCTAACGATACGAGCGTAATGGAGCAGGGTCAACCATCGGAGGGATGATATGTGATCTAAATCACAGTTTGGGGAGAATTTCGAGCGCGACGGCGGGGAATGGGCTAGCGGTGTTCCGGCAAACCCAGGAGACGGTGTAGATTTGCCGGATTTGAGTAAGGTTGAGCAAGGAAGTTGGGGCAGAGCGCCGGGGAGCCGGCCGGCGCTCACCTTTTCCTTGTGTGGCTCGAGGCTGGTTGGGGCTGCATTGAACCTTCTGAATTGACATTGAGGTAGCCGTCGTTGGCAACGACAGGCTGACAAGAGGCCAACAGGGCTGGAGTGAGAACGATGACTACCCAGGCGAGACCAAGCAAAAGATCAACCATGATAGAGAACTCCTTCGAGGGTCGGTTTGCCGCGCTTAGCTGTTCAAAATGGAAGTCCGGATCAGCTTGAGAAGACTGTACCGAAGCTGTACATGAAGGGGAATATCTAATTGGTGGGATAGGGGATGGCGCGACGGTAAGCGGCGGTGCGGTAACTATGAGTAGCTGGAGTTTACACGAAGGTACTGAGTGAGACCATCAGCGCGAAGGGGTGTGGTCAACTGCCGCTTGGAGGAGAAGCCGCAGCGATACACAGCCTGCCCGACAGGGGCTCAGGCTTCTTCTTCGACTTTGGACTGTGGCATGATGGCCACGATTGCGGGGCAGGCTACCATGGTCACAAAGGCGAAAGCAACGAATAGCAGATGCATGGGGCAGGCTCCTTCAGAAAAGCTGTTCATCCAGGACGAGGGCCGTTTAGCGTAACGTCCTGATTGAACCTGAGTAACGCTGGAAACCTCGCTATAGGTAACCAGTGATGTATTACCACTCTACGCTTTCTGTGGAATGGATCAAGAGGAAAGTGCTGATTTTGCTGGGGATTAAGTGAGTAAAAGGTGGTATACGGTGTCCCACGAAAGTGGTATGCGGTTCTTTGAAGAGCTGACTTGGTCATTTCTGGGGCCCATCTTCCTGTGACCGTGCGGATGGCGTTTTAATGCACGGAGTCGAGGGTGAGTGCGGCGCGGTCGAGTGCCTGGGTCAGGACCGTCAGTTGCTGGGCTGCGCGGGATTGGTCATTCGCATCGATGGCCTCATTGACGCCGGGGATGACGACGGCTGCGTAGCCGGTGAACTGGCCAGGGGCGTAGATGGTATGCCGGTACCAGGGACGATTGGGCAGGCCGGCTTCAGAGATAAGCGCGGTCTCGGTCTGGCGCAGGGCGAGATTGAGTTTGGCCAAGTCTCCGGTGGCAGCGATCTGGCGGTCATGGGCCTTTTGGGCAGCGGTGGCGAAGCGGGCGGCGGCAGCCTGGGCCGCGGCGAAATCGAGCGAGTTGAGTCCATCGTCCCCGGCTCTACGCTTTGCCGCTTCAATATAGGTGGAGATGGAGTGGGCGTAGGCTACGTAGTCGTAGGGCAGCACGTCGGCATCGGCCATGCGGAGGGCTTCAAGGCCGAGCACGCGCGCCATCTCCTGGAGATAGAGGAAGTGAGGGTCCGCGTTCTGGACGTACCAGGCGAAGTTGTCGAAGACGGAGTGGTAGACGCCGTAGGGGCCCTCGGAACCGATGTCTGTTGAAGGCACGCCGATGTGTTGCAGGAAGGGCGTGAAGTCAGAGCCGGAACCAAGGTCGCCGACGTGGACCTCTTCAGCAGCGTGCGGAGCGTTGGAGCTGCGATGCTCGTCCGCGTTGGGGCGCATGCTCTTCCACTGGTCATAAACCGTCGTACCTGGGACCGTGGAACTGGAGGCCGTTGCGGCGGCGGGACTGGGAACGGAGCGGGTGATTTCGCGGATGAACTGCTTGAGCGAGGGCACGGCGGCGGCGGAGAAATCGGGGCCAGAGACGGCTACGTCGGTGTTGAAGTAGGCGACGGCGCGTTCGAGGGCTTTGGCGTGTTGTTCGACCCACTCCGTCGAGCCGATGAGGCCTTCTTCTTCGGCGTCCCAACTCGCGAAAATAATGGTGCGTTTGGGGCGCCAGCCCTGCCGCAGCAGCGCGCCGATGCCGTGGACGGATTCAAGCATGGCGGCGGTGCCGCTGTTGGGATCGACCGCGCCATAGACCCATGCGTCGCGGTGATTGCCGACGATGACCCAGTCGTCGGGATACACCGAGCCGGGGATTTCTCCGATGACGTCCCAGATGATGCGGCGCTGATAGTCCTGCTGGGAGACGAGGTGTGCTTTAACGGCGCCCTGTCCGTCAACCGGGCTCCCGACCTGGCCCAGGTGATAGCGGAAGGGCAGGGCGCCCTGCCAGCCTGAGGGTACGCCTTCACCTTTAAGGGCCTTCAGGATGGGCGCGGCATCGTAATAGCTGATGGGGATGGAGATGATGTGGGGCTGGTTGCCTTCCGGCGAAATCCGGGCGGAGTCGGGCAGGTCCAGCGTGGACGCAACGCCGGGGGTTTCAGGATCGCCGGGATACTGGAAGAGAAATTGTACCGATCCGCGCTGGACGCCGGTATCGGGACGCCAGGGGCCGTTGGGGTAGGCGTCGCCCTTGAAGTAGCCGTCGTCCTGGGGGTCGGAGTAAATGAGCACGCCGGCGGCGCCACGCTGCTGGGCGATGTAGACCTTGACGCCGCGAAAGTTGGCGCCGTAGCGGCAGATGACAATCTTGCCGTGCAGGTCGATGTGCTGGGCGGCAAGCAGGTCAAAGTCCTCGAGGCGGCCGTAGTTGGCGTAGACCACGTCGCCGGTCACATCTCCAGACCCTGAGGAGCCGTTGAAGGGCATCACCACGCGGGGATCGTCCTGGTAGGGGTCGCCGGGGACGTGCTCGCGGGTGGGGCCGGACATGAGGATATTGCCGGCAGCGTCAAAGGCCTCGGCGCGGACGACTTTGGGCTGATTGAGGAGTACGCGGTAGGGAACGATCTCGGTATCGAGCCCAGCCTGGCGAAACTTCTCGGCAACGTAATCGGCGGTTTTGCGATCTTCAGGGGTGGAGGCCAGGTGGGGCTCGGCGGTGAGGGTCTTGAGGTGCTGGCCGGCCAACTGGGCGTCGGGGATAGAGAGGAATTCAGCCTCGATTTTGCCCTGCGCGGCAAAATTGGTGTAGCCGAAGACGGCGGGCGGAGCGGATTGGGCCGCCAGAGAAGCGGGAACGAGTGAGAGAAGCAGAAATGCAAGCGGGTTGTGCATGGTCATAGTTCGTTCCCTTGAGGACACACAATAAGGATTGGTCGAATTTGCCTGACGAGCCGTAGTGACTAGGCTACGGGCTGGGCGCAGTGGGCGCAGCGCTTGGCGGCGAGTGGAATCTCGCTTAGGCACTCGGGGCAGGTCTTGGTGGTGGATGGAGCTTCCGGTGCGGGTTTCTGCAGGCGGGCCAGCAGCGTGTTCAGGGGCAAGACCACGAAGAAATAGACCACGCTGGCGACGATGAGGAACTGTACGGCGGCGGTGAGGAAATTGCCCACCCGGATGTCGGTGCCATACAGCCTCAGCACGACGCCGCTGAAGTCTGGTTTGCCTAGGACCGCGGAGATCAACTGGCCGAGCACGTCTTTGGTGAAGGATGTGACGACGGCGTTAAAGGCTGCGCCGATAATGACAGCGACAGCCAGGTCCACAACGTTTCCACGCAGAATAAAGTCTCGAAATCCTTTGAGCATGTCGTTCTCCAATGGTTCCCCTGGGGAGATAACCCGTGCTCGATCGCGGGGAGCATAATCGCGGGTTTCGCACTATGGTACACGGGTGCAATTGACTTGTGGTAGCCTGCGGCGGAATTCGAGGCCGGCCTACACGGGATCGAGCCAGAAAAAGAGCGCCAGGGCCAGGATCATCAATTCGGAGTAGAGCAGGATGAGGACGCCGGCGTAATAGAGGCTCCACTTGCGGGTGAGGCAGCGGGCGGTTTCGACCATGCCCCAGAAGGCCACAGGCACAACGAGAATCTGCCAGGGCGAGGTGTGGAGGGAGTCAGCGCCGGGAAAGCCTTCGAGACGCAGGCTGGCTACGAGGGCTGCGAGGGACAAGAGGATTCCGCGGAGGAGCGACTTGCTGCGCAACCGGAAAAGCCGGGGGCGGAATAGGGAGGGGCGGGAAGACACTCTCTTACTGTAGTTTGGTTGGGTGGCGCATCTGTTGGTGTTTACATTGTGCGCACAGTGATGTACATTGATTGTGTATACAGGCGGAGGAAGAAAAAAATGAGTGGCGTGGTCACCGAAACGAGCAGGTTACGGGCGGAAAACATCAATCTTCGCGTCAGCCGAAGCCAGAAGGCGCTGATCAGCCGGGCGGCCGATGCGCTTGGCCGGAACCGCTCCGACTTTATGTTGGAAGCGGCATGCCGGGAGGCAGAATCCGTATTGCTCGACAGGCGCTATTTCAATCTTGCTGAAGAGGACTTCCTGCGATTCACGGCCATGCTGGACAAGCCGCCGGCGAGCAATCCCAGGCTGGCTCGTTTGCTCAGGACGAAGGCGCCGTGGGACAAGTAGGCGGCGTCGGCGATCGCATTTCCGCTCCGGAAAAAGTCAGTGCGGCTCATGACCTATCGCAATTTCAATGCGGCGAACCGGCGCTTGACGATTGGCTCAAGCGCAGAGCACTGCCGAATGAGGAGAACGGCGCCTCGCGGACTTATGTGGTGTGCGCGGGGCAGCAGGTCGTGGGTTACTATGCGCTTGCCGTGGGCGCCGTGGATCACGTGCATGCGCCTGGCCGTGTAAGACGCAACATGCCCAACCCCGCACCGGTAATGGTGATTGGCCGGCTTGCCATCGATGCGAGGTTTCAGGGCCGCGGAATGGGGCCGGCTCTTTTGCGGGATGCTGTCCTGCGAACGATGCAGGCTGCCGAAATTGCGGGAATCCGGGCTCTGCTCGTTCATGCGATTTCAGACGGCGCAAAGCGGTTCTATGAAAAATATGGCTTCGTTGCATCGCCTGTCGATCCGATGACACTGGTGATAACCGTGTCGGAAGCGGTCCATACGGTTGCAGAGAAGAGCTGACGTTCCAAGTGGAGTTGGGCTTACGTTGCCACGAGTTCCATCTGTTTGAGCGACTCGGTGTAAGGGGCGCGGAGTACGCCGCGTTCGGTGACGATGGCGGTTACATACTTTGCCGGCGTCACGTCAAAGGCGGGGTTGCAGATGCCGACGCCGTTGGGGGTGAGTTGCTTGCCGCCGTGGTGGGTGACTTCGACTGCAGGACGCTCCTCGATGGGGATCGAGTCGCCGGTGGCCGTGGCCAGGTCGATGGTGGACCAGGGAGCTGCGACGTAGAACGGGATACCGTGCTCCTTGGCCAGAATCGCCACGTTGTAGGTGCCGATCTTGTTGGCAAAATCACCGTTCGCCGCGATGCGGTCCGCGCCGACCACGACGGCCTGAATGCGGCCGGCCTGCATCAGGCTGGCGGCCATGTTGTCACAGATCACGGTGGTGGGAATGTTGTCTTGCATCAGCTCCCATGCGGTGAGGCGCGCGCCTTGCAGGAAGGGGCGGGTTTCGTCGGCGTAAACATGGATGCGTTTGCCCTGCGCGACGGCGGAGCGGATGACGCCTAGAGCGGTTCCGTAGCCGCAGGTGGCGAGAGCGCCGGCGTTGCAGTGAGTGAGAACGCCGCTCTCGTCGGGCAGCAGAGCGCCGCCAAATGCGCCCATGGTGCGGCAGGCGGCGATGTCTTCCTCATACATGGCATGGGCTTCGGCAAGGATTCTTTCCTGGACCTTGTCGAGGGTTGCGCCTTCGGCGAGCAGTTCGGCAAAGAGGCGCTTCATGCGGTCGATGGCCCAAAACAAATTCACAGCCGTGGGGCGGGTTGCGGCCAGGCGTGCGCAGATGGCCTCGAACTCAGGGGCGAACAGATGCGGCGTGAGGGCGGTGGTGCGGAGCGCTCCGAGGGCGATGCCGTAGGCGGCGGAGACGCCGATGGCCGGCGCGCCGCGGACGACCATGGTGACGATGACCTCGGCCACCTGTTCATATGTGGTGGCGAGCACATAGCTCTCCTCGAGGGGGAGCTTGGTCTGATCGATGAAACGGACGCCTTCGGGGGTCCAGGCCAGGGTGGGAATCATGCACTCTTAGTGTAAACGGGAAAAACGCAGGGAACAGGGAACAGGGAACAGCCCGGCTGAAAACCTTTTCATTTTTTGCTGGACTTGGCTCTGCCCTCCTGCGTTAGAGTGGTTTGGTTGCTTCTCTGAGCTTTCGGAAGATTGCTTTCATTCGTTGTATTCACCCAAGGAGCCGGCCGTGTTGAACCTCACCTCAGTCGATTGGCTGATCATGCTGCTGTATTTCGTCTTTGTGCTGGGCATCGGCTTTGCGCTGAAGCGCTACATGAAGACGAGCAAGGACTTTTTCCAGGCGGGCAGGGCGCTCCCCGCGTGGATCTGCGGACTGGCCTTTATCAGCGCCAACCTGGGGGCGCAAGAGGTCATCGGAATGGGCGCGTCGGGGGCCAAGTATGGCTTGGAGACGGCTCATTTCTACGGCATTGGCGCCATACCGGCGATGATTTTTGTGGGCATCTTCATGATGCCGTTCTACTACGGGTCAAAGGCGCGGAGTGTGCCCGAGTTTCTGCGCATGAGGTTCGACGAGAAGACGCGCGCGCTGAACGCCTGCTCGTTTGCGGTGATGACGGTGTTCAGCTCGGGCATTTCGATGTACGCGATGGCGCGGCTGATCCAGGCGCTGCATGTATTCGACGGGCTGTTCAGGGCGCTGGGCTGGGCGCCTGAAGGGATTTTTACTTTCTCGATTTGCCTGTCGGCGCTGATCGTGCTTTTGTACATTTTTCTGGGCGGGCTCACCAGCGCGATTTACAACGAGGTGTTGCAGTTCTTCCTGATCATCGCGGGATTCTTGCCGCTGGTGTTGATCGGGCTGCGCAATATCGGCGGATGGAGCGGGCTGAAGGCCTCCGTTCCCATGCAATACATGCACGAGTGGAAGGGCGTGGCGCACGCAAGCACCAATCCAATGGGCATCGAGATCATCGGGCTGGGGATGGGCCTGGGCTTTGTGCTGGGATCGGGCTACTGGTGCACGGACTTCCTGGTCATCCAGACGGCGATGGCCTCAAAGAATATGGAGTCGGCGCGACGAGTTCCGCTGATTGCGGCAGTGCCAAAGATGCTGTTTCCGTTTCTGGTGATCGTGCCGGGCATCCTGGCGATTGGGCTGCCCACACCGCACACTACGACCGTGGTGCGGACGGTGAACGGCGCCATCATTCACGAGACCACCGTGGTGTCGGCCCAGGTTTCTGAAGGCAGGGGACTGGTTCCGGCCAAGATCAACCCCGTGACGGGCAAGGCGATGCTGACGGCGAGCGGCGAGCCGCTGCTGGACTACGACATGGCCACGCCGAACATGCTGCTGCACTTTTTCCCGACTGGGATTCTCGGGCTGGGACTTACTGCGCTGCTGGCCAGTTTTATGAGCGGCATGGCGGGCAATGTTACAGCCTTCAATACGGTTTTCACGTACGACTTATACCAGAGTTACATTCACAAGGGCGGCAGCGACCGGCATTACATGGCTGTAGGACGATGGGCGACAGTGGGCGGGATCCTGCTGTCGATTGCGACGGCGTATGCGGCCATCAACTTCAATAACATCATGGATACGCTGCAACTAGTGTTCAGCTTTGTGAATGCGCCTTTGTTTGCGACGTTCCTGCTGGGCATGTTCTGGAAGCGGGCGACCGGGCACGCCGCCTTTACCGGGCTGATTGCGGGCACGGCCACAGCCATGTTGCATCATGGGCTGACGCTGCCGATCGAGGCGCGGCCGGGGATTCACGGCGGATGGATTGCGGTGCTGCACCACTATCCGAGCGACATGGCGCAGAACTTCTGGACGGCGATTTTTGCATTCAGCGCCAACTTTATTGTGACGGTGGTGGTGAGCTACTGCACCAAGGCGCGACCGGAGGCGGAACTGGTGGGACTGGTGCATTCGCTGACGCCGAAGCCTGACCGCGCGCACATTGTGTGGTGGAAGAAGCCCGAAGCGCTGGCTGTGGCCGTTCTGCTGGGCGCGGTTGCGTTGAACATTTTCTTTTACTGATCGTCTTTTGCAAACCCACCCTAGCCGCAAAAAACAAAGACGCGGCGAGGGTGGGGCACCCGGCGGGAGCAGGGCAGGATAGGAGAGAGCGATGAATCTCGATTTGCGGATTCCGATGGGAATGATGTTCACGCTGGTGGGGGCGATCCTCTCGGCGTTTGGGTTGGCGACGAAGGACAGAGTGGGTTTTTATGCCCAGAGCCTTGGGATCAATTTGAATTTGTGGTGGGGGCTGGTGCTGCTGGTCTTCGGGCTGACGATGTTTCTGCTGGGAAGGCGCAGACAGAAGCAACTGGCGAGCCTGCCGCCGGAGCCGGCGGAAAAAGGCGAAGTGCGGCGAGGGCATTGAGTCAGCGAGTCAGCGGGTCAGCGGTGGGATGCGCTAATGGACAAGAAAGATGGATCAATTGCCGGAGGTAGAACGCGCCACTATCGCGACTTGCTTGTCTGGCAAAAGGCGATGAATCTTGCGAGGGCAGTCTATACCCAAACGGAGTCGTTTCCGAAAAGCGAAATGTTTGGTCTCCAATCGCAAATGCGCAGGGCCGCCGTTTCTATTCCGAGCAATATTGCCGAGGGCCATGGAAGATTGAGCGACGGACACTTTCGGCAGTTCCTGGCGACCTCTCGCGGGTCGCTCTTTGAGCTGCAGACGCAATTGGAACTGGCGTCCGGGATGAACTTCATCGAGCAGTCAAAGTCGACGAGCTTGATGGAGCAATGCGAAGAGGTTGCGCGACTGATCAATGGGTTGCTTGCTAAATTGAAAGCGTAGAAGCCAGTGATCATGCGTTGACTTCCCGACCCGCTGACTTGCTGACCCGCTGCCCCGCTACTCCGCCTTCACGCTGAAGCGCATAGCGCGGTAGTCGAAGGTGTAGGCGCGCAACTGGTCTAAGACATCGAGGCCCAGCACTCCGTAGACATCGTCGAGGGCGGCGCTGCCGAGCGGCTGCGTGAGCACCTGGATGTAGTGCACGCTGACGGCGGTGGGGCCGACTTCGAGCGGGATGGTCTCGGCGACGAAGGCCGGTTGCGGCGGACTGGACTCGTGGCCGGGAAGCGCGAAGAGCTGCATCTTCTGGCCGGCAAAATCAGCGGCGTGCTCTTCGTAATAGCGAGAGGTCAGGTAGGTCTGCTGGCTGCTCGCATCGACGGCGTACATGCGGTCCTCGCCGACTTTTCCAAGCGCCACAATCATCTGATCGCCATCGAGAAAGAAGCGCGCGCCGGGAAGAGGCTGGTCGTCCTTTTCCCGCTTGTCATTCATTTTGAAGGGGCGCACTTCAATGGTGTCGTCGGCGGTAATGGTGAGGCTGCCGAGGGCCGATAGCGCGGGGTAGCCGAGGACTCCCTCGACCTGGAAATGCGATTTCGCGAAGAAGTAGTCGGCGTCTTCAAAGACGAAAGCAGTCATGATGCGAAAGGTGATGCGGCCGCCGATGGTGAAGCGGGGAATGACCGTGACGTGCACCTGCATGGGGCGGCCAGTGAGGGTGTGGATGGTAGCGGACTCCGCGGAGACGTTGAGGCCCGCCTCTTTCGCAAGCGAGCGGGCGATGAGGTTGAAGGGCGCCGTGGGATCGAGCATGAAACTGTGCGGGCGGGCATCGACGTAGACGGGAAGGTCGGTCAGCCCAAGCGGATTCCTGGCGACCTGGAGGCGGAAAGGGTCGTAGCTCTCGACGGTCATGGGCGGATTGGCCGCGGCGAGGGGCAGCAGCTTGAGCGGGAGTTCCATCTCGTCCAGCTCATCGGAGCTTAGATGGCCGTGAAGGCGGGTTTCGAGAGTCTGATAGGCTTTGGCGGCTTTGGCCAGGTCGCCGGAGCGGAGGTAGTCTTCCGCCAGGGTCTTGCGGAGAACCTTTTCCTGTGGGACGTTTCCGCTTGCGGCGACCTGATCGACTAGCGGCTCGAGCAACTGGATGGATGTCTTGAGATCGTTGTTGCGGTTGGCGAGAATACCGCGGTAGAACTGGGCCATTTCGGGCGATAACTGGTCGGGCGGCAACTGATCGAGCTGGGATTCGATACGCAGGAACTGATGGTCGGCTAACAGATTCTGCAAGCGGGCATCCGTGTCCAGGCCGCTGGTGACGCCGGTGTGGACCTTTTCGCTTGCACCGGGCTGCTGCGGTGGGCTGGGCGCAGGCGGTTGTTGCGGCAGCAGCGGCGTCGCGGCAAGGGCAAGGATGCATCCCGCAAAGACGCCAACGATGCGCCGACCATTTGTTGCTGCCACTTTGCGGTTGCCGCTCATGCTCAATACGACGTTAACAGATTCGGTCAGCGGCAATTGTTCTGTGGCTGCCCAGCGCATCAAGCGGGGAATGCGATCCACCCGTGTCCAGCAATTGATACGTTCTTAACGACTGAGCCGGTACACTTGAGTGTAGAGATGAAGCGACGGACGATCGAACAATACGAGATTCAGCGCAAGCTGGGCGCCGGCGGCAGCGGCGTGGTGTACCTGGCCAACGACACGCTGTTGCAGCGTCCGGTGGTGCTGAAGATTCTGCGCACGGGCCTGCTGTCTGCCGAGCAGATGCGCTCGACGGTGCTGCGCGAGGCGCGGCTGGCCTCTGCCATCGAGCATCCAAACGTCTGCGCGATCTACGAGGTAGGCGAGAGCGGCGACGAGGGATTCATCGTAATGCAATACGTGCCGGGCCAGTCGCTGGACAAGTTGATTGAGCGCGGACCGGCCAGCCTGCAACTGGTGCTTTCGGTGGGCATTCAGATTGCGGACGGTTTGCAGGCGGCGCACGCGCTGGGCATCTTCCATCGCGACCTGAAGCCGCAGAACGTGATGCTGACCGATGGCGGTTTGGTCAAGATACTGGACTTCGGCCTGGCGCGGCGGCTGCGGCCCGAGGATGCGAACTTCGATCCCTCGAAGCCGGGCCTGGCCAAGGATGCATCGATGGCAGCCACGTACACGGCGCGCGGCGGGACCATCCGCTACATGGCGCCGGAGCAGTTTGTGACCGGGCAGTCGAGCGTGCAGTCGGACGTGTGGGCGCTGGGGGTGATTCTGTATGAACTGGCCAGCGGCAGGCATCCTTTTGTGCGGCCCGACGCAGAGGATTATCAGGCCATTCGCGCGATCCAATTCCAGGAGCCGGGGGATTTGAGCTTGATTTTTCCGGGCATCTCGGTTGAGCTGACGAGCGTGATCGCGGCTTGCCTTGAGAAGAATCCGGGAGCGCGGTCCGCGTCGGCTGCCGAGGTTCGCGAGGCTCTGAAGACGATCATGAAGGCGCTGCAGATTGAGACCGGGATCATTCCCGGCGATGCCGCGGCCAACCTGCCCACGACGGGCGCCGAGGCGGAGAAACGGAACACAGGATTTCTGTCGATGCTGGCGGAGCGATTCCGCGAGTCGGCGGTGGATCGTGCGCCGCAAAGCTCGCTGGTGGTGTTGCCGTTCACCAACCTGGGCGCAACTGAGGTTGCTCCGCTCTATGGGTTTGCGCTGGCGGATGCGATTGCGGCTCGGCTGGCGCGGATTCCGGCCCTGGTTGTGCGGCCCTCGAGCACGCTGATGCCGCTGCCGATTGCACAGATGGATCCGCTGTCGGTTGGGCAGCGGCTGCTGGTTTCGTTTGTGCTGGCGGGCAGTTTTCTGCGCTCCGAAAATGGATTCGATCTGAACTGGCAACTGCTGGACGTAGGCTCGCAGAGCGTGCGGTCGGGGGGCGCAATCCGCGTGGCTTCGCTGGATTTGATTGCGGTGCAGACGGAGATTTCGAACGAAGTTTTTGCGGCCTTGCACGGACTCAGCGCCGGGGACCAGATCGATGCGCCGCGTCCTGGGACAAGAGATGCGGCAACTGGATCGCTGCCGGGGCCGGTGAGCGAAGAGTACTTGCAGGCGCGCGCGCTGCTCAGTTCGTTCATGGTGCGGACGGGGTCGCGTGGGGATCTGGACCGGGCACATGCTTTGTTTACGGGCGTCACCAGCAAAGATCCGGAGTTTGCGGCGGGGTGGTGCGGCCTGGGCATCGCGGAGCTGCAATATGTGCGCCACGGTTTCGGGGGGCAGATTCATGTGATGCATGCGCGGCGCGATTTTGACGAGGCGCTCAAGCTGGATCCGGCTTCGACTGAAGCCAATTTGTACCGCATCTATATGCTGCTGTCGCGCGGAGAAAAGGAGTCGGCGCGGCATGGGGTGGCCAACCTGCTGGCTGGAGCGGCGAACGACTGGAATGTGCACATGGTGGCGGGCATGGCGCTGCGCGGGGACGGCATGTACGACGAGGCGCTGCTTCAGTTCAGTCGCGCGCTCAAGCTGAATCCCGCCAATGCGCCGATTCTCTACAACCACCGGGCGCGTGTGTATCACTATCAGAATCAAATCGAACTGGCGGGCGACGAACTTGAGAAGGGCCTGGCGCTGGAGCCGCGGCACCCGCTGCTGCGGACCTCGGCGGGGTATCAGCAGATGAGGCTGGGCAACCTGAGCGCGGCAATTGAAATGCTGGAAGGCGTTGTTCGCGATGACGACTCGCTGCGCATTGCAGTGCCTACGCTGGCGCTTTGCTATGTGCAGGCGGGCGAGCGGGAGCGGGCTGCCGCACTGCTGAAGGACGATACGCTGGCTGCGGCCGAAGCCGATAGCGAGATGGCTTACCGGCTGGCTACTTATTTTGCGGTTGAAGGCGACTCGAGCGAGGCGCTGCATTGGTTACGGCGGGCTATCTACTTGGGGAACGAGAATTATCCCTGGTTCCAGAAGAATCCGGCGTGGAATAATCTGAGGACGAATGCGGACTTCGAGCGGATTCTTGAGGATTTGAAGAAAGGGTTCAGGAAGAACCAGAAGACGTGGAAGCGGCTGCTGGAACAGGTGCCGCCGGATGGGGAATAATATCTCTTGTACGAGAATGCGATGCTGCGGTGGGAAAGGGAGGCGTGAATGAATATCAGGATTGCGATGGTATGTGCGGCTGTTCTGGCGCTGCAATGCGGGATGGCCAAAGCGCAGACGAGCAGCGAAAATCAGTTGGCGAGTTCGCAGGCGTTCCCTTATGAACAGATGACCGTCAAGACAGCTCCGAATGGCGCTGAGCGCCGGAGCGTCGTTACCGGCACGCTGGCCACAGGCGAGGCGGTGCAGGTGCGCGAGACGATGCAGCCGGTGGGAACGGCGCCGAGCGCACTGCATACAATTCAACATTCGGAAGTGATCGTGGTGCAGCAGGGGACGCTGGAGTTTCAACATGACGGCAAGGCAGAACGCGTAGGACCGGGCGGGATCATCTACGTGGCATTGGGGACGAACCATTTCGTGAAGAATGTGGGGGATGTTGCGGCGAAGTATGTGGTGATTCAGATTGGCGGCGACGCCAAAAAGTAGAGGCGGGTTGCGGACTTGGAGCGGATTCGGCAGGATTTGAAGAAGGGGTTCCGCGAGCTTCAAGAGACTGAGAGCGGTTGCTGGAGCAGGCGACGGCAGGATGGGGAGTGAAGTCAATCTGAAAGGACGCAATCCTCGGGCAGTTCCTCCAAGAAGTCCGGCTTAAGATACTTCACAAAGCCTTGCACCTGAGCGAGATGTTCCCGAAGCGACGAAAACGAAATATATTCGAGATCAATCGATGCGCTCATAGGGCAGATAAACGGGTTCCCAAACGTAGGCGCGGAGCTGGGCATTCAGGGTCGCCGCGTCCGCGATGGCGGCGACGCCGTCGGCGATGGCTTGATTGGCTACGGCTTCCGCGACCACCAGGCCAACACTGCGGGAATCGGCGATGGGCGGGAGCAGGCGGGCGGTCTTGTCCTGGCGGGCGGGAGACAGGGACGCGAGTGCCTTGGCGGCGGACATGATCATGGCGTCGGTGACCCGTGTGGCGCGAGAGACTAATATGCCCAGGGCCAGACCGGGAAAGATATAGGAGTTATTGGTCTGGTTGATGGGAATCAGCTTGCCGCCGAATTCGACGGGGGCGAAGGGGCTGCCGGCGCCGATGATGGCGCGGCCCCCGGTCCATTGCAGCAGGTCAGTGGGCGTGGCTTCAGCGCATGAGGTGGGGTTGGAGAGCGGGAAGACGATGGGGCGGCTGGTGTGGCTGGCCATCTCGCGGACGATCTCTTCGGTAAATGCTCCGGGCTGGGCGGAGGTGCCGACGAGGGCCGTGATTCTGGCATTGCGCACAACGTCGAGCAGGGAAATATCTTCACCGCCGGAAAGCTTCCATCCTTCGACGTCCGCTCTCTTGCGGGCAAGGGGCAGTTGGCTGGGGCGCATGTCTCTTCCGCCTTCGACCAGAAGACCGTAACGATTGAAAGCGTAGATGCGCCGGCGTGCCTGGGCCTCGGTGAGCCCTTCCTGCTGCATTTCAGCAAGGATGAGGTTGGCGATGCCGATGCCGGCGGAGCCGGAACCAAACAGCGCGATGGTCTGGTCTTTGAGCGGAACGCCGGTGGCGTTGACGGCTGCCAGCAAGGTGGCGGTGGTGACGGCGGCGGTGCCCTGAATGTCGTCGTTGAAGGTGCAGAGGCGGTCGCGGTAACGCTCGAGGAGACGGGCGGCATTGGCGCCGGCGAAGTCTTCCCATTGCAGAAGAATGTGGGGCCAGCGGCGCTCGACTGCGGAAACGAAGCTTTCGACGAAGTCGTCGTATTCCTGACCGCGCACGCGCGGATGCTGCCAGCCAATGTAGATGGGATCCTGGAGCAGGGTTTGATTGTCGGTGCCTGCGTCGAGCAGGACGGGGAGGCACTGCTCGGGAGGGATGCCTGCCAGCGCGGTGTAGAGCGCCATTTTGCCGATGGGAATGCCCATGCCGCCGGCGCCCTGGTCTCCCAATCCAAGAATGCGCTCGCCGTCGCTGACCACGATGCAGCGGACGTCGTCATAGCGCGCGTCGGAGAGGATCTGGCGGATGCGGGCCTGGTCAGGGAAGCTGATGAACAAGCCTCGGGGCTTGCGCCAGATCTCAGAGAAGCGCTGGCAGCCTTCGCCTACCGCGGGGGTGTAGACGATGGGCAGCAGTTCTTCAATGTGCTGCGTGATGAGCGAGTAGAAGAGGGTTTCATTGGTGTCCTGGAGGTCGCGCATCTGGTTGTACTTGCCGAAGGCGGTGTCGCGATGATCGAGGGCCAGCTTGCGCCGTTCGCGCTGATCTTCAAGGGTTCCGATGTGCGGAGGGAGCAGGCCGTGGAGGGCGAAGGCATCGCGCTCTTCTTCAGTGAAGGCGGTGCCCTTGTTGAGGCGGGGATTGAGGAGCAGGTCGAAACCGTGGAGCGGGGTGCGGACGACGCTGGGGCAGGGCGCTGGGGATTCTGCACTCATGGGAAATTCTCCTCGATCTTGAATTGTCGGCTCCAGGGCCGGGAGCGGCTATTGCTCCTCGATGATAGCCACATCCCAGGGCGGCAGGATGAACACGGCGGATTTGGCCACGGATTTTCCGTCGAGCAGATTGGTTCCGGCGGCGTAGGGGTAGGTTGCTTTGGCCTCTGCGCTCGAATAGTTGAAATAGTAGTGGAGGCGCTTGCCGAGGCGGTTGACGCCGTGCTGGACGTGGACCGCCGCGGGGAGTTGCTGGTCGGGGCCGATGAGGCCGAGTTTCTCCAGAGAGCTGCGCAGGACGGCGGTTTGCAGCGTATCGGAGAGATAGGTTCCCTCGTAGAGCAGGGTTCCAGCGCCGAAATCATTCTCTGTGATGGCCGGCCACTTACCGAAGAAGGGGTGGTCGTACCAGGCCAGGGGCTTGGCGTGCTCGGGGATGAGGAACTCGGCCCAATAGCTGACTTTGTTTGCGGTAGGATCGTCGGCGGCCACATGGAATGGGTCGCCTTTGAGGGCCAGAGGATGCTCGAGGTTGGAAAACTCCTGGTAGCTGAAGCCGGCGGCTTCGCGGAGCGGGCCGGGAGCGCGGACCCAGCGGACGGCGGAGTTCTCATTGGCGAATCCGCTCTTGAAGGTCATCACGACGTGGCCGCCGCTTTTGACATAGTCGGAAATGCGCTGGAGCAGGGCGTCGTCAGAGATGTAAAGCGCGGGCACGATGAGGAGTTTGTAGTTTGAGAAGTCCTGGGTCTCGGGGAAGACAAAGTCGACGCCGAGGTTGAGGTCATAGAGCGACTTGTGGAGTTGCTGAACCACGGAGACATAGCCGTCGGGTTCACCGGTCCAACTGCGGGCCGGGACGCCGCCGCCGTAGGGCATGAAGCCGATGGCGTTGGCGGAGTCGCGGCTCCAGAGAATGGCGACGTCGCGGTGGACCTTGAGACCGACAAGGTGAGGGCCGATCTTTTCCAGTTCGTGGGCGGTGCGGCTGACTTCAGCGTAGGCGCGATTGGGTTCGAGATCGTGCGAGAGAATGCCTTTCCAGTAGGTCTCCTGATTGGCGGCGATGGAGGCCCAATGCCAGTACTCGACCATGTTTGCGCCGTTCGCGAGGTAAGTGTAGACGTCCTCGCGAAGCTGTCCGTCGTAGGGCGGGAACTGGCTGGCTGAGGTCCAGCCAATGGTCTGCGCGTTGGTCTCGGTGACCAGGAAGTTTGCGTGCTTGAGCGAGCGGGAGAAGTCGCTCTGCAAGGCCTGGAATGAGCCGTCGTAGTGGTCTTGAGAGCCGTGGTAGATGTTGTCAGCCACAATGTCGAGTGATTGGGCGACGGCCTCTTCGTTGACGTCGCGCTTCATCATGCCGCCGTAGTCTGTGGTGATGAACTGGCTGGGCGAGGCGCACTCGCGCACCAGCTCGGCCTGCCAGTGGAGAAAATCTGTGACGCGCATCTGGCTCCAGCGGGTCCACTCGAGCTTATATCCAGTCGAGATCGTCCCGTCGCGGGTGGGCAGGTCTTCCCAGGTGTGCAGATTCTCGCCCCAGTAGTTGAGGAACCAGGCCTTGCTGAGCGCTTCAGGAGTGCCGAACTTCTTTTCCAGGTAATGCTGGAAGCCGATGAAGACATCGGGGTTGGCGGCGTCGTAGCTGCCGGTTTCGTTGTCGAGCTGCCAGCCGATGACGGTGGGGTTGTCTTTGTAGTGGGCGACGATGTGGCGGATCAGGCGCTCGGCATAAAAGCGATAGGCGGGCGAATCGGTGTCCATGTTCTGACGGATGCCGTAGGCGCTCGCGATCGGCTGGCCGCCGAACATGCCGGGAGGGATGCGTTTGGCGAGGATCTCAGGATGCTGGTGGGCCATCCAGGCGGGGATTGAGTATGTGGGTGTGCCGAGGATGACCTTGATGCCGGCTTTGCTCATGGCGTCTACGACTCGATCCATCCAGGCGTACTCGAAGCGGCCGTCTTCGGGCTCCCAGAGGCTCCATGTGGACTCGCCCATGCGGACCACGTTGAGGCCGGCGGCTTTCATCAGGGCTACGTCTTTGTCGAGGCGGGCAGCCTGGCCGCCGGGTGCGTCCTGCGGCATGTACTCGTTGTAGTAGGCAGCGCCGTAGAGGACGGTGGGGAAGTCGAGGGTTGCGGCGGCGGGAGGGGCCGGCTGGGCTTGGGCAGGGGTGGCTGACAGGAATGCAATCGAAACTGTTGTGAGTAAAAGTTTACTTAATTGCCGCATTTGATCTTCCCCTCTGGTTCGGAAAGGCAAGTCTAAACCGGCAGGATATTCGCGCGCACTATTTACGCCAGCCACGGGTTCAAGAGCGCAACACCTGTGGGTTCGAAGTCGGAGACATTTCGAGTGACGACGGTCATGCCGTGGACCATGGCGGTTGCGGCGATGAGGGCATCGCGTTGAGAACGGGGATTTGGTACATGCAGAGCAGCGCATCTCTGTGCGACTGGAGTATCGACGGGGAGGATACGGCCGGAAAAGGTGGGTAGCACATGATCCTCCAACCAGGAGCGGAGGACGGCTCCCTGCCTCGGGTCGCGGCGTTCCATCAGGAGGGCTCCAGTCTCCAATTCGAGAATGGAGATGACCGACAGAAACTGGCTGGCTGCTGGAATGCGCTTTGTCCAGGCAAGAACGTTGCGGTCCACCGTGGCGGACTTTCCCTTCGAAACCGGGGACTTGCGCAATTCCGAAACTACGTTGGTGTCAATCAGGTACATCATGAAAAGTCGGCCGGATAAAAAAAGATGCCGTCCAGACGAGGAAATTCAAACTCGATTTCGGCGGCCTCGGGCATGGCCAACAGGTCGGCAATACTCTCGCCCTTCCCTGTCACCTTTCGGTATTCCTCGATCGTTAGCAGAACGTGTGCAGGCCGTCCGCGGTCTGTAATGAAGACGGGGCCCAGCTTGGCCGCCTTCTTGGCACGGCTGGCGCCCTGGTTGAATTCCCGGCTGGATAAAGTTGTGATTGCCACGGTGATCGCCTCCTTGTAGCAACGTAACTACATTATAGCACGGAGCCGTCTACTCGAACTGGAGCAAGACGATTTCGGGGTTGGTTCCGACGCGCATGGGAGGGCCCCATGTTCCGGCGCCGCTTGAGGTGTAGACCTGAAGTGCGCCGAAGTTGTGCAACCCGTAGGTGAACGTGCCGAAGACCAGGCGTGTAAACCAGGTGAAGGGGAAGAGTTGGCCGCCGTGGGTGTGGCCGGAGAGCTGAAGGCTGACGCCGGCTTGTTCGACCAGGGCCAAGCGGTTGGGCGCGTGGTTGAGCAAAATGGCGGCTTGGCCTTCGGCCGGACGCAGGGCCTCGAGCGTGGCTTTCATGCGGTTGGGGTGGGTGGAGTCGTGGTAGGGGACGCCGAGAATCTGGAGGCCGTCCAAGGTGACTTTTTCATTGCTGAGAACGCGGATGCCGGCGCGAGCAATCGCAGTTGCGTATTGCGCAGCGCCGCCAAACTCGTCATGGTTGCCGGCGGAAAAGTACATGCCGAAGGGCGGGGAAAGCTGTTTGAAGGGAGCAGCGAGGCGGTCCGGGGCGCACCTGGGTCCGTCGAACAGGTCGCCGGGGATGAGGATGATGTCTGGGTTGAGGCGTGCGGCCATGGACGCGATGCGGCGGCTGAATCCCACGCCGTTGATGTGGCCCAGATGCAGATCGCTGAAGAGAAGGGCGGTGCGGCCGCGCCAGGAGGGCGGTAGATTGGGGAGTTTGATGGGGACGCGGCGAATGCGAATCCATCGGGCGTTGAGAAGGCCATAGATGCTTACGAGCAACGCGAGGGAGAAGAACAGGATGGCGACTGCCGGGCGGTTCCGGTGCAGTCCGGTCAGGTATTGGGCCGAATCAACCAGGCGGCAAAGGCAGGCGGCGAGGAGGAAAAAATCGAAGATGCCCAGCCAGATGGCGGCAATTTTATAGAAGAGCGAAACGAGCGGATTTGCGAAGCGAAAGCCCAGCAGGGAGGCCGCTACGAATGTGAAGGCAAGCAGGAAGAGCGCGTCCCGCAGCACCAAGGTGGCAGCGAGGCTGAGGCGGCCGGCGAAGAAGACGACCAGGGTGCGATAGATGAACCAATGACCAAGAAACAGAATGGATTCGATAAAGGCGATTGCCAGGACAGGCAAGGCTTTCAAAAGAGGTCTCCTTGTATTCATGATTGCATGAACAGAACACGCTCATCCCAATTCCGCCCAAGCAGGAACGAGCGAACATTTGCACTTGCCGCCATCGACTGTTTATCCTCTCTGGCATTATGGGAAATGTCCTTTCAGTCGCTGGGTCGCGGTCAAAGTACAAGCTGCCGGGCGCCAGGCCCGCTGGATTTCTGGGTGGGCTTTGGCACGGGTTGATCGCTCCCCTTACATTTATCGTGAGCTTGTTCCTATCTGGCGTGAGCATCTACGAAACCAACAATAACGGCCGCTGGTATGAATTCGGATTCATGATAGGAATCTGCGCGCACGCGGACGACAATCAGGCGGCCCGCGTTGTTGGAGCCTAGAAGACAGGGATGAAATGGAACCGCGCATGAAACAATTCTGTTGATGCCTGTTTTAGACAACGACGAGCTAGGTCTTTACATCTCGATTCCTTTTTGCCGGTCGAAGTGCACCTATTGCAATTTTGCCTCGGGGGTCTATCCGGCCAGCGAACACGAGCGCTATGTCGAGCGGGTGATTCAAGATTTGGCGGCGGCTGGGGAGTGGGCGGAGCGCATGAATGTGGCCCTGCCGCGCACGGTGGACACGGTCTACCTGGGCGGAGGAACTCCAAGTTTGCTGGCGCCGGAGCTGCTGGAGCGGCTGTTCGCGGCGATGCGGGCGGAGTTCGAGTTTGAGCGGGACGCGGAGATTACGGTCGAATGCGCGCCGGGGCAGATTGCCGATGAGACGCTGAAGGCTTTGGTAGCCGCTGGGGTGAATCGCGTGAGCCTGGGCGTGCAGTCGTTCATTGACCGGGAGGCGAAGGTCAGCGGGCGGCTGCATGACCGGGCGACAGTGCTTGAGGATGTGCGGCGGCTGCGCGGGGCCGGGATCGCCAACCTGAATGTGGACCTGATCGCGGGCTTGGCTGGGCAGACCTTTGCTTCGTGGGATGAGTCGCTGGCAGCGCTGGTGGAATGCGGCGTTCCTCATGCCAGCGTGTACATGCTCGAGGTGGACGAGGACTCGCGGCTGGGGCGGGAGATGCTGGGCGGCGGGGCGCGGTACTACGCAGAGCAGGTTCCCACCGACGATGCGATTGCGCAGATGTACGCGGTGGCGATCGAGACCTTGAGCCGGGCTGGGCTGAGCCAGTATGAGATTTCAAATTTCTGCCGGCCGGGATTTGCATCGCGGCACAATTTGCGCTACTGGCAGAGGCGGCCTTACCTGGGGTTGGGGCTGGATGCGTCTTCCATGCTGCGCGAGGCATTGCATGCAGCAGACTCTCCATTGCATTGGCTCGATGGGGCCGGATCAGGCTACGTGCTGCGCTCGACGACGACCGACGATCTTGGGGCGTTTCTCGAGGGGCCGGAACCGGTCGAGACTGCGTGGCTTTCGCCGGCGCGGCAGCACGAAGAGGCATGGTTTCTAGGGCTGCGGCTGAATGCCGGGGTCGATGTGGCCGCGCTGGAGTTGGAGTTTGGCCCGGATTTGGTGACACGGGCGATGGAGGCTGTAAGACGGCTGGCTGAGGCTGAGCTGGTGGTGGTCAAGGGTAAGACAGTTTGTCTTACAGAGCAGGGCCGGCTCTTGTCCAACGATGTATTCCAGGAGTTTCTGGGGTTGGGGACGGAAGAGGGGTTGTCAGCAAGTTAGCGAGTCAGCTCCAGCCGCCGATTTTTTTGGAATCCCAGGTCTCAGAAGCGAGGCCTGGGATTCCATTCTTGTGGTGGGCAACGGCTTCGATCGCTACCAGGCGAGCAGTTCGTCGCCGGAGGTTGGGGAGAGGAAGGCGACGGGCGCGGCGACGGATTGCGGGCAGTCGTTGAAGCACTGGATGGATTCGGGTCCTGCGGCCTTGGCCATTTGCAGGGCTTGCTCCGCTTCGCGCAGGACCACCATCGGGGAGCGGCCTTGGCTGGTGGCGATGCCGAAGCACGCCGAGAGCCGGATGGCCTCGCCATCCACGTGGAAGGGTGAGCAAAAGACCTCGATGCGGAGCCGCTCGGCCAGCATGACGGCGTTGCTGGGGTTGCATCCGGGCAGGGCGACGAGGAACTCGTCCATGCCGGGGCGGCCGAGCAGGTCATAGGTGCGCAAAAGTCGGGTGGTGCGGCCCACGACCTGGCAGAGCAGTTCGTCGCAGGCGTCCGCGCCGAGGCGTGAATTCCAGTGGCCGAAGTCGTCGATGTCGAACAGGATCATGCACAGGGAGCTCTTCATCCTCTGCACTCGGTCGGTCTCGCGAAACAGCATGGAGAGGATGGTCTCGCGGTTGTAGACGCCGGTCAGGCGGTCCATCTGGGCGTTGAGCAGTGCGCCCTCGCGAAGCGTTTCCAACTCACGAGTGCAGCGGCGGTTGCGCAGCACCTTGTCAACCCGGAGCTGCCAGTAAGGGGGCTCGGCAGTGGGCGGAATCAGGTCGTCAATGACGCCCTCGGCCAGACGGTTGGACCATTCCTGGGTGACAGAGCCGGCAATGAGGACAATGGGGAGATGCTTGCTGCTGACTTCAGCGCGGACGGCGGCGAGCAACTGGGATGTTTCCATGCCGGGCAGGTTTACGTCGAGGAGCGCCAGGCTGGGCGGGCGAGGCGCAGTCATTGAGGCGAGCGCGGCGTTGGCGGAGAGGACGATCTCAACGCGGGCGCCCGATGCGAGCAGTACCCGTTCAATGGCAGCCAGCAGAGCGGGCTCGTGTGAAGCGAGCAGGAAGGTTGGAGGGATGTTGGCGAGCATCGTGTAAGGGCTCCTTACTGGATGCATCGGCGGTGGTTAGAAATAACTTAGAGAATGGCGAGAGAATTATGGGGTTGCTTCAATGACCTTTGGCGGAAATCCGGGTACCAAAGGTCATGCAGCGGCTTTGGCCCATTCGTGCGCTATCCTTCGAGCCAAATGCGCTCGAGGGATAGCGCACCCAGATTCCAGTGATGGGAACGATCTCAGTCGACGAAGTCGACCTGCGGGGCGATGGGGATGATGCCGCGCTCGTGGCCGAGATCGAGGAGCTTGCGGATGGCTTGGCGGCCGTCGGGGCCGTAGTCGAGGGTGCGGTCGTTGACGTACATGCTGACGAAGCGATTGGCCAGGCGAGCGTCCAGGTCGCGGGCAAACTGCATGGCGTATTCGAGGGCCTGTTCGCGGTGGTCGAGGGCGTGCTGGATGCTGTCGCGGACCGCCTTGGTGACGATGCGCAGGGATTCGGCTCCGAGCGAACGGCGAATGGCGTTGCCGCCCAAAGGCAGGACCAGGCCGGTGGTTTCGCGCCACCAGACGCCGAGATCGAGGACTTTGTGAAGGCCGCTGGAGGAGTAGGTGAGCTGGCCCTCGTGGATGATGAGGCCGGCGTCGAAGTTGCCGGCCAGAATCTCCGGGATGATGCGATCGAAGGGGACGGTCACGGTCTCAATGGCCGGATTGAAGATTTTTAGGGCGAGATAAGCGGTGGTGAGGGTGCCGGGCACAGCGACCTTGATGCGGCCGAGATCCTCCGCGGCGAGGGGCCGGGCAGAAACAATCATGGGGCCGTAGCCCTCGCCGACGCTGCCGCCACATCCCATCAGCGTGTAGTTGTGCTGGAGATAGGGGTAGGCGTGGAAGCTGATGGCAGTGACGTCGTAGAAAGCCTCGTCCCGGGCGCGCAGGTTGAGGGTCTCGATGTCGCAGAGAGTGTGGGTAAAGCGATAGCCGGGCACGCGGACCTTGTTGGTTGCGAGTCCGTAGAACATGAAGGCGTCATCGGAGTCTGGACTATGGGCGATGGAGATATCGAGGGGTGCGTCGGATTTGGGTGCTTCGGCTTTCTGGTCACTCACGGCAGGTAAAGGTCCTTTCAGGGAAAAGGCGGAACGCTACTGAGAATCGGCTATGGGGTGGGCCGGCGCAGGCGTGCGAATCCGGCGGCCAGCGCGGCGGCAGCGACAATTTTAAGCGCGTCGCCGGGGAGGAATGGTAGCACGGCAAGAGTCAGGATCGACTGGGCCGGCGCGTGCGAGAAGATGGCAAGCCAGAGAGCTCCAAAGGCCAGGATCGTGAGGCTGCCGGCGGCGGCGCTGATCGCGGCTGTCGGAAATCCGCGCCTTGTATTCCAGCTCGTTCGCCGCCAGAGGAAAGAAGTCAGCGCCGCGGCCAACGGATAGGCAATCAGGTAGCCGCCGGTGGGGCCGAAGAGGTGGGCAATGCCGCCTGAGCCGAGAGGACTCGGCGCAAACACGGGCAGCCCCAGGGCACCTTCGACCAGGTAAGCGCCCAGCGTGGCAGCGGCCAGGCGCGGCGAGAGCAGCAGTCCCAGGAGCAGGACGGCAAAGGTCTGCAGACTGAGCGGCACAGGCGTGAAGTAGAGGGGCAGCGCCATGTGGGCGCATACGGCGACCAGAGCGCTGCCAGCAAGCACGATGCCTGCCTGGCGAAGCAAGGATGAAGTTGCGGCGGCCGGGGATGAAGTTGCCACAACGGAAGTCAACTGCACCGAGAGTACTTTGCTCACGAGATTTCCTTCAGCGTTACTGGTCGGTCTCATCGGCCGGGTCGAGATTCGGGTCGTTGGGTTGGCTGACGCTTGCAACCGGTTTGCGGGCACGCTTTGGGCGCCGGAGCCAGATGTGACGCGCCACGCCAGCAGCCGCAAACAGCAGCGCTCCGAGCGAGACGAGAAGACCGATCATTAACCAGCGCATTGAAAAAAGGGAGCGGCTTTCCAAAACATGGGTCCTACTGATGCTTTGCCCGGTCTGGAGCAAGTGGTTAACCGCTGTAAGCCAGAATACCAGAGGGGCTCTGGCTTTGCCCGTGGCTTCAGACCCTGCGAAGCGCCGATTGCAGCCACTCGAGGTAGGGATGGCTGCCGGCTTCCACATTCAGAACCAGGAACTCGGGGGTCTGATAGGTGTGCAACTCGTGGAGGCGGTCTTCGAGTGCGGGCAGTTGGTCGGGGCCGGTCTTGAGGAGCAGGACGGATTCGATTGTGGACTCGATCTTGCCCTGCCATTGAAAGATGGACTCGACGGCGGGGATCAGCGTGGCGCAGGCTACCAGTCGCTCCTCGATCAAGGTATGGCCGAGGCTGCGGGCCTCCTCGATCGTGGCTGCGGTGGTGAGGACGATTCGGGCAGGCGGGTTGGCGTCGGGCATTGGCGCGCTTCCAGGGAAGGTTTGACTCTCACTCCAGTTTATTCCGAAACACCTGCTCTGGGTAGCTCTTTGTGAAGAAATGAGCCCGGGTTATGTTGCGACCTGCCGAGCTAGCCCGAGTTAGGCAGTATTGACTTTGCGCCTGACGGAGCCGGCGCAGGTGGAGAAAGACGATGAGCAGAGCGATCAAGTTTGGCACGTCCGGCTGGCTGGCGGTCCTCGGGGTAGATTCGCGATGGCATTTTTTCCTCTACCCTGCTACGCTTTTCTCATGCAGATCACGGTCACCATCCCCGATGAGTTCGCGGCGCTGGTTCAGGCTCGCGGCCAGGAGCCGCAGAGCTTTGGGCAGAGTGTGATCGACGATGCGGTGCGCGCGGCTCCCGCGGCTTCTGGACCGATTCGACCAAAGAATAAGATGGATATGCAGACATTCCTCCGGAGGATGGCTGAATTTTCCGACAAGATTCCCCAGCTTCCCGATGAAGCTTTCACGCGCGAGAGTTTTTATCAGGACCATGACTGATGGCCCTTGTGCCGAAGTATTTGGTCGATACGAATGTTCTTTTGCGAATGTTTCGGCCAGACGATGCTACGTGAGTTCGCAGGCAATTCATCCCAGCCAATTACAGCCCGCTGCGAGCTGACCGGAAAGCGACGCGCGGCCTGCGTTGGACTGTGCGGACAATTCAAATTCTCATCTTTGGACACCCGCCTTTGGAATCAAGGAGAGGCGAGGGAACTTGCCGCCCGGACCAGACTAGGGCAGTATTGACTTTGCGGTCCGCTGCGGCGGACGCAGGTGGAGAAAGACGATGAGCAAAGCGATCAAGTTCGGTACGTCCGGCTGGCGGGCGATTGTGGCCGAAGAGTTTACGTTTGCCAATATCCGGCTGGCGGTGGCGGGGATTGCCGCTTATGTGAAGACGCAACCGGAGCCGCATCGGGTTCTGGTGGGGCGCGATCCGAGGTTTCTTGGCGAGAGTTTTGTGGCCGAGGCCGCCAAGGTCCTGGACGCGGCCGGCGTTACGCCGATTGTGATTCCGGATGCCGCGCCGACGCCGGCCATCGCCTATGCGGTGCGAACTTTGGAGACATCGGGAGCCATCAACTTTACCGCCTCGCACAATCCGCCGGAGTATAACGGCATCAAGTTTTCCACGCACGATGGGGCGCCGGCGCTGCCGGAGGTGACCAAGCAGATTGAGGCGGCGATTGCCGGGCTGAGCGACGCCTTCAACATACCCAAGGCGGAGGGAGTCACCTTCGATACGGCCGACGTGAAGCCGGCGTTTCTGAAGCGGCTGGCCGAACTGGTTGATCTGAAGGCAATTGCAAAGTCGGGCATCAAGGTGGTCTACGATCCGTTTTGGGGCGCGGGGCGGGGTTACAGCTGCCATGTGTTGCGCGAGGCCGGCGTGACGGTTGCGACGGTTCACGACTACCGGGACGTGCTCTTTGGCGGTCATGCGCCGGAGCCGGACGACTACCTGCTGGGCGATGCGAAGGCCAAAATGCGGGAGATTGGCGCGGCCCTGGGCATTGCGACAGACGGGGATGCGGACCGCTTCGGCATTGTGGATGCGGACGGGACGTTTATCCAGCCCAACTACATTATTGCGCTGCTGTTCGACTACCTGGTGGAGACGCGGGGCTGGAAAAACGGCGTGGCCAAGAGCGTGGCGACGACGAATCTGATCAACGCACTGGCCGATTACCATAAGGTTCCGCTGTATGAAACGCCGGTGGGCTTCAAGTATATCGGGGAGCTGATTATTGCGGACAAGATTGCGATCGGTGGCGAGGAGTCGGCGGGGCTGACCATTCGCGGGCACGTTCCGGAGAAAGACGGTGTGCTGGCCGGCCTGCTGGTGGCGGAGATGGTGGCTGTGCGCGGCAAATCTCTCGGCGTGCAATTGAAGGAGCTGTTTGGCAAGGTTGGTTCCTTCTATCCGGTTCGCGAGAACTTCCGCTTGACCCCGGAGGTGAAGGCCGCGTTCACTGAGAAGTTGAAGTCTGACCCGACGGAGCTGGGCGGACGCAAGGTCACCGGCGTGGTGCGCACCGATGGGCTCAAGCTGATTTTGGAAGATGGCTCGTGGGTTTGCTACCGTCTCTCCGGGACCGAGCCTGTGGTGCGGGCCTACACTGAAGCGCGCAGGGAGCAGGACTCGGATGCCCTGAAGGCGGCGGCAGAGAAGTTTGTGCAGGGGTAGAGCGCGGATTGAGGTTGAATGCCGGACGGAAAAAAGCAACGGGAGAAGAGCGCGGCTGGGGATAGGACTGGCAACGGGGCTGGTTCCGGGCCCGGCCCGATTCCCAAGCGGGCGCTCGACTGGACGCTGCGGGTGTGGCGTCCGGCGGGCACCGTGGTAGCCGTGGGGCTGGCGCTGCTGATCGGCTGGCACGCCATCAACGGCAAGCACGGCCTGTCGGTGTGGCAACAGAATCGCGCCGAGGACCATCAGTTGCAGCGGGAGATCAAGGACCTGGAGCAGGAGAATGCGCGGCTGCACCATCACATTGAGCGGCTCAAGTCCGATCCGGATGCGATTGAGCACGAAGCCCGCGAAAAGCTGCATTATGCCAAGCCGGGCGAGGTGATCTATACGCTGCCTGAGGCGCAGACGCAAGCGCAGGCGGCTGCGACGGGGAAGTAGGCTGGAATTCAGAAGCAGAGCCGGTCACCCGTTACTCAGCGGGCAACCTGTAACGACGAACCTCAATTTCATCGCTGGAATCCGACTGGCTGATTTCAAGCACCTGGTTCACCAGATCGCCGTCCCGGTCGAGTTCATTCAGGGCGACGCTGAACAATTCCAGCTGCAGATCGCGATCCATGCGCACCGGGCCATTGAGGCACACCAGACCGGCATGAAGCTCAACATGGGCATATTGTCCTCTGGAGCCGGGCGCGCTGCGGGAACCACGGAAATCTCTGCTATTTCTGGTGACGAATATCCAATCGCCTTCGAGGATGACGTCGATCAGTTTCCAGTCCTTCCATCCGCGCTTGCCGATCCATGCTATATGCGAAGCCTCGGCATGGCCTCGCCGCTGAGCAAGTCTGGTCAATTCCTCGCTGAGGCATTCATCGACGAGAAACTTCATAAGCTCAACGACGCGCTAAGGAGTTCGTAGCCGGTTTTTTCAGAAGACACCCGATGACGAGCGCTTTCATGACGCCTGCTTCAGGCGCTGCCGCCTAGGTACGCTGTAGGAGGCCACAATCACGGCCCCAACAGGCAGAGAGCGTGATGGACTCGGTCTGCCCCGCGGCGGAATGGCTTTGGCGTAGAGCGCAGCAAGTTCGACGTCTTCGGCGGTAAGACTGGAATAGGAATCCAGGATGCATGCCATGGACTCTCCGGCCTCAACGGAAGCCGCAACGTAATAAACGGGAACGCGCGTCCCCCGAATGACCGGAGTTCCGCTGAGGATTTCAGGGTCTTCAACGACAAGCTCGCGAGCCGTATTCAACTTCGCGAGCCGCTGGCGGAGGCCTCTCAGAAATGGAGCCAGATCAACGGTCAGGAACCCCTGCCGGATCGTCCATTCCTTTTCCAGCGCGCTCATTGTTTCCTCTTGCAATTGCTTGCTCGCAGTTGCAATAATGCGCAGCCGCTCCTCCGAGGTGAGCCGGTTGGCGGCCTCGAAGTAAAACGAAATGAAGATACACGCATCCGCGCTGAGTCGGCGCGCGCCGTCCGTGCCCATCTCGAAGAGGTTTTTGGGAAGAATCTTCTCGTCGATGGCCCGGTTCACGTTGCGCACAGACACGGACGCGACCACGGCAGCTTCCGTGGGCGTCAATAGGTTTTTTCCAGTGGCGATCATAGAAGCTCCAAAAGTATTCCGACGTGTCGGAATACTTTCAAGCGTAGCACCGAGCTGGATCGCTGACTACTGAAAACTGACCGTTGCCCTAAAAATCCACATGCGCGCGGACTGAGCCAACCCAAACCGGGCCGCGGTCGCGATTGTAGCCGGGGCTATTGATGTGCTGTATGTCAAGGGCGTAGAACAGCCCGCGCCAGGCGTGCCAGTTGTAGTAGCCTTCGACGATGTTCTCGCGGCCATAGTTGAGCTTGCCGTCGCCCAGCAGGAAGCCGAGGCCGCCCAGCTTCAGATACTCCTGATGATCGGCCTTGATTGCGTTCGAGACCACGGCCAGGCCGACCTTGTCCACTGGGCGCCGCCAGCGGGTTCCGGCGTAGTCCGCGCCAAGTTCGACTGTCTGGTCGACTTCGGTATAGGCAAACGACTCGTGCTGGCCTTCGTTCCAGCCAAAGCGGCCAAAGACGCGCAAATTCTCGGTGACTTCCTGCTCGGTGTTATAGCCAAAGCCGTATTTGAGCGCGCTGAAGTGCTCGTGGAGAGTGATGGTCGGCACCGTTACCCCATATCTGGCGGTGTCAGTGCCATTGAGGAATGCATCCACGGCTTCGCGATACGTGCCCATGTGGGCCCGGTTGGCGTAGAAGAGGAGGCGCTGTGTCCCTTTGCGCTTTGCAACGAAGCTGTGCCGCAACTCGAACTCGCCGTTCTGCCCATGAGCGCGGCTGAAGGCCCAGTCCATATCGATGCCGTTGGCAACAGTGGGCATGGCGAACAGGCCGTAGCGCACGCTCCAGATCCTGTCGTCGTACTCGGCCATGCCGCCCACGGTGTAGCCGCGGGTGTCGGCGGCGTAGTCCCAGGCGCCATTGTTGTCCACCGTCCAGTTCATGAACTGCAGATGGCTGTCGGAGCCGGGGCCGTTCAGGTCGAAGAAATCAGGCAGCCCCATTTTGCCGATGCGGAACTCGACGCGGCGCAGCGGCACGCTCGAGGTCAGAGCCCAGGGTCCTGGATCCTGGCTTGTCGTCTCTTCGGTGAAGCCGATGACCTGGTGAATCTCGTAGTGAGAAAGGTAGGGTGTGGGACCGAGGTTGGGGTTGCGCACGACATCAAGGTTGGTGAAGCCGGCCAGTCCGAAAGCCTCGCTGAGGCCACGCCCACCCGCGCTCTCGATGTCCAGAATCAGATCGTTGTTGTAGCGGATGGAGTGCGTCGGACGGAGTGCGGTGTAGATCGTGCCCAGGAGGGAGGTCTTATACTCCCCCCTGCTGATGAAGCTGTTCGTGCCCTGGTAGGGGGAGTGAAACGGCAGGTCGCCCTGGAAAATGATGTTGGCCTGGCCGGAGAGCCAGTAGCGGCTGTTCTCGGAGTGGCGTGCCATGGCGACGATGGGGGCGTCTTGAGGGGCGCTCTCGTTCTGGGGGTCCACGGGGCTCATGCCGGAGGCATTGAGTCCGTAGCCGTCCTGCGTGGGCGGGAGCATTGACTGGGCAGGTCCTGACTGGGCAAGTTGTTGCAGGGGACGGAGTTGCGGCTCGGGCGCATCGGGTAGGGAATGGGGCGCCTGGGCGGTTGCGACGATGGCGGCCAGCGCTAACGCAAGAGCGAGGCCCGCCCGCGCGCCGGCAAATGCCAGAACTGAGCGGAACGGATTGTGTCGGCGGCCGAAATGGCAGAGCATGGAAAAGCCTTTGTAATGAGATGCGCGGCGTGGGGCCGCGGGCATAGAATAAAGGCGCAGCTATACCCCCACTAGGTATATACCATACCGGGGGTGGGTATTGCAAGAGAAGGAGGCCGGCGATGACTCATCATGATCGGGAGAAGGTCAAGTTGCTGCAAAGAGTGAAGAAAATGCGCGGACAGTTGGACGCGGTGGAGCGCTCGCTGACGGCGGATGAGGATTGCGGTGGGCAATTGATGCTGCTGGCAGCGGTGCGCGGCGGCATCAACGGGCTGATGGGCGAGGTGCTGGAGACGCACATCCGGTTCCACCTGGTGGACGGGGCCAAGGAGCAGATTGCCCCGGAACTGGCTGAGGATCTGATCGATCTGGTGCGCGCCTATCTGAAGTGAAGTCATTGAACAGGGAACAGGGAACAGGGATCAGAGATCAGAGGTCAGGGATCAGGGTCAGCCAGCCCAATGGCGGCTCCCTGTTATGTTAGTTCGCGGATGCGGCGGGGATGGTTAAGGTTTGGTTGATTCAGAGCAGACCTCGGAGCGGCGCGGAAACGCGCGGACGGGCTACGGCGAGGGAAAAGCGAAGACTGTGGTACACTGGGTTTGCGCTCAGTGATTTGGCCGTGAGCGGCGGTTTGCCTTCAGACGGCAAGTTTGCCCGGCACAGATTTCCCCCAAGCCCCTACAGCGTATACCCATGAGTCTCCTGCCCGGTGACTCTGCGATGGACCTTGCATAGGTCCGGTATCCAGTATCTTGCCCCCTTGAATGGGATTGGCGAATTGGATCGGCGCAAGTGAAAAACCGGGGAAAGATGGGAGCGGGTAGTTGGGCGGCAATGGGCCGTCCACAAGCAGCGTGTGGCAGCTCCGGGCCTTTGGCGTTCTCCCTTTGAATGCCTTGTGGCCAGTCCCGTGGACGATTCTGGTTCTCCCTTACGCATATCGATAAGCAGGTTCGCGCCTGAAGAGTATTTGTGTGCGCGCCTCAAGTCCGGTTCCGATTGCAGGCCACCAGAGAAACTGGCGGCTCGCGGAACCCTTAGGAAATTTGACTATTTTGACGACACAGTTTTCGCAGTTTTCTCTTTCGGCCCCGCTGATGGCGCGGCTTGACGCTAACAAATTTGAAACCCCCACTCCGGTGCAGGCGGCCTGCATTCCCCCGGCGCTGGAAGGCCGCGACGTGCTGGCCACCGCGCAGACCGGGACTGGGAAGACGCTCGGCTTCCTCATTCCAATTGTGGAACTCCTGCAAAAGGCTGGAGCGCGCGGCCCCGCCGCGCACGCTCTCATCCTGCTGCCCACGCGCGAGCTGGCCATGCAGGTGGAGCAGGCCTTTCTGGCCATCCGCTCCAGCTCCGAGCAGACCGTGGCCCTGGTGGTCGGCGGGCTGGCGGAGCGCTCGCAGCTCGATGCGATTCGCCGCGGCGCGCGGCTCATTGTGGCCACTCCCGGACGCCTTGAGGACTACATCAAGCGCAGGTTGGTGCGCCTCGACCAGGTAAAGATCCTGGTGCTGGACGAGGTTGACCGGATGCTCGATATGGGCTTCCAGCCGGCGATTGCGCGGATTGCAGCCACCCTGCCGGCTGCCCGGCAGACGCTTTGCTACTCGGCTACGCTGGAAGGTTCAGTCAAGGAAGTGGCACGCAAGTATCTCAACAATCCGGCGCGCATCGAGATTGGTTCTGTCTTGAAGCCGGCTGAGAACGTGGAGCTGCGCACGTTTGAAGTGGAGCCGGACAAGAAGCAGGAGCTTCTCGAACACCTGCTGGGCTCGGAGACGGGCAGCTTCCTGGTGTTTGTGCGGACCAAGCATGGGGCGGACCGCGTGGCGCGCAGGCTGGTTCGGTCCGGGCATTCGGCGACGCAGATTCATGGCGACCGCTCGCAGGCCCAGCGGAACCAGGCGCTGCGCAGCTTCTCCGAGGGCCGTCACCGGGTGCTGGTGGCCACCGACGTGGCCGCTCGCGGCATCGACGTGGCCAATGTGGCGCACGTGATCAACTTCGATATGCCCAAGGTGGCGGAGGACTTTGTCCACCGCGTTGGGCGGACGGGGCGGGCTTCGGCGCACGGCGTGGCTTCGACATTTGCCGGGCCGTCGGAGCGCGGCGACCTGCGCAAGATCGAGCGGACGCTTTCGATTACGATGAAGCGGTTCCGGGTGCGGTCGGCGGATGTGAAGGCGGCGTAACCACCTGCGGTGGGGCAGACGCCGCTCACGCGGCACACAAGGTTGGTTTCGGTTCGGTGCTTCCCAGGTCTCAAATGCGAGACCTGGGGCACCCGGCTTCCGCACAGACGCACAGATGGAACCCGTTCGGGCCAAGCCATGCTGCTTTTCGAGTTTTCGAGTTGCTCCCGAATTTGATATGGTTCCGTGCTAGGCTGTTGCGGAGCTGGAATACTCGCAATTCAGGCGGCTGGAGGTTTGCGGGGATGAACGCATTCTTGATGACAGTGCGTCGAGCACTGCAGCGCGCACGAGCGCCGATTCTCTGGATGGGGCTCACCTATCTGCTTGGTGTGGTTGCAGGCGGTGTCATGGTGCATAACCACAGCAACTTTGCCCTTTCTTTTCGGGACAACCTGGTGGGACGAGCTCAGACGAGCTCGGTTTTGGTGGCCGCCAACCGGGGTTTCCCCTTTCGGGCAGCGTGCTTTGATTTTGCCGGCAACCTCGGCCTCGGCGCTGTTCCTTCAACCATCGCAGGGCTCTCGGTGGTTTTACCTTTCCCGCAGGCAGCCTTTCGGGGATGGGTGGGTGGCATCGTCTCAGTGGATGGCCAACACAAGAGCCGCCTGGGGAACTGGCGGGAGGGAAGCTATTATCTCGGCGTTCTGCTGCTTCAACTGATCCCATATTCTCTGGCGGGCGGAGCCGGAGTGCGCCTGGGGTTGGGGTTCCTGCTGCCCAAGGGGCGATGGGGCTACCAAGCGCCGGGAAAGTGGTTCTGGCTTCCAGCGGAGGGCGTGCGGGACGTGGCGCGGATTTATGCGCTGGTGACGCCGCTTTTCCTGGTGGCCTCACTGGTGGAGTTCCTGGCGCGGTGATTTGCGTCGCCGGTTCGTTTCTGTCTCCTTCTTTTCGTTGACTCTGCGGCGGGATTCGGGTATTCTGGAGACCTTGCGCGGTGTTGCGCCTGGGGTCTGTGTGTACTCACCCGGACCGGCTGGTGGATTGCCTTCAGGGGGTCCGCTGGAGCAGGCCAGAGGCTGCTGGGCGTTGAAGTTGTCCAGCCGAGCCAGAGCCCTTCGAGGGCCAGCCCCCGCATTTCTCACCCGAACAGATTTGTTTGGACGTGGGTAGAATCCGGGCCCGTGCGCTTTGTTGCGTGGGCAAATGTGTTTTGCACGAGAGTTTTGTTTGGGCGGCTGGCGGGTTTTTTTTGAGGGCTGGCCGGGCAGGTTCATAGAGGGTAGGAGAGAGATGGGTACCTTTGTTCCGAGCGGGAAGAACATAGTCCGCAAGTGGTTTGTAGTGGATGCCAGCGGACAAACGCTGGGGCGTCTGGCGACCAAGGCTGCCAGTGTGCTGAGCGGCAAGCTGAATCCTCAGTACGTGCCGTACATCGACATGGGCGATCACGTGATCGTCATCAACGCGGAGAAGGTGCGTCTGACCGGCTTGAAGGCTGAGAAGAAGCTCTATCGCCGCTATACAGGCTTCCCTGGCGGGTTGCGCGAGGAGTCGTTTGTTCGGCTCTTGAACCGCAAGCCGGAGGCGATTCTGGAGCAGGCGATCAAGGGCATGTTGCCCAAGAGCAAGATGGGCCGTCAAATGGCAACCAAGCTGAAGGTCTATCGCGGCGACAAGCATCCCCACCAGGCGCAGGAGCCGGTGGCGCTGGAAGTGGCGTAAAGGCAGTGGACAGTGGTCAGTGGTCAGTGAATAGTTTGTTGCTGATAGCTCGACGCTGATGGTGAGATTCAAGAGGGTTTTGGCCGGGATCGGAAGAGCCGGCGGAGAGAGCGGAGAATGGCAGATCTGGTTCAGTATTACGGGACGGGACGGCGCAAGACGGCGATAGCCCGGGTGTTTCTTCGTCCCGGCACGGGCGAGTGGAAGGTCAACGGCAAGGCATTCGAAGAGTACTTCGTGACCGAGCAGCAGCGTGTGGCTGCAAAGCGCACCTTGGTGCTGGTTGAAATGACCGGCAGCTTCGACGTGGTGACCACGGTGAAGAGCGGCGGCGTGGCAGCGCAGGCCGATGCAGTGAAGCTGGGCATTGCCCGCGCACTGATCGAGTTCAATCCTGAGCTGCGCAAGACGCTGAAGGCCGAAGGCCTGCTGACCCGCGACTCGCGCATGAAGGAACGCAAGAAGTACGGGCAGAAGGGCGCTCGCGCACGGTTCCAGTTCAGCAAGAGATAGTGAACAGTGTGCAGTGCATAGTGAACAGTACCTTGGCTTTGAATACTGACCACTGATCACTGACCACTGATCACTGACCACTGTCCACTGAGTTTCACCAATTTCCCGCGCAGGCGGGATCAATCCGGGCCAGGGTAGGACCAGCCCGGATGCACATCAATAAGGAGGCCCATTGGCCACGATCACAATGAAGGAGCTGCTCGAAGCGGGTGTTCACTTCGGGCATCAGACCAAGCGCTGGAACCCCAAGATGAAGGAATATATCTTTGGCGAGCGCAACGGGATTTACATCATCGACTTGCAGAAGACGCTCAAATTGTTCAAAGAGGCGTCGAAGTTTGTCACCGAACTGTGCGCAGGAGGCAAGACGATTCTTTTCGTCGGCACCAAGCGCCAGGCGCAGGATGCCGTGGCTGAAGAGGCCACACGGGCTGGGATGCCGTACATCAACCAGCGCTGGCTGGGCGGCCTGCTGACCAACTGGGTGACCGTGCAGAAGAGTGTAAAGCGTCTTCAGGAACTGGATGAGATGGCCACGGATGGGCGCTACGAGCTGCTGACCAAGAAAGAAGTCATCAAGCTGGAGCGGGAGCGCAAGCACCTGCAGGCGAACCTGGCCGGCATCAAGGCGATGAAGCGGCTGCCGGATGCGCTGTTCATCGTCGACTCGAACAACGAGGCGATTGCCGTGAAGGAAGCCCGCAAGCTGGGGATTCCCGTGGTAGCGGTGGTGGATACCAACTGCGACCCGACGGTGGTGGATTACGTGATTCCGGGCAACGACGACGCGCTGCGCGCCATCCGGCTGTTCACCTCGAAGATTGCCGATTCGGCATCCGAGGGCGTGAACCTGGTGGGCGACAAGGCGTTTGCCGAGGAGCTGCCAGTTCCAGTTGCCGAGGAGGCCGTGACGGAAGCCGCGCCGGCCGAGGAAGTGGACCTGGACGCTGCGCTGGGTGGCGGCATTCGCAAGGCGCCCGCGGCGGTTGAGACGCTGGATGAGGCCGAAGTGGCCGGTGGCAGCCTTTAGTCATTCAGTCGCACAGATGTGCGGATCATGAGACAAGCGTGGCCGCTAGGGTTGAGTGCCACGCTTTTCTTTTGCCGGGAAGCTGACGGGGCGCAAGGTTAAAGAGCGGATGCAGGGGCTGGAACGGGCAACGCTCCGGGCCTGCGGAATCCAGGGAAACGGGAAACCAGGAAAAGAGAGATGACAACAGTGAGCGAAAAGATTAATGCCAAGTTGGTAAAAGAGCTTCGCGAGAAGTCCGGGGCGCCTATGGGCGACTGCCTGAAGGCGTTGCAAGAGACGCATGGAGACATCGAGGGCGCATTCGTGGTGTTGCGCAAGCGGGGCATGGCCTCGGCGCAGAAGAAGGCCTCGCGCACGACCAATGAGGGTGCGGTGGGGACGTATATTCATGCGGGCGGCAAGATCGGCGTGCTGATCGAGTTGAACTGCGAGAGCGATTTTGTGGCCCGGACCGAGGATTTTCAGGAGTTGCTGAAGGACATCGCGATGCACATCGCGGCCAGCGATCCGCGCTACGTGAAGCCTGAGGACGTGACCGTGGATGACCTGGAGCGGGAGAAGGAGATTTTCCGCGCGCAGGCAGTCGCCACGGGCAAGCCGGCTCCGGTGATCGAGCGGATTGTGGACGGCAAGATGGCCAAGTTCTACGAGGAAGTTTGCCTGCTGGAGCAGCCCTTTATCAAGGACCAGGCGGTGAGCATCAAGGAGCTGATCGCGCAGAAGGTGGGCAAGCTGGGCGAAAATATCACGGTGCGGCGGTTTGCGCGGTTCAAGGTGGGCGCGGCCGATTGGACCGTGGCCCAGACCAAGGCCGTGGAAGCGGCGGCGGAGTAAGGGCTCGAAAACTGACCAGGGAAGGCTCGGGGCTTCGGCTCCGGGCCTTTTTTGCTGTTTTGGCGTAATGGAAGCGCATCCGGGTCGCTTGTGGTTCTATCCAATGAACGAACGTGGGCCGGGAGGCCCACGCTACAGCCGGCCAGGAGGCCGGCGCTACATTTCGGAAAGGAACATTTTCATACGGCCAAAGAACTAGAACGTCAGTTTGAGTCCGACCGATGGGCCTAAATGCTTTTGTCCGGCTGGCAAGGCGGCGCTGGGGGCGGGGCCGGCTGCCGATCGTCTGCCGAACGAGGAGCCTGCGGAAAGGAACATCCCGTTTCCCAGGTTGGAGGTGCTGAACATGGTTGATGCAGAGCCTTTGCCGAGGTTCCCGCCCATTGAATTCATTCCTTCACCGAACAGGTCCCGGTAAGAGGGCCGGAAGGCGCCAACGTAGGAATTGAAGGGCAGGTTGAGGCTGTTTCCCATCCCGGTGTCGAGCCCTGTGTCGAATCTGGGCAGCGTGCCTCGATCGCCGCCTGCGGTTCCGTTCGTTCCACTCGCCAGATTGCGGGGGAAATTGCCGTTGCTTGGGAACAAGGCAGGAAGATCCTGCGGAGGTCCACCCCGGCCTACACCACCGAATCGATTGAAACCGCCGCCGCTCTGGCGCAGGGTTCCCATGAAGCCGATGCTGCCTGCCGCAGAGCCGCCAAAGTTGCCAGAGGCGGCCGCTGGTTGGTATGGGTCCAACAACCAGCGCTTCCACGTAGCAGAGGTGGAGCTAAGGTCTCTGGGCTGGGCTATGGATGGAGTTTGGAGCCGCCAAAAGGCGGAGATTCCCGATCCTCTGGCGGAGGCAGCGTTGGCTGCACCGGGGTTGAAGAGCGCCGCGCCTCGAAAAGAATCTGCCGGGCCGGCCGTGGGCGTGTTTTGGCCGCTGGCGGCGAGGGAGTCCTGGGCATGGATCACCGCGGCGGTCGAGATAAGCCCGGCCCAAGTGAGGACCGCCAAGGTCAAGGCTCGACGCAAGGTTGGCGCACGCATCGAAGTGCCTGAATGGAGTATGCGATTCATCGGCAGCGACCCTGGTGCGAGAATAGCGCGGAACGGTCTCCTATGCCAGTCTCCAATCATAAAATCTATTGGCAACATGAATTCCAGAGTGCCGCAACTGTTGCCATGGAGGAGAAACAGAAGGAGATCGCCAGGTGCGGGGCTGCTGCCGCAGTTGTTTCACAGGGCCAAATACAGTTGCATGGGTCATATGCGATACTCGAAAAAGCATGTACAAGCGCATTGTTCTGAAGCTTTCGGGTGAGGTACTGGCCGGGCCGCGCGGCTTTGGCCTGGACGCCGACAAGGTAACCGCGATTACCGACGAGATTGTGGATGTGCATCATCTGGGCGTGGAGATTGGCGTGGTTGTGGGAGGCGGCAACATCTTCCGCGGCGTGGCTGAGCAGGCCAAGGAAATGGACCGGGTAAGCGCCGATAACATGGGCATGCTTTCCACGGTTATCAATGCCATCGCCATGCAGGACGCAATCGAGCAGCGCGGCGTGCAGTGCCGCGTGATGAGCGCCGTGTTCATGAACCAGGTGGCGGAGCCGTACATTCGCCGCCGGGCCGTCCGCCATCTGGAAAAGGGCCGCGTGGTGATTTTTGCCGCGGGCATTGGCAACCCGTTCTTCTCAAGCGACACGGCGGCCAGCCTGCGGGCGATGGAGATCAAGGCCGACGTGCTGTTGAAGGCGACCAAGGTCGATGGAGTCTATAGCGCCGATCCGGTCGTGATGAAGGATGCGGTCAAGTACGACGAGATTACTTACATGGAGATCCTGCGCCAGGGGCTGAAGGTGATGGACCTGACCGCGGTGAGCCTGTGCAAGGACAACAATCTGCCCATGATCATCTTCAACATGAACCAGCCGGGCAATATCCGGCGGGTGGTGATGGGGGAAAAAGTTGGATCGCTGGTGACGGCGTAACAAGCAGTGGACAGTGGTCAGTGAACAGTGATCAGTTGTCAGTGCTTTGGGATTTGGCTTGAATGGCTGTCCCAACCGGTCACTCGGAGGCGTCTAACAGCCAGTGGAGACGCGCAAGCCAGAACGGCTGAATGCACTGACGGGCTTGCGTTGCTTCGCGGCCATCAACATCGTCTTATTTCATTTTTCCAATCCAGATTGGTTTGGCTGGTTTGCGCCGGTCGTCAACGCCGGCTACGCATCGGTGAGCTTCTTCATCCTGCTTTCAGGGTTTGTGCTGGCGTACAACTACGCCGGGCGGGCGCGCGGAGGGCAGCTCGACCGGGTGAAGTTCTGGAAGGCGCGGTTCACGCGGCTCTATCCTATCTACCTGTTGAGTCTGCTGATGAGCTGGCAGATGGTGGGGCCGGAGCGTAAAGCCCACTCGCCGGGAATGTTCTGGACGGGGATGGTGCTTACGCCGCTGCTTCTGCAAGGGTGGATCCCGGCCGTTGCGACCTTTTTGAATACACCGGCGTGGACGATGTCTGCCGAGAGCTTCTATTACGTGCTCTTCCCGTGGCTTGCGGGCTTGAAGCGTCCCGCGCGGGCTTGGCATTACCTGGTTCAGATGGCTGGGGTGTGGGGCCTGGGCCTGATTCCTGGCACGCTCTACGTGGTGTTCAATCCAGACGGCCTTGCACATCCGGACCGGTGGAGCTACGGCCCCTGGCTGCAGGCGCTCAAGTACACTCCGTTGCCGCACCTGGCCAGCTTCGTTTTTGGCGTTCTTCTGGCGAATGTGGATGAGCTTGTGGAGCGGGCAAGCCGTCTTCGCCTCATGTTGGGTCTGGCCGGCTTTGGCGGGCTATTCTGCATTCTGACTCTGGCGCCGGTGCTCCCGTACGCGATGCTTCACGATGGGCTGCTGATGCCGCTGTTCGGCTGCATCGTGCTGGGGTTGGCTGGGGAGAATCCGCTGGCGAAGTTTTTCGGGCTGCGCCCGCTGGTGTTTGTGGGCGAGGCCAGCTACTGCCTCTACCTGTTGCACTTCAACCTGTGGAACATGATTCACGGCTCGCATGTGCTGGAATGGTCGGGGCTTATCCGGTTTGACCCGTGGATCAGCTACGGCCTGCTGATCGTGCTGGCGCTGTTGGCGCTGCACCTGGTGGAGAAGCCGGCGCAACGGCAATTACGGAAGTGGATGGGGGCGTAGGGCGCTTGTGAACTCACTTCACGCCTCGGTGAGAATGTCATGTCCTTGTGAAGACGCTGCCCTGGCGGCTGGGTTACGCTAAGGGCTATGAACAGCGAGAAATCAAAAGAGCTGTCACGGAATGCATTCAATCGCTCCGCCGCCAACTACGAGAATACCGTTGCGGGATGGCACTCCCGCAAAATGAAGGAGGCTGCCCTCGATCGACTGGAGCAACCCATCAACGGTTCGATTCTCGATGTGGGTTGCGGGCCCGGCATCTTTCTGAACATGTTGGCCAGGGAGAACGGAGAACTGAGCCTAGCGGGGCTGGATATAGCCCCTGAAATGATCCGGGTGGCCAAAGAGCGGCTCGGGCCCCTGGCCGATCTCAAGCTCGGGGACGCTGAATCGCTGCCATGGGAGGATAACCGGTTCAACTATGTTTCATGCATCGATTCGTTTCATCACTATCCCAACCCCGCACGAGTGCTAAGGGAGATGCATAGAGTTCTCAGGCGCGGCGGCCGCATTGTGATGGCGGATCCTTCAGCGCCAGTCGTCATGCGGCAGATAGCGAACCTCTTGAACCCTCTTCTGCGCAGGGGTGATGTGAAAATGTACGGACAACGCGAGATGATGAGTTTGCTCGATGCAGGCGGGTTTCAGCAGGCGGCCTGGTCGAACGAAGGCTTGTTTGGCTTCGTAGTCACAGCGATCTCTCTTTAGGGTCTTGCCGTCTTATTAGCGGAGGCTGGTTTTCCGCTTTCAAGACATGACTCATGGTTATTGCTCTTCCGCAAAGGCCGTAAAGCTGTGCGGAGCTAACTCGATGTGGAACTCGGTGCGTGGGGGATGCGGCGAGCGTCGCCGCTGCGTGGTTGGGCTGGCGGGAATCTTGCCTTCGACTAACTCACCGGTGGCTAGATTGCGCAGGCGAGTGGATGTCCCAACGGTGGAGACTGTTACCTTGGCGGGCGCGTCGAGGTAGGACTCCACGACGAACGTGTTGTTGTCGTAGGCGAAGAGACTCACTTTGCTGGGAGCATCAATCTGGACCGGAAGGTCAACCAGCAGATACTGCTTGATCGAGGTGAGCACGGGCTGGGGCAGCGAGTAGAGATCGTTGGGGTTTTCCGGAATGGTGAGGACGTAGAGGATTCCCTTCGAATACCGATCCATGATCAACAGCGGAGCGCCGCGGCCGTTGGCGGTGCCGCGGACGATGGGCCATGCATCGTTGGTCTGGAAGGCAATCTCGGGGATCAGCACCTCCGATGTCGCGCCCAGGTTGGCTCCTCCGCCGGCGCCGTATGCGCCCCAGTAGTCCGTGACCTTGAGTATGTTGCCGGTGGCATGAAGATCGGCGATCTGGCTCAGACCCTTGTCTTGAAGCGCGTTCAAAAGCCCGGAGGTGATGACGATATTGCCGCCCTGCTCGAGATGCGCTTTGATCTTGCTCACAATCGCCGGATCGAACCTGGCGGACTCGGTGAGCAGGATCGTCTTTGCATCGGAGGGAAACTCCGGGTGCAGATCGATGGGGATTCCGATCATGCCCAGATAGTTGTGGAGGAAATCCTCGCCCGTGGACTGGTAGGGCTTGTAACTGGCCAGGGCGATGGGATTGCCCAGCTTGCCCAGCACTTCATTGACCTTGGACAGGGAGTAGCCGGCTACGGAAGCGTAATTGACGGGCGCCGATGAGGTAGAGGCCGTGTGCCACTTATCCAGCTCTGCGAGGTTAAAGCTGGTGTCCAGGCCGCTCCACGCCTTGCGATCGCCTAACTCGGGTGTCCTGAGCAGATCGCTGTATTGGAACAGCATGATCTGCGGAGCTTTGGCTAGCATGGTGTCCCATAACTGCTCGGCGTAGCGATCGAGATAGCGGGTGTCATAAACGTCGACCCAGCCGCCGCCGTTGCCGTGCGGCGAGATGTTATCGAAGTAGCGGACGATCTGGTAACTCTCATATTGCTGCAGGTGCTGATCGGTAATGACCGGGTCGCGGGTCTCGGTGCCGGTGTAAATGCCGTCGAAGATCTTTGGCTCCCGGTCAAGGTCGTAGCCATTGGCCTGAAAGTGCTCATACCAGTTGGGAAACTTGATGACGATCTTGACCTTGGGGTTGACGGCGCGCGCCGGGCCGACAACCAGATCGCGCGAAACTTCGTCCATCAGACGCAGGCGGAACTCGCTCCAACTGGCATTGCCCTTGGCTGCGATGTCGGAATCGCGCTTGGTGTTGTTGAAGAAGAAGTCGTCGAGCATGATCTCGTCAAAGTGGCGCGCGGTGACCTCGGCCACATGCTTCACATAGTCGCGCTGTTTGGGGTCCGTATAGCAAAACGAAATAAACTGCCCCGATTCCACCTCGCTCGCGGTGAAGCCGGCCGTGTCACCCCCGGCTGCATAGGCAATGCCGCCTGCCACCTCGACGCCGTGGGCGGTGAAGAAGGTCTTCACGGTTTCGAGCAATGCATCGTCGGCAAGAACGCCGCTGCGGTAGCTCTCAATGTAGACCTTGTCCACCTTGACCTGGCTGGAGATCTCGTCCCAGGACTTCTGGAGGAATGCCGGGTCCTTCATGCGCTCGACCACGCCGACGGGGATGTAAACGGCAACGCGGAACTGATCGTGAGCCGGGGGCGGAGCGGCGGCCAGCGAAAGGAAGGTTGGGACGAGAAGGAACAGCACGAGCAATCGAGTGCGCGCAAGCACGTTTGGGTCTCCTTGGCGTTTGCGGCGCGGGTTGCTCCCCAGGGCGCAGAGCCCGCTGGGAACCGCCGCACTGCCGCGGTGCCAGTATATGCGCGCAATGTCCCTCGGGTGAAACGTTCAGGCAGCTCGGATGATTTGCAGGACCTCAAAACCGGGGAGCTGCAAAAAGCCCAGCCTGAGGTTGGCTGGGCTTTGATGGTTTGGAACATCTTTTCAGCTACGGGTTCGTTACTTCGATGGCATGGTTGTTGTGCGGCACGGAGGCCAGGGCAGTGGGACTTGCACCGGTGGGGTACGGCGTGGCCTGTGTGAGGGACAGCGCGCCTGTATTCGGGTTTAGTTCAAAGCCGGAGACGGAACTGTCCAGGTAGTTGGCGGTATAGACGAATCGGCCAACGGAGGCATCCACGAGGATGGCAACCGGCTGTGTGCCAGTGGAGTTGGTTTGGCTGCCACTGACGCTCACGATGGCCGAGGGGGTGCCAGTGACCAGATCGATGCTGTAGGGCGTAACCGAGGAGTCCAATGCGTTGGCGAGATAGATGTACTTGCCACGCGGGTCGATCGTAATTGCGGCGGGCTCGTTGCCGGTTTTGAAGGGCCCGTTGGTGAGGAAGTTGAGAACGCTGCCGGACTGAATCGTGTATCCGATCAACTGGTTGGAGGCGAAGTCAGTGGCATAGACAAAGCGGTTTGTCGGATCGGAGGCGATGGCGGAGGGTTTGACGCCCGCTTTGTAAGGGCTCCCGGTAGGGAGGTTCAACGCGCCGCCCGAGCCTACGCTGAAACCAAAGATCCAGCCGGGATTGGCGGTGCTGGTCACTGTTCCGCCGGGATTATAGGCGGACTGGTCATAGGCGGTGACGAATACCGCATTGTTGTTGGCCAGAATGGTGATCCCGGTTGGAATCATGGTGTCGGACGCGTAGCCGGGGACGGTGAGCTTTGTCTGGGCCACGACGGAGCCGATTACGCCGCTGGAGAGGGAGTATTCAGTGAGCGTGGCGGAAGTGGTGCCCGAGATCACATAGAGATAGGTATTGGCGGCGTTGGCTGCGATGGCGACAGGCGTGGTGCTCACGGTGACCAGGTCCTTTTGCGTGAGTATGCCGCTTCCCGAGAGGTCGAAGTGGACTACGGAGCTATTACCCGCATTGGCGACGTAGAGATTCGCATAGTCGGAGGTGATGGTCATTGAAACCGGATTGACGCCACCGCTGGGCACCGTGGCTGCGCCGGAGCGCAGAGCGCCGGTGGATAAGTCGGCATCGAAGGTCTGGATCTGTCCAGCACTGCCTGATCCCGAGCCCGCGGAATCAGCTACGAAGACATAGTCGATGGTGACAATATCGCAGGACGTCAAGAGGGTGGCCACTAGGAGGCCAAGGGTAGAGACCAGAAACAACTGGCTCAATTTGCTGAACTTCATGCGCTTCCTTCGTCGAGGGCTATCAAGTTCGAGCCCCAAGAAAACTGGTTAGGTTGCCCCGTAATCATTGTAAAAGCAAGGTACGGGGTATAGCTACTGATTCCGGATTTGACCGGGGGCGCCTGCTCTCACTTGGCCACGCCAGCCCCCGTGCCGTTGTGCGGAATGGCCGCGACGGCGGTGGGCAGGGCCTGGGACGTGTACGGCGAGTTTTGCGAATTGAGGAGCGTGCCCGCGGTCGTACTCAACTCAAAGCCGGAGACGGTGCCGTTGACTCCGGCGCCCAGATAGTTGACTGTGTACAGGAAGTGGTTGGTGGACGGATCGATGCCGATGGCCACCGGTTGCAGGCCAGTGGCGTAGGCGCCGAGCCGGGTGAGCACTCCGTTGCTCATGGAGAAGGCTGTCACCGAGGAGTCCAGCGTGTTGGCCACGTAGAGGTAAGGGTAGGTGGGATCGACGGCAATGGCGGAGGGCTGATTCCCTGACGCGTACGGGCTGCCGCTGAGCGGGCTCAGGAGGCCGGTCGCGGAGGCAACCGAATAGCCGTGTACCTGGCCGTTGACCTGGTCGGTGACATAGATATAACTGCCGGTCGGATCGCCGGCGATGGCGGAGGGACAGGTTCCCACGACATAGGGAGCGTTCAGGAAGGCTCCCGGACAGGTGCCGGTGGCAAAGGCGCCGCCGCCCAGGGGTGCGCCGCCGTTGAGCGGGGTAAGCACACCGCCGGACCCAACCGAAAAGCCGAAGATATAGTTTGCGCCCGCCGTGGCATCGTAAGCAGCAACATACGCATGGGCGCCTGAGGCTGGAACCGTGATCCCTGTTGGCTCGATGATGTCGTTGGGCTTGCCGGGAATGCTCAGGGGCCAGTAGGTCAGGCTTCCATTCGTCACCGGCGCCCCGAGCGTGTCGCTGGGCGGAGAGCCGGGGCCGACGGTAATGGGCAAGACCGACACGGAACCCGAGCAAGGCTCCGCGGTGGAGCAGGCCGGCAATGGCTGGTAGGTGTCTACAACGAAGAGGTTCAATCCGTTGACGGTGACAGCAACGGGGTAGACTCCCTGGGTATTCACGGTGTTCTGGGGGTAGATCTTGCCGTCATTGCCGATAACGTTCTGAACGATTGAATTGTCGTCCTGATTGACCACATACAGGTTGTAGTTGTCAGAAGAGACGGCTTCGGCCACCGGATTGCGCCCGCCTGAGGGAAAGGGCGAGGTGGGAATCTGGCGCATAAAGCCGGACTCAGAGTTCACCTCGAAGACGTCGACCTCGCCGTACTGGTTGGTTCCCGCGGCCTTGGAACTGGTCACGAAGACAAAGTCCACGGTAAGCGTGGCGCAGGCGGTGACAAGTGTAGCAAGCAGGAGACTGGCCGCGGAGACCAGCAGCAACTGGCCGGATTTGTTGAACTTCATGCGCATCTTTCGTCAGGGGGCCGGAACCTCAGGCCCCTAAAAAATCAAGTTTGGAATCGAAACCCACGCCGCGCAAAGGAAAAGCCGCGTTCGGGATTCGGCTACGTTTGAAGAAGAACCCGATGCTCCCTGAATCCGGGGCCGAGCCCTGGCGCGGGAACCAACCAACCGGTTGACTCCCGCGGCAGTGAAAGCCGCGCTCGGCGCCGCTCTAGTTGGTACGCCCGTCCACCAGGCACCAGGCGGCAGGACCCTGGAGCGCATAGGTACTGGCGACACGCATATTGGTGAGTGAGCCCGAGTTCGGATCAACCACCCGCCCAGTGACGCTGGAATCGTTGAAGTCGGCCTCGTAAAGGAACTGGTCAGAGGGATCTTCGACCATGCACTGAGGGCCTGCGCCTGAGCCGAACGGTTCACCGGCAATGAAGCTGAGCTGGTGAGTGCTGGGGTCGATGACATAGCCGGCAAGGCCGCTCTGGGAGTTGCTGGTGTTGGTGTTGTTCCCCTGGTTGGCTACGTAGAGGACCTTGCCCTTGGATTCCACCGTGAGGAAGATGGGGTTGGAGAGCGTTGCGTCATCGGGGACGATTCCGCCGGTCTGAGGCAGGAGAGCGCCGGCGGTTCCAACGCTGAAGGGAAGAATCTGGCTGGGGTAGGTACCGGCGGTGAAGCTGCCGGTGCCGCCTGACGCGATAGTGATCGGCTCGTTGTCGAGTACGTAGACGTATCCGCCGCCGGAAACAATAGCCGTAGCCTGCTTGATGTTCAGCAGTTGGGAGCCGTTCTGGCTGACGGTCAACTGTCCGGTGCCCGAACTGTAGGTGTAGGGAAAGACCGAATCGCCAGTGGTTGGAGTTCCGCTGAGGGTGAGGAAGGAACTGGAAACAAAAAGGAAGTCGATGGGATTGGCGGGGACGGGGAAGTAGGACAGCGCCGCGCCATTCGACGACGTAACCTGCGCATTGACGATCAGTTGCAGGCGGCCTGTGGTCTGGTTGATCTGGAAGGCCGTAATGTCGCCGCAGGAGGTTGCCGAGGGGCCCAGCGCCAGGACGCAGGAGGCGCTCGACGGGGCATCGTGGTCAAGCACGTACAAGTAGTTTCCCGTGGCGTCGGCAATAATCCGGAAAGGGTTGATGCCCTGGGTGTAGAAGGTCTCCTGAAAAGTGAGGATGCCGTTGCCGCCAACCGCGAACTCGGAGATATTCGAGTTCTCGCAGGGGACGGCCGTTGTGCATGTGGCGCCGCCCTGGGCGTTGGCGCCCCGGTTGAGGACATAGAGGAACTTGCTGCCGATAAGCAGGACAGCGCGCCCAGGGTTGGCGCCGCCGGAGGAGATAGGCAGTCCATCGATGTTGTTCAGCTTGCCCGTATTGTGATCGATCGTGAAACCGCTGATGATGCCGTTTCCCCCGGATTGGGACGTCACCGTACCCGTCACATACAAATAACCGACCGTGTAGCTCTCGACGCAAGACGTAACGCTGAGGACGAGGCCAACAGAAAGGGCGCTCATCAGAAGTGCCTTGCCGAATTTCGTAAACTTCATGCGATTCCTTCATCCTGGTTCGGCGTGCGCCGCCAAGTTTGCTAGTTCCACAGCAGAGCTGGGTTGGGACGGGTCCCTGATGCATTGTAAAAGCCAAGGGTAGGTTGTGCCTAGTCTTGGTTTGAGACTGGGCAAAACAGGGCACTTTTCCAGACTACTCCCACCTTGGGAGCTCCCTCATCCTGCGCCCGGCTGACTTTTGTGCAGATTTCGAGCGCGGTTTCAGTTTGGACGCCGCAGAGGCGGCAAAGGTCACCGGGCAGCCGCGGAGAAAACATGCTATGACGCCGGCGCTGCCCGTCCATCTTATCAAGGCAGGCCCTACCAGACGCGGCAGGAGTTCTCGGGGTACATAGGCTGTCCTTTGCTGCAGCCGAATGCCTTGCCGAATTCGTCGAAGTTCTGCACGCTGCCGTTAGTGCGCCAGCGGCCGGGGGAGTGGGGATCGGTGAGCGCCGACTGGCGGGCCGAGGGCTCGGTCTGGTTCTGGCACCAGACCTGGCCGAAGCCAAGAAAGTAACGCTGCGCCTCGGTATAGCCATCGACCTTGTCGGTGATGGACTTGCCCTGGGCGGCGAGGGTGTCGAGCAGAGCCATCCAGGCGATGCGCAGGCCGCCATTATCGGCGGTGTTTTCGCCCAGGGTCAGTTTGCCGTTGAGCTTCTGCGCGGGAACGTCGTCGTGGGCTGGGGCGGCCTCAAAACCGTTGTATTCGGCCACTTCGCAGTCGGTGCGTTCGGTGAAGGCCTTGCGGTCTTCGGGGGTCTGCCACTCGCGCAGGTTTCCCTTGCCGTCGTACTTCGAGCCCTGATCGTCGAAGCCGTGCGTCATCTCGTGGCCGATGACCACGCCGATCCCGCCGAAGTTGACGGCCGGGTCGATGGTGAAGTCAAAGAACGGCGGCTGCAAAATGCCGGCGGGGAAGTTGATGTCGTTGTTGGATTGGCTGTAGTAGGCGTTGACTGTGGGCGGCGTCATGCCCCACTCCTTCTCGTCCACCGGCTTGCCCAGCTTGTTGAGGTTGTAGTTGCGGGAAAAGACCCCATCGCGGCGAACATTGCCGACGAGGTCGTCGCGCGTAACTTTGAGAGCCGAGTAGTCGCGCCACTTTTCCGGATAGCCGATCTTGTTGCGGATCATGGCCAGCTTTGCTTCGGCTTCCTTTTTGGTGGCGTCGCTCATCCAGGGCAGGGTCTTGATGTCGTCGCCGAGGGCTTTCTCGAGAGCGGCGACAAGCTGATCCATGCTGGCCTTGGCGGCGGGCGGAAAGTTCTGCTTGACCCAGTCCTGGCCCACGGCCTCGCCCAGCGCGCCATCGGTCATGGCGGTGCATTGCTTCCAGCGCGGCGCGGGCTCCTTCTGCCCCTGCAGCGTCTTGCCGAAGAAGGCGAAATTCTCGTCGAAGAAGGCCTTGGGCAGCTCGTTCGCCGAACCATGGATGGTGTGCCAGCGGAAGTAGGACTTCCAGGCGTCGACGGGCTCCTTGGCAATCAGATCGTTGAGGCCCTTGAAAAAGTCCGGCGTGGCCACGTTGAGGGTATCGAAAGGACGAACCTTCACGTCTTTGAAATAAACGGTGAAGTCGAAGTCGGGAGCCAGCTTTTCAAAGTCGGCCACGGTGTAGATGTGGTAGCGCTTGAGCGGGTCGCGCATCTCGGTGCGGTCGGTGGAGGCGGTGGCGAGCGCGGTCTCGATCTCCATGACCGAGGCGGCCTCCTTGGCGGCCAGGTCGGGCGCGTCGCCGGCCAGGGTGAACATCTTCGTGACGTGGTCCACATACTGCTTGCGAATCTCGGTGAACCGCTTGGTGTCCTTGATGTAGTAGTCGCGGTCGGGAAGAGAGATGCCGCTCTGGCCGATCTCCGCGATCTGCTTGGACGAATCCTTCTCGTCCTGGCCGACGTCGAAACGGAGGAGCGGAGCCGGGCTGCCGTCCGAGGCCAGCTCGCCGACGAGCGCGGCCAGTTGGTGAGCGTCCTTGAGGCCGGCTATGCGCTTGAGCGCGGGTGCCAGCGGCTCCAGGCCCTTCTGCTCGACAAGATCGGTGTTCATGCAGGCGGCGAAGTAGTCTCCATACTTCTTTTCGAGCGGCGACTTCGGATCCTTGGCGGCGGCATCCAACTGCTGCCAGAGCAGATAGCGGTCGCGTTCGCCGAGCAGCGAGAAGGAACGCGCCCAGCGCACCTGGTCGGCGGGAATCGGGTTGTTCTTGATCCAGTTACCGCAGGAGTATTGGTAGAAATCGGTGCAGGGGTCGGCGGTCTTGTCCATGGCCGAGAGATCGAAGCTCTTGCTGATCGGCGGGGGTGTCGGCTGAGATGAGTCGTTCTGCGAGACTGCCTGCGCCTGGGCCAGAGTTGCTCCGGCGGCCAGCAAAAGGATGGAAGCGAAAGGAAAGTATTTCATCGAATGCCCTCTTGGGAACAAGGTCAATCAGCTTGGATGTTCGCGCGCGCCAATCGGAGGCGGCAGGCTCGTATCGACCTTAATTTGAAATGCGGCAGCCAATTTCGTGTGGACTGCATTTTCTAGGAGCCTATCACGACGGGGCCGGCGGCAGGCATATCGAGGCGATGTAACATAGCAACTGTTCATTCGAAGTCGATCCGGAAGAGAGGGAGACCTTCATGCCGATACGATTGCTGATCGCCGCGTTGTTCGTGGCTACTCTCGGCTTGGCGCAATTGAGCCGCGCGCAGGATGTGCATGTTCGTGTCTCGCCCGATGTGAAGACAGGCATTGACGGAACGACTGAGTTTCCCACCATTCAGATGGCCATGGACCATCATCCGTTTGCCGGCGTGGGGCCTGACGGACGAACTGGCCGCGTCTTCATCGAGATTGCGCCCGGCGCTTATCGCGAGCGCGTCATCGTCACGCAGAACCACACCAACATCACCTTGCTGGGGATGGGGAAGGCGCCTGAAGACGTGGTCATCACCAACAGCCTGAACGCCAAGCAGGCGGGCGGCACCTTCTTCACGGAAACAGTGGAGGTGAACGGCCAAGGCTTTGAAGCCGACAACATCACCTTCGAAAACACCGCGGGCAATACCGGGCAGGCCGTTGCCGCGGCGGTGCGCGCCGATCGATCCATCTTCAAGCACTGCCGGTTCCTCGGTCATCAGGACACGCTCTTCGCCGACTACGGACGCCAATACTATGTCGACTCCTACATTGAGGGCGGCACCGACTTTATCTTTGGCAATGCCACAGCCGTGTTCGCCCATTCGGAGATTCACGCCAATGCGCCGGGCTATCTGACTGCGCAGTCGCGCACCTCGCCCGATCAAACTACGGGGTACGTGATCCTCGACAGCAAAGTGACCAGCGGAATCGAGCACGTTGCGGGGGCGGATGCGACAGCGGCCTCGAAAGAGGTAACGAGCCTCGGCCGTCCCTGGCGGCCTTATTCCCGCGTTGTCTACATCAACACAGAACTCTCCGCCGACGTGATGCCGCAGGGATGGAATGCGTGGGGCAAAACACCCGGTACGCCGCTAGCCTTCTATGCCGAGTTCAACAGCACGGGGCCTGGGGCTAATCCGTCGGGCCGCGTTCCGTGGTCGCATCAGCTCAGCGCGCCGGAAGCCGCGAAGTTCCAGCCCAAAGTGTTTCTGGCTGGTTCAGATCATTGGGACGCGGAAGCGGAGGCGGCGAAGCTGCCGTAGAACCACAGTTGCCAATCGGAGATTCCGGAGGGAGCGGGTCGGTTTTCTGCAGGCGAGGTATCGGTATGAGTAAGACAGGGAACTAGCGACCAACTATGCAAACCGAAGATGTCCTCGCAGATGATTGAAATTGAGAGCTTCAAGCCGTGACTCATTCAGTTTTTTAACGAGCCGCAGATCGTCGGTGACAATAAGGAACTGATCGGAGACGAGCGCGAGGGCGCTGTCCGTCAGCCCCAGGGAATAAAATTCCGGCCTCTGAGCAGCGTCGAGACTCGGTATGGTTAGCTCGTCGATACCGACGAAGGTCTCGTAAAACTTCCTCAGGCATTCGGCTTTTGTTCGTTCCGGCAGATCGTTGGTGAGATTACTTACTTCCGTAAGGACGTGCGGCGTGGTCACGGCCTTCCCAAAGAACCTTTTGAGTCTGAGCAGCAGATGATAATCCTCTGCGTCGTATTTCGATAGCTTATTGTATTTCCCATCGCCGACCAGTCGCAGATCGTATCCGCCAACCAGATACAGAAGCGCCAGATTCGCATCGATCAAGATCCCTTTCGTTCTGTACCTGTCTATCAGCGAATCGACATAGGTGCTCATTGATTCCAAACCTTTAATGATGTTCCCTGGCCGGTTTCAGGGTCGATCGCAATTGTCTTGTAAACGCGAGGCAATTCGTTCCCAGTGACTATCGCGTAGGTCGCAGGCGCGTTTGTCGCAAAGGAAACGACCACTCGCCAAAATGGATCCTGTTTGAATATTCGGCCTTCAGATGCATCGTTCTCGTAATGGCCTTGCCGTAGCTCGACCTCTTCCAGCCGGATATCCTTGACCTCTGGAAGTAGATCCTTGGCAAAAACCATTGCAGCTCTTACCGCACCCTTCATGTCAACCATAGCGTTTCCCCTCAAATCTGCTCAATCATAACGCATTTTCTCGACGAAGCCCGGATGCCTTGCTAGGGCGTTATCACTGCGCCCTTCTGGTCTTCGAGCGCTGCGATGCGCGACTCCAGAACGCGGGACTGCTCGGTGAATTCGAGGCGGCGGAGACGGGTGTCGAGGCGGATCCGCTCTGTCTCTTCGCTGAGCTTCTGTCCTCGCGACATGTTTGAAACGCTTCCCCGTGCTTCGCGCAGTTCGGGCTCAAGCTCCTCAGCAAAGACTTGCCGAATCTCTTCTCCGTACATCCGAGGCACCCTCTGGATCGGATTCTACGCCCGTTTGCAAATCGCTGTGTCGAAATCAACGCAGTCTTTACATTCCGGCGTTGGCCCTGCCACACTGAAACGTGGACACCCAGACAATCGTCATTCTTGATTTTGGTTCGCAGTATACGCAGCTCATTGCGCGGCGCATTCGCGAGTTGAACGTCTTCTCCGTCGTGCTGCCTTGCACGGCGCCTCTCACGGAAATTCGGGCTCTCCATCCGCTGGGGATTGTGCTCTCGGGCGGGCCCGCGTCTGTCTACGACGTGGATGCGCCGGCGGCGGACGCGGGGGTGCTGGAGTTAGGTGTGCCGGTGCTGGGCATCTGCTATGGGCTGCACTTCATCGTTCACCATCTGGGCGGCAAGGTGCTCTCTGCGCCGCGGCGCGAGTACGGGCATGCGGAGGTGACGATTGAGGACCGGACGAATTGGCTGTTTGGCGGGCTGCCGGATACGCTCCAGGTCTGGATGAGCCACGGCGACGAGGCGCTGGAGCTGCCTGCTGGCTTCCGGCGCACCGCGGTGAGCGCCAATGCACTGGCGGCCATTGCGAATGAGGAGCGCCGCATCTGGGCCGTGCAGTTCCATCCCGAGGTGCATCACACGCCGCTGGGGCCGCGTCTCATCATGAACTTTGTTTTTTCCATCTGCGGAGCGGCGGGCCACTGGACTCCGGCGCACTTTATTGAAACAACCGTAGCCGCGATCCGCGAGAAGGTTGGCAAGGGACACGTGATCTGCGGGCTCTCCGGCGGGGTAGACTCGTCGGTGGCGGCGGTGCTGGTACACCGGGCCATCGGCAGCCAGTTGACCTGCGTATTCGTCAATAACGGCGTCCTGCGCAAGAACGAGTTTGCGAGCGTGCAGAAGAACCTGCGCGACAAACTCGGGCTCAATATCGTTGCCGTGGACGCGAGCGATCGGTTTCTGGCGCAGTTGGCCGGGGTCACCGATCCGGAGACCAAGCGCAAAAGGATTGGCGCGGAGTTCATCGCGGTCTTCGACGATGAGGCGGCGCGCATCGCCAAGGGAACCGGCGGAGTGGATTGGCTGGTGCAGGGAACGCTCTATCCCGACGTGATCGAGTCGTCGAGCGTGAAGGGCCCGAGCCAGACCATCAAGAGCCACCACAACGTGGGCGGGTTGCCGTTAGGCATGAAGCTCAAGCTGATTGAGCCGCTACGGGATCTGTTCAAGGATGAAGTCCGCCGCATTGGGCGCGACCTGGATATGCCGGAAGACATTCTGGGGCGGCAGCCGTTTCCAGGGCCGGGGCTGGCGGTACGCATTCTGGGCGAGGTCACTCGGGAGCGTGTGGCGCTGCTGCAGGAGGCGGACGAGATCGTGGTGGCGGAGATCAAGGCGGCGGGGCTGTACTCGAAAATCTGGCAGAGCTTTGCCGTGCTGCTGCCGGTGATGAGCGTGGGCGTGATGGGCGACCAGCGGACCTATGCGTACACGGCGGCGGTGCGTGCGGTGCATTCGGAGGACGGCATGACCGCGGACTGGACGCCGCTGCCGTATGAGGTGCTGAAGCGCATCTCCAGCCGGATTGTGAATGAAGTGCGCGGAATCAACCGCGTGGTCTACGACATCACGTCTAAGCCGCCCGGCACGATCGAGTGGGAGTGAGGACTGGCCGTCCGGGCGGCGGCGCATCCGTCGACATAGGTTCTCTTTTGTGGCATGGAAAAGAGGATAGCTGGAATCAGTGCTTCTTTTCCAGCCTGAGAACCACATCGGCTGTATGAGTATCGTCGTTCAATTGAAGGTTGTATTTGCAGTTGACGGCAGAGAAGACGCGCTTTAGGGCCGGGTTGGCATCCCCTATTGCATAGAAGCCGAGGATTGCGCTTTCGTTGAAGACCGCGCCCGCGGGCATCTTCCATGCGGCAAGCATTGCGGCGCGGAGATCGTCGGCGACGTTTTGAATTGTGAGTGTGCCCATGGTGTATACCGGGCCTGCTTCAACAGTTACGGAAAAACTGACGATGGACTGAGCGCGATCGAAGCTGGGAGTGGGGCGAACGCTGGCCTTCATGTAGCCGCGGTTGTGGTATCGGCGAGCGAGGAACTCCCAGTTCTCGCGCAGATGCACTGAGTCGGCGATGTCCCCAGGATGGATGCCGGACTGGTGGTCGAATTCGGCTTGCGTTACGACGAGGCCGGGCGCAAGTTGGACTCCCGTGATCCTGTATAGCGCGCCGGGTGAGACAGAGACGAGAAAGGGAATGCGAATGGCCTCTAGGGTCACGACCGGGGCGAATTGCGGGGTAGCTTGGACATCGGCTTCGAGGTAGCCCTTTTCGCGATAGAAGTTGCCCAAGTTGGTCGCAATCTGGTTCGGGCTCCCGTCAGTGTCATAGTTTGAACCGGACTGTCTGGCGAGGATCTCCTGAGCTTTTGGGTCCAATGCCGGCGAAGTACTGTCGAGATGGATTTCGCCGATCTGGACCGGCGGCGCGGTGATGGCGTAACTCACTGCTGTTACCTTGTGCAGCTTCAGGTCGGTGTAGGGAGTGGCTGTGACGGTTGCCTTGATGCCCTCGGCCGCAAGTAACTCTTCAAGTGCGCCGCGCACACTCTCCTCGAGACCACCTTCGGACGGGACCTTGCCGTGATAAAGCGGAAAGCGATCATGGAGTTTGGCATCGAGGTCCTTGCCTGGCGTGAGGGGCAGGTTTTCCAGGCGAATGGGAAAGAGCAGGGCTGCAGGGGTCAAGGAATAGACGAGGTCACTGCCATCGAACTTGTAAGTGAGATTGTCGAAGACGCCGGTATCTATGAGCTGTTTGGAGTGGTCATTCAACTCGGCGGAGGTGACGGGGGCACCCACCTTGAGTCCCGACGCCGCCAGCAACTCCTGGTCGGAATACTCCGGGTCGCCTTTGAATTGAATGGTCTTGGGCAGGAACTTTTGCGCGGCGCACGGCAGGCTGGCGGAGAACAGGAGAACAGCAGTTGAAAGCAGGAAAAGCGTGCGTTTCATGGTAGGGAAAGAGTAGCAAAGCGGCGACGCCTCAGGTTGAGATATTGCGGGCATTTATTGAAGTGCCCAAAGATTCATGGCGCTACATCAGGAGCCGGCTGCAATCTTGCTCGTGAAGAATTCGAGCGATTTCTTCAATCCCTCTTTGAGTGTGATCCGCGGTTCCCAACCCAGCAGGATGCGGGCCTTGGTGATGTCTGGGCGGCGGCGGGCGGGGTCGTCCTGGGGCAGGGGTTCAAAGCGCAACTCGCTCTTGGAGCCGGTCACTTCCAGCACGGCCTGAGCGCACTCAAGGATGGTGAATTCGGTGGGGTTGCCGATGTTCACCGGCAGATGTTCGCTCGAGCGCGAGAGGCGCAGAATGCCTTCAATCAGATCGTCGACGTAGCAGAAACTGCGGGTCTGGTTGCCGTCTCCATAGACGGTGAGCGGCTGGCCGCGCAGGGCCTGCATCAGGAAGTTGGAGATGACGCGGCCGTCGCTGGGGTGCAGGCGGGGACCGTAGGTGTTGAAGATGCGGACCAGGTGGGTGTTGACGCCGCGATAGCGGTGGTAGGCCATCACGAGGGCTTCGCCGTAGCGCTTGGATTCGTCGTAGACGGAGCGGGGGCCGACCGGGTTTACATGGCCCCAGTATTCCTCGGTCTGGGGATGCTCGAGCGGGTCGCCGTAGCACTCAGAGGTAGAGGCGTGGAGAAAACCGGCGCCATGTTTGGCCGCGATCTCGAGGGCGTTCTCAGTGCCGATGGAGCCCACCCGCAGGGTTTCAATGCCCAGGCGGAGATACTCGGTCGGGCTTGCCGGCGAGGCCATGTTGAAGACGTAGTCCAACGCTCCTGGGTTGAAATCCGCGCCGAAGGGCTGGCAGATGTCGTGCTGTTCAAATTGGAAGCGGGGCTCGCCGGCAAGGTGCGCGATGTTCTCTTGATCGCCCGTGGAGAGGTTGTCGACGCCAACAACGGTATGGCCCTCGCCTAGCAGGCGGTCCGTGAGGTGAGAACCGAGGAATCCGGCGGCGCCGGTAACGAGTATGCGCATATTAGTTTGTCTTGCTCCGATACTCGTGGAACTGGGTCAGGTTCAGGAAATGTTCTTCTCTTCCGAACGAGCAGCAGGGAAGATTGACCTTACATTACCATGCTGCGTGGCTTGCCTTGCGCCGCCTGATAACTTGCCGGCCTTCCCACGCTGACGTAGGTAAATCCACGTTCGACCATCTGCTGCGGTTTGTAGAGATTGCGGCCGTCAATCACGATGGGAAAGCGGACGGCATCGTTCAGACGGACGAGGTCGATGTTGGCAAACTCCTTCCAGTCGGTCAGAATCAGCACCGCGTCGGCGTCCTTGGCCGCTTCGTAAATGTCGTTGGCATAGTGAAGCTTCTTTGAGGGCGGCAACACTTCCTTGGCGCGCTCGTTGGCCGCCGGATCGTACGCTGTAACGGTTGCGCCGGCTTCCACAAGTCTCTTGATAATGTCGATGGCGGGAGACTCGCGGATATCGTCGGTATCGCCCTTGAAGGCCAGGCCCAGTGCCGCCAACCGCTTGCCGCGCAGGGTCCACAGCGCCGAGAGCACCTTGTTGAAGAAGACGTCTTTTTGAGTTTCGTTGATCTTGCGGATTTCCTGAAGCAGTTCAAAGTCCACGCCGCGCTGTTGCGCCACCCAGTGGAACGCGGCCACGTCCTTGGGAAAACAAGACCCGCCATAGCCCAGCCCCGCGCGCAGAAACCGGGGACCGATGCGGCTGTCCAGGCCCATGCCCGCGGCAATGTCCTCGATGTCCGCATCCACAGCTTCGGCCAGGTTGGCCACCGCGTTGATGAAGGAGATCTTCAGCGCCAGGAATGCGTTCGAGGCGTGCTTGATGATCTCAGAACTTTGCGTGGAAGTCACCAGCAACTTAGCCGGATGAGAAGCGCTGCAAGCCCCCGGGAGCGCACCCGGCTGCTGGTAATAACTGCCTCCGACGAGCGGCTCATAGACGCGCCGCAGCAGATTGGCGGAGCGCTCGTTGCCGGCGCCCACCACGATGCGGTCGGGATGCAGAAAGTCGATGATGGCAGTACCTTCGCGCAGGAACTCGGGGTTTGAGACCACGTCGAAGTTCTCCGGGTCAACCCCATGGCGGTGCAGCACGCGGCTGATCCACTCGTTGGTGTAAACCGGCACCGTGCTTTTTTCCACGATCACTTTGTAGTTGTGGATGTGCCGGGCGATCTCAGAGACCACGGCCTCGACGTAGGAAAGGTCGGCGGCGCCGGTATCGCCCTGGGGAGTGCCCACGGCGATGAAGATGGCCTCGCTGCTTTCAACGGCGCTGCCCAGGTCGGTCGTGAAATCCACGGCGCTGCCCCGGTGTTTGGCGAGCAACGCGGGCAGGTGGTCTTCGTAGATGGGTACGCCGCCCTCGCGGAGGGTCTTGACCCTGGCTTCATCATTGTCGACGCAGAGGACGCGGTGGCCCATTTCAGCAAAACAGGCTGCGGCAACGAGACCCACATATCCTGACCCGATCACACAAATGGAAACTGGACTTTGCATAGGCTTGCGCTTTCTCCTTGGCGGCTTCCCAAGGAAGCTATTGGGTTACATTGAATTGCGATGGCTGGTTCCCCTTCAAATGAGCGGCCTGGCAGGCGGCCAACAGGTCTGCCACAGGAATCCCGTCTATGGTCAATCCCCTGCTGGAACAAGACCATTTTATCCCAGGGCTATGGCGCGGCGTCCCTCTTGCACGGACCCTGCTCGCCTGCCGCGGTACTCAAAGTAACCCAAGATTCAAGGTTGTGTGAAGGCATGGGAATCTTTGCGCCCGTGATGAGACTGGCTACCGCAAACTGGATTGGACAGGCTGTTCCCGGGGGGCAGCGCGGCGATGGCTGTCTGGTAGAGTGAGATTGCGGCGGGAGAGCAGTCGCTGCGCGTTGAACACCGGCCTGTCGATGAGCCGGTCTTTGTTGAGGATGGGGACAAATCTCATGGTTTCGCAAGGACTACTTCCGCAGCCGGTACTGGCTCCTTTTCGTATCGCGCCCAGGTTTGTGGGTCGGGTTTGGGGTTCCCTGGATCTTCATCCCTGGTATGACCGGACCGCCGAGGGTGCTGGAGAGCCTATTGGAGAGGTCTGGCTGACCGGGGACGAATGCGTGGTGGCTACCGGGCAGCACGCCGGGCAGACGCTGGGCGAGGTCTTCCGTGAGGCTTCGCAGGCTTTGCTGGGGGCAAATGCTCCGTCCGCGGAGTCGCCGCTGCTGATCAAGGTGATCTTCGCCAAACAAAAGCTGAGCGTGCAGGTACACCCTGATGACAGGATGGCGCGGAAATACGGCCAGCCGCGCGGCAAAACCGAGTGCTGGTATGCGCTAGCGGCCGAGCCGGGGGCGCTGGTGGCGGCTGGGCTCAAGCCCGGCGTGACGCTGGACAAGATCAAGGCAGGGATTCGCGAAGGCACGCTGGAAGAGAGCCTGAACGTGCTGCCGGTGGCGGCGGGCGAGATGATTCTTGTGGATGCGGGAACGGTTCACGCCATCTGGCCGGGATCGATTCTGCTGGAAATCCAGCAGAACTGCGACCTGACCTACCGCATGTACGACTACGGACGGCCGCGCGAGCTGCATATCGAGAAATCGCTCGAAGCCGTGCGCCTGGAGACTCGCGTAGGCAAAGTGATGGCCGAGGGGATGCGGGACCGAACGATTCTGGTGGATGCGGAGTACTTTCGCGTGGAGCGTTTGCCCGTGGACGGGAGCCGGAGCAGCAGGACCCTGGCTGGCGAAGGGAAGCCGGACCGTGGGCTGGCATATCTGTTTGCTGCCGCGGGAGCAGGCCGGATCGTCGGACAGGAATTTGAGCCGGTGGATCTGCCGGCGCGCGGAATTGTGGCTGTTCCAGCAGGCTCGCCGGAGTTTGTGGTCGAGGATCTGGGCGGCCTGGACCTGATCCGGATTTCGCCCAACTGGCCGGAAAAGAGCGAATGACCGCGGCGCTTGGTGCGGAGACGTGGGCGATTGGCGGTTTTCCGGGAAGGTTAAGCCTCTGGCGCGCGCGACTTTTGGCGGTAAAACGTGTCAAACTCCATAGATCGCCGATTTCCAACCTTGAAGGCGAGACGGGTGCGTTTCTGTTCTGGAACCTCGGGAGCATGAAGAATCCGCGCGAATTGCGGAACCCGAACTGTAACTCTTTGCGGAATGTTTGCCTTGAAATCCTGAATTGCGGATGTACACTTCCCCAAGGATGGGATTAGCCTCCTGGGGCGTCCTGCAGTTCTGATGGAGGCGCAGAATGTGTTCGAAGTTCGTTCTTGCGGCGCTCTTTGTTGTCGCGGCAATGCCCGTTTTGTCCCAATCCTCTTCAGCAGCCATTGAGAGCGTCTGGCGGGTCGACGCAGGGGGCGGCGTTTCCGCCTACCATGATGACTTTTATGGAACGGGCATCATGGAGGGCCCCACGGCCTGGGTGGACCTGTACCCGAATCGCGGCCCTAAGTTTCTACATCCATTAGGCCTGGACATGGAGGGCCATTTCATCACCTTCGGCGGACCGCAGCCGCAACTGGCCGGCCAATCCACTTTCACCACAACCAGGGAATTGACTTACGGAGGCGGCCCGATCTATGAATGGCGCCACTTCAAGAGATTCACTCCGTATGCCAAGTTTCTATGGGAGCAGGGCAACATCGATTTCAACGCGGGTATCCCCAGCTACACGCATGACAACAGGAGCGACTGGGCTCCCGGCGCCGGGTTCGAATACCGGATGATGCGGCATATATCGATTCGGGCCGACTATGAGAAGCAGTATTGGCAGCGACTCTTTGAGGACCACGCGATAACCACTCCCACCGGGATCGCAATCGAGCCAAGGGGTGTTACCCTGGGCGCCTCCTACGAGTTTGATCGCCTCCATTTCGGTGGGCCCATCAAAGAGAAGTGATGGATGGCGCCAACGGCTCTCCCGCAGGCCGCGCGGCAATCGATCTACATGCTGAAGGGCTGCTTTTCCGATTGCAGAGGCAGCCTTTTCCAGTTTGCAAGGGACCTGAGAAGCATCCTGGGCCTTCGGCTAGAGCGCTTTCATTGTTAGCGTAAGGTCATGGGTGCCCCACCTGGGGGCCCTCTGGGCACCGCGTCTTTGTTTTTGCGGCTAGGGTGGGATAGCAGCCCCCATTTCAGGAACTGTGAAAATGCTTTAAATCCAGAAGTGCAGATGTACACTCCCCCTAAGGAATGGATTCGCCTCATGGGGCATCCTGCAGTTCTGATGGAGGCGCACCTTGCGTTGGAAATTCGTTCTGGCCACGCTTTTTCTTGTCGCAGGCGTACCCGTCTTTTCCCAAAGTGATCCGGCAGCCATAATGAGTTCCTTGCAGGTTAACGCAGGGTTTGGATTGAGCGCCTACCGTGACGACTTTGAGGGCCCCGGCATCATGGAGGGCAGCACGCTCTGGTTCGACGTTTACCCGCATCGCGGTCCGAAGCTTTTGGAAGGATTCGGCGTTGACATTGAGGTCCGCGACATCGACTTTGGCCGTCCGCCGACCCAACCCTCGAATCTCCGTGAGGTTACCGGTGGGGGCGGGTTGATCTACAGTTGGCGCCACTTCCACAACCTCAATCCTTATGGCAAGGTCGATTGGGAGGTAGCCGGCATCGACTTCCACGCCGGTAATCCCCGCTACAACTACGACACCAGAAATCTCAGTGCTTACGGCCTCGGGATTGAATATCGGATTGTGCAACATATATCGGTTCGCGCTGGCTATGAGGAGCAATTCTGGCAAAGGCTCTTTCAGGACCACGCGATTTCCACTCCCACCGGAATTGCTCTCAAGCCGCGGGGTGTTACCGTAGGCGCGTTCTATGAATTCGATCGCATCCATATGCGTTGGCCCGTCCAGGAGAAATGATGATGGTTCGGCGTCGCTCTCCCGCAGGCTGCCGCGCCTATCCAGTTAAGAAATGCTGCGTCTCAGGTTGGAGACGCAGCATTTTTCGGATTCACAAGACTTCGGAAGAAGCTCCCGGACCCGGAGCTTAGCCTTTCAACTTTTATCGGCATTTGTTCGCCGCATCCTATCCGAATCCAAAGTTTTCAGGCAGAATCTATAACGATATGAGTTTCCGATTCGTACTCCCCGATGAACTTCGCGGCGCCGTGGATTTGGCCGCCGCCGACTGGACCGGCAACAACAAGGTTGACCGCTTCTGGCAGAAGGACCCCAGCCTATGGACCCGCGACGGCGAGGAAAACTGGATGGGCTGGATCGACATTGTCGAGCGGCAACAGAGGGAGCTGTCGAACCTTGCCGAGTTGGCCGCGGACGTGGAGACTGGCGGTTTCAAGACGGTTCTTCTCCTGGGCATGGGCGGTTCCAGCCTCTGCCCCGAGGTGCTGGCCGAGACCTTCGGGCAACAGCCGGGCTTTCCCGCACTGCACATTGTGGACTCTACCGATCCGGCGCAGGTGAAGGCGGTTCGCGGCAAGTTGAACCTGAAGGAAACGCTTGTAATTGTGGCCAGCAAATCCGGCACCACGCTGGAACCGAACATCCTGAAGCAGTATTTTTTTGAGCAGATGAAAGACGCCGTGGGCGCGGACGAGGCCGCCAGCCATTTCATCGCCATTACCGACCCCGGCTCGAAGATGGAGCAGGTGGCCAAGGGCGACGGGTTCCGGGACATCTTCTATGGCGACCCGACGATCGGCGGGCGGTACTCGGCGCTATCGAATTTTGGGGTGGTGGCAGCCACGGTGGCGGGCCTCGATATCGGCATGGTGTTGGACGAGGCGGCCAAGGCAGTGGCCGCGGCGAAGCTGGCGCTGGGGGACAATCCGGCGGTGGAATTGGGCCTCATTCTGGGCACGGCCGCAAATGCCGGCCGCGACAAGATCACCATCTTCGCCTCGCCGGAGATCTACGACCTGGGCGCATGGATGGAGCAACTGATTGCCGAATCGACCGGCAAACTGGGCAAGGGCATTACGCCGGTGGACCGCGAGGCGATTGGAGGGCCGGAAGTCTATGGCAACGACCGCGTCTTCGCTTATGTGAAGCTTGCGACCACGGCCGATTCCAGCCTGGACGCCGGGGTTGCGGCTCTCGAGGCTGCGGGCCATCCGGTGATCCACGTTGAGATTTCCGATCTTTACGAGATATTTGGGCAGTTCTTCAGTTGGGAAGTGGCCACGGCGGTGGCCGGCTCGGTGATGGGGATCAATCCCTTCAACCAGCCGGATGTGGAGTCGGCAAAGATCGAGACGCGCGCCCTGACCACGGCCTACGAGCAGACGGGCAAGCTGCGGGAGCAGACACCGGTGCTGGTGGATAAGGGAATCAAGCTCTACGTCAGCGAAGACTATGCGGCCACCACGCTCAAGACAGAGGCGGAGGACGGCACACTGGCTGGATTTCTGCGCGTGCATCTCAACCAGATTCATCCCGGCGACTACTTTGCCACGCTGGCTTTTCTGCCCATGTTCCCCGAGCATGAAGCGGCGATCCAGGGCTTCCGGCACAAGGTGCGCGACGCCAAACGTGTGGCCACCTGTCTGGGCTTCGGCCCGCGCTTCCTTCACTCCACCGGACAGGACTACAAGGGCGGTCCCAATACTGGAGTGTTTTTGCAGATCACCGCGGACGACGCCTTCGACGTGGAGATTCCGGGTCAGGAGTACAGCTTTGGAGTGGTAATTGCGGCGCAGGCCGCCGGGGACCTGGCGGTGCTGGAGTCGCGCAGGCGGAGGGCTATGCGGGTTCATTTGGGGGCCGATGTGTCGGCCGGATTGAGGACGCTGGCCGCGGCTTTCGATGAGGCGCTCGGGTAGAAAGCCGCGAATCGTTCACGGCCTGAACCGCATCATTTTTCGTTCATGGCCAAGTTTTCAGACAGAATTCCCAGGGAAATAGGCCAACTGTGACCGCACCATCCAGCACCCGCCCCGCCATCGCCGCCATCCTGCTCATCAGCGCCGCGGCTACGGCCTTTCTTTTCTGGCTCATTTACGTCCATCCCGCTCCTGACGCCGCCAGCGCCCGCCTCGCCTTTTTGCCCGCCTTGAATGCCCTGCTCAACGGCCTCAGCGCCACCGCACTGCTTATCGGTTACACGTTCATCCGATCCCGGCGCGGCCAGCCCCATCGCATCAAGTCTCATCGCGCCGCGATGCTCACCGCCTTCCTGTTTTCCTCGCTCTTTCTGGTCAGCTACATCGCCAACTACGCCTTGCACGGCGAGAGCCACTATCCCGGCCACAGCCTGGTGCGCACCGTCTACCTCGTCATCCTCACCAGCCACGTTCTCCTCTCGGTGATCGCCCTCCCTCTGGTTCTCGTCACTTTCTTTTTCTCGTTGTCAGGGCGCATCCCCACCCACCGCAAGGTCGCCCGCTGGACCTTTCCCATCTGGCTCTACGTGTCGGTCACCGGGGTCGTCGTTTACGCCATGCTGGCCGCGGCCAAAGCCGGAATCTGAGAATTGATGACGACTCCCATCCAACCCGACGACGGAACCCGCCAACTGCTGCAATGGGGCGCGACGATCCTGGGCTCAGGCATTTTGGCTGCCCTGCTGCTGGTGACGCTGCTGGGCGGTTTCTCGCCCACCGGCGCCAAAACCAACACCGGCTGGTTCGCCCTCATCGTGGCTCTGGGTTGCATCCCGTTTGGCGGGCTGCTGCTGTCGCTCGGCGTGGCCAAGTGGTTCCGCAATCGGCGGCTGGCGCGGGCGCGGTAGGCCCAAATCACTGTTCGCTTAGCAACTAGGTCCGTGACCGGATGAAGATGTTCTATCCAATCAACGAGCGCGGGCTTCCCAGCCCGCGCTCGCACCCCTCATAGCACCATTTCATCCGGTCAGAGACCTAGTTCTGCTGATTCGGGTACTGGTCCTTGATGGTGTAGCCCTCAGGCGGCTGGAAGAGCGCCTGGTCTGGTTCGCCACGTTCGATGTCGGTCAGCTCCGTGGTTCGCACGCCGGTCCGCGGATCGTTGTCGATCTGCAACACCACAATCCCCAAGTCAACAGACACCCACGTCTCGTGGGTCACGGTCAGCGGCTGATCGTTGCCTATCTCGTCCACCGCGTAGGTGTGCGACATGCGCGTACCCCTGGCCTCCAGGCCGTCGATCGTCTTTGTGCCCATGTCTTCCGGCTGACCCCAGGGCGACGCCGGCCGAGAAATCCTTGGCAGTTGGACAGCGGGCGTCGATTGGGCAGGCCTGGGTGGAATCTGCCGCACCTGGTTGGGGTCCGGCATGTGGAAGACGGTTGCTTCCTTCAATTGTGAATTCCAAGTGATGTTGACGCGGTTTACAAGGTCAAACACATTGAACATGGACTGCTTGTGGACCGTCCCCCCGGGCGTCGGAAAATCGAATACAGTCTCGCGAAGCGTCCTTCCGCTGGCGTCGCGCGCTTCTTTCGCGATGGTTTCGCGGGTAATGGTGGCGCCGTTGGCCAGAGTCTGGACCGTCGTCGTCTTTTGGTTCGCGGTGTACGGCTCGATGGCCTGGCTCCGGGATTCAGCCTCCGAACAGCCGGCTGCAACGGCTGCTGCCCCGCCCAGCACGCCGGCAGCGGCGCCCCCGCCCTGGCTTCGGGTCGAAGCAGAAATTTCCTGTGCGAGCAGCGCGTGGGAGCAGAGCAGAATAAGCGTAAAACTTGCAGGATTAAGTACAAGCCGATTTAGGCGCATCGATCCCTCCTAAACGTCAATCGATGCAATTTTGACGCAACTCGCGTGAAAATGCAATCCTCCGATGCGGCAAAAGGAGGCGAAAATCAACCGCGCTCCCATCCTGCCGTCTGCTATCCTTTTCAATTACTGGAGTGCATCAACATGGCAAAGAGCGTGAACAAAGTCATCCTTTTAGGCAACGTGGGCAAGGACCCCGAAATTCGTTCCACCCCCAGCGGTACCCTTGTGGCAACTTTTGGCCTGGCAACCAGCGACAGGTTTCAGGATGCTCAGGGCAACTGGCAGGATCGCACCGAGTGGCACAACCTGGTAGCTTTCAAGCGCACTGCCGAAATTATCCGCGATTACGTAAAGAAGGGCTCGAAGCTTTACGTCGAGGGGAGCCTGCGGACCAGCAATTGGGAGGACAAGGAAACCAAGGTCAAGCGCTATAAGACCGAGATCATTGTCAACGATATTTCCCTGCTCTCCGGCCGCGAAGAGGGCTCAGGCGGCGGCGGTTACAGCCGTGCGGCAAGTTCTGGAAGCTCCACAAGCTCGGCCGCCAGCTTTGACCAGCGGCCGCCCGCCAGCGCCACCGACGACTACACCCAACAAGCCGAAATCTCCGACGACGACATACCGTTCTAAGAGCAGTGGTCAGTGAACAGTGGTCAGTGGTCAGTCAGTGGCCCTGGTAAAGGCGAGCGGAATCCGCAGCGGAGGTGTTTATCGTTCGGGTCCCTGAAAACCGACCACTGACCACTGTTCACTGTTCACTGCTTCTCTCACTCCGTCTTCATCAGCGTCGCAATCAGCGAATCCCTGCGCTGGTTGGCCATTGCATCGGCATTGCGCAACATGCGCACCCACACAATGACCGCGCCCACCGCCAGCGCCAGAAAGATGGGCACGGCCAGCCACATCTTGTGCAAATACCAGCTCAGTCCGAAGACCGCCGCGCCCACCCCCATCACCAAAGCCTGCACCAGCAGAGCCCCAAGCGCATTGGCTTGCGATCCGCCCTGGCGCGTGATCCGCCCTGGGTTTACGCGGTAGGGCATGGTGAGTGAAAAGACGTTGCCCGCGGCCAGATTCGACGGCAGCGAGAAGAGCAGCCACGCCACAGTACCCGCCACCACCACGCCTTCAGGCTGGCCCAGTCGCAAAATGGCCAGAGTGCCGGCAATCAGGATCGTCAGGCCGAACATCACGGAATGAAACAGGTTCTTGGCCAGTAGCACCGTCCGGATAGGCGTTGGCGAAAGAAAGTACAACTGAATACCCGTTCCCTCCGCGCCCAGGTTGTTGTAAAACAACCGCGTGAACCCCAGTTGGGCGTAGACCAGGCACAGCGGCAGCGCTAAAGGGAAAATATGCGCCCGAGGACCGCTCCTGATAAAGACGCCGGAGAAAATCAGAACCAGCAGCAGGGGCGCGCCCACCGAATAGAGCAGCGGCAGCGTGCGAAACAAAGTGCGCAGCTCCTTCTCCATCACCGCGGCAATGGGGCCGGAGCCGTCCAGCAATCCTCCGCCTTCGCGCCTCGCTGTCTTGTCCTGGACTGCCTTGCTCTGGCTTGCGGCCGCCTTCTTCCGGCTCGGCGCCACACCCAGGCTTTCGCCGCGATATTCGGCCCTAAGCCGTGCCGCCAACGCGCCCCCGGCGCCAAGTACATACAGCCCCAGCACCGCCAGCGATTCAAACCCCAGCCCAGGCCCGGATGCAGGTTCAGCTTGTTGCTCGACACGTTGCTGCAGCGCCCTTGCCGCCAGCCCCGGTGGCAGCCACTGCTGCACTTCATTGGCGGTTCCCAGCCACGGCCCATACCGGGCTTTGAACTCTGCCTTCGTCCGCTGGTATTCCTGATTCTTCTGCTGCGCCTGCTCTTTCGTGGCATTGCGCCCCAAAGGTGCGCTGTTCTCTTCATGCCTCTGCCGGTGCAGCGCCGGATTGAGCAGTTGCAGGCTCAGGATCAGCACCATGAACACCGCGCCCAGAATCTCCCGCGTCTTCCTTTGCGCCAGCCAGCGGTCGATCCAGGCAAAGATCGCCCTGACCAGCAGGATGTTGAAGGCGGCAAAGAGAGCCAGGCCCAGCGCCGTCCAGGCAAACAGTTCCGGCCGCGCTGCCGTGATTCCCACCAGGATACCCAGGCAACCCAGTCCGCCCAGGATCGTCGAGACATCCACCAGCCCGAAGACCACGTACAGCAGAAAATACGACCCAAACCGCACCGGAAAGCGCAGCAGGATGCCCAGATCGAACTGCTCCTGAAACGAGGCCAGCATCACCGGAATGATCTGCCAGGCAAAAAATACCGCCCAAAACAGGATCGGCAAATACTTCCACTGCTCACCGGAAGCCAGCAGAAATGCGGCCGCACCCGCGCCCACTCCAAACGCCAGTCCACCCACGGCATAAAAGACAAACGAGACGGTGCGCGCGCCCAGCTCCAACGCTCCCTTGTTGGATCGCAGCCCGTTGGTAAACATCTGCCAGCGCAGCCGGGCCAGCGCCGCATACTGCACCCGCGCCTGCGCGCCCAGCATTCCCCCGCCGGCATCGACTATGCCAGCCATGTCAGCTCCTGCGCCGGTTCCTGCTGCACGTCGGCTCCCACGATGGCCAGAAAAATCTCTTCCAGCGTCAGCCGTTGCCCCTGCTCGGCTCCCGGCAGTGTGCTGGCCACTCCCGCCCGCAGCTCCTCCAGCGAGCCATTGGCTACCAGCCGCCCCTGCGAGATGATGGCCACGTGGCTGCACAGCCGCTCCACAATCTCCAGCACATGCGTGGTGAGAAAGATAGTAGCCCCGCGATTGATCATCCCCTGCAGCATGGTCTTCAACATGCCTGCCGCAATCGCGTCCACGCCCTCGAACGGCTCGTCGAGAAACAGCACCTTGGGCCCGTGAATCACCGCTGCGGCCATGGCCAGCTTCTTCTGCATTCCGTGGGAGAAGTCGGTCACCAGCTTGCGGCTCTCATCGGCCAGTTGCATGAACTCCAACAGCTCATCCGTCCGCTGGTTGGTGGTCGCCTTGTCCAGCCCATACATGCGGCCCACAAAGCGCAGGTATTCGGGCGCCGTCAGCCGGCCCATCAGCGCCATGCCCTCCGGCACCACGCCGATCTGCCGCTTCAACTCCAGCGCCCCGGCCCCGAATGGCTGGCCCAGAATCTCAATGCTCCCCGCGCTCGGCTCCAGGAGGCCGGTCAACATTTTGATGGTGGTGGATTTGCCCGCTCCGTTCGGCCCCAGAAAGCCGAAGAACTGTCCCGGAGCCACGCTGAGCGTGACATCCTCCACGGCCGTCAGCGCGCCGAAGCGCCGCGTAAGCCCGTGGGTTTGAATCGCCGCAGTTTCCATGTGGAGCAAGGATAACAAGGATTGGGTTGCGAAACAAAGCGCCCAAGCTGGGTTGGCAAGCCAGGCCAAATCGACTAGATTTACCTGTGAGTGCCGAGAATGAAAGAAGGTCGCTGAGGTGAAAGGTAGATTGGCGGTTGGAATCTTCTGTTTGGTTGGGGTTTGTATTGGATGCCGTAGTCAAATCGCTCAACAGCCCAAGCCCCAGGACGCGCAAATCTCGAATAACAATAACTCTCTGCAGATTTACGCGGCGAAGAATGACGGCGAATCAAAGATATATGTGCAATCTCCTGGGGCAGGATCTGCGCACCGCCTGACGAATCGTAGGAGCGGATGGGAGACATTCCCTGCTCTATCTCGAAGCGGAACCGTTGTTGCGTATGCTTTGTCTGATGGAGAAGAGGCAAAATCGGAGGTTTGGGTCTCACGGATCGATGGCAGCCACGCACATCGAGTTTCAGCGCCTGAAGAAGATGCATTCATGCCTGCATTTGGCGCTGATGACCGGACACTACTTTATGCAAAGTCGCGCTTCACAGGCCACTACTCCCCAATTGCCCGGCCCAGGCGCCATGAATTCGACATAGTGAAGATTATCGTCGATCCTGACGACTCGGCTCCTGTCGCTGCTCCAACCGAATTGACCCAACAGCATTTCTTCGACCTACGCTCTCTTTCGGTGTCGCCCGATGGAGAGCGATTTCTGATAAGCACCTCCGGATATCCTATCGGATCGTTGATTGAGGAATTCGATATTGTCAAGCCTCTCCAGATCAAAGGAATCTTCCAACCGCATGTGCCCTCTGAGCCTTCTTTGGGAGCTTCGTTTGGACAAGCAGCCTATGTTGGTGACGGGATGCAAATCGTCTTTACAGCGGCGACAGAAGGGAAAGACGGAAACTACGACTATAGCGTCTACCAGATGAGCGACGTCACAGGCGGGGACCTCATCACGTTGGTGCAGCATTCCGGGATGATCGACGATTTGAACGTGAAAAATGATGGAAGTATTTTTATCTCGGCGGGTGGAAAGAGATATTTGGTAGATAAACAGGCGCATGTTCTTCGGTGAGACCTGCCTTGGCCTGTCAAGCTGCATGTTCCAGTCACCCTAACCCTGCTTTGCGTTCTCTTCCTCCGCCTCACCCAGCGGATCATTGTCCCGATCCGTGACCTCAGCCAAAGCAGCCAGCCGCGCCGCCAGCTCCTGCTTCCAGCATCCCTCCGGCGCACGCCAGCTCCAGTTGCCCGCGGCCACTGCAGGCGTATTCATCCGCGCCTCCGAGCCAAGCTCAAGCAGATCCTGCGCCGGAACCACCGCCAGTTGCGCCACACTCGCCTCCGTCGCTCGAATCAGCGGCCACACCGGCTTCTTGCCAACCGGCCCCACATAAGCCTCCACCGCGCTGCGCTCAATCTTGCTCGCCGCATTCCACCAGCCCTGCGTTGTGTCGTTGTCGTGCGTCCCGGTGTAGGCCACGGCGCCGGGAGTATACCGGTGGGGCAGGTGCAGATGCGCACCCTTGCCGCTGAATCCGAACTGAATCACCCTCATCCCCGGCATTTCCAGTTCCAGCCGCAGCGCATCCACCTCGGGCGTAATCAGCCCCAGGTCCTCGGCTACCAGCGGCAACGGTCCCAGCGCCGCCTCCAATGCGCGAAAAAGCTTCAGCCCCGGCGCCTTCACCCACTCGCCGTTGACCGCCGTCTCCTCGGCGGCCGGAATGGCCCAGAAGGCCTCGAAGCCGCGGAAGTGGTCCAGCCGCACAATGTCGTAAAGCGTGCAAGCCCGCCGAATCCGCTCAATCCACCAGTCGAACCCGTGCTCCGCAAGCACATCCCAGCGATACAGCGGATTTCCCCAGCGCTGCCCGGTAGGCGAAAAGTAATCGGGCGGCACGCCGGCGATGCGCACGGGCTGCAACTCCTCGTCCAGCTCAAACAGATCGGGATGCACCCACACGTCCGCCGAATCCATGTTGACGAAGATGGCCACATCGCCCAGAATCCGAATTTCACTCTTCGCGGCAGCCTCGCGGAGCTGGTTCCACTGCTGCGAGAAGGCAAACTGCAGCACCTGTTCCTGGGCCAGCGCACGCCCATGCTGCGCGGCGATTTTCGCAAGCGCCTCAGGATTGCGGCGGCGCACCGGCTCCGGCCAGGCCGTCCATGCGCCTGTATTGAACTGACGGCGCAGTTCGGCGTACAGAGCATAGTCCGCAAGCCAGCCCGCCTCAGCCCGGCAAAACTCTTCGAATTGGCCCCATTGCTCCGCAAGCTTGGGGTCATGATTCGGACCTGTCGGTCCGCGGTCGAGAAAATTCCCCGCCGCCTCATGGAGCAGCGGCAGCTTCCTCGCCTCAACCTCGTGGAAATCCACATTGCCGCCACGGCCGGCCAGCCCGCCGATCCGTTCGCCCTCAATCCAGCCCCAGTCGGAGAGAAATTCCAGGCTGATCAGGGTTGGATTGCCCGCAAAGGCCGACGAACCCGCATAGGGCGAGTTGCCGTAACCGGTAGGACACAGCGGCAAAACCTGCCAGACGTGCTGTTTGGCCTCCGCCAGAAAGGCCACAAACTCGTGAGCCGCAGGCCCCAGGTCGCCGATGCCTCCATACGAAGCAAGCGAGCTCAGGTGCAGCAGAACTCCGGACGAACGTTGAAATTCCATGGCTCCATTATCTCCGCCGGCGACCCAAAGTGCCGCAATCCAACAGGCAAAGCCGGCGTCCAAACGCAAAAGAAGGCCCGCCTCCTGATTTGGATGCGGGCCTTCTTGTGCCTCAGTTGGAATCTTCGCGGGTTACGCCCCAGGAATCTGCGGCCCCTGCTGCGCCTTGGCGTTGGTTCTGATGCGCTTGTTCTTCTTGTAGTCGTCCATGATGCCGCTCATGAAGACGCTGAAGGCTTCTGAACGGCGCTCGTCCAGAATCTGATCCTTGTATTGGTCGAAGTTCTTGGCAATTTCGTCCGCTGTAGGCACCTGCTTGTCCACCAGCTTGGCCACCACGCCGGTCCGCTGCGCGTTGATGGGTCCGCTGATGTTGCCCACGGAGAGGTCAAACAGTTGCGGAGCCACCTGCGCCACCTGGCCCAGGTCGGGCACCTGGGCGCTGGCGCCCACCAGGTCGCTGGTCTTGAGAGTCGCGCCCATCTCCTTGGCGGCCTTGGCCAGATCGTTCGAGTCCTTGGCCTTGTTGGCAAGCTCAGTGGTTTTCTGGCCCAGCAGCACCGGCAACTGCTGCTCGCGGTAATCCGCCAAAACGTGGCTTTTCCAGTCGTCAAAGCTCGGCGCGTGGGCCGGGGCGATGCCCGTAACCTGGAAGATCGCATAGCCCTCGCCGGTGGATGCCGGCTGCGGCGGGTCGCCCTGCTTGGACTGGAAGGCCTTCGCGATCATCTGCGAGCCGTCGGGCAGCGCGGCAATCACGCCCTGGCTGCCGACCGGCGGCGTGGTCACCACCTCCAGGTGGTGGGCCGCCGCGGTCTTCTCCAGGCCGTTCTTGAGCGCCTCAGAAGTCAGAGTCTGCGCATAGCTCGCCTCGGCCTGCGCCGCCTTTTCGCGAATCAGCGTGGCCTGAATCGTGGGCAAAACCTCGGCGAGCGACTCGGCGTGCGCCGCCTGGCGCTCTTCCACCTGCACGATGTGGTAGCCAAACTGGCTCTTCACGATCTTGATGTCGCCGATCTTTTGGCTGAAGAGGGCGGTGTCAAACTCCGGCACCATGGTGCCGCGGCGGGCAAAGGGAAGTTCGCCGCCGGTGTCCTTGCTGCCGGGATCGTCGGAGTTCTTCTTGGCCAGGTCGGCAAAGTTCGCCCCGCCCTGGATCTGCTTGAGAATCCCCTCGGCCTTGGCCTTGGCGGCCGCATCGGTCTTGGCGTCCGCGTCGGCGGCCACCTTGATCAGGATGTGCCGCGACCGCGCCTGCTCGGGAACCTCATACTCGGTCTGGTGCGCGTTGAAGTACTGCTGAATCTCCTGCTGCGTGGGCTGCGGTACGCCGCCCGGCAGTTGGTCGGGAGTAAAAGCAAAGTAGGTGATCTTGCGCTCTTCAGGAACTGCCGTGGCATAGCGCGCGGCATTGGTTTTGAAGAAGGCGGCGAGTTCGCTGTCAGAGGGATTGATGGTCTTGGCCAGTTCGTCGGCCGAGATCACCGCGTAGTCGAACTTGATCTTGATGTTGCCCTTGCGATAGTCGTCGCGGACTTCCTGGTCGCCCACGCTGACCCCGGCGGTGATCAGCGATTGCAGCCGCTGAATGACAATCTCCTGCCTGATCTCGTCTTCAAACTCCGGGACGGACAGGTTGAACTGATTAGCGACGAAGGCGGTGTACCTGTCGGTGCCGATGTACTGGCCGTTGGGGAAAAGAAACTCGCCAAACTGGCCCTTTTGCAGGAAGTGAATTACATCGTCGCCTGTGGCCTGGATGCCCAGCTTCTCCGCCTCGGCCAGCAGGATCTGCTTCTGCACCAGTTGCGGACCCACGCGCTGCTCAATCAGGTTCAGGATGACCGGATTGTCGGGGTAGTGTTGCCGCTGCATCTGTTGCCGGGCAAGCTTGTCCACCTCTTGCTGGCTCACCGTCACTCCAGAAGAGATAAAGCGGCTGTACCAATGGGGGTAAATCACGGCATAGGTATCGGCGGATGTAGCGCCCTGGCCGGTAAGCCCAGGGATAAGGTACACCACCATCGACACGGATGCCAGACCGATGATGACGACGAAAAATGCCTTGACGACGCGGCTGTCTCTCTGCAGGAAGCGAATCATGGATGGACTTGAACCTTCAACTCTCTACGCGCGGGCGTGGTGCGTGAGCCCTGAAGCTGGTCCGGCCCAAAAACGGGTTCGACCGCAAGGCCCGCATCTGCCACGAATGCGCAATTCTCGCGCGACGCGATTCTCTGTCATTATAGACGACACAGAACCGGGCTGGCCGGGCAGGTCAACGATCTGACCCTGACTGGCAAATGCCGGAAGAAGGTGGCTGAGGGGGCAGATTGCCGCTTTGATCGTTCCTTGCGTTGGAGCCGACATCACAATTCAGCGACGGCTGCAAGAGCGGCCTTGCGGAGAAAGCGCCTCATGCTCTGAAAGGTCCGCCCCGCCGCAAGCGCCGCGCCAAGAACAAGCGGGCACTCCGTCCACCGGAGTGCCCGCCGCTTGCTCGGTAAATTATTCGCCTCTTACCGCCAGTAGTAGTACCCGCCGCTCATGTAGTAGGGCCGGTAGTACACCGACGGATAGCCGTACGGATATCCATAGCCGCCGGCCATATACGGAGAACCGTACGGATAGCCGTTTGCAGGGTAGCCGCGCCGATACAGGCTCGGGCCGCCGCTATAAAGCCCCTGCGCCAGCCGTGCAGCTTCCTGCGCGTCCACAGGATTGACCGTAACCGGCGTATTCAGATGGAATGTGACCAGCGCTTCCGCTGGAATCCAAACTCCCGGTCCTGGAGAAGCCGCTGAAGCCGCCGTGCCTGCCGCCAGCCCCGCGCCAGCGCCAACGGCGCAACCAAAGCCGCGGCCCACAGCGCAGCCGATAATGGTGCCGATGATTCCGCCGCTAACAGCGCTGCCCACCGTCTGGCCGGCCTTATTCGGCCCCCTCACCTTGAACTGGTCGGTATCCAGAGGGTAGCTCTGCCCGCCCAGATCCAGCGAGGTAAGTTTGAGCGCCAGCTCCGGGCTTCCGCCCAGGTCTCCGGCCTTCTTGGCCTCGGTCACTACGCCGTGAACGGTTGCGCCCTTCGGAATCGCCAGCACGCCGCCATAGGCCACGTCACGAATCACGGTGAATTGCACCGGCTCGCCGTCCTTGGCCCTCTTGCTGTTCAAGGCTTCGCTGGTCCGCAACTGCAACAGGGTTCCCTGGGGGATGGTCACAGGACCCTTGGGCTCCGCATAGGCCTGCGCGGGAGGCCGCGTGCGGTAAACCTGAGGATTCGCCGGCGGATACTGAGACTGCGGATACTGAGGCTGTGGATACTGAGGCTGCGGAGGCGCATACTGCGGCCGCGCCGGCGGATAAGGCGCCTGAGCCTGAGGCGATCCGGGTGCGGGCATCGGTCCGTCCGTCGCAGAAGGAGGAGGCGGAATGGGCGCCATCGAGTCGTCGCCCTGGCTGTCGGCCATCTGCTGCGCGCCGGGGTCTGCGCGATTCGAGGCCTGCGCTGCCTGGGCGTCCTGCGGATTGCCGAGCTTCAAGTTGTTATTCACCTTGGACACGCCCGGCACACGGCCGGCGATCGACTCAGCCAGTTCGCTGGAGGCCTCGCTCGACACCGTTCCTGACAGCGTAACCTCGCCCTGGATGGTAGCGGCAGTAATCAGGTCGCTCTTGAGCGCTTTTGAGGCGTCGAGAGCGTGAACCACGTCCATTTCGATCTGTCCGTCCGAGCGCTGGCCGGCCGGCCGGGCCGCAACTGAGCCTGGGTCTGGGCTCGGAGCCTGGGCAAGCGCAATCACGCCGGTTAGAGCCACCAACCCACCCAACGCCAGAACCTGCGGGATCACTCTCTTCAGCATGGTCCGATTCATCTTCATATTTCTCCTCTGCCAATCGCGTTTCTTCCCGTCCCTGCTTGGATGCCAGACAGGTGGAAAAGACGCATCGCGGTGAAGCTCCCGATTCAATTCGTTAGACGGAGAATCGCGCGAGCCGTCATCGGTGGTAACCCCGCCGCCGGGAAAAAGTTCCGCTGCGCGCCGCGGAAAGTGCCCGCCGTTGAAAGAGCACGGCTCCGGCCGGTCCTTCATCGCTCCGGGCGCCTGGGCAGGTTCTAGTACTCTAACCGCATGATTGTGTAATGGCCGGAAAGTAGCGCCGGTCTCCTGACCGGCTGTAGCGCGGGCTTCCCAGCCCGCGCTCGCACCCCTCATAGCACCATTTCATCCGGTCGGAGACCTAGTGCTTTGCAGTGGCGCAGAGCATCAGCGTGGTGAACAGCAGGGGGAGATAGAGGACGCTGACCTTGAGCAGATCGCGCGCCAGCATGCGGCTCTCTGTCTCAGTAGGGGCGCGCAGGATCCCGGCAAAGCGGACGGTATAGGCCAGGTAGAAGAGGCCCAAAGCGGTAGCCAGCACGAGATAGGTGACGCCGGCCATGCCGAGCATCCAGGGGGCCAGGCTGACGGGGATCATGAGCACTGCGAAGAAGAGCGCCTGGGCCACGGTGGACCAGCCGTCGGGCTGGACGACGGGCAACATGCGAATGCCGGCGCGGGCGTAATCGTCGCGATAGAGCCAGGCGATGGCCATGAAGTGAGGGAACTGCCAGACAAAGAGAATGGCGAACAGGGCCACGCCCTGCCACTCGATGCGTCCGCGGGCCGCGGTCCAGCCCAGCAAGGGGCCCATGGCGCCGGGGAATGCGCCGATGAAGGTGGCCATGGTGGTGAAGCGCTTGAGCGGCGTGTAAATGGCCACGTACGTGAAGGCCGTGAGCAGCGCCAGGGCTACGGTGAGCAAATTAGTGTGCAGCGCCAGCCACACGGCGCCCAGGCCGAGAGCGCCAAGGCCCGCCACGATTCCCTGAGTGAGGGAAAATCGTCCGGCAGCCAGCGGCCGATTGGCGGTACGGATCATGCGTGCGTCGGTCTTGCGCTCCAGGGCCTCGTTGAGCGCGCCGGCTCCGGCGGAAACCAGGCCGATGCCGAGCAGCGTGTCCAGCAAGCCGCGTTGCAGGCTCGAGATTCCCGACAACATCGACCCCAGATAAAAGCCGCCCCATCCGGTGACCAGCACCAAGGCGACCACCTTGACCTTGAACAATTCGCGGAGGTCGTGAATGAGCGTTGCGGTTGCTCCGGGGCTGGGAGCGTGGATATGACCGTGGGCCAAACCCGGACCCAGCCCGGCATTCTCAGCCGAAGGCGCTACGAGGTCTGCCGGAACTGCGGCCTGGGAGACGGGAGTCATCTAGTAAGTATGAAAACCTCGGTAGGAACCCGGAGCGAGTGGCGGCCGGGAGGCTGTACTGATGATAGCAAGCGGGGTAGTTAGGCGTGGCTCAAGCGGCGAGACTCACCGTCCGTTCTTCGGCTGCGAGAGGAATGGATTCTCGATTAGGACTCCGGCTATGCGTTGACTTGGATTCAGATCTTCGGAGAGAATCCGCGTCGCGCCGGCCTTGATCGCAGCGGCAACAATCAGCGCGTCCCAGAAGCCGATCCTGGCCTCATCCTCGATACGAAAGGCCTGTTTGATCTCCTCCGGGGTTGTAATAACGCACCAGCGCGCATACCGCGCCAGAATCAATCGAGCTTTCTCCTTTGACAGCGGAGAAGCCAACTTTCGCGTCACATTAACGTAGAATTCCTGCAAGACCTGCATGCTCAAGGCGCCAGTGCGCTGTTGCCACAGGTTTAGCAAGACATGCTGCGCTGTCTGTTGCTTCCTTCCTGCATCGATGTCGTAGGCATAGACCAGGACATTTGTATCGATGAACACCTTAGCGTTCATGGAGCGAGTCACGGTCCAGCTTATGAGTTCCGCCCAGGTGGAGTCCTTCCTCCATCAGAGCCAAAGCTCCCTTCATATCCCGCTCGTAATCATCCTCCGAGTTGGCAAGCTGCTCTAGCTGGCTGGTCAGCAGCCCGCTGATGGAGGTGGAACGCTGGGCGGCAAGCACGCGCGCCTTCTGAATCGTCTGCTGGCTCAGGCGCAGAGTGATGTTTTGCTTTTTGTCGAGTGAGGGCTTGGCAAGCGTAGGCATATTGAAGCGGCCTCCCGTACACGTGTAATACGTGTAGCACGTTTTACACGTGATTGCAACCTGATTGGAATTCTTGGGCGCTTACCGTTAGCTCAGACGGGCGGCCTGGAGGATCGCATCCACGGCTTCCTCCGGCGTGAGGGCATCGACTGCAATCGAAACATGAGCGGTGCGATAGAGCGGGAGGCGGCGCTGGTAGCGGTTGGCCAGGTTGGCCTGGTCGGCGAGGATGGGCCGGATGTGTTCCGTGCCGCTGCATCGGGCCAGAGTGGTGGCGAGTTCGACCTCAAGGTGGACGAGGATCGTGCCGGGGGCGGTGAGGAGCAGCTCCCGGGTGGCTGGGTGCTCGATTGCGCCTCCGCCCAGGGCCAGAACCTGAGCATCGCCAGCCGCGTGCAGGCGGGCGATTGTCGCGTGCTCGCGGTCGCGAAATGCAGCTTCGCCGTGGCGAGCGAAGAGTTCGACGATGGGAACGCCAGCTTCAGCCTCGATGACATCGTCCACATCGATAAAGCTCCAGCCCAGGCGGCGGGCGACGAGCGGCCCGACGGTGCTTTTGCCCGAGCCCATGAAGCCTGTGAGGACGATGCGTCGTGGCCGGGTTGCGGCGGCGAATTGGGTCGGTTCGCTCATATACATGTGTCAGGGCAAAAACTCACAGCTTCCGGAAAAACTCATGTCGGGCTGGCAGAAGTGTCAGGGCACGACTTCAGTCGTGCCGAAATGGCTGCAAAATGAAGATCGGGCTTTAGCCCCTGAGGGACGCCTCCCGAGCGCCTAGCTTCAAGTCCGCCCTTTTTCCAGCCTGTAAAGCCCACGACGGATCTTGCAATGTTCATCTACCAACAGTATAGGCAAGCGGAGTTACAAGCCTGCGACCGGTCAGGCCAAAGCATCAACCCAGCGCAATCACCACCGCTCCTGCGGTGATGAGCACCCCGCCGGCAATGGCCGGCGGGGTGAGCTTTTCTCCCAGCAGCAGCCAGGCAAACACGATGACCAGCGGGACGCTGAGCTTATCCAGCGGAGCCACGCGCGAGGCTGGTCCCAACTGCAGGGCGCGGAAGTAGCACAGCCAGGAGAGTCCCGTGGCCAGGCCGCTCAGCGTGAGAAAGAGCAAGGTGCGTCGGTCGAGCGCGCGAATTTCGCCGAGCAGGCTCATGCCGGGCCTGCTCAGCGCCAGCGCAATGCCCCAGGCAAAGACGACCACCACGCTGGTGCGCAGGGCGGTGGCCAGGTTCGAGTCCACATGCGCCACGCCCACCTTGGCCAATAGCGCGGTAGCGGCGGCAAAGACCGCGGAAAGCAGTGCCCATCCAATCCAACTCATGGGGATTATGGTACGCGGCTGGTGCGCTGGCCGTACTCCTCTAAACTTGAATTCATGCAGACTGGCCGCGCCAGCAAGACCGCTCTCGGTGTGGCCATTCGCCGCGCCGCGCATCAATTGATGGACCATCCGCCGGTCCTCGACGATCCAATAGCAGTCCGCCTGGTCGGGTCCGCCCATCCCCGCCAGATGGAGCGCGCCAGTCACCGCGTCGCCCGCGACTTTCGCGCCTTCATGGCCGTGCGCAGCCGCTATGTTGAAGACCAACTTGCCGAAGCAGTAGCGCAGGGCGTAAGCCAGTACGTGGTTCTCGGCGCCGGGCTCGACACCTTTGCCTATCGCAATCCATTTCCCACGCTGCACGTCTTCGAAGTCGATTTTCCCGCCACCCAGCAGTGGAAGCAGTCCATGCTTGCCGAAGCCCAGATCGCGCTGCCCGCCAATCTCACCTTCGTGCCTCTGGACTTTGAGCATCACACGTTGGCCGGGGAGCTGGCCGAGGCGGGCTTCAATTCGCGAGAGCCCGCATTCTTCGGCTGGCTGGGAGTAGTGCCTTACCTGACGATCGCGGCCTTTCGCGCCACCCTGAGCACAATAGCCCAACTCCCGCAGGGCAGCGCCGTAGGCTTCGACTACGGCCTCTCGCCGCAGACGCTCAGCCCCGTCGGCCGCACCGCCTTCGACGCGCTGGCTGCCCGTGTCGCCGCCGCCGGAGAGCCGTTCCAACTGTTCTTTACGCCGGAATCGATGGAAGCCGAACTCCGCAACGCCGGCTTTCACCGCATCGAGCAGTTGGATTACGAGCAACTCAACCAGCGCTACTTCAACAATCGCGCCGACGGCCTGAAGCTCTCCCCCGTGAAGCTGGCCATGCTGGTCACCGCCTGGGTGTAATTCGGGGGAATGGTGCATTCTCCCAATGAGCGACGACACGCCCGCAACCCGCTGCGCCAGACTGCATCGGGGCTCGAAACCTGCGTTGGCCTGTTAGCGTCAGCTCAAAACCGGTTCCCGGTTGTCGGCTGCTGTCCGCCACGAGATATCATCCGGCGACAGCACCAGAGAAGTGAATTGCAATCAATGCAGCCCATTGGATCCAGATGAGCTACGATGATCACAATCGCCCATGAGATTCTTAAGAGCCCTGTTTATAGTCCTTGCATTGCCTCGCCCGATTTGTGGGGCATCGACTCCACCGCCTGTCGATTTTGAGATGCCGGCTTCGGGAAAGGTCGTGGTTCCCGCGAAAGGCGGCGTTGAATTTGACGCCATGCTCAACGGACAGGGGCCATTCCGATTGATCTTCGACTCAGGCGCGTCGATGAACGCTCTGTGCCCCGCAATTGCAAAACAGCTTGGACTGCGCCCGGAGGGCCCTGTCATCCAAGCTACCGGCGCCGGCAGCGGTTCGACCGCAACGCAAGCAGCCAATGTCGCTTTAGTACGCATCGGCGATCTTGTTCTGCACGATCAGGCGTTCCTTATCCTGCCCCTGTCATGGGGTGACCGTCCCGGGCCCGTGGGTGAAGTTAGCTACGAGCTGATGAAGAGACTTGTCGTCACGGTAGATTATGAGCGCGAACACCTTTCGTTCAGCCTGCCGCTTTCGTTTACCTACTCCGGACATGGCGTGAAGGTTCCGATGGAACCGCCGTTCCCCTTGATGCAAGTCCGCGCGAGCATCAATGCAGCGAGCGGCGTTTTTCGCATTGACACAGGCGCCGAGGACAGCTTGACCGTGGAACAGAGGTTTGTGAGCCAGCACGATCTGGTCAAGCAACTGTCGCCGCGTTATCACGGATACTCCGGGTCAGGCGTAGGCGGCGCCGAGCCAACGTCCTACTACGGACGCGTGGAGACACTGCGCATCGGGGAGGCCGAAGTGAACCACGTGATTGCCTTCCTTTGCGACGGGCAGGCTATATCGGATGACAACGCAGGCAATATCGGGACTCGAATTCTTCGCCAGTTCAACATTACATTTGATGTCCCGCACGGCGTGCTCTATTTTGAAAAGAATTCCAACTGGGGAAAGCCTGAAGTCTTCAATCGGGCGGGCATTGTCGTTGACTCGATCCAGCAAGACCAAAAAGTAATGAATGTACTTCCGGGGAGTCCTGCCGAGATTGCCGGGGTTGTCGTCGGCGATATCATCATGAGGATTGACGGACGTGCGCCGAATGACAATCCGCTTCAACAAGACGATCCTGCTTTTCTGCAGCCGGTGGGAACGGTGGTACACCTCACTATCCAGCACGGAGACAAGATACGGAAGATTGATGTGACGCTGCAGGACCTTCTTTAGCTACGCCGGCTTAAGATGCTTTCGCGGCAGAGCCTATGCCTGGTTCGGCTAGGCGAATGTCGGAATCATTGCAATTGACGAATCACGCGGAGTCCCGTGGGCTCGCCTCAGTTGGTGCATAATCGCCGTAGCTTTAATCGAGCCTCTGTGATGCAGATTTCGGGATTCCGGCATCTCACTGGCCAACCGGAAACTACACAGCCACCAATCGGCGTCCCGGCTGCGCCTCCGCGTTAAGATGAGTTATGCGCTTGCCCGTCATTCTACCGGCTGCTTTTGCCCTCTTCGGTGTGACCGGCTGCGGCTACCACACGCTGGGCGCGGCCACCCACCTTCCGCCCGATATGCATACGCTCTCCGTGCCCGTGTTCACCACGCGTACTGAGGCGTATCACTCCGAGACGGTGTTGACCGATGCGGTGATCCGCGAGTTTGCCACCCGCACCCGGTTCCGCGTGACGCCGGACGCGAACCCGGACGCCGACGCCGTGCTCCACGGGACGATTCTCAAAGAGACATCGGCGCCGCTGACTTACAACTCCTCGACGCAGCAGTCGTCCAGCTTCCTCATTACCATGGAGGTTTCAGTCACTCTGACCGGGCGGGACGGCAAGATCCTCTACGAGAACAAGGACTACGTCTTTCGGCAGCAGTACCAGGCCACCACCGACCTGGCGGACTTCATTCAGGAGAACCCGGCGGCCATGCAGCGGCTCAGCCGCGATTTTGCGCGCGCGCTGGTGGCCGATGTGCTGGAAGGGTTCTAAGGTCCCGCGGCCAGAGCGAATTTGCGGTAGTTCCGGTCCGGTTTTGCACGTGCTCCGTCCCTTTTGGTCTGGCCTCGCCTTCCATGGAACGGTATTCTGGAGCTGCATGGTCAATGCACTCATATCCCGGAGTCTGCCCCTTTGACGGCCGGGCGCTGGGGCGCGGGGTTTGCCGCCGTGGGCCGCTTTGTGGCGGAGATTGAGGCTGCCGCAGCTGGCAGCGGCCCGCTTCGGCCGGGCTATGTGCTGGTGGGCGACGAGGCATTTCTCCAGGATCGCTGCCGCAGTGCCGTGCTGAAGGGCTTCGTGCCCGCTGACCTCAGGGATTTTTGCCTGTCGGAATTTGATCTGGCCGGGACTTCGATCTTTGAGGTCCTTGACCGGGCGCAGACGCCTTCGCTCATGGCGCCCTTCCAGGTGATTTTTGTGCGCGGCGTGAAACAGCTCTACACCCGTGGCGCCAAGAAGGACGAGTTTGCCGCGCTGGATCGCTACTTCCGTTCGCCAAACCCGCAGGCGCTGCTGATCTTTGTGGCTGATTTTGTGCGTATCCCCTCCGACGCGCGGCGCATGGAGTTGGACGACAAAAATCGTTTCGAGCGCCTGACCGAGACCTTGGGGGACCACTGCGGCATGGTCGAGCTGGCGCGGGTGAACGAGGAAGACGCGATGCGCTGGAGCGTGACCACCGCGCAGCAGGCCGGCGTCCGCGTGGACCCCGATGCGGCCCGCGAACTGGTGGATGCGCTGGGCGCGGATATGATGCTCATCTCCTCAGAGCTGGAAAAGCTGCTGCTCTATACGCTGGGCCGCGGACGGATCACCCTGGGCGACGTGGAGACCATGGTGCTGGCCGCAAAGCAGCGCTCGCTTTATGAGTTGACTGACGCCATCAGCGCCCGCGACCGGGCCCGTGCCCTGGCCCTGCTGCACGGGCTGCTGAACAGTTCCGAGGCCGGCGAGGACGCGGCCATCGGTCATCTTTATATGCTCGCCCGGACCTTCCGCCAGATGCTGGTCATTCTGGAGAAGAACGTGCGCGACTCGCGCGCCATCTGGCAGGCGTTGTGGCAGGGATTCCGCATGCCGCCGTTTGCCGCCGACGACCTGATCCGCCAGGCAAGGCGCTACAAGAGCCGCCGCGACCTGACCAGGGCGCTCAAGCTGATTGCCCGCGCCGATCTGGAATTGCGCTCGTCCCCCCCGGACAAGCGGCTGGTGCTGGAGCGGCTGGTCTACGAGCTGGCTTCTGAGCCCAAACCCCCTGCGCCCGCATGGGCCTCGGCGCAGTTGTCCTTCGAGGGTTAGGACCAGCGCGTTCTCTGTCCCTACCTTTTCCCGTTCTCGTTCAGCCAGACGGCAAATTGCGCGTCTTCTTTCTGAATATGGGTTTTGAACCAATCGCGCAAGAAGATCACCGTGTGCTCGTTCAGCTTGAAGCCGCCCCGGTTGAAACGGGCCAGCAGCGCTTCCAACTGCTCAAGCAGGTACTGGTGCTTGAAAACATGAAGAGCCAGCCCAGGGTATTGGTTGGCCGCCATCAGCGATTCTTCCGATGAGAAGTGGGCGCGGGTGACCTCCACCACTTTGCGCAGAAGCGGGCCGGTCAGGCCTTGCTGATTGTCGATCACCACCGCTTCATGAAGTTCGTTGATGGCCAGCGCCAACTCCCGGTGTTCACGATCCATGGATTCAACGCCGACGCTCAACTCGCCGCTCCAGTTCAACAATTCCGCTGCTGCCAATTCCATAGCCGTCTCCTGCTGAAGGTTATTGGACAATTGCGCCATTTAGCAAGGCCGAATCTGCTCTACCGCACGCCATGCATATTCAGCCACAGCCCATACTTCAGGTCGTCCTCTTGAATGTGATCGGTGTGCCAATCGTTCAGGAAGCTCAGTGATTGACCGTCCAGCGTCACGGTGCCCTCTCTACAGTCGTTGAGAACCGACTCCAATTGCTCCATCATATGTTGGTGATGGAGGCGGTGCCGGGCTGTGCCTGGGTACCGCGTGGCCGCCATCATTCCCTCTTCGAGAGCGAAATGCGTCAGCGTGAAGTCCGCCAGCTTGCGCAGAAGCTCCCCGTTGCGGGTTCGATCCTGATTGCCCAACACCGCTGCCTGAAGTTCGTTGATGGCATCCGTCAGTTGCCGGTGATCGCAATCCAACAGTCTGACGCCTACACTTGTTTCAGCGTATTCGGTCGCTAGTTCCATGCCGCCCTCCTTTAGAATTTTATCCGGCGCCGCATTCAGAGTTCAGAAGGGGAAAAAGCATTGCAACGATTCTTGCATGCAGCCGTCCCGCCTCTGCGTGCAGCAGCGGCAAGCGGATCGATGCGCGCAGTGCTGCTTTCAGCGCACCCCGTGCTCATTCAGCCAGGGGCCATACTCATGGTCCGTTTTCTGAATGTGGTTGGTGAGCCAGTCGCGCAGGAAGTTCATCAGTTGAAGGTTCACCGTGACTTCGCCGCGCTCGTGGCGCGCGGCGAAATCCTCGACCTGTTTGATCAGATCCCGATGCTTGATCTTGTGGTCGGCCAACCCTGGATACTTTGCGGCCGTCATCATCGCCTCTTCGTCCTTGAAGTGGGTATGCGTGTACGCCACCAGCTTCTTCAGCAGAGGGCCGGTCAAGCTTTGCGCCTGGCCTTTCAACATCGCCGCGTGAAGGTCGTTGAGGAGTCCAAACAGTACCGTATGCTGACTGTCGAGGGGCTTGACCCCAACCGAATACTTGCTGTTCCACGTCAAAAGCGCCATGCGTTCCCTCCCTGCCGGAAGACTCCGACAAGGGAGTTATCGGCCAGGGCGCAGGGAAGTTGAATGAGAGTTCCGGCTGCGCTGCGAACAGGCTCCCGTACTGTGACCGCATGATTGTGGAATGGCCGGAAAGTAGCGCCGGCCTCCTAGCCGGCTGTAGCGCGGGCTTCCCAGCCCGCGCTCGCACCCCTCATAGCACCATTTCATCCGGTCAGAGACCTAGTTCTTTGGCTGTATGAAAATGTTCCTTTTGGAAATGTAGCGCCGGCCTCCTGGCCGGCTGTAGCGTGGGCCTCCCGGCCCACGTTCGTTCATTGGATAGAACATCTTCATCCGGTCAGAGCCCTAGTAGACGCCGTGCTCATTCAGCCACGGGCCGTACTGCCGGTCCGGGCCCTCGATATGCTCGATGTATCCGCTGCGCAGGGAGCAGAGCAACTGCCGCATCGGCACTGCTTCTCCGTATTGCACGCGATGGGCCGCCTGCATCATCTGCGCCAACATGCTGTGGTGCTCGGCGCGGTGGTCGGCCAGGCCGGGAAACCCGCTCTGCTCCATCAGTTGCTCTTCGCTCCAGAAGTGCATCCGCGTGAACTCGATCAGCCGGTCCAGCAAGGCGCAGATCTCTTCCCGCCCGCGGCCGCGCACCACCGTCTGGCGCAGTTCGTTCATCGTATCCATCAGGATGCCGTGCTGATCGTCCATCGCTCGAACGTTGATGGTGCAGGCGTGGTTCCAGGTTAGAAGGGTCACATGAGTCTCCACAAATCACTAATGGAGATATCGGTCGTTCCCGGCCACGCGTTACTGGTAACTTGCATGCCTGGGGTTACCAAAGTTTTACCGGACGGGAGATGCCGCCTATTCCAGGATGACCTCGGGATCGCCCGCTGATCCTGCCTGATGGCCGCGCGTGGTGAGGGTGATGGCCGCGGTCAGAATCAGCGCGCCGCCCGCCCAGGCGTAGGGGCCCAGGTGTTCGCCGAGCAACTGCACGCCCAGCCAGGAGCCGAGGGCCGGTTCAATGTTCAGGAAGACGCCGGCGCGCGAGGCCGGCACATGGTGGATGCCCCAGTTCCAAAGCAGCGTGGTCGTGGCTGTACAAAGCAGTCCGCTGATGGCCAGCGCTGCCCAGGCGGTGGGGCTTATGTGCGCGAAGGGCAGCGGCTGGAACTGATGGTGGGTAATGGGACGCAACAGCGGCTTCAGCAGCCATGGGCCGAGGATCAGCACGGCCAGCATCGCCGTTCCGCTGAGAATGGTGTAGGCGGTCACCACCGGCGGGCTGTGCGTCTCCATCAGCTTCTTCGACAGCAGAATCCAGGCCAGCGCGGTGATGAGCGAGGCGACGACCAGCAGGTCGCCCACCAGCGAGGGCTGGCCGCGCGTGACCGTGCCCCGGCTGCCACCCAGGACGATCAGCGCCGCGCCCACCGTGGAACCGGTCAAGGCCAGCCAGCCGAGCCAGTCCAGCCGTTCCTCATGGGACCCCTTGGCGGCAAACAGCGCGGCCGCGGCGGCCAGCAGCACCGGCATGGCGCCCACCATCAGCGAGGCGTGGCTCACGGTGGTCAGCGCCAGGCCGTGGAACTGGAGCAGAAACTGGATGGGAATGCCGAAGGCGGCGGAGAGCAGCAACAGGCGAAGCTCGCCGCCGGTGAGGCGAAACCGGCGCCAATTCATCAGCACCACCGGCAACATGCCCAGGGAGGCAAACAGAAAGCGGTAGAGCACCATGTGCTCCACGCTCATCTCGTTCAGCGCCAGCCTGCCAAAGTAGAAGCCCGTGCCCCACAGGCACCCGGCCAGCGCGCAGGCGCCGTAGCCCAGCAAACTGAGGCGTCGGCTAACGATTGAGTGCTTTGCCATCCCATCTTTAATGTCGCACATGCATGAGCGAGTCTGAAAACAACCAAGACCTGGCCGCCGTGGCCAGAAAATGCCCGCTCCAACTGTGTGATGTCCTCCGCGAGATCCGATTCCTCGAAGATTCGAGATTCAACCCAGAAGTTGGCTGATCTAGTCCCGAAACCGCGTGATTGTGTAATGTCAGGAACGTAGCGCCGTCAGGAACGTAGCGCCGGTCTCCAGACCGGCTGTCGTGCGGGCGTCCACGCCCGCACCTGTTCAGGGGAAATTACAAAATCATACGGTCTACACACTAGCAGCAATGACGAGGGAAACGGCCGCGTTCGCCGACCTCAGCCTTTTTGGCGGCCTGTTGCGGTGGTACGGTCGAAAAAGTAACTTCCGGTTGGGCGACCATCCAGGCGCAACGTAATTCTGGAGTCTGGGGCGTTTACGGGGACTGATCGCGAATCAAGGGGCTTACCCCCATCCTTCCGCGATGAAGCTGCGGAAGCACGGGACGCCCGGCTCTGAATGAACAAGCTTGGATGTGGCGTGATCCTACTTCGCTTGCGTGGGCGCTGGCATCCACTTATTGCCTTTGAAATCTGGATCAACCTGGCCGAGTTTCGGGAGCGGTTCGCCGTCTGCGTATACTCTGCCGTCCCTAACAGTCAGGGACTTGATTGTTTCCTTATCGCCGGTGTCGGGGAAGTATGAAATGTCAAAAGCATTTTGTCCTAAGCCTCCCTGTGGATCGCCCCAGAGGGTGACGAGCAGATTGTGGGCCACCATGAAGTAGGAATTACGCGGTTGGGCAAAGACACCCCATTGAAGCTGGACCGTTCCCTGGATCGGCGTTGAATGCAGCAGCAGGTAAACAAACGCGATGTTTTTTCCATTGATATTGAACGGTTTCTCCCCTTGCGGTTGGATCGCGTATGCGCTTTTAGGTTCATTTCCGACTGAGATGATGTCTGTTGTGTAAGAACTGAATATCTCCTTCACGAAGTTCTGCGAACTCGATATTGCCTTTTGCTGGGCCTGAACCTGCTCCAGGGCAGTCGCAAGTTGCTTTTGAGTTTCCTCCATTCCTGGACGAAGAGCTTGGGCAGCTCCAAGTTGAGACCTCGTCGCCTCCACCTGGTTTTTGACGTCTGCGCTCTCCTGGGAAAGTTCTTGCTTGGTCTCGGAGGCGGCTCTCGACATGAGTTGAGATTGCGCCTTCGCATCGGTGGCTGCCTGACCACTCGCCTTCTGCGCGGCGAGGGATGCGTTCTGAACAGAAGTCAGCGAACTGTTCGAAGAATCCTGTATTTGTTGCTTGGCTGTATTTGCTGTTTCGGTCACGGTGCTCTTCGCAGTGTCTACTGCATGCCACCAGTCCGACACCTTCCACAAAATACCTGCACCCATAATCGCCAGCAGCACCGCTGCAATTGCGCCTACGATCTTTACCCAGCCCCAAGCACGCTCAAAGACTTTGATTGAACTTTCGGTCTCTAGGACGTCACGGTCTCGAATGGTGGCAGCGAGATTCTCTGATACCTGCTTCGAGATTCTCTGATACCTGCTTAGAGATGTATTCCTGCAGGGACAGATTCCTGCAGGGACAGAGACGATCCACAGGCACCACAAAATGATTGGGCGTTGACATTCTTGGCCCCACACTGATAACAGGTTTCGGCTGTCGGGGGAGTGTTCGCCGCAGGTTCCTGCCTCGGTTCGAAAGTCGCCATTTCGTAACGCCCCCGGCATTTGTCTGATCTTGGGAATCGTTGTTCCGATTATAGCTGTGTCGCGTTTTCATCGCCCTCCGCGACGGCGATGGGAAATGGCATTCATGGTGAATTACCGCCAAACCGGAAGCAATCCTCGGTTGACGCCAACAGAGTCCAATGCGTCCATCAAGTTCATTCGGGGGCACCTTCCCAGTCGCGAACAGTTTTTCGCCCAGCCGTTCCAACCCCGTGTTTCCCTCACCTTCCTGCGCATGTCCCACTTCGCCTTGCACAAAATAACCCGCCGTCGTCGCACAATAGTCCCAGCGGAGGTTCAAATCACGCCTCCGTTCAAATCACGCCTGGGGACAGATTCGGGGCCCTGCCTGCTGTTTACTAGAAGATTACCCCCCCACCCCCCCTACCCCACACCGTTTCTTCGCCTCCATTCAACCCTCATAGAAATTGCATATTTTATTGCAAAGTGTGAAGCGCTGGATTCTGCCCCTGGGGCCGCGGCCGTTTGGCCAAGTATCGGATTTCTCGTGAGCGAGGCGTATCACTCCCCAAAACAGCCCGCATCGGCGAGAATACAGTTCGATGGCGATTTGGCTTCTGCGGTCAAGGATGAACAAACGTGCGGGCTTGGGTCTGGCGGTTGCCGGCGTGTTGTTGTGCGCCTTGGCGGCGCAGGCGCAGGCAAACGCCGCGTTCGGGCCGGAACTGTCTGGCGCGGAGCCGTCTCGCGACGGGCAGTCTCGTGAGGGCAAGCAGCGCCCGCTTCCCGACCGGCTTCCCGACAAGCCCTCTGTGCCTCCCGCATTCACCATTCCCATAGAGCCGATTGGGTTTACCGCGCCCGGCCCCATCTACCTGGGTGCGCGGAACAGCATGGCTTCGCTGGACTTCTTGGACGAAAACCGCCTGCTGTTTACCTTTCGCGTTCCCGGACTCATGCGCCGCGAGGCGGGAGCCAGCGCAGGCAGCGACGAGCGCCAGATTCGCGCCGTGGTAGTGGTGCTGCCAGAGGGCAAAGTCGAGTCCGAGGCCCTGTGGACCGTACACGACCGGGTGCGCTACTTGTGGATGCTCAAGGACGCCCACTTCCTGCTGCGCGATCGGGATGGGCTGCAGGAGGGCGACGCCAAGCTGGAACTGAAGCCGCTGCTGCAATTTCCGGGGCCGCTGCTTTGGGTGGAGCTTGATCCCACGCAGCATTTTATGGTGACCAACTCACGGGAGCCCGCGTTGGCCGCAACCGGCGATCTCGCCGATGGCCAAAAGACGGGGCAGCCCAGTTTAGGCCGGAGCGATCAGGTCAAGCCCGATCGACAAGCCGATCTCGCGAAGACCGATGCAGGGAAGACCGATGCCGGGAAGACCGATCTGGTGCTGCGCATTCTGCACCTGGAGTCCGGCCGGGTGATGCTGGTGAGCCGCGTTCCCTCGACCGTCCATCTGCCCATCAACTCCGACGGGTACCTTGACAGTTTGCGCGGCAACGGCCAGCAGTGGCTGCTGAACCTGAACTACTTCAGCGGCGGCAGCAGGGTTCTGGGCCGGGTTGACTCGGCCTGCTCGCCTGCTTTCGACTTCGTCTCGCAGCGGGAGGTGCTGGTGACAGGGTGTAATGGGTCGGGCGGCCGCAAGCTGGTGGCGATGGACACAAGCGGCCACCGTCTTTGGGAGGATTCCACTTCCGCGTCGGCGATCTGGCCGCTGGTGGTGATGGGGCCGGATGGCTCACGCCTGGCGCAAGAGACACTGGCCGTAAACCACGCGGTCAACGCCAGCGCCCCGGTCGACCGCGAGGACGTGAAAGGGCAGTTGGTCAGGGTCTTCAATGCGGCTGACGGCAAGGTTGCGCTGGAGGCGCCGGCCAGCCCGGCACTCGATGCCGGCGGCAATGTTGCCATTTCGCCCTCCGGCAGGCGCGTCGCCGTGCTCAACGCCGGCGCAATCCAGGTTTTCGATCTGCCTGCCCCTCCGCCGCTGGCGGACACCGCCGGGAATCAGACAGCGCACTGACGCGAGCT